>Ga0082207_1000010_pt1 | contig 140149 bp, 143 predicted proteins | sample LakMenEpi10Aug09_FD_71540 | JGI IMG/M metagenome (GOLD analysis project Ga0082207, IMG submission 71540) | reverse complement strand
ATGACTTCGTTTCCCAAGAATTACGGGCAGCAGAAGATCCAGAGTTTGAAACTTTCTATACCAAAAACATTTTACTGAACGAGGGTATCCGCGCTTGGATGGCTCCTCAAGATCAACCCCACGAACAGTTCGTATTCCCAGAGGAGGTACTTCCACGTGGTAACGCTCTCTAATAGAGTTATTAGTGGTGGACGCGACCAAGAATCAAGCGGCTTCGCTTGGTGGTCTGGCAACGCCCGTTTAATCAATTTGTCTGGTAAACTACTTGGCGCTCACGTTGCCCATGCTGGTTTAATCGTCTTCTGGGCTGGAGCAATGACTTTGTTTGAAGTGTCTCACTTCGTCCCAGAAAAGCCTATGTATGAACAAGGCTTGATTCTTCTCCCTCACCTCGCCACCCTGGGTTGGGGCGTTGGTCCAGGTGGTGAAGTTTTTGATACATTCCCCTACTTTGTTGTTGGTGTACTTCACCTCATTTCCTCAGCAGTTCTAGGCTTTGGCGGTATTTATCATGCCGTTCGTGGTCCTGAAACCTTAGAAGAGTATTCTGCTTTCTTTGGTTATGACTGGAAAGATAAGAACAAGATGACCAATATCATCGGCTTCCACCTGATTATTCTCGGATGTGGTGCGTTGTTGTTGGTGCTGAAGGCTATGTTCTTCGGTGGAGTTTATGATACATGGGCTCCAGGTGGTGGTGATGTGCGTGTGATTACTAATCCCACCCTTAACCCTGCTGTGATCTTCGGTTATCTAATTAAAGCTCCCTTCGGTGGTGAAGGCTGGATTATCAGCGTTGATAACATGGAAGATGTTATCGGTGGTCACATTTGGATTGGTTTAACTTGTATTGCCGGTGGTATTTGGCACATCTTCACCAAGCCTTTTGCTTGGTCACGTCGTGCCTCCATTTGGTCTGGTGAAGCTTATCTATCCTATAGCTTAGGTGCGCTCTCCTTAATGGGGTTCATCGCTTGTGTTATGGTGTGGTTTAACAACACCGTTTACCCCAGTGAATTTTATGGTCCTACCGGTCCTGAAGCTTCTCAAGCACAAGCTTTAACCTTCTTGATTCGTGACCAACGCCTGGGTGCTAACGTCGGTTCTGCACAAGGTCCCACTGGTCTAGGTAAATACTTGATGCGCTCTCCTACTGGTGAAATCATCTTTGGTGGTGAAACCATGCGCTTCTGGGATTTCCGTGGTCCTTGGTTAGAGCCTCTCCGTGGACCTAACGGTCTTGACTTGGAAAAAATCAAGAATGATATTCAGCCTTGGCAGGCTCGTCGGGCTGCTGAATACATGACTCACGCACCTCTGGGTTCTTTGAACTCTGTAGGTGGTGTAGCTACGGAAATTAACTCCTTTAACTATGTGTCTCCTCGCGCTTGGTTGGCGACTTCACACTTCGTTTTAGGATTCTTCTTCTTAATTGGTCACTTGTGGCACGCAGGCCGCGCCCGTGCTGCGGCTGGTGGTTTTGAGAAGGGTATTAACCGGGAAACAGAACCAGTAATGTTTATGCCAGACCTTGACTAGGTTATTTTTGGCTTGATTTCTTGATAGCTCTTGCCTAATGGCAAGGGCTTTTTTTGTGGTTTTATGGATAATTTTACACATTAACCTTTGTTAAATAAAAGTAAAAATACAAAATAAATTTTGCACAACTACTTACAATAATTAAACATTGTTGTTAATATACAATGTAACAAATACATTTTACTTGAGAGTCAAATCATGAATAAGCTAAAGTTCGGTACATCTGTATTGACAGTTACTGCTGGTTTGGTAATGGGGGTATCAATTAATCAAGTAGTTATTGCTGAGGAAGTTGCTCTAGAATCAATTACCCAGCCAGCAGTTACAAATGAAGTTATTGCCACATCAATTACCCCTGAAAAAAGTGAGGCTTCTCCTCAACCAGGGACTTTTACTTACAATGCTGGTGATTTACTCGCCCAAAGACCACTGGACTTAGATGTATTTTGTAAAAATTATCCTTTAAATTCCCGCTGTACTAATCAGCCTGTCACCACACCAATAACAAAACCAGAGGAAGTTAAACCTGAATCTACGGAGGAAAACAGTGAAACTTCTGCAAAAACTCGTGGTTGGGCAATTACACCTGAAATTAGTACATTAGGTGTCGGTGCAACGGTTACCAAATCTATTACACCTAATATCAATGCTAAAATCGGTATTAATGGCTTAGGCATAAGTAGAGATGTTAGCTTGTCTGATGTTGATTATAAGGCCGATCTCAACCTCTTCAATGTATCCACCCTCGCTGACTACCATCCCTGGAAAAATGGCGGTTTCCGTTTGACTGGAGGCTTAGTATTTAAGGACAATAATATAGAAGGAACTGGAAAGGCCAAAAATGGTGGAAAAATTAATATCAATGGTGTGGATTATGATACTACAACTCAACTGACATCAGTGAAAACCAAGATTTCTTTGGGCAATAGTGTCGCCCCATATCTTGGTATTGGTTGGGGTAATGCTGTGAAACCTGGTAAACATTGGGGATTTTCCACAAGTTTAGGTTTAATGTTTGCAGGTTCCCCAAAAGTAGTATTAACACCTGAATTTGGTCCTGGTGCAACGCCCGCTTTAAAAGACCAAATTAACAATAACATCGAAGCGGAAAGGAAAAAACAAGAAAGTGATCTTAATTGGTTGAATATTTATCCTGTTTTTTCCCTTGGTGTTTCTTATCAATTTTAGATAATAATTTGGGGTGTGTCAGGTATTGAAAATCTGTTTATTACTACAGATTTATGAGATTTGATGCACCCTAAAAAAATCCGAATTTTCATTTGCTATAATTAAATTAACTTGTATTTTATGCTGAGATATCCAAATGATTATTACCAAACATCGCGCTGATAGAGTTATGCTTTATAACATCAGTTGGCAACAGTTTGAAAATCTGCTGCAAGATTTGGGAGAAAATCGGGCGGCTAGAGTAGCTTATGATGATGGAAATTTAGAAATTATGACACCTTTACCAGAACATGAACAATATAAAGAAGTAATTAGTGATGCAGTTAAAGATATTGCTGAAGAGTTGGATTTAGACTATGAAAGTTTAGGTTCAACAACCTGGAAGCGAGAACGGAAAATGGCAGGAATAGAGGCAGATAATTGTTTTTATTTTCAAAATGAACCATTAGTTAGAGGTAGGTTAGATTTAGATTTACAAAAAGATCCACCTCCTGATTTAGCTTTAGAAATTGATATTACTAATAAGTCTTTAAATCGGTTTCCTATTTATGCTCGTTTGGGAGTTCCTGAGATTTGGTGTTATGATGCTGGTGAATTGACAATTTATCTTTTGCAAGATGGGGAATATTTGGAATCTGAGAAAAGTTTAGTATTTCCTAGGTTAGAAATTCGAGATTTACCAAAATTGATTGATCAAAATCGGGTAAATGGTAGACGGGCAATTAGAAAAGCAGTGAGGGAATGGGTAAGGAGTAAAAAGTGAAAGAATAAAAAATTATTGTCCCACATTCATCGCTGCTAAAAATGCTTTTTGACTTACATCTTGGTAAACAGCTTTTAAATATTTCATCACTAAATCTCCAGTAGGTAAATTAGCTGTATTTTCTTCATCTTTTGCCAAAGGAATTGTTCCTAATACATCTAATACTGTTTCACTGACAGCAGGTGAAATTACCACTAAGGAGGATTCTAATGGGTGATTATATTGCCAAAAATTATCTATTTTAATAGGATATTGATGTTCAGAAACTTCTGGTGTAATTTCTGATGTTTCTTGAATTGTTTCTACATTTTTACTGCTGCGTAATTGACGTAAATCGCTGATAATTTGCTCTTTGGTGCGTCCACATAATTGAAATAATACAAAAGGATCTTCACTAAAGCGATCGCCTAATTGATAATATACCGCACCGATATGTTTACAAGGAACAACTTGATCAGGACAAGAACATTTACTGTGAATGTCAGTCAGAGTAAAGGGAAATAATGATAAACCGTTACTGATAAAAACTTCTTCAATATTTTGTGGCATTTCTCCTGCTAATAACTTAGCTGCAAAAATCGCTTTTTGGGACATTGTTTCCACCACATAACCCCACTCTTCATCACTAAAAGCATCAAGAGACAAAGAAACCTTATAAGGTTCTGCTTCACTACCCTGCACCCTCGCTAAGACCTTCGCAGCTTTAAATTTAATACTGAGAACATTTCCTTGTCGAGAATAATTTCTTGCCCGTTCTAAGCGTTTTTTAAATCGGTAAGAATCCAGTAAATCTAACCATCTTTGTGACCACCATTCCCGACTTGCTTGTAAGGTTTCGTTACTCATAATCTTTGATCTTTTTGTGGTGTTAGTAATTTGATTATTTCTATTTTCAGGTACATTTTTATTTTACTCCTAATATTAAAGTTGATGATATCGAATTTTTTGTAGATTTAGGAGCAGAAAGACTATTAGCAGCGCAAAAACAAGGTCAACAAATAGCTGTAGAAGTGAAATCTTTTAGTGTCCCTAAAGAAGATATTGTTTTAGGATTTCATGCTCCTTATAAACGGCAATTTACAGGTTTTGCGGTGGGATAATAAATAATTTTGAGGAAATTACCAATTGATATCAGCATTTACTACTTAAATTAAAACTTCAACTTCTTGAGCGATACTTGTAGGTTGAGGAATTGGTAAACCTGATTCTATTAAACCTTCTATATGAAATTCTATTGCTTCAACAATCATTTGTTGAACTTCTGTTAATGTTTCAGCCACAGCTATACAACCGGGTAAATCGGGAACATAAGCACCATAGCTAGTATTTCCTTTTTCAATTACTACTGTATAACGCATTATTCTTCCTCCAATTGCGCTTGTTTCCATATACTTTTTATTGTACCAGTTGGTACGTCAATATTAGGTTTACCGGAAACTGTAACTGTACCAAGTTTATCAGGATGTTTAAACTGTCGGTGACTTCCTCTAGTTCTGGATAAATACCAACCATCAGCTTCTAGTCGCTGAATCACTATTCTTACTTTCATATTAACATCTATTTGTACAGGTGAAATTTCTGTTATGGATTTTCTCATCTTTCATCATCTCTATTTTAATCTTCATCATCATGCAAACTAGAAATATAAGGTGGAAGTTTACCAAAACTAATTCTTTCTACATATTTAATGGCGCGATGTTCCTCTAATGAGGTTTGAATTAAGGTGTTTATTAACAAGCGAAATTTATTAATATCTGCTTGAGACGGTGATTTTAATTGTGTAGCTAATAAACTGGAAATTTGCAATATCAATTGAAGATTAGGTAAGTTAGTTTCGGTTTGTTCAATGATTTCATACTTTTTATTAAGACAATATTCATTACCTATATGAGAATAATCAGCCAGTGTTTTTAATAGTTCTGGTTTCCAATTAATAATTACTTGTTTGATTCCTGGGATTCTATTTAATAAAACAGCGATGATTTTCGGTAAGTTAGGAATGAAATCACCGATATTTCTAAATCTATATATAGGAGTATCCAGAACTAATTCTATTGTACTAACTGGTGGTGCGCCAAATGTATAAGTTTCTAAGGTATAAGGTGCAATAGGTTTTAATTCGGTTTCACTAATTCGTTTAGTAATTAATGTAGCCGCAGCCCCGCCTAAACTATGTCCAGTGACGAAAATATTTTTGTTGGCGTTTTCTTCTCTTTGGATAAAGTCTTGTAATTGTTGCCAGAAACTTTTAACATAAAGATTAAAACCGGAGTGAATTGCTTCTGAATTGGGGAATGCTAGTAAGTTAAAGAAGTAATCATCTAATCTTTCTGTACCTCTAATAGCAATGACAATATCATTTTCTGTGGATAGTAGTAAACCACAACAAACTAATTCATCGGTATCACTTAAAGGACGTAGTGCTGAGATAAATTCTATGGTTTGATATGGTTGTAAAAATGATGGAGTACCTGTTTTCAGGATATCGCTAACTATATCATTTCCTTGTTTATAGGCGACGTAAGCGAGTTGAGAAATACAAGCCATTTCTAGGGTGCGTTGTCTGTCGGTGGATGTTTTCATGTTGGTTAAAGAAGTAAATGTTTGATTTTATTTGTGCAAAATAGATATGGTAGCTCAATCTATTGTATAATCAACTATGTAGTTCGCTGATAAAATATGCAAGATACCCTAACCATTACTATTACTCCAGAACTGAAAGCAGCACTTTTAGAAATTACTCAAACTGAAGGTATATCTGCTGATAGTTTAGTCGGTAAAGCTATTGAGGACTACATCTTTACCCACAAATTCCGTGCATTGCGTTCTGACTTGATGCAAAAGAATGAAACAGTTTACACAGATGAGGAAATTTTTGAGATAATTTCATGAAGCTAGTTATAGATACTAATAATTAATAATAACATTTGTAACACTATGTTCTAAAAATATGAATAAACAATATAGAATATATTTAGATGTTTGTTGCCTTAATCGTCCTTTTGACGACCAAACTCAATGGCGAATTAGGCTAGAAACTGAAGCAATTTTAGAAATTATCAATCATTGTCTATCTGGAAAATGGCAATTAGTCAGTAGCACAGCTTTAGAATTAGAAATCGCCAGAACTCCAGATATAAACAGGAGAGAACAAGTACAGAAAGTCTTAACAATAGCTCATGATAAGATTTTAGTCACAGAAGAAATTACTCGACGAGCAATAGAATTAACAACCTTTAACATTAAAAAATTTGATGCTTTTCATCTGGCTTGTGCTGAAAATAACGCTGATATTTTCTTGACCACTGATAGTCGTCTATTGTCAAAATCATTAAGCTATAAGGATAATATAAATATAATAGTTGCTAATCCAATGATCTGGTTGGCAGAAGCTACTAATAATATTGTACAAGGAGGAGAAAATGACCCCAATTGAACTATATAGAAAAGGATTTAAAGCTCTTGTAGATGCTTTAGGATATGTTGACGCTATCAGATTTATTCGTCAATTTGATAATGGTAGTGGAGACTATACAGAAGAACGTCATCAATGGTTAGATAATGTAACAATGGATGAAATATTAGCAGATATTAAGAAACATCAAGAAACTATCTAGGGGAAAAAGATCAAAAGGTTTAGACAAAGATTTATCTGCTGAAGAAATACAAGCCATTTCTAGGGTGCGTTGTCTGGCGGTTGATGTTTTCATGTTGGTTAATTTTTGGGTGGGTTGATCTAGTTTCCTGTTTTCTGACTGGGAATACTATTATTAAAACAGTATATGATTTTAATATAAAACAATTATAACCATTTTCGATAAATAGATAAATTTTACTAATATGTGTTATTCATGAGATTGAATTTGATTGGTATATAATAAAAAAGTTATAAATTTTGAACCTGTCAGGAGATAAAAATAAATGTCTATTAAAGTTAGAAATGTTATGTACAAAGAATATAAAAAAATATTAGAAAGTCAAGAATCTCATTTTTTAGATATGAAAGCAATTGATATTGAACCAGGAAAACTTACCCGAACAATATCAGCATTCGCTAATGCTGATGGTGGAGAGGTTTATCTTGGAATTGCAGAAAAAACAACTACAGAAAACGGAAAGCAAGAGAAGATAGCATTTTGGGAAGGTTTCAAAAAACAAGAAGATGCTAATAGTTTCATTACGACAATTGATAATTTATTTACTACAGAGGAAGAATGTAATTATGAATTTTTATCTTTTTCAAATAAAGATTTAGTATTACATATTGAAATCCCAAAAACTAAAAGTTTAATCCGAACTTCTAACAAAGAGGTTTATCGTCGAAGAAATGCAGAAAATAAGCGTCAATTGGAGGAAGGTATTAGAACAATTGAGTATGATAAAGGTATATACTCTTTTGAAAATCAAACAATTTCTAGTGCAGAAATAGAAGAATTAACAACATCAATTTCTATCAAAACTTTCATTGAAAATTATGGAATTATATCAGACCCTTTACAGTTTTTAAATAAGCAAAAGTTGATACATAAAAATTTACCTACAGTATGTGGAATATTATTATTTTCAGACCTTCCACAGGCAATTATTCCTAAGAAGTGTGGGATTAAAATTTATAGATATAAAACTACAGATGATGAAGGTATTAGAGAAAGTTTTGCATTTAATCCAATCGCAATTGAAGGTGACATATATAGCCAAATAAAAAGTGCTGTTGAGGAAACAAAAAAGATAGTAGAGTCAATACCAAAATTGAGTGATGATGGGTTAGAAACAGTAAATTATCCTCAAGAAACTGTCCATGAGATAGTTACTAATGCTGTTTTACATAGAGATTATAGTATTGCGGATGATATTCACATCAGAATTTTTGATAATAGGATAGAAGTTGAAAGTCCTGGAAGATTACCTGGTCATATTACTATCAAAAATATTCTTGATACACAAAATTCTAGAAATGGTAAATTAGTTAGAATTATTCGTATGTTTCCAGATCCACCTAATAAAGATATTGGTGAAGGACTAAATACAGCCTTCAGAGCAATGAAAATGTTAGGTTTAAAGCAGCCAAAAATTGAAGAAAAGGAGAATAGTGTTATAGTCTATATACGTCATGAACTTTTGGCATCTTCAGAAGAAATTATTTTAGATCATTTAAATAAGTATGAGCAAATAACTGTTTCTACAATTAAGAGGCTCTGTCATTTTAAATCTGATAATGATTATAGAAAAACAATTAAAAGACTAACTGAAAGAAATTTAATATCTCGCGTAGAAAATACCAAGGGTAAAAACACTGCATATTGCAGAGTAAAAGCATAATAATAATCCTGGTGATTTAGAGGTCAAAAATGGCTTTATTGACTTGAAACAAGCCTTAAAAGACCAAGGAGCAGAAATTAGACAGTTAATTGAACAGGTCGCCCAAGATATCAAATTTGAACAACATCGCACCGTTTTAATTAGGGCTTATGGTTTATTTGTGCAAGCTATAAACCGTTTACGTTCTGCCATGCAATTACAAGATATTAGCCGCAGAAATGCAGAAATTGACGCTGCTAGAGGTATGTTATTTGAGGCTTTAGCAGATTATACTAATCCCCATTTATTAGCAGAAACCTGTGCGCCTGGACAACTGCGCCGATTAGAATGTTCTTGGGCTATTGAACAAGCTATTATTACCACTTATCAAGTCCAAAATGAAGTTTCCGCAGTAAGCGATCGCCTATCGCAACTCCAAACTAAAATATGTGAAGATGCCCATACTGTAATTAATCAATGTGAATCCCACGACGAACTTGATTTTCTCTTTCCTGAACTTACCCGCATTCATTATCATGATTTAGTAATCATCGAATCATGGCAAAATCATGTAGATTGGGTAAAATCTCTACCTCCAGCAGAATTAAAACTTTTAAATAGTGCTGAGTTTCATAATTCAGAAATTACCCAAACTATCACTAATTCAGAAATACCACCAGAACAAATAAGCTACGAAAATATAGCCGAAAAATCTCATTTTTATTCCTTACGTGATCAATTATTATTTATGTTCGCGCCAGAATTACGCCGGGAATATGAAAATTATGTGAGTCAACAAGCAGCAAATTCTGGATATAGAACATTAGTTACATCTAATTTACAACAAGCATCAGATTTAACTGTTGCTAATCTTTTTCACTATTTTAATATTAGAGATGAATCACAGGAAGAACTAGAAGAACAATCAAGCGTTCAAGATTCAGTGTCTCAACCAGATGGCTATAGAAGAAGAGTTTGATATTGAAATACCTGATCAAGTTGCGGAAAGGACTACTATAGTTAAACAGGCTCTAGATTATATCATTGCAAAAGCTACTTCTTAATGATTTTTCTGAGTTTCATATCCCCGACTTCTTTGAGAAGTCGCGGATATTGTTTTGTTATGGAAGATTCATATATCAACAATTCTCTAACCAATTTCGCAAATCTTCCACATTATCTAGATCAAATATTGCCTCTCCCAAAGCTTCAATTATTTCTATATTTAAACTTCTAATTTTGGTTTCTAATTCTAGATGAATTTGTCCAAATTTTCTATTAATTAAACGAAGAATTAAATCTTTTTCTCTTTCAATACCTCTTTCAATACCTCTCTCAATACCTCTTTCAATTCCTTCTTCCATCCAACTGGTAACAATTTGCATAACTTCCTCCTTTTCTTCTTTAATTAATGTACCTACTTCTGTTTGAAATTTCTCTTCTTCTATTTTATTTAATCTCAAATATGTGTCAATGAAACCTGATATCAATTGCATTTTGGCTGGATTTAATTTTAAGGTGACTAATAACCTTAAACATTGTGCTTTAACTTTTGGCCTATCTTCTGGTACTATGCTCATTTTTGACATCAAAGCAGATGCAACTGGGTTTGGACGATTTAAAAAGTCTCGCCAGTTGAGTTGATTGAGTTGCACTACTTGATAATTAAATTTTAGCACTTCAAAATCAGGAAAGTTGATTTGATAGTTATTGACGGCTACAGTTTTGGGTGAGTCGTAGGAAAATATCACTATCGGATAGATTGGTAAGTCCAATTTTTCATCTAATCTGGCAAAATAACGAAACATTCTTTGATTAAATTTCGGTCTCGCACCTGATTCTGCTTCAATATGAATCACAAAATAAGAAGGTTGACCTAAAAATTTAACTTTGGCTATTAAGTCCGTTTCATGTTTGTCTCCTGCGGTGACATCAGTAAATATTTCTTTGTCTAAGAATATAATTGATTCGGTGTCTATATATTCGAGAACTTGAGGAAAGAATAATTCTATAAATTCTATGAAAAAGGTTGATATTAGCTCTTTGAATAAGCGGTCATGGTCTATATTTTCTGTCATATCTTCCTTAAACTTCATCTTCTTCAATTACTGCATTCCGGTCTAATATTAATAAGTTGCGAAGTTGATCAGTATCCATTTCTGTTAACCAATCTTCACCTGCACCTACAACCTGTTCTGCTAATTGCTTTTTACTTTCTATCATATCATTTATTTTCTCTTCTAAAGTTCCTGTACAAACGAATTTATGGACTTGAACATTGCGAGTTTGACCAATTCTAAATACCCTATCTGTAGCTTGATTTTCCACTGCGGGATTCCACCATCTATCAAAGTGAAAAACATGATTTGCTCTAGTTAAATTTAAACCCACACCACCAGCTTTTAATGATAAAATCATAATTGGTGGTCCTTGGGGGTCATGTTGGAATCTATCAATCATTTCCTCTCTTTGTTTTTTACTGGTGCTACCATATAAAAAAAAGAGTTCCCGTCCTAATTTCTTTTCTAAATAAGGTTTTAATAACTTACCCCATTCAGCAAATTGTGTAAAAATTAAAGCCCGGTCTCCTTCTGCTACAACCTCATCTAACATTTCTTCTAATCTTTGTAATTTAGCAGAATGATGTTTTTCTAAAGTTGATAATTTCAAATATTGGGCAGGATGATTACAGATTTGTTTTAACTTCACTAATAATCCTAAAATCATTCCTCGACGTTGTAAACCTTCCGCAGATTCAATTTCTACTAAAGAATCGTCTACTAATTTTTGATATATTGTAGCTTGTGCAGAAGTTAAACCACAGAAAACCGTCATTTCTTGCTTTTCTGGTAAGTCTTGAATAATGTCTTTATCACTTTTTAATCGTCGTAAAATAAAAGGTTGAACTAAAGAACGTAATTGATTTAAAGAAGCAGTATCACCATACTTTTCAATGGGCATGGCAAACCGTCTTTGAAAAAATTGTTTATTTCCTAAATAACCAGGATTCAAGAAATCTAAAATAGACCATAATTCTTGTAATCTATTTTCTACAGGTGTTCCTGTTAAAGCAATCCGAAATGTTGTTTGTAATTGCCGAACTGCTTGAGATTGTTTAGATTCTGAATTTTTGATATTTTGGGCTTCGTCTAAAACAATTATTTGCCATTCAACTATTTTTAATAATTTAATATCGCGGTGAATGAGTGAATAGCTAGTAATGACTAAATCATGTTTATTCACAGTTTCCATAAATGCCTTACCTTTAGGACGTTTATCACCGTGATATTCTAAAACTTTGAGACTAGGAGCAAATTTCTTTACTTCTTTTTGCCAATTGCCCATAACCGAAGTAGGACAAACTAATAAAGTTGGTTTTTCTAAGACATTTTCTTCTTGAAGATGAAGTATAAAAGCGATGAATTGAATGGTTTTACCTAATCCCATATCGTCTGCTAAACAAGCACCCAAACCCCAACGTTCTAAAAACGCTAACCAAGCTACACCACGTTCTTGATAAGGTCTTAATTGTCCGGTAAAATTGACAGGAGTTGGTAAAATTTGAATTTCCTGATTATTAGTTAATGCGCCAATTAATTCTTCCAATGCACCAGAAGCTTCAAAACTAACAACAGGTAATTTTTCAATGACTTGGGTATCTCCTTTACTAATACGTAAAGCATCTTCTAAAGAAAGAGACATTTGTTCTTTGCGAGAAGTAAAAAAGGTTTGGGCAGTTTTAATATCTTGAGGACGAAGTTCTACCCATTCTCCATTAATTTCCACTAAAGGACTATTTAATTTCACCAATTTATCAAACTCAGTTTTAGAAATTGTTTGTCCACCAATTGCTAATTGCCATTGAAAATTTAATAAACTTTGTAACCCCAAACGTCCTGATTTTTGTTGAGGAGTTTCAGCACTAATTTTTAAGCCTAACCGATTTGCCCACCCTTCCCGATTTGTTAAACTAGAAGGTAAAATTACTCCTAAACCACTATCTTCAAATCTCCAAGTTATAGCTTTGATAAATTCATAAGCTTCCATGGGGGTAAGGTGACAAAATTCGGGAGATGCAGTTTCTAAACTTGAATTAATTATAGGATACAATCGAGAAGCCAAACCCAAACCTCGCAAAAATGTTTCTTGAGGTTGTTCAATGGTGCGATTTTGATAAACTAATTTTTCTACAGGTTGCTGCCAAATTATCGGTGCTTCTATTAAAAATTCCAGGTTATCCACTGCTTGAAGAAAATACTTTAAAATCCAATTTGGTTCTTCATTTTCTGGAGGTAGCAATTGAAAACAAGTTCTAAATGAAGCTTTGCCTGTAAGTTGATATTGTAAGGGTAAAGTCCAAGCTTTTAAAGTAGTTTGTAAACGTTCTCCGCTGACGGTATCAATTGTATTATTTGTATTAATTAACCCCTGTAACCACTGCTGTAATGTCGCAGGTAAAGACATCATCATTCTTGGTTCAAAGGAAGATTGAGAAGCAACCATTAACCGCAATTGATTATCAGTAATTCTGTTCAGGAATGATAATATTATTTCTTGAGGTAATAATGGTAAATCAATTGCTAAATTTTCCCTAGTTTGTTGATATGTTCGACAAGCTAAAGGCATTTGTAAGGAGAATTTTTCTAATCTATTGACATCTATAGCACTATCTAAAAGTACCTGCCATTTCGCAATTAAATTGCTATCTTGTTTTTCAACAGTTGGTAAAAATTTACAACGGGAAATTAAATCTAAATGCCATCTATAAATATGTACCCAAAAACGAATATCTGCTCCTAATAAACTTGCTTGACTATCATTTGTACTCAGAGGTAAAGAAGTAAGAAATTCAATTGCTAATGTTGGAGTCAAACAAAAACCATCAATTTTCCAAGGATGCAAATATTGTGCAGACGGGAAATCTATATCTACACTGACAGAATGCACCGGTGAAATTGCTGTTAGTTCTGATTTTTTATTTTCTAAAAAATAGGTCGGTAAAGAAACTATTTCTGAATGAATAGGTAATTTTATTTCCGTTGGTAGTTTACTCTTAACCCTTTGTTTATTAGTAATTGATAAATTAGATACTTCTAGCCATTCATTTAATTCCCCTGCTGTCATAGCCAATGGGTGTAAAAGAACTTCAGCGGATAATTCAGTATGCACCTGTGAAGAACGCCAAATTTCCCCCCAAATAAAGAAATAACTATTTTGATGATTTATTATCCAACTTCCGTGTAAAATTGCCATGTTTAAATATACTAATTATTTTTTAAATTATCAATTACAATATCCCATCTTCAGTCAAATTCAAAGATACAGAATCTGCCCTTCTAACTTCAATATTAGCAAACATGAGGCTAAACCAAAACTTTTATAACCTCATTTTTAACAACCCCTAATACTGAAATAATTCTAGCAGAACGAATATTGTACTTCAATTGATGCGTAAACAGGTAGAATATTTCTCTGTCCTCTTGACCCATAACTCCCATGACCACATTTGGTGAAAATCCCTTTTCTCCCCAAGAAATTGCCTCAGAAGGCATAAAACCAGAAGAATATGCAGAAATCGTTCGCCGTTTAGGTCGTCACCCCAACAAAGCCGAACTAGGTATGTTTGGGGTCATGTGGTCAGAACATTGCTGTTATAAAAATTCCCGCCCCTTACTTAAACAGTTTCCCACCACCGGACCGCGGATTCTCGTCGGACCTGGGGAAAATGCCGGAGTTGTGGATATCGGTGACGGACTACAATTAGCGTTTAAAATAGAATCCCATAACCATCCCTCCGCTGTTGAACCATTTCAAGGCGCTGCAACTGGAGTAGGTGGAATACTAAGAGATATATTTACCATGGGAGCGCGTCCTATTGCTTTATTAAATTCTTTGCGGTTTGGTGATTTGAATGACCCAAAAACCCAAAGACTGTTTACAGGCGTAGTCGCAGGTATAAGTCATTATGGTAATTGTGTTGGCGTTCCTACAGTGGGTGGTGAAGTGTATTTTGACCCCGCTTACTCTGGAAATCCCCTAGTTAACGTCATGGCTCTCGGTTTGATGGAAACTTCGGAAATTGTCAAATCAGGGGCTTCAGGCGTGGGAAATCCCGTGCTGTATGTAGGTTCAACCACCGGACGAGATGGTATGGGTGGAGCAAGTTTTGCCAGTGCGGAATTAACCGAGGAGTCTATGGATAACCGTCCCGCTGTACAAGTGGGAGATCCATTTTTAGAAAAGTCCTTAATCGAAGCTTGTTTAGAAGCATTTAAAACCGGAGCGGTAGTGGCAGCACAGGATATGGGTGCGGCGGGTATCACCTGTTCAACATCAGAAATGGCCGCTAAAGGTGGTGTCGGAATTGACTTTGATTTAGATAAAATTCCGGTGCGGGAGTCGGGAATGATACCCTATGAATATCTGCTGTCGGAATCTCAAGAAAGAATGTTATTTGTTGCCGAAAAAGGGCGAGAACAGGAATTAATTGCTATTTTTCACCGTTGGGGACTACAAGCGGTAGTTGCAGGTACAGTAATTGCTGAACCCATTGTCAGGATTTGGTTTGAGGGAAAAATTGCCGCTGAAATTCCCGCAGATGCTTTAGCGGAAAATACGCCCCTGTATGAAAGAGAATTATTGACAGAAGCACCAGAATATGCTATCAAAGCTTGGCAATGGACAAAAGATAATTTACCCGCTTGTGATGCTACAGGGATTGAAATTGGCAGAAATTGGCAAAATTGGAATCAAATTTTATTGACTTTGTTAGATACTCCCACCATTGCTTCTAAAAGCTGGGTTTATCGTCAATATGATCATCAAGTTCAAAATAACACAGTATTATTACCAGGAGGGGCTGATGCTGCTGTAGTTCGTCTTCGTCCCTTAGTAGAAATTCAAAATCCCAAATCTCAAAGCCAAAATCGCAACTCCGCTGTTGCGGCCACCGTAGATTGTAACTCTCGCTATGTCTATCTTGATCCTTATGAAGGGGCTAAGGCAGTAGTAGCAGAAGCTGCCCGGAATCTTAGCTGTGTGGGTGCTGAACCCCTGGCTGTAACAGATAACCTCAATTTTGGTAGTCCAGAAAAACCCATTGGTTATTGGCAATTAGCGTCCGCTTGTCGGGGGTTGAGCGAAGGTTGTCGGGAGTTGGGAACACCGGTCACTGGGGGGAATGTGTCTCTCTATAATGAAACTTTTGACACAGAGGGAAATCCTCAGCCAATCTATCCGACTCCGGTTGTGGGTATGGTGGGTTTAATTGAAGACTTGACGAAAATTTGCGGACAAGGTTGGCAAAATGTCGGGGATGTAATTTACCTTTTAGGTTTGTCAATTCAATCTACAATTGAATTAGGCGCTTCTGAATATTTGGCAACAATTCATCATACAATTGCTGGCAGACCCCCTAGAGTTAATTTTGAGTTAGAACGGTGTGTACAAAATGCCTGTCGTCATGGTATTCGCGCTGGTTGGGTAAAATCTGCCCATGATTCCGCTGAAGGTGGCTTAACTGTTGCTATAGCAGAATCTTGTCTTTCTGGAAATTTGGGGGCAGAAATTAATTTCCCAATCACGACAAATCATGATTTACGATTTGATGAAGTGCTTTTTGGTGAAGGTGGAGCAAGAATTTTAGTTTCTGTAAGTGGGGAAAATCAAGAAATTTGGGAATCTTATTTACAAGAGCATTTGGGGGAATATTGGCAAAAAATAGGTATTGTAGCTAATTCTGGAAATTTGCAGATTTTAACCGCAGATAACTATAAGTTAGTCCAGGTTAGTATTGAAGATATGCGCGATCGCTATTCTTTAGCAATCTCTAAACGCCTAGCAGTTAATAGTAACATTTGAACCAGATCAAAAATCAAGCTTTGAACATGAAAATTTACAATTCATACTTGATAATTCACCAATTTAAGGTACTGTTTTAATGGATGGTTAACGATTTATTAAGAAGGTTTGAACTATCCATAAAGTAAGGTGACAGGTAGGATTTCTTTACTTTTGACTTTTGACTTTTGATTTGTGACTTTTGAACAAAATCCCCACCAGGAGCAATACCAGCATGATTCCCATTAATTCCGTCACCTTAGATGAATATCCCGAAATTGCTAACAACTTGATCAACAGTTATGAAAATACCAGTGATAAACCCGAAGAAGCTTGTGGTGTTTTTGGCATTTATGCTCCAGAACAAGATGTTGCTAAATTAACCTACTTTGGATTATATGCTCTCCAGCATCGGGGTCAAGAATCTGCTGGTATTGCTACCTTTGAAGGTTCACGCGTCTACCAGCACAAAGATATGGGTTTGGTATCTCAGGTATTTAATGAAACCATTTTAGAGCAATTACCCGGAAATTTGGCAGTTGGTCATACCCGTTATTCTACTACTGGTTCTAGTCGCAAAGTTAACGCTCAACCCGCTGTGGTGGAAACTAGGTTGGGTTTATTAGCTTTAGCACACAATGGGAATTTAGTCAATACTGTACAATTGCGTTCTGAGTTAATCAAAGATAAGTTTAACTTAGTCACGACAACAGACTCAGAAATGATTGCTTATGCGATCGCTCAAGAAGTCAATGCTGGTGCAGATTGGATTACAGGTGCGATAAGTGCTTTTAAACGTTGTCAAGGCGCATTTAGCCTAACTATTGCTACAACCGCAGGTATAATGGGAGTCCGTGATCCTAACGGGATTCGTCCCTTAGTAATTGGCACATTAGATAGTGAACCTGTGCGTTACGTTCTCGCGTCCGAAACTTGCGGTTTAGATATTATCGGTGCGGAATATCTGCGTGATGTGGGACCTGGGGAATTAGTTTGGATTACCGAAACTGGTTTAGAATCATTCCAGTGGCATCAACAGTCAGAACGTAAACTTTGTATCTTTGAAATGATCTATTTTGCCCGTCCCGATAGCCTCATGCACAATGAAACTTTATACAGTTATCGAATGCGGTTAGGACGGAAAATGGCAGCAGAAGCACCAGTAGAAGCCGATCTAGTTTTTGGTGTTCCTGATTCTGGTATACCTGCGGCCATTGGCTTTTCCCAAACTTCTGGTATAGCTTATGGTGAGGGACTGATTAAAAATCGCTACGTCGGCCGCACCTTTATTCAGCCTACCCAAGCTATGCGCGAATCAGGGATTAAAATGAAACTTAACCCCCTTAAAGATGTTTTATTCGGTAAGCGAGTTGTAATTATTGATGATTCCATTGTCCGAGGAACTACTAGCCGTAAACTTGTACAGGCCTTGCGTGATGCTGGTGTAGCAGAAGTGCACATGAGAATTTCTTCTCCTCCTGTGACGCACCCTTGTTTTTACGGTATTGATACTGATACCCAAGATCAATTAATTGCTGCGACAAAATCAGTAGCGGAAATAGCCAAACAATTACAAGTTGATAGTCTAGCTTATTTAAGTTGGGAAGGAATGTTAGAAACAACCAGAGAAGATACTAATAGTTTCTGTTCTGCTTGTTTTACTGGTAATTATCCTGTTGCTATTCCTGAACAAGTAAAGCGTTCTAAATTGATTTTGGAAAAAGTTGTAGTTTAGAAACCTGGGAATATTCGAGAGGTAATTAAATTGATAATTGATAATTTATAATTGTCAATTGTCAATGGATATCAATATCACTGTAAACATCAACTATAATAAATTTATCAATTAGCAAATAGACAAATTTTGCCAGTCTTACTTATTTTTAATTCTAACCATGATTTACCTTTCTCCTGAACTTAAAACTAGACTTTCCACTCCTTTAAAAATTGGCTCATTTGAGGTTAAAAGCCGTGTTTTACAGTCTCCTTTGTCGGGAGTGACTGATTTGGTATTTCGTCGTTTAGTACGTCGTTATGCACCAGAATCTATGCTGTATACAGAAATGGTAAATGCTACAGGTTTGCATTATGTTAAACAGCTACCAATAATTATGGAAGTAGACCCGAACGAACGTCCAATTAGTATTCAATTATTTGATTGTCGTCCTGATTTTCTCGCGGAAGCAGCGATAAAAGCAGTCGCGGAAGGTGCGGATACTGTTGATATTAATATGGGGTGTCCGGTTAATAAAATTACTAAAAATGGTGGTGGTTCTTCTTTATTACGTCAACCAGAAATTGCAGAAGCAATTGTGCGAGAAGTGGTAAAAGCGGTAGATGTTCCTGTGACCGTGAAAACCCGCATTGGTTGGAATGAACATGAAATTACTATTCTTGATTTTGCTAAAAGAATGGAAGACGCGGGAGCAAAAATGATTACTGTTCATGGAAGGACTCGCGCTCAAGGTTATAATGGTAATGCACGGTGGGAATGGATAGCTAAAGTCAAAGAAATTTTATCAATTCCGGTAATTGGTAATGGGGATATTTTCTCTGTGGAAGCTGCGGTAAAATGTCTAGAACAAACTGGTGCAGACGGGGTAATGTGTTCTCGGGGAACTTTAGGTTATCCCTTTTTAGTTGGTGAAGTTGATCATTTTTTAAAAACGGGAGAATTATTACCACCACCTAACCCAATTCAACGTTTAGAATGTGCGCGAGAACATCTTTTTGCTTTATGGGAATACAAGGGAGATAGGGGAGTTCGTCAAGCCCGTAAACACATGACTTGGTATGCTAAAGGTTTTGCTGGTGCTGCTGATTTACGAGGTAAATTAAGTTTAATGGAAACTGTCCAACAAGGTTTAGATTTAATTGATGGTGCAATAGAAAAATTAGGTCATGGTTATGAAATTGAGGAAGAAATATAGCAATCTTATCCCAGGCGTGAGAAAATAAGTAGACAACAACTCTTGTTTTATAAGCATTTGAACCTTGTTGAACTCCTACGTATTATTTAGGATTGCTATACCAGCAATGTTAGCATCAATATAAAGATAGTATCTGATTAATTAGGAGTGAGATATCATTTTGATTTCAATCCTTTTAATCCCAATTTTTCTAATGCTCTCAGCATTGCTCTTATCCCATATTTTTGGCCAATTTCTCCAGCTTCATTAGCAATTTGAGGACTCAGAATTAATGTTTTCTTTCCTAATGGCGTTTCGTAAAATGCAATAAGTCCTTTTATTTCTTCATTGGTAAAATATTTGCTGTAAATAGGAATTAATTCATCTCCTATTTCCTCTAGTTTGAATTCATCCAAAAAAGTATCTAAAAAATTTGCAGGTACTTGAGGATATTCAGTTTTGAAGCTATCCTTGAATTTCATCATTTCTAATTTTACCGTATTTTTAAAATCAGTTACATCTAAGAATTTCTTGATATTACTGATTTTTTCTTGTTCTTCAATTTTATTAGTAGCTGAAGTTGGAAGAGGTCGAGTTTGAGCAAAAACAGGTATATTGACAGTAGAGAGAAAGGAAAGTGAAACCGCGAAAAAAAGAAGTTTTATCTGCATTGATTTAAGACCTAATTCCATCTGAATTTATTATTTCACAACTTTGACAGTTTGTAAAGTTTCATCAGCACAACCGCTAATAAAACCACCCATATTTTGAATTTCCTGCAAATATTCTAAGGCTGATTTTGTAATTATTTCTCCTGGCATTAATACAGGAATTCCTGGAGGATAAGGACAAATAATTTCCGCACAAATCCTTTCTTGGGTTTCCGCTATAGGTATTACCTCGCTATTAGCAAAAAAGGCCTCACGGGGAGAAATGGACATAATACTGGCAATTATAGCATCGTTTATATTATTACACGGTTGACACTCAGATGTCAAGGGGATGACATGGGTAAGATTATTTAATCCTTGAATTAGTTTTTGAATATCTGTTTTTGTGTTTCCTAAACTAATAATAAAAGTAAGATTTTGCCAAGATGAAAATTCTGGAGTAACATGAAATTTTTTATCTAGAATTTCTTCAGACGCAAAGCCTGTAAATTTTATTTTACTAACATTTACAGTTAATCTAGTTTGATCTAAGTCCATAAATCCTGGTGATTTTTTGCTATTAATTAAAGGAGTAGATAAACCGGGAATTTGATTAATTTTAATTCTCGCTTCCTCAGCTAACTCTAAGGTTTGAGATATCAATTTTTCTCCATGTATTGCCATTTGTTGACGCGCAGCATCTAGAGAGGCTAAAAGAATAAAACTAGGGCTTGTAGATTGAACTAATTGCAAAGCTTTATTAACTCTATCAATATCAATTCTTTTACCTTGAAAATGTAACATTGATGCTTGTGTCATTGCCCCTAATGTTTTATGAATTGATTGTACTGTTAAATCTGCACCTGCGGTTAAAGCAGAAATTGGTAATTGTGAATGAAAATGAAAATGAGCGCCATGTGCTTCATCTACAATTAGGGGAATATTATATTGATGAGTAAGATGTACAAATGCTGGCAAATTTCCACAAATACCATTATAAGTAGGATAAACTATCAGGACTGCTTTTGTATCTGGATGTTGTACTAATGCTGCTTTTAATGCTTCTGGTGTAATGCTATATGCAATATCTAAATCTGAGTTGTATACAGGATTTATAAAAATAGGAATTGCACCAGAAAGAATTAAACCAGAAATAACTGAAGAATGGACATTGCGCGGGAGAATAATTTTTTCTCCCATTCTACAAGTAGCGAGAATTGCGGCTTCAATTCCGCAGGTAGAACCATTAACTAAAAACCATGTTTTCTCTGCACCAAAAGCTTCTGCTGCTAGTTCTTGTGCTGCGAGAATTACGCTTTGAGGTGTGAATAAATTATCTAATTCTGCTAATTCTGTTAAGTCAGCACGAAAGACATCTTTTCCGATTAAATCGGTTAAAAGTGGGGAAATGCCCGCACCGTGTTTATGTCCTGGGGTGTAAAATGGTGCATGAGAACGGGTTGTACAGGCTTTTAAGGCATCTATGAGGGGGGTTTGGTTTTGATTTAGCATTTTTATGGAAAAGAAGCTTTTCTAAATTATCTAATTTTGCTGTAAGGTGGTCAAATATATTGTGAGTAGTTAGCATGAAAATTGTTCAAGAAGTTACTTTAATTAGTGTTGGGAGTTTTGAGGAATCAACTGATTGGTCAATTATTCGCACTGAAATTCGTGATGCTATCTCTCTTATAGTCCATCCTCCTGGTACATCCAGCTTTACAATTAATCCCACAAAACATGGTAATGGTGTCAAGCCAATTAAACAAGCTTGCATGATTGCATTGAAAAATCAGTTTGGCTGGAAATTGGAAACTTCAATTAACTATGCAACTAAATCACCAGGAAAGATAGACGCAACAAAAATGATTGACAATTATCTTTTCGCTCTTGAGTGGGAAACTGGTAATATTTCCTCAAGTCATCGAGCAGTTAATAAAATGGTTCTTGGATTACTACGTGGTGTTTTTCTAGGTGCTGCTTTGGTACTCCCCAGCAGAAAAATTTACCCTTACCTAACAGATAGAATTGGTAACTATGAAGAATTAGAACCATATTTTGATGTTTGGAAAGCAGTTCAAATTCAAGAAGGATTTTTGGCAATCTTTGTAATTGAACATGATTATCTAGATAGCAACGTACCAACACTTACTAAAGGCACAGATGGACGTGCATTAGTATAAAATTACTCTTATGTTAAAAAAGGAATTGAAAGTTGTGCAGTAGTTGTTTTGCGTTGCTTAAATTTCTTTTTTCCCCTCGCTGATTCCCATTCTTCAATAATCCCTTTATCCAAATCAGTTAATCTTTCTATTGCTGAATCTATATCCCCAATTTCCGAACCAATCCAATAACGTTTTAGTTTTTCCGCTGCATAAAATGTAGTACCAGAACCTCCAAATGGATCAACTACAATTTGTCCTGGATTAGATGCCATTGCAATAATTCTCTCTAACATAATAGGAGCAAGTTCATTTGCAACTCTTTTTTTATGCTGACGATGACGAACTGGTGGAATATCAGTCCAGATTTCTTCTATTAATGTCCATAAAGTTTCACTAGAATCAGCATCAGAAGTATCTTCCCAAACATCTTCTGGTGCTTCCCAAACATCCATTAAGTTAATACCTTTTTCATTAAGTTTTTTGCGATGTCCACCATAATCACGAATTTCTCCACCGCAATGCCGACATACTTGAATAGGTGTGTAAACTTTGTTGAAAACTGCTGGTTCCCCTTTAGTATAATAGAGTAGTCCATAGTGAGCAGGAGACATTTTTTTACCTCTGGGAAAAGCTTTCGGCATTCTGCAAGCAATCCAATGTCGAAAACACATTCCTTGTTGATTCAAATATGCACCATATTCTATACACCATTTAGGCAAGTTAAATATAAATAAACTACCACCATTTTTCAGGACTCGAATACTTTCATTAAGCCACTGTTGGGACCATATTAAATATTTATCTGCTGCTAAATTATCGTTGACACCTTCACCATATTCTTTACCAAGATTAAAAGGTGGGTCTGCAAATACCATATCTACAGACTCATTAGGTAATGCTGATAGAAGTTTCAGACAGTCTCCCTGATAGAGAATTCCATACTCACTCTTGTAAACCTGCTGCAATTTTTGTTGAGTTGCAAAATCAGTAGTAATCAATTGGAAAGGAAGCATTAATTTTACCTTGACTATATTAATCTAGCTTAAGTCTACATACTCTATTGTCATCTGTCAATAGAGTTGGCTTGAGAATTTGTCCGTCGAGGTTGATAAGGTTTTCCATTAGGCTGATTCTTGTATCTCTCTATTTCAGTCGGTTCTATGTAGTAATAACGTCCAAGTTTATGAGCTATAATCTGACCATTCTTAATTAAGTCGTGTACTCGTTGACGAGTTACAGCCAGTAATTTGGCAGTTTCAGCGACAGAGAGTAATTCAGGAGTGTTGTCAGAAGCAGAGTCTGTCATAGGTATTATTTAGAATAATGCTTTAATTCCACAGTTTAGATTTCTCAATATTTCATCCCAATGTGTAACTATTATGATATGAGAATTGCTAATTAAGTGTAAATTTTCAGAGCGTGACCCGGATTTTCTTCTTGTCTATAGTGAATCTGGGAAAAATAGCAACAAAACAATGATAAACAACATGAACTTAAAAGATATCAAACAAAAACTATTCCCCATTATCAAAATCATCTCCACCGCACTCATCACCAGCGCTATTGGTTTAGAATTATGGAATCTCAATAATCAACTACCCAGTATCTTAACCCCTGCTTTAATCATTGCCCATATTGCCCTATCTGCTCATTTTATTGAAGCATTAATTGCCGCTTATTATGCCCCAACACGCAATCAGACAGCAATCAAATATGCAACTTATACATTTTTTGTCGGTACAGTTGGTTTATTAGAATTATGGGAAAATCCTGATACCTAAAATATTCTCCCCAGTTTCTCTACCATCTCCACCGGTTTGAATTATCCTTATACTTGACACCAAAATCTAAAATCTACAATGCTAAGAGCCGGAATTGTCGGACTTCCCAACGTCGGAAAATCAACCTTATTTAACGCTGTAGTCGCTAACGCTAAGGCTGAAGCCGCTAACTTCCCATTTTGTACCATTGAACCCAATGTTGGCATGGTCTCAGTCCCCGACGACCGGTTAAACGTTTTAGCAAAAATTGCTACCTCAGTACAAACAGTACCCGCCCGTGTCGAATTTGTGGATATTGCCGGTTTGGTCAAAGGTGCAAGTCAAGGAGAAGGACTAGGTAATCAATTTTTATCCCACATTCGAGAAGTTGATGCCATAGTTCATGTTGTCCGTTGTTTTGAAAATGATGATATCATTCACGTAGCCGGTTCTGTTGACCCAGCGCGAGATATTGAAATCATTAATTTAGAACTTGGTTTATCAGATTTATCCCAAATTGAAAAACGCATTGATAGAACTCGCAAACTTGCACGCACTAGCAAAGATGCACAATTTGAAGTGACAATTTTAGAAAAATTAGCCGCTGCTTTAAATGAAGGTAAATCCGTTCGTCAAATAAGTTTAAATACCGAAGAATCCGAAATTATTAAAGGCTTAGGATTACTTACTAATAAACCAATTATTTACGCTGCTAATGTCTCTGAAGAAGACCTAGCAACAGGTAATAATTTTGTCGAAAAAGTTCGAGAAGTCGCTGCGATTGAAAATGCTCAAGTTGTCATTGTTTCTGCTCAAGTAGAAGCAGAATTAGTAGAATTACCAGAAGCAGATAAAGCTGATTTTCTAGAATCTTTAGGTGTCAAAGAAGGTGGTTTAAAATCCTTAATTCGTGCAACTTACACTCTATTAGGTTTGCGGACTTATTTCACCTGTGGACCGAAAGAAACCCGCGCTTGGACAATTAATGCCGGAATGTCTGCACCCCAAGCCGCAGGAGTTATTCACTCTGATTTTGAACGGGGATTTATTCGCGCAGAAACTGTGGCTTATAACGATTTAGTAACACACGGCTCAATGAATGCAGCCAAAGAAAAAGGCTTAGTTAGAAGTGAAGGAAAAGAGTATATTGTTCAAGAAGGTGATGTAATGTTATTCCGATTTAATGTCTAGCAATTAATGAATTAACACAGTTTAAATTAGCCAAGACATATATCCAAATAAATTCTTGTCTGGTGGGTTTCTGCCTACCTAACACCGAAAATATATGTCTTCCCTGGTCTTTTTTACAGCTTAAATTCAATTCTCAATCTTCATCTTTAATAACAAGTCCCAATAACTTACAGCAGTTCCCGCTATTATAAAGTACAGATATGAATAATTAAACTCTTGTGGTGCGGGCATCTTGCCCGCCAATAGTGTACAAAATCACATTAATATCATCTATAAACAGATGCAGTTATTTTTTAAAAACCATATCTACGGGTGGTACGCAAGTGTTATTAGTACAGACTATCCATCTTAGCACCAATAACAAATCTTGCGTTTATTAGTAAAAAATTTAGTAAATATACTTGACAAACTGATAATTGCTATGTAATCTATAAAAAGTTGACTTGTAATTCAAGTTACTCAAAAAAAGTTTATCGTCTATAAAATTACTAAGACTAAGGCTAGATAGTTATGCAGTATATAGATACAGAAAGCTTGATCACCAAGGAGGGGGTTTTTGATGATCAATTATTTCGGCAAAGCGCTGAGATAGTTGTATCCAAATTAGAAAAATACTTAGCTGACTCATCAATCAGAGGACTAGCACTCAGTAATCCTTATGACTTGTCCCAAACAGCAAAAGAGATTATGAATCAGGGACAGAACGATAAGGCTTTATGCAATCAAGAAAAGCTAGAAGCAATTATTGATTTATACATTAAAACCGGAATACAAGTGTACTCACCCGGTTATATGGGGCGACAATTTTCTGGTGTAATTCCCTTAGCTGCTCTGATTGATTTAATTAGTTCCATTGTCAGTCAACCCTCCTCCTTCTATGAAGCAGGGCAATTACCCAACGTAGTTGAGCGGATTATGGCCGATGAGTTTAACCAATTTATTGGTTGGAATCCTGATACTTTTGCCATGGTGACCACCTCCGGGGGGACATTAGGTAATTTAACCGCTCTTTTAGCAGCTAGAAACGAAAAATTTCCCCAGATTTGGTCAGAAGGTATTTCTGCATTGGGAGATCAATATCGTCCGGCCATTGCTGTGAGCGAAGATGCACATTATGGCATTTGTCGGGCTGCAGGGATTATGGGAATCGGAGAAAATCAAATTATCCGTTTACCAATTAATCAGAAAAAACAAATCTGTATAGACCAGGTACGTCCTACCCTAGAAGCAGCAGAGAAACGGGGGCTAAAGATTTTCTGTGTGGTAGCTTCAGCAGGAACTACTTCCGTAGGTGCTTTTGATACAATTGATGAATTAGCACAAATCGCCAAAGAGAAAAATATCTGGCTTCATATTGACGGCGCTCATGGTGCTAGTTTGCTGGTTTCTGACCAGTTGCGTCACAAATTAAAAGGAATTGAAAAGGCAGATTCCTTTGTCTTAGACGCTCACAAAATGATGTTTTTACCTGGGGTGTGTACCCTTCTTTTCTATAAGAATAAAGAAAAGAGCTATGGAGCATTTCGTCAGAACGCTAGTTATGTCTTTGAAAAAGTTCCTGATATCTATACTCAATTCGATAGTGCAGAACAGAATTTTGAATGCACTAAAAGGCCTCTAATCATGAACTTGTGGGTACTATGGGCACTTTATGGAAAGGACATATTTGCCAACAAGATCGAGTATTTATGTCAGTTGACCCAAGAAGCTTATCAAATACTCCAACAGGAACCAGATTTCCAGACCATTCATCAACCAGAGGTGAATATCCTTTGTTTCCGATATGTACCTTCTAATGTGAGCGATAATCTGTTATCTGATTTTCAGTTAGCAATTAGAAATAGAATTAGGGAAGGAGGTAAATTCTTCATCTCCAAGGTAGAAATTGATGGAATTAACTCTTTGCGTGTCGTTTTCATGAATCACAGAATTAATACTAATCACTTTCATGAATTGCTAGATGAAATTAGAAAAATTGGATTGGAATTAATTAGCGGAACTTAGTTAAAAGTTAATAGTCAGTAAATGGGTGACTGTTGTAAAAAGCTATAAATTTTCAATAATTAGGCTTAAACAGGCGAAAAATATCGAAAAACTGCTTTTATAGCTTTTTGTAAATCTAATAAATAACAGGAGAAAAAAGTGTTAGAATATCAAGAGAGAGAAACAAGTATAGATACCGAAAGTCAGACAGTATCTACTTCTCGTAAAGAGTTAATCGATAAATTAATTCCCCTTGATGAACTAGAGCCAAAATCAATTGATGAAGTAGTCAAACTGCCTTCATTTTTCGAGAAAATCAACAAATGTGAAAGCCTATTAGATAGATCATACAGTGGACTTGAAGAGACAATTCAAAATGCCTTAGTATTGCGGCGTTTACAGCAAATGACAAATACTCTCATGCTCAATCCTATTTGGAAAGACATGATTGAGAAGTCAGGGTTAAAAAAAGCTCCCCGCAATTTTGAAGAATGGCAGCAATTACCGATTTCTGACAAGACCACCATGAGTGAGTTATTCTCATCCTCAAGACCAGGTTTAGTTGTTCCTTTAAGTCATGGCGGTTTTGAAATTGTCGCCAGTGGTGGAACTACAACTGGTTTACCGGCGGAAATGGTTTACTCATTACGAGAATTACAAGATACATACAAAATTGCTGGTAAATTCATCGGCGAACATATGTTAGCTGATTACTTAGCAGGAGATGATCCTAAGTGGGTTGCTACCACCTTAGCGGATTTTCAAATGTGGAGTAGCGGAACAATGGTTGGAGGTGTTTTACAGAATATACCAGGAATTAACTATCTTGGTGCAGGTCCGGTCATGAGGGAAGTTTATCACCACATTATGTCCTATCCCGGTCCAAAGGCAATTATGGCAATTTCTGCAGGAATAGCAATCCTGAGTGACCTTGGTGTTGGTTTACATGAAGAAGCTAGAAAAAGTTTTCGTGTAGCAATGTACGGTAGTGGAGTATTACCATATCGCAAACGACTTGAGTTAAAAGAGCTTTATCCTAATCTGGAGATTTTGAGTTACTTTGCTACAGTTCAAAACGAAGCTATTGGCTTACAGTTGCGCCATGAAGTTCCCTATTTAGCTACTGTTCCAGGGTTACATTTGGTTGAGGTTGTGGATAGTGAGGGTCGTTGGGTTAAAGTTGGAGAGGAAGGTGAGTTGGTTGTAACTCGACTGCATGGCCATGAAGCACCATTTCTGAGGTTCAAATCTGGAGATAGAGTAATACGTCGTCCTAATATAGATAAACCAGAATTAAAAACCCAACAATTTGAATTTTTAGGTCGCAGTGGAGATATTATTCACATTAACGACACACAATATTCTGCTCCCCAAGTTTACGCTTCTCTCTGTCATGAATTGAAAGCAATTGGTATTTTTGACTTGGAAGCACTGGCTCACGAAATGCAGTTTGTTAACCATCGAACAACAAAAACCTTGCAGTTAATCGCTTCGGTAGACGATATAGAAACCTTGTTTATCAGAATGGATAATATGCTGGGAATTGAAGGAATCAAGCGTTTATTTATTCAATCCTTAATGCACTCCTTATCTATTTTTAATATAGGAGAAGCTAATGTGTATTACACTGAAAATAGTGGCTATAAATTTGAGATAAAACTTGTAAAAAGGTGGTCAGAAGAGATTTATAGAACTCCACTAAGTAAAGTACCTTTAATCAGAGATATTTTCTAAAGTCGGCAGGATATGAATAATAAGGTAGGGAATGTCACGCCCGAACCCTAGATTTATTATTCTAGTAAGCTTGTAAACAGTAAATCTTGGACTTTTTCAGGTTAGCTTAACAAGAATCCTCTCACTTGAGGGGAGTGTCAACGACTGTTTTTTTTTCAAGTAAAATAACGAGGAAAATTATGGAGTCAAAGATCAGCATATTTTGTGTTGTTGATGTCATTGAATCACTTTCGGGTGGAACGCTATTAAATGGTAATCTTTCCATGATGGACAATAGCCCTCTGGGTAGTCTAAATCAGGGAACAACCAATTTAGTTACCCTGTGTCACCCAGGACAAACTATTCAGTGGACAATTTTAGCTCTTGATTTGCAGACACCAGTAGCTATCAGAAAGATTACCTTTCTTAACCAAGATGGTACTAGTGTTGAACCGCTTCCAGATGACCCTACAAAACTGGAAAGCGATAAGCTGCATTTAAATGTTTGGTCTGGAGTTGTCCCATATTACCTTGTACCTGGCGTAGATTATCGCTATAGATTTGAGTTGCAAATGTATGAAGGTAAGAACTGTCTGATGTATGTAGATACTCCTGCTTTAAAGTGCATTTAACCTCAGCTTCATAAACAACAAAAACGCCTGTAAAAATAGCACTTTATAGACAGTTTGGACTAGGCGTTAAACAGTGAAAACAAACTTGAACTCAAAGAAAAAGGAACCTTTATGAGCCAACAGTTGGGAATAATATTGTTGATTGATGTGGTAGCGGCCATAGAAGCTAACACTTTGGAAGGTAATACTTACCTGTTCGACAACATGAAATTGCAGGGGTCTGAAGGTTTAGGCACTGGCAAATTGATTTCTGCAATTAATGGTACTAGTTACTGTGATGGTTCTCAAGCTAATGAGCAGGTTTTGAACTGGCTGCCCTATGGAGTTGGTTCTTTACCCCCTACCTTGCCCAAGAGCTTTTTATCAGACAAGTCGAAAAATAGCGATCTTAAGGTACTTGAAGAGATACAAGCCCTTACAGATAGACTGACCGGTGCTAATGCTGACAAACAAAACATCTCTAGTGTCGTCCAGGAATTACAAAAGATCTCGAAAGCTGTCGGTGTTAAGACTCAAGTTCAGAGTAAAAAGAGTAACGTTAATCAGGACATTGGCCATCTTGGACAAAAAATTATGGATGTCACAGGAAACCTTGTGACTGAGGTCGATGGGAAAATTCCTGAAATCAATTCTCTCAATCCCATCATTACAAACATCACCGGTGAAGCAGTTGATAAAAATGTCATTTATCCTGCTGCCTATGGCTCTCCTGATATGGTGACAGACGGTTGGTACTGGGCTGCATCTATAGATACATCCAGACCAGGAACTTATGCTTACACAATGCATATACAGTTGTATAAACTATCTCGTGAGAATGGGGCTTGGGCTTGGGTACCAGTAGATTTTACCCATGATGCTTATATCAAGATCTCCAATGATCCTAAGAAAAATGGGTTTACAAATGCAGGTATTGGATACTTGCCAATTCCCAAAGCCTAGTCAACTGCTTGATTTTCAAACGCAATTTCAAAAAATGGAAGACAGATTATGGCAAAAACAATAACAATCGCCAGTGTAATAGATGTTGTGGGTGCATTGGCAACTGATTCCTTGAGCGGACAAGTCTATTTTACAGATACTGAGAAAGCATCTGGTTCTACAGGCCATGGTACAGAGAATTTAAAAACCATAGTGTCAGTAGGAGATGTATTGGTTTGGACAGTGACATTCTTAGAATGTGAAGCCTATGCCGCCATTGATGAAATCATCATTGACAAGAAATACTGTGAACCACAAAAGAAGGTTTATGAAGGTACAGATGTCTCCTACTGGTCTGGAACGGTGAAAAAGGGCATTCAATCAATTCCTTACACTATCAAATTTAAAGTAGGAACTCGGGCAGAGTCTATAGCTACCGCTTCCCCTCTCCATCTTGTGGGTAAAGATGCCTAAACTGCCAAGAATCATAATTTAACTAAGCAAGAGGAAAACCATGTCAGATAAGTCTACTCTCAAGAAGCAAAATCCTGGACAGCTAAATTCAGTGCAACTGAATATAGTCACTGTCATAGACGTTCATAAAGCTGTGAGAACGGGAAGCCTGAAAAACACCCTATACATGATGGACAACAGCGTAGGGGGCCAAGGACAGGGAACAGATCATTTACAAACTGTCTGTAAACCAGGTCAGGTTATTAACTGGATTATCTATCCTATGGATATGGAAAAGAGTCCAGAGGGCGTATGGCCACCTATGCCAAAAATTAATAACATTGTTTTCCTAGACAGTCAACAAGAAGGCGACGCTGAGGAATTTTCTGAAACCAAAATCTGCACTGAGTTGAAGGTTTATGGTGGTCCTGATATGATGCGTCATCGTTATTGCCCAGTTTATTATTATTGGGCAGGAGCGGTATTAAGTACCTTGAAACCTGGTGTTTATAATTACAGATTTGTCCTTGAACTGGAGCAGGAAGGTAAAAAGGAGAAATTGTATTTGCATACTCAGGAAAAGCCCTCTTTGAAAGTAATTGATCTGTCCGCAGGACAATACTAATCTCTGTTAGTAGTATTTCTGGTTTATTAGTCATATTAAATGACATAATCAGAGGTAGATTTAATGATTAGATGAGCTAAATTGCATCTAATTGTACATAGGTTGTGGGCATATTTGCCCACAATATAAAACTTAAATTGCTAAATATTTGGGTTGTTCAAGTCTTGCTATTTAGCTTTAACGATTTGTGTTATAAATTCTAAAATTATTGATAATCCATAAATGGTAAAATTCCGCATTATTGAATCACAGGACTTTGAACAAACTGTTGATTTATGCTCTAATTTATTTGTGAATAATGAACCAATAACTAAAAGTTTGCAGATAAATTATCAAGAATTTCGACAATTAGCTGAAGCTTATTTAAGTAAAGCAATTGTGGATAGACTTTCTATTGTTGCGACTGAAGATAATGGAATTATTGTTGGTTTTATTATCTCAGAACATTTGATGACTATTCCCCCTTATACTCAGGAACTCAGTCATAAATTTGCAGCAATTCACAAGTTTTCCCAGGATTTAAAATATAGTTATTTTGGTAAATATCAATATTATTACTGGGAGTTATTTCAGACTTTACATATTTTTCTATTAGGGGTTAAAGATGAATACAAAAATCAAAAAATTGCCACGAATTTAATCAGGGAGAATTTAAGGTTAGCTAAACTGAACTATTTTTCTGTGGTTATTTCTGAACTAACTGGAATTGTATCTCAAAATCTATTTCGGAAAATAGGTTTTCAAGAAGAGGTAACACTCAGCTATGACTCCTATATCTTTGAAGGTGAGAAAATATTTTCATCTATTCAAGAATCTAGAAGTTGTAAGTTAATGTCATATAGGATTTAACTGGGCTAAGATGAAGACATCTGGTAAAAATAAAATTTGGGATCATATCATCAGCCGAGAGAAAAAAAGATAGATGATTGATAACTTCTGTGTTAAAAATAGTTACATCAAATTTTAAGGAGATAATGACGTGAACACAGCACTAGTTCTAGTTGACATTCAAAATGATTATTTTTCCGGTGGTAAATGGGAACTTGTCGGTATGGATATAGCAGCTTTCAATGCTGGAGGGCTTTTGACTGCCTTTCGTGAAAGAAAGCAGCCAATTTTTCATGTTCAACATATTGCCAAGAATCCTGACGCACCATTTTTTGTTGTTGATACCTATGGTGCTGAGATTCATGAATCTGTGAAACCCCAGGAAAACGAAAAGATTATTATCAAAGAGTTTGCGAACAGTTTTCGTCAGACTACTCTTCTTGATGATTTACATAATGCTGGGGTGAAAAGATTGGTGATTTGTGGGGCTATGAGTAATATGTGCATAGATGCCACAACTCGCGCTGCTAATGATTTAGGTTTCGACTGTATTGTTGCTCACGATGCTTGTGCAGCTAAGAATCTTGAATTTCATGGTCATATTACACCTGCTTTGGAAGTTCACTGTGCCTTCATGTCAGCACTCAGCTTTGCCTATGCTCAGGTTATCTCAACTCATGAAGCAATAACTATTTCAGCTTTTACCTAGGTTTTGATCATCATTTTTGGAATTACCGATAAGTGCAATTAATGCAGATATCGCTATTAGGCTGTAACGCATTTAATTTGTACAGCAACACCTCATGGCGAGAATGATCCCCGCATCACAAAATTCAGCCATATTAGGATTGTACAATTTGGCTGCGTAACAGCTTACCTACAACTTTTTCAGCAACCCCTATTCTAGAAAGTTGTGAAGTGCTTGGTGATTTAATTTAATCTTTTCTGCTAACAATTCCCAGTTTTCCCCCTCAATTATATGAATAAATTCTTCTAAATTTTCCCGGTATTGATATAATGAATTTAATAATGCTTGGCGGTTATATTGCGCCATCATGACCCCTAATTCGGGATTTCCACCCCCCACCCTACTCGTATCCCGAAACCCTGAACTAGCAAAATTTTGGGCTAATTTGGCAATTTCTGGATCTGCTTCACTTAAACAAGCTGCTATCAAGGAGGCACTTACTATCACGGGTAAATGGGAAATCCAACTCACAGCCTGATCATGTTGTTCTGGTTGACAATGGTAGATAACCGAACCAAGCGATCGCACAATTTCCTCTATAATCGTAACAATATGACTAGCTGTAGTCTCTATTGGTGTTAATACATAAGGACGATTGACAAATAAATTCCGCTGTGCTGATTCTATACCTGAATCTGTCTTCCCCGCCATAGGATGACCACCAAGAAAATTCTCCCACAAAGGGGAAATTGCCTCAACTATAGGTTTTTTGACTGAACCAACATCAGTTATAATAGTAGTCTTAGGCAAATAGCCAATTAAGTCTTTGATTTGGGGAACTATTAATCCTATAGGGGTGCAAATAAATACGACTTCGGCTGATGCTAATAAGCTTAAATCCAAGGAAGCCTGATCCACACTACCTATTTCAACAGCCCTGACACAAGTTGATTCACGACGACTCACACCTAAAACATGGTGTCCTTGAGAACGTAAATCGAAACCCAAACAACCACCTATCAATCCTAAACCTAAAATACCAATTTTCATTGTCACCTGTAAATATGTAAAATTTAATTTATACTTTCGATACCTGACTCCAATTCCTAAAGTTAGCAATATTTAAACAGCATTAATGATAATTATCATATATCCAGTCCATCAGGATATCTTATGCCTAATTTCAATGGGACTGTGGATAGTAGCACAGAATTTTAATATATTGGTTATTTGGTAGAAAAGCAATAATTTTGAACTTTTACAAAATCTACTCAAATTACAGGAGACAAAGAATGCGTGATACATTTAATCGGATGATAGGCAGAACCAGATATGTTGTCTGTCGTTTATTCTTGCATTTAGGGGGATCTGACGTAGCACCGATATTAGGCGTTTTGAATCAGACTGCAAGGGAAGCAATTAACGCTGATGGTGATATAGAAGTTTTAGGAGAAGAATTGGCGCAATTATGCCAAACTCTACTACAATACGATGAATATTGGTTATCTGCTGCTAACGAAGGTGATGTACTTTGGGACGAAGGGGAGACAGGAAATTACGTCAATGAACTATTCACAGACTCAGCCCAAAGATATGGCGCTAATCTTGATTTTAGTTCTACTTCCTCAAACCAGCCTTTATCACTTCCTGCGACCCGTAACGTCATTGTTATGATTATAGTCGCTACGGAAGGAGAAATTCCAGAGTTAGAAACAGACTTGGCTAATATTCCCGCCTTAAAAGAAGCCTTAAAGGCCTTGATTAATTTACACTACAAACATAAACTCCGCGCTATCCAAGTGCATTTTTCACCCGCTCAGTTAGGAGATGATCTTTCTAGTGATCAGCTATTGGAATATTACCCCGAATTGATCCCATTGTAAATTAATTCAGGACTTACGGAAAATATCAGGAAAGTGGGGATAATTGATGAATTACCCCAATCAAATCTTACCTAAGTCTTATATTTGTTAACCTGTAATTACTAACCGCACAAAACATGAATACCATGATTATGACCATGCTGCGTAAATTTACAGTTTTTTGTTTAGCCCTAACTCTGTGCTTAACCACTGTAGCCTGTGGAGGTGAAAACCAAGCTAATTCCGTAAAACCCGATGTTAGCAAAACTGCTACCCCCACCAAATTAAATGATGGAGAGTATCAAGTACAACAAGGCACGTATAATGATGCCAATGGTGAGTATACTCTATTTTTACTCAACAACAACCCCCCAAGCTTTGCCACAGAAAAGCTACAAATGGCCAGATTAACTGAAGAAGAAATCAAAGCTGGTAAGAAAACTTACTTAAAAGTAGAAAATGGTCAACCAGCTTTATACCTGACAGAAGACTTTAAACTTGAGTACGTCCATAATGTCACAGAGACAAAAACCAATCCCCAAACCGGACAAAAAGAAACCGTCATTGTTCGTCAAGAATCTAACTTTTGGACACCTTTTGCTGCGTCTTTAGCTGGGAACGTTGCTGGTCAAGCTATTGGTAGTATGTTGTTTAGACCTCAATACTATGTTCCCCCCGTTTATCAACCTGGTGGGGTCATGACCGGTTATGGTGGTTATGGTTCTAGTTATGATTCCGCTGTTTCTAATTATCGTTCTCGCTACAATGAACCACCCGCAGCAGTAAGAAATCGTACTACTTTCCGTACCACAGGAAACATCAGAAACTCTGCTTCAGAACGCGCTACAACTAATAATAACCCAACCGGAAGAGCCTCCGGTTCTGGTTTTGGTGGTAGTAATCTCAGACCTTCTGATAATTCTAGCTCTACCCACCGCAATTCTGGTAGTAGTTTTGGTAGTGGTGGCCGTTCTTCCAGTCGCCGTTCTTCCGGTTTCGGTAGCAGAAGAAGATAGAAAATTTCTGCATTTAAAGCACCCTACCCATAATGTATAATTTAGGTAGGGGCTAATCACTGAAAATTAAACTTCATTCCAGCCCTAAGAGTGGAATTATACCTCAAATCCTAAAATTCCAAGTCTTTAGCACTAATACTAATAGACTGGGGATCTTGACTTGTATCTGTTGCTAATTTGCCACCAGAAAGAACAACAATAGCGCGAGTATATTGGGGATCACTATTTGTACCAATTAAATTTGGATTAGAAGCTAATTGGCGTTCCTGTGTTTGTGTTAAGTCTAGCTTGATATCAGGTGCAATCCCTTTATGATTAATATCTGTACCATTAGGTGTATAGTAATGAGCAATAGTCACAGCTAAACCTGAACCATCATTCAGTTCATGAACCGATTGTACCAAAGCCTTACCAAAGGTTTGACTACCAACAACCACGGCCCGTTTATTGTCTTTGAGTGCACCGGTGAGAATTTCACTCGCACTAGCAGAATTACCATCAACTAACACGGCTAAAGGTAGTTTAGTTATAGCTGTGCGGTTGGCCTGTGTTTGGGCACTAGATCCTTTACGGTCTACGGTTTTGACAATATGACCATCATCTAACCACATTCTGGCAATTTCTATACTCGCATTTAACAAACCACCAGGATTACCTCGTAAATCTAAAACGTAGGCATCAACTTTTTGGTCTTTTAAGGTGCGAATAGCTACACGCATTTGATCAGCAGCGTGAGAACTAAACTCTTGTAATTTAATATATCCAACTCGCCGACCAGTTTCTTGTTTAAGGGTATACTTAACAGTAGGCACTTCTATTGTCGCCCTTGTTAATTTAACATTAAATTTGTTACTGAGTCTTTCCAAATCCAATTTAACAGAAGTACCAACCTGACCACGAATCAATTTTGACGCATCTTCCACTGTCATTTTCAGGGTAGATCTACCATCAATTGCCAAAATTTCATCACCTGATTTGAGTCCAGCTTTCAGGGCTGGAGAATTATCCATAGCTTCTATAACAGTCAGACGTTTGGTTTTTTCGTTTATTTGCATACGAATACCAATCCCGGAAACTTCCCCAGATGTTTGGTTAGTTAGGGATTCATATTGTTTAGGGTCCATAAATCGGGTATAGGGATCACCTAATTTTTGTAGAGCTTCGCGGATAGCTACATAAGCATCCTTGTTAGAAGTATATTCTTTTGTCAATAGGCTTTGTCTGATTGCTTGCCAGTCTTGTTGGTTAAATTTTTCATCCACATATTCACGATTAACCAACTGCCAAACCTGGTCAACTAATGCTTTAGGGCTATCTTGTAAAGCAGCATTAGCGCTGCGCGTCCAGGCTTGACTGAATACAGATATAGTAGCAGTTGTGGCGATCGCTCCACCAATCAGGGCAACTTGGAGCGGTGAGTAACGTTTCGCAGATTGGTTCATGTATATTAGCTGAAATAGTTGTGTTTTTGACAGTTTATCAATCAGATTTTTCTGATCTCTTCCAGTTTTTTATCTTAATTACCTTGACGATTCATCCGTATTTTGGTATGAATGTCAGTGATCAACCAAATATTGTATTTATTAGTTCATAAATACGGTTTGAGTTAATCTATTTTTTACATGACGACACAGAGAAATAGGTGATATTGAGATGAGTGTGATTTGTAAATGCTCAACTATCTACTATATTATAGCACTTTCTTTCCTGAATAGCTGTGATTTTCATCAATTAATTAAAGTTGCAACTACTACCTGATTAATTCACTTTCAGGGCAAATTTAAGAAATCCTGGGGATTGTTACAAAAATTATCAGAGATTTTTAAGACAACTCATGATAACCTAAGTAAGTCGGTGTTCAAAATTGTCGTTATAGCACATTTGCTTGAGGCAAGAGGTAAGAAGCATGATTAGAAAAGTTTTCATCTTTACATAATTTGGTTTTATGCTGTTAACCTACTTAGTTAGTTTATAAAACTAAACCTCCTGTTAGTCAATAACTGGAGTTTTCCCAGCTAGTGAAAATAGACACTTTAAATACAAAATGTCTCATGGTAGAGAATTGAGTAGGTTTAGAAATAAAAGGATTTTGACCCTAAGATATTAATAATCAACTGACTAACTCAGGTCAAATCCAAGGTAATATTAGCGACAAAAATAAAATACAGCAATTCCCGGTATTATGATGTACATATCTAGCGGGCAAGATGCCAGCACCACAAAAGTTTCATAATTCAACTTTGTACCTCATCTTCAGCGGAAAACGCTGTAATATCCGCAAATCAACTAATTAGAGAAAATCTAGTCCGGGTTTGAAAAAAAGAACAGATTTTGCGCCATAATAAAAAATTGCTTACCAGTAACCAAAATTGAAGCAAGATTCCCTATTCCCTAACCAGAAAACTGACAAAAACCTAAAGAAAATAAGTATGAATAACCAACCGAAAATAATTGTCCTTGATGATGATCCTACAGGTTCGCAAACCGTCCACAGTTGTTTACTGTTAATGCGCTGGGATGTAGAAACTTTACGTTTAGGATTAAAAGATGATGCCCCTATTTTCTTTATTTTAACTAATACTCGGTCCCTGACTCCAGAAGCAGCCGCATCTGTTACCAGAGAAGTTTGTCATCATCTCAAACTTGCATTAGCAGCGGAAAAAATTACCGATTTTCTTGTAGTTAGTCGTTCTGACTCCACTTTACGCGGTCATTATCCCATAGAAACCGATGTCATTGCCGAGGAACTTGGTCCTTTTAATGCTCATTTTCTTGTACCGGCATTTTTTGAAGGAGGAAGAATTACCCGCGACAGTATTCATTATCTAATTATTGATGGTGTTCCCACTCCCGTACATGAAACAGAATTTGCCCGTGATTCCGTCTTTGGTTACAATGATAGTTATCTTCCTAAATATGTAGAAGAAAAAACCAAAGGCCGGATTAAAGAAAATACTGTGACTAGATTTCTACTTGCAGATATCCGTGCTAGTAGTTTGGATAGCTTATTGCAACTTGACAATAATCAGTGTGGTGTCGTAGACGGGGAAAATCAGCAAGATCTTAATAACTTTGCGGTAGATGTATTAACGGCCGCAAATCAGGGAAAACGCTTTCTATTCCGTTCTGCTGCTAGTATTTTAACAGCTTTGGCCGCCTTACCACCCCAACCCATTGCCCCCGAAAATATGGCAGAATATGTGCGCGGTGGAAAACCTGGGGCAATTATTGTTGGTTCTCACGTCAAAAAGACAACTCAACAGTTAGAATCATTATTACAAGTTGAGGGAACAGTAGGTATAGAAGTTAATGTCCGCCTATTGTTGGAACATGGGGTAAATGAATCTGCTAAACTGCTAACGGAGATTCTAGAAAATGTCAAATTAGTGCATAATGCTGGTAAAACACCAGTAGTTTATACTAGCCGTCAGGAATTGGCTTTTAAAGATGTCAAAACTAGGTTAGATTTTGGCAGCACAGTTTCAGCTTTACTTATGAATGTTGTCCAGGGTTTACCATCTGATCTGGGCTTCCTCATCAGTAAGGGAGGTATTACTTCTAACGATGTGTTAAGCACGGGTCTGGCGTTAACTTCAGCCCGATTACTTGGTCAAATTTTAGCAGGTTGTTCAATGGTAATTACACCATCTGATCATCCTCTGTTTCCTAATTTGCCAGTGGTTTTATTCCCAGGTAATGTCGGTGATGCTGATGCTTTGAGAACAGTTTACCAAAGATTGATAGGCAAGAGGTAAAAGGCAATCTATTTCCAATTGCCAGTTCTCAAACTTTTATGAAAATCTTAATATTGGTGTATTTTGGCTAGTGCTACATGAATTCTGATTCTGCTAAACCTGATGAAATAAACTCTGAGTTGCCTAAGTCAGAATCAATTTCCCATCAGATTGATCAAGAGGTAAATAGTTCTGAATTTGATGAAATAAATCCAGATTTTACCAATAAAAAGGTAGAATCTCCCCCTATTATCCCTAATTCAGAGTTAAGTTCTGTAACTGTCTATTTAAACGGTAATTCTCCTGCCGAAAATATGGCCACACCACCCAGGTTATCAGCCAATGAGGAGGAATCTAGTTTTGGTTTATCTGATGTCCTCAATACTGATTTAGAATTACTAGAACAAAAGGTAGATCATAATATTCAAGTTCAGTTAAAGACTGAAGGAGAGCGACTATTATTAATTTTACCCACTGAGTTACAAGTACCACCATCAGAATTTAATTGGTGGGAAATTTGGCAACAAATGAAACAGCGTCTAAATGCTGGCGATCGCTTACGCAAGCCAAACACAGCCCTGCATCTAGTAGCTAAAGATCGGTTGTTAGATAATAGACAACTGCAGGAGTTAGCAGAAACTTTAAATACATACCAAATTCAACTCAAATCTGTAGCGACTAGTCGAAGACAAACAGCGATCGCCGCTTGTACTCTCGGTTATTCTGTAGAACAAATCCAATTTCAAACATCCCTCACTACCGAAATTCAACCGACTTCCAGACCCCTAGCAGATGCTCTGTACTTGCAAATGACAGTCCGATCAGGTGTAGAAATTCGTCACCCTGGTACGGTAATTATCTTAGGAGATATCAATCCTAGTGGTATCGTCATTGCTGATGGGGATATTCTAGTTTGGGGACGATTGCGAGGAGTTGCCCATGCTGGTGCCGGTGGTAATCGGGAATCTCTGATCATGTCCTTACAAATGGAACCAACCCAATTGCGAATAGCTGATGCTGTCGCTAGATCCCCAGAAAAGTCCCTAACCAGCTTCTTTCCTGAAGTTGCACATATTACAACCGCAGGAATTCGCATTGTTAAAGCCGTTGATTTTTCCCGTAGTCAATTAAGTAGTCGAATACAATTAGTTACACAAAATCTGATCTAAGATTTTCCTTTAGTGAAAAATCTGTAAGTAATTAATTCCCTGGGATTACTGAATTAGAATCAATCAATAGCAATAAAAACATTTTATTATTGTTCTGAAGAACTTTCATACAACATAATCATGACTCGCATTATTGTCATTACCTCCGGTAAAGGGGGAGTCGGTAAAACCACAGTTTCAGCTAATTTAGGAATGGCTTTAGCCAAAATAGGCAAGCAAGTGGCCTTGATTGATGCAGATTTTGGACTGAGAAATTTAGATTTACTCCTGGGTCTAGAAAATCGCATTGTTTATACAGCGGTGGAAGTCTTAGCAAGGGAGTGTCGTTTAGAACAAGCTTTAGTGAAAGATAAGCGACAACCAAATTTGGTACTCCTCCCAGCTACTCAACATCGTAATAAAGAATCAGTTACACCTGATCAAATGAAATTACTAGTAAATGCTTTGGCACAAAAATATCAGTATGTGATCATTGACTGTCCAGCAGGGATTGAAATGGGGTTTAAAAATGCTACTGCACCAGCTAAAGAAGCTCTGATTGTCACTACTCCCGAAATTTCCGCAGTCCGTGATGCTGACCGGGTAGTGGGATTGTTAGAAGCTCAAGGTGTAAAAAATATTAACTTAATAGTTAACAGAATTAGACCAGCAATGGTACAGGCAAATGATATGATGTCTGTACAAGATGTTCAGGAACTTCTTGCTATCCCCATCATTGGAGTAATCCCCGACGATGAGCGTGTGATTGTCTCCACCAATCGTGGCGAACCATTAGTATTATCCGATATTCCCTCTTTAGCGGCCACAGCTTTTGAGAATATTGCCCGGAGATTGGAAGGGGAAACTGTCGAATTTCTGGAGCTTGACTCATCTAATAAAAATATCTTTTCCCGCTTGAGAAAGATGTTGTGGTCAAAGATTGTTTAATTTACATGAAGAGCGTTTCTGCCTTACACATACCCGCAATGATTCTTGAAATTTTAGAAAAACTTTTTACTCGTAGTCCCGATAATAGCCGCGATGATGTTAAACGTCGTTTGCAAGTGGTAATCTCCCATGATCGTACGGACTTAGACCCCCAAACTTTAGAAAAAATGCGTCAGGAAATCCTAGAAATCGTTTGTCGCTATGTGGAAATAGAAACAGATGGTTTAGAGTTTTCCCTAGAAAGCAGCCAACGCACAACGGCTTTAATCGCTAATTTACCAATCCGCAGGGTCAAGGAAAGCCTAGATGAAACAGTATTACAAAACACTGATATCTTACTATAGGGGTGCAGTATCTATACTCTGGATTATATTCTAATTTAATTCATTATCCTTAGGTAGTCTTATTGATGATATATCAGTTCCCAGGCTCATGAGGTTTTACAGCACATTCCGATTGAGCCATTAGCGAGCATATTTTGGTTGATACTGAAAATAGCGATTGATTTATACTGCAATCTGTTAAATCAATCTTCTTTTCTCTTACCGTTCTATAAAAGACACATCTGGACATAAGTAATTTTGGCGTTTACTTTCTGCTTCATCGCTGTATTATAATGACTTCTATCTTGTTCCCTGACAATAAGAGTAGAATTTACCGTTTCTGAGCGTTCAGGGGTAAAAATATCCGCAAACCATGGGTTAATTTTCTTCCGAAATATCTAATGTTTAAGTTAAATTTAAACTATCTTTGCTGATTTATTAATCTCTTCTTAATAATTTTAGATCAAACTTAGTAACAGGATGTAATTCCCTAAATAAGTATTTCTAAAAGCTTAAGAGGCAGTATGACTTTTTTATCCACCATTTTGAATCGTGTTGTTGCCACTTCAGTCATAACCGGGGCTGTTGCATTAAGTCCAGTTTTGACAGCAATTGCTGAAGCTCAAACCTTGAACGGTGCTGGAGCAACCTTTCCCGCTCCTCTCTATGAAAAGTATGCTCGTGAAGTTAAGAAAAAATACCCCGACTTGAAAGTTAACTACCAAGCAATTGGTAGTAGTGGTGGTGTTCGCCAAACCATTGCTGGAACTGTGGACTTTGGTGGTAGTGATGCAGCGATGAAAGATGATGAAATCGCTAAAGTGAAAAATGGTGTGATCTTAGTACCCACTGCTGGTGGTGCTGTTTCCGTTGTTTATAATTTACCAGGTGTCAACAAGCTGAGATTATCCCGCGCGACATTACCAGCAATTTTCTCTGGAAAAATTAAAAACTGGGATGATGCAAAAATTAAAGCGGATAACCCTGGTGTCAATCTACCAAATCAACCGATTAAATTTGTCGTTCGCGCTGATGGTAGTGGTACAACTTTCATTTTTACTAACCATTTAAGCACTATCGATGGTTATTTCAAAGGCAGAATTGGAGCTAATAGTGCTCCCAAATGGAATTTACCCAACGCTCTCAAAGGTAAAGGTAATCCTGGCGTAGCTGCTTTGGTGAAAAGCACTCCCGGATCTATTGGTTATGTTGAATATGACTTTGCTACTAAGAACAACCTCAAATCAGCAGAATTGCAAAATAAGAAAGGTGAATTTATAGCTCCTTCTTTAGCATCTGCTAACGCAGCTTTATCTAATGTAAGTTTTCCTAGTAACTACCGCGTTTTTATCGGAGATCCCAGCCAAGGTTATCCGATTGTGGGTTTGACTTGGATGATGATTTACAAACAGTATGCTAATGCAGGAAAGGCTGACGCTGTGAAAAAATGGATTAACTGGGTACTCAAAGACGGTCAACAATACAATGATGACCTCAACTACACAAAAATTCCTGGTGATGTTGTCAACCGCGTACTACAAACAGTGAATAGCACTGTTAAGTAATTTTTACGCAAGCATTCAGCCGTCAGCTTTCTCAGTGAAAATGCAGATGGTTAAAACTTTCTCTTTTTTACTATTTCTGCTGATTGCTGAACATTTACATCTAAATTTACATATTCTGATTCCATCAACTTTTTATTGATCATGGCTAATTTATTTGAAACACCAGATGATAATTCCCGGAATTTAAGTGATGAAAATATTGATTTAACAATTGATTTAACCTCTACGGGTGGCGTTAATTTCTGGTTTGACAAAGGATTTACATGGATAGTATATATTTTCTCTAGTATTACTGTGGTCGTCCTATTTGTGATGACTTGGGTAATTTTTCAGCAAGCACAACCGGCTATTAGTCAATTTGGATTCAGCTTTTTATGGGGTCAAGATTGGGATACGGGTAATCAGATTTTTGGTGCATTACCTTATATTTATGGAACACTGGTAAGTAGTGCGATCGCTATTTTATTAACTATACCTGTAGGCATATCCATCGCCTTAGTTACCAGTGAAGACTTTTTACCAAATCCAGTCAAAAGTACCATAGCTTTTGTGGTAGAACTAATTGCGGCTATCCCCAGCGTCATTATTGGTTTATGGGGGATTTTCATATTTATTCCTGTTATACAACCTCTAGAAAAATGGTTAGGTAACACCTTTGCCTTTATACCGTTTTTTAACACCCAAGACCCAGCCGGCAATAATATGTTGACAGCGGGAATTATTCTCGCCATTATGATTTTACCGACAATGGCAGCTATTTCTCGTGATGTATTATTGGTCATTCCTAAAGAGTTGCGTAGTTCATCTATGGCTTTAGGCGGGACTCGTTGGGAAACAATTTTTCGGGTTTTATTACCAGCAGGATTTTCTGGAATGGTCAGCGCGGCCATGCTGTCTTTGGGTAGAGCTTTAGGGGAAACAATGGCCGTAACCATGGTAATTGGCAATTCTGCCCAAATAAGTCTATCTTTTCTTGATCCAGCATATACCATTCCTGCCATTTTAGCTAATGAGTTTGCTGAGGCTGAACCAGGTTTGCATATTGGAGCATTAAGTTATTTAGGCTTAATTTTATTTGCCTTAACTTTAGCAATAAATATTGCGGCTGTATTACTTGTGGAGTGGGTTGGTAAAAAGAATAGATAAAAGTACGGATCATTCTAAATCGCACCAAATCCCTAATTAACAATCCAAAATCTAAAATCCAAAATTAATATGCGTGATTATCCAAGTGCGAAAATAAATCAATCTATAGCGGCTGAATTGTGTAAACCTTTACCGAAAAGCAGACAAGTATTTACATACTTGATGAATGGCATTGCCTTCTGTTTAAGTGGTTTAGCACTCCTGCCATTATTATCCATATTATGGGAAATTATGTCGCGGGGGGCAATAGGCTTCAAATTGGAGATGTTATTTAATCCATTAATTGAAAATGGGTTTGCTAATGCTATTCTTGGTACTATACTTATGGTAAGTATCGGTGCATTACTCAGTATTCCTGTGGGCATAATGACGGGAATATTTTTAGCAGAATTTAGCCAAAGTAACCCAATTACTCAATATGTTAGGTTTGTTACTAGCATTATTACAGGTGTCCCTTCCATTGTCGTAGGAATGTTCGCTTATGGTGTAATTGTTTTATTAACTAAGGGATTTAGTGCCATTGCTGGGGGTTTTGCTTTAGCTGTAATTATGCTACCAGTGATAGTATTAACAACGGAAGAGGCTTTAAAGCTAATTCCCGTTTCCCAGCGTCTTGCGTCTGCAGCTTTGGGAGGAACTCGTTTTCAAACCACTTTTCGTGTTATTGTTAGTTCTGCAATCCCTGGAATTACTACGGGTATTTCCTTAGCCATAGCTCGGGCTGCTGGTGAAACTGCACCACTAATTTTTACCGCCTTATTTAGTCAGAATTGGTCAGATGGGTTATTAAGTCCTACTGCTTCCTTGCCAGTATTGATTTTTAATCTCTATAATAATCCTGACCCAGCGGTAAACCAATTAGTGTGGACTACTTCCATTATTCTCCTAACTTTAGTTCTGTTTTTCAGCTTACTGTCTCGCTTAATTGCTAAAAAAAGTAAGGTCAATTAAAAAATTTTCTGTCGTATTTTTAGGTGAATCATGAGTAATCTAACCACTACCATCAAAGTCAAAGATCTGAGCTTTTACTACGGAAACTATAAAGCTATTCAAGGGATATCATTGGATATCTATCAAAACCAAGTTACCGCATTAATTGGTCCTAGTGGTTGTGGTAAATCTACATTTATCAAAACTATTAATCGGATTAGTGAATTAGAAGGAAAGGTTAAAGTTGAAGGTCGCATAGAATTTCTTGGTCAAAATATCTATGATCCTCAAGTTAATATTAATCGTCTCCGTCGAGAAATTGGCATGGTATTCCAAAAACCTAATCCTTTTCCCATGAGCATTTATGAAAATGTTGCTTACGGTGTGAAAATTGCCGGTAGACAACCGAAAGTAATATTAGATGAAATTGTGGAATCTGCACTGAAAGGTGCGGCTCTGTGGGATGAAGTCAAGGATAAACTGAATCAATCGGCTTTAGGCCTTTCTGGTGGACAACAACAGCGTCTTTGTATAGCTAGGGCTTTAGCTGTTAAACCCAAGGTACTGCTCATGGATGAACCTTGTTCAGCCCTCGATCCTATTGCTACTATGAAGGTAGAAGAGTTGATTCACAAATTACGTTCAGAATTTACGATTGTGATTGTCACCCATAATATGCAGCAAGCAACTCGTGTTTCTGATTTCACTGCATTTTTCAGCACTGATGAAAGTCGTGTTGGTCAAATGGTGGAATTTGGGGAAACTGGTCAAGTCTTTCGTAGTCCTTTAGATGCTCGTACCCATGACTATGTTTCGGGAAGATTCGGTTAAATACAACAGAAAGGCGTAGTTTGAGGGCAATCAGGATTTAAAATCAATAGCATTGCTATTCCTAAATCCATAATTAGTATGACTCACTCTACAGATATTACCACTTTAGCCAGGTGGATGGCGGCTGATTTCAGTAATCAAGCCCAAGTTTTTGAGAATCCGGCTTTTTTTGCCCATATTCGTGTGTGTATGCGTCCCCTTGATTGGGGGGTATTGTCAGGGGTGAGCTTGTTCGTGGAACAAGCTTATGATTATATGTTGAATAAACCCTATCGGGTACGGGTGTTGCATCTGACGACTGTAGGGGATAAAATCCATATTGAAAACTATACAGTTAAGGAAGAAAAGGACTTTTATGGTGCTTCCCGTGATTTACCCCGGTTACAGACTTTGACAAGCGATCGCCTAGAAAGGCTTTCTGGTTGTAACATGATTGTAGAATGGACTGGTGGCAAATTTAAAGGCTCAGTTGAACCGGGAAAGGGCTGTATTGTCATCCGTGACGGACAAAGAACCTATTTGGATAGTGATTTTGAAATCGATGGGGAAAGGTTCATCAGTCGGGACAGAGGGCGAAATCCTGAAACAGATGAGCATATTTGGGGTTCTGTTGCCGGTCCTTTTTACTTTGTGCGTTGGGGAAATTTTGCCGAGGAAGTTAAGTTAAGTCCCTAATTTCCACTGTAGGACAGGCTTTGCGTCTGTCCAGCTAAGTAAAAACATGAATCTTCAAAAAAATTTCTTTCAGATAGTGCAAATTTAGAAAAATGATGCTAACATTATTAAATGTAAGTGCGGCGACATAGCCAAGTGGTAAGGCAGAGGTCTGCAAAACCTCCATCCCCCGGTTCAAATCCGGGTGTCGCCTTTTTTGAAAAATCAGCTAAATTCAACCGGGGAGTGTCAACAAGTGACTTAGCTACTAGAACCGGAGGCGGCTAATTCTGCTAATCGTTCTTGTTGATCTTGAGATATACAAGATTGAATCACAGTTTCTATATCACCTTCCAAAACAGGGTTAAGGGTAAAATTTTGACCTAAACGATGGTCAGTCACCCGACTATCTTTATAATTGTAAGTACGAATTTTTTCCGAACGAGAACCCGTACCCACTTGGGAGCGCCGCATAGAAGTTACAGCATCCTGTTGTTCTCGCAGTTTTAATTCATACAATTTAGCCCGGAGAATTTGCATCGCCCGTTCTTTATTCTGCAACTGGCTTCGTTCTTCCGTACAGAAAATCCGAATACCCGTAGGTTTGTGGAATAAATCAGCGGCTGTTTCCACCTTGTTCACGTTTTGTCCACCCGCACCACCAGAACGGGCTGTACTCATTTCAATATCTTTCGGGTCAATATGGACTTCTACTTCATCAACTTCCGGCATGATCGCTATAGTAGCGGTAGAAGTGTGAACCCTTCCTCCCGATTCCGTCGCTGGTACGCGCTGTACACGATGTACACCCGATTCAAACTTCAGCTTACTATAAACACTATCCCCTTGAATTTCTAGAATTACTTCCTTAAAACCGCCCATTTCCCCCAAGGACTCGCTGACTAGCTTCACCCTCCAACCTTGGACATCAGCATATCGGGAATACATTCGTAGTAAATCACCTGCCCAAATACTAGCTTCATCACCACCAGTACCAGCGCGAATTTCCAACATAATATTTTTATCATCGTTGGGGTCACGGGGTAGTAGTAATACCTTTAAGCGACTTTCTAAATATTCTAGCTTTTCCTCTAATTCGCTGACTTCCAATGCAGCCATTTGATGTAACTCTAGATCACTATTGGACTCTTTGAGTATTTGACGCGCCCCTACCAATTCATCCTGGACTGTTTTCCAAGTTTCATAGGTATTAACTACCTCTTCCAAAGAAGAACGAGACTTAGCAATTTTTTGATACTCATCAGGATTACCAGCGGTATCAGGATCAGCTAAACGGCGTGTTAATTCATAAAAAGTTTGTTCAACGGACTTAAGCTTCTCCAGTAAATATGATTCTGCCATGATGACTATAAATACTCCTAAAAAATAACAAGTTGGCTCAAGCATTAAATGACAAGCGACCCTACACTATGCAGGGTCGTCGGTGGCCGCCGCCACGCTATCAACAGCTACAGCCAACCAGCTACTTTTGATTACTGTCGCTAGTTTGAGTGGTGGACATACCATATTTACGGAGGAAGCGTTCTACACGGCCTTCAGTATCAATCATTTTCTGAGTACCAGTGTAAAAGGGGTGATTTCCAGACCAAACATCTACGTGGAGTTCGGGCTTGGTAGAACCAATGGTCATAACAACTTGACCATTGCAGTAGACTTTAGCGTCTGGATACCATTTGGGATGAATATCAGGTTTAGCCATTGTTTTTTGTTGCGAATCTATATAAATTGGGACTGAGGGCAGGGGATTGAGACTAGGGGGATTAGGTAAAAGTTTTTTTCCTTCCTTTTTCCCTCTTCAGTTTTCCGCCTGAACTCCTGATAGCGCAGCGTGGCGTTAGCCATACTCGGTGAAATCCTGATTCCTATCTTAACGTTTGGAGTATTGAGGTGCTTTGCGGGCTTTGTGTAAACCGTATTTTTTCCGTTCTTTAGCTCGTGGGTCACGAGTTAAATAGCCTTCAGTTTTCAAAGGTGAACGGTTATCTGGGTCAAGTTCACATAACGCACGAGCCACTCCTAGACGGATAGAATCAGCTTGTCCAGTTAGTCCACCACCTTCAGCCTTCACCAAGATATCATATTCATTTTCTAACCCCAAAGTTTCCAAAGGTGCTTTAATAGATCCTAAGTAATTGGGATTGAATTGGAAATACAATTCTCCGTCTTTACCATTAACAATCATTTTCCCTTCACCGGGAACTAGACGAACTCTTGCCACTGAGGCTTTACGGCGACCAGTACCCCAGTAAACGGCACGACCGCTATTAATTTCTGCTATCTGCATTAGTTTTCTCCAGGAATTGTACTAATTGTGATTTCTTTGGGTTGTTGTGCTTCATGGGGGTGAGTTGGACCTGCGTACACTTTCAGCTTAGTAAATAACTGTTTACCCAAACTATTTTTAGGTAACATACCTTTAATAGCGTGTTCCAGGATTCTTTCTGGTAATCGCTGTTGTAACTTAGCGAAGGTTTCTGTTTTCATACCACCGGGGCGGCCAGAATGACGACGGTAAAGTTTTTGAGTGCGCTTTTTACCTGTAACTGCCACTTTCTCGGCATTGATAATAATCACAAAATCCCCTGTATCTAAATGGGGGGTATATTCAGCTTTTCTCTTGCCCCTGAGGATCATTGCTACTTCGCTGGCCAGACGGCCTAGACGTTTATCTGTAGCGTCTACTAAGTACCAATCGCGCTCAAGAGATGCTTGAGGGGGAAGGTAGGTTTTACTACTCATTGTTTGTCCTTTGTCAGTTGTCAGTTGTTAGTTGTCATGATTCATGACCCATGACTAGGTATGGTTGGGTGTCATACCAAATTTTTGGCGGAAAGGGAAAATCGGGATAACCGACCCTCAACAAGCATAGCCCGTGAGCAGGTGCAGAATATTTCACTTCTTCCCGCCGTTCTTGTCGCCAAATGTCGGTGAAGTTATCTAGAGTCCGCTGACCAGAACCTACTTCTACGACCATTCCTATTAACAGCCGCACCATACCATATAAAAATCCATTAGCCTGAATTTCAATATGGATAAAAGATCCACTACGACTACATTGTACTGCTTGCACTTCTACCCAGGAGTGCGATCGCGCTGATCCAGCCCGTTGAAAAGCAGATAAATGGTGTTTTCCCAGCAGTGGTTTCAGGGCAGATGTAATCAAGGATTCATCCAAGGGGGCATAATAATAATGCCAACTAAAAGGCTGCACGAATAAATTCGGTAACTCTTCAGTGTAGATGGTGTAGCGATATCGTCGGTAAACTGCGCTAAACCGCGCGTGCCAACTTTCACTTACACCCGCTGATGCCCTAATTAATATCCCTGGGGGCAAATAGCCATTAAGAACTTTTGCCCACCTGTGAGCAGGAATTAAACTTGCAGCTTGAAAATGGGCTACTTGGGCGGCAGCATGGACTCCAGAATCGGTTCTCCCTGCTCCATGTAGTGTTACATGATACCCTAGAACAGTGGCTATAGCTGTTTCTATCTCTTCTTGGACAGTGCGCTGTCCTTTTTGTCTTTGCCAGCCGTGAAAATGAGTACCTATGTACTGAATAATCAAGGCTACTCGCTGAGTGGCTTGTTGCTGGCGGCTTTCTAACATACTCGTTTGTCAGTTGTCAGTTGTCAATTGTTTTTTGTACTACTGACCAATGACCAATAACTTTAAACTAGTTCAATAATCGCCATTTCAGCATGATCACCGCGACGGGGGACGGTATGCAGAATGCGAGTATAACCACCTTGACGATTAGCATACCGAGTAGGAGCTTGCTCGAATAGTGCATGAACCAGGGTTTTGTCGTAGATATAACCTAATGCTTTCCGACGCGATGCTAAAGAACCATCTTTCGCCAGGGTAATCATTTTATCTACTTCACTGCGGACAACTTTAGCTCTGATTAAAGTTGTCGTAATTCGACCATGACGTACCAACTCTGTTGTCAAAGCTCTGAGAAGAGCGCGACGTTGATCCGCTGGTTTACTAAGTTGTTTGACTCGGCAACGATGACGCATAACAAGGCACTAATGAAGTTTCATTTATTGGGTTTTGATTTAGCTGGGTTTAGAGCTTCTTTCTTGAGGTAAAGTAATACCTAAGCGACGCTGTAACGCTTCCACAACTTCTTCCGCTGACTTTTGACCAAAGTTTTTGATTTCTAAAAGGTCTTCTTGGGTATAATCCAATAAGTCGGCTACGGAATTTACTTGGGCCCGTTTTAGACAGTTATAAGCTCTGACAGATAACTGCAACTCTTCAATGGGAATTTGGGCGGTAGGATCATCGGGAATAGATGAACCTGTATCCGTTGGTTCTAAGGAGATATCTTTCAATGGGTTGAATAAATCTACCAAAATTCCAGCGGCAGATGATAGTGCCTCTTGAGGAGAAATACTACCATTAGTCCATACTTCTAATAAAAGTCGGTCTTTCAAAGAGCCATCACCACGAGCTTCTTCAACACTATAGTTGACTTTTCGCACGGGCATAAACACTGAGTCAATTTGGAGAAAATCCAAAGATGTAGCCTCTTCTCTACCTCGTTCTACAGTCCGGTAGCCCTTACCGCGCTCAATCCGAAATTCCATTTCCAGTTTTCCACCTTCAGCGATGGTGGCTATATACTGAGTCGGGTCAATCACTTCTACTTCACTAGGTAAATCGAAATGTGCCACAGTCACTGTTGCAGGTCCGTTAACGAGTAACCGACCAATTTGGGGTTGAGGAGAATAACTCTTGAGAATGACATCCTTCATTCGCATGAGCATTTCTAGTACATCTTCCCTTACCCCTGGAACGGTCGCAAACTCATGACTGACACCAGCAATTCTCACTGCTGTCACTGATGTTCCCTCTAAATTAGCAAGTAAAACCCGCCGCAACGCGTTGCCAACAGTTGTTCCTTGACCACGCTCTAGAGGTTCTAGAACGAATTTACTGTAATAGCTCCGACTTTCTTCAGCATTAGACTCTACACATTCAATTTGAAACTGCGCCACGGAGTAGCCTCCCTCACTTCGTAAAGTCAAAAGTCAAAATTTAAAAGTCAAAAGTCAACAGTCAACAGTCAAAAGTTGACAGTTAACTGTTAGATGAGAAAAGTTTAAACTCGACGGCGCTTAGGTGGACGGCAACCGTTATGGGGAATTGGGGTAATATCCCGAATCAGTGTAATTTCCAATCCTGCACCTTGAAGTGCCCGGATAGCTGTTTCTCTACCGGCACCAGGTCCGCTCACCATGACCTCAACTTGCCGCATTCCTTGATCTGTGGCTCGTCTAGCCGCGCTTTCAGCAGCAGTTTGTGCGGCGAAGGGAGTTCCCTTTTTTGCCCCTTTAAATCCACTAGAACCAGCACTTGCCCAGGAGATAACATCTCCATTTTGATCAGTAATCGTGACAATGCTATTGTTAAAGGTAGATTGAATGTAGGCAACCCCATTGGGTACGTTCCGTTTTTGCTTTTTGCTCCCGGTTTTTTTTGTCGGTTGTCTGGCCATATTTCTTTAGTGAATTTAAGGTACAACTTGCTAATTGCTGCAAGTTTAGAAAAATTATTTGCCAGGGGCTTTCTTCTTACCGGCCACTGTCTGTCTTCTACCACGTCTGGTTCTAGCGTTTGTCCGGGTTCTTTGTCCACGCACTGGTAAGCCCATGCGGTGTCTACGACCTCTATAACAACCAATGTCAACTAAACGTTTAATATTTAGTCCTTCTAAACGGCGTAAATCTCCTTCAACTTGATAGTTGCTTTCGATTTCTCCTCTCAGGGCTGTCACATCAGCATCGGATAGGTCTTTAACGCGTGTATCTGGGTTAACTCCAGTAGCTGCGAGAATTTGATGTGATCTAGTTAAGCCAATTCCGTAAATGTATGTTAGACCAATTTCTATACGCTTATCGCGTGGAAGGTCTACTCCGGAAATCCGTGCCACAATGAATCTCTCCCTATTGTTTTCGTAGTTGCATTTAGCAAAGCGCGATAGTCTGGACTTGTCCGGTTAATTTTCGCGGGTTTAACTTTGCTTTGATAGATAGTTTCTATCCTTGGCGTTGTTTGTGTTTGGGATTTTCACAAATCACCATCACACGACCACGACGCTTGATCACGCTGCACTTCTCACAAATTTTCTTAACTGAGGCTCTGACTTTCATGCCTTTTAAAATTGACTCCAAATAGTAAATTATAGCATTTCTAGAAGAAATATTTCAGTTATGTAACTAGAAAAAGACCAGTTGATTTATGTATGGTAAGATTCTCTGTTATTGATTTATTTCTTCCGCAAGCGATAGGTGATTCTACCTTTGGTTAAGTCGTAGGGTGTTAATTCAACTTTGACGCGATCACCAGGTAAAATCTTGATGTAATTACGGCGAATTTTCCCAGAAATGTGTGCTAGGACATTAAAGCCGTTATCTAAGTCAACACGAAACATTGCATTAGGCAATGATTCGGTGACAGTCCCTTCCATTTCGATTAGGTCTTGCTTAGACAAGTTTTTTCCTCAACTCAACAATCTCCTATTGTTCTTGTACACTTTCAGGGGCATAAAGAACACAATTAGAGAAAATATCAACAGTTTATTAATATATCTTAGCTAAAATTGACTTGCCCCTGGCTTGGAAGATAGGGGCGGGGTAATTCTCTCCGGGGAAAATTTGATTTTTTCCCTCTGGCGACATAGACCACTGCCCCTGAGTTTCTTTAAGCAGCTATGATATCTTTCAATTCAGTAAAAACTTCTTCTTGGGACTGATGACCGTTGACTGTGAGGAGTTTTTGGCGATCGCTGTAATAGTTAATTAAGGGTGCAGTGTCGTCACGATAAACTTCCAAGCGCCGACGAATGACTTCTTCAGTATCGTCTTTACGTCCGCGTCCTAGCAATCGGTTAATCACAGTTTCATCTGGTGCATCCAGATTAACTACCTTTTCACCACCCTGTCCTAGACCTTTGAGTAATTTTGCGAGAAACTCCGCCTGTGTAACTTTACGGGGAAATCCGTCTAAAATCCAACCTGATTCAGCATCTGATTTTCTCAGACGTTCCTCAACCATATCTTCTACTAATTTATCGGGGACTAATTCGCCTTTATCCATATAAGATTGGGCTTGAATACCCAAATCTGTTTTATCCTGAATAGCCTGGCGTAAAATGTCACCTGTAGAAATATGGGGAATTTGTAAAAATTCAGCCAAGATTTTAGCTTGAGTTCCCTTACCAGCACCCGGTGGTCCCAAGAAGATTAATCGCGTCACTATTGTTTCACCATTCCTTCATAACGCTGAGAGATAACGTAAGTTTGGATTTGTTTAGCCGTATCAATTGCCACACCAACCAAAATTAACAAAGATGTTGCCCCCAGCCCCTTAAAGGTGGGAACTTTCAAAGCGCTTTCTACGGCTGTAGGAATAATTGCCACTAAACCTAAAAAGATAGCTCCTAAAAAAGTGAGGCGATTTGTCACCCGTTCAATATACTCACTAGTAGCCTTACCGGGACGAATTCCGGGAATACTAGAACCCATTTTTTTCAAATTCTGAGCCACATCTACTGGGTTGAGAATCAACGAAGAATAGAAGTAACTGAAGAAAACAATGGAAGTTAAGTAAACAAGGGCATATACCCAAGGTGCAGAACCACCAGGAGTTAAATAGGTATTAACAATGTTTGCTAATTCGGGATTTTTAGTAAAATTGGCGACTAAAAGTGGCAAACTCAGGATTGCTGCTGCAAAAATAATTGGCATTACCCCACCAGAATTAAGACGTAGGGGTAAATAGCTCCGCTGTTCTGCTAAAACCCTTCTGCCTACTTGACGACGGGCAGAAATAATGGGGATGCGGCGCATTCCTTCCTGTACGAACACAATACCCACGATTGTGAACATAAAAACCAGTATCAGGACGATGACACGCCCAACAATTTCCCGTCCACCAACTTGTACCAAGTCAATGGTATCCCCTAGAGACTTGGGTAAAGAAGCCACAATGTTGACAAAAATCAACAAAGATGCACCATTGCCAATACCCCGTTCAGTAATCAGTTCCGAAGCCCACATAACGAACATTGAACCAGCAGTAAGAGCTATTGCGGTTTCTGCTACGAATATTGGACCTGGTTTGAGGGCAAATTGTTGGAGGAATAATGTCGAAAAAGCCACACTTTGAATAATTGCCCAAACTACAGTCACATAACGGGTAATTTGGGATATTTTCCGTCGACCTGCTTCCCCTTCATTTTTCTGTAAATTTTCTAGAGAGGGAACAGCAGCAGTGAGTAATTGGATGATAATGGAGGCATTGATAAAGGGCAAAATCCCCAAAGCAAAGACCCCTAAAGTAGAAAGCCCTCGACCAGAGAATATATCCAATAAGCCGAAGATGGAATTGTTGCCCGATATAGCTTCAGCAAACTTAGGTCTATCAATTCCTGGTACAGGTAAAAAGATGCCCAGACGAACCAAAATTAAAATACCTACGGTGACAAGCAGCCTACCTCTCAGTCCGGCTGCTTGTGCCATCTGCATAAAAGTCTCTTGAGCCGTTGGGGCTTTATCTCGACTGATCATAGAGTTTTACCTTTTAAGTATGAGGTGTGAAGTATGAGGTGTGAAGTATGAGGTGCTTGATTATGCTTCATCCTTCATCCTTCATCTTTTATGCAGCTATGGCTGTACGCCACGCTACGCTATCACAACTCCCACCAGCAGCTTCAATTTTGGTACGAGCTTGGCCTGTGAAAGCAGCAGCTTTTACCTGAAGAGGAACATTTAATTCCCCATTCCCCAAAATTTTCAATGGACCCTTAACAGCGGTTAAAATACCAGCCTCTTTTAAAGATTCCAGAGTTACTTCTGAGTTAGGAGGTAAATCATTTAACTTCTCTACATTAATGATCGTGTAAACTTTCCGGTTAATCAGGGGGAAGCCCTTGAGTTTAGGTATCCGGCGGTACAATGGCTGTTGACCACCTTCAAAACCTGGTCTTGTGCCACTACCAGAGCGGGATTTTTGACCACGCATCCCTAGACCAGCACTAGCGCCTTGTCCAGCAGAAATACCTCTACCTACGCGTTTACGGCGTTTTTTCGAGCCTTTTTGGGGCTTAACATCGTTCAGTCTCATTTTGGTTGGGGATTTTAGATTTTAGATTTTGGATTTTAGATTGAGAATCTGATACAAAGGGTGGCTAAATATAGAGTTTCTCAATGGCGATACCGCGATCTTCAGCAACTTCACTTAATGTCCGCAGGGTAGATAGAGCATTAACTGCGGCTCTGGCATTGTTTAAAGGGTTGTTTGAACCTAATTGTTTAGCAAGAATATTGCGTATTCCTGCTAACTCTAATACAGTCCGTACAGCACCCCCGGCAATTACCCCTGTACCTGGTGCGGCTGGACGCATCATGACTTTAGCCCCGCCACCAATACCATCAATGGGGTGAGGAATGGAATTGGATTTAGTAATTGGGATGTCAATTAGATGTTTTTTACCATCAGCGACACCTTTTTTAACTGCACCAATAACATCTGATGCCTTACCAACTCCGACTCCAACTTGTCCACGTTCATTACCGACGACGACAATGGCACGGAAGCTGAGTTTTTTACCACCTTTGACGACTTTACTCACCCGGCGGATTTGGATAACTCGCTCTTGCCAGGTAGTTTCTTCTTTTTTTGTACGGCTTGCTTTACGACGACCGGTTACCATAATCAATGCTCTCTTTTAGTTGTCAGTTGTCAGTTGTCAGTTGTCAGTTGCTACTGACTACTGACGGACTTAGAAATCTAAACCAGCCTCGCGTGCCGCCTCAGCTAGTGCTTTAATGCGACCATGATAGAGGTTACCACCCCGGTCAAAAACAACTTTAGTGATGCCTTTTTCTAGGGCGCGTACAGCTACCAATTTACCAACTTGTACGGACGCTTCACAATTAGCGCCAGAAGCAATATTGGATTTTAATTCGGGTTCTACAGTTGATGCCGCTACTATAGTTTCCTGTTTGGTATCATCAATCAATTGAGCGTAAATATGCTCATTAGATCGGAATATAGCCAAGCGTGGACGTTCCGGTGAACCATTGACTTTGCCACGAACGCGTCGATGACGACGCTGTTTTGATTCTTTGCGTGTAAGTTTCATATTTACTTCTTACCACCCTTACCAGTCTTACCAGCTTTGCGTCTGACCACTTCACCTGCATAGCGAATACCTTTACCCTTATAAGGTTCAGGTGGACGAACAGCACGAATTTTAGCGGCTGTGTTGCCGACAATTTCTTTGTCATAGCCACTGACTATGACATTAGTAGTACCTTCTACTGCAAATTTAATTCCTGGTGGGGGTTCAATTTGCACTTGATGGCTATAACCCATATTTAAGACTAGGTTACTGCCTTGAAGTTGGGCGCGATAACCAACCCCTTGGATTTCCAAGCGACGTTGAAAACCCTGGGATACTCCCTCCACCATGTTGGCCACTAGGGTGCGGCTCAAACCGTGCATTTGTCTGGAGGTGCGGGTTTCATCACGACGGGTAACTAACAGTGTTTCTCCTTCCTGGGAGACTATGACATTGTTAGGTAGTTGCCGGGAAAGTTCACCTTTTGGACCTTTCACCACTACTTTGACACCATCAATCGCCACTTGTACTTTGGCGGGGATGGTAATTGGACGTTTACCAATACGAGACATGATTTTTTGTTCTTTGTCAGTTGTTTTTTGTCAGTTGTCAGTTGTTCGTTGTTTTGGCACTGACCAATGACCAATGACCAATGACGATTACCAAACGTGGCAAAGCACTTCACCGCCTAGATTTTGGCGACGTGCTTCGCGGTCAGTCATAATCCCACTGGATGTAGAAATAATGGCAATACCGATACCGCCTAGCACTCTTGGTAATTCTTTTTTGTTGGAGTAAACTCGTAAACCGGGTTTACTGACTCGCTTGAGGGCAGTAATTAAAGGTTGGCGATTTTTACCTTTGTATTTCAGGGAAATAACTAGGTTACGCTTTACCCCTTCTCCTGCTTCTTCAACTTCCGCAATGAAGCCTTCTTCCCGCAGTACCTTAGCAATGCTACGGGTCATTTTTGTAGCTGGTACTTGCGTAGTTTGATGCTTCGCCATATTGGCATTGCGGATGCGCGTCAGCATATCTGCAATTGTGTCGTTAGCCGCCATCGTTCCCTCTTTAGATGAACTTATTGATCACGAAAGGGCATTCCCATTTCCTTGAGTAAGGCGCGGCCCTCTTCGTCGGTTTTTGCCGTGGTGATAATTGAAATATCTAACCCTCGGACTTGATCGATTTTGTCGTATTCCACTTCTGGAAAAATTAGCTGTTCGCGCACACCCAGTGTGTAGTTGCCACGGCCGTCAAAGCTTTTCGCACTGACACCACGAAAGTCTCTGATTCTGGGTAGTGTGAGGTTAATCAGACGATCTAAGAAGGCGTACATCCGTTCGCCTCTGAGCGTCACCATAATCCCTACAGGCATACCTTGACGAATTTTAAAGCCAGCGATCGCTTTCTTTGCCCGTGTTACCACAGGTTTTTGTCCAGTAATCAGGGCTATTTCGCTAATTGAGGCCTCTAGTGATTTAGCATTTTGAGCAGCTTCTCCCAAACCTCTATTGATAGTTATTTTAGTCACCTTCGGCACTTGATGCACGTTGGTGTATTGAAACTGAGTAATCAATTTGGGAGTAATCGTCTCTTGATATACAGTTTTCAGTCGTGTTATGGCCATAGTGTTTGTCCTTATATTCCCTGGGCTTGGTCAGGGAAAGTTCTTTGCTAGTTGTCAGTTGTCAGTTGTCACTTGTTTTTTACTTAATGACCAATGACCAATGACTAATAACTATTTATCAAGAATTTCACCTGTTTTTTTGAGCATTCTCACCTTCTTACCTTCAGCAGTGAAGGTGTAGCAGATGCGACTAGCAACGTTTTGTTTGGTGGAATAGAGCATCACATTGGAGCTATGAATGGGATACTCCTGGGTGACTATTTGCCCTGATTCCCCTTCTTGCTGGGGTTTCACGTGCTTGGTTTTAATGTTGACACCTTTGACAAGAACTTTGCTCAGTTGTGGCAGTGCTTTAATCACTTCACCAACTTTACCTTTGTCTTTGCCAGCGATAACTTGCACAGTATCACCAGTTTTGACGTGCATTTTATGAAAAACTTTGGGTTGTGGGCGCTTTGCCATTACAGCACCTCCGGAGCCAGAGAAACAATTTTAGTAAAGTTTTTGTCGCGCAGTTCTCGAGCTACAGGTCCAAATACCCGTGTACCTCTAGGATTACCTTCTTTGTTGATAATCACTGCGGCGTTATCATCGAAACGGATGGTCATACCGCTATCACGACTAATGGCTTTACGAGTACGCACAATTACTGCTTCTACAACATCAGACTTTTTGACGGCCATGTTGGGTGAAGACTCTTTGACAACGGCGATAATTCTATCACCTACGCCACCATAACGGCGGTTACCTGCACCTAATACGCGGATGCACATTAGTTTTTTAGCACCGCTATTATCTGCGACATTCAGATAAGATTGGGGTTGAATCACAACTGGTCTCTCTTTTGGGGTTGTTGTATTGTATAATACAACTGTTTACGCTGTAGCTTTGGTGTTTAGGATTTCCGTAACTTGCCAACGCTTGGTTTTGCTCAGGGGTCTAGTTTCTTGAATCCGCACCCGGTCGCCTATTTTGCACGTATTTTCTTCGTCGTGAACTTTATAGCGGCGGGTTTTAACTACGATTTTGCCGTACTTGGGGTGAGGAGCGCGGTTTTCTATGGCTACTACCACAGTTTTTTGCATTTTATCGCTCACTACCAAGCCAACTCGTTCTTTGACTGCCATAATCTTCTACTTTTGCTCTTGGTCTGAAAGACTTGCTGCCCGTTTCCGTTCTCCTTCTACTGTCAGTAATTGGGAGAGTCGATGGCGTGCGTGTTTGAACTGGTGAGGCTTTTCTAGTTGTCTTGTGGCTTTTTGCAAGCGCAACTGGAATAGTTGTCTTTTAACGGCAACAATTTCCTCAGCCAGCCGTTCATCATTTAATTCTCTAGCTTCCGCAATCTTGGGAAGAGACATAACCTACTCCTGCTCCTGTGGTTGAGAGCGTACAATAAATTTGGTCTTAATTGGTAACTTAGCGTCGGCCAAGCGCATAGCTTCGCGGGCAATTTCTTCAGTAACGCCGCCAATTTCAAACATGATCCGGCCTGGTTTGACCACAGCCACCCAAAATTCTGGATTACCTTTACCAGAACCCATCCGGGTTTCAGCAGGACGCATGGTGATTGGTTTGTCAGGGAAAATCCGAATCCAGATTTTACCACCCCGGCGAATATAACGAGTCATTGCCCGACGGGAAGCCTCGATTTGCCGTGAGGTAATCCAAGATGGTTCTTGGGCTTGGAGTCCAAAATCCCCAAAGTTGAGGGTACTGCCACGGCTGGCCAGACCTTCCATGCGTCCGCGTTGTTGTTTGCGGAATTTAGTTCTTCTAGGACTTAACATGATTTGTCAGTTATCGGTTCTCAGTTGTCCGTTGTCAGTTGTCAGTTTTTTACTACTGACTATTGACCATTGACTTAGGTTTCATTGGAGCGGTCTTCAAACTGTTGACGGCGACGTTGTTGTTGTCGGCGACGGGGTTCGCGTTCACGGTCTCCACGGTCACGGTCACGGTCACGTTCTCTGGCTGGTTGAGCGGGAGCCTGTTCTTGACCAGGAATAATTTCTCCTTTAAATACCCAAACTTTAATACCGAGAATCCCGTAGATTGTCTTAGCTGTGCAGCCAGAATAGTCAATATCAGCGCGTAATGTATGGAGCGGAACTCTACCTTCACGAGTCCACTCGGAGCGGGCAATTTCTGCACCGTTGAGCCGACCACCGACTTGAACCTTGATTCCTTGTACACCTGCTCTTTGGGCGCGTTGAATTGCTTGACGAACAACTCGGCGGAAGGAAACCCGACGTTCTAGTTGTTGAGCAATGTATTCAGCAATCAGGTAAGCATCAGCATCAACTCGTTGGACTTCAACAACGTTAATGCGGATTTGGCGATTACCACCCAAAGCTCCTTGTAGTCCAAGGCGCAATGATTCAATACCCTGACCACCCCGACCTACAACTACACCTGGTCTAGCTGTCCGAACTTCTAGGTCAATTTGATCAGCTTTGCGCTCAATTCTCACTTCGGAAATGCCGGCGTTATTTTGAGCGTATCTACCTAGTTTTTGTTCAATGTACTGACGGAGTTTGTAGTCTTCCTGTAGAAGTTCTGGATAACGGTCAGGTTCTGCAAACCAAAGGGATTGGTGTTCTTGAGTTATACCCAGTCGAAAGCCGACTGGATGAATTTTCTGTCCCACAAAAGCTTCCTCTAAAATTTCTGACTGTACGCAATTTTCTTGTGCCTGTACGGCTGTTTACTCAGCAGCAGTGCCGGCGGAAACAGCAACAGTGATATGACACGTTGGCTTGCGAATTTGGTAAGCTCGACCTTGTGCTCTGGGTTGAAACCGTTTCAGCACTGGTCCTTGGTCAGCAAAAGCTTGACTAATCACCAAACTGGATCTATCTAAGCCAGCATTATGCTCTGCATTAGCTGCGGCACTTCTGAGGACTTTTAGAATGGGGTCACAAGCACCGTAGGGCATAAATTCAAGAATGATTAGTGCTTCTCGGTATGAACGCCCGCGAATTTGATCAAGTACACGGCGCACTTTATAGGGGGAAATGCGTATATAACGGGCGATCGCCTTCACTTCAGTAGTATCAGTTGCCATAATTTATGCGATTATCTCCCTGATTTCTTGTCACTTTTGCCATGACCTCTGTAGGTACGGGTAGGAGCAAATTCTCCTAACTTATGTCCTACCATTTGTTCGTTGACAAATACAGGAACGTGCTGCCGTCCATTGTGAACAGCGATAGTATGACCTACCATCAAGGGCAAAATTGTCGAAGCTCTCGACCAAGTTTTGACCACTTGTTTTTCATCTTTTGCATTTAACTTCTCAATTTTCTTGAGCAGATGGTCAGCTACAAAAGGACCTTTTTTTAAAGAACGACCCATAGTTCAGTTTTGGATTTGGGATGGGAAATGGAGAATTTCTAATTTTGGACTACTAAGTTGTCTCATATAGAGCCAGTCTAAAATCCAAAATTTAAAATCTAAAATTCTAGGACTGACGACCACCACGACCACGTTTAGAGGATTTGCGGCGGCGACGCAGAATTAACTTAGTGCTTGACTTCTTGCGATTACGAGTCTTAGCCCCTAAAGTAGGTTTACCCCAAGGTGTTACAGGACCTGATCTACCAATGGGTGCTCTCCCCTCACCACCACCATGGGGGTGATCCACCGGGTTCATAACGCTACCTCTAACCTTAGGACGACGGCCTTTCCAGCGATTCCGTCCAGCTTTACCCGCGCTCAGGTTTCTTGCGTCTGTATTGCCAACTTGTCCAATGGTGGCATAGCAATCACGCCGAATTAAACGAACTTCACCGGAGGGTAATCTCAATGTTACATAGTTGCCTTCTTTGGCCACTACTTGGGCTACAGCGCCAGCAGCCCGGACGATCTGACCACCTTTGCCTGGTGTCATTTCGACGTTGTGAACACCAGTACCCAAGGGCATATTTGCTAAAGGTAGGGCATTACCATCTTCAATAGGAGAATCAGGTCCAGCAATTACCTTTGTGCCTACAGTCATGCCATTTGGTTGCAAGATGTAACGTTTTTCGCCATCTTCATACAACAATAAAGCGATCCGTGCATTGCGGTTAGGATCGTATTCAATGGCTGTAACTGTAGCAGTCATATTCCGCTTATCTCTTTTAAAGTCAATAATGCGGTAAAGTTGCTTGTGTCCGCCACCCCGACGACGGCTAGTTATCCGCCCTTGATTGTTCCGACCTTTGGGACGATGAACTGATTCAGTTAATGATTTTTCTGGCTCGGTTTTCGTAATTTCGGCAAAGTCGGAGATGATAACTTGGCGAGTACTGGGGGTATAAGGGCGATAAGAACGAGTACCCATGGTTCAATTTTGGATTTTGGATTAATCAATTTTGGATTTTGGATTTTCGATTATTGGTAATCTCAAATCTCAAATTCTTAAACTTCTGGGAAGAGAACTTTTCTAATTTTTTCTTCGTCCCCAGGGGCAACGGTGACAATAGCTCGCTTATACTGGGGTTTATAACCAATAAATCTACCTACACGTTTTTGTTTACGTGGGGGGTTGGCGGTATTGACTTTGACGACCTTAACTGCAAATAGGTCTTCAATGGCGGCTCTAATTTGTGGTTTAGTGGCTTTAGGAATGACTTCAAAGGTGTATTTGTTTTGTTCCATAAGTATGGTCGCTTTTTCGGTGAGAATGGGGCGACGCACTAAGTCTGGTAGATCACGGGTGGCAACTAGTTTAGGCACTGTAGACCTCCTGGATCTTCTCTAGGGTTGATGATGTAACAACTATTTTGTCTGCATGAAGTAAGTCGTAAACGTTCAACTGGTCAGCAGGAATCAGTTTTAGGTTTTCGATGTTACGGGCTGATAAAAGCACGTTTTCTGCAATTTCTGACAAAATTAAAAGTGTCTTTTGTTCTGGTACAGCACCCCATCTAGCTAATGCAGCTACGAGGTCTTTGGTTTTAGGACGCTGTAACTCGTTGCTAAATTCTTCAACAATGATGATGTCTTCAGCGCGTCCAATCAGGGCTGTCCGCAATGCCAAACGGCGTTCTTTGCGGTTCATTTTCAGGTCGAAATCTCTGGGTTTTGGTCCAAAGATGACACCACCACCACGCCATAATGGTGAACGGATAGAACCAGCCCGGGCGCGACCTGTGCCTTTTTGCCGCCAAGGTTTACGACCACCACCACGAACTTCTGCACGAGTTTTGGTGCTGGCAGTTCCCTGGCGAGAATTGGTCATTTGTCTGACTAGGGCGCGGTGTACGATATGCGCCGCTGTTGTTTCTTTGGCAACTGGTAAGTCAAAGCTGGTTTCGCCAACTTGTTCTCCTTGCCAATTTTTAATTACACTCTCTACCATCTTTGTGTCCTTTGTCAGTTGTCTTTTGTCAGTTGTCTTTTGTCAGTTGTCAGTTGTCTTTTTTTGCCACTAACCAATGACTACTAAACAATGACTAAATGACTATTTTTTACCAACTATAGTTGCTGGAACGACGCTCACTAAGGCTCCTGGTTTGCCAGGAATGGCTCCTTTAATGAGGATTAAATTACGTTCTGTATCCACTCGTACCACTGTCAGTTTGCGAATTGTGACCCGAGTACCGCCTAAACGTCCTGCCATCCTTTTACCGGGATAAACACGACCTGGGGTTGTACCAGCACCGATAGAACCTGGGGCTCTATGGTTTTTAGAACCGTGTGACATGGGTCCGCGACCAAAGTTGTTCCGCTTTTGGTTGCCTGCAAAACCGCGACCGATACTTGTACCAACTACATCTACAATTTCACCAGCACTAAAAATATCTGCTTTAATTTCTTGACCTGGGGTGTAATCACCAGCGCTGTCGGTGCGATATTCATTTAGATGACGGAGTGCTGGGGCAGATGATTTGGCTAAATGTCCCAACAATGGTTTGTTCAGTGCCTTGGGTTTGACTTCGCCATAACCAACTTGAATGGCAGAGTAACCGTCGGTCTGTTTTGTTTTAACTTGCGTAACGGTGCATGGACCGGCTTGGATGATAGTAATAGGAATGGATACTCCTGCTTCATCAAAGATTTGGGTCATGCCCAGTTTGGTGCCGAGAATACCTACAGACACAGTTACTGGTTCTCCTTTCGTTTTATTTTTTTGGGCTAAACCTGGAAGTCAAATGGGGACATTTTTTGTCACCACTTCGGAAGTTTTCACTGGCGTTAGACAGTGCAAATTCTTGGCGACGCAACAATTTTTGTCCTTTTTGCTTTAGTGAATTTGTTTATTTTCACTTACTCAATCACAATAACAGGAATAACTCCTACTCTATTGAGAGGGTATTACTTCTGTAATCCAATGCGAGGCTTAATGGCTTTGCGCTGTGTGCAGCAATGCTTTTGTCCAAGCAGTTGCTTTGGCACTCTACCGTTGTAGTCGGACTTAAGTGGTTATTCCCTCTCAGTATCCATTTTCTCAAGGCTTAACATAACGCTTAAAATCAACATTATTGCTCAAGAACTACTTCTTTTAATACCTTAAACTATTGTTTGAGGTGTTGCCTAATTTTTTTTAGGATTTACGGGAGTGATTTGCTGTGGGAGCTTGAATATGACTTTGGCTCTTGATTTGACCTAAAAGCTTTTTTAGTTTAGCAGTCTCTGATGGATTCAGCCAGTTTTATTCTTTTAGGGAACCTAACTAGGAACTCAGATGCTAGGACTAACTAGGAACTTTCAATCAGAAGGATAGCTATCTAATTCTACTGTTCGGTCACAATCTAATAATATAAATCATTTATCAATTTTTGTCTAGTGTTTTTCTGATGATTTTTTATGATGTTGGGGTGAGGGTGGGTGGTTTTACCCAAATTTCGGTTTTTAATTCTCAAGATTGTTGAAAATATGCGGTTTCATTTAACTTAATTTACCACTAGAGGGTGAATAATAGAGATATTTAAGTGGGATAGGAAGAAAATCTATGGCACTAATTACCACTGGTAACGGTTTTATCCGCAGTTTGGAGAAGTTTGGGGCGTTGGGTGTTTATGTTCCTCTGGAGGGGGGCTATGAAGGTCGGTATCTCCGCCGATTACGGGCTTCTGGCTATGTTGGCCTCCATATTACTGCTAGGGGTCTGGGTGATGTGGCTGCGTATCTGACTCAAGTTCATGGTGTCAGACCACCGCATTTAGGTAAAAGAAGTAACAGTAATGGTGCGGCTGTGGGTGATGTATATTATTTACCACCAATGATCGGTTCTCATTTGGCACAATTACCACCTAAGTCTAAGGGGTTGGTGTTGTGGATTATTGAGGGATATATTCTTTCTGATCAGGAGGTTGAGTATTTAATGAATTTGCCTAAGTTAGAACCACGGGTTAAGGTGGTAATTGAGAGAGGTGGCGATCGCAGTTTCCGCTGGGCTCCTTTGGAAAAGACACTGTTAGCTAGTTAAGCAGATTGTAAGGGTGGTAAAACTCCACCCCTAGGGTTAATTTGGGGATGTCTTAATTTTGTATTTCCTGTTGTACCCAAGTACGAAAAGATTTTTCAGCTTGGACTTCATCTATTTGGCAATGTTGCAAAAATTGATAAAGTTTTTCTTTGGTGATTATAGAAAATGTGGGACTTTTTTCTCCTTCAATATATTGATGATTTTGAAGTTGATAAATTCGCAATATTTCACCGTTATAACGCCAAAATTCGGGTACACCCATGCTGGCATAAAACTGAAGTTTATTGATGTCAGTATGAGTAATATCTACTTCTACAATTAGGTCTGGTGGTGGATCTGCGTTTAAATCAACTTTTTTTCCAACTACTTGAGGTTGATTTTGAATGTAATAACAATTATCCGGTTCAGCACTTCTTTGTAAATCATCACGATTTAAAGTGGTTGAACCCATTGTTTTAATTTTTAAACCCATTTCCACTACCAAAATGCGGATGAATAGTTCAATTAATCTGGTAGCACTTTCATGTTCTTCTAATGGCATGGTGATTTCTAATGTTCCTTGATCATAAATGAGTCGAGAAGAACGATTTTGCCCTAATGCTGTTAAAATTAGTTGGTAATTTTGCCAACTGATATTGTGAAAAACTACTCGCTGTTCTGCGGGGGTAGTTTCTGGGGTAATATTGTTTGGTTTAATAATTGTATTAACCATAGTTGCCTTTAAATTTAGGTTAATAATTATTATAATATATTACGCAAAAGTGAGAAACGAGTGAATTTAAATTTGTCTACTCCCTTACAATTAATTGGGCGTTCTATAGAGTTTCAGCGGATTATTGAAATACTCGCAAAAGATGCTGATTTGTTAATTACTGGAGTTCCTGGTAGTGGGAGACGCACTTTAGTTAGAGGTGCAGCACAGGAGGTAAATACGGTTATCTTGGAAATAGACTGTATTCGCGCTACGGAAGCGGAGAGATTTGTGCAATTATTAGCAGAAGCGATTAATCAAAGTTGGAAAGCAGAAAAAATTCAAATTTGGTTAAATGAAAATCGGTCGGCATTTTTTACTTTTAATTCTGAAAGTCAACTCAAACTAATTCGTCCTTTGGAACAAGAACAATTATGGCAAGCTTTTGCCAGTTTGTTAGATTTATTAGAAATAATGGCGATTGATTTAAATCAACGAATATTACTGATTTTAGTAAGTTTTCCCCATATTCGTTCTTGGGATCGTCAAGGTTTATGGGAAACTACTTTTAGAAAAGAAGTTAAGGCATATCCTCATGTTAGCTATGTATTGATAGCCACAATTGCTGAATCTAGCCAACATTCAGATGATGCTAATTATCCGATAGAAACTATCCAATTAGCTCCTTTAGCTAAGGACGTTGTAGCCTTATGGGCGCGGGAAATTTTACATACAAAGGGTTTCACCTTTGATTGTCATAGTCAAGCTTTACAGCTATTTCTAGAGGCGGTACAGGGACATATTGGCGATGGAATGGCGATTATTCGGCGGTTATCTGCGTCCCGTTGTGCAGATGGTTTAATTAGGGAGGAAGATGTGCAAAATGCTATGGCCGGATTATTGAAAGATTTATCTATGACTTATGAATCTTTGCTGATGTTGTTACCAGCAAATCAGGTACATTTATTAGAGTCTTTGGCTATTGATCCTACTGATAAACCTCAGAGTAAGGAGTATATTCAAAAGCATGGACTTTCACGGGGTGGAAGTCTACAAGGGGCGTTAACTGGTTTACAGCATAAGGGTTTGATTTATGATGCTGAACATGGTTATCGGTTAGCTATGCCTTTGTTGGCTTTATGGTTGCGGGAACGGTTGAGTTAATTTGGTTTCGCGCAAAGACGCTAAGGTGCAAAGGCGCGAAGGAAGAAAGAGTATAATAGTAAAAAAGTGTTTTCATGAACCGCGAGGACGTTCAGGCATTTTTAAGTCATATAAAAATAAATGTAGAATTTCTAGTGGTGACATTGGGGAAGCATGAATCATTAAGTCATTATTACCTGGATGTAGATGAAATCGTTTTCCTTGATTGTCATTATTGTGTTCTGGTAAATTTAGATCAAATCGTAAAAATTTAGTTGGGTTGTCTTCTAAAAACCTAATCTCAAAGTCAAAAGCAATAATTTCAGCAGGTTTAATATTTTCATCCACTAAAATTGCAAAATCAAACCAGCAACCATCAAATCTTTCAAAATGGGGAATTTCTTTAAGTCGCTTAAAGTTTCTTTGTCCTCCAGTTATTTCAATAAGTCCTTTACTCTTTGGTGTCTTTTTGAGTAGTTCATGAATTTTAGAATAATATTCTTTGTTTAAAAGTTTATCATCACAGGCTTTTGTTAAACACCTCAAAATCTCACTTCGCAAGAAGTTAGCACTTTTCACTGTTAGGGGAGTCTTTTCTAATAATCGTGCTTGTACATTCTCACAAATTTGCTCCCAGTTACTCTTACTGCTCAAATTAAATCTCCCCTTTCCAGAAGGACAAGCCATTCAGCATATTCAGGTTCAGATGGTAAAGTTCGCGTTTCAGCCATTTCGATTATTTGAGAGTCAGTGAAACCTGACCATTCTCGAAGTGTCGCTAGTCTTTCCTGAATTTCTTCAATGCTGAGTAATTCTGTATCTTTTAAAAATGAATATACCCTAGAACCGAGCCAACTAACAATATTTGGAGCATAAGAAAACATAGTTTTTGCTGATTCTGGTGATAAAATCAGCACTAATCCGCGTTTTCTCATCAAGGAACTCCTCATACAATCAAATTCATACCAATTATTTTTATCCCATTGTTCAAAATTCCAAATAATTAAATAATCTTCAGTTGCTTTCTTAATTTGCTGTACTAGAGTATTAGTTTCATCATTTGCAGAGAAACATCCCACTTCACATTCTGCAAAAATGGTTAATGTTTCTTGCAAATCATCTACTAATTGCTCACTATCTAAATTTGAAGTAATCAGTGCTGACCAAGTATTTCCGTTTGGTTGTGATCCAATTCGCTGTAAAAATTCATCAATAGAAAGTGAAGTAAGTGAATTAGTCATTTTTAAAATAGCTTTAAAATGGTATTTGTTCTAATATTTGTTTAATTGCTGGATGAACTGCATAACTTATTTTTGGCTCTCGATACTCCAAAATCAGTCTTCTTACCAGTAATCTCAAATCTTCATCAGTTCTAGGAATAAATGTTTTAGTTTTGATAACTTGATCAAGAATAATTAACTCTTTATCTGAAACTCCGAGTAGTTGACTTCTACTAAAAGAATCAACAGCCTTTAACACTTGTTTTTGTCCTACCTGATCTTCTCCTGATAAGTATGTTTCCTCAATTGATGCTTGTGTCAAAGTAATGAAGTCTCGTAAAACTCCACCCGAAGAGAGAATCAATATTTTAATTGCAGATTCTTCTATAAAATCTTCAGATGAGCGAGTTTGAATAATTTTTTCAAAGAAATTATAAGCTTCTAAATCATTTTCTACATCAAAGAACGGCTGATAGCAAAAATAATCTAAACTTTTATCAACTGTATCACGATAATTACCATAAATTGCAGTTAATGAACCTACTAATACTAAACCAATACCCACAGATGATATTGCTTTTGCATCAGAATACACAAGTTTTATAAAAACTTTAGTATCATCTAATCTATCAAGTCCATCAAATAAAAAAACGATATTTCCATACTTTTCAGAAGCAGCTTTAGTTAATTTACTAACCAGTTCTAGTAAATCTAACCTTATACCATATCCTTCTGATTTCTTCGGAATAATACCTTTTATGCTGATCAAGTCTGAGTCTGAGTCATAGTCATCATAGCCATTGTAGTAGTATGTATAACCATTTGCCAGAGTATGAATTGAATCTATAGATTGTATAATATTTTCATCTTCACTATCTTCGATTAGTTTAGCAAGTTCTACTCCAGCGATCGCAGTGAGAACACCACTTGTTATTTGAGAAATATCTGTATATAAGCTAACATCTACGTAGATTGCATGGGTATCTTCTATTTCATTAATTTGCTGACAAGCAACTAACAATTGAGTAGTTTTCCCAGATCCAATTCCTCCTAAAAGAAGGTGTGAAGATGACGGACGCAGTGCTATACGACCTGAAATAGTATCTACAAGTAATTTTCCTGGTGCGTGGACATAATAACCACTTTCAATTGCTTCTGATGGATTTGCTGCACCCTCAAAAGCTGCCATTCTTTCTCGAAAAAGCTTTAGTCGATTTGACATATAACTTAAACTCTCTGTTTACAAAATTGTGCGTACTGTGAGAAATAGCTGAATATCTTTAATGACTATTATAAATATATAACAGTTTTATTTCTCACAACTCACTACTAAAACCGTCCATTTCCCTGAATAATATGTTTTACCGTCGTCAATGTTTCCAAACTAATAAATCCCCGACGATGTCCTTTTTGATTGGACATTCCTAAAAATACAGCCTCTCCCCGTGAAGAATGACGGGAAAAACGCGGGGAAGCATTAATATAAGTGGAGGCGCTATTTACTCCTAATGCAAATTGGCGACTTTCTTGGTAAGATTCTGTAACAATACTATCAGCATGACTGCTACTATATTGGTTAATCCAAGCGATCGCACTTTCTAAATTATCCACCAATTTAAAAGCTACTGTTTTAGTTAAATAAGGTATTCCCCATTCTTCATCTTTAGCTAATTGTAAATGAGGAAATGCTGCAACTAATTCAGCATCACCTTTAAGTTCAAAACCTTTTTCTTTTAAACTTGTCCACAGCACCGATAAGGAAGATGGTAAAGCTTGACGATGCACTAAAACCTTTTCAATAGCATTTACTGGATCTGGTTCGCTTTCATGGCTATCCATAATCATCCAGCGAATCATTTCTAAGCTACTATTCACTGACCAATACAGATAGCAATTACCCATTGCTGACTTTAAAACTGGACAGGTTGCTTGTCTAATGACCTGTTGAATTAAACTAGAACGTCCATAGGGAATAACTAAACTTAAATACTCGTCTTGAGTAACTAAATCTCGCACTGAAGCACCATGTTCAGTAGTAATTAATTCAACACAACCCTTTGGTAAACCAACTTTAGTAATAGCTGTTTGTAATGAATTAGCGATCGCTGTATTAGAATTACTAGCTTCCGTACTCCCTTTAAGAATAATACTATTACCAGTTTTTATACAAAAACCTGCGGCTATTGCCCCTAAATCGGGGAAAGCCTCATAAATAAAGGCAATTACCCCTAAAGGCATTAACTGGGTATAACTTTGGGAGTCTTCCTGTTGATAATCAGCAGTTCTTACCCGACGCAAAGGATCGGATAATTCCCCCAATCGTTGCAGAATTTTGATTGTATTCTCTAACCTAGAGGGAGTTAGCTTCAACCAGTCCAAAATTAATTCAGGAACTGCCATTTCTCGACTTGCTTCTAAATCCAAGGTATTAGCTTCGAGAATTTCATCAAAATCATTTTCTATCGCTTGTGCCATTGCTAACACAGCGCGACTCCTATCTATCCCCTTAGTCGTTCCCAATTTCAGAGAAGCTTGAAAAGCGCGTTTAGCGCTCGTCATGGGTTCGGGGTAATCATCAATCACTTCATCTGTCATGGGTTTAACGTCTGTAAGTAAGCCAGACCATTAGTGCTGGTAGAATTGCCAATAGGACTGCCACTATTGCCCAAACTAGAATACTGGAACTATTAGCTAATCTTAGGGCTAATGGTAGCCATATAATGACTAACACAAAAATAATGCTTAGTGCTATTGGTAGATAGCTTTGTCCTAAGCGAGGTTGAACAATTTGCCAATTATTGCCTTTCCAGCGCCAAGCCCGCTTATAGGGATAGGTTGTAGATAGTTGTTCTAGTACATATCCATTTTCTTCTACCACAAAAATCTGCTGACAGCGATCGCACCCAAAAGCTTCTGTCAGCGTAATAGGAATCAATTGTCCCTTGCGACGACAAGGACAAGTATACTCCGTGTTTAAATCAATTTTGTCTGGTTTTTGAGGTTGCACAAGCGAGATAAATAACTTGGGCGGGTTTTTAGATTATTCCTTAATTTTCCTGAGAATCAGTATGGGAAAACCTAAAATTAATAATATAGATTGAAAGGTCTAGGGAGGAACTCCTAACCTAAAAATACATCATTTAGTAGAGATGAAAATTTCTAGAGCTATTCTAACATAATAATTTCAACCAGAAAGCGGGTGATGGGATTCGAACCCACGACATCAACCTTGGCAAGGTTGCGCTCTACCACTGAGCTACACCCGCGAACTCACCAATAAGCTTATTATTTCAGATTTATTTGGCTTTGTCAACCCCTAAATTAAAAATCTTTTTTGGTGGTCGGTTGTTGGTTGTCAGTTGTTAGTGGTCAGTGGTTAGTTGTAAATTTGGGCGTAATTGACGCATGAGACTGGCCATTTCTATAGCATTCATTGCATATTCCCAACCATGATTACTCTTGATACCGGCTCGTTCTAGGGCTTGCTGCATGGTATCTGTGGTCAAAATCCCAAAAATCACTGGTACACCTGTTTGAAAACTAGCCGCAGCAATGCCTTTAGAGACTTCTGAGGATACATAATCAAAATGTGGTGTTTGTCCTTTTATTACTGCACCAAGGCAAATTATGGCATCATAACGGCCAGACATGGCTAACTGACGAGCTACATTGGGAACTTCAAAACTACCAGGAACCCAAACATAGTCTACTTGATTACCTTCAGGATCAGGATCTATACCATGACGTTTTAAACAATCTTTACATCCTTCTACTAGTTTCAGGGTGACAAGATCATTAAAGCGGGCGATAATTAATGCAAAGCGTAAAGTCTCGGTTTGCTGAAAATGTCCTTCAAAAACTGCCATTACTGCCTCTAAATAAATTTACAATAGCTGCTTAACCAATATACTTTTCTATCGTCAACATAGAAGAGCAGGAAAGCACAATCAGGAAAAAGTCTGTTGGAAAAACTTTCTTTTTCCTTGTGACTCTTTACCTAAGCTTTTCTGCTCCTAAGTGTGTGTCTGGTATGAGCTAGTAAATGGTTAAAGCATTTAACTAAACTACAAAAAAGTTTAATATACCAACTAACACGACTAAAACTGCCCAAATCCCTGAACCAACCCAGAGCAGTTTTTTAGATTCTACCCAGTTTTGAGGGGTGGCGTAAACAACAGGTACACCTATCACAAGCACGAAGGAGAACAGGACTAATGATATTAAAGCGATTTGAAATACTATGCTCATTTTGTTTTTCCCAACATAACTAAATCTTAGTTTGTCCCGTAACTGCTGCTATATAAACAGTTTAGGGTTTTCGGTGAACCTTATGAACTCACAAGGTATCGCCTGATCAATTAATATTTTACGTCTGGTTTGTAACAGTTGGTGACATCTTTAGCAATCTGTTTTTTCTTTTGAGGATTGGGGAATTGATTAAGATGGAAATTGTGGCCATACCTTTGATCTGAAGTTTACACTTTTGGGCGCAGGCCTTGCGCCCCTACTTAAATATATGGATTTAATTCTTTGTCACACAACTGCTGACTTTGACGCTTTGGGGGCTGCGGTGGGGTTAACTTGTCTTAAACCAGGAAGTAAAATTGTTTTGACGGGTGGGGCTCATCCTCCAGTGCGGGATTTTTTAGCGTTACATCGTGACGAGTATCATTTAATTGAAAGACGTTCTGTCAATCCTGAACAAATTCGCTCTTTAATGGTTGTTGATACTCAAAAGCGAGCTCGTCTTGGTAAGGCTGCTATCTGGTTTGATTTACCTAATATCCAGGAAATTATCGTTTATGACCATCATTTTGGACAGGAAGGGGATATTCCTACTACTCAATTATATCTTGATGAGGTGGGGGCGACAACTACCTTAATGGTGGAGGAATTGCAAAAAAATAATATTTCTTTAAATTCTGCTCAAGCAACGGTAATGGCTTTGGGGATTCATGTTGATACTGGTTCATTGACTTATAAACAATCTACAGCTAGAGATGCTTTTGCTTTGGCTTGGTTAATGGAGCAAGGGGCGAATTTATCGGTTATTTCTACTTATCGAGATCCTGGTTTATCACCACAATTACAACAGTTATTAAGTCAAGCTTTAGAAAATTTAGAATATGTTTGTTTGCGGGGATATACTATTGCTTGGGTGATGATAAAAACTGATGATTTTGTGCCAGGTTTATCGGGTTTAGCTTCAGAAATAATTGATTTAACAGAAACTGATGCTGTACTATTAGCAAATGAATATCCTTTAAGTGAAGAAGATTGGCGATTAACAGTAATTGGTAGAACACAAATTCCCCAAACAAATCTTAATTCTTTATTTCAAACTCATGGTGGTGGTGGACATTCTCAAGCTGCGTCTTTTAACCTCCGGACTACAGATTCTCAGCCGATTTTACAGGAATTATTAGCTGAGTTAAAAGCGCAAATTCCCCATCCTCCTATTGCTAGAGATTTGATGTCTTCTCCAGTCCGAACAATTCGCCCAGAAACTACTATAGCTGAAGCACAAAGGATTTTATTACGTTATGGACATTCAGGTTTATCTGTAGTTAATAATCAAGATTTATTAATTGGAATTATTTCCCGACGTGATTTAGATATTGCTTTACATCATGGGTTTGGTCATGCACCAGTTAAAGGGTATATGACCAGTAATTTAAAGACTATTACCCCGGATACTTCTTTACCAGAAATTGAGTCTTTAATGGTAACTTATGATATTGGCAGATTACCAGTTTTAGATCATGGACAATTGGTGGGTATTGTCACGCGCACTGATGTTTTGAGAGAATTACATCAATTAACAATTCAAAATTTAGAATTAAAAACTGAAAATAATTCTCAAAAATTAGGACTAAATGATGAGTTAGAAAAACGTCTTACTCCTCAACTTTGGCAATTACTTAATATCGCTTCTCAAGAAGCAGAAAAACGAGGTTGGCATCTTTATTTAGTTGGTGGTGCAGTACGAGATTTACTATTATCAGAAACAGAAAATCATACTTTAATAATTAATGATATTGATTTAGTAGTTGATGGTTTTCATAAAACAGCAAATGTCGGTGCAGGGGTAGAATTAGCTAAAGCCTTACAGCACATTTATCAAAATGCGAGATTAGAAATTCATGGTGCTTTTCAAACTGCGGCTTTATTATGGCATAAAGATATATTATTAGATTCATTATGGGTAGATATTGCCACAGCTAGAACGGAATTTTATCCTTATCCAGCAGCAAATCCAGAGGTAGAAGCTAGTTCTATTCGTCAAGATTTATATCGGCGAGATTTTACAATTAATGCTATGGCTTTGCGGTTAACTTCTCCTCGTGCTGGTGAATTATTAGATTTTTTTGGTGGTTTTATAGACTTACAAAATCAGGAAATTAAAATTTTACATCCTAATAGTTTTATTGAAGACCCAACGCGAATTTATCGCGGAGTGCGGTTTGCGGTGCGGTTGGGATTTTCCCTAGAATCAGAAACAGAAAACTATATTCGTTATGCTATAAATAGCGGAGTTTATAATCGTACTAGTCAAGAAAATAGTAAAACTCCAGCTTTACAAACTCGACTAAAAACTGAATTAAAGTATATATTAGCCGCACCTTATTGGCAATCAGCTTTAGAATTACTTAATAATTTAGGGGCTTTACAATGTATTCATCCTACGCTACAATTAGATATAGAACTTAACCGACAATTAAATTTATTAAAACACTGTTTAAGAAAATTTGACAAAAAACAAACTTTGATAAATTGGCAAATACGTCTGGAGGTATTAATAGCTTATTTAAAACCAGAATATCGCGGTAAAGTTGCTAAAAATCTCCAATTAGCTGATGATAGTATTAGCAGATTAGAAAAATTATCTCAAGTTCAATCTGAGGTAATAAGATTATTACCCACTTTTGAAAAACCCAGTCAAACTGTCTATTTACTGAGAAAGTATGATTTACAAACTTTAATTTTAATTGCTTTACAAAGTCCCCGAAAAATTAGAAGAGGAATTTGGCAATATTTAACAAATTGGGGAAATATTCAACCGCTGTTAAATGGGAATGATTTAAAACAATTGGGTTATAAACCTAGTCCCCAATATAAGCAAATGCTTGATGATTTATTAATTGCGACTGTAGATGGTATAATTAAGAATGAAGCAGAAGCCAAAGAATTTTTAGTCAAGCATTATGCTGGATAAAAGAATCATATTTACTAGTTTTCAGGATATTTAAAAGTCTGGAAATTCTTGTATTGCCAAATTTTTAGAGAAATGGTGAATCTTGTATATTCAGTAATTTTCTGATAGATTCTGTTGTGAGGGGATAAACCTTTTCAGGAGGCAAAATAATCAGCAAATTTTTCTTATTAGACGGTAGAGACGGAAAATTTGTGGATTTATTAGATTTTTGGGAATGAAATTTTTTATGTTCGTGATTCCGTTGACTAGATTTTGTACGTTCTCTTGAGTTATGTAGTAAGTAGAAAATTACAAATGAACCACTAGAACAGCAGAAAATAAAAGCAATAATCAACCATAGAGGTAGAGGATTACTAGTCTCAGAAAATGTAGAAATAGTTGATTTTATAGGTATAAATGGGGGTTTTTCTGATTGTTTCTGGGGAACATAACTAATATAACTCAGTTGATAATAAGCAAAAATTGTCACCCATAGAGGAATGAGGAATAAAGTCAAGAACCAGATACCAAGGTATTTTCTCAATAGATTTACTAGAATTTTTCTACGATCTTGATTTTTTTCTAACTCTTGTCTATCATCCATTCTATTAATCACACAAATTATAGTTAAGATAAGAGGAAAAAACATATTTTCCTCTCTTACCTAATCCGCTATATTTTATCCCTAATCCCCTTAATTAATTGGAGAATATCTTTCAATTGCTAATTGAATTAACTGATCTACTAATTGAGCAAAAGGTATACCAGTATTAGCCCAAAGTTGGGGGTACATACTTGTAGAAGTAAATCCTGGTAAAGTGTTAATTTCATTGATGAAAATCTCCCCAGTAGCTTCCACATAGAAAAAGTCTACTCTAGATAAACCAGCGGCATCAACAGCAGCAAAGGCTTGTAAAGCCATGTCTTGAATTTGTTGTGCTACCATATCTGGTAACTTTGCGGGAATAAATAAATCGGCCTTTCCTGGGGTATATTTAGTTTCATAATCGTAAAAATCACTATCAAAAGTAATTTCACCAATGACAGAAGCTTTAGGATTATCATTACCTAAAACTGCACATTCAACTTCCCTAGCAATAACTCCAGCTTCGACAATAATTCTTCTGTCATAGGTTGCGGCATTATCTAAAGCTGTTTCTAATTCTTGACGAGAGCGCACCTTGGCAATTCCTACCGATGAACCTAGATTAGCAGGTTTTACAAAACAAGGATAGCCCAATGTGGCTTCAATTTGATCACATAGTTTTGGAAATACACAAGCATTTGACCAAACTTGTGATCTAGTTACAGCGATATATTTTACTTGAGGTAATCCCGCTTGGGCAAAGGCCATTTTCATAGCAATTTTGTCCATTCCCGTTGCTGAACCTAAAACTCCAGAACCAACAAAGGGAATTTGGGTTAAAGTGAGTAAACCTTGAATTGTGCCATCTTCGCCATTGGGACCATGAAGAACGGGAAACCAAACCTCAACTTGTGCTGTTTCGGGTGGAAATTGCCATAAATTAGGGGTGATAGAGGGGACTTCTTGGGGAACACCAGAGGTTAAAACTTGCTGTGCGAATTGTCCTGCTTGCCAAACACCATCTTTTTGAATATAGAAAGGTAAAATTTCATATTTATCAGCATTTTCTTGTAAACTGAGAGCATGAGCGATCGCCCGGGCCGAACTTATTGAAACTTCATGTTCTCCAGAACGTCCACCAAATAGCAAACCCACCTTTAACTTAGTCATTTTTTATATATCTCCACAGATCCGCGATTTCTATTATCACCAAAAAAAGGGAATAGGGAATAGGGAATATTTAATTTAATATTAAATTTACTACAAAAATGAAAATATTTGTGTTACCCTAGTACAGTTGTCTAAAATCCGCACATCTAGGAGTTCGGGTGTTTCTTAAATTGAGAAATGCACCTAGATGGAGGTTTAACCCGAATAGGAGTAACAAAATATGCCAGTAGTTTCATTGGCTCAAATGATGGAGTCAGGTGTTCACTTTGGTCATCAAACCAGACGTTGGAACCCGAAAATGGCTCCCTATATCTACACCTCCCGAAATGGTGTACATATTATTGACTTGGTACAAACAGCCCAGTTGATGGATGACGCATATAACTATATGCGAACCCAGTCAGAGCAAGGTAAAAAATTCCTGTTTGTTGGCACTAAGCGTCAAGCAGCGGGAATCATTGCCCAGGAAGCCCTGCGTTGTGGTTCTCACTACATTAATCAACGTTGGTTGGGGGGAATGCTGACCAACTGGGCAACTATTAAAACCAGAGCCGAGCGTCTCAAAGATTTAGAACGGAGAGAAGAAACCGGCGCACTGGATTTATTACCAAAGAAAGAAGCCTCCATGCTACGTCGGGAAATGACGAAGCTACAAAAATACTTGGGCGGCATTAAAAATATGCGGAAAGTCCCTGATATCGTGGTTATTGTTGACCAGAAGCGGGAATATAACGCAGTTCAAGAATGTGAAAAATTGGGTATTCCCATTGTGTCCATGTTGGATACAAACTGTGACCCAGACGTTGTCGATATTCCTATCCCAGCTAATGATGATGCAATTAGATCCATTAAGCTAATTGTCGGTAAATTAGCAGATGCTATCTACGAAGGCCGTCATGGTCAGCTAGAAGTGGAAGAAGATTATGATGATTACGCTGATGAAGACTACGAATATGATGAAGGTGATGGACCTGAATCAGAAGGCGAAGAATAAGTATCTGTAATCGGGATTAAAAGATTCTAAGGTGAGTCCTGTTCATCTTAGAATCTTAATTAATATTTGTATCTGTCAAGTTAGGAATTGAGGCAATATGGCGGAAATATCTGCAAAACTCGTCCAAGAGCTACGCCAAAAAACCGGTGCTGGCATGATGGACTGCAAAAAGGCACTGAAGGAAAATGACGGTGATATTGAGGCGGCCACAACCTGGTTACGTCAAAAGGGGATTGCCAAGGCTGACAAGGGCAGCAGTCGCATTGCCGCAGAAGGTTTGGTAGACACCTATATTCGACCTGATGGACAAGTCGGTGTTCTTATAGAGGTAAACTGTCAAACTGATTTTGTTGCCCGTAATGATGCTTTTAAGGACTTGGTTAAGAAATTAGCACAACAAGCTGCAACTACTGATAGTGTTGAGTCTTTATTAGCTCAACCCTATATTGGCAAGGAGAGCGTGAGTGTGGATGAATTTATCAAGGAAACAATTGCGACTCTTGGTGAAAATATTCAAGTTCGGCGCTTTGTGAATTTCTCTTTTACTAGTGACACACCAGGAATAGCAGACAGCTACATTCACACTGGTGGTCGTGTTGGTGTGTTGGTGGAATTGACCACTCCAGGTGCTTTAGCTGGTACTAATGAAGACTTACAGGGTTTAGCTAAAAATGCAGCCATGCAAGTTGCCGCTTGTCCTAATGTGGAGTATGTTAGTGTAGATCAAATTCCTGTGGAAGTTGTCCAAAAAGAAAAAGACATCGAAATGGGTAAGGATGATTTGGCTAACAAACCAGTGAACATCAGAGAAAAGATTGTTCAAGGTAGAATTGACAAGCGCCTTAAGGAAATGACTTTACTAGATCAACCTTATATCCGTGATCAAAGTATTTCGGTAGAAGACTTGGTGAAGCAAGTAAAATCTAAAGTTGACAGAGAAATTCAAGTTAGTCGCTTTGTACGTTATATACTCGGTGAAGGCATTGAGAAGAAGGAAATTAGCTTTGCTGATGAAGTTGCTGCCCAAATTGGTGCTAAGTAATTTTGTTCTTAGTTAGTGGTCAGTGATCAGTTGTTAAGAATATGGTATTTAATAATTGGCTGCTGATTATGGACTGCTACTTTTGACCGAAAAGACGGGACACAAGCCCCGTCCTTCTAGGACGGCTTTATGTTAAAATTTGGTCATAGTCGCCTTATGGCATTGGGAGACTTTAAACGGACATGGAGGGACGATAAGACCACTTGTGGCGTGTTTCATTGAAGTGTCAAGAATCACCGCACCTTCAGGTCGGTGAGTATGTCAATAATAAATATTCTCATTACAGGCCATGCACAGCACGCTGGCCTGTATTTTGTTTAAATGATGATTATTGATGGAAAATTCCCTATATTTGTACTATAGAAAGCAACTAACAACTAACAACAAATAAGCTTAAACTTATGGCTAGAGCAATTGAACGGATAGAAAAAGATATTACTGAGTTAAAAGAGGCGATTAGAGCGATCGCCCAAGAACTCAATTTAGCTTATGTTAGATATATACATATTCTCGGATCAGCCTTGCAAAAACAATTGATCTTGGCTAGTTATTATCTATGTACCCAGGGGTATCCCCATGAATTTCTGAACTTATCACTAAATCAACGGCAAAAATTACAACAAGGTATTCGGCAATTAAGTCAACAAGCGGCTCAAGAATTAAGTAGTTATATTGAACCTCCAGAAGTTACGCAAATAGAAACAATTGTAGAAACTGAGAAAAACGAGGAAACTGGACAAGAAGAGGAGGAAAACGCAGAAAAAGAACTTAAAATCTTAGATCCTTCTAACCCCATAGAACTAGCGGAATGGCAACAAAATTTAGAAGAAGCGATTCAAGAAACCTTGAACAAAGCCTCCCAATCGGCTAATATTTTAATTCAGAAAACCGGGGTGTTACCGAAAAAACTACCGGAACCGGTTTTAATTGCTGCAACTGCTGCTGCTGCTTCCTCTGAATCTTCTAGTAATATGATACCCAGCCCTCCCAATTTATTAAACTTAGTGATAGAAATTAGTGATGAGGAAGATTCCGAAGATTCCAGTTTCACTCAAATTATGGCTATTTACTTGCGACTAAGTGAAATAGAATTTGCTGACGCGATACTCTTGTCAGAACGCAAGGGAATCCGTAGTATTTTAGTGCAACTAAATAAATTAGGACGAGAATATCAAAAAAGACAACGAGAAATTAAGATTGCTGAAGCTGAAGCAGCTTGGCGTGCCAGTTGGTTTCAGGATTAGCGCCCAGGAGGGAATTAAAAATGCAAAATTAAAAATTATAGTTGATCAAAAAATTCTATCCGTCAAAACTGGATACTGCCAATAACCAATGACCAATGACCAATAAATGACCAATAAATGACCAATAAATGACCAATGACTAATGAAACACCTGATTGGATGAGATTGCATAAAGCCTTAGCTTTTGAGGCAGAAAATGGCTTTATAGACTTAGTGGGTAAACAATACCGCTTTAGTGAATTTCTTTGTTTGACTTTTGGTAATTTCCCAACTACTTTACCGTCAAATGAACGTTGTCGTTGGCAAGAAATAGCAATACAATTTGCCAATTATCGAAATTTGGCGTTAGCAGAAAAAAGGGATTTAGTAACAGAAGTTAGAAGATATATTAATCAACTGCAAGAAGAATTAACAACTAAACCACCCCAAAAAATTTACGAATTTAAAAATCAACAGCCGAAAACTCCAATTGCTGGGGAAATCAACAAGACAATAGTTCCAAAAATTGAACAACAACTCAGCAGTTTACCAGAAATTGGTATTAAAAAAGCTGAAAGTTTAGCCCGATTAGATTTACATACTATTCGGGATTTACTGTTTTATTATCCTCGTGATCATATTGATTATGCCCGTCAAGTTAATATTAGTGAATTAGCAGGAGGGGAAACAGTAACTATTATAGCCAGGGTAAAAAGATTTAATTTCTTTACCAGTCCTAAAAATAAAAAATTATCAATTTTAGAATTAATTCTCAAGGATAATACAGGAGAAATTAAAGTTAGCAGATTTTTCGCAGGTGCGCGTTTTACTAGTCGTGGTTGGCAGGAAACATTAAAACGCAACTATCCTGTAGGTAGTATGTTGGCGGCTTGTGGGTTAGTCAAAGGTGGTAAATATGGGTTAACTTTAGATAACCCAGAATTGGAAGTTTTAGCAAGTCCTGGAGATGCTATTGATTCTTTAACTATTGGACGAGTTGTGCCTATTTATAGCTTAACTGAGGGAGTAGTAGCTAATACTGTCAGACAGGCTGTAATAGCGGCTTTAACGGCAGTAGTTAATTTAAAAGATCCTTTGCCTAAAGGTTTACGAGAGAAATATGATTTAATGGAATTAAAAGAGGCTATTCCTAATATTCATTTTCCCAAAGATAGCGACTCTTTAAAAATTGCTCGTCGTCGTTTAGTATTTGATGAATTTTTCTATTTACAAGTTGGTTTGTTACAACGTCAAAAACAAGCTAAAGCAATTCAAACTGGTGCTATTCTTACACCGAAGGGAAAATTATTAGAAAAATTCCAGAAAATTCTTCCCTTTAAATTTACTGGTGCACAACAACGAGTTATTAATGAAATTCTCACCGATTTACAAAAAGCTACACCCATGAATCGTTTAGTTCAAGGTGATGTCGGTTCAGGTAAAACTGTTGTTGCTGTTATGGCTATTTTAGCCGCAATTCAATCAGGTTATCAAGCGGCGTTAATGGCTCCTACAGAAGTATTAGCAGAACAGCATTATCATAAGTTAGTGAGTTGGTTTAACTTGCTACATTTGCCTGTGGAATTATTAACAGGTTCGACAAAAATAGCTAAAAGACGAGAAATTCATTCTCAATTAGAAACTGGTGAATTACCTTTATTGGTTGGGACTCATGCCTTAATTCAAGATAAAGTTAATTTTCAAAGATTGGGTTTAGTGGTAATAGATGAACAGCATCGTTTTGGGGTACAACAAAGGGCAAAGTTACAACAAAAAGGCGAACAACCTCATGTTTTAACAATGACTGCAACTCCTATTCCTCGCACTTTGGCATTAACGGTACATGGGGATTTAGATGTTAGTCAAATTGATGAATTACCACCTGGAAGACAACAAATTAAAACCACTTTATTGAACGGTCATCAAAGAACCCAAGCTTATGATTTAATCCGTCGAGAAGTTGCCCAAGGTAGACAGGTTTATGTAGTTTTGCCTTTGGTAGAAGAGTCAGAAAAATTAGATTTGCGTTCGGCTGTAGACGAACATCAAAAATTACAAGAAAGCGTTTTTCCTGATTTTCAAGTTGGGTTATTGCATGGACGCATGAATTCAGCGGAAAAAGAGGAAGCTATTCACAAATTCCGGGACAATGAAACTCAAATTATCGTTTCTACCACTGTGATTGAAGTGGGGGTAGATGTGCCTAATGCTACGGTAATGTTGATTGAACACGCGGAAAGATTCGGTTTATCACAATTACATCAATTGCGGGGTCGTGTAGGACGGGGTGCAGCGCAATCATTTTGTTTATTAATGAGTAGTTCCAGAAGTGCAGATGCCCAACAACGTTTAAAAGTATTGGAACAGTCCCAAGATGGGTTTTTTATCTCTGAAATGGATATGCGGTTTCGCGGTCCGGGGGAAGTGATGGGAACTCGTCAATCTGGTGTAGCAGATTTTACTTTAGCAAGTTTGGTGGAAGATGAGGACGTTTTGCTGTTAGCGCGACAAGCAGCGGAAAAGGTGATTGATATGGATGCAAGTTTAGCGCGTTGGCCATTAATGCAGGATGAGTTAAGGTATAGATATGAGCGGTTAATGGGGGGCGCGATTTTGACTTGATTTAGTAAGTTAAAAATTAGATTATTTTCAATTAATCGCCATAATTATTATTTATATAATTGAGCGATGGTATGATCATTTTTCATTGTAGAGATTAATAATTCAGATAGTAAAAACTTCTGATATCCTGCTGCAAATTTAGCTTTAAAATCTGGGTTTTGCATCATTCTGTCAAGAGTTGATAGTTGATCAATCTTCTTCATAAAATCCTCTTTTTTGGTTAGGTTTAATATAATCGTTCATATAGTTGATAGCTTTTTCTTTCTGGTTTTTTGGTAATTTTTGTTGTTTTTTCTCAAAAGCACTGGTAACAATAATTTCAGGATATCCCAACCGACGTTAGTATTCAGAATATTTCTATACTGCACCTTGACGAATCATCTCAAAACCATACACATATATATCGGCAACTTTATAGCGTTTCTCTTTTTCGCGCCATTCAATAATACCAATCTCACTTAAAAAAGAAACAAATTCTTCAAAACCTGCTATATCATGATCTGAATTTTTCCATACTTCTCGTAACTGTTCTTTAGACAAGAAAGCCAATTTACCCTTGAGAGAACCAAAAAATTTAGTTAAATTAGGGTATTCTTCTCTAATTTCTTCGCAGCGGTTTTCTGATGCTTTTTTCAATCCAAATTCTAGCGATTTACCTTGAAGTAGGCGGTCTGTACGGAATTTGCTTGATGATTGTCCTTTATAGGTTAGTTCTTGTTCTTTTGCTCCTTTGAGGAATATACTTAAACTACGAGGAAAAGTAGTACCACTTGGGTCTGTTAATCGTTCATAAACCCATCGAGATACGTTTTTAGCACTCTTTCCACCTCGACGACGGTTTCCCCAAAGTAATTCTAATGCTTTATCAATCACATCTTCACTAGCCTGATCAATACTTTCAACAGCAATAGGAGAGGATCGATCAACTAAATCCTTGAAATCTTTGGATTGTATTACTTGACGAAGTGCTAACCGTAAAAAGTCAATTTTATTCCACTGTAAAATAATATCGCGTCCAGTAAAATGACTTTTATTATCAAAACTTAAAAGATTCCATATATCCTCTCTCAAGAAAATTTTAAATCTAATTTCTGTTAATCTGTTAGCATCACAAGATTGAACTAATTGAAATAAGCCAGTGAGTGCTTGTTGTCTTATTCCTTCTCTTTCAGGAAAATCTTCATCTAAATCATCGTAAAGAAACCATAGTTTTTGAGAATTATTTCCGACTTCTTCATTAAGAAGAATGTTAATAGCATCTTTGACTATAAGACATAGTTCAGAGTTAGTAGATAATTCTAATAAAGCTTGAGTGCATTCAGACTGCCATTTTTCTTTAGGTAAATTATTGATGATTTTATTCAGTTCAGCAAACTTTGTAACTTTCCTACCTTTAGGAAACTTAAATAAATTTTCCTGATGACATCTAAGCAGTAAATAAGCCCTCCATAAAGCTTCCCATGTGCCACTATTTTCCTGCAAATTTTTATGAATATATTCAAAATCCACACGAGATGGGCGACTTTCCTGAAATCTACCATGTGCTGACAAAAATACAGTATTATCTAACCGTCCATGAGCTAGTTTTTGAGCAACAAGTTTGTGTTTTAAAAAAAGCCAATATAACGCAGTTTTACCTGTTCCTTTTCGTCCTCTAATTAAACAAGTCGTGTCATCTAAGAATCTTTCAAAATCAGTTGTACGCTGAAATAATAGGCTCAAATCTTGTCTTTGATCAGCAGCATTTACTTCAGGAAATTGCAGACTTTCAATAATTTTCCATCGCTGATCTATAGTATTTAAAACATTGCTACGGTTAATTTCATCAGTTGTTTCATCAATTAAGTTAGCAATTTTAGTGTAGTAATCTTGCATTCCTGGTGCAGGATAGCTGTCAGCTAAAGCAATTGGTAAAAGATAAGGAACTACTAAAAGTTCTTCTATTGAAGTTTGAGAATTATCTAAATCCGACTCATCTTCATCTGTTTCATAGTTTTCATTTGTTGTCGTTTTTATCCTATTTAGCAATGATTCCCAAATAGATTTTACTTTAGATAAACCGATTTTACTAACATCAGGAACAGGAGAAAACACAAAATTAATTGATAATTTATTAAGGTTTTGAAGTGATTGTAAAAGTAGTTCTATTCCCTGTTTATTCTGTTCATTAGGAAAAAGAAAAATAACCGCATCATCAGCAGCTTGAATTAATGATAAAGCTCCCCATTGATTAATTCCCGTTCTCGAATCAATTAATATAACATCAGGTTTTAATTGTTCGTAAATTTCCCGCTTAAAAACAGTCCAAAGATTCTGATCCCCATCAATAATAGTATTAGCATGAAGATCATCAACCTTAGAAATATAATCAAGACTAAGACAACCAGCAGGAACAACAAATAATCTTCCTTTAGCGTTTGGTATTCTCACTTCACCAAATATTTCAGTAATGGAAATATTCGGCTTTATTCCTTCTGGTAAATAGGAACGTTCATAAAAATAGTCAACAATTCCATATTTTGGTTGTGGTTGTAGGTTAAATGCTGTACTTAAACCAGGCGCTTCTAAATCTAAATCTACAGCTACAACTTTACGTCCTCGCATTGCTAAAATCCACGCAACATGAGTTAATGCTGTAGTTCGACCTACTCCTCCTTTAAAGGAATAAAATGTTACGGTTCTAGGTAAACTAAGTTCACGTTGGGGGAAGGTTAATTGATTTTGTGGGTTTGCTGCTTGAATAGCTAAATCTTGCCAAGTTTTGATTGTATTTACATCAGAAACTTCTGGAGGTGTCAGATTCAGTGATTCAGCTTCTTCAGGTGTATATAGGGAGAGAAAACCAGTACGAGAGGGACGATTTTGTGATTTAAGTAAGTTAGAAATTTGTTCCTTACGTTGAGGAATAGATAAACCTATAAAGCGATCGCTGACAATAGTCAAATTCAATAAACCTGATGTAGAAATATTTACATCAACCCATTCTTGTGACTTCTGTACATACTGGCTTTTAATTTCCTGTTTTAGTAAAATCTTCCAATTTTCCTGCATTTTTCACCTCTTTAAAGTGTATTCCTTTGCTCCTGTAACCAACTAATAAGGTTCTGATATGAGTTGAACCAAAGTTGATAATTTTCATCATCAGGCTCAAGTCCAGAATAGCGCAAATCTATGAAATGTTGGTTCATTGGGTTCTCAACTGTGTCGAGCCATTCCATAACAACTGGAAAACTTTGAATTCTAGATTGAAGTCGATTATGTCGTCTCAACGCCTCATCGTATTTGTGTTTTGGATTTTTGATTGTATGTCCAGGATTATTAGAACTTGTTTTCCATTCTCGACTTGCGCCACTTGGTAAAGTATCAAAAATCATCGCTTTTAATAAACACTCAATGGTTACACCACCAAAGTGCATAGCTCCGACTTTCCTTACAGGGTATAGTCTTTGAGTATCAATATGGCGCTCCATAAAAGCTGCCTGGTAATCTTCCATACTTGTTAAACTTAAAATTCAAGCTTGATTCAGTATATTATTAAATTGGGATTTTTTAGCTAAAAATTAAGCATTAACAACAAAAAACCTCGTAAACCTACTAAATTTGGTGGATATGGAAAAGATCCCCTATGGCAAATTGATGATAGTAACATCACTGGAGATTTACAAGCTATTCAGGATAGCCCAACCCACGTTAGCATTTTGCCAAGAGTTACAATGTCACTAGAAAGGTACGAATTAGCCTTGACTTCAATAATAGCAGAGACAGAGCCTCAATGATAGCATTCTTAGTCTGAGACTGGGAACGAGATAACTAGATAAACTAGCAGTAATGGTAAATAAAAAATGATTGACAAACAAATAAACATCACACAAGACGGACAAAGTAATGTTATAAATAACATTTTTTCTTCTCAACCAAAACAACTAGAAGGAAACCCTTTTAAACTACCTCAACGCCGTGAGGGTAGACCGTTTGGACGGGAAGAGGAATTAGAAAAACTCCATGAATTATTGCAAAGTGGTAAAAACGTTTGCGTTGTTTCTGGAATGGGAGGAATTGGTAAAACTGGACTGGTGCGGGAATATGCAAATCTACCAGAATGTACATCATTATTTACTGGTGGAGTTTATTATATTGATGTCAGAGATAGGGAAAATATGGCTGGGGAAATTATCGCTTTGACTAAATGGAAATTTAAAGCAGATTTACCAGCAAATTTATCTACTCTACAAATGGTAAAGGCTTGTTGGCAACAATGGAAATATCAAACAGAAAATGTATTATTGATTTTTGATGATATATCTAGTTTAAATAAAGATATCGAATCCTATTTACCACCAAAGGATTTAGTTTCTCTGCGAGTATTAATGACTTCGCGGGAAACACCAGATAAACGCATTGCGGAAAAGTTAGAATTACAAGTTTTGTCAGAAGCAGCAGCAGTAGATTTATTAGCCTCAATTATTGGACAAGAAAGAATTGATGCAGAACCAAAAGAAGCTAAACTACTTTGTTATGAGTTGGGATATTTGCCTTTAGCTTTAGAATTGGTAGGATATTATTTAGATGATGAAGATTATCAAGATTTATCATTGTTAGCAATGGGTGATAAATTGCGAGAGAAAGTCAAACATCCTTCACTGTCACCAGAACAAGTACCGGGAGGAATACAAGCAAAAAGAGGTTTACAAGCTGCATTTGATTTAAGTTGGGAGGAATTAAAACCAGAAGCACAATATCTCGCTTGTGTTTTAGCTGCTTTTGCACCTTCTCCTATTCGTTGGGATTTTGTGACAAGAATTTATCAACAATTGCAAGGTGAATTATTTAATCATGATAATTTAAAAGACCGTTGGTTAAAATCTTTAAGAAAACTGCATTTGGTGATAACTGTTGACAAAGATATTTATAATTTACATTTGCTAATTCACGATTATTTTTATGAACAGTTAAAACAGCACTTGAACTTTAGCCAAATTAAACAAGCATTTTGTGATGTTTTTGCTCTAGTTGCTAGTAATATTGATCAATCAACTAATCTAGAAACTTTCAATTTGATTGAACCACATCTTAAAAAGATGATTGCTTGGTGTGAAACTAAAGAAAATATAGAATTTACTGGTAGTTTAAATGGTTTAGCACTTTTGTATGATTCTCAAGGACGTTACAATGATGCTGAACCTCTTTATTTACAATCTTTAGATATCAGAAAACGCCAACTAGGTAATGATCATCCTGATGTTGCTACTATTCTTAATAATTTAGCAGGATTGTATGAATCTCAAGGACGTTACAATGATGCTGAACCTCTTTATTTACAATCTTTAGATATCAGAAAACGCCAACTAAGTAATGATCATCCTGATGTTGCTACTAGTCTTAATAATTTAGCACAATTGTATTATTCTCAAGGACGATACAATGATGCTGAACCTCTTCTTTTACAATCTTTAGATATCAGAAAACGCCAACTAGGTAATGATCATCCTCATGTTGCACAAAGTCTTAATAATTTAGCACAATTGTATTATTCTCAAGGACAATACAATGATGCTGAACCTCTTTATTTACAATTTTTAGATATCTATAAACGCCAACTAGGTAATGATCATCCTGATGTTGCTACTACTCTTAATAATTTAGCACAATTGTATGAATTTCAAGGACGATACAATGATGCTGAACCTCTTTTTTTACAATCTTTAGATATCTATAAACGCCAATTAGGTAATGATCATCCTCATGTTGCTACTACTCTTAATAATTTATCAGCATTGTATGAATCTCAAGGACAATACAATGATGCTGAACCTCTTTATTTACAATCTTTAGATATCAGGAAACGTCAACTAGGTAATGATCATCCTCATGTTGCTACTAGTCTTAATAACTTAGCACTTTTGTATGAATCTCAAGGAAAATATTTAGAAGCTGAAAATCTAGCTCAACAAGCATTAGTAATATATCAACAAAAATTAGGAAACGAACACCCTGATACGCAGAATGCAGCAGTTAGGGTAAAATTATTATACATAATGAAACTTTTGCAATGTAACAAAAATACATTGTTTAGTGTTCTTGAAGCACTCGCACAACAAGCAAGCCTTCCTGATCTAAATACAGAAACAGCATTAACTTTGCTAGAACAAATAGAAAATAATCCTGATCTATTGTCATTTATTCGGGAGTATTTGCAGCGGCAAACAGAAGCATCAGATGACAATACATAAAGAAATGATTGTCATACAATCTTAAAATTGTCTGAATCAGGATATCCAGGATTATAGGATGTACAGGATTATAAGTGTCAAAATACTTGATAAATTACTAAAATCCTACATAAACTCATGCTTGAGTTAAATAAATATAGTGCGATTTTGTAAGAAACTCTCACAAAACTAATTTTAATTTGCGTAATTCATCATTAACTTACCAAAAATCATTGAGAATAACTACTAAAACCATAGATAAAAAACTGCTTAGATAGAAAATGACGCAATAACTAAAGCAAAACCCATAAACTATCCACAATAATTACTCTTATACATATTATCCTGCAAATCCTATAATCCTGGACATTCTAATTCTGACAATTATTCCTAAAGCATCAGATAACAATCCAAAAAAATATTTTCATCATCCATTCATAACTCATCGCCAAAAAAAGGTAATAAACCTATTGACATCTCATTTAAAATATGTTATCCTGAACTTGATAAGGAAGAACTATCTCGCAAATAGATAACTTAACTCTCCGTGCCTCTGCGTTTCTGCGTGAGAAAAAATCATAAACCTATTTGCCAAACCAATAAAACATTAACCCTTAACACCTTAAAAACATCGCCAAAAAAAGGTAATAAATCTATTGACATCTCATTTAAAATATGTTATCCTGAACTTGATAAGGAAGAACTATCTTAAATATTTTTACAAAACCACTTGTGACCCGCTTTATTCATAACCAATTTGTCAAAGACTATTTAGAAGAACTACTAAAACCCTTTGGATATTGTCGCTATTCATCAATTACCACGTACACCTGAAACTTTACAAAAAAGAGCAATTGATGAATTAGAAACATTACCAACTAATTACCCGTTCCAACAAGCAACCTTAGAATTGCTTTACAACCTCCAACAGACTTTAAAGATCAATAACAGTTCAGAACCAGAAGATAAGGAGTTAATTATGCGGTTAGCACCATTTTATCAACGAGATAAAGAAGAAGCTAGACTAGAAGGAGAACAAAAAGGAGAAGAACGTCTAGTTTTACGTCTAATAAATCGCCAATTTGGTGAAATTAAATTATCATTAATTGAGCAAATTCAATCATTGTCTATAGAACAACTGGAAAATTTAGCAGATGCTTTGTTAGATTTTTCACAAGTTGCTGATTTAGAAACCTGGTTAAAGCAACAGAAACTACAAGAAACAGATAGCTGATGACTTAATGTTAGCAATGCTAAAAAGATTAAATTGTAATTTTAAACCATTGTCATTTATTCTTTAAGCATTGCAGAAAAAAACAAAAATATTAGATATCAATACATAAATATTGTTTAGCAATCAAAAACTAATTGTATAAAAATATAAATAACATATTGCCATAGACAAGCATTGTATAGTAAACTGATACAATTATTTTTAACAACAAAGTTACTATGCCAGCCCCAGATACTAGTCGCCGCATTACTCCTAACAACCTCCAGCAAGACATAGATTCTTACAATGGACTCAAAGCCGTTCCCAGTTATACAACTGCTCGCACCATAGCTACACCGGAAGCATTACAGAAAGCTTATGCAGAAATGGTGACAAAACAACAAGAAGAAACCGAGAAACAAGCATTATTTAAAGCCGCAGCAGACGCAGCCAAACAAGCGGAATGGGAGTTTCATAATGCTGTTTTAGCCATGAAAGAAGCAGTAAAAGGTCAATTTGGTTCAGATAGTGACGCAGCCCAAGCAGTAGGTTTCAAGAAGAAATCAGAACGGAAACGTCCCACCAAAAAGAAAATCGAGTAGATAGACAAGGATACTCTCATGATCTTAGAATAAGCGATCGCATTTATATTTTTTCTAAGATCAGAAAATAATGATAGGGGAAAGTGGGGTCAGTATATTCTTCCCTAATTGTCAAACCGGCTTTAGCAACAGAAGCTAAAAATCGCTTTTTGGGATAACCTTTTAGACCCAATTCCCAATAATGTTCGTCACAAAGTGGTGTTGTACTCCAAAATTCTGGAATTTTCCATAGTAAATATCCAGTTTTAAAAACAGAGGTTTTGATTTGCAATGACAAATATTGAGTAGTATGGGGAATAGAAATTACTAAATATTTCTTAGTAATTGCGGCCAGTTTTTGCAATGCTAATTCTGATTTTTCGTAGGGGAAATGTTCTAATACTTGAAACAGAACAACTACATCAAATTTGTCTTTTGGTAATGTAAAATCCGCAGTCAAATCCAAGATTATATCTGGTTTAAGATTAGGGTCAATATCTGCCGTAGTTACGTTATAGTTATTTTGTCTGAGTATTTCTGTGAGCAAAGAATTAAAAATTCCAATTTCCAGAACATTTTTAACTTTGTCACCCAAGGAAAACAATAACCGTGATTGATGATAATAACTAATAAATCTTTCCTTAGAAAGATATTGCGAACTTGTAATCCCTAACGAAGAAATGAGTTCCACAGAAAGCTCCTAATGTATTCAAATTCAGTTAAAGTTTTTTACAAAAACTTAACCCAGTTTCCGCCTTATCAATCAGGATAGTATCACCAGAGACAAAAATATTCTCCAATAACTTTGTAGCCAGAGGATTTTCGACCTCTCGTTGAATAGAACGCTTTAACGGACGCGCACCATAAACAGGATCATAACCAGCTTCCACAAGATGATCACAAGCGGCTGGAGATATTTCCAAAGAGATTTTTTGCTCCTTGAGCAGATTTTCCACCCGTTTAAGTTGAATACGGATAATATAACCCATTTCTGAACGATTAAGAGCATGGAAAAGAATCAGATCATCAATGCGGTTGAGAAATTCCGGGCGAAAGTGACTTCGTAAACCTTCCATGACCTTATTACGCATTAAATCATACTTGGAATCATCCCCAGCCACATCTAAAATATGTTCACTACCGATATTGCTAGTCATGACTATGACAGTATTCCGAAAATCTACAGCCCGTCCTTGGGAATCAGTAACTCTACCGTCATCTAAGACTTGCAGTAAAATATTAAATACATCGGGATGGGCTTTTTCCACTTCATCCAATAGCACCACCGAGTAAGGATGTCTGCGAATGGCTTCCGAAAGTTGTCCCCCTTCCTCATAACCAACGTATCCCGGAGGTGCGCCCACAAGACGGGAAACTGAGTGTTTTTCCATGTATTCGGACATATCTAAACGTACTAAAGCGTCGTCCGAATCAAAAAGAAATTGAGCTAAAGCGCGAGCGAGTTCAGTTTTACCCACGCCAGTTGGTCCCATAAACAAAAATGAACCAATAGGGCGTGAGGGGTCTTTCATTCCCGCACGGGCGCGACGAATAGCCGCAGAGACGGCGGAAACGGCTTCTTCTTGACCAATTACCCTTTCGTGTAAATGACTTTCTAATTTAAGTAATTTTTGGCGTTCTGATTCTAAAAGGCGATTTACGGGGATTCCTGTCCATTTTGCCACAATTTCGGCGATATCGGCTTCGGTAACTTGTTCTCGCAACAGAGTAGAACCCTGGGTTTGAATTTCTAACAGTTTCGTTTCTTTAATTTCTCGTTCTCTTTGTACGCCCTCTAATTTACCATACTTGAGTTGAGCAGCTTTATTCAAATCATAGTCCCGCTCTGCTTGTTCAATTTGTACCCTTAGGGCATCCTCTTCTTTCTTTAAACTGCTAATAGCCTCTAATAACTGCTTTTCTCCTTGCCATTGCTCATTAAATATTTGCTGTTTGACTGTTAAACTGGCAATTTCTGCCTGAATTCGTTCTAATCTTTCTTTAGTGGGAGAAATACTTTGTTCTTCTCCAGATAATGACAGCTTTTCCATTTCTAGCTGCATTAAACGTCGGTCAATGGTTTCTAATTCCGCAGGTTTAGAAGTAATCTCCATTTTTAATTTCGCTGCGGCTTCGTCAACTAAATCTATGGCTTTGTCCGGTAGAAACCTATCTGCAATATAACGCGCTGATAAAGTTGCAGCAGCTACTAAAGCAGAATCGGAGATTTTAACGTTATGATGCACTTCATAACGCTCTTTTAAACCTCGTAAAATAGAAATTGTATTTTCTACTGTTGGTTGATTTACATATACCTGTTGAAATCTTCTTTCTAATGCTGCATCTTTTTCAATAAATTTGCGATATTCATCTAAGGTAGTTGCCCCAATACAACGTAACTCACCTCGCGCTAACATGGGCTTGAGTAAATTACCAGCATCCATAGATCCTTGTTGATTAGAACCAGTACCAACAACGGTATGCAGTTCATCAATAAATAAAACCACTTGCCCATTTGATTCCGTAACTTCCCGGAGGACATTTTTTAAACGGTCTTCAAATTCACCTCTATATTTTGCTCCCGCAATCAAACTACCGATATCCAAGGAAATTAATTGGCGATTCTTTAAAGACTCAGGAACGTCACCATTCACCATTCTTTGGGCTAAAGCTTCAGCGATCGCCGTTTTACCTACTCCTGGCTCACCAATTAATACAGGGTTATTTTTACTACGTCGAGATAGAACCTGAATTACCCGGCGAATTTCATCATCTCTACCAATAACTGGATCTAATTTTCCCGCTTTTGCCTGTTCTGTCAAATCTCGTCCAAATCTTTTTAAAGCCTCATCAGGTGCATCCGCTTCTACTTTTGGTGATGCTTTTATTTTGGGAGTAGTGCGAACAGATTTAACCCCAAGTTCCACTTGAGCAAGATCTATATTTAAGCTTTTAAATAACCGTCTACCAATACGTTGATCATCACCAAAAGCTAGAATTATATGACCTTCTGAGATTTCTTCCTCTCTCATTTTGGCTCTAATTTCATCGGCTTTATCCAATAGTAGATCTAAATTCCGCCCCAGGTAAAGTTGATCACTTTTACCAACCTTGGGTTGACGTTCGGTGAAAGCCTCTAGTTGTTGTTTGAACCGAATAGAATCAACTTCTGCACGGGTGAGAATGGCTGTAGCTAGGCTGGTAGGCTCTTCTAAAAGAGCGAGAATTAAATGTTCAACTTCTAATTGTTGTTGTTTATAAGCACGAACCACATCTTGGGATTTTGTTACCGCTTCCCAGGCTGTATCAGTAAATTTATCAGGATCTGTAGGCTGCATTTGTAAAATTTTAGATTTTAGACTTGTAATTTAAGTGGGGGGGGTAAAGAAGTTGTCTTCTTACCCTCTACCCTCAATTATTCTAGAGTTTTGAACTGAATTAATTCAACTTTATAACCATCTGGGTCTTCCACGAAAGCAATTACTGTTGAACCATGTTTCATTGGTCCTGGTTCTCGGACTACTTTACCGCCAAGTTGTCCAATGGTTTCACAGGTAGCATAAATATCATGCACACCCAGAGCGATATGACCATAGGCATTACCTAAATCATACTTTTCTACGCCCCAATTGTGAGTGAGTTCTAAAACAGAATGATCACTTTCTTCTCCATAACCGACAAAAGCCAGGGTAAATTCTCCCGTTGGATAATCTTTACGTCGTAGTAACTTCATTCCCAGCACTTCACAGTAAAATTTTAAGGACTCTTCTAAGTTACCTACCCTAAGCATGGTGTGTAGTAAGCGCATATTTACCCTTATTTACCCTTTGTTCAATTCCTGTATTTTATATCTTATTGGCAATTTTGCCGAATTCTGCATTTAATTCTGCTTTTGATTGCTCAATTGTTGGTAATTATACGTTAACTAATTTTAGCAAAAGTTTATGCTAAAATTAACTTTAATTTTCAGATGGAGGAAATAATTATGATTTCATCACCTTTGATATTACATTTTCCCTCATCAATGCAAATGACAGATGAAGAATTTTTTGCTTTCTGTCAAGAAAATCGTGATTTACGCATTGAGAGAAATCAATTTGGAGAAATATCAATTATGCCACCCGCAGGTTCAGAAACAGGAAACAGAGAATTTAATATTGCTGTACAGTTAGGAATTTGGTCGGAAAAAGATGGTACAGGAATTGGTTTTTCTTCTAGTACAGGTTTTAAACTTTCTACAGGTGCAGAACGTTCTCCTGATGCTTCCTGGATAAAATTAGAGAGATGGAATCAACTCACACCAAAGCAACAAAAAAAGTTTGCACCTATTTGTCCTGATTTTGTGATTGAATTAAGGTCAGCTTCTGATAATTTGCAACCTTTAAAAGAGAAAATGCAGGAATATATGCAAGAACCAGGAATACAATTAGGTTTATTAATTGACCGCAAAAATCGCCGGGTTTATATTTATCGTCCTGGACAAATGGAGGAATGTTTAGAAAGTCCTGATGCTGTTAGTTGTGAACCTATTTTGCCAGGATTTGTTTTGAATATGGGGAAAATTTGGTAACTAAAATGTGATGGTGTGTTATACTGAGTGTGTGACACACAATATGGAAAATTCTTGGGATTTATATATTATTTTGGGGTGAAAACTATGACAAATACAAAAAACACAAATAAACCCTTATTTTCTCAACATTATTTAGATTATCGCATTCAAGAACTTCCAGAATGGCAATTAGATATTAAAGCAGAATTTGCGGCATTAAAAAATCTTTATTTATCAAAAAAGCCGATTTTAGCCACTCTGAATGAAGCTCAAACCGAAGATATATTTATTCAACCAGCTTTAGAAATTTTAGGTTTTAAATATATTCCTCAAGTCATTTCTCGTAGTCAAGGTAGAGCCGAACGTCCTGATTATGCGTTGTTTATAAATGAAAGTGAAAGAGATACAGCCTACTCTTTTCAAAATAATGAAACTGCCTTTTATAGTCGAGTATTAGTAATAGCAGAAGCTAAATATTGGGAACGATCATTAAGTAAAGTTTCCGCTAATGATCAAAGGGACATTTTCAAAAATACCAACCCATCTTTTCAGATTTCCAGTTATTTAAGTGGTACAAATGTTGACTGGGGAATTTTAACAAATGGGAGAGAATGGCGTTTATATTATCGTCAAGCTTCTTCTACCGCAACGGAATTTTATCCTATTGATTTAGTGGAATTATTAGAAACCGAAGATATAGAACAATTCAAATACTTTTGGTTATTTTTTAGAAGCGCGGCTTTTGCAAAAGATAGCTACAACAAAAACTTTTTAGAACGAGTCAGAGAAGGAAGTACAACTTATGCGACTCAAGTAGGAAACGAATTAAAAATCTTAGTATTTGATCAGATATTTCCTGATTTAGCAAGAGGGTTTATAGTAGACGCAATGCGACGGGGAAAAACCGTAGAACCAAAAACGATTTACGCAGCGACTTTATCATTTTTATATAAGTTGTTATTTCTCTTATATGCTGAAGCGAGAAACTTATTACCAATTACCAGTGCTTACCGTGATTATAGTTTAATTAAAATTACCCAAGAAATAGCCGCAAGTCTGGATAAACAAAGAACATTAAGTCAAACTTCCACAAAAATTTATCAGAGTTTGTTAGGTTTATTTCAAATAGTAGATAGGGGTGATAAAGCCTTAGAAGTACCTCGTTATAATGGTGGTTTATTTCACTTTGATTTTCATGAACTTGGAGATAGAGAAGATTATCCAGAGAATTATTTTTTGTCTGAACATCAAATATCTGATGCTATTTTATTTCCCGCTTTGGATAAATTAGCACGTTTTGAAAAATTACCCATTGACTACAGCTTTTTAGGTGTGCGACAATTGGGTTCAATTTATGAAGGATTATTAGAATATCGTTTAATCATTGAAGATGAAAAAACGGGAAAAGTGCATTTAGAAAATGATAAGGGTGAAAGAAAAGCTACAGGTTCTTATTACACACCAGATTATATTGTTAAATACATTGTTAGTCATACTCTCAAACCCATTTTAGAGGAGAGAAAACAAAGATTTGCAGATTTAATGACGCAAATTAACCAATTACATGAAAAAATGATAGATGGTAGATTAGGAGTACAAAGTCGTAACGGTTTACAAAAAGATTTACAACGTTTAGAAAGACAAGCACAAAATACTTTACTTGATATTAAAATTTGTGATCCTGCTATGGGAAGCGGACACTTTTTAGTAGAAGCTGTTGATTATTTTACAGACCAATTAATCAATATTTTAAATGAATATCCCGAACATAATCCCATTTTGGAAATGTTAGGAAAAACCCGCAATAGTATTTTAGAAAACTTACAACAGCAGGGAATTAATATTGATATCAACTTAGACGATAATCAACTTTTACAAAGAGTGGTCATGAAACGCTGTATTTATGGTGTAGATTTAAATCCCATGGCCGTAGAATTGGCTAAGGTAAGTTTATGGTTACATTTTTTCACAATTGGCGCTCCTTTGAGTTTTTTAGATCATCATTTGCGCTGCGGAAATTCTCTTATTGGTACAACTGCGCGAGAAGCAGAAGCGAATATGATGAAAGAAGAAAGTGGCCAATTGAGTTTATTAACAGGTCCCTTTGTGGGGTTGTTACGTGCTGCGGAAATTATGCGCGGTGTGAGTACATTAAGTGATGCAACTTTTGCGGAAGTGGAAACCAGCGAGAGGTTATTTAAGGAATTTGATCAAGCTGCGAAACCTTTTAAAAGGTTATTAGATATTTATGTTTCTCAATTTTTTGGTGTGAAACAAGCTAAGAATTTTTTAGAAAGATTTGGTATAAATGCGATTAATGCTAACCCTGAAAATATGAATACTGCTGATATTGCGGTATATGAGGAAGCGAGAAAGTTATTTGACCAAAAGCGGTTTTTTCATTGGGATTTGGAATTTCCAGAGGTTTTTATTGATTTAGAAAGTGCAAGTTGGAAAGAAAATCCCGGTTTTCATGCTGTTATCGGAAATCCACCTTATATTAGAAGTATTAGATTAAAAGAAGTCGATATACAATCATGGAGTTATTATCCTTTAGTATATCAATCCGCAGCGAAAAGAGAATATGATATTTATTTATGTTTTATTGAAAAAGGATTAGAGTTAATTAATAGTTATGGTTATTCAGGTTTAATTATTCCTAATAAATGGTTTACTACTAGAGTTGGGGAGTCAATTAGAAATTTACTTTTTCGTGAAAAAGCAATTAAATCTATTGTTGATTTTACATCGTTTCAAGTTTTTTCAGATGCTACTACTTATGTTTGCTTGTTATTCTTGAATAAGCGCTTAAATCATGACATTAATGTAGCTATTTTAAATGATTTTATTGATAATGAAAAACCTTTACCATATATTCAAGGTAATTGGAATATAGGAATATTAGCTTATAACGATTTGGGGTTAAATAGTTGGAATTTTGCTTTAGATGCTACACAATCTTTACTCAAAAAATTATTATCTTTACCTAAAATTGAAGATATTGCTAAAGTCTTTGCTGGTACAAGTACCAGTGCTGATTCTATATTTAGACTTGGGAAAATAAAAGATCAGGATAATATATTTTATTCCAAAATTTTAGAAAAATTAGTAAAAATTGAACCGCAATTAGTTAAATCATGTTTAACTGGACAAAATATTAATTCTTATGTGTATGATGATGATAGTTGTTTATTATTTCCTTATGATTCTCATCATAATTTATTAACTGCTAATCAGTTACAAGAAAATTATCCTATTGCATGGTCATATATTGATAATGAAATGATTAAAAATGGTCTTAAAAATAGAGAAAATGGTAGATTTCTAGATAAAGATGATTGGTATTGTTATGGTTATCCGCGAAATTTACAGTTACAGCAATTCCCGAAAATAGTATTTCCTGATGTTGCAAGTAAAGCCAGATTTACTGTTAATTTTTATGGACATTATCTTATTGATACTGTATATGGTATGCAATTAAAACCAGATGTGAAAATTTCTCTGTTAGCATTAACCGCTATTTTAAATAGTTCAGTGATGACTTGGTTTCTAAAAACTACTGGAACTAATTTAAGGGGTGGTTATTTTAGAATGAAAACGGCTTATATTAATCCTTTTCCTATTCCTAATATCAACTTTATCACAGAAAGCGATCGCCGTCAAACTTATCTAGAAAACACAATTAACTTTTACCAACAATATCAAATCAATCATAACCCAAATGTCCTACTTACCCAAATTGATCACCACCTCAACCAACAACCAGAACAAGCAGACGTAATTCATGACTTACTGGCATATTTAGCCGAACAAATGATAGAATTAAATAAACAAAAACAAACAGAAATCAAAGGCTTTTTAACATGGTTAGCAAGATTAATCGGTACTGATATTGATAATCTTACCAATAAATCTAAAATTCAAAATTATTTAGGTGATTATTATAAACAAAAACAAGCAGACAACCATTTAACCCTTGACGAATTAATTGATATTCTCAAGAAAAACAAGAAAAAACTAAAAATTGATATCAGCGTTAGAAAAGAACAAGAAACATTAGCAAAAGAATATCAAGCCAGTTTAAATACACTCCTACCCATCAAAAAACAACTAAAACAATGTGATTGGTTAATTGATGAAATCGTTTATAAACTATATAAATTAACTCTAGAAGAAAAAGCGATTATTGAGGGATAAAATATCCCTTATTTGGTCAAAAATCATCAATTCTTGTCAGAAGTTGGGAATCTCAATGTACTACTGACAATTTGCAGAAAACTTACAACATTATCATTAAATCTGCAAAACCGTAAATACTAATTCCTAATAAGAGTAATGCAGCAAATTGGGTAATACGTCCTTCAATTAAAAATGTGTAGTTTTCACCATTGGAAGACATTGCTTCCCTAACCAATATAGAAGTTGAAGCCCCAATTACAAAACTTAAACCCAGTATAATATAAGGTTTATCTGGAATAATAATAGAGATTATTAACATAGGGATTGCTAACATCAACATTAATAATTCCACAAACCGAGGTGGATGATATTCAATAGATGAAATTAAAGTATTTATCCAAAAATTCCAGATTCTCATAATTTGTTAGTTGTTATTAACCGTTGTAGAGACATTCCATAGAACATCTCTACATTATCACTAACGAGCGCCAGCTTTTATCCCTGCACCATTTTTCACCGTTGAATCTTCTGGGAGTTCCACACCAAAAACTCGACAAAAGACCTTTTCTACCTTATAGCCAGTATCAATGGATTCCAAAGGATCTTTCCGCAAACGGTGACGCAGACATAAGGTAATTACCCGTCGGATATCGTCAACTGTAACCTCTGTCCGACCTTCAAAAGCAGTTAAGGCTTTAGCAGCACGGTTAGTAACAATATCACCCCGCAACCCGTCCACATCTAATTCTGAACAAACTTCGGAAATTTTTACCCGGAAGTCATAGTCTAAATTAACTTGCGGTAATAATTCCTGAGCATTGACAATTTGCTCTTGTAATGCTATCTGTGGAGCTTGGTGTTTTTCTAAATACACAGGCGGATTTTGGTCAAATTCGCCCCGTTCTTCCACAATTTGTACCCGTAAAGCCGGTTCTTTCACAGTGCGGATTTCTGCGTGCATTCCAAAACGGTCGAGGAGTTGAGGACGCAATTCCCCCTCCTCTGGATTTCCCGAACCAACAAGAACAAACCGGGCTGGGTGACGGATGGAAATTCCCTCCCGTTCCACGGTGTTCCAACCACTAGCAGCGGAATCTAGAAGTACATCTACCAAGTGATCATCTAACAAGTTGACCTCATCAACGTAGAGAATCCCCCTGTTAGCCTTCGCTAGTAGTCCAGGTTCAAAAGCCTTAACACCCTCAGATAAAGCCTTCTCAATGTCAATTGTGCCGCAAACCCGGTCTTCTGTAGCACCCAATGGTAAATCTACCATTTGCACCTTTTTATGAGCGATGGGAATTTCTATTCCTTGGGCTACTTGTTGACGCACTTCATCACTCATTAAGTCCGGGTCGTTAGGGTCACTGTTGAAGGGGTCATTGGCGACAACAGGAATTTCTGGTAAAAGGTCCGCCAAGGCGCGGATAGTTGTAGATTTTCCGGTGCCGCGATCGCCCATAATCATTACACCACCAATTTTGGGATCAATGACATTTAACAGCAGCGCCAGTTTCATTTCTTCTTGGCCGACGATGGCTGTAAATGGGAAGACCGCACGACGCGCACTCGCACTAGCTTGAGCAGTTGAAGTCACTAAATTACCTTAATAATATTTTTTATTACAATTCCTTATTTTGGCACATTTCGGCAAGGTGGGTCAGTTATCTATTAAAAACAAATCTTCTCATAAGTTTTTTAATTTGATCAAGCTAATTTTTTGAGGTTGGAGTTAAAAATTCCCCCTACATACAAGAATATATTTTAATTAATGCCAAAAAACCCAGATTTGAATGTTTCCACCGCCATGAAAATGGACTTTGGGTATTACAGTCTCATAAAGGAACAGAAACTTTATTTCAATTTACAGGAAATGTCAATTTTCAACCTCTAGCATCATCTTTCCCAATCCACAATCACAAATTTTGGACTTTAGACCTTAGATAAATTATCCAAAATCTAAAATCCAAAATCTAAAATCGTTTAAGCCATTTGATTTTCAATCGCCCAACGTGCTAATTCAGTACGGTTGTGGAGATTGGTTTTGCCCAACATATTGGACACATGGCTTTCAACAGTACGCTGACTAACATTTAATTCTTCAGCGATTTCTCGGTTTGCTAAACCCCTAGCGACAAACTGGACTACTTTTAGTTCAGTCGGAGTTAACTGGACATCAAAAGGAACTTGGATACGAGAACTACTGTCCCCACCTTTAGTTTGATGTTCTTTCCAGCGAACTGTTTGCTTGAGGGAGGATTCTACTTGTGCTACCAGTTCTTCGGGTTCAAAGGGCTTGACCATATATACGTCAGCACCTTTGTTTAGACCCTTAACTCGGTCTGCACTTTGACCTTTAGCTGAGAGGAAGAGAACGGGAATCCAACTAGTGCGTTCAGTTTGTCGCACTTGTTCAACAAACGTGTATCCGTCCATTTCCGGCATCATTACATCACAAATGATCATGTCTGGAACTTCTGTTTCTAGCAGATCCAGAGCTTCTCCACCATTTGCGGATGTCATGACTTCATAGCCTCGGAACTCTAAGTAATCCTTCACCAGCAAGATGAGATTAGGGTCATCATCAATTAGTAGAAGTCTTTTGTGGTCTTTCATGCTGGGTTCTTTCATAACTGTGGAACTGGTCGCGCTTCGATCCATTAAGGTATTGATATAGTTATCCTGTATGGTGGATGACTTCAGAAGTTGTCTTTTTCCCACTCAACTTACTTTAACCTACCTAAGTCTTAAAAGTATTAGTCACTTTCAACATAACTGTAGGTAGATGGAAAAAGTCTAGTAAGGATACGTATAGCAGTAGTCTTTATAATGCGCTATTATAGATCCATTTGAAAGGTGCAGGCTAAAAAACCCTGATTAAATTATCATCCTTGTGATTCACAAGTTGGTATTTTTCAAGATGACCCTAGCTCAAAATTCACCCGCACCTTTATTGACACACTGCTGCTTTACTTATCCTTCGGATGTGAAGCCTCTATCAGAGGTTCAAAATCAACCGGGGAATTTTTTGGTCAAGAATGGGTTAAAAATACAGATTTTTTCACCATACTCATTGCGAAACTGGTCTTTGATGACCTGCTCTCATGACTTCTGGATTTAATTAGCGATACCAGACTCCATCCAAGTAAACTACCATTATCGTTCTAGAACAGCAAATACGCAAGTTTTTGGCTTGGTCCGTAAGGATGCCTATAGAATAACTGTGTACTGACAGTTCTGGTTATCGCTCCCCCAGCCTTTGTTTACATCATTCCCAGGTTCTAGAGTAGCCGATTTGTAACAGAATTGAGCACTTATCTGTTTTTTTTTAAATCGGTAATTGAGAATGGGTAATTGGTGATTGGTAATTCGTAATTACTTATTATCACCGTTGGGATCTTCGACTAAGCCTCTGCAGAGCCGCAGAAGCTTATCCTCCATGCCCTAACCGTTCCCTATTCTCTAGTAGTTTTAGGGACGAGATTACTGTTTGGGGATCACTGTGCTGTTATTCATTGAGTAGATCCCTGATTACAGTTCTATAACAATTTCCCAGGTTTGCAAATAAATTTGTCCATATAAAAATATTCATTACTTACGCAACAAACCCTGACAACTAAAATAATTGGATATTTGCACTTAAGTATCGCCACCCTAGCCTTAGTTCGGAAACCCGTACATGAGTCATGATTGCTATTATGTCCCATCTTTCGCTAAATTAGCAGTCATGAGTCGAGAGTGCTAATTTAGCAAAAATTTCTATGGCAGCTGTATCTCTAAGCGTTTCCACCGTTAAGCCTTTGGGCGATCGCGTTTTCATCAAAGTAAGCGCCCCCCAAGAAAAAACCGCAGGCGGTTTGTATTTGCCCGATAATGCCCAGGAAAAACCCCAAGTAGGCGAAATCGCCGCTGTTGGACCTGGCAAGCGCAATGACGACGGTACTCGTCAAACAATGGACATTAATGTTGGCGATAAAGTGTTGTATTCCAAGTATGCTGGCACTGATATCAAGCTGGGTACAGATGAATATGTACTGCTTTCTGAAAAAGACATTTTAGCAATCGTCAACTAATTGGCAATGGGTGATGGGTAGGGAGTTTTCCTAATTACCTGTTCACCACTCACCAATTTCCAGACAACCACAAAAATTCAATTTACTATCGGGATTTAGACTTATTATGGCAAAGCGCATTATTTACAACGAAAACGCCCGTCGCGCTCTAGAGCGTGGTATTGATATTCTGGCTGAAGCTGTAGCTGTTACCCTTGGTCCTAAGGGTCGGAACGTGGTTCTAGAAAAGAAATTCGGTGCACCACAAATCGTGAATGATGGTGTCACCATCGCTAAGGAAATTGAATTAGAAGACCATATCGAAAATACTGGCGTGGCTCTGATTCGTCAAGCTGCTTCTAAAACTAACGACGCTGCTGGTGATGGTACAACCACAGCTACCGTTTTGGCTCACGCTATCGTTAAGGAAGGCTTGCGGAACGTTGCGGCTGGTGCTAATGCAATTTTATTGAAGCGCGGTATTGATAAAGCATCTGCGTTTTTAGTGGAAAAAATTGCTGAACACGCTCGTCCTGTAGAAGATTCTAAGGCGATCGCTCAAGTTGCGGCCATTTCTGCTGGTAATGATGAAGAAGTCGGTAGCATGATTGCTCAAGCTATGGACAAGGTGGGTAAAGAAGGCGTAATTTCCCTAGAAGAAGGGAAGTCTATGACCACTGAATTGGAAATCACCGAAGGGATGCGTTTTGATAAGGGTTATATTTCCCCTTATTTCGCTACCGATGCAGAACGGATGGAAACCGTTTTTGATGAGCCTTATATCTTGTTAACTGACAAGAAGATTGCTTTAGTCCAAGATTTAGTTCCTGTCCTCGAACAAGTAGCTCGTTCCGGTCGTCCTTTGGTAATTATCGCTGAAGACATTGAAAAAGAAGCTTTAGCAACTTTGGTAGTTAACCGTTTACGCGGTGTTCTCAATGTGGCCGCTGTCAAAGCTCCTGGTTTTGGCGATCGCCGTAAGGCTATGCTAGAAGATATCGCTGTCTTAACTGGTGGTCAACTTGTCACCGAAGATGCTGGTTTGAAACTAGATACCACTAAGCTAGAAAGTCTAGGTAAAGCCCGCCGCATCACCATTACCAAAGACAGCACCACCATTGTGGCTGAAGGTAATGAAGCTAGTGTTAAGGCTCGTTGCGAACAAATCCGTCGTCAAATGGAAGAAACTGAATCTTCCTACGACAAAGAAAAACTCCAAGAACGTTTGGCTAAATTGTCCGGTGGTGTTGCTGTAGTTAAAGTTGGTGCAGCTACGGAAACCGAAATGAAGGACAAGAAACTCCGCTTGGAAGATGCTATTAACGCTACCAAGGCTGCTGTAGAAGAAGGTATTGTTCCCGGTGGTGGTACAACCTTGGCTCACCTTGCTCCTGTATTGGAAGCTTGGGCGCACAGCAACCTCAAAGATGAAGAATTGACTGGTGCTTTAATCGTGGCTCGCGCTTTACCTGCTCCTCTGAAGAGAATTGCTGAAAACGCTGGTCAAAACGGCGCGGTAATTGCTGAAAGAGTGAAAGAGAAGGATTTCAACATTGGTTTCAATGCTTCTACCAACGAATTTGTTGATATGTTGGAAGCTGGTATTGTTGACCCCGCTAAGGTAACTCGTTCTGCTCTACAAAATGCGGCTTCTATCGCTGGTATGGTCTTGACAACTGAATGTATTGTTGTTGACAAGCCAGAACCTAAAGATGGCGCTCCTGCTGCTGGCGCTGGTATGGGTGGTGGAGATTACGACTACTAAAATCTTTTCCTACTTTTAAATAATGGCCGCCCCTTGTGGAAGGAGGCGGTCATTTTTTTTGGATAAACCACGAAGACACGAAGCACACGAAGGAAGAGGAGGAAAAATATGACAATGCAAGATGTAAATAATTCAACGTTTATTGAATCTAGAGAAAAAGAATGGATTACATTTGCAAGAAGATATGTATGGATTGCAGTTAGCATCACACCTTTTAATATATCTGATAATATTATTGAGCCGCAGAACCCTAATTTATCAGAGTCAATTCATACTTTAAAACAGTTTCCTGATGAAGCAAGATATCATATTAGTTATATGAATGGCATAGAAAATTTGACTAGATCAGATGAAGATGGATTAATTAATAAAAATTTGGATTACGTCCATGATTCTTCTTTAGGTCACAGAATTAAAATTTTTAGAAATGGTCATTGTGAATTTTTGTTGTGCCTGGAACGTAGTGTACAACAAACTTCTCAAATTCTTTATGATAATGATGGATCAAGATGCTTAAATTATGATGTTTTGGCAAAGAGTTTTATTTATCAAATTGAAGCATTATTAAATATCTGGAATGCTTCTCTACCTTTTAATGATATGTTGCTGACAACTGTGATTACTAATACCGCTCATTTAAATATGACTGTTAAGCTAACTCCAAATAGTATTACTAATGATTATGAACTTGGTTTTCATGTTGAGTCAACACCACTAAAATACAGTCGAAATATTAATAAATCTTCTTTAGATACAATTAAATATGATGTAATAAAAAGATTCATAAATAACTTTAATTGGGATATTGATGAGCTTTTAAATGAAAAGGGTGAATTAAATAGACCTCATTTATTCTCTAAAGTAAGATGAATTTAAGTAAAAATTTTACACTTTTGGTAATCTATCAATATTTAGTTACAGCATTACGATTTTCTAATTTAGTTGTTGCCACGTACTACCAAAGGAATCATATTTATTGCAACAGTTAATTACAAATAAATCTTTCAGACTTCTTGATAACGCTGTATAAACCAAATAATCAAGACTTTTTCCTGTGTTCATAGGATATGTATTTTCTGAAACGAGAAGAATTACCGTCTTTAATTCCGAACCTTTGAAACTGTGAATAGTAGACATTTTTAATCTACTATCTCCCATCCAAAATGACTTTTTATGGTAATGATTTTTTTCTGGATTTTCAAATACATGATTTACATTTATGCCTTTACTTTCAAAATTTCCAACAAGTTGCCATCCGATTTTATGATCAGGTATTAAGAAAATTATGTCACTGGGTTGAATACCTTGGTTAAAAAAATGATTATATGCTTTTTCACAAAGCTCAATTCCTTGATTTATAGTAGATACATTTTCCCAAATGAGTTGCGGGTTATCAAATAACTCCATTTGGTTGTAAGCAATAGAATTATTTTCTGCCTCTCTTTCAAGAAACTGAACTGCAAAATCATTAACTACTTGAACAATTTGATTTGGCAGTCTATAAGATTTATTTTCTTTCAACTTACCCCAATCACCTCTAAATTTTACATTTCTCATTTTTCCATCTGTCCAGTCTATATCTCTTTGATAAATGTTCTGTCTAGTATCACAAACCAGCAATAATTCATTTCTTTCATTCAAATAATGACAAATGAGGTTATACCATTCCCAATAATAATCTTGTCCTTCATCAATTAATATTGCATCAAAATTTAATTGGTCTTTACTAGCTTTATGAGGTATTTTTCCTGTAATAACTTCAATTAACCGATTAGGTATAATAGTTTTAAATAGCTGATCGTTTTCCTTGCTATTAGGCCACTCAATACCTAATCTTTTACACTCATCACTACAAAAACCATGAAAATGCTTAAAGACAATATTTTTCCAATCAAAATCAAAGGGAGTACGAGCTATTTGATCTCTTATATAATGCCAGAGCGTTATATTAAATGTTATGACTAGAACACGCTTACCTTATGAGGCTAATTTTGCTGCCCTATAAGCTAATATTAATGTCTTTCCACTTCCTGCTACAGCCTTACTTATCTTTACATAGTTTGGTTTCTTTGCGCCGACTTACTTATGTGTGAGATAAAATTCCTCACCCTCTGACTCACGTAAAGCATCCAAATAAGCATCAATACCACGAGGTTGGGGAATTGATGTACTATCTTGAGGATGGAAAACTAAAGCTGAACGCATATTCTCTAAAGTTATTGTCAGTGTTTCACCTGTAGCAATACAACCCCATACATCAGGAGAGTATGCGGAAAATCCGTTTCAGTTCTTTCTAAAACGATCAGGTACTTATCCATATAAGTTCAGAAGTTGCTAAGGTTGTTATTTTGAGTATTGTTTGAACCGTTTTGTGAAATATTAATCTGTTTACCAATAATATTAATTGTCCCTCCAGCTTTGACTGCTTGATACTTTTCCTGAAATGTGGTATTCTCCTCAACATCAGCAGTAGCAACCAATTCCGCAAAAATCGGATTTGAGGGAATTTGTTTTAAAACTTCTGAATTGAGAGATAATACTTCTGGATTACCTACTGTTAAAGCTGCTGCTGTGTTTGGGGAATGTTTGCGAATAAAATCAAGTGCTTTTCCCACCTTTTGCATTAAAATATCACTAAAATTTTCACCTTGTTTCTGTAACACTGCTGTGAGAAATATGGTAGTAATGGCAGTAGCTAGAGTTATGGGGTCCATAGAATTTTCCTCAAGATAGTTGAATATACTTAACTTTTATTATAAATATCTAAAACCATTAATAATCCCTTGGTAGTGTAATCCGAATCATAAATAAGAGGTATTCCTGACCCCAAAAAAGATAAAATCACCGAAAATTGATTTTCATAAATTATCAGCAAGCAACCACAACCGACGGATAACTATGCTAGAACAAGGTAACATCAGTATTCATACCGATAATATTTTCCCAATTATCAAGAAGTCTCTCTACTCAGATCATCAAATCTTCTTGCGGGAACTGGTTTCCAACGGGGTAGACGCTATCCAAAAATTAAATATGGTGTCCCGTGCTGGTGAATATAATGGTGAAATTGGTGAACCAGAAATTACCATTAGCATTGATAAAGACAACAAAACTCTCTCCATTACTGATAATGGGATTGGAATGACCGCAGAGGAAGTAAAAAAATATATTAACCAAGTCGCTTTCTCTAGCGCTGAGGAGTTTATTCAAAAGTATGAGGGAAAAGCCGACCAACCAATTATCGGTCATTTTGGTTTGGGTTTTTACTCTTCTTTTATGGTCGCCAAGCAAGTAGAAATTGATACTCTATCCTACCAAGAAGGTGCACAAGCTGTTCGCTGGACTTGTGATGGTTCACCTAAGTTTGTTTTAGATGAGTCTCAACGCACTAGCCGCGGAACTACAATCATTCTCACTTTGGAAGGGGAAGAAGAGGAATTTTTAGAACCAGCACGAATTAGGAATCTTGTCAAAACCTATTGTGATTTTATGCCGGTTCCTATTAAAATGGATGGGGAGGCCTTAAATAAACAAAAGGCTGCATGGCGTGATTCTCCCAGTAGTCTTACTCAGGAGGAGTATTTAGAATTTTACCGTTATTTGTATCCTTTTCAGGAAGAACCCTTACTATGGGTACATTTGAATACAGATTATCCCTTTGTAATTAACGGTATTCTCTACTTTCCGAAAATGCGTCCTGATGTGGATGTTACCAAGGGACAAATTAAGTTATTCTGTAATCAGGTCTTTGTCAGTGATAATTGTGAGGAAATTATTCCCCAGTTTTTAATGCCAATGCGGGGTGTAATTGATAGCACTGATATTCCTTTAAATGTTTCTCGAAGTGCATTACAAGGCGATCGCACTATTAAGAGAATAGGTGATTATATTGCCAAAAAAGTTGGGGATAGACTCAAGGAATTATACCGCGATAACCGCGAACAATACGTAACAGCCTGGAAAGATTTGGGAACATTCGTGAAGTTCGGTGTTCTCAATGATGAGAAATTCAAGAAACAGGTAGAAGATATCATCGTTTTCCGCACTACAGCTAAGTTAGAAGCCGCCGCTGCGGTTGAGGTTCAAACCGCTGAAGATGATGCTTGGCAAAATGTGACTTCAGCTAATAGTATTAATTTACCCTACACAACTCTGAAGGAATACTTAGAACGCAATCAGGAACGTAACGAAAATAAAGTATTTTACAGCACCGATGAAGCCAGTCAATCTACTTATATTGAACTGCACAAAAATCAAGGTTTAGAGGTCCTATTTATGGACTCTTTTATTGATACCCACTTTATTAACTTCCTGGAACAAGAATATCGAGATGTTAAATTTACACGGGTGGACTCAGATTTAGATAATACCCTGCTAGAGGATAAAACCAGTGAAATTGTTGATCCTACGACCAACAAAACCAAAGGGGAAGTAATTAAAGAACTATTTGAGAAAGCACTGAATAAGCCAAAATTGAACATCCGTACTGAGTCGCTGAAATCTGACGACCCCCAAGGAACACCTCCAGCAATGGTATTATTACCGGAATTTCTGCGAAGAATGCGGGAAATGAGCGCTATGATGCAGCAACAAAACGTTGAATTTCCTGAAGAACATATTCTGCTAGTAAATACTGCTCACCCGTTAATTCAAAACTTGGTTAATCTTAATCAAGGTAGTATTGTTCATGGTGATGGTGTATCCCCGACGAGTCAATTAGTGACTATGATTTGTCAGCACGTTTATGATTTAGCTTTGATGTCTCAAAAAGGTTTTAATGCGGAGGGGATGAAATCCTTTGTAGAACGTTCTAATGACGTATTAACTAAGTTAACGGAACAAGCAAGTAAGTAAATAACCAGATTCCCGCTTGACCTAAGCGGTCGGGAATCTGAATATAAGCTTTGACATACTCACCGACCTGAAGGTGCGGTGATTCTTGACACTTCAATGAAACACGCCACAAGTGGTCTTATCGTCCCTCCATGTCCGTTTAAAGTCTCCCAATGCCATAAGGCGACTATAACCAAATTTTAACATAAAGCCGTCCTAGAAGGACGGGGCTTGTGTCCCGTCTTTTCGGTCAATCAGGCTTTCAAAGGATATAATGGAAAGGTTGTCTTTACATAACACTCTAGGAGATATTTATTATGTCCCGTCGTTGTCAACTAACTGGTAGAAAAGCTAATAATGCTTGTGCTGTCTCCCACTCCAACCGTCATACAAATCGCTTACAGCACGTTAATTTGCAAAGTAAGCGGATTTGGTGGGCTGCTGGTAACCGTTGGGTAAAATTGAAACTTTCCACTAAAGCTATTAAAACCTTAGAATTTAAAGGTTTGGACGCAATGGCCAAGGAAGCAGGAATCAATCTCAATCATTACTAAATCATAGGTAATAGGTAATAGGTAATAGGTAATAGAGATTTATTTCTTGCCTTTTACCTGACTGGTGCGTTAAACTGTTGCTAACACATCCTATTATTTAATCTTAATTATACCCTGATCAAAAACGCGATTTTTAGTATCAATACCGCTGATTTCTATTTTATCTGGGTAGACATTATAAGCAGCAAAACTCAAGTTACTTGTGGAATATTCTGTCCATGAAGAACGGCCTACTGGACGATTACCCGCACCAGCACCACAGATTAAATAGGTAGTTCCATTAATAGAACTAGTCCGTTCATAATTATGTTCATGACCGTTGATATAAAGTTGAACATTGTATTTTTTAAACAAGGGAGTAAAGATTTTAATAAAATTTTTATTACTCCCATATTGACCAGACGAATAAATAGGATGATGACCAAATACAATTTTCCAAGGGTTTTGACTACTACTTAATTCTTTCTCTAACCAAATTAATTGATTTTGCCAATCTGCATTATTATTAGTATCTAAAGCAAAAAACTGAACTTGATTTTGAGTAAATGTGTAATAACGTCCCTGCATATTAAAACCAGGATACTTAACTTGAGGAACACCATTATCTGTGCGAATATCATGATTACCTAAACAAGCATGAAATTTGACACCATTTTTTAGTAAAGGTTGATAAGGAAGTTCAAAAACCTGATTAATTTTCTCAATTTCCCCATTATTATAAATATTATCACCGGCTAAAACTACTAAATTGTAAGGATTTTGTTGATGATAAAAATTCATAGCATTAGCGACAGCATATTGTCCTTTTGTTCCAGTTCCTGTATCAGCAACGGAGACAAAACGCAATAATAAATCTTTTTTAAGTGGGTTAGCTGCTGCTGATTCTATGAGAAAATTAGTATTTGATAATTTCCAACCTAGAAATCCAGACCCTATGGTACTAATTCCAGTTAAAAATAAAAATTGACGGCGGTTAATATTCATATTTCATGAAATGGCACAATAAATGATTATAATCAAAATAGGTTTTCTAGATTTTTGATTCGCTAGGGTAAAAGTTCCATGTCAGGAGACAAAGGCAGAAAATCAAGAAATGAAGCCGTAACTACAGTTTATCAAAAAAATCAACCAATTTGGAAAACAACAATTATCCAAGTTCTGCGGGGAACAATTGGTGTTTTAGAAACTACTGTAGTCAAATTGGAGACGGAAACTCCTAATGATACTCAGAAAAAAACTAATTTTTTATCCCGTTGGGATGGTTTTTTAAGGACATTCCGGTTATTCTTACCATCAAGTATATCTAATAATGTGTCAGATATGGTGCTGACGGGAATTTTTGCGGGAATTTTTGTGGTGACAATAGGAATTACTGGGTTTTTGTTGATTCCTAAATCATCTACTCAAGTCGCAATTGTTCCTCCTGTTGAGGAAGTTACCGCAACGACTCCAATTGTAACACCAGAACCGACTCCGACTCCAATTGTAACACCAGAACCGACTCTGACTCCAATTGTAACACCAGAACCGACTCCGACTCCTATTGTAGAATTAACACCGGAACAAGTTTTATTAGCAGCAATTGAAAATCAGTTTATGGCTCCTGGGTTGCTACGCAAGCTATCAGAAATTAGTGTTTTGGTGAAAAATACGAAAGACAAAAATCTTATTTCTCAATTAATAAAACCTCTGAAAGCTAATTTTCGTACCAGCGATTTAACTATAAAAGTTGGCGATATTTGGTACAAATTGGCAAAATCTGAACAGGATAAACTAGCTGGGGAAATATTAAAACGTTCTCAAGAACTTAATTTTATTCATTTGGAAGTTGTTGATTTTCAAAATAAAATAATTGCCCGTAGTCCAGTGGTGGGTAAGGAAATGATAATTTTTAAACGCTGAAATTTGTTGAGACTTTCAGATCCCAATATGGAACAATGGTATCAAAATTGGTATAAGTCCCAGCCTCTGTAAAACATTGTGAAAACCGTACTCAAAAATTTTAGGGTGTTTTCGACTCGATAATTGAGGAAGACTTGACAAAATTTCATATCTGATTCACCCTAATAATTAGTATTATTAAATATAACTTTTATATATGCGGTTATTATTAGTTGAAGATGAACATGATTTAGGAACTAGTATTCATCATGCTCTTACCCAGCGTGATTATATAGTAGATTGGGTTGAAGATGGACAAACGGCTTGGGATTATCTGAATACAGTACCACAAAGGTATGAAATTGCAATTTTAGATTGGATGTTACCCAAGTTATCAGGATTGGAATTATGTCAAAGATTAAGAGGGCAAAAAAATCAATTACCAATTATGCTATTAACGGCTAGAGATAGCATGAATGATCGGGTTACGGGTTTAGATGCGGGTGCAGATGATTATCTTGTTAAACCTTTTGGGATGGCAGAATTATTGGCACGGGTAAGGGCATTACAAAGAAGATTACCAAATTTCCAACCACCGCAATTACAAATAGGTTCATTAATGTTAGATTATAGTAATTTTTCAGTTGTGAATTTAGGATTAGAACCTTCTTTACCAATTATCCTTACAGCCAAAGAATTTCAACTACTAGAATATTTTATGCAGCATCCTCAACAAATCCTAACTCATGAACAAATTCGCGCTAGATTGTGGGATTTTGAAAGTGATACAGTGAGTAATGTTGTGGCTGCACAAGTGAGATTACTAAGACGCAAATTATTAGAATGTGGTTTTCCTAAAGCTATTGAAACTATGCGAGGTTTTGGTTATCGTTTTTGTGGATAATAAGGGATATTAATTAAATGAACCACGAAGAAGCGAAGAAAGGAAGAAGATAAGTAAAATTCAAGATTGGATACCTAATAATTCAATGTTTAATAATTCTCGGTTAAAATTAGCCTTTACCTATGCTGGTGTGATGGGATCAACTTTATTAATATGTGGTTGCATGGCTCATATTATTATGGTACAAGCTTTTACTCGCACAGTTGATCGAGAGTTAGAAGTTTTTGGCAAGGTATTTCAGGATAAATTAAAGACAGAGTTAAAAATTCCTGGAGAATTATCTATTACAACTCAGAAATCTTTACCAGGAATTTGTTTTAAACAAAAATCTTGTTTACCAATTAAATCAGAATCAGAGTTACTGGGTTTATTATCAGAAGGATATTATCTCCGGTTTTTAACACTATCAGGAGAAGTAATTGCAGCTATTGGTAATAATCCCGATGAGTTTCCCCCTAATCTACAAATTCATCATTCTTACGATATTCAAAATCGCAATGGTGAACTATATCATTTACATTTAATGCCCTTAAAAATCAAGGGAAATCAATTGTGGGGATACTTACAAGTAGGGCGATCTATACAACGATTAAATGACTATATGAATAGTCTACATTGGTTATTAGGATTGGGTGTTCCCTTTTCTATGATTTTAATTGGTGGTGCTGGTTGGTGGTTAGCAGGTTTAGCTATGCGACCAATTGAAAAATCCTATCAACAATTACAAAAATTTACGGCTGACGCGGCACATGAATTAAGAACTCCGATTACATCTTTACAAACAATTGTCGAAACAAATTCAATTAATCAAGAAACTCAAAAAGCTTTGGAGAGACAAATCAAAAGATTAGTAACTTTAACACAGGATTTGTTATTATTATCTAGGGTAGAAAGTGGGTTACAAGAAGCAAAATTGCAGGAAATTTGTTTAAATGATTTAGTGGCAGATGTGGAAGAAGAATTAATGCCAGTAGCCATGAATGCCCAAGTTTTATTATCTAGTAATATTCCGATTGAATCTTATCTCTATATTCAAGGTAATGAAGGTCAAATTTATCGAATGTTGTTGAATTTAGTTAGCAATGCTATTAAATACACTCCTGAATCTGGGGAAGTAAAAATTAATCTGACAACTAATGATCATCAAGGTTTAATTACTATCAAAGATACAGGTATTGGTATTCCTACTTCAGATATTCCCCACATTTTTAATCGCTTTTATCGAGTTAATGCAGATCGTTCTCGTCATACAGGAGGATCTGGATTAGGTTTAGCGATCGCTTTAGCAATTGTCCAAACTCACAAAGGCAAATTAGAAGTACAAAGTGATGTAAATAATGGCAGTACATTTACTGTGATTTTGCCACTCTTTTCCAAAGTAAACAGCTAATTTCAACTAACATAGATGTAATCATGGCAATAGCAGCGGCTATTGCGCCATTCATACCTTTGTTAATAGCAAAAGTGGAAATTATTAATAAAGTTCCTGTTCCTAACCATGTAGATAGATTCACATGACCTGTACGATTTTCACTGACTAAAAAACCTTGAATTGCATTTTGTAAAGCCACAAATAATGGCACAATTGCACAAATCAACAGAACTGGTTTAATACTTTTAGCTAAGGTAAGATCATTACCGATAAAACTTTGGACAATGCGATCGCCTATGGGTGTTAAACTCATTAATAATAGTAGGCTGGAACAAGCAGCACCCACACTCATAGCAAAAGTCAGTAATTGCTTATCGCTCACTTGATGGCGATATTTAATCACCATTTGCTGTACCATCCGGGTAGAATTGGCAATTACTAGAACCAGTCCCCAAGCCGCAGACCAAGCTGCAATGGCAATTGTCGCATCTTCAGCGCGGGCAAGAATGCTAATTAATATCGCCCTTCCGCCCCAAACCACCATCATAGAATTAGCCAAGGGGAGATAGAATTTCCATACCTGCGTTAAATTGCGGGGTAAATTAGGTTGTTCTATTTGTGGCGGTAAAATTGCACCAGAAAGCCGAGCAAAAATTGTTACAGCTATTGCTTCGACAATCACCCCACTGATGAGGGCAAATCCAGCAAGTATACCCCCAGTTATTCGCAAGAAAAATCCACCCGTGAGGACTAATGCTAAAGTCAATAACCTGAAAATACTGGCTTTTGCTACAGCGCGAGACTGACCATGATAAATTAATAGTCCTTGAAAATAACGCCGCCAAGCGATCGCAAATGGCCAACCGCCCATTAGTAATAATACTTGACTAACTGTAGCTAACATTGCAGATGGTATGCCCAACAGACTCACACCGACAAAATTAAATATAATCGGTAGTCCCAACAAACTTAATAAAAAAGTTAATCCTCCACCTACCAATAATGTAAATCGCCATAATGCTTTGCGTGAATCTTGAGAACCAGCTAAAGCATTAGCAGCGTGCAAAATCATAATAATTGGACTTTCAAAAAATATTGCCAAAGATTTAGCAATACCTACAGCCGCTAAGTTATTTTGAGCATCAGGAAGATGAGCTAAGGTAGTAGTCATCATCGGATCACCACAGGCCATAGTTACATCACTGAGGGATAAAGGCAAAAATTCCCACCATAAAGTCCCTAAACTAACTGATTGAGATTCTTTTAACTTCACTCTTGACTCCTACCGACAATATCCAATGGTACAGGTAGAAGATTAGCAATTGCTGCGGTGAGATGGGAATGTTGAAGGATGTTGATATTTTGTGCTGTTAACCAATCGGCATTGTAAACTGTTTCTAAATACCTATCGCCCCGGTCAGGATTAAGTAGTAACATAGTTTGGGGTGTAGTAAATCTTTGAGTATCAGCTAAAGCAGCAGCCACAATTGCACCAGTGGAAGCACCTAAAAGCATACCTTCCTGTTTGGCCAAACCATGACAAACAGAAAACGCCAAACCATCATCCACGCTATAAGCCGCGTCTAACATTTGCGGGTCAAAATTGGGGGGAACGAAAGATAAACCCAGTCCAGTCATCTTATAGGGGTGTCTGGGAGTCCCAAAAATTGCCGATCCTGCCACATCTACACCGATAATTCTTGTTTGGGGATGATACCGTTTAAAATAGCGACTGATACCGCCTAACTGCCCGGCTGTACTGACTCCAATCACTATAGCATCCGGCGCACCGCCAAAAGCAGCTTCAATTTCCCGCGCTGTCCACAGTTCATGGGCATCAGTATTACTAGGATTTTTATGTTGACAAGGATACCAGGCATCAGGAATATTTAGGGCTAATTCCTGAGCTTTTTTCATTCTTGCTACCTGCATTGAACCCTGACTATCAGCCTCACTCAAAGGTACTTCTAGCAATTCTGCACCATAAGCAGTAAGCATTCTTCGCATTGTTACAGGAGTTTTGGCATCAATCACAATCATCACCCTGTATCCCTTAGTTGCGCCTACAATTGCTAACCCAATCCCAAAGTTACCAGAACTAGATTCAACAATTGTCCCACCTGAGCGCAATAAACCTTGTTTTTCGGCTTCATTGACTAGATAAGCTGCATTTTTTTCCTTAATACTCCCACCAGGATTACAAGATTCCAATTTGAGATATAAATGATGATCTTTACAAGTGGGGTGAATTCGATTTAATCGGACAATGGGAACTTTACCTAATGCTTCTGTCACCGTGGCAAATAGCGGTGATGCTGGTAAGCTAGTTTTCAGAGTTAGTGCTGGGGAGTAAGTAACCATCATTAATAGCCAAATACTGTTCATCTCTAAGGATGCCAACCTTAGATGAAATAGAGATGAAATCAGATACGCCAGGGAATAACGAACCACAGAGGCACAGAGGTCACGGAGAAATGAGGGTTATCTCGTTCCCAGCCAGAGACTGAGAATGTGGGCTAGAAGGCTCTGCTTTCAATAAGACTTGGAGGTGGAGGCTCATCAACTGCATTCCTAGTCAGAGTCTAGGAACGAGATATAGTAAAGATTTGAGCTTAAATTGACACCAATGAACATTGCTAAACTTTTACAGATAAGTTTAATTTTCTAATGTAGAAATATAAGCTTTAACTAATAAATCAATTCCGGTAATTGCTCCACCCACAACAACAGCATTAGCACCTAAATCTAAGGCTTTTTTGGCCATTTGTGGTGAAGAAATACCACCTTCACAAATCACAAAAGTGTTGAGATTTTCTACTATTTTAGTCAGTAATTCCCAACCTGGAGGAGAAAAGTTTTGAGTTTCCTCAGTGTAGCTAAAAAGAGTAGTTCCCACAATATCCGCACCCGCATTAACTGCTAATTGTGCTGCTTGATAGGTATCTACATCTGCCATAACTGGCTTATTTAATTGATCATGAATCAAATTAATAATATTTGCTAACTTTTCATCACCGGGACGATATCTAGTGGTAGCGTCTATAGCTATAATATCGGCACCTGCTGCGGCTACGGCTACAGCGTGATGGAATTGTGGTGTAATATATACATCAGAACCAGTTATTACTTGTTTCCAAAGTCCGATAATGGGAACTTGGACTTTTTTCCGCACCGCTTCGATATGAATAGGTGTGTCAATTCTCACTCCTACAGCCCCATTATTCACTGCTGCTTGTGCCATTGCGGAAATTACATAAGGATCATGTAATGGGGAGTTTACAGGCGCTTGACAGGAAACGATTAATCCTTTTGGTAAGTTGGTCATGTTTTATTTTTAATTGTAAGTTAATTTGGGTGATTAGGAGGATGTGCTAAAAAGATTAATGTTTATTAAGATGAATATCATGTAATGCTGTCAGTTATCTAATTTAAGCTTATTTGCTAACTTCTTATCTAAGGTTACTAACTCAAGTCCATGATACTTGGTAGTTGCAGCAATAATAGAATCAGGCAGTTTCGTTTTGTGAGTATATCTAAAATTGATAGTCTCATTTTCAATTGCTGGTGTAATTGTTAAATATGTCATACGACTTAATAAAAATACAATAGCTTCTTTTTCTGTGGGTGTTATAGATGGAAAACTCAATAACTCCATGCGAGTTATTGCACTATAAGCACATTCACCAATCGTTTAAAATATCCAAAATTATTAAATCGCGTTGAAGCAAACCAATCACGATATTTGTATCTAACAAATACTTAATCCCATTCATTGCGTAATGCTCTTTGTAAATTTAACGGATCTTGATTTTTGAAAGTTGGAAATTCAGGCAAATCATTAACTATATCAACCAATAATTGAGATGATTGTTTTTGTTGCTCTTCTAATAACATTTTTTCCACAGCTTTCTGTACTAATAGCTGCATATCAGGCATTTCCAAAAGTTGTTTTCCCAATTCATCAGGTAACTCAATTTTAACTTGCATAAAATCCTCCATTAAAACGGCGGTTTAATTCTTAATTCTTCACAGAATAATACAATTATAGCATCTGTGACCTGACAATGAATTTATTTATTGCCTCATTTAATGCTAACGTAAAAAGCCTAATTTGTAAACTCGAAATTTTCGTTAATTCCTTAATTTTACTGGCACAATCTCAACTATCTAAATGTTGTATGGTTGAAAATTTATATTTAACGTAAGTTATTAGTTAGGTAAACTGTCAGAATCAGGATATACAGGATGAAAACAGGGATTTTATCACTAATTACCTATTATTAGCTTTAACTAGATAACTAGCAATTTCAGTTATTTAATGGTAATTTGTCCGTTCATTAACATGGGAAGTAACCAATCTCTTAGTTGGGTTAGTTGTTGATTTTGAAAAGCAATAATGTATTTGTGAGTGGTGATCTATCGGTGGCAGTAGTTTTTATCTTTCAGAGAGGCTACAATCAATAATATTAGTCTTTCATTAATCTTTATGCCAGAAGTTACACGATTTTACGGAATAGTTATCAAAATTTTCTTTGGTGATCACCAACCTCCTCATTTTCATGCAGTTTACGGTGAGTATAATGCCTTAGTTGATATTGAGTCTTTAAAAATTATTGAAGGAGATTTACCGAGTCGCGCTGAAAAAATGGTAATAGAATGGGCTATATTATATCAGAAAGAACTGCTCAATATGTGGAATAGCCAAGAGTTTAGTAAACTGCCACCTTTAAAATAATGGAGAGTTTTGATGAAACCTGCTCGTATTGTTTCTGCTCAAGCTATAGATGATCATAACTTGATCATTAAGTTTACAAATAACGAACTAAAAAAATATGATATCTCTAAATTATTAGATAACCCAATGTTTTATCCTTTAAAAAATCCGGCATTTTTCAGGAATTTTATCATTGATTCAGGTGGTTATGCGTTGGTTTGGAATGAGGATATTGATATCAGTGAATATGAACTTTGGCAAAATGGAATCAGCTGGCCTTGAGACTATCAATTAATTCTTTAATTTTACTGGCAAAATCTAAACTGTCTAAATGTTGCGTAGTTGAGAATTTATCTTTAAAAAGATAATTCTTGAAATAATTCTATCAAAGGCAGATTAAAATGAGGAATCACATCTTCTCCATTAAGACTATCTTCCAATTGCAAAAGCTGTGATGGCTTAGGTTTGCGGTAAATCAATACACATTCTTCATCTGGCAATATTACCCATGCTAAACGAGTTCCATTTTCAAAATACTCTACTAATTTATTATGAATTTCTTCAAAAGTATTATTAGGAGAAATAATTTCTACAGCTAAATCAGGAGCGCCATCAAAAAAACCCTTGGGTAATCTTTTTAAACCTTGTAACCTTTCTTTAGAAATAAAAGCAAGATCAGGGGATCTTTTGTTACCAGTTTTCATTTTAAAAGCTGTGCTAGAATCACAAGTGATTCCGAGTTTATAATCACGCACAAAACCTGTTAAAAAATATCCCAGTGTGAGAGCTAAATAACCATGTTCTACTCCTGAATTTGCCACAATAATTAGCTCTCCGTCTACATATTCATAAAGATTGTCGTCTTCCCTTAATAACATAAATTGCTCATCTGTCAAAGTCTGATGATTAGCTAAAGGTTGAATTAATTCTAAGTTTGTGATTGTAGTTTGGGTCATTAGATTTAACTCCACAGATGAAACTATTATAGGAATTATATTTGATTTATGATAAAGATACATAACTTAATATCATCATCACAGATAGGATAATCATGATACAATTTGTCATGCACTGAGTTATAGAGTATAATTGTACTATATACATAAGAAACTTCTATTTTTGCGGAGAGAGGCAATATGAAGGGAGAGCTTCTCAAAAGGTTTTTCAGAGCGATCGCTAGTTCAGACCAGGAAGCGATTGACAAACTTACATATCTAGTTATAGAAGAAGAGCGCAGCAAAGGACATACTCTCCTTGCTGACCAGTTAGAGAATATTACTAAAAAGAAACCTAAAGATCAATCTCCCGACTTGATAAAACCTGTTTCCTCTCTTGCAAATGCCACACAAACAACAGGAGAAAACTTACAGGGTTTAAGCGAATTACCAACTAGTAAGCGTTTTAACCTTCCCCTGGTAACGACCATACCAAGGGATAAATTGCGTCATTACATGGTATTGCCTGAAAAAATTGAAAAGCGTTTTCAAAGAATTGAACGGGAGTATGCAGCAAGAGATAGACTAGCTCATCATGGACTGCGTTATCGGCAAAAAATTCTCCTTTATGGACCGCCTGGGTGTGGAAAGACATTAGGAGCAGAACGTTTAGCTTGGAATACAGGTTTACCGCTTTTAAAAGTCCGGTTTGATGCAATGGTATCGTCTTTTTTAGGGGAGACAGCCAGTAATTTAAGACTTGTATTTGAGGATGCTGCAAAAAATCCATGTTTATTATTTTTAGATGAATGTGACTCAATTGCTAAGACACGAGAAGATTCTCAGGAAGTGGGAGAAATTAAGAGAGTTGTAAATACATTTTTGCAAATTTTGGATGAATATCAACCTTCTTCTGGGCTTATGGTAGCTGCTACGAATTTGAATAAATCTTTGGATACTGCCTTGTGGAGAAGATTTGATGATCTGATTGCAGTACCCAAACCGGGAGAAAAAGAACTAGAATTTATACTTAGGGAAACACTATCTGCAATTGAAGTGGGATCTATCAACTGGACAAAGATTATTGAACAGATGAAAGATTTTTCTGCGGCTCAAGCTGTGAGGGTTGCCCAAGATGCAGCTAAACGAGCGATTTTAGAGCGAGAGGGATTAGTGATTCAGGAACACTTAGAAGAAGCGATCGCTGAAATCAAGGTTTCCTAGTTTTTTGAGAGTTAAATTTTTGGTGTTTGGAGAAAAAAATGGTTCAAAGTTCTCAGAGTTTTCCACATATTCAGCTTAGGTTGACAGACAAGGGTAGGGCAAGACCTCTATTTGGTGTTTGGAAAAAAGAAACTCCTACATCTATTAATTTGAGTAATAGACAGGGACATGGAAGTAATCTCAAAAAGTTAGTATCTTCTATCATTTATGATTGGCATATTTCTCAAGAAAAACAAGAGCAAGATAAAAAAACCACGCTTACCAATGCCATATCTTTAATACTCCAAATTGATACAAAAACTTTTGATTTAGATGATCTAAGAACCTCTGAAATAGAAATCATATCTGAGTTAGAAGATGGATATATTATCTGTGCTTCTACGGATACTAATCTTACTGAACTTCAAAAGAAAATAGACAAATTTTTAAATGAACAGAAAGGTGGTAATGTAATTGCAAAAATATTGAATATTATTGACAGAAATCAACGTCATAAATTTATTTTATCTCCACCTTTATTACAACAATGGGAACAAATAAAAGATGATAATTTTTATGTTGTTGAAGTAGGTATATCATGTTTAGGAACTAAAACCAAATTACCTGAACATCCAGATAAAAAGAATTATAAAAATCCTGAAAATTATCTAAAATCAATCAATAAATGGATCGATCAACGTAATTCAATATATACAGAATGGAAAGATTTAGTATTACAAAGACAAGAATATTTATTGAATTTTATTAGTAAGCATAAATATTATGGAAAAATTTCAAGTCTTTTTGCAGAAGATACCAGTCAGTTTTCTAAAGTACCTGATAGTTTTTCATGTCTAATTCAAATTTCTGGGTTAGGTTTAAAAGATTTAGTATTGAATTTTCCTTATGTTTTTGAAGTTATAGAAACAATATCTGAGATAGAAAATGAATATATTATTGGTACTTCTGCTAATATTAATCTGACTGAGCTTCAAAAGAAAGTAGAATTTTTTTTGAAAAATCAAAATAGTGGTGGTATTGTTGTAAATATTTTGGATCTTCTGGATGATAAACAGCGTCCAGAATTTATTTTATCTCCAAAGTTATTACAAACATGGGATCAAATAAAAGATGATCAGGTTAAAGTTGTTAAAGTTGGTATATCTTGTTTAGGAACTAAAAGTAAATTGCGTGAATATCCAGAACCGCAAAGTTATAAAAATATTGAAAATTATGTAATAGCAATTAATAAATGGATTGAAGCTCGTGATTTAAGCTATGAAGAATGGGATGATTTAGCATATGAAAGGCAAGAACATTTATCAAAATTCATTGCTAATCCTAAATATCATGGTGAATTATTAAGTGGCTTTATAGACGACACTCCGCAATCAGATAGAATTCCTGATAGTTTTTCATGTCTAATTCGAATTTCTGGATTAGGATTAAAGGATTTAGTATTTAATTTTCCTTATGTTTTTGAAGTAACCGAACAAGAAAACATTTATGAACCAGGTTTACCTAAACATGAAATATCTGAATATGAAAATGTCTCATTTATATTAGAATCTCCTGATGAAGATGCTCCTAAAATATGTATTATTGATAGCGGTATTCAAGAAGAACATCCTTTACTAAAAAATGCTATTGATTACAATAATTCAAAATCTTGGATTCCTTCAGAAATCAATTTAACTGCTGATATGGTTAGTAATGGTGGACATGGAACAAGGGTTGCAGGAGCAGTTTTATATCCAAGAACTATTCCCCAAAAAGGAATATATAAACCTATTTTTTGGCTACAAAATGCCAGAATACTAGATAAAAATTGCAGATTATTAGATAAACTGTATCCACCAGAATTGTTAGAAAGGATAGTTGAATATTACTATAGTCAAACAGCAACAAGAATATTTAATCATTCACTTGCTAGTGATGCTCCTTGTCGGACTAGATATATGAGCACTTGGGCGTATACTATAGATCAATTAAGTTATGAAAAAGATATTCTTTTTATAGTAGCTGCTGGGAATATTCCTTTAGATAGCTATCGAACTTCACCAAGATTATCCGTTAAACATCACTTATTAGCTCGTAGAGAATACCCAGATTATTTGACAGAAAACTCTTGTAGAATTGCCAACCCGTCACAAAGTTTTCAAGCTTTAACAGTCGGTTCAATTAACTCAAATTCTTTTCGTGATTTATCTTGGTCTTCATTAGGAGAAAAAGACGAATCTTCTCCTTTTTCCTGTTCTGGTTTGGGAATTTGGGATACAATTAAACCAGAAGTAGTAGAGTATGGCGGTGATATTTTAAAAGATGAAAATCAACCACCAAACTTCATTTGTAACACCAATACCAGCCCGGAATTAGTAAGATCAACTTTAAGTCCTACTCCTAGTCCTTTAGTTGCTGCGGATGCTTTTGGAACTTCCTTTGCAGCACCAAGAGTAACCCATATTGCAGCCAGACTTGCTGCTGAGTTTCCTAATGAAAGTTGTTTGCTATATCGAGCATTAATTGTTCAATCAGCACGTTGGCCAGATTGGGCATTAGCAAAAACTAATGAAGAAAAATATAATGTAATTCGTCAAATAGGCTATGGTATTCCTGATGTTGAGCGTGCCATTAGTAATACTCCTAATCGTATCACACTAATCACACAAGGGAAGAAATTAATTAAAGCCGGAGAGGTTGACATTTACCAAGTAAAATTACCAGACAGTCTCAGATCACCAGGAGAAGAATTTGAGATTTTATTGGAAATTACATTATCATATAAAGCCCAACCTCGCAGAACAAGGCGGAATAGAAGAAAGTATTTATCAACTTGGTTAGATTGGGATTGTAGCAAAACCGGTGAGGATTCAAAACATTTTTTAGGTAGAATGTTAGCTAATCATAAGATTCCAGAAGATGCTGAGAAAGGAGACGAATTATTTACCTGGACTCTTGGTAAAGAAAAACGTTATAGAAGCATTAAAAATGTATCCAGAAGTATAGGAACTATCCAAAAAGATTGGGCTGTTGTAAAATCTTATAACTTAAGAGAGGCATTTTGCATAGCAGTAGTAGGACACGAAGGCTGGAATAACGATCCTTTTGCTGAAGTTCCATACTCTCTAGTTGTGAGTTTTGAAGCCATACAAGCTGACATTCCCATTTATACCCCAATGGTTGAGGCTCAAATTGAAACAGAAGTTCAAACAGAAACAGAAATAGAAATTCAATCTTTGTAAATAACTGATGATTATACAACATCCTGTAAGTTCATCTTGCAAATCTGCCAAATATTCTCTCAAGTGTTCTGCAACTTTATGTTGTAAATCTTCAGATAAAGATTCCATCATTTTAATTACAAAAGACACAAATTAATAAAAGTATCATAAAATATATAGAAATCCTACTTGAATCTTTCTCCATATACTGAGACCTAAACGTTTATTAATTACCAATTATGCACCGTATAAATGCTACTGCTGGAGGCTGGAATCAGTCGGAGGGTTTATTTTTCCTAGAACAAACTATAGCACCATTTGTATTGATTACAGCAGCCGATACTGATATTCAAACCCTAGCGGCCGTAGTTCCTAAATTACCTACCCATTTCCCTGAAATCAGAGTAGCCAACCTCTTACAACTACAACAACAAATAAGTATAGATGATTATAGTGAACAAGTTTTAGAATCTGCCCAAGTAATTGTTCTGCGTCTTATCGGTGGAAGTTCTTACTGGTCTTATGGTTTGGAGGTAGTACAGGAAATTGGAGAACGTAATGGCACAACCCTAATTATAATGCCCGGAGATGACGGACTTGATTTTGATTTAATCTCTAAATCTACCGTTTCTGGGGAAATTGTCCAGAAAATCTGGCAATATTTTCAAGAAGGTGGTACAGAAAATTTCCTCAACGCGTTGCAATTTATCGCTGATACGGCTTTATTAACAGAATTTAATCCCCCACCTCCACAGCCTGTTCCCCGTGTGGGTTTGTATGAGAGGTTAGAAGCTGAGAATAATACTCAATTACCAATTACTAATTACCCATTTCCAAAAGTTGGGATTTTATTTTATCGCGCTCATTATTTATCAGGAAATACTCAAGTTATTGATGCTTTATGTAATGCTTTAATAGAGAAAAAATTACAACCTGTACCAGTTTTTGTTTCTTCATTACGTGAACCTGGTGTAAGTGATAAATTATGTGAATGGTTTACAAATAAAGATGGAGTAAATATTAGTTTATTGATGAATACTACCAGTTTTTCCCTAGCAAGTTTAGAAACAGAAACACCACAAACTGAACTTTGGGAAAAATTAGATATACCCGTTTTACAAGTAATTCTCTGCGCTAGTTCCATTGAACAATGGCAAGCACAACCACAAGGTTTAACACCCCGTGATATTGCCATAAATGTAGCATTACCAGAAGTAGACGGACGGATTATTAGTAGGGCTGTATCCTTCAAAACTTTGCAAACTCGAAATCACAAATTAGAAACCGATATCGTAGTTTATGAACCTTTGAGCGATCGCATTCAATTTGTCACCCAACTAGCTGCAAATTGGGTACGATTGCGGGTAAAAATACCCCAAGAACGGCGCTTAGCCATAATTTTGGCAAATTACCCCAACACGAACGGAAGGCTTGCCAATGGCGTAGGATTGGATACTCCTGCTAGTTGTATAGAAATTCTCAAAGCGTTAAAATTAGCTGGTTATGAAGTAGGAAATATTCCCGAAACTGGAGACGAATTAATTCAAATTCTCACATCTAGCGTTACAAATGATCCCGAAGGAAAAGACTGGAAACCAATAAATCAAAGTTTATCAGCAACAGAATATAAAAACTATTTTTCCACCCTACCTATAAACATTCAAAAACAAATTATCGAACGTTGGGGATTAGACTTCGACTTCGCTGAGTCTAAAGTTGGCGAAGAAAATTTTTCCCAATTACCCATCACCAATCATCAATCACCATTTCCCATTTCGGGAATTAAATTTGGTAATATTTTTGTAGGTATTCAACCATCAAGAGGTTACGATCTTGATCCGAGTTTAAATTATCATGCACCAGATTTAGAACCAACACATAATTATTTAGCCTTTTATCATTGGCTGCGAGAATACTTTGCCGCTGATGCTATAATTCACCTAGGAAAACATGGAAACTTAGAATGGCTACCCGGAAAAAGTGTCGCCTTATCTAATACTTGTTATCCAGAAATTGCCTTGGGACCAATGCCCCATTTATATCCATTTATTGTCAATGATCCCGGTGAAGGTTCACAGGCCAAAAGACGCGCCCAAGCAGTAATAATTGATCATCTAACACCACCCATGACACGGGCCCAATTATATGGACCATTGCAACAACTAGAAAACCTCATTGACGAATATTACGAAGCAGAAAATTTAGATCCTTCCAGACTAACAAAAATACGCGATCGCATTCAAGAACTCGTCATCAAAGAAAACCTATATAAAGACTTAGGAATTACCAACCCCAAAGACATAGAAAACTTTGAAACCCTCATCTTAAACTCCCTAGACGGTTACTTATGCGAACTCAAAGAAGCCCAAATCCGTGACGGCCTACACATATTCGGTCAGTGTCCCCAAGGAACACAACTAAGAGACTTAATAATAGCGATCGCTCGCATCCCCAACCGTTATTCTATAGGCATTACCCGCGCCATAGCCAAACAATGGAACATAGACATAGACCCCCTAACCGACAACCTCTCAACCCCCCTCACCGCGCCTCTGCGCCTCTGCGAGAGACTTAAATCCTGCCAGATCATCGGTGATGTCGTCGAACTCCTAGAAATAGAAGCCGCCCATTTAGTAGAACAAATCATAGCCGGAACAACCACCGAAAACTGGATTAGCGACAAACTCCTCCCGTCCCTGCAAAAAACCAGCGAAGAAATCACCAACCTATTACGGGGACTTGACGGAAAATACGTTCCTAGCGGTGCTTCTGGCGCACCCACACGCGGCCGACCCGAAGTTTTGCCCACAGGGAAAAACTTTTACGCCGTTGATATTCGTGCCATACCCACAGAAACCGCCTGGGATATTGGGAGAAAAGCCGCTGAAACCTTAATCGAAACCTACACCCAAGAACATGGAGAATATCCTAAAACTCTCGCTTTATCCGTGTGGGGTACGGCTACCATGCGAACCGGTGGTGATGATTTAGCGGAGGCCTTAGCTTTACTCGGTGTTAAACCTGTGTGGGACGGTGTAGCGCGACGGGTGATAGATTTTGAAATATTACCTTTGGCGGTTGTGGGTCGTCCCCGTGTAGATGTTACTCTGAGAATATCGGGTTTTTTCCGGGATGCTTTTCCCAATTTAATCACTTTATTTGACCAAGCGGTAAAAGCAGTTTCGGCTTTAAATGAACCAGCAGATCAAAATCCCCTCGCAGATACAGTTCGTCAAGAAACTGAACAATGGACTCAACAGGGTTTATCTTTAGAAATAGCACAAGAGCGATCGCAATATCGCATTTTTGGTTCTCAACCGGGCGCTTATGGCGCGGGACTCCAAGGTTTAATAGCTTCCCAAAATTGGCAAAATGACCAGGATTTAGCCCAAGCCTACACAAATTGGAGCGCTTACGCCTATTCTTCTAGTCAGGAAACAGGGAATAAGAATGTGGAAGCTTTTGAACAACGTTTAAAGCAAATGCAAATCGTCCTCCACAATCAAGATAACCGCGAACATGATTTACTTGATTCCGATGATTATTATCAATTTCAGGGGGGTTTAACCGCCGCCGTGCGTTCTCTTCAGGGTAAAAACCCCCAAACCTATTTTGGCGATAATTCTAATACACTCCAGCCCAAAATTCGCCAACTTAGTTCAGAAATTGCCAGGGTATATCGTTCCCGCGTGGTTAATCCTAAATGGATAGCTGGAGTTATGCGTCATGGTTATAAGGGTGCATTTGAAATGGCCGCAACGGTAGATTTTCTCTTTGCTTACGATGCTACGGCCCAATGTGTAGAAGATTATATGTATCAAGGTGTAGTTGAAGCATATTTAGAAAATACCACAGTTTGTGAATTTATTCAAGACAAAAATCCATGGGCATTACGTGATATTGCGGAAAGACTGCTAGAAGCAAATCAGCGCGGATTATGGCAGAATGTAAGTATACAAACCCTAGAAGATCTCCGCAATTTATTACATCAAGCTGAAGCCTCTATCGAAGAGAAATAATGGTTAAAAGCGGAAATTTTTATTAATTCCCGCTTGGACAATGCACTGAGATTCCCCACTACTAGATTAACCCTCCAAAATTGCAGATATCTATCCCTGTAATACCAAGTTCCTAGCTATCTAAATTGAGGTTGGTAATTGCTAACTATCAATATCTTAGGTTTTAAATTGGCATCAATGCCCTTTGGCACTTAGGACACACAGCATGAATTGTCATTTGACAATCTAATAAATGGAAACCTTCTTTTTGGGCTATTTTTCCGCCAATCTTTAAAATTGATTCGTTTTTAAACTCAATAGTCAAGTTACAGCGGACACAAATAAGGTGATGGTGGTGATGGGGATAAGGCTGATTAATTTCATAATGTTTATGCCCTTCACCTAATTCCAACTCCCGCAAAATTCCCATTCTTGCCATCAACTTTAAAGTACGATATATAGTTGACAAACTAATCCCTTCACCATCAGTTTCTAAGCGATGATATAGATCCTCGGCACTTAAATGTTCACCTTGGGGAAGTTCCTGAAAAATATGCAGAATTGTTTCCCGTTGTGGAGTTAAACGCCAGCCACGGTCGTTTAATTCTGCCTTAAGTGAACCAGTTGTGTAGACAGTCATACTAAATTTTCTCAACAAAGCTCATTAATTGAGAATATAACAAATACTTGCCTGAATTTGCAATAATCAATCCTTATTGAGAATATTTATTAGTTGTCAATGGTCTTGTGTCTGTTGCTGTTGCCTTTTTCCTTCTAACTCAAAGACTCTAGATAGTCTCGGACAAGGTTGCGGCGTTTGGGTTGGCGGAGTTTTTGCAAAGCCTTCGATTCAATTTGTCTGACTCTTTCCCGTGATAGGTCAAGGGCTCGGCCAATTTCTGCTAAAGAGTAAGCATGACCATCGGACAAACCAAAGCGCATGAGAATAACATCACGTTCCCGACTAGTTAAATCATCTAGAAGATGATGCAGATCTTTATGTAAAGATTCCCGCATTAACATCTCCTCAGGAGTAATAGTATCAGTCTCCAGTAATTCTCCTAATTCAGTATCTTTATCTTTGCCAACCTTAGTTTCCAAAGACACAGAACGAGGAACTCTTAATAGCACTTCCCGGACTTGGATAGCTGTCATATCTAACTCCAGTGCTAGGTCTTCTAAAGTCGGTGTACGCCCTTTTTCTTGAGCAATTTTTCGTTGCGCCTTTTTAATTTTGTTGAGTTTTTCGGTGATATGAACGGGAAGACGAATAGTGCGGCTAGAAGTAGCAATTGACCTAGTAATACCTTGACGAATCCACCAATAAGCATAGGTACTAAAACGATAACCCTTGGTGGGATCAAATTTCTCAACTGCTCGTTCTAAACCTAAAGTCCCTTCTTGAATCAAATCCAACAATTCTAAACCACGATTTTGGTATTTCTTAGCGACAGATACCACCAAACGCAAATTCGCCTTAATCATGTGTGATTTGGCTTGCAGTCCTTGAGTTTGAACTTGGTCTAGTTCTTCCACTGTTAAATTAACAATTTCTGCCCAGCGTCTTTTACCATTAGCTAAAGTTGGCTTTAGATCAGGTAAATTTATTCCCGCAGTAGCCGCCCAGCGTTCCAATGAAGGGCGGTGTCCCAGTTCTGCTGTTAATCGCTCCTGTACCTCTACTAACCGGGAATAGGGGATAATTACAGTATCTCCCTCGGTGGCAGCAGCACTAAGTAACAACCGCATCCGTAAGTAACGCTGTACTTTTTGGGCTTCGGCAACTTCTTCATCTCTTCCTAACAAACGGACTCGGCCAATTTCTTGCAGATAGAGACGTACTAGGTCTGTACTGTGTCGGTTAGTTTGCGCGGCTAAAGCTAAATCGGATTCAGCAGTAGTTAGGGCTAAATCTGGAACATCATCATCATTGATGTCAATATCCAGAGGTAGACTGGAATTTTGCTCGTTGTGGGCGGCATTTTTATAAAAAGATGTTGCTGACATCATGTCTCAAATTTCTCCAGGTAACAATAGATTATGGTTATCTCAAATTACGGTTATCTAATTAACTTCTGCTATTCCGTAATTCGTCATCAATTAACACAGTTTAGGTTTCAATGTACAATTCTTTGGAAAACTTTGTACTAGTTCAAGCAAGGAGCAAAGGAAAAAACTCAATTTATCAGTTTTTGGACTGTTTTAACTAGACAGTTATTTTTGCTACAGGTTACTAGTTTAAAAGAATACATTTTTAATGGTTTATTCGTTACTAATATCTGTGTGGTTGAACAAATAGCTAAGTAAATCTTTAGTCAGATTTTCACTTATGATTTAACTGGTTAATATTACCATACCTAAGAATATTAACGGTTATTTTTTTAACTGATTATAAACATATTTCTAATTATGATGATGCTTATAAACTACATGGTTATATTTACATCTCTGAAAAAGTAATTTCCTGACAATTTGACAAATTCTTTCTAGAGATTTTGCGGTCATGATTTAATTGCTCTTGGACACATGAGGGTAGTTCTCCTTGACTTACCACATTTGTTCACGGGGAAAATCATCAAATTCAGGTTTGATATTTCGTAACATGAGTTTATCTAGTGCAAGTCTTGGTGTAACTTGTCCTGCCAGCAGTTGATAAACCTGCTCGGTAATGGGAATAGGAATACTTCGTTGTTTGGCAATTTCCATTAGTACCCGACAGGTGTTGACACCTTCGGCTGTGCCTGGAAGACTTGCTAGAACCTCTTCCAGCATTTTTCCATTGGCTAATTGATAGCCAACTTGATAATTGCGACTTAAGGGGCTATTACAGGTCGCTAGTAAATCTCCTAGACCAGATAAACCATAAAATGTTTCCGTTATCGCGCCTAAATTCTTACCAATTCGCACCATTTCGGTTAAACCACGGGTGACTAAAGCGGCTTTGGCATTTGTTCCTAAGTGTAATCCATCACATATACCGGCAGCAATGGCTATGACATTTTTAAGTGTTCCTCCTAATTCTACACCCACAGGGTCAGGGTTAGTGTAGACACGAAAGCGATGGGAAGAAAATACCAGTTGGACGCTTTGGGCAGCATTGGCATTTTTACTAGCTACGACTGTTGCAGATGGTAAATCCTGGGCAATTTCTTGGGATAAATTCGGACCTGATAAGACCACAACCGGATGATTAGGAAAAGCTGCTTGCCAAATTTGCGAAGGTGTGTATGTAGTGTGTGGTTCTAGTCCTTTGGTTGCGGTGACAAAGATTGTTTGTGGAGCTAGGGGGAAAGACTGTACTATGGAGGCCACGTCTCTTACTCCTTTCATAGAAATAGCGGACAAGATTATTTGAGGGTTATTATTTTCTAATATTTTTTCTAGAGGTTCTTGACGTGACCATAGATGTACCTGATTACCATTAATTGCTGCTAATTTGGCCAGGGTTGTACCCCAAGCACCTGCACCAAGAATGACAACAGATTTTGAGTTGGGAATTTGGGAATTAGTCACGGGGAATAGGGAACAGGAAACAACTGACAACCAAGAATAGACTATCTAGGATAACGTTTCATTAATTCTCTGACTTGCTCTGCATGATATGAGCTTCTTGTCAATGGGGAAGAAACAACTTGTAAAAATCCCAAGTTTTCACCAAAGGTTTGCCAGGCTGCAAATTGCTCAGGTGTGACAAAGTTTGAGACCTGTAAGTGTTTTCGACTGGGTTGGAGATACTGGCCAATGGTGAGAATATCACAATCTGCTGCTCGCAAGTCTTCCATAACTTGGCGAATTTCTGTATCTGTTTCACCTAGTCCGACCATAATACCAGATTTTGTGTAAATGCTGGGAGAAATTTGGCGCGAGCGTTGTAATAATTCCATTGTTCGCTTATAATTACCTTGGGGACGTACACGGCTATACAGGCGCGAAATGGTTTCTGTGTTGTGGTTAAGTACCTCTGGTTGGCTTTGGAGGATTATTTCTAAAGCTTGCCAATTACCGCACAAGTCGGGAATTAATACTTCAATTGTGGTATGAGGTGAAGTTTTATGAATAGCATTAATGCAGTGAACAAATTGAGATGCACCACCATCTGGTAAGTCATCTCTGTTGACGGAGGTAATCACGACGTGATTAAGCTGCATTCGTCGAACTGCTTCCGCTAGTCGTGTGGGTTCGGTGGGATCTAATGGTTGGGGTTTTTTTTCAAAGTCAATATCACAGTAAGGACAAGCTCTGGTGCAAGCTGGACCCATAATCAAAAATGTGGCGGTACCGGCATTGAAGCATTCACCAATGTTAGGACAGGAAGCTTCTTCGCAAACGGTATTCAGGGCTAAATCCCGCAAAATTTCTTTAACGTTACCAACACGCTCCCATTGAGGCGCTTTTACCCGTAACCAGTCTGGTTTTACAGTCACAGTCTATTTTTACCATTTTAGTTATACAAGTCTTATCCTAGCAAGCAAAGACATCTATGGCGGCAGAAAAATTTGTTATTTTTTACTAATTGTGGTATCATTGCTTAAAATTGCCATTTTTATGGCGGGATGTGGCGCAGCTTGGTAGCGCACTTCGTTCGGGACGAAGGGGCCGCTGGTTCGAATCCAGTCATCCCGATTTGTGTAGGTTTGCAAGTTAATGTGGTAGTTTGCTGATAATGGCATTTTTTGGTGAGTTGAAACGCTTGGTTATGAGTTGTATTTTGTGTTTTTTCGAGATGGGGAACTGAGTTAGTATTTACTCATTTGGCTATTCTAAGCCTGGTAAGGTTAGTTGTAGAGGGTTTGTTTGTGGCTGGGTGGCTGGGATAGGAAGGTTTTCTGGTTTATCTGTAGATTTTGGTTGTGGGTGATTTTCTGGGGATAATGCGGAATAACTATTGTAATAAATTCCAAAAATTTAATTATTCTCAAGGCGTTAGTGAAGCTGACCGAAGGTATCGCTCTCAACTCTACATCAAAAATGCGATATTACCCAATAATTAAGGCTGTGACCGCGACCAACCTAAAAAATCTCCCGTCTTTATAAAATATCTTATACCTGCTTCTCGTAATATTTGTTTAATTTCTGGTGTACCAAAGTCTGTATGATTTCCACTTAAAAAAACTTTTTGCTCATTTGCAGATGTTTTGGCATGATCAAGAATACAATGTAAAATTAAGTTATCTGTAGGATCAGCAATAAATTCGTTTTCCAGACTTGTATTATATCTGGTTTTAATTGTATTAATTCTACATTATTAGTAGCCCATTCTAAAACATCAAAAAGACGAGTGTTAATCTCATTAATTCTCTCATTATTCTTAATTAGGGCTTGTTCTAGACATTGTTTAATTTCTCTAGAGTATTGAGAGTTAACATCTCCTTTAAGTTTTTTTACTTCATTCTTTAAGTTATCCCCAAACCGATTACTTCTGTTTCGCTCACTTTCTAGTACAGAAAGAGATTCCATACAACAAATTGCAGGAGTTGCTATATTAAGTATTGCTGTTGCTTCCGGATCTTGGGGATAGACTAACTTCTCAGTTTTTTGATCTTGATTTTTGGCAAAATCAATAAAAAAATTAGTTTCTATATAAAGCGTAATCATTAAATTTTCTAACCTTTATTGTGCTGCATCAGCAATTTTATCTACAAAGCCTATCTGAGTTAGTTCTTCTGATTTTGGTGGATTATCTGTTTTCCAATTATCAGCCAAATCTCTCAACCATCCTTCAAGTAATGTTTCCAGATAGTATTCAAAAATCCTCTTCTTATGACTAAATTCTGGATCATATTCAGACAAAACTTCATGAGTTGGGAAGGTGTAGACATTTTCTAACTTTTCACCATCCCATTGAAAAATCTTAATTTCTTCACGGGTAGCTGTCATAGCATAAGGAATTATAACTTTATTATGTTCATACTCAAATTTGAGAATATCTTCAACTTTGGCAGTAATATCTTCTGCAATGTTTCTGGCTCTAACTTTTGATACTAAAAGTTTATTTCCGTTTTTATCCCAAGCTGTAATGTCAGATAGTTCTATTGTTGTGTTACTAAGTTTTGTAACGTCCATTTTTTTTAATCCTCATGACATTGACTATGGCAATATCTTCATTATAAATGCGATTCCTAGGTCGCGCTTCGCTATCGCTCTTAACTCTACATCAATAAATGCGTTAGTGTAGCTCACAGTCTGGTAAAATTCATCCTATTTATTTTATTGAGAATCATCAAAAACAGAGGGAAGATTACGACGACCACTTACTACCCGCAAAATTTCAATTCCATCATCCAAGACTATATAAAAAATTATATAGCCTTCAAGGAGTAATCCTCGCAAATCAGCACGTATTTCTGAGTAGCTTTTACCACTATTTGGAAAGGAAACTAATTGTTGACATTTACGATTAAATTCCTGAAAAAATTTTTCACCTGCTTCTAGGTTGTTTTGTGAGAAGTATTCAGCAATTTCGCTCAGGTCACGACTAGCGAGAATATTAATAACGTAACGATTCATTTTTGTACCTGTCGCTGTTGCTGAAAACGATCCAAAATTTGATTTACAAATGTTTCACCGTCAATAGGTGCTGTGTGTTCTGAAATCGCAATAGCAGCATCAATTTTTTCGCGCACTTCCTTAACCCATGCTGTCTCAGAACGATCATACTCATCTAGCAACTTGAGAGCGATTTCTAGAACTTCTTCTACAGAATGGTATTTTCCAGTTTGCAGCTTTGTTTCAATAAAGCGTTCTTGCTTAGGTGTGAGACTAATGCTCATAGTAAATTTTGATTAAGTTGGCTATACATAATAACTATTGTAATATAATTCCAAAAATTTAATTATTCTCAAGGTGTTAGTGAAGATTACCGAAGGTATCGCTCTCACTATACATCAGATAATGCGATCGCTCTTAATCCTACATCAATAATGCGATCGCTCTTAATCCTACATTAGAAATGCGATCGCTCTCACTCTACATCCATAATGTGATCGCTCTCACTCTACATTAGAAATGCGATCGCTCTTAAATCTATATCAATAATGCGATCACTGTTTACTTTAGTTTAGGAATTTTTGGTTAATTCTAGAAATTAATTCAGAGAGTTTATTTAAATCTCTATTGTTCAAAGTATCATCTAATATTTTTTTTTTCAGTCTAGTTTTTAATTTTTTATGTAAGTCTGTCTTCAATTGGCTATTTTCATGAGTGATATTTTTCAAAATACAATCAACCATAACTTTAAATTTCTTGTCCTTGTTTTCTTTTTCTAAAAAACACTCTAGCGCACGCTTAGGATTTTTTACTTTTAAATCAGAATGAGTAGATAGAAATTCGGATATTACTTCTTCTGCAATTTTGACCAAATGCTTGTATCCTTCAAACTCAGATTCAAAAATATTGGTAGCAATAAAATCCTCAAGACACTCATTAGTAAGATACTGATCATAGTCTTGTTTGCGCTCATAATAAATGCAATCATCAGAATCAATTTTTTGATAAAATTCTTCAAAATTATAGATTGACTTACCAATAAATAAAATTTTATCTTTTAAACTAGCTATTAATAATTGTGGGTCACCTATCCCTTTTATAAGAGTATTTATATCTACGTCTGCATCCAAAAGAAACACACCCTTGTAATTCTCATACAGTCTGGATGCTAGTAAGTACGGAAGAATATTATTAGATCCTTTTAAATTGATGATATTAGCAACTTTTATTTCTCCTAGTAATTTTTCAAAAATTTTTCGTTCTTCCTCTCCTTCTACCGTCAGAAATGGTGCAGAAAATATATCAAATTGAAATCCTAGTGCATCTTCAACAGGTTGTAAAATATTTATTCTATCAACATTACTAGCAGAAGAAATAGGCTGTTGTATAAAATCACTTATATTTTTATATGATATTCCCTTTTCATCAGAACGAGTCACTATTCCAATACAGTCTAGATTATCTGTTGGAATCATATATTGAGAATGTGTTGCAAATAATACTTTAATATTTTGATTTATGATAGATGATAAATACGATAAAAGTTCTTTTTGCCATTTTGGATGCAAATATGATTCAGGCTCATCAATCATTAACCAGTATTTTATTTTATTAGAATAGTTATCAAAATATTTAAGTGTTTCTACAATAAACAGCAAAATTATTAAACTTTCTAATCCTGAACTAACATCAGTAATTTTTACTTCTCGTTCTTGATGATATTTAATCCAAAAAACCTTCTCTTTCTTTGAATAATTGCCAACAATATTAGTATTTTTAGTGATGAAATCTTTTATTTGAGTTTCAATATCTTCTTTAAATTTATTAAGTTTTGTTTGGTCAAGTTCAAGTTCTGAAAAATGTTTAACTCTAGACAGTTTTTTTAAACTTCTTTCTATATCATTGTTGATATTTGATATTATTGATGTTTCTTCCTTACATGAAATAAGAATTTTACTATCAAATTCTTTGATAAATATATTTACATCTTTAATAACTTGATTATAAAATTCACCGACATCTATACTTGATAATGTTGGATCTAATTTACAAGTCTCCTTCATAATGTTTGAAACAAAAGGTGAAATATCATTTATTCTAAATTCACTCTCACCTGATGAAAAAATAATGTTATTTATAGTTCTATCTATACGTACTGCAAATATAATTTCTGTTTTTGAATTTGCTTCCTGCCTTAGTTTGTTTATAAGAGTGCTTTTTCCGCTCATGTTCGCCCCTATGAGACAAACAAGAGACTTGTTTTCCATATCGTCGGATAAAGATTGTAATACTTCGTGGTTAATATTTTGATTTTTTTGTTTCATGATAATTTCTATATTGTAGCTTTGTAATAAATTGACATAATTTAGGGTACATCAGATTTGATAAGTTAATTTTTAAACATCTGATGTACCCTACTCAACATGCAGTTATTTGCTAAATAAATTTAGATTGTATAGCTGCTTTTAAATTATTAATAGTTTCCTGAAATTCTTCTAATTCTGGTTCTATTGAATATGACACTAAAATGCTTGTAACCATACGTATTGCATCTTTTTTACTCAATTTCAACATGATAGTGTGACTATCACTGGCTTGCTGAATACGTAAATCACTATCTTGTGTAATTAGAGCTTCAGTATAATTTCCAAAGTCATCAATATATGTAGAAGAAGCAGGTCTTGAAGACTCTGGTGGAGGTAATATAAAACGCTCTTTAGGTTGTTTGTTATCCATGTACTTACCTTATTTGCTCAAGTATTCTTAGTATACTAAGGCCAAGACTTGATTATACCGTAATTAACAAAACTTTACCTAAAAAACCGCAAATTCCGTATATTTTCTAATTTCAGGCGCTTTAAACCCTAAAATAATATGTGATTTTGGTATTCCCGCAGCAACCAAATCATTAGCAATTCCCTCCTCAGTACCATCATGTTGAATCCAATTATTAGCTTAATAATTCCTGTGGACGCACAATCACAATACTTGTCGTCAGCACAAAATCACTAGGATTGAAAGTTAAAATATGTGTAACTTGATAAGCAAGCATAACAGCAACAATACGCACATCATGAGTACGTTTACCCATTACCTTATTAGTTGTTACCA
>Ga0082207_1000009_pt1 | contig 142413 bp, 142 predicted proteins | sample LakMenEpi10Aug09_FD_71540 | JGI IMG/M metagenome (GOLD analysis project Ga0082207, IMG submission 71540) | reverse complement strand
CAAGTGCCCCAAACGAGTTGAGTGTCGGGCAGAACTTGCACGAACAGCAACAGGCAAGTTGCAAAAATTCAAGTTGAGAGCGCCCTACTGGGAGGGCCGCGAGCGGCAAGTGAACTGATTGTGGAAGGATTGACAGATGCAAACTGATGCGCGTGCACTGGATTCTGCGCTCGAACAGTTTCGTGCTGAGGGCTACACAATCATTCGAAATTTCATTCCGGCGGATGAGGTTGCAACACTGCGCGCCGAGACAAAGAAGCTTTACGAGACCGCCATTGCGCATCATGCGACGTATAAACATGGCAATCTCACCTACGAGATTTTGCCCGAGGCTCATTTCGGTGCTCGCTACGTAATTCAGGCCTACTGGTTTGCATGGGCTAGTGAATATTTCGACAAATTTCGCAGCCATCCCGCCTATCTCGAACTGCTCGAACCATTGATTGGCCGGAACATTAAACAAGTGACACAACAGATTCACTGGAAACCACCAGGGGCAAGCCTCACCGGTTATCGCTTTCACCAAGATTTGCGCTTTCGCGAAAGCAAAGAAGCATTCGAAGATGTGGTACGCGATTCGGTAACTATTGGTGTGGCTATAGACCCTGCTACCAAAGACAACGGTTGTTTGCGCATTGTGCCTCGCAGCCATACGAATGGCTATTTGGGGCTTTCTGATAACGGCGAGGGTTCCATCATGAAGGGGCTGACGCACAACGACGAATTGCTTGCGGTTGGTCTAAACCCCGACGACATCTTGGACGTCGAATTGGAACCCGGCGATGCGGTGGTGTGGGGCTTGCTCACCGTGCATGGCTCGCTGCCCAATAGCTCGGCTAATGATCGAGCATTTGCGTTATCAAGTTATGTGCGGGGCGAAACATCGCAGCGCGGAGAGTGGGCGTTCAAAGACGGAGTGGGCACAAAGCTGGGGGCTACGCCGCAGCTATGCAAAAACGAGCGGCTGTTCGACAATCTGGAACCGCACTATGACGAAACGAAGTGGTTTCTCTAAAAGCTATTTCCCGCGTGCGGGACGAACAAACTTTCTGAGATTGCGGCGAACACCAAAGAGTGTCACCAACATCATTGACTCTCCGACAATCTTCCACGACATCTTGGATGTGCCAAGTTCTCTTTCGAGAAACCGAATTGGTACTTCCGTAATCTGCAGATGTTCCTCGGAAGCCCGCTTCAAGATGGTGGAGAGAAAGACGTATCCATCGCCCAAAACATTCTCGGATTCGATGGCGCGAAGTGATTGCGCTGTGTAACCGCGATATCCGGTGGTGCAATCTGAGATGACGATCTTGAGCATGCGGCGTGTGTACGCGTTTCCCCATTTGGAAAGCAGCTTGCGATGCAGCGGCCAATTGACGATTGATCCGCCGACGCAGTAGCGAGAGCCAACGACGATGTCCGAGCCGTTACCGAGTGCTGAGAGAAATTGGGGGATCATGGCCGGGTCATGAGAAAAGTCGGCATCCATGGTGATGACTCGATCGAATGCAGCCGAGAGCACATGTCGGAAGCCGGTGCGGTAGGCGCTTCCCAGGCCGCGCTCGTTGCTTCGGTGAAGCACATGCATATTGCCGAGTTCGGTTGCCAGGCGGTCGGCGAGGGCGCCTGTGCCGTCTGGGCTGTTGTCGTCCACGATCAAAATGTGCATGAGTGGGGCACTTACACGCACCTTGCGGATGAAGGTGTCGAGGTTTTCGATTTCGTTAAAAGTGGGAAGTACGAGAACGGCCCGATCGCCCCGAGCAATTGCAGTGTCGTCCATAACTTGAACACATCCTAGTCTTGTGCCATGAATCGTGTGCGATGGCTCGTCGCTTCGCTCTTTGCGTTGGTGGTGTCGTGGTCGTTATCGATGCCGCTCTTTTCAGGCCCGGACGAACCTGCAAACTTCGTGAGGTCGGCAGCAGTGGTACGCGGCGAGTTTGTTGGAGCAGATGCGGGAGTGTCTTTGGAGAAGTCGTACTGGACGACGACTGTCAACATCGACCCGCAGTTTGGTGTTGCCAACCTGGTTCCTTGGTGCTTTGCACCGTTTAGCGAAAAACCTGCATGCAACCTTGCAATTGAAGATGCAGCCTTCGTCGACAATCCTCCGTATACCAACATGGGTAGATATCCGATCTTTCCTTTTTTGGTGTCGGGGGCGGGCACAATTTTCGGAGCGAACGATGTTTCTGTGTTGGCTTCGCGCCTAATGCTTGGGGCAGTGGCGGTAGCGCTACTCGGTTTTGCGTTTTCATCGGTAGCGCACCGCAAGGGAAGTGTGCCCGCGTTGCTCATGGCGATAACTCCTGGAGTGATCTTTTTTTCAGCCGTAATGAACCCGAGTGCACTCGAGATTGCTTCGGCAATAGCGCTGTGGACAATTTTGCCTCACGTTTTTGAATCATCACCACTCACGAGAGTCGAGTTAAGTGGCGTGGCCGTTGCGGGAGTGGTCTTGATTGGCACTCGTCCGCTTGGCCCTGCTTTGTACTTGGTGGCGTTGTTGTTCTGTTGTGTAGCTACGGGTGGTTGGGCACGACTGGGAGATGTTTGGAAACGATTGCGAAGTGTGTGGGTAATTCATCTTTGCGCAATTGCATTCTCGATTGTCTGGTACGTGACGGTGTTTAGTAAAAACACTGGTTCACCCGTTACCGAAGGAAGTCCGAGTCTTGGTTTGAGGCAGCAGGTGATAGAGGCTGTGCAGCACATCCCCGCTGTGTTGGCACAGGGCATAGGCAATTTCGGTTGGCTTGACACCCCGATGCCAAGAATGACGTTGGTCTTGTATTTGGTGATGCTGGTTCCCTTATTGGTGTTCGCTATCTCTAGCACGACGCGGTTGGTCGGCTCAATGGTTGTTGCACTGTGTTTGGTTTCAGCCTTGTTGGTTATCGCGCAGGACATCAATTACTACAACCTGTTGCGAAATTTTGGCTCACAAGGGCGGCATGTGATGCCGTTACTTGTAGGAATTCCCATTCTTGCAATGCGAAAAGTGAATTTGCCCAGCCGCATCAATGCTGCAGTCGCGATTGTTTGGGCGCTGGTCATGGTTTGGTCGGGGCTTGCGGCGCTCCGTCGCTACGCAGTTGGCATTCGGCCGGGTAATCAACTGGAGATGTACACACAAGCGATTTGGCAACCAGATATCGGTATTTGGTTAGCCACATTTGCGTTGGCTTTTGGCGCCATCGCAAGCGCGTGGTGCGCTTGGCGCATTAGCGTGACCGCTCATGATCGTTGATATTTTCTCGTCGTCTGCAATGGCGGTTGGTGTACTGATGTTGAGCGTTTGGTTGCTCAGCTTGTTATTGAAGAATGCATCAATTGTCGACATTTTCTGGGGCCTCGGATTCGTTGTTGTTGCTTGGGTGGCAAATCTTTCATCAGATGGCCCGTCAGACGTTGGTCTGATTGTTGCGGTGATGGTCAGTATCTGGGGCTTTCGTTTGGCTGGCTATTTGTGGTGGCGAAATCACGGCAAGGGTGAAGACTTCCGCTATGTGGCGATGCGCAAGCATTACGGAGGTCGCTTCCCATTGATAAGTCTTGTAACCGTGTTTGCATTGCAGGGAGTGCTGATGTTCGTGGTGTCGATTCCTGTGCAGCTGGCGCAGCAGCCCTCGGAGGAATCAATCAATGTTCTCGGCGTAATCGGAGTATTGGTTTGGTTAATAGGGTTGTTGTTCGAGTCGGTTGGTGATGTGCAATTGGCACGCTTTAAGGCCCATCCAGAAAACTCGGGCAAGGTGATGGACAAAGGACTGTGGAAGTACACGCGTCATCCAAACTATTTCGGTGATGCGTGTGCCTGGTGGGGAATTGCAATTACCGCGTTGCAGTCCAACATGGGTTGGTTGGGTTTGTTCGGAGCTGGAGTGATGAGTTTTCTATTGGTGCGTGTATCGGGAGTGCCCATGTTGGAGAAAACTATGCACAAGCGCCGTCCTGATTATGTTGCCTATCAAGAGCGCACCAGCGGATTTATACCGCGTAAACCCAAAAACAACTAGGTCAGATGTTGCCGTTGCCGCGCAGTTTGGACCATGCACCGAACTGATCCAGTGCCGCAACGGTTTGGCTGATGGAGTTTGGTGGCACTGGATGGCTGATCAGGTAGCCCTGGGCTTTGGCGCAGTGCAGTTCGGCAAGAGTCTGCAATTGACGAACACTTTCAACACCCTCGGCAACCATGTCGAGTCCCAGTGATTCTCCCATTGCGATAATGGTGCGTACAAGCGATCGTGCGCTTTGGTCGTCGGCGACACCACTCACGAATGATTTATCGATCTTGAGGCGATGAATCGGAAACTTCTGAAGCAAAGACAGCGAGGAGTAGCCGGTGCCAAAGTCGTCGATTGCAATGCGAACGCCTATGTCGCACAACTTGGTCAGCGTGGCAAGCGCCTGATCAGGTTGAGCAATCATCACGCCTTCCGTTATTTCGAGCCACAATTGCTCGGCGGGTACGTGCGAACGCATGAGTGCTTCACTAACAACTGCAACAAAATTGGGGTCGTGCAACTGACGGGGCGAAACGTTTACCGACATGGTGGCATCGCTGCGGCAGGCACCTTCAGAAATCCAGCCGCGCAAGTGGGTGAGAGCTTCGAGTAAAGCCCACGCACCGATTGGGACGATTGTGCCTGTTTCCTCGGCAATTGGGATGAACTCGGCCGGCGAAATCATGGACCCGTCTTCGCGTTCCCAGCGCATGAGGGCCTCAAAACCAACGACGTCACCTAAATCGATGTCGACGATCGGTTGATGCACCAATCGAAGTTCGCGACGTTCGAGGGCGCGGTACAGGGCGGTTTCTACGGCAAGCCTCTGAGTCACGCGTTCAAGCATCGATTCGTCAAATACCGCAACACAATTGCGCCCAGCGTCTTTGGCGCGGTACATCGCTGTGTCGGCATGGCGAAGCAGATCGTCTGCGGTCGCGGTGATCTTCGGGTGGTAGGTGGCCACCCCGATACTTGCGGAGACAAACACGTCGCCTTGGCGCAAGGAGAGTGGCTCATTGAAACTTTCAAGAATTCGATCGGCCAGCAACATAGCGTCAGTTTGATTCTTGGTGAGAGCGTCGAGCACAACAAACTCGTCTCCCGATATTCGTCCAACGATGCAGCGAGCCGGAAGCGCGTTTCGGAGGCGCTGTGAGACCGCGACAAGCACATTGTCTCCAGCCTGATGGCCGAGTGAGTCGTTGATGTTCTTGAACCGGTCAACGTCGATGAAGAGAACGGTTGGCTGCCTGCTTTCGGACCAAGCACCTATAAGTGCATTGCTGACGTGAGTGAGCATCAGCGGCCTGTTTGGCAAACCGGTGAGTGCATCGGTCTCTGCAGAAAAGATGAGTTCTCGCTGCGTCTGTGCGTTTGCGCGCACAGCATGAATTACTCGAGCAGTTACTGCAGCGGTGAGTACAAAAATGGAAATTGCTCGCACCGCTCGGTCGGAATTGTCGGCTGGATCGGTCAGTGCGAGCACAAGTACCGGAATGGTGAGCGCCGCTGTGGTGACGATAAGCCTGCCAAGCAGCGGGCGCTGCTGCGGGACTGGACCATGTGCGGTAAGCGTTGAGATGCTTGGGTGAACGAAGGCCGCTGAAGCAAAGAACAAACAAAGAATGTATGCGGAGGATGCGTGAACCTGGGAGAAATCGGCTCTACCCGAGTCGACCGCGGAGTACATGAAATCTCCGAGCAAAGTAAATGCAATTGCTCCGGCCACCAGCCATACAGAAGGCGATCGGGCCTCGTCACCAAACAACAAAGTTGCAAGTGTGAACAACACGATCGCACTGATTCCTAACGTGATTGCGCCTAGGACTGTTACGAGCAATGTTTGATCGGTTAGTTGGGAGATTGGTTGTAAAAACGCGATCCAGATTAAAAACCAAGCACCAAGAGCGACAATGAGACCGTCTGTGAGAACGCTAAATGGTTCGTTGCCAAGCCTGCGACGAATAATGAACAACAATCCGCCAGCGAGTAAAACTTGAACGCCAAGAAACAGCGATTCGGGAATCGCCTGTAATTCTGGGTTGGTCGAAAATGAGCCGTCCAACAATTGGGCAACTGCAGAGAGCGTGGCAATCGCGATAAGTGTCGGCCAGATGGCCCGATCAGGCCTGTGTTTGCGTACGGATATAAACACAGCTGGCGCTAATTGGAGGGTGGCAATGAGATAGAGAGCCGAACTGACTTGGGTGGATAACGCAAAAGAGTTGGCCACAGCCAAGACGAAACCAACGCCCATTAGAGCCCAAGAAGCGCGGGCAAATGGAGGAGTCGTCACTCGAAAAACGGTACTACATCCCATTTTCGTGGCTCAGGATGGGGTAATTTTGAAGTAGGCGGAGGTGTAGACCTCGGGTGTCGTTCGCGGCGCCCTGTTTTGGAGACCGCAAACATGTTCGTTACTCGTCACTCACCAGTGCTTGACCCTACGTTGAGGGAGCAGTTGTGGGCCTTGTACACGCGTTCGTATTTGCAGCTTGCACAGGAAACTGTGACTCACGAGATGTTGGATCGCGATGAATTCAACGACCAGCTTGGCGATTCGACCAACCGGGCTTGGGTTGTCTGGGAGGACAACGACCCGATTGCAATGACCTTGATTGCAACTGACATCAAACGAACGCGCTGGCTCAGTGAGCACTACTTCAAACAACACTTTCCAGAAAAGTTCAAGCTTGGACGTGTTCACTATGTGGTGTGGGCGGTTGTCGACCCCGCTTATGTCACTCGTGGTGCGAGCATTTTCATGGCTCGGCAGGCCATGGCGGTGGAGGCCCGTGAAGGTTCGCTGCTGGTGTTTGATATGCCCGAAGAGAATCAGCCAAATGCAACAGGTGGAGCAGCCGAATTGATGCGCAGAATGGCGCGGATGGTCGGCGAGGCCGAACTTCTGCCGCTTACGGTGCAGCGCTATTACGCGCTCGACTTCAAGTCCGCCGTTGTGAGCAACTCCCATGCGAACAGCCCCCAAGAAAGCCTGCTCACCTCGCCAAACTAAGCAAGGTACGTTTCCGCTAGAATTTCGGAAGCATGAGTAACTGCCGCAGTCGTACTGCATGATTCGTCAATGACCGCTATCAGTCCTGGCGTTACCTTCGTCGTTCCTGGCGCGCATCTTATGGCTGGGCTGCTTGGCGAGCGTGATGAGCACCTTCGGTTCATTGAAACCGAATTTCCAGACTCAACGATTCGCGTTCGTGGCAACGAGATAGCGATCACTGGCGCTCAATCGGCAACTTTGTCCCGATTGTTCGAAGAACTCACATCATTGCTGCAGCGCGGCGAGAATTTGGATCGCTCCGTGTTGGCTAGATCCCTAGTCATGGTGCAAGCCAATGAGAGCCCAAGCGTCATCTTGACCGAAGAGATTCTTCGCACCAGCACAGGAAAGAATGTGCGAGCAAAAACTGCTGGCCAACGTCGTTATGTGCACGCGATCAACGAGAACGTCATTACTTTTGGCGTAGGCCCTGCCGGTACTGGCAAAAGTTGGCTTGCCGTGGCTATGGCTGTGCAGTCGCTTGTTGCGAAACGCGTTCAGCGCATCATCCTCACTCGTCCTGCTGTGGAAGCCGGCGAGCGATTGGGTTTCTTGCCAGGCGACTTGACGGCAAAGATTGATCCATACTTGCGTCCGCTTTACGATGCTTTGCACGACATGGTTGGTGCAGAACAAGCGAAGACATATCTGGAGCGTCAGATCGTTGAAGTTGCGCCATTGGCGTTTATGCGCGGCCGAACGCTCAACAACAGTTTCGTCATTCTCGACGAAGCACAGAACACCACGCCTGAGCAGATGAAGATGTTCCTCACTCGAATCGGTTTCGGAACCAAGGTCGTTGTCACAGGCGACACCACCCAGGTTGACGTTCCAGATGGCCGAAGCGGCCTGCTTGGTATCGAGCGCATTCTCACTGGCATCAAAGACCTAACCTTCGTCCATCTGAATGCCGATGACGTCGTTCGTCACCGAATCGTTGCGGACATAGTTGCGGCCTACGAAAAGGTTGCTCCCGCGCCGAGCGCACATAGGGCAGGCGGACACTAAATGAGGCCAAGTTTTGCTAAGCCTCGTCGCGTTGGCGGCGAAGGCGAAATAGAAGTTTTCACTGCCGACGAGCAACATGATGTTGTCGTTGACATCGCGCGCTGGCAGAGGCTTGCAGTTAATGTGTTGACCGCCGAAGGTGTAAGGGGCAATACCGAATTGACATTGATTTTTGTTGATGAGCGGACAATGACCGAGCTAAACGCGCAGTACATGGGTAATTCGTATCCCACCGATGTTCTGTCGTTTCCACTCGACGCAGTAGAGGCCGTTCGTACACCTGGCCCCGGCGCAATGTCAAAAAGCCCCGACCATCAGCCGCTCGACTTGTCGGATCATCCTTTGCTGCTTGGCGATGTAGTCGTGTGTCCGTCGGTCGCAGCGAAGCAGGCACCAAACCATGCAGGAAACTTGGATGACGAGATCGCGCTACTGGTAGTTCACGGCATCTTGCATGTGCTCGGCAACGACCACGACACACCGAGTTCTGAAGCAGCAATGCATGCACGCGAAAAACTTCATTTGGAGTCACTGCATTGGGGTCATGAAACCCCTGCGGCTTTTCTCCACATCCAGAAAGATCCATCATGATTTCATTGTTTGCAAAGACGCCGAGCACTTCTGATTACTGGATGCTCGCGGCTATTGGCGTACTGCTACTCGTGCTGGTTTTCTTGGCGCTGGCCGAAATGAGCATGTCGCAGATGACAAAGCCACGCGCTGCTGCGCTTGCGGAGAAGGGTGTTAAATCAGGAAAAGCTTTGGTGCGTTTGGCCGAGCATCCAACTATGTGGGTGAACCCGCTGTTGCTCACGGTGAACGTTTGTCAAACAGTGCAAGCAACGCTCATGGGAATTGTGGCTGGCAGACTGTTTGGCGCGGCAGGTGTTGCCATCGGTGTCGCAATCAACGTCGTGCTGTTCTTTGTGTTGGCGGAAGCGGTTCCAAAGACATACGCGTTGTTGCACCCTGTGAAAGGCGCAACCATCACGGCTCGGCCTATCGAATTGCTCGTGCGGTTCTGGCCACTACGAATTGCTTCGAACGCTCTGATCAAACTCACAAACATCATCGTTAAGGGTGAAGGTCTTAAGCAAGGGCCGTTTATCGGAGAACAAGAGTTCTTGGGGATTGTTGAAGCTGCTGCGCAAGACAGCGTTATCGAGCACGAGGAGCGCGAGCTCATCGAATCGGTGATCGAGTTTGGTGACACCGTGGTTCGCGAGATCATGGTGCCGCGCCCAGACGTGGTGTTCATCGATGACACGCTCACCGTCTCGGAAGCACTCGATCGTGCCGTTGAAGAGGGCTTCAGCCGACTGCCGATCTTCCGAAAGGACGAAGACGACGTCGATGACGTAGAGGGAATCGTCTACGTAAAGGACTTAGTTATTGCCGAGCGAAGTGGGCGCGGCAAAGAGTCGGTTCGCGTGCTGATGCGCGAAGTTGAAGTCGTTCCTGAGAGCAAGCTGGTTGCCGACTTGATGCGAAACATGCAGGCGAAGAAGTTTCACATGGTTATGGTCGCCGATGAATACGGAATCATCGCGGGTCTTGCAACGCTCGAGGATTGCCTCGAAGAGTTAGTAGGAGAGATTGTTGATGAGCATGATGATGAAGAAGAGATCATGCAACGTTTGCAAAATGGCGATTATCTCGTTGTCGGGTCAACTCCGATTTCGAAAATTAATGATGATTTGGAGATGAAGATTCCGGAGACGGAATACGACACCATTGGTGGCTTCATCTTCGGGATGCTTGGGCATGTGCCGGTTGTTGGCGAGTTCGTCGACCACGCTGGTTGGCGATTCAGTACTGAAGTGCTGGATGGCAGACGCATCCAGCAAGTCCGTGTGAGCATGATTACCCCCTGACGACTAGCGTTTCGCGTTATGGAAATCTCACTAGAAGGTAAAGTTGCGTTAGTTACTGGTGCCTCGCGGGGAATAGGCAAAGCCATCGCGAAGTCGTATGTAGAAGCCGGCGCGCAAGTGATGATCACGTCGCGCAAGATTGATGCCTTAGAAGCAGTTGCAAAAGAGATCGGTGGCGGAACTCAGGTATTCGCTGCCAACACTGGCGACTTGGATCAGGCGAAGGCTTGCGTCGACGCAACGATGAATCAGTTCGGCAAGATCGACATCTTCGTCAACAATGCTGCAACCAACCCGTATGCAGGCCCAACTCTTGGGGTGAGCCCGTCGCAATACGACAAGACCTTCCAAGTCAACTTGCGAGGACCATTGTTTTGGTGCCAGGCGGTGTGGGAAGCATCTATGAAGAACAATCCAGGTGTCATCGTCAACATTGCATCAATCGGTGGTTTGCGGGCCGAGGGCAACCTTGGCGTGTACAACTTGACCAAGGCAGCCCTTATTCACTTAACGCGTCAATTGGCAGGCGAGCTTGGTCTAACACGTGTAGTCGGCATTGCTCCAGGGCTCGTTCAGACCGATTTTGCGCAGATGCTTGTGGATAATTACGGAGAAGTGTTGGCAAAACGCTTGCCGACGAAGCGCCTCGGGGAGCCACAGGACATTGCAAACCTTGCAACGTTTCTTGCATCCGATCTTGCAAATTGGATAACGGGTGAAACCTATGTAATCGACGGTGGTGCGGGTGTCTCTTCAGGGGCAATGTAACGCTGCACCTCTTTGTACAACCGTGGTCCACCAATCGCGAGTGAAGAGAGACCGACAATTACAGATGCCAAATAGGGTGCTCGAATGCCAAATCGGTAGGCAATCTGTCCGCCGGCGATAGCCCCCAAGGCAATGGATCCTGTTCCGAGAAAGCGGTAAACGCTATTGACGCGACCGAAAAGTTCTGCAGGAATAATTCGTTGCCTCAATGACACAGTGACAACATTCCAAGTTGTGCCAGCAATTCCCATGATCGAAACCGCCACGGCAATAACCCAAACATTGGGCATAAAGATGTAGGCCAAACCGACTAGTCCAAAGATTGCATACGAAATGATGAGAGCCAGCCCAACGCCTAGCCGTTTAGATATTCGCTCTCCTAGGAATCCGCCGATGATAGAACCAATGGCCATTAGCGAGAGCAAAAATCCGTAACCGGATCCTGTAACTCCGAGTTCATCGGCCGCATACTTGACGAAAATTGCATCACCAAACATCACCGCCATATTCGTCACTCCAAGCATGATGGCAAGTGTTCGTATGAGATGGTTATTCCATAGCCAACTGAAACCTTCCTTAAAATCCGAGCGAAAGCTATTCCTTGTTGGTAAGGAATCTGTATCGGTAAGAGGCTTTGGGATCCTTATTGAGAAAACCAAGACAGCTGCTAAACCGAATGACGCGCCATTTACACCGAAAGGTATAGATGCGGCAACGACAAATGCGATTGCACCAAGCGGAAGCCCAATGAAGTTGTTGCAAATCGTTTCGACAATTGTTAAGCGACCATTGGCTCTTTCGAGGACGTTGTTGCTCACTATCTGTGGCAAAAACGCCTGGGCAGTCATGTCAAAAATCACTTCGCATGCTCCAACACCAAGTAGAACAAGCATAAATGTCCAGATGTTGAGCGAATCGGTTGCGGCAGCTACGGCGATTAACGCATACAACGCAGCGCGAATTACATTCGCGGCGATCATCAAATGCTGACGATTAAATCGATCGATATACACACCCGCTGGAAGAGTAAGTACCAACCATGGAAGCATGGATGAAAATGAGACTCCGGCAATGAGGCGTGGATCATCTGTAAGTGAGAGCGTCAATAGTGGTGCAGCAGCATGCACCATGCCATCGCCAATATTGGAGACACCTGTGGCAACAAGTTGTCGCCAAAAGTTTGATCCAAGCTTCTCGGAAGCAGCCATCAAGGAGTGAGCGCCTTCTTGTCAATCTTGCCCAGTGAAGTCATTGGCAAAGATTGCACGATAGTCAATTCCTTGGGGCAGTAAAACTTTGGAAGCGTCTGAGCAACATAATCGCGTATGTCATTCAAGGTTGGCGGGTTCCCTAAGTCCTTGGGAACAACCCACGAAACAATTCTCTCGCCCCAATCATCATCGGCAACACCCTTAACTGCGACAGCAGATACGAGCGGGTGCTGGCTAATTGTTTGCTCCAATAGGTTTGGCCAAATGTTTTCGCCGCCAGAGATAATCATCTCGCCGATTCGTCCGTTGACGACCAGCTTTTCATCCTCGAAGTAGCCGGAGTCTCCCGTGGGTAGCCAGCCATCTGCAGTGAATGGCGTGGTTTCGTCGCGGAATGCGCGCATCAACATTGGGCCGCGTACGAGAATCTCGGTGTCCACGATTTTCGTTTCGACTCCATCGAGTGCAATGCCGTTGTAGAAGATGCCACCAAACGTTTCGGTCATTCCATAAGTGGCAACAACGTTGTCTGGCATTTCGGCAGGTGGGGCGGCGCCCCCGAGCAAAACCGTGAGGAATATGGACGGGTCAATTCGCTGCAGTGCTGTGCGCACAAGCGACACATGGGTTACTCCATTGCCTGCAGAACGAGTTACTTCCGCGGCGTCAAACGAGGGATGCATCGTGAGTTTGCTGTTCGATTGCAGTGCTCTAGTAATCACGGAGAAGCCGCCAACATGAGAAACAGGCAGGCAAACGAGCCAATGGTGGTCCTTGGTGCAACCCAGCCGAGAGATACTCGACTTGGCAGCAGCATTCATCGAAGCGTGAGTGTGTACAACGCCCTTCGGGGATCCACTGGAACCGCTCGTTGCAATCACCAATGAGTCGCCACTTCGCACGGGACGAGCATTGGGAAGCGATGTTTCGTTTCCCGAGGCATCGATGATTGATGCTGGTGCCATCGCCGAAATCAGCTCGAATTGTGCAACAGCCGGAAGCCGCTGGTCGAGGGGGAAGACCGCATCACCTCTGTCCCACACACTAAGCGCAGCAGCAAGAAACTGGTTTCCTGCGGGCATGTCTAATGCGACGAGTTGCGGCATGTTCTTCAGCGTAGGGCGCGCCGTGCGACACTACAGAGATGGGAAATGTCAATAAAAGTGCCGTTGGTCTCTGGATTGCGGGTGCGCGTCCTCGAACTCTTCCTGCTGCCGTGGTGCCAGTGCTCGTTGGCGCATCATGCGTTGTTGGTGACAATGCATCGGTGGAGCGTTGGTGGTGCGGTGTGTTGGCGCTTGTTGTAAGCCTTGCGTTGCAAATCGGAGTGAACTACGCAAACGATTATTCCGATGGCGTAAAAGGCACCGACGCTGTGCGCGTGGGTCCCATTCGTCTGGTGGGTTCGGGTTTAGTTGCAGCCAAGAAGGTGAAGATTGCAGCATTACTTGCGTTTGGTGTAGCTGCGGTTTTTGGCTTAGTGATTGCGCTCACGGTCTCTCTGTGGCTCATTGCTGTCGGCGTTGCCAGCATTGCAGCGGGTTGGTTGTACACCGGTGGCCCTAAGCCTTATGGCTACCTTGGGCTGGGCGAAGTGTTTGTCTTCGTATTCTTCGGCGTTGTTGCGACGACGGGCAGTACCTATGCAATCAGTGAGCAAATTACAGGTCAATCGATTGCGGCGTCGATCGTCGTGGGTTGTTTGGCTTGTGCGTTGTTGGTCATCAACAATTTGAGAGACATTCCAACGGACACCATTGCAAATAAGAACACACTCGCCGTTCGAATGGGGGACAAGAACACACGATTTTTCTACTTCTCACTGTTTATGGCAGCACTGGCGATGATTCTTTTGCTTGGGTTTGGTGATAGCTCGGTGCTGCTGGGTGCGGTGGGTTTGATTGCTGCTATTCCGGCAATCAAATTGGTTTCCTCGGGCGCGAAGGGAAGAGATTTGATTCCCGTTCTAGAGATGACAGGGCGCGCTCAGTTGTTCACTGGGTTGGCGTTGTCAGTGGGCTTGCTGATCTAGCCAATTCATCATTAACTCGGCACAGGCTTCCAATTGTTCTAAGTGAACGCTGTGACCACTGTTTTTCACGATTGCAACGGTTGAATTTTCGCCAATGAGTTCCTTCATTCGTTTGGCGTTGTTGCAAAACGCTTCGTCCTGTTCGCCAGCAATTAAAAGCACAGGCGCGTCAAGCAAATGCAGTGAACCCCAGAGCGACTGCTGGGCTCCTGTACCAGCCAAGCGAAGGCTGGTTGCTAGCGATGTTGCTGTGTTTCGGTTGCGGTCGTGGATATCTGACGGAGTGGAATTGAGGTTGCTGAACATTGGTCGACTGAGCCATTCTGTGATGAACACTTCCGTGCCAACTTGCTCAATGTGGTCGGCCAATGTTTCGTCGCTTGTGCGACGTTGAAGTCGTTGTTCGGGGTCTTCTATGCCCGCAGTCCCGCTGATGAGCACAAGTGCTTTCACCTGCTTCGGGTGTTGCAGGGCCGCATGCAAGCACAGACGCGCACCCATGCTGTAGCCGATGTATGTCGCGTCGCCTACGGTCGCGCACAGTGCATCTGCTCCAGCGCTGCAATCGAGTGAAACATCGGTGGAGCCACCGTGATTGGGCGCATCAACGAGATTGACCGTGTACCGACTGCTGATTGTGGACGCCAGTGGACGCATGGAATTGCTGGTTTGTGTGAAGCCATGAACGAGAGCAACCTTGGGCTGTCCTTCGCCAATGGTGGTCGTGTGCAGAAGCGTCACTGCTGCTTTTCTGCCAACCGAACGAGAACTCGTTCAAACATTTCTGTGTCTTGCGCGCCTGGAACAGACCATTGATCGTTGATGACATATGTGGGAACTGCAGTGATTCCATTGCTGGTAGCGCCAGCAATTTGGCTGGCTACTTCCTGTGCGAACAAATTCTCAGTCAGAACTGTGCTCGCTGCTTCGGCATCCATTTCGGCGTTCACTGCGCACTCAACAAGAACGCTGTTCGATGAAATGTCTTTGCCATTGGTGAAATACGCAATCATGATGTTTTGTTTGAGCGCCGCCTGAACCTCGGGTCCGTATGCCGCAAGCGAGTAGGCGAGTAAGCGGTGGCTAGAGAGCGTGTTTGCTCGTAGTGCGATGTCCATGTTGAACGTAATTCCCTCCTGCGCTGCGATAGCAGTCACATGGTCGAGAATTGCTTGAGCCTTTTCAAGGCCACCAAACTTCTTGGAGTAAGCCTCCAGCACGGGGGTTGCGACACCGATAGGAGCGCTTGGGTCTAGCTGGTATGGGCTGTACACCACCTCAACATCAATATCCAGGCCTTGTGCCTTGAGATTGGCCACCGCCCGATCGAAGCGGGCCTTGCCGATATAACACCAAGGGCAGACCACGTCGGAGAAGATTTCTACGCGCATAGGTGCCACGATAGAGGGGATGGCTTCTACACCCTCGGCTACTGCCACTTTTTGTGCCACCTTGGTCGACGAGTGGATTCGTATCGGCGTTCGCCATGCCGTGTTGTCGCCCGGCTCGCGTTCCACGCCAATGGCCATGGCGCTCTCGGAAAGAACAGAAATCTCTCTGCACGTTTTTCACGACGAACGTTCGGCGTCATTCGCTGCGCTAGGCATTGGCCAACACGACGAGGTGCCAGCTGTTTTGCTGTGCACGTCGGGAACCGCGGCCGTGCAGTTTCATGCAGCAGTGGTGGAAGCAGATCATGCGCATGTGCCCATGTTGGTGTGCACTGCCGATCGGCCACCAGAATTGCAAGGCGTTGGAGCACCGCAGACAATCAATCAAACGAACTTGTACGGGGCTTCGACCAGATTGTTTATCGATGCGGGTGTTGCCGACGACCGACATTCATCCAAGTGGAGAGCAATCGCCAGAGACTCGTTCTCGGCTGCGATGGATATCGATCCGGGCCCTGTTCAGATAAATCTTCCGTTTAGGGAGCCACTTATCGGCGACCTACAGGCACTGCCCGCAATAGACGCTGGCTCAATAGTGAAGCAAGGTCGGCTCTCACCCAGCGCTTCCGAGCGTAAAGCATTAAACAAATTGCTTTTGGCAACCAGAGGAGTGATTGTTGCTGGTGCAGGAATTGATCAACCTCGGTTCGTGTTCGAGTTGGCACGTACATTGCAGTGGCCGATCATTGCGGATCAACGAAGTGGATGCCGAGTATCAGCCGATGCCTCGCAAGATGCAGTGATCGTCTCCACGGCCGATGTGATGCTTCGCGATGTCGCCACCGCGATGCAATTGAAGCCAGATGTGATTCTGCGCATCGGCGACCCTCCAGTTTCGAAGGTTGTTAACGCCTGGCTCAAAGATTGCGGTGCAACATACTGTGCGATTTCGACAACGCCGTCGCTCATCGATCCAGACAATCGTGTGCAACTGCACCTAGTTGGAATACCATCGCAAATTTGCATGGAAGTTGTTCGCGGTACAGCGAACAGGACGGATCAAACGTGGGTGGGCGAGTGGGCCAGGCGCGACAGTATTGCAAGATCAACAATTGATAAAGAACTTGCCGCCAGTAAGGAAATTACCGAACCCTTCGTTGCGAGTCGGGTCCTGAATGCATTGCCCAAGGATTCCAACCTTGTTCTGTCGTCAAGCATGCCTATTCGAGATGTGGAATGGTTCGCGGCGCCGCGAGATGGTGTGAAGGTGTTCGCAAACAGGGGTGTTAACGGCATCGATGGTGTCGTATCTACCGCCGTTGGCGTTGCATTGGCATCTCGCAAGCCGACTGCCTTATTGATCGGTGATGTTGCCATGATGCACGACATCAACGGATTGATCAATATCACGGAGAGGGGCGTCGATCTTCGAATCGTGATCATCGACAATAACGGCGGAGGGATATTTTCGTTCTTGCCGCAATCTTCAGCTCTTGACAAAGATCGCTTCGAACTGCTTTTCGGAACGCCCCACAACACTGATTTTGTTTCATTGCTTGCAGGACATCGGGTCGAATGTGTTGTCGCCGAGACGCGTTCGCAATTCAATGCTGCAATTGAACGCAGCGGGTTATCTGCCATGTTGGTTAGAACGCAACGGGATAGCAACGTTGTCGAGCATGCACGCCTTAACGCTGCTGTGGCCGAGGCGCTTACGGTCGAATGATCGCGGCGAGCATGGCCTGAAATTTGGCCTGTGTTTCTGCCAATTCGGTGGCGGGGTCGCTGTCGGCAACAATGCCGCCCCCCGCAAACAGGCGGGCACTCGTTCTGTCTGGTGACAGCTGAGCACAGCGAATAGCAACAGCGAAAGCACCGTTGCCTTTTTGATCGAACCATCCAACAGCGCCGCCATAGCGTCCGCGCACAATGCCCTCATATTGATCGATGAGTTTCAGCGCCTCTTGTTTAGGGAATCCACCGAGAGCAGGTGTAGGGCTGAGCATGATTGCAGCATCGAGAACATGCATGAACGGTTTTGACAGCATCCCTTGCATCAATGTGCCTAGGTGTTGCACATTGGCAACCTGCATTACTGATGGTTCTGGCTGCCAATCAAGATATGAGCAGAAGGGTAGGAGCGTGTCGCGAACCATGTCGATCACCACACGGTGCTCAACCTGATTTTTCTCACTCGACAACAACTGCTCGGCGAGTGCGCTGTCGGTTTGTGGGTCACCAGTGCGTGGGGCCGTCCCTGCAAGTGGGTGGCTCGAGATTGCACCGTTGTCCACAGCAACCAACAACTCGGGCGAGGCACCGATGAAGTTATCGACGAGATAGCGATAGCTGGAACCGAAGGATGAACGTAAACGAAGCAATACGGCGTAGACATCGATTGGCGCACTTGAGTTGATGACGATGTCTCGGGCGATAACTGCCTTCGTTATTGAGCCTTTGCGCACTGCATTGCGTGCTTGTGTCACGGCTTCTAGGTAATGGTCGACACTCACGCCTGGTTCCACGGTGTAACTCGCTGCAACTGCGGCTGGCTCTGGTGGGTTGACGAAATTTGGTTCGGCATCGTCCACGGTGGTCACCCATGCTCGGCCATCAACGGATTTGACCAGGCTCACATGCGGAAGGATGAAGTCGTGCTGTTCAGTGCTGTCGAATGGAATAGCACCGAGTAACACTGGCCCGCTACCTGGCGACTGAACGCGATCCTCTACATGCAAAGAGTCGAGAAATCCGCGCGCTTCTGATGCCGGAACTCTTGTTGCGGATACCGAGCCAGCAATACCAACGCCGTCGCGTACAAAAAGTGATCCATTGCCCCCAGCGAATCCGTTGAGATCAACCTTCTCCGATGTGAAGTCGCTGAGTGGTCGGGAAACGATTCTCATGTTGTTGAGTTACGACTTCGTGGCAAGCATCAGCTGTGTCAACCCACCAGACAACTGTTGATGGGTTGCATCGGCAAAACCAGCCGCACGCAGTTGCTGTACCAATTCGGTAGGCGATGGCAAGTATGCGACGCTTTTCGGCAGGTAGTTGTATGCGGCGCGGTTCGAAAGCAGTCCACCAATTCGTGGAACGATTTTTCCAAAATAGATTCCGTTTCCGAATCGAATGAAGGGATTGGTTGGCACACCAACATCCAGCAGGGCTATACGACCGCCCTTTCGGGTAACGCGAGCAATCTCGGCAAAGAATGTCGGAAGATCCAGAAGGTTGCGCAAGGCAAATCCGCAAGTAACACCATCGACGCTGGAGTCTGGGAAGGGTAGGCGAAGAATGTCGGCTTGTGCGCGCGGCGCATTGCTGTGATCGGCAGCCAACATTCCAAACGACAAATCGATAGAGAATGGCGTAAGCCCGGCATTGCGCAAGTCGATGCACATATCGCCAGTGCCGCTTGCCAAGTCGAGAACATTGCTCCCTGGAGGCAACTGCAAGGATCGGATCGCCCGCTTTCGCCAACGCACGTCGAGGCGAAATGTCATGATCCGATTGACCATGTCGTATCTGGGTGCAATTGCATCGAACATGTCGCGAACCGCAGCAACCTTTGCCTCGCCAACAGGAAGATCGGCGGTATCCCAGGAATTCCTGTTGTGATTGGCCGGCGGATTGCTCACGATTAGAGGCTACGACCGCATGAAGCGCCGACAAACACGCCACAATGGAGGAGTCGAGGGGGCATTGTGATTGATTTCTCATTTTCGCCAGAAGTTGAGGCCGTGCGCATGAAAGTGCGTTCATTTATGGATGAAGTGGTTCGACCCGAATGGGACGCCATCGATCAAGGCAACAGAGAACAACTAGTCAAGACCATCGTGGCTTTGCGTAAGAAGGCAAAAGAATGGAATTTGTGGTTGCCTCACATGCCAGCCGAATGGGGTGGCATGGGCCTTGGCCCAACGGCGATGGCTGCGGTTTCTGCCGAAGCCGCCAAAGTAAGCATTGGGCCCTTCGTGTTAAACGCACAGGCTCCAGATGAAGGCAATCAACACACGTTGTTGCATTGGGCGACGCCAATGCAAAAAGAAAAATACTTGAAACCGCTTTGTGAGGGCACTGCTCGTTCGTGTTTTGCGATGACCGAACCCGAGGTTGCAGGCAGCGATCCGACGTTAATCAAAACATTTGCTTATAAAGATGGCGACGAATGGGTAATCAACGGCCACAAGTGGTTTATTTCTGGGGCACGCGGCGCGCAGTTTGCGCTGTTGGTTGCCCGCACAGAAGAAGATCCCGACATGCCTCAAGCCGCCAACTCATGTTTCATCGTCGATATACCAAGTGAAGGTTGGAATATCGTTCGCGACGTTGAGACCATGTCGGGTGGTCACAACCATTGCGAAATTCAGATCAATGATTTGCGTGTGCCAGCCGAAAACATGCTGGGCGGTAGAGGGCAAGGACATTTGCTCGGCCAGTACCGACTGGGGCCAGCACGGCTTGCTCATTGCATGCGATGGATTGGTCAGGCCGAAACAGCGCTCGACATGATGGTCGCTCGGTCTCTCGAGCGTTATTCGCACGGATCAATTCTTGCCGAGAAGCAAGGTATCCAATGGTTGATTGCGGATTCTGCAATGGAGTTGTATCAGGGCAAGCTGATGGTTCTTCATGCTGCGTACAAGATTGAACATGGCATGGATTTCACATCTGAAGTTTCTATGGCAAAGCACTTTGTTGCCAACAGTTTGTGGAGAATTGTTGACCGAGCGATCCAGGTGCATGGTGCACTTGGATACAGCACGGACACGCCATTGGCGGGAATGTTGCAACAGGCTCGTTGGAGTCGTTTCGCAGATGGTGCCGATGAGATTCATCAAATGAGAATCGCACAGCGCACGATTGCTGCATACAAAGACCATGGGTCGACAAAGAAGGCAACTGGAGATTTACCCCTATGAGCAATCACAAACTGACCTTCGGCGTGTTCATGCCCCAAGGATGGAAGATGGAGCTTGTCAACATTCCTACGGCGTCTGAAAAGTGGAATGCAGCGGTCAGGATTGCGCAACGTGCAGAAGAGTTGGGTTTCGATTCGATTTGGGTGTACGACCACTTTCATAACGTGCCACGGCCAGCGCACGAGGCTGTTTTCGAATGCTGGACAGTAATGGCAGCAATCAGCCAACTAACCAGCAAGATTCGTCTAGGCCAGATGGTCGGTTGCAACTTGTACCGACCACCTGCACTATTGGCAAAAATCACCTCGACTCTCGATGTCATTTCAGGCGGTCGGGTGGATTGGGGCATAGGCGCAGGGTGGTACGAAAACGAATGCCGCGGTTACGGTTATCCGTTCCCAGTTCCCAAAGAGCGCATTGCAATGTTGCGCGAATCGGTCGAGATCGTTAAGTCGATGTGGTCGCAAGAAGAGACAACGTACGACGGCAAGTATTACCAGTTGGTCCGTGCCAATTGCGATCCGAAGCCACTGCAGTCGCCGCGTCCGCCAATTTGGATCGGTGGCGGAGGCGAGCAATTGACTTTACGCGTCGTTGCGCAGCACGCGGATCATTCCAATTTCGGTGGTAGTGCCGACGAGTTTGCACGAAAGATTGAGATTTTGAAGGGCCATTGCGCTGCGGTAGGCCGAGACCCGGATGAGATTGGTAAAACAACTTCGGGCGAGATATTGATTCGCGATACAGAGAAGGAATTGCGCGAGTTTCAGATTGCTAGCGGTCGGGGAGACAATTTCGAGGCTTGGCAGGCATCAAACTTCGTCGGCACGCCCGAACAGGTTGCAGACAGGGTTCAGCAATTCATTGACATTGGCTGCACGGGTTTCATCCCGTGGTGCGTTGATTACCCAGATACGCACACGCTCGACGCGTTCGCCAAGATCATGCACAACTATCGCTAGTTGCTAGTAGTAATAACGGAAAATTAGCTCGGCAACGCAAGAAGGCTTAGCGGCTCCTTCAACTTCGAACGTCGTTTCCACACACACTTGCGCGCCGCCTGCGATGTCGTCGACGGAAACGAGTTTTGCTCCAGCACGAATTTTTGATCCAACTGGCACTGGTGACATGAAACGAATCTTGTTTGCTCCGTAGTTGACGCCCATCTTTACGCCTTCGTTGCGCCAAATGCCTGCCATCAAAACTGGTGCTAAGGAAAGAGTGAGGTAACCGTGAGCGATGGTCTGACCGAACGGGCCTGACTTAGCCTTCTCGACGTCGAGGTGAATCCATTGGTGGTCGCCTGTTGCATCGGCGAACAACTGCACTTGCTCTTGGGTCACAGTGAGGTAGTCGCTATAGCCAAGATGCTTGCCTACATGGGCTTTGAGGTCTTCGTGGTCTTTGATAACGGTGGTCATCGGAACAGACTAGCGGTACCAAATGCGCTGATGCTCACGGCTTTGAGTGTGAAGGAGGAGGGCCACGAGGGCTACGTCGAATGCCAACGAAATGAGCGAATCGGACAGGGGGTTTTGAACGGCAATGAATCGAACAACGAATGGCGAGATTGATGCGGCAATTGCAATCTTGTATCCGATTTTGCGCTCGTTCGCCATGAGCAACCCACCTGCTGCGTAAAGGGCAACGTTGACGAGCCCAAATACAAAACCAAATCGATATGTCTCGCGAATGTAACGCAAATAGCTGTAGCCATCGAGCAGATCAACAAGGGCAAAGAATCCATCAAAGTACAGGAGCCAAGTGGCTATCTGCAGTGTCTGGGGCTGCATCCGATCGAACCATCGTTTGAAATTGATTTGCTGCACGGGATCATTATTGCAGACATAGCCTGTGGATATGCGTTCGGGCTTTGTGTCATTTGTTGGTAGACCAAATGTCGGCAAGTCAACACTGTTGAATGCTATTTGCAAGAGAAAAGTGAGCATTGTTTCCGACAAACCGCAAACTACACGAACCCGGGTTCGTGGAGTAGTGACGAATGAAGATACTCAAGTGGTTTTCGTAGATACTCCCGGATTGCACAAAGCAGTCAGTGCGCTCGGAGAGCGTGTAAATGCAACGGCACTCGAGTCGACGAAGGATGTCGACGTTGTGTGTCTCGTGATTGATGCAACCGCGCCATTCGGCGCAGGTGACAAATGGGTCAGCAGTCATATAGATATGTCGAAAGCAATCGTGGTGCTGAACAAGGTTGACAAGGCTGGTCCAACGAAGGTGCTGAAGCAATTGACCGCGCTCAGCCAGTTGAACGCCGCCGAATACTTTCCGGTTTCGGCCGCAACAGGCGAAGGCGTTGAGGTTCTGATGCGCTATCTGCAAAGCAAGATGCCGGAAGGTGAGATGTTGTACCCAGCCGACATGGTTTCAGAGACCCCAGAATCCACTTGGATAGCCGAACTTGTTCGCGAACAGCTGCTTGTTTATACCAATCAAGAATTGCCGTATTCCATTGCAACTCGAGTCACTGAATGGGAGCCACCCCGTGTGCGCGTTGAGATAGTCGTAGAACGTGAGAGCCAAAAGGGAATGGTCATTGGCAAAGGTGGTGCCATGTTGAACGTTGTTGGTACGAACGTACGCAAGCAACTTCCGAAAGGCATGTTTCTAGAACTAGCAGTTGTTGTCGACAAGAACTGGCAACAGCGAGCCGAACGAGTTGAACGACTTGGCTACTAATCGCCGACAATGATGTTGGTGTAATCGTCAAAAGTCACGGGCTCGCCAGCACTGCTGAGATCACCGCGGCCTCGCGGTACCACAATCGCTCTTCCGTCAACGTAAAAGACAACCTGACCGATACCTGGGCGGCTTGTCAACGTCAATACGATCTGAGCGATAGCAAGTCGTTGGTCCCCAGCCGACAAAGAGTTAAGAAAAGTTCGGGTGGCGTTTACTGTTGCTACACCCCGGTCGACGTTGACGCTTGCTTGAAGTGTCGATGGAATAGCGCTTCTGAGTCCGTCATTATTTACGTCGTCAATCAAGCCTTCGGTCAGTGCGGTAAGCGTTCCATTCGCATCCACGGGGCTTTTTACTAAACGTTGAACCTTGGTGATGGAGGAGTTTCGTATGAAGAACAAATCTACCTGTTCGTATTCGGTGCCTGGTGGGTCCGAAGATTGCGGGGAGGTCGTAGCGGGTGATTGTGGGACGGTTGTTTGTGCCACGCCCAGTTCAAATGGAATTTCGTCGGTCGAAATCGTTTCGAAGGCGCCACTGTTCGGCACCGAACACGCGGGCAAAAACAGCAAACAACAAAGTGCGATTGGCACGTGCCTACGCATGCTCGCCGCCCTTTTCGTCGATGTCTTGCCTTTGTATGATTCGCAATACGGTGACGCAAAAACGTGCACCACCCGTTGGTGACGTCTCGACGACAGCATCGCCGCCCAAAGCACGGGCATGCTCTCGCACAATGGCTAATCCCAACCCGCTTCCTGTGCTGTTCCGAGATGGTGTGCTGCGGGCGAAACGATCAAATATGCGCTCACGTTCGCTGAGTGTGACCCCGATTCCGGAGTCATCAACTGTTAGTACGAAATAGTCGCCGTTTCGATCAAGACCGACCCGAATTGCGCCACCACCATGATCTCGAGCATTTTCGAGAAGGTTGAGCAAAATTCTTTCTATTCGTCTTCGGTCAATCAGCGTTTCATCTTCGCCGAACCCATTCGGCTCGACGCCACGGACAGATGATTGGAATGGCACGGTTGAAAACCCATGGTGCGACATGATTCGATCTATCAAGTCCGACAAGCGGAGGTATTCCAGGCTTGATTCGCTAGCACCCGCGTCTAAGCGAGAGAGCTCGAGAAGATCTAGCACCGTTCGGTCAAACCGCTTCACTTGTGATGCCGTTATGTCGATGGCTTGTTGATTGCGTTCGGAGAATTCATTTTTTCGGGAAACCAACACATCAACAGCAGCAGAAAGTGCAGTTACTGGTGAACGCAATTCGTGGCTTACATCACTAGCAAAACGTTGTTCGCGCTCGATCCGCAACTGAACGGCGTCGGCCATGTTGTTGAAAGAACTGACCAATTGATCCAAGTCACTATCAGATTCGTTATCAAGACGCGTGTCCAGCCCACCCGTTGCGATGTTGTTTGCCGCAGCCGCCACGCGGCTTAAGGGACGAAGTACATTGCGGCTTGTTGAAAAACCTAGGAATCCTGCTGAAAAAGTGATGATGAGTACGCCGATAATGAGAGTTGTTTGAATGGTCCGAAGTGTTGTTTGCACATCCGTCAGCGGAAACGCTTCGAAATACTGCACCCCAAGTGAAGGAATTGCCACACCGATTCCTTCGTAGGGCCTACCGTCAAAAGTGAAACGCTGTCGGCCGGTCTGGCCAGCGATGGTGCGACGAAGTAGTTCGTTCGGTAAATCAGTTTGAGTGAATCGGAGTGGCTCTTGGGCATAGAACGCGGACGACTGTGAATCGGTTGCGTTCAGATGAAACACCGCGTATCCACCTCGCTCGCTTCTGATGTTGGTGATCATGTCTGCAATGTTGTCTCGATCGGTCGAAACAACCGTGCGCACTAATTGGGCATTGTTAAAGGCCTGCCGCTGAGCAACCTCACTTCGTTGCCCAAGCAAATATGTGCGTGTGCTTGCGTAGGTGACCACGCTGAGGAGTAGACCGGCGGCAAAGGCAGCAAGACTGAAAAAGAGAACCATACGGCCACGCAGACCAGTGAAAAATGCGCGAGAGACCCTGGTATCCATCAGATCAGCATGGCGCAACAGGGAAGCCTTTCGCCATTGCGTTGAGCAGGAACCGGCGGGGCCCAAGGGGGAGCATGGGTTCCCGCCGGTTCGATACCCAATTCTCCACTCCTCAATTGACATTCACAGCCGATTTGTGTGCTTTTTAGGTAACAATTTGTGACCATCGGGCAGAATGCATACCTGTGCATACCCTGTTGTTTGTCGAGGACGACCCAGCAATTCGAGTGGCGTTGCGTCTGGCGCTTGAAGACGAGGGCTACGTGGTGGTGGAGGCCGAGGATGGCCTGACCGGAATGCGCCTGTTCGCAGAACAAGCGATCGACTTGGTTCTGCTCGATTTGAGGCTTCCCGATATTTCGGGTTTCGAAGTGTGCCGACAGCTACGTCAAACCAGCATTGTCCCGATCATCATGGTCACCGCTCAGACAGACACCCACGATTTGGTTGCTGGGTTAGAAGCTGGCGCGGACGATTATGTAACGAAGCCGGTTGTAGCCAAGGAATTGGCTGCGCGAATACGTGCGGCACTGCGGCGTACATCGTTGACTGATTCAAAGCATTCAAGTGCTGCCAACGCTGTATCCCAATTCGGCGATATCGAACTGTCGAGAGAATTGAGTGTTGTGCGAAAAGCTGGAGTAGAGGTTTCTCTAACGAAGACCGAGTACAACCTGCTTGTGGAGTTCGCAGACCATCCCAACATGGTTCTGTCGCGAGACCAATTGCTCGAGCGTGTTTGGGGTTATGAATATCTAGGTGATAGTCGGCTGGTGGATGCGCACATTCGTCGCCTGAGAGTGAAGATCGAGAAACAACCGGATGATCCGAAGATCATTTGCACTGCGAGAGGAATGGGTTATCGACTTATTCCGCGTTGATTATTTGCTGTAAAAACGATTGGACCTCTTTGATCTCGATGGTTCGTTTCATCGGTGGAAGTACCGAACCGAGTCGTTTTCCGTAACCTTTCGTAGCCAATCTGGGGTCCAGTATTGCGACGACTCCAGAATCGTTTTGCGATCGAATGAGACGACCCGATGCTTGCGCTAGGGCTGTCGCGGCAAGCGGAATATCGATTTCGCTGAACCAGTTCTTGCCAACCACATCACGTCGTGCACTGAGGAGTGGGTCGTCTGGTCGGGGAAAGGGGATCTTGTCGATGATGACGAGGCTTAAGGCGCGCCCGGGTACATCGACTCCCTGGAAAAAACCTGCCGTCGCAAATAGACAAGATTGTTCGTCGTCGCTAAACGCATTGATCAAAGCCATTTTCGGCAGTTGATCCTGACGGAAGATGTTGAATGGGAGTCGCTTCTCCATTTCGTCAGCAGCCAAATGCATAGCTCTGTAGGTGGTAAAGAGTGCGAGGGTTCGTCCACCAGCAAAATTGATAAGGCGTTCGATTTCGTCATGAACCGAGTTGTCGCGACGTGGATCATTCGGCTCTGGTAGGTGCTTTGCGCAGTACAGCATCGCTGTGTTCTCGTAGTCAAACGGGCTTCCCACATCGATGATGTCAACTGATTCTGGGTCGAGTCCGATGCGGCTTGGCATAGCCAGCGGAATAGTTGCACTTGCCAAAATGGCAAGCCGTTTGCTCCACACCCCAGCATCCATGGATGGCCCGACATTGAGCGGCGCAATTTCTAACGAACACCGTTCGACCGTTCCTGAAACAAACGCAACTTGGGATTTGCCCGCCGTTAGGCACATGTCCACAGCATCGATGACACGGTTTGCAAGCATTTGAGCACGCAAGATCTTCTGTCTTGCTTTGTCGTCCTTGCTGTCGATCGCGCGTAGTGCTTGTACGGCTTGATCGATTTTTAATCGAACATCCACCAATGCCGCCCCGACGGCGGGAGGAAATGGTAGATCGACACGCTTGCCGACGTATGGAACGAGGCAGGCGTTGAAATCGTGTGCAAGAAGCTGCAGGGCATTAGTCATCGAGTCGTCACGGATGATTGCTCGCAGTGCAGTGATGACGCCATTGATGCGCCCGGAACCTATAGACGTGCTGACGGTATTACTGATGACATCTTCAAGCTGATGCGCCTCATCAAAGACAACAACATCGTGTTCTGGCAATAGCTCACCGTTCATTGCAATGTGCAATCCGTAGATAAACGTATTAACAATCACTACGTCGGAAATGGTTGCCGATGCTCGCGCTTGTTCGGAGAAGCACCTATCCGCTGCGGGGCAACGTTGCGCGCCTGGGCACTCGTCGCTACCAACGCTGACTAACCGCCAGGCTTTGTCGCTTGGGCTCCACGTCAAATCTCCCTGGTCGCCAGTTTCGGTCTCGTCGGCCCATTCAATCAACTTTCGTACTTCGGCTTTCACCGCTGCGCTCGTGTCGTCCAGATCTAGCTTCGCCTGCTTGGGGGATTCCATCTCATCCAGTCGTTGACGACATAGGTAGTTGTTGCGACCTTTTAGAACAGACCACGTAATGGTTCGATCTAGCTCGCGTTCCAGGATGGGAATGAGCTGTGGTAGGTCGTGTGCCGCAAGTTGGTCTTGCAAAGCCTTTGTGTAGGTAGAAACCACAATTCGTTTGCCAGAAGCGATGAGCGGCACCAAATAGCCAAGTGTTTTCCCGGTACCCGTACCAGCCTGCACGATGAGATGGCGATTGGTGTTGACTGCGTTTGATACTGCCATCGCCATATCGTTTTGTCCCTGACGTTCCTCTGTGTTCGGAAGCGTGTCGGTTACTTTGCGAAGTAACTCAACAACTTCGCGCTCACGCATCAAGTAATGCCAATGCAGCGTCTAAATCGGCTGCATCAAAATCTGGCCATGGTCGTTGCGTGAAATAGACAGCAGCATGGTTGATTTGCCAAAGTAGAAAATTGGAGATGCGTGATTCGCCGGAAGTACGTACGAGTACATCTACCGGCGGCATTTGTGCGAGGTAGAGGCGTTCTTCGATTGATTGCTTTGTGACCGAGAATGTTTCGCTCTTCGACTTTCTTACAGCGCGGGCGAGTTCGGCACGGCTGCCGTAATCAAAAGCAACGGTAAGAGTCATTCCCGTGTTTGAGGCAGTGTCGGCAATTGCTTGGCGGATTGCTTTCTGTACATAGAGAGGTGTCTTCGAACCAGGTTCATCGAACGGACGACCAATCCATTGGACACGAACGTTATTCGCATTGAGTTCCTCGATGCGTCCGAACAATTGCTTGTGAAGAGCAAGGATGTGGCGCACTTCGGCTTTGGGTCGAACCCAGTTTTCTGTAGAGAAGCCAAATACGGTCAACCAGCCGACATTGCGTTTGGCTGCCTGGCGAACGACTTCTGCGAGATTTTCCTCTCCTGCAGTGTGGCCCGCGGTTCGGGGAAGCCCCCGTTTCTTAGCCCAGCGACCGTTGCCATCCATGATGCAGGCCACATGAGCCCCATGCGCGGACCGGACGGCGAGTGTTTCGTTTGCCATGTGAGCACTCACACTAGTGATGGCTCGTGCGACAATGGTGAGATGTTGTCCGTAGCCACTCTGTTTAAACGTAAGAGGAGCAAATCGGTGCATGGCCTTGTCCACGTTTTGGTTTGTGGCGGAACGGCGGTGCAATGGCTCGACACCACTTCACAGGAATGGAGCCGAATCGCTGCTGAGCTGTCGCTTTCTGCTCGCGGCGTTGGCATGCGATGGATCACGGTTTGTCCCTATGTTGGTTCGTTTACCGAGATGGATCGAGAGCAAGTGTGCAAGCGCATAGCGAAGGCCACAGGTGGTTCTATTGATCGTTCGACCGTCACTCATCTCGATGGCGATGGTTTCACTATTTCGTTCAATGTCTGTGCGGATGGTCAACAACGGTTCGTGGATGTTGCTGATTCGCTTTCGGATTCGTTGATTACTGAAGACGCATTGTCTTCAGCCATGCATTCGCCTGCCCTTTACGATCCAGATTTAATTGTTGTTCATGGCCCAACAAACAAAGTTCCCCAATCGTTGATGTGGGAGTTGGGCTATAGCGAGCTGGTCTTCGTGGACACACCATGGCGAAGACTTAAATCAACAGATGTGCAACAGGCGATATCTGATTTCACTACTCGGGAACGAAGGTTCGGCGGAATCGACGTATGACACAGTATTTGGAGCGTGCGGTCGTACTTCGCACCTACAAACTTGGTGAAGCCGATCGCATCGTTGTGTTGATGACCCAAGGACATGGGAAGGTGCGCGCAGTTGCAAAAGGGATTCGAAAGACGAAGTCGAAGATAGGAGCACGTCTCGAGCCGATGAGTCACGTTGAAATTCTCCTGTACAAGGGCAGGGAGCTCGACGTGGTCAACCAAGTTGAACTGATCTCGTCGTCAGCAAAATTGCACCATGACTTGGATCGGCTCACACAGGGAATTTCAATGCTCGAGGCCGTGGATCACATTGCTTCAGACAGGGAGCCAGCTCCGCATTTGTACAACATGTTGGTGGGGGCTCTGCAGTCACTTGCAGATCAGGCTTCACCGGTGGTGGTTGCGGCGTTTTATTGGAAATTGTTAGCCGCTGAAGGAGTCAGCCCCCAAGTCAGAAAATGTGTTGGCTGCGAGCAGGAAGCGGAGCTCGTTGCTTTCGACATTTCCCAGGGCGGAGCACAATGCCGATCGTGCCGTACGGGGGTGTCAATTTCGCAACCCGCGTTGCAACTATTGCAACAGGTGCTTGGAGGTCAATTAAACGTTGCTCTCGCGCAAGAGGCGTCAGCCGCCTCGGGTGAACTCACACATTTGGCGACGCAGGCAATGGAACACTTCATTGAGCGCCGTCTGAGATCAACTTCACTGTTCGATCGGCGCTAAGAGAGCGCTTCCGCGCACCGTCTTTCTTATAACCTGTAACAATGCCAGCTACCGACCTTGAGCAGATTGTCAACTTGTGCAAGCGACGCGGGTTCGTTTATCCAAGCGCCGAAATCTATGGTGGCTTTCGCTCGTCGTACGACTACGGCCCGCTCGGATCGCTGATGCTCCGCAATGTCAAGGATTCGTGGGTGCGCACCATGGTGCAAGAGCGCGACGACGTGGTGCTGATCGACGCAGCGATTCTCGGCCCACCAGCTGTGTTCGAAGCTAGCGGTCACCTTGCCAATTTTTCCGACCCGCTCGTTGATTGCACTGTTTGCAAGAAGCGCTTCAGGGAAGATCAGTTAGACGCGCGGGATTGCCCGAACAAAATGAAGGGCTGCACGTTCACGGAGGCCCGTGCTTTTAACTTGATGTTCCAGACACATGCGGGCCCAGTTGAAGGCGAGGGCGCAACTGTGTACATGCGCCCTGAAACAGCACAGGGAATGTTCGTCAACTTTGCCAATGTATTGCAAACCTCACGCAAGAAACCGCCGTTCGGCATCGCCCAGGTCGGTAAGTCGTTCCGCAACGAGATCACCCCAGGAAACTTCATTTTCCGCACCCGAGAATTTGAACAGATGGAAATGGAGTTCTTCGTTCCTCCTGCGGAAAGCTCGAAGTGGTACGAATATTGGTGCAACGAGCGCCTCAACTGGTATATCGAGTTAGGCATTCCCGCAGAGTTGTTACGGATTCGTGCGCACGACGCCGATGAGCTCTCGCATTATTCAGCCGGTACCAGCGATATCGAGTTTAAGTTTCCATGGGGTTGGGGAGAGTTGGAAGGAATCGCGCAGCGAACCAATTTCGATCTCAATCGTCATTCTGAGTTTTCGCATCAGAAGCTTGATTATTTCGACCAAGCCACAAACGAGCGTTACGTGCCGTATGTGGTTGAGCCCGCCGCTGGGGCAAACAGGACAATGGCCGCCTTCCTCCTGGCCGCATACGACGAGGACGTTGTCAACGACGAGCCTCGCACAGTTCTTCGCCTGCATCCTCGACTGGCTCCGTACAAAGTTGCAGTTCTGCCTTTGTCCAAGAAAGACACCCTGATGCCGCTTTCGAAGTCCATTTTTGGGCAGCTGTCCAAGCGCTACATGGTTGACTTCGACGAGACGCAGGCAATTGGTCGGCGCTATCGACGACAAGATGAAATTGGTACCCCTTTCTGTGTCACTGTCGACTTTGACTCACTTGAGGATCAGGCAGTAACCATCCGTGAACGTGATACCACCACTCAAGAACGTGTTCCCATCGCGCAATTGGAAACGGTATTGCAAAGCAAACTAGGTTTTTAGAAACAAACAGCGAAAGGCACAACCAATGAGCAAAGTTTCCGTTGCAGTCAAGTTGAGAATCAAAGAGGGTCAGCGCGATGCAATGACCGAAGTGGTCAAGCCTGGGCTAGAGACTGCCAAGGCCGAAGAGGGAACACTGACGTATATTTTTCATCACGATGCCGCTGACGCCAATGTCGTCTGGTTCTTTGAAACTTATGCAAATCAAGATGCGTTTAATGCGCACATGAGCACCGATGCTTTCAAAACGTTCTCGGCCTCGCTTGCTCCATTCGTGGACGGGGCACCCGAATTTCATATCCTTACGCCAATTGGTGGCAAGGGCGCGTAAAGCTTGTATCTCGACAAGATTCTTCACGAACACCGGGCTCGAATCGAAGTCGACACTCGTAATCTAGACACGCTTATTGATCAGGCCTCGCAGTGTGGCTTTGGTCGCGAATTCGCTGAGCGCATCAGAACCGATTCGGTAGATCGTCTGGCAGTTATTGCGGAAATCAAACGTAAGTCACCGTCAAAAGGTGTTCTGAACAGCGGAATCGATCCTGCTCGGCTAGCGCAGTCGTACGAAGTTGGCGGCGCCAGTTGCTTGTCGGTGCTCACGGATGAAGATCACTTCGGCGGTTCGGTTTCGGACTTACAAATGGCCCGAGCTGCAGTGCAGTTGCCGGTATTGCGCAAGGACTTCACCGTGAGTGAGAAAGATATTTGTGATGCGAAAATCATGGGAGCCGATTGTGTTCTACTGATTGTTGCTGCCCTCGACAGAGCTGAGCTCGTCAGTTTTCACCAATTAGCCGATGAGTTGATGCTTGATGTGCTGGTGGAAACCCACAGCGAAGCAGAGTTGGAGATGGCGCTAGCAATTGGCGCGACACTTGTAGGTGTGAACCAACGCGACTTGACAACGTTTGCCGTCGATCATGATCGAGCGGTGAGAATGGCTGAGATGATGCCACCGAATGTGATTCGTGTGGCCGAATCGGGTGTGCGAGATGCGCAGGATGCACAGCGGTTGCGAGACGCTGGTTACCACGCCGTGTTGGTGGGCGAATCGCTTGTGACGGCACCAGATCCTGCATCTGTCCTCGAGTCGTTGCGTGTAAGCGGGGGCTGAGTCCCCAGTCTGGACGGGCTTCGCCACTACCGTTACAAATGTGTTCGTAAAGATTTGCGGTATTACTTCAGAGGCGGATGCGTTGTTGGCCGTTGCGCTCGGAGCTGACGCGATTGGCTTTGTTTTCGCTCCTTCGCCACGTCAGATCGCACCCTTAGCGGCGGCAGACATTGTCAAAAGGCTTCCACCCGAAATCGTCACGCTCGGAGTGTTCCGCGACGAGACATCGCAACGCGTGCTGGAGATTGTTCACGCGGCGCATTTGCATGGTGCTCAACTTCACGGGCATGAATCAACCGAGACCGCCTTCGAAGTAGCCAACGGTGTTCGATTTTCGGTGAAAGCGGTTGTAGCCGGTTCGCACAGCGCACGCGTCGGGGATACGTACGGTGTGGATGCATTGTTGGTGGATGGGCCCAACCCTGGTTCGGGCGAGGCTTACGACTGGGAACTTCTCAATGAGATTCCTGCCTCGATGCGATTCATTTTGGCTGGGGGTCTGACACCAGACACGGTTTCACAAGCGATCATGATGGCTCGTCCTTGGGGTGTGGACGTAAGTAGCGGAGTCGAAAAATCACCCGGCGTTAAGGACGCCGTAAAGATGAGACATTTCATCGCAAATGCACGCTCTGGTGCATCGCTGTTGGGCGACGACGACTTGTTGTAGTTGTATTTGTCCCGCCACGCTTGGTCTAGCAGCGGGTAGCGGCAGTACATTGTGATCCATGTTGCAAGACCCTGGTGTCAGTGGGCGTTTCGGTGAATTCGGTGGACGCTTCGTCCCGGAAACTCTGGTCCCTGCTTGCCAAGAGTTAGAAGTTGCCTTCCGTGATGCCTGGGCCGATCCGTCGTTCCGATCCGAACTTGACAACCTGTTGCGTGAGTACGCGGGCCGTCCGAGCATCATCACCGAATGTCACAACCTCGGTAAGCAGCTGGGCATTCGACTGCTACTGAAGCGCGAAGATCTGAATCACACTGGCTCGCACAAGATCAACAGCGTGCTCGGTCAAGTTCTGCTTGCTAAGCGAATGGGCAAGAAACGAATCGTTGCCGAGACAGGTGCGGGGCAGCACGGCGTTGCCTCGGCCACCGCGGCAGCGTTGTTGGGTCTTCAGTGCAAGGTGTACATGGGTGAAGTTGACGTGCAACGCCAAGCTTTGAACGTATTTCGAATGAAGTTGTTGGGCGCTGAAGTAGTTCCAGCCATGTCGGGAAGTCGAACGCTCAAGGACGCGGTGAATGAGGCAATGCGCGATTGGGTTGCAAGTGTCGAGACAACCTATTACGCGCTTGGGTCGGTCATGGGGCCTCATCCTTACCCTTTCATGGTTCGCACGTTTCAAAGTGTCATCGGCGATGAAGCATTTGCACAGTGTCGCGACGTACTCGACGGCAAAGATCCCGACGTTGTCACAGCTTGTGTTGGTGGCGGCTCAAATGCCATTGGTATTTTTTCGGGTTTCGTTGACACCAAAGCCAGGCTTGTTGGGGTCGAACCAGCGGGAGGTGCTGCAGTAGGCAGGGGCGTGCCGGGAGTTGTGCATGGCATGCGTTCGTATCTGATGCAAGACGAACATGGTCAGGTGCAGGAAGCGCATTCCATCAGCGCTGGTCTTGATTACCCAGGAGTCGGGCCAGAACATTCATATCTTGCATCGATTGGCCGTGCCGAATATCCAAGTGTCACAGATGCCGAAGTCATCGAAGGGTTCCAGCTGCTCGCAAAGACCGAGGGAATCATCCCTGCGCTGGAGTGTGCACACGTTGTGGCTTGGATCTCGCGCGAGGCTAAAAATATGCAGGGCCAGACTGTGCTCATGAATTTGTCGGGTCGTGGCGATAAAGACGTTGCGCAGATGATGGAAATCCTGGGCTAGGCGCAGCGGTGGCTCATTTAGGTTTTTTAGAAACCGAACTTCGAAAGAAGCGTGATGCAGGCAAGAAACTTCTCGTCCCGTACATAACAGGCGGCCTTGAGGGTTGGTTAGATGCGATTCGGGCTGCAGCAGCCAACGGCGCTGATGCAATCGAAATCGGCATCCCGTTTTCCGACCCTGTCATGGATGGGCCGATCATCCAACTGGCTTCGCAAAAAGCTCTAGATGCGGGCGCAACGCCGATGTCGATCTTGAACGATCTTCGCCAAGTTGATGTAAGCATCCCACTTGCTGTGATGTGTTACTACAACACCATTCACAATGCAGGACATGAACGATTTGCCAATGCGCTTGCCGAGGCCGGTGTGTGTGCTGCAATCGTCCCTGATTTACCGTTGGAAGAGTCGGGTCCTTGGTGCAAGGCTGCCGATGCAGCAGGAATTGAAACGGTGATGCTTGCGGCTCCTACCGCACCTGACGAAAGACTGCCTCGGATCCTGGATCGTGTTCGCGGGTTTGTCTATGCAGTTGGTCTTCTTGGTGTCACGGGAGAACGAGACGAACTTGCCTCTACTGCGTTACTTCTTGCTCGTCGCTTAAAGCAACTTACTTCGATACCAATTCTGATTGGCGTGGGTGTTTCCAACGCGGAACAAGCCGCAGAGGCTGTCACGGTTGCGGACGGAGTTGTGCAGGGTGCATCGGTAATGAGGCGATTGTTGGAGGATGGGCCAGATGCGGTTGGCGAATATGTGGCCGAGGTCCGCGCAGCAATCGATCGTGTGCCAGTTGCAAAGGGCTAAGTTTGTTGCATGTTGAAGACCGGTGTTAAGTCGCCAGCGATCGAGCTGTTAGACCAATTTGAAAAGAAGTTTTCGTTGAAGAAGTATGAGAAACGCAAGGTGTTGGTGTATTTCTATCCCAAGGCCGATACCCCTGGTTGCACGCAACAATCATGCGGCCTGCGTGACATCGCATCCGACATCGGCAAGACCGCAATTGTCGGCATCAGCCCTGACAAGCCTTCGAAGTTGCTGAAGTTTGACGAGAAGTTTGAACTTGGTTTTTCTTTGCTCTCCGATATCGATCATGTTGTTGCAAAGGCATTTAAGGTCTGGAAGAAAAAATCGATGTACGGACGCGAGTACATGGGTATCGAGCGATCCGCGTTCTTGATTGATAAGGGCGTGATTACTCACGCTTGGTACAAGATTTCTCCGAAAGATACGCCATTGCGTTTACTGGAGGCGTTAGGTAAGTGAGCACTTTCCCAGATCCTTCCACGCTGATTGCCCATCGTGCACCCTTTCTATTCGTGGATGAAATCACCGAACTCACCCCTGGTAAGTCCGCAAGTGCAATCTGGCGGTTGACCGGGGATGAATGGTTTTTTACCGGTCATTTTCCTGGTCGGCCAACGTTGCCCGGGGTATTGATGTGTGAGGCAATTGCGCAAACCGGTGCCTTAGCCATAGTGAGCGATCCTCAATTTGCAGGCAAGTTGCCGCTATTCGGCGGCTTAGACGCCGCGCGTTTTCGGCGACAAGTGGTACCGGGAGACACGCTCGAACTCACGGCAAGTATCGGAAGGATGTCGGCAAGGGCCGGAAAAGGATCGGGAAGGGCAATGGTCAACGGCGAGTTGGCTTGCGAATGCGAATTGTTATTCGTCGTAGTTGACGCGTAGTCCTACTGCTTGTACGGAGCGATAATCACCGATCCGTTATGCCCACCAAATCCAAAGTTATTTGAAATCGTTGGTCCTGGTGTCCATTCGCGGGGCTCACCAATAACTACATCGATGCTCATCTCCGGGTCGATCACTGTCGTTCCGGCAGTTGGCGGAATAAGACTCTTTTCAATGCTGAGCAAAACAGCGGCGGCTTCAAGCGCGCCTGCGGCGCCAAGTGGGTGGCCTGTAACTCCCTTAATCGAAACAACGGGCACTGATCGATCTCCAAAGACGGCGGCAATCGCTTGCGCTTCTGCAGAGTCGTTGAGCGGTGTGCTCGTTCCGTGAGCATTGATCTGCTTAATGTCAGACGTCTCTAATCCTGCATCTTCAAGTGCCAGTTGCATGCAACGTGTGGCGCCAACACCTCCAGGGGATGGCGCTGTGATGTGGTGGGCATCGGCGTTACTTGCTGCGCCAACAATCTCGGCCACAATGTGCGCACCACGAGCAACTGCCATGTCCAGCCGTTCCAGTACGAAAACTGCAGCGCCCTCACCCATGATGAAACCATCGCGCGTTGCATCAAACGGTTTGCTAACAAGAGTGGAAGAAAGAGCAGTCATATTCGCAAAGCCAGCAAGTGCGGTGATGGTTGCTGCAGATTCGCTTCCGCCAGTGACCACTGCGTCGCAGCGACCCCATGCAACGAGACGTGCTGCGTTGCCAATGGCATGCGTGGACGCTGCACACGCGGTGCAGACGGTTTCTGCTGGGCCTTGGAAGCCGTAGCGCATGGAGATTGCTGCACCCGATGCGTTGGACATCATCATTGGTACAAGAAAGGGGGAGACTCGGCGTTCGCCTTTTTCAACACGAACAATTACTTGTTCCTCAAGCGTGCGTAGACCGCCGATGCCGGTACCGAATATTGTCCCGATGCGCGACGGATCGTAAGGCAAAGAACCAGATTGGGCGATTGCTTCTCCCGCAGCTGCTAGAGCAAACTGCTCGCACCTGTCAGAGCGTCGGGCATCCTTAGGCGATTCGAAATAGGGCAGTGGATCCCAGTCTTGGACTTCGATCGAGCGCGAACCAGAAAAACCCTTACCTAGAAGGCCTTTCCAAAATGCCTCTTTGCCAATGCCGCAGGGAGCAACAACTCCATACCCGGTAATGGCAACGCGATGTCCGGCACCCTGCATGTCAAAACTGGCCGATTTGAGCGGCTATTTAACTTTTGATGTGACGAGGGCGAACGCTTTGCCAACTGTGTCGACGCCTTCGAGGTCGGACTCAGGAACCTCGATACCGAACTCTTCTTCTAGTGCCATGACCAATTCGACCAAGTCGAGGCTGTCTGCGTCAAGATCGTCTCCGAACGACGCTTCCACCGTGATCTTGCTTGCGTCTACCGAAAGAACGTCAACGGCGCACTTTACAAAACGATCGAACAGTTCTTGACTCACGTTGGTCTCCTCATATGTCTGTGTGAAGTTGCAATTTCTACAACGCCAATACTTTACTCTATGCGCTCAATAAATTGCTGTTAGTGACCCATTCCAAGGCCGCCATCCACGGGAATTACTGCGCCTGTGATGTACGCAGCAGTAGGGCTGGCAAGAAAAGTTACAACGCCTGCTATTTCATCTACCGACGCGGTGCGCCCAAGGGGAACGGCGGCGGCAAGGTCGGCTAGTCGCTCTGCGCTGAGTGCCGCAGTCATGTCGGTATCGACTGGGCCTGGTGCCACGACATTGACAGTGATGTTCCTCGAACCGAGTTCGCGCGCAAGCGAACGCGCGAGGCCGATTAGGCCAGACTTGGACGCGGCATAGTTGGCCTGCCCTGCCGATCCAAGCATCGCCACTACAGAAGACATCAAGATGATTCGTCCGCTCTTTGCGCGAAGCATTCCCTGCGTTGCTCGTTTGCAAACTCGGTAAGCGGCGGTGAGGTTTGCGTTTACAACGTCTGCGAAATCTGCCTCGCTCATTCGTAGAAGCAACGTGTCTTTGGTGATGCCCGCATTAGAGACGAGCACCTGTACCGGGCCGAAGTGTGCTTCGACCGCCGTGAAAGCTGCATCCACTTGTGCGGTGTCGGTTACGTCGCACTTGACCCCAAAAAACTCGGGTGGAGGCGGTGATGAGTTGTAGGTGACTGCGACATTGTCACCAAGTTGTGCAAAATGTTTTGCGCAGGCAAGGCCGATACCGCGAGAACCACCCGTAATCAAAACAACGCGTGGAGTATGTTCCGAATTTGTCATCAAAGACCCTTTCCATTCCAACGAATGATCGAACTTGCTGCGGTCATACCTGCTCCGAAACCCACCATCAATACCAAATCGCCTCGTTGCAGTCGGCCGGCGTCTGCAGCTTCAAACAGTGCAAGCGGAATGGATGCAGACGATGTGTTACCTGTGCGGTGAAGAACGATTGCCGTTTTATCAAGAGGTGCGCCTAGTCGTTCGCACGCGGCCGTAATGATTCGAGTGTTCGCCTGATGGGGCACGATGAGTGCGATGTCGTCAATGTTCAATCCCGCATTGGCCAATGATTTCTGTGCGGAGTCGACCATGATCCGTACGGCACGCCTGAACACTTCCTTGCCGTCCATGTGCAAGAAGCCGCCAATCTCGGCATACAACAACGGCTCGGCACTTCCGTCTGCAGCAATGTCCCACGCAACCATCTCGCCTGGTCCTTCGACAGACTCGATGACTGCCGCGCCACTTCCGTCAGCAAACAAAATCGCGGTGTTTCGATCGGTCCAGTCGGTGATTCGCGAAAGTGTGTCGGTACCAATGAGCAAAACCTTGTTAGCGCCCATGGCGATTAACCCGTGAGCAGTTGCTAGTCCGTAGACGAATCCGGAACAGGCAGCATTGATGTCGAAGGCGCCACATGAAAGGCCAAGTTCGTGCTGCACACGTGCAGAAGTGGCGGGAACGGTTCGGTCCGGAGTAGTTGTTGACAACACGAGCGCATCAACACTGAGAGGGTCTATGCCTGCCATCTCTATTGCGCGCCTGCCGCTTTCAACCGAAAGGCTGGCGGTGGAGCCGCCGACGTGGCGCTGGTGAATGCCAGTTCGCTCGCGGATCCACTCATCGCTGGTGTCCATCATTTTGGAGAGGTCGTCGTTCGTCAGAATTTTCTCTGGCAACGCTGTTCCCCAGCCGGTGATAACTCCGCCGCGAGCAGTCGTAGGGATGATCGGCATTGCTCTTACCTTACTTGAGCTTCAATAGCGAAATGTTTAATGGGATCTGAGCCATGCAATTGGCTGATGAGCGGTTACTCGCTCGCCATCAACTGCAATAAAGCTTTGCAGAATGCCAGCAAATGGTGATCTCACTTCGGCGTCGCCAACATGACCGATGATGTGTCCGACTTCAATTGAAGACTTATTGGTTACAGCAGCAATTTTTGTAAACACACCCGCGCCAGGGGAGACAACCATGCGCTCCACTGCAAAGAGGTGTTCGCCCTCGTGTTGAACTTTTGGGATCTCTGCGGTGGCTGGAACAAAATTGCCAAACCACTCAATGAGTTTGTCTAAATCATCGGGGGTCGCAACGCTGATTTGGCTTGCGTTCTCAACGGTGCGCTTGACCATGCCTGTGAGCACACCGCCAGGGCCTAATTCGATAAATCCGCGTACACCTAGTTCGGAAAGGGCCAAAAGGCTGTGTTTCCACCGAACAGGTGAAGAAAGCTGTGCTGACAGGAGCGAGGACCATTCACTACCACTGTTGTGAGCGAGTGCATCAACGTTAGACACCACGGGCACTTCTGTATCTCTTGGGTTTGCAGCAGCGATTGCATCACGAAGCCTGTCGCGCGCAGTCGTCATGAACGGGGTGTGAAACGCACCAGAGACCGGCAGTGCCATAACCTTCTTTGCTCCAAGCGCCTTCGCATGTTCCGTTGCAGCTGCAACGCCAGCAGCGGAACCAGCAATAACCACTTGTCCGGGTGCGTTGTAGTTTGCAACCCACACGTCACTGTCTGCTCGGCGGCATGCGATTTCAACGTCTTCGTCGTCGAGTCCAAGCACTGCAGACATAGTTCCCGGCGATTCATTCCCTGCTTCATGCATCGCGGCAGCTCGTTCGATCACTAATCGAACTCCATCATCGAAACCCAGCGCGCCAGTGGCCGCAAGAGCTGTGTATTCACCAAGGCTGTGTCCGGCGCAAAAGCTGGGTTCGATACCCAAGCGCTCAACTGCATCGAGCACCATCAAGGACGAAACGAACGTGGTGAGCTGCGCGTTGCGCGTGTCTTTCAGCGCTTCGGCGTCGGCATCAAGCAGTAACGCTGCGATATCTCGGCCGGCAATCTCGGAGGCTTCGCCCACAAGTTCCCAACTTTCGTGGTCCACCCACGGCCTACCCATGCCTGGGCGCTGAGATCCCTGTCCGGGGAAGGTAAATGCAAGCATGCGAACCCACAGCGTAGAACTTGTTGGAGGTCGGTACCATGTTCCCCCGCGGTAATACTGCTGTAGTACCAAGCAACTCAAGCCCGAGTGGCGGAATGGCAGACGCGACGGACTCAAAATCCGTTGTCCGAAAGGGCGTGTGGGTTCGACTCCCACCTCGGGCACTCAGATGGACACCAATACACTCAGCGAGATGGGATCGAGTTCGTTTGGCAACAGGCTGATCGAGCGGAAATTGCAGCGAGGTGTTCTCAGCATTGCTCGGCTTAAAGAAGAGTTGCAGATCGTTCAGGACCAACTCGATGCTATGTCTGATGAAACACAAGACTTAGAAATTCGTTCGCTGGTAGCCGAAACGCCTCTCTCGCTTCACGAATTGCGTGATGCACAACGGCATGTTCATGCAATGCAGAAGCAAAAAGAACATCTCGTTAGTGCGATCTCGGAAGTATTGATCCGACAGGACGAACTTTTGGACAAGCTCGGTCGTTAATGGCGTCGGAAAAAAAGACAACCCGAATCGTTATCGCTGAAGACGAGGCAATCATTCGCCTCGATTTGCGAGAAACACTTGAAGAAGAGGGTTATGAAGTTGTTGCCGACACGGGGCGCGGCGATACAGCAATTGAATTGGTGCGCCAACATCAACCAGACGTAGCCATTTTTGATATCAAGATGCCGGGGATGGATGGGCTTGACGCTGCGCGCGTGGTATCGGCGGAGAAAATATGTCCAGTGGTGATGCTCACCGCATTTAGTCAACGTGAGGTGATTGAGCAAGCTCGAGACGCGGGTGCGCTGGCGTATTTGGTAAAGCCATTTCAAAAGACTGATCTCGTTCCAGCAATCGAACTTGCCATAGGCAGGTTTCTGGAAATGAAGACTCTGAGCGGGGAGCGCGACGCTTTGGATGAGCAACTCGAATTACGAAAGTTGCTCGACCGGGCCAAGGGTCTTCTCATAGATCAGCATTCACTTTCCGAGCAGTCAGCCTTTGATTTCATTCAAAAAATGGCAATGTCTAAGCGAATGCGTATGCGTGATGTTGCCGCGGCTGTCCTTTCAGGAGACATCAAGCCCTAACCCGTAACCTGCTTGACTAGTGGGCACGATGAAACTGATGGTGTTAGACGGCAACTCGTTGGCTTACCGCGCGTTCTTTGCCTTGCCCACCGACATGGCAACAGCCAGCGGACAGGTAACCAATTCGGTTTACGGTTTCTGCACAATGCTGCTCAGTCTGCTGAAGGAGCAGAAGCCCGATGGCGTCATTGTCGTTTTTGATCGCAAGGAACCCACCTTCAGGCATTTGGCAGCACCCGAATACAAAGCGCAACGGGAAGCTCAACCAGACATTTTGTATCAGCAGATGGACATCATCAAGGAAGTTCTTGGCGCGATGGGAATTGCGGCCATAGATGCAGCGGGGTTTGAAGGCGACGATTTGATCGCAACGGTTGCAACCATGGCAGAGCGCGATCATCACGATTTGTTGATCGTCACCGGTGACCGGGACAGCTACCAGCTGGTGAAGGACCCTCACATTCGTGTCTTGTACAACAAGCGGGGTGTGAGCGATTACGCGCTATATAACGAATCTGGAATATTCGAAAAGACGGGCGTCACGCCTGCGCAATACCCCGATTACGCCGCGCTTCGAGGCGATTCGAGCGACAACCTTGATGGCGTGCCAGGGGTCGGCGAAAAGACTGCAGCCAAACTCATCAGCAAGTACAAAACGCTGCAGGCTGTGTTCGATGCCGCTGACGAACAAACGCCAAAGTTGCGCCAGTCGTTGCACGAGAACCGAGATCGTGTAATTCGAAACGCCGATCTGATGGTTCTGCGTAGGGATGCTCCCGTAGCAATCGAACTATCGGAAACGGCACCGAAACCAAATCTCAAGCAGATTCAACAGATGTTTGAGACCCTCGAGTTCAAAAACATGTTTGCTCGAGCTAAACCAATATTCGCTGATTTCGCTGTTGATGAATCCGAATCTGCGGCAGCCGACGCCCAAACCGAAAACCCATCAACCGAGTCTGCGGTGCTCGAGCCGACCGTGGTTGCGTGTGCAACATTGGTCGACACGATTGCGTCGCTTAAAGGTTTCACAGAGCACGGTTCGGTGTCGATTGCTGGGGGCTGGCTGGGTGAAGCGGGGAGAAGCGAACTTGACGGGGTTGCGGTTGCTTCAACCGAAGGGTCGGGTCCGGTTGCTTGGATCCCATTGTCAATGTTGGAGAAGCCCGAAGTATTAGACCTAATCGCCCAAATTCCTGCGATCTATATGCATCACGCCAAGCCGCTTCTGCGTTGGTTTCTTGCTCGAGGTAGAGACATTGAAACGCTTAAGTTCGACACAGCAATTGCGGCTTACTTGCTGGATCCTTCGGACAATCGCTTCGTCATCGGAGAAGTGCTCGGCAGGTATACCGATTGGGCCTTCCCGGCCTCGCAAGGCGCTCAATCCGATCAACTTGATTTCGGAAACGATGCCAGCGATGTCTCGCGACAAAGTGCGTGCGATGCATTGGCGATAAATATTCTCCGTGCGTCACTGAATGAGGCGATGCTGAAACAGGGTGTGAGCGCGTTGTATTTTGACGTCGAACTGCCACTTGTTCGAGTACTTGCAAAGATGGAACACGTTGGGATTGCCGTAAATAGAGATGCTCTGACGTCAATCAATGAACACTTAGTTGATGAAGTGCAAAAACTGACCCGAGTTCTGCACGGACTTGCTGGTCGAGAATTCAACCTCAATTCGCCAACACAGTTGCGTGAGATTTTGTTTGAAGAACGCAAGTTGCAACCAGGGAAAAAGACAAAAACGGGTTTCAGCACGGATGCGGCAACGTTGGAAAAGATTCGGGATCAATGGCCGGAATTTATTGATCCGTTAATGCGTTATCGCGAGTTCGAAAAACTGCGTTCGACGTACGGCGAGGGTTTGCTTCAGTCGGTGGCCAAGGACGGAAGGATTCACGCAACCTTCAACCAGATGGTTGCCAGAACCGGCAGACTCAGCAGCGATCAACCGAACTTGCACAACATCCCGGTTCGTTCCGATGAAGGAAAGGTATTCCGAACAGCGTTTGTGCCTTCAGATGGAAACATGTTCATGGTTGCCGATTACAACCAAATCGAACTTCGCTGCATCGCCCACCTTGCAAACGACCCGGGTCTGATCGAAGCCTTCACTAATTCGGTTGACGTGCATGCCGTAACAGCTGCAAGAGTTTTCTCTGTTGAAACCAAAGACGTGACGTCGGCAATGCGTGCGCAAGCGAAGATGGTTTCCTACGGCCTCGCGTATGGGATGGAGGCATTCGGGTTAAGTCAGCGTTTGGCGATCGGTGTCGACGAAGCAACAAAGATTCTCGACGCATATTTCGTCGCGTTTCCAAATGTCCGTCGCTACATGGACGAAACAGTTTCCGAGGCTCGCAAACGTGGTTACACCGTCACACTGTTTGGTAGGCGACGTCCGATTCCGGAATTGAACAATCCAAACTTTCGGATTCGTCAAGCGGGAGAGCGCCAGGCCATGAATGCGGGCATCCAAGGTTTAGCCGCCGACATTTTTAAGGTTGCATTGGTGCGCATAGACGAACAACTTTCTCAGGCCAGATTGGAAAGTCGGGTAATTCTGCAGGTGCACGACGAAGTGATCATCGAGGCGCCCGCACGCGAACGTGAGCAGGTAAATGATTTGGTCTTGGCTGCAATGAAGAACGCGGCATCGCTTGCCGTTCCTCTTGAAGTCAATGCAGCTTGGGGAGAAACCTGGGCCGATGCAAAGGCCTGATCGATGACGCAGAAAGATGCACATTGGTTTGAATCGGTCGCCCGATATCTTGGCGATTCGTACTTGAAGTACTCGTTTACTAAAGGCACGAAGCAAGAGATTGATTTCCTCATCGAAGTGTTGCCCCTCAAAGATGGTGATCGTGTCATAGACATTGGTTGTGGGCCCGGTCGTCATTGCAACGAACTGGCCCTGCGCGGTTATGCGGCGTTAGGAATCGATATCAGTGCAACATTCATCGATCAGGCCAAAGCTTCGGCTATCGAGGGCGCTTCGTTTCAGAGGCTTGATGCTCGAGCACTGAAAAATGAGATCGATCTCCACGGGAAGTTCGATGCTGCTATTTGTCTTTGCCAGGGCGCTTTCGGGGTGATGCTGGATGATTCGGATGACCTGGATGTTCTGCGGGGAGCTGCAGCGGTTCTTCGCCCAGGCGGGCTAATGGCACTCAGTGCCTTCAATTCGTATTTCTCCATCCGCCACCACACGGAAGCCCAGTTTGATGTAGGTCGGGGAGTGAGCCACGAGCGAACAATCCTTCGGAACCCCGCGGGAGAATCGCTCGAAACCGATCTCTGGACGGGTTGTTACACACCTCGTGAGTTACGAATGGCGTGTTCAATCGTTGGGCTTGAGGTTGTCCAGATTTGCGGTGTTGAGCCTGGCAAATATGGCTTGCACGAGCCAAGCGTGGATATGCCCGAGTATCTACTGATCGCGAGAAAACCCCTGTAATCGAGTGGGCTGGGGTAGAAGATCTGCCCTTACTGGTAGCGTTTACAACCTGTCCTACCGTCGGTAGGTCCGCAGCCAGCAATGGTTGTGCCCATCTCTCCTATCCACCGAAAGAGTTTTATGTCTGATTTACAAACACTGCAATCCCCGCCAATGGGCACCTTCGACGCAGAGGGAAATTACACCCCACGTCAAGTAACAGAACGCGATCTTGGGCAATCGTTTGCCGACGCGATTAACGGAACCCTTGTAGAACTTAAAGATGGTCAGCTCGTCACCGGAACGGTTGTCCGAATCACTCGCGACGAAGTTCTCGTCGAGATCGGTTACAAAACCGAAGGCGTCATTCTCTCGCGCGAGTTGTCGATTCGTAATGATGTTGACCCAAATGAAATCGTCAAGCTTGGCGAAAAGATTGAAACGCTTGTCATCACGCTTGAGGACAAAGAAGGTCGCTTGCTGCTCTCCAAGAAGCGCGCGCAGTACGAGCGTGCATGGGGAGACATTGAGAAGGTCAAGGCCGTTGACGGAACAGTTGAAGGCCTCGTTATCGAAGTTGTCAAGGGCGGCTTGATCGTCGACATCGGACTTCGTGGATTCTTGCCAGCCTCGCTTGTCGAATTGCGACGTGTTCGCGATTTGGCTCCATACATTGGCCAACGAATTACCGCAAAGATTCTCGAGCTTGACCGCAACCGAAACAACGTTGTTCTCTCGCGTCGCACATTGCTCGAGCAGAATCAACGTGGAGCACGCGACGAGTTCCTCACCAACTTGAAAGTTGGCGAAGTGCGTAGCGGCCGAATCTCCAGCGTTGTTGCCTTCGGTGCGTTCGTTGATCTTGGAGGCATGGATGGTTTGATCCACGTTTCCGAATTGTCGTGGAAGCATGTCGATAACCCAAGTGCCGTCGTTGCAATCGGTGACGAAGTGACCGTGAAAGTACTCGAGGTCGATCTTGACCGCGAGCGCATCAGCCTCTCGCTCAAAGCAACCCAGCAAGACCCATGGCAGGAATTTGCCAATGGTCACCAAGTTGGTCAGCTTGTGTATGGCCGTGTAACCAAGTTGGTTCCTTTCGGTGGCTTCGTTCAGGTTGGCGATGGCATCGAAGGCCTCGTACACATCTCCGAAATGTCGGCTCACCATGTTGAGGCCCCAGAGCAGGTTGTAACTCCAGGCGAAGAGTTGTGGGTCAAGATCATCGATCTCGATCTCGCTCGCCGCCGCATCAGTCTTTCGATCAAGCAAGCCGCTGAAGGTGGCGAGTTGGCCGAGGAGTATCGCGGCCAGTTCCAAGTTGACGATCAAGGCAACTGGGTGGGTGGCGATGACAGCGCACGCGAAGCCGCATGGGCAGAGTATTTCGATGCTTCCGCTACAACCGAGGCGACTGCAGCACCTGCAGCAGATGCCCCGGCTGCAGACGCTCCAGCAGCCGAGTAGTCGGGTCGTGTTCGTCGCGCGTGTCGCGGCGATACTGGTGAGATCATGATTCTTCTTGGGCTTACAGGCGGCATTGGCTCCGGCAAATCGTCGGTGGCTCAATTGCTCTCCGCAAGAGGGGCAATTGTCATCGATAGTGATGCCATTGCTCGAGAGATGCAGGCAGCAGGATCGCCCCTACTCGCGCAATTAGTCGAACGATTTGGTGACGTCCTTAATGAGGATGGAAGCCTCAATCGGGCACAGCTTGCGTCAATCGTGTTCCCGTCTCCAGAAAACGTCAAGGCACTCAATGCGATTATGCATCCAGCGATTGGTAAAGAGATGTCTCGAAGACTGGATGAGCAACGAAAGACGGACAACGTTGTAGTACTCGACATCCCTTTGCTTGTGGAGAATCCTCGTAAAGGTTTGTCGGGTGTGCTCGTCGTAGATGTCGATACCGAATTAGCGGTAGAGCGCGTTGTGAAACATCGGGGGATGGACGCAGACGATGTTCGAGCACGCATCAGCCGGCAATCCACTCGCGAGCAACGGATTGCAATCGCCGATCGAATCATCGACAACTCTGGTTCTCTGGAAGATCTTGAACGGCAAGTTGAAGACGCTTGGCAGTGGGCACAACAACTGCCAGCGGCGGAGCCTGGCGCTGGGTTGATTTGATGTCATCTGAAAGCAATGGCCCACGTTTCGAAGTGGTTTCAGAATATTCACCTGCAGGCGATCAGCCGCGAGCCATCGCCCAGTTGTCGGCGGGGATCGAGCGTGGTGACCGTTTTCAGACTTTGTTGGGCATCACTGGTTCGGGTAAATCCGCAACCATTGCGTGGACGATCGAATCGATACAGCGACCAACGTTGATACTTGCCCCAAACAAGAGCCTCGCTGCCCAATTGGCACAAGAAATGAAAGAGTTTTTTCCAAAGAACAGAGTCGAGTATTTCGTCAGTTATTACGACTACTACCAGCCGGAAGCGTACATTCCGTCCAGCGACACTTTTATCGAGAAGGATTCGTCGATCAATGATGAGATTGACAGGCTTCGTCATTCCGCCCCGGCCGCCCTTTTAACTCGTCGCGACACCATTGTTGTCGCATCTGTTAGTTGCATTTACGGAATGGGTAACCCCGAGGAATATCGCGGGAATCTGCTGGAGTTGCACGTGGGAGTCGATTACGACCAGCGCAGCATTCTTAAGCGTTTGGTGGATTTGCAGTACGACCGAAATGACATCGAATTGGGTCGGGGCAACTTCCGAGTCCGTGGAGACACCATCGAGATACAGCCGGCATATGACGAGACCGTCACTCGTATCGAGATGTTTGGTGACACTGTCGAGAGAATAACTGTTGTCGACCAACTTACCGGCGAGACGATTCAGGTTTTGAACGAAGTTCTTGTCTTTCCGGCAACTCACTATGTTGCTGGTGACGAACGCATGCGCAAGGCGATTCTGGGAATCGAGAAAGAGTTGCAGTTGCAACTTAAGCAATTCGAGCAAGAGGGGAAGTTGCTCGAGGCGCAGCGAATCCGGCAACGAACACAGTACGACTTGGAGATGATGGCCGAAGTTGGCTACTGCAACGGCATCGAGAACTATTCAATGCACATAGATGGTCGAAAACCGGGAGAACCACCGTTTACGTTGCTGGACTATTTTCCTGATGACTACTTGCTTGTGATGGACGAGTCGCACGTGACTATTCCGCAGCTACATGGCCAATTTGCCGGAGATAGAAGCCGCAAGCAGACACTTATCGAACACGGTTTCAGACTTCCTTCCGCTGCGGATAATCGCCCGTTGCGTTTCGAAGAAACAATGGAGCGTCTCAACCAGTGCATCTTCTTGTCCGCAACGCCAGCTCCTTTCGAGTTGCAAACGAGCCAGCAGGTTGTCGAACAAATCGTTCGTCCGACTGGCCTTGTCGACCCCGAGGTGATTGTGCGGCCAACCAAGGGTCAAATCGATGACATCATCGCTATGGTCCACGAAAAAATTGCGGTTGGCGACCGAATTTTGATTACGACGCTTACCAAGAAGATGGCCGAAGACTTGAGCGAGTATCTCATCGAGCAAGGGTTGAAAGTCCGCTACCTGCATTCCAATGTTGACACCATTCAGCGCATCGAAATCTTGCGCGACCTTCGCCTAGGAGAATTTGATGTCCTCGTCGGCATCAATTTGCTGAGAGAAGGCCTCGACCTTCCGGAAGTATCTCTCGTTGCCATTCTTGACGCAGACAAGGAAGGTTTCTTGCGAAGCCAGACATCGCTTATTCAGATGATCGGGCGTGCGGCCCGAAACGTGAATGGCCAGGTGGTGATGTACGCCGACAAACGAACAGCCGCGATGGAAAAAGCGATTGGCGAGACGCAACGGCGCCGAGCGAAACAGATCGCGTACAACACGGAGCATGGCATCGATCCCCAGACCATCCGTAAGGCCGTCGGCAATATTTTGTCGGTTCTCCGACCCTCTGAAGGCATGAAAGCGCCTGGTCGCCAGGATCGGCGCGATCGAGAAAGAGCAAAAGTTGTCAACGAGTTGCGAACATTGCCACAACAGGAATTGGCCCGATTGATATCAACCCTAGAAGAGGAAATGAATCTGGCCGCAACCGAATTGAAGTTCGAATATGCCGCTCGGTTGCGAGATGAAGTTAAAGATTTGCGCCGCGAACTACGCGACGCTCAATAGCCAATCACTAGTCTTCCCTTTATGGCTGCTGCAAAGAAGACCTCCCCAAAGGCGCCATCAGTCGCAGCTAACACGATTTCCGTGCGTGGTGCTCGGGAACACAACCTAAAAAACATCTCGGTCGTTATTCCGCGCGACAAACTCGTTGCCCTCACCGGGCTTTCTGGGTCCGGTAAAAGCAGCTTGGCCTTCGACACAATTTACGCAGAAGGTCAGCGTCGCTATGTCGAGTCGTTGAGCTCGTATGCCCGTCAGTTTCTCGGGCAGATGGATAAGCCCGACGTAGATGTGATCGAGGGCCTTTCGCCAGCAATCTCCATAGATCAGAAGACCGCATCTAAGAACCCCCGCTCAACAGTTGGAACCATCACCGAGGTATACGACTATTTGCGCTTGTTGTGGGCGCGCATCGGAATTCAGCACTGCTGGAAAGATGGCGCGCAATTGCAGCGCCAGACCCCGCAGCAGATCGTCGATCGAATTTTGGAACTTGAGGACGGAACGCGATTTCAGATTCTCGCGCCAGTGGTCAGGGGGCGAAAAGGCGAATACGAAACTCTGCTGAACGATCTCATGGGGCAGGGTTATTCACGCGCTCGTGTAGACGGTGTCACTGTCGAAATTTCGGAGTTTCTCAAGCAGGATCAAAAACTTGCTCGTTACGAGAATCACAGCATCGAAGTAATTGTCGATCGTCTCGTACGAAAGGGTTCTATTTCTCGACGTTTGACGGACAGCCTCGAAACAGCGTTGAAGCTGGCAGAGGGCGTTGCTGAAGTCGAGATCATGAACGCAAAAAACCCTGACGAGCAGGGTGAGACAATCACGTTTAGTCAGCACCTCGCTTGTCCGAAGTGCGGCACCAGCTACGACGAATTAGCCCCACGTAATTTTTCGTTTAACTCTCCCTTCGGAGCATGTGAGTCTTGCCTGGGGCTAGGAACGAAGTTTGAAGTTGATGTTGATCTCATTGTCCCGGATGCCGGAATGAGTATCAACGAAGGCGCGATCTCGCCATGGAGGTCTGCGCACACTCAGTATTTCACCAGGATGCTTGAGGCCGTTGCCGAGGAGTACAACATCGACTTGGACAAACCTTGGTCGAAGCTGTCTGAAAAACACCGCAATTTGGTGCTCAATGGTGTCGGCGATTCGATGATGGTGAAGTACAAGAATCGTTATGGCCGAACTCGTGAATACAGCACCGCCTATGAGGGCGTCATTCCATGGATCAAGCGTCGACATGAGTCATCCGAAAGCGACAACGCTCGCGAACAGTTTGAGAGCTACATGCGAGAGGCCGACTGTCCGGCATGCAAAGGGGAGCGGCTGCGTCCGTCATCTTTGGCCGTGAAGGTAAACAAACACAGCATTAGCCAGGTGTGCGACATGTCGATTGCCGAGTCTGCTGCGTTCCTGAAGGAACTGGTGTTGGGCGATCGCGACACGATGATTGCTGAACGAATTACTAAAGAGGTGAATGCACGCCTGGGATTCCTTTTAGATGTAGGGCTTGATTACCTGACACTTTCTCGGCCTGCCGCAACGCTCGCAGGTGGTGAGGCACAGCGAATTCGTTTAGCAAGCCAAATCGGTTCAGGGCTAGTTGGAACTCTGTATGTATTAGACGAGCCTTCGATCGGACTTCACCAACGCGATAACCATCGGCTCATTGAAACTCTTGTCCGTTTGCGAGATTTGGGCAACACGGTTTTGGTTGTCGAGCATGATGAGGACACAATTCGCGCGAGCGATTGGGTTGTTGACATTGGCCCCGGTGCAGGCGAACACGGTGGCGAGGTCGTGTACAGCGGGCCCGTTCCAGGTATCTACAAAGCAGCGGGTTCAATTACTGGCCAGTACCTCAGCGGCAAGCGAAGTATCCCAGTGCCAAAAGACCGACGACCTACAGGGACCGACTGGTTGACGATCCGGGGCGCCCGAGAGCACAACCTACAAAACATCACTGCGAAGATTCCGCTTGGATGTTTTGTTGCCGTAACGGGTGTGTCGGGCAGCGGAAAGAGCACGTTGGTTCGAGACATCTTGCTTCCCTCGCTCATGCAAAAGATCTATAAGTCCAAGGATGCTCCGGGTAAGCACACGGCCGTTGACGGCGTTGGCAAGTTGGACAAAGTGATCGACATGGATCAGTCGCCGATAGGCAGAACTCCTCGTTCTAATGCAGCGACTTATACGGGCGTGTTTGACGACATCAGAAAGCTATTTTCCACGACTCCTGAATCGAAGGTGCGTGGCTATCAGCCAGGTCGATTTAGTTTCAATGTTCCTGGTGGCCGCTGCGAGGCTTGCTCGGGCGATGGAACAATCAAGATTGAAATGCATTTCCTCCCAGATGTTTACGTGCCCTGCGAAGTTTGCAAGGGCGCTCGCTATAACCGCGACACACTCGACGTAACGTTCAAAAATAAGAACATCGCAGACGTGCTGAATATGCCGATAGCAGAAGCAGTCGATTTCTTTTCCAACCAACCTCGCATCTCCAGGCACATGCAGACACTCGTAGATGTCGGTCTTGGTTATGTTCGCCTCGGTCAACCTGCTCCCACCTTGTCGGGTGGCGAAGCTCAGCGAGTGAAACTTGCCGCCGAGCTTGCAAAACGAGGCACGGGCCACACCATCTATCTGTTGGATGAACCAACAACGGGATTGCACTTTGAAGATGTTCGGCGTCTGCTCACAGTCCTTGCGCGTTTAGTTGATCAGGGGAATACCGTGCTCGTGATTGAACACAACCTCGACGTAATCAAGACAGCCGACTGGCTGATCGACATGGGGCCAGAGGGCGGCAACGGCGGAGGCAAGATTGTTGCCGAGGGCACGCCTGAGGCTGTTACAAAAGTGAAGGGCAGCTACACGGGCAAATTCTTGCTGCCTTTGTTGAAATAGCGTTCGGTTTATGCAACGTCCATCAGGAACAATTCCGGACACTCCGGGTTCCTACCAATTTCGTGATTCCACTGGGCGCGTTATTTATGTTGGTAAGGCTCTTAATCTGCGTTCTCGAATCTCGAGTTACTTTGCCGACCCGCAGACGCTTCATCCACGTACCGCAAACATGGTGGCAGCGGCGCAAAAGGTGGAATGGATCGAAGTACGCAACGAGGTAGAAGCACTATTGCTCGAATTCAGTTTGATCAAAGAGCACCGCCCAAGGTTCAACATCAGATTGCAAGACGACAAAAGTTTTCCATTTTTGGCCATCACGATGGACGAGGAGTGGCCTCGAGCAACCGTGTTTCGTGGCAAGAGAAAGCGTGGCGTGAGGTATTTCGGGCCATATGTCCATCCCGGTGCCATACGTGACACTCTCGAGCATTTACTTAGAACGTTTCCAGTTCGCACCTGTTCAAACAACAAATTCAAAGAGCACCAACGTCTCAATAGACCCTGTCTTTTGTTTCATATCGAGAAATGCAGCGGTCCGTGCGTGGGCGAAGTCACGAAAGACGATTATTCGCTTCACATTCAACGGTTGACAAAGTTCCTCAACGGAGACAACCAAGAAGTGGTTGAATTGCTTGAAAAGGAGATGCTGGAGCTATCGCAGCACCAAGAGTTCGAGCGCGCGGCGAAAATTCGCGATCGTCTGACTGCCATCGCTCATGTTTTAGAAAGACAATTAATGGTCGGTGATGTCGCCGACGACATGGACGTAGTGGGTATCGCAGAAGACGAATTCACTGCTTCGGTTCAGGTGTTCTTCGTGAGAAGAGGCCGAGTCATTGGCAGGAACGGTTTTTCGTTGGAGAAGGTGGAAGACGTCACTACCCCTCGTCTGTTGGATCGAATTTTTGAGACCATGTACAGCGAAGAGCCCGCACTTGGCATACCGAAGACGGTGCTCGTGCCTTGCGAGCCAGAGAGCCTGCATGCGATCGAATCGTGGCTGAGTGAGTTGCGCGGTTCGGCTGTCCATACCCACGTGCCACTTCGAGGCGACAAACGTGAATTGCTTGCAACGGTTACGCATAACGCTCAGCAGGAACTCAAACGGCACAGTATGAGGCGAGCTACCGATCACGACAGCCGTACCCGCGCGTTAACCGAACTGCAAACAGCGTTGCGGCTTCCACAAGTTCCACTTCGTATTGAGTGTTATGACATGGCCCACCTGCACGGAACCGATTATGTCGGCAGCATGGTTGTGCTTGAGGATGGTCTGCCGTCGAAGAAGGAGTATCGAAGGTTCAAGATAAAGGATGTGGCCGGCAATGACGACTATGCGGCAATGCGTGAAGTGCTAACCCGTCGACTTTCGGCCTACGTGAAGGAACGCGACATGCCCGTAAACGAGCGGGGAGTTACACCCGGTCGTTTTGCCTATGCTCCTCAATTGCTTTTGGTAGACGGCGGTAAGGGTCAACTCTCGGTAGCGATAGACGTAGTTCGGTCGCTCGGCTTGGCTGATGAGATTCCTGTTGCGTCCTTGGCAAAACAGTTCGAGCAAGTATTCATCCCGGGTTCTGATGCGCCGATAGTTTTGGGCCGCACAAGTGATGCACTGTTCATGCTCCAAGTAATTCGCGACGAGGCACATCGGTTTGCAAATACGTTTCACCGAAAGCTTCGCGGCAAGCGCATGAAGGAAGGCCTGCTTGATGGCATCAGCGGCCTTGGCGAAGGTAGGCGTAAACGGTTGTTGAAGGAACTCGGTGGTGCGCCAGGCGTTAAATTGGCAAGCCTCGACCAACTTCGGGCTTTGTCGTGGCTACCGGATTCGGTTGCTATCGCGGTGTTTGAGCATCTCCGTAGGTAGCCTCACCACTAGTGGCTGACATTCTGTTGATCGCGGGTCTATCGGGTGCTGGTCGTTCTCAGGCCGCCGACGATCTAGAGGACTTGGGTTGGTTCGTCGTAGACAACATGCCGATTGCGCTGATTGACAAAGTTGTCGAGTTGGCGGGCTATGGCCCAACGGAACAAAATCAGCTAGCTCTCGTCGTTGGTACCGCTGGCCAGCAAAGCGATGCAGTTGCAACCGTTCATCGTTTGCGCGAAGCAGGGCATCGTGTGCGAATTCTGTTCTTAGATGCATCCACGCCAGAACTTGTACGAAGGTATGGCGCCACACGACGTAAACACCCAATGAGCGCACAGGCATCCAGCGTTGAGGACGCCATCAGTCAAGAGCGTTTGCTTCTCGACTCTGTCAAGGGTGCGGCCGACTTGGTTATTGACACGACGATTTTGAACGTTCATCAGTTGAAGACACAGATTGTCGAACAGTTTGCAGGAGGCTCCGCTGCAGACACCATGCAAATTTCTGTCGTATCGTTTGGGTACAAACATGGTCTGCCGCTAGACGTGGACCTCGTATTTGACGTCCGGTTCCTACCGAACCCGCACTGGGACGAGCACTTGCGACCGCTTACGGGGCAAGACGACGCGGTGAGTGAATTTGTTTTAGGTCAGGATATTTCGCGAGAGTTCCTAGATCGCTTGTACGGCATGTTGGACTTATTGGTTCCTGCATATCGAAGCGAGGGCAAGAGCTACCTGACGGTTGCAATTGGTTGTACTGGCGGGAGGCATCGCTCGGTTGCTATTGCCGAACAACTGTGTAAGTGGCTTTTGTCATCAGGTTTCCGTCCGCGACTGACCCACCGAGACATCACCCGATAGGGGTGATCGGTCGGTTCCGACTATTGTTTTCACCTATGGCAACTTCAACAATTCGCGTCGGTATCAATGGTTTTGGCCGTATCGGTCGTAACTTCTTTCGAGCAGTTCAAGCAGCGCAAGCCCCAATTGAGATTGTGGCGGTCAACGACCTCGGTTCGCTGAAGACGATGGCTCACTTGCTCAAGTACGACTCGGTGCTCGGCATACTGCCGAACGATATTCAGGCTGCCGATGATGGCATCATGATCGATGGCAAGTTGTTGAAAGTTCTTCAACATCGCGACCCGAAGGACCTCCCTTGGAAGGCGCTTGGAGTTGACGTCGTCATCGAATCAACCGGTTTTTTCACCGATCGAGATAAGGCCGCAGCCCATTTGGATGCGGGCGCCCCATTGGTGATTGTCTCCGCACCTTCAACGGGGGCAGACGCAACATTCGTTTATGGAATCAACCACCAGGATTTCGATCGCTCGAAGCATCAGGTCATCTCAAACGCAAGTTGCACGACCAACTGCTTTGTTCCGATGGTGAAAGTGCTCGATGACGCTTTTGGTATCGAACAAGGCTTAATGACCACGGTTCATGCATATACGGGTGATCAACAATTGGTTGACGGCCCTCACAGCGATTTGCGCAGGGCGCGCGGTGCAGCAATAAACATCACACCAACAGGCACTGGTGCTGCGCGAGCAACAAGTTTGGTTCTCGAATCGATGAAGGGGAAGCTCGACGGAACCTCCCTTCGCGTTCCTGTGCCAACCGGTTCAATTACCGACTTTGTGGCCGTGCTTAAGAAGGCTGCGACGAAGGATGAAATCAATGCGGCATTCAAAAAGGCTGCTGACGGCCCTCTGAAGGGTGTGCTCGAATACACAACGGCGCCGATTGTTTCTAGTGACGTCGTTACAAACGCGCATAGCTGTGTTTTCGATAGTGATCTCACCATGAGCATGGGCACTCTGGTAAAGGTTCTTGGTTGGTACGACAATGAGTGGGGTTACTCCAATCGTTTGGTCGACCTCACCAAGCACGTCGGCGCTACCAAGTAATTGCGTTCAGTGGCATCGGTACCAACGCTCGAAGACCTCGGAGATATTAGGGGCAAGACGGTCCTCGTTAGAACGGATTTCAATGTTCCCATGAGCGGCGCAGACGATGCACGCGTAATCACCGACGATTTCCGAATTCGCGCCGCGCTTCCAACGATCAACTACCTCGTTGAGGGTGGGGCAAAGGTTGTGTGCGCCAGCCATCTTGGTCGTCCAAAAGGTGTGCCGTTGCCGAAGTATTCGATGAGCCCAGTTCGTGAGCGCCTTCAGCAACTTGCGCCGGGTGTTGAGTTGCTCGAGAATTTGCGTTTCAATCCGGGCGAGGAAAAGAATGACCCACGGTTCGTGGAGCAGCTGATTGAAGGAATCGACATGTATGTCGATGACGCTTTCGGTGCTGCTCATCGTGAGCATGCATCGATTGTGGGCCCGCCGAAGACGTTGCCGTCTGCTGCTGGCAGGTTGCTTCAACGCGAAGTAGAGATTCTTGGTGGCATGCGCGAAAAACCGGCTCGGCCTTTCGTGGCTGTTCTCGGCGGTTCGAAAGTGAGTGACAAGCTTGCAGTAATCAAGGCGCTACAAGAGCGTGTCGATGCCTTGGTTATTGGCGGCGGCATGTGTTTCACGTTTCTGGCAGCAAAGGGTTACCCAGTCGGAGATTCGTTGTGTGAGCCCGACTACATCGACACTTGTCGCCAACTGATGGAAGGAAAGGTTCCGATCCATCTCCCCGAAGACATAGTTGGTCTTGATGCCGACGGCGTGTATGCCACGTTTGGTGTGCGTTTGCCGAATGGCGCAAAAGGGCTCGACATTGGTCCGGGCAGTGCCGCAGCGTTTACCGACATCATCATGGATGCAAGAACAGTCTTTTGGAACGGTCCCATGGGCATGTTCGAGGATGCGCGCTTTGCCGCAGGTACGCGAACTGTTGCGCAAGCGGTTGCTGACACCAAGGCATTTACTGTCGTTGGCGGTGGTGATTCAGCCGCCGCACTTGCGCAGTTCAAATTGGATGATGAAGTTGATCACGTTTCAACTGGTGGCGGTGCATCCTTGGAATTTTTGGAATTGGGCGACTTGCCCGGTTTAGCAGCGCTGCGAGGAGCACCAAATGTCAAGTAATTCACAAAGTCGAATTCCAATTATTAGTGGTAACTGGAAGATGAATCACAATCATTTCGATGCAATTCAATTTGTTCAGAAGTTGTCTTATTTGTTGACGAAAGATGATTACAACAGCGTTGAAGTTACGATTCATCCGCCGTTTACCGATATTCGAAGTGTTCAAACATTGATTGACGTGGACGAAGTGCGGATCGGTCTCGGCGCGCAACACTGCCACTGGGAAGAAAAGGGCGCATTTACTGGAGAGGTTTCAGCGTCTTTCTTGGGAAAGCTCAATGTTCGTTACGTGATTTGTGGGCATAGTGAACGTCGTGAATTGTTTGGGCAAACCGATGAAGATGTCAACCGCCTTATTGTCTCGATAGTCAAGTCAGGCATGACACCAATAGTTTGCGTTGGGGAAACCTTGACCGAGCGCGAGACGGGCCGAACAACAGCCAAAGTGATGGGTCAGGTTTCGGCTGCGTTGCAGGGCCGCACGCCAGAACAGGTTGCGCAGATGATCATTGCTTACGAGCCAATTTGGGCCATCGGTACAGGCCGGACGGCGACAGCGGGGGATGCGCAAGCGGTTGTAGGCGCTATCCGTTCACAAATCTTGGAATCTTTTGGGGAGCGGGCTGCAATGAATGTTCGGTTGCAATATGGCGGCAGCGTAAAGGCCTCGAATATTGTGGAAATTATGTCCCAGCCAGACATCGATGGCGTGCTCGTTGGTGGGGCAAGCCTCGACCCTGCAGAATTTGCACGAATTATCCAATATCGCCTTCGTTAGCACTAAATAGTTTTCATCGGTTTAGACAGCCAATGGCCTGCTGTTAGCCTCAAAGTACTTGTGGGGGCACCCTGCCTCCGCACATGGGGCGAAAGTCTCACCTAATTCGACGGGGAGGTCGATAGTGAAAAAAACCAACAAACTTGCCAAAGTTGTTGCTGGTTTCGCGTTGTTGTCGCTTATTGCGGCAGCGTGCGGTGGCAGCGAAGACAGCGGCAGTGCAACATCCGATGGTGGCGATTACACGTCGTTAGACGCATGTGCAACACGCACATTCGACTACACGGCACCGGAAACCGCCAGTGCAGGAATGAAAATTACTTATGACATTGCTCCTGAAGCTGTTTGGGAAGATGGCACGCCAATCACGGTTGCCGACTTTGCTGCAACTTGGGATGCATCGCTCAACACACCTGGCTCGATTTCGACATCTGGTTACGACCAAGTAACTGCAGTTGAAGCCGGAACCAGCGACAAGCAAGTCGTTGTAACGCTCAAGTCGGTTTACGCACCGTACAAGGGCCTGTTCTCAGGACTCATTAAGGCTGCAGCAGTCGAGAATTCGGCTGACGTTTCTGGTGATTTCGCTGACATGCTTCCTTACTCGGGTCGTCCATACAAGATGGAATCATGGAGCCCAGACCAAGTTGTCTATGTTCCAAACGAAAACTACTGGGGCACCGATAAGCCAGTAACGCCAAAGGTCGTCATGGTACCTAAGGCTGATAGCGACACCGAGATTGCAGCGTTGAAGGCGGCAGAAGTCGACTTCATCTACCCGCAGTATTACGGCGGCATCGAAGAGGCAGTTGGCACCGACAACATCAGCACATCTGTGCAGTACGGCGGAGACTACGAAGCGCTCTACTTCCAGCAGAAGTGCGGACCGTTCTCCGACCCAATCTTCCGCCAGGCGTTTTCAATGTCAATCGATCGCGACGCATTGTTCGAGCAGATCTACATTCCAATCTCGGCTAGCGCCAAGTTGTTGGATTGTGGTCCAATCGTCCCAGGCACTTACTGCAACGGCGATGAATTCGCTGGCGGTTTCGACGCCGAAGGTGCAGCGAAATTGATGGAAGACAACGGCTGGGAAAAGAATGCCGAAGGTCTCTGGTCTAAGGATGGTGCAGAATCGCCAAAGATTCGCTGGGTAATCAACACGGGCAACACCCGTCGTGAAAATACCCAGGCATACCTGATTCCGTTGCTACAGGCTGCAGGTTTCAACGTCGTTGCAGACAACTGCGACGCCGCTTGCTACTTCCAGACTCGTTTACCAGCATTGGATTACGACTTGGCTATGTACATCAGCACGGCTCCACCAGACCCTGCTTACCTCACCAGCTCGTTTGCTTGTGACTTGATCCCAACAGAGGCCAATGGAAACATCGGCCAGAACAGCACCGGTTGGTGTAATGCCGAGGCTTCTGACTTGCTCCACAAGGCGGATGTTGAGGTAGACCCAGCGGTTCGCGCGGACAACATCAAATCCGCGCTCAAGCTGATGGCTGCTGATCACATCATGTTGCCTTTGTTCCAGTTCCCGAAGTCGGGCTTCTGGCGCACAGACAAGGTGGGCGGCCCAGTCGATGGCGAGTTGAACAACTACCAAGCCTTCATCAACTTCCACCAGTGGACAGATGTTGACGGTGACGGAAAGATTGTCATCGCTGCTGAACAGTGGCCAGAGTGCCTCAACCCAATCACGGAGTGTGCAAACTCTTCGTGGATGGTGTGGACGACTGCATTCCCAGTTAGCCCTGGCGCATATGCCACAACAAACGACGGAAACTACGTAGTCACCAATTTGTTGACTGGCGAAGCAACCGTAGAAGTGCTCTAAAGCACAATTACTAAATAGGCAATACGCATCGACGGTGCGCGGATTACGTAGATTTACGTAGTTCGCGCGCCGTCTGCGCATAGAGGGGAGACACATGTTTCGGTTTATCGCCCGTCGCGCAGTGTGGGCTATACCGACGCTCCTTCTTGTTACGTTCTTGGTGTACATGGCTCTTCGATTAGGCACAGATCCAATCGAAAGTTATAAACGCACCAACCCCCGCGCAACGCGCGCAAAAGTTGAGCAGTACCGCAAGCTGAATGGATTGAATACAAATTACGTTTTGGGGTATCTCAATTGGTTAAAGAATTTTGTTACCTTTAACTGGCCCCGCAGTATCAAGGGCAGCAGGGAAGTTTGGCCGGCATTGAAGGACGCAATCGCTAACACATTGCGATTGGGAAGTGCCGCCAGTTTCATCGGCATCGTGTTTGGTCTTGCTGCTGGAATGTTCGCTGCGTTAAAGCCTGGCAGCCGTCGAGATGTCAGTGTGAACACGGCTGCTTTCGTAGGCATCTCGATACCTCCGTACATTTCGGCCGTGCTCTTGCAATTACTGTTCGCGGTTTACTGGAGTAAGTGGTTTGGGAGTACGTTATTTCCAACAAGTGGTGTGTATCCGCCGGGTCAATCTGGTTTCGATTTGTTATTGATGCTGAAGCACATGGCGTTGCCAACATTTGTTGTTGCGATTCAGATCATCGCGGTGTACAGCCGTTACATGCGCTCTTCGTTGCTAGATGTCCTCAGTTCCGACTACATGCGTACCGCGCGCTCAAAGGGCATCAGCGAGCGGCAGGTTTTGTTTCGACACGGAGTCCGGAATGCCCTCATTCCGATAACGACAATCGCAGCGTTAGACATCGGGGCAATTGTTGGTGGTCTTATCATCACCGAGAATATTTTCGATTATCCGGGTATGGGTAAATACTTTCTCAAGGCTTTTGATCAAGGTGATTTTCCGTTGCTCATGCCATGGATGGTGATCGTCGTCGCGTCGGTGCTGTTGTTCAACTTGATTGCGGACGTTTCCTACGCCTTCTTGGATCCAAGGATTCGCCTTGACTGAGATAGCAAGCCTCTCGCCGCGCCAATTGGCTTTCCGACGTTTTGTCTCTCACAAAGCGGCAGTGGGGAGCAGCATCATCATCGGCGTGTTGACTATCTTTGTTTTTCTTTCACCAATCACCGCTCGTTACGGAGTTAACGAGGCAGTAAAACTGCCACCCAACACATTTCTGCCGCCACAGGGGATTGCTTGGTTGGGAACAGACGACATCGGTCGCGACCTGTATAGCCGATTGATTTTTGGGATCAGGGTTTCGCTGATAATCGGTGCTTCTAGCGCGATCATTTCGGTTGCGATCGGGTGTTTGATCGGCGCAGTAGCGGGCTTCAGGGGTGGAAAGTTTGATGACATCGTTATGCGCGTAACCGACTTGTTTCTCGCTTTTCCATTTTTGGTCGCTCTCTTAGTTGTTCGAAATACCATTGGGGCTGTCAGCTGGCTTTCGCCGATTATCGGTGATAAGTCATCAATCCGATTCATTGTGTTCTTATTAGCAATCTTCGGTTGGATGGGTGTTGCTCGTATTGTTCGTGGTCAGATTCTGGCGTTGAAAGAGCGCGAGTTCATAGAGGCTGCGCGGGCTGTAGGAGCAACCCGTCGGTACATCATCATGCGTCACCTCTTGCCAAACTCTGTTGGCCCAATCATGGTGGCCCTGACGTTTTCGGTTGTTGGTGCAATCACTGCGGAGGCGACGCTGGCCTTCTTCGGTTATGGACCACAAGCCGGAGATGGTGCCACTTCGCTTGGTGTCTTGGTAGGCGGTGCTAAGGGTGCGGTTCAGACTGGCTATTGGTGGATAGCGGTTTTCCCCTGCGTTGCTTTGGTCTTGATATCTCTTTGCATCAACTTCATTGGCGATGCGTTGCGAGACGCGACCGACCCCCGTTTGGATAGGGGCGAATGATGTCCGAATTGGTTCTTTCGGTACGTGATCTGAGCGTTACCTTCGCCACTCCGGCCGGGCCGCTTACGGCTGTACGGGGCGTGGACGTTGACGTGCACGCTGGTGAGATTGTTGGTGTGGTTGGCGAGTCGGGCTCTGGCAAATCGGTTACGTTTCTCGCCGCAATGGGATTGTTGCCTAAACGTGCCCATGTCACTGGCTCTGTCGTATTGAATGGCCAGGAATTAATTGGCGCCTCGCCAAAGATTCTGCGCTCTGTCAGGGGGCGCCTACTTTCCATGATTTTCCAAGATCCTCTTTCGGCACTCAACCCCGTGCACCGCGTAGGCGATCAAATCGTAGAGATGCTGCAATCACATCAAAAGATTTCGCAGAAGACGGCATTTGCAAAGGCGGTCGAGCTGTTGGACATCGTTGGAATACCGCAGCCTGATGAAAGGGCACGGCAATATCCACATGAGTTTTCTGGTGGCATGCGCCAGCGTGTGGTAATCGCAATGGCCATTGCTAATAATCCAAAAGTTTTGGTTGCAGACGAACCGACTACTGCGCTCGACGTCACCGTACAAGCCCAAATTCTTGAAGTGATCCAGCGTGTTCAACAAACGTTCGGCACTGCGGTCGTACTGATTACCCACGATCTTGGCGTCATCGCACGCGTTGCTGATCGAGTCAATGTGATGTACGCAGGACGCAATGTAGAGACTGGCTCCGTGACCTCAATGTTCGAACAACCAAGCCATCCGTATACACGCGGTTTACTCGCTTCGTTGCCGCAAGAAGGCGTAGATCGGCTCCAACCGATCTTGGGATTTCCGCCAAATATGTTGAACCCACCTCCTGGTTGCGGGTTCGCGCCACGCTGTCCGCATGTACAGCCTGCTTGTGACGAGTTGCTTCCACCGTTGCGGGATTTCAAGAATGTGCAAACGGCTTGCGTTCGTGCTGAAGAGCTTTCAGTTGAAGGAGCTAGCTGATGTCGTCACCATTGTTGGAAGTGAAATCACTAGTCAAGCACTTTGAACTGAGAAAGAATTCAGGTTTACGTAAAAGCAAAAGAATTGTTCAGGCGGTGTCCGATGTTTCGTTCACCCTTGAACGTGGACACACTCTTGGAATAGTTGGCGAGTCGGGCAGTGGCAAGACAACTGTTGGTCGTTGTTTGCTGCATCTTATTGAACCAACTTCGGGCAGTGTTATCTTCGACGGCAATAATCTTTCGACGCTTAGTTTCGAAGAATTACGAATCCTTCGTCGAAGGATGCAGATAGTTTTTCAAGATCCTTTTGCATCACTTGATCCAAAGATGACAGTTGGCGCATCGATCGCCGAGCCGTTTACCGTGCAAGGTATTTCGGGCAACCACGATGAGAAGGTTGTGGAGTTGTTGCAGCTGGTGGGGCTTGCAAGCGACCACGCTAAACGCTTTCCTCACGAATTTTCGGGCGGACAACGCCAACGAATTGGTATTGCGCGCGCGTTGGCGTTGAATCCAGATCTGATCATTCTCGATGAGCCAGTTTCTGCCTTGGACGTCAGTATCCAGGCTGGTATCGTCAACCTTTTCGGTGATTTGCAGAAGCGTTTGGGCATGTCGTATGTGTTTATCGCCCACGATTTATCGGTTGTTCGACACATCGCAGACCAAGTAGCTGTGATGTACCTAGGCAAGATCGTAGAAATTGGCGCTAAGGACGCGGTGTACGACCACCCAACGCATCCATATACGAAGGCGCTTCTTTCTGCGGTCCCGATTGCCAATCCAACCACAGAACGATCGCGAAAACGGATCATGCTCGAGGGTGATGTTCCTTCGCCGGTCAATCCACCCTCGGGATGTCGTTTCCGGACACGTTGTTGGAAGGCCCAAGCACTTTGTGAAACGAGCGAACCCGCGCTGATCGTTCGTCCCACTGGCCAGATGTCGGCCTGCCATTTCCCAGAATCCTGAGGATAGAATTTCGCCGTGCGTGATTTCATCAAATACCTCAGCCTCGTACTTAATGTCATTTCAATGTTTGCAATGATCGTCGGTGTTCTATTGCACAGTGGTCGTGGCGGCGGCTTGAGCGACATGTTCGGTGGTGGCAGTGGTTCCACGGCTTTGGGTTCTGCAGCAGCAGAGCGAAATCTCAACCGCATCACTACAGTATTTGCGTTGATTTGGCTGTTCACGGTTGTCGCATTAGGCATGTTGCTTGCTTAATTAAGGCAAGCTTGGAGTAAAATAAGGTTCCACGTCGGAGTGGCGAAATTGGCAGACGCACCAGCTTGAGGGGCTGGCGCTCGAAAGGGCGTAGGGGTTCAAGTCCCCTCTTCGACACCACATCACCATGTAGTTTTAATGTGTGACAACCACTCGCACGATGGAAGAGATTGCGAGAATTCAGAAAAATACGCTTCGTGTATTAGTCGCAAGCCAAATCGCGGGCTCCGCAGCACTCGCCGCGGCGGTTACGGTCGGTGCGTTCGTGATGCAAGACATTCTTGGTCAGAGCACACCATGGGGTGGTGCTGCTTCCGCGACTGTCACAATGGGCACCGCATTTATGGCTCAAGTGCTTGCGCGTCAAATGAACCAGCATGGTCGTCGTAGAGGTTTACAACTTGGATACACGTTTGCAATCATCGGCGGGCTCATTGCGGGTGTCGGTGCCGAAACAAAAACAATGTGGGTCTTTATCCTCGGGTTGTTTTTGTTTGGCAATGGCCAGGCATCGAATTTGCTTTCGCGTTATGCGGCAACCGATTTAGCCCAGCCGAACAACAGGGCATCGGCAATGAGTCGAATTCTTTTTGCGTCAACCTTCGGTGCGGTTTTTGGTCCCTTGCTTATTCGGCCTGCAGAACAATTGGGTATGTCGTTGTTTGGATGGAACCAGTACACAGGGCCGTGGGTTTTTTCCGGAGTGTTCTTTTTTACATCTCTAATAAACACCACAGTTCGACTGAGGCCCGATCCGCTGGAAGTTGCGGGTGGACTTAATTCGCAAGCGGCAGCAGGTTTGCCAAAGCGTTCATTCAAGGACGTCTGGAGAATTTTCAAAGGATCCGCGGAGGGGCGGTTGGCTCTTACGAGCATGATCATTTCGCAGATGACGATGGTTGCGGTTATGACGATGACCCCAGTGCACCTCAAAAGCCACGGTCATGAGACCGTCAGCGCGTATGTCATTTCGCTTCATATTGTCGGCATGTATGCGTTCAGCCCGTTGATTGGCAAATTCTCCGACGCGCGGGGAAGGCACAACACGATCATGGTCGGAGCGTTGTTGTTGATGGCCAGCACCGTCATGTCGGCACTAGCGGGCGATTCTCCCGCATTGTTGTTTCCCTCCCTATGGTTGCTTGGCATCGGATGGAGTTTTGGTTTAATCGGGGGATCAAGCCTCTTGGTCGACTCTGTAGCTTCCGAATCTCGCGTCCGAGTTCAGGGAACTGCTGATTTGCTCATGAGTTTTTTCGGGGGTATGGCTGGATTCTCGAGTGGTTTCATTCGCAAAGCCATTGGTTTCCACTGGCTTTCAAATTTGGGCACGGTGCTCGCAGCTGTGTTACTGATCTCGGTGATTGTTCGGGTTGGTCGGGCTTCGGTGCAGAATTCCGCCTAAGGTTTGCGTATGAAGCGGTGGAAGAACTGGGCCGGAAATCAACGGGCAATCCCGAAGTCTGTGCACCTTCCATCTTCTGAAAACGAATTGGTTGCCATTGTTCGATTTGCTCAAGCCGCTAAACGGCGTGTGAAGGTGGTTGGGTCCGGGCATAGTTTCACCGCAGTGGCCGTAGCCGACGACATATTGGTTGACCTGCGAAATTATGGTGAGTTTTTGGAAGTGAGTACAGACCGAAACTCGGTAACGGTTCAATCGGGAATGGTCTTGGCTGACCTGAACGAACGTCTTCATCGAGAAGGTCTTGCGATGCCAAACCTAGGCGACATCACTTATCAAACAATTGCTGGTGCTCTCTCTACATCAACACACGGAACTGGTCATGCGCGAACGGGCCTGGCTGCCCAGGTGGTCGGTTTTCGTCTCATTGATGCAAGTGGAAATGTTTTGCAGTGCTCCGAACACGAGAACGACGAAGTTTTCCATGTAGGTCGAGTTGGCTTGGGCGCGCTTGGCGTGCTCAGCACATTGACGATGCGGGTGGTTCCAGCGTTTCAACTGTGCGCGGTAGAAGAACCCATGCGGGTGAAAGATGTGCTCGTAAACATTGATCAGCTGGTTAATGACAATGACTTCTTCGAGTTTTATTGGATCCCGCACACTGGCTGGGCGCTCACGAAGCGAAACAATATTTGCGATCTTCCGTCAGATCCGCCGCGGCGCTTCGCGCACTGGTGGAACAAGATCTTTATGGAAAACATCGCCTTCGGTGCGTTGTGCTATTTGGGCAGAATGCGACCGGGTCTCATACCGCGATTAGCAAAGGTTTTGCCCAGTACGGGGCGTGTCGAGTACGTCAACGCAAGTTACAAGATATTCGCAAGTACAAGACTTGTTCGCTTTTACGAGATGGAGTATTCAATCAACAGGGAGTCGGTCGTACCGGCTCTTGAACGGGTAATGAAACTTGTTGATGACGAAGGACTGTTGCTTAATTTTCCAGTGGAAGTCAGGTTTACTGCGCCAGATGATGTGTCCCTTTCGACAAGTTATGGTCGCTCAAGTGCGTACATTGCAGTGCACGTATTCAAGGGAATGCAACACGAGCCTTACTTCCGTGCCGTTGAAAAGATCATGATGGACTATGGCGGCAGGCCCCATTGGGGAAAGATTCACTTTCAGTCAGCAGAGTCGTTGTCGAGCCTGTATCCTGAATATCAGCGTTTTATTGAAGTTCGGAACCGTCTCGATCCCGAGGGTGTGTTCACAAACGACTATTTGCGTCGTGTGCTTGGCCGGTAGGTCGCACAACCCCCTAGGCAATTGAGGAGAAACACATGAGTACGAGTTGGTCGGCGCTTGGCGTCCCCGAAAGAATCGTTGCAGGTTTACTTGCACGCGACATCACAAGTCCATTCCCAGTGCAGGCTGCAACATTGCCCGACGCGCTGCAAGGTCATGACATTTGTGGCAAGGCACCAACAGGCTCGGGCAAGACCCTGGCCTTTGGTATTGCTCTTGCACTGAAAGTAGAGAAGTCGAAGCCAGGCCGTCCGCAAGGATTGGTTCTTGTGCCTACGCGAGAACTTGCTGCCCAGGTAGCTAAAGAAGTTTCTATGTTGTGTTCGGGTAGCGACATTCGTGTTGCTGCTGTTTACGGTGGAGCAGGGTACGGACCGCAGGTGAAGGCAGCTCGCGCGGCAAGCATCGTGGTAGCAACCCCAGGTCGACTGGAAGACCTCATCAAACGACGAGATCTTGATCTTGGTGCCGTTGCACTCGCAGTTATTGACGAGGCCGACCGCATGGCCGACATGGGTTTCATGCCTGCCGTCAAGCGAATTATGCGTGCAGTATCAAAGAACCGCCAGACATTGTTGTTTTCGGCAACGCTAGACGGTGACGTTGATGCTTTGATCAAAGAGTTTCAGAACTCACCCAAGAAGCACCAGATTGCAGCAGCAGAGAATGCAGGCGAGATCGATCACTTGTTTTGGAACGTCGGGCGAGAAGATCGAACCCGCATGGTTGCCGAAATTGCAACTCATTACGAACGGGCAATCGTGTTTTGTCGCACCAAGCATGGCTCCGACAGGCTTGCAAAAAACCTCGATTCGATGGGCATGAGTACATGTGTCATTCACGGCAATCGAAGCCAGGCACAGCGCGAAAAGGCGCTCGAGCAGTTTCGCCGTGGCAAAGCAACCGTCATGGTTGCAACCGACGTAGCCGCACGCGGTATTCACATTGATGCTGTGCCTGTAGTGATTCACTTTGACCTTCCAGAAGATCCGAAGGATTACATCCACCGATCTGGTCGAACAGGGCGCGCTGGTCAGAAGGGTGTTGTCATCTCGCTTATCGATAAATCGATGCGACGTTCAACTGCGCAACTGACAAAGGGCATGAAGTTTGAAGTCAGTTATGTCGATCCAGACTTCGAGGCCATCTCATTGCCAACGAAACCAATACGCCCGGGTGAAATCGGAACAGTAAAGGCACTCTCGCTTCAACGAGCCTGACGTTTTATAGGCAAATATCTTGCGGTCTTACAGGGACACGCAGGAGGGCCTTGCCAGTTGCTGCTCGAATGGCAGCGACAATAGCTGGAGTAACAGAAATGCATGGAGGCTCGCCGATGCCCTTTGCGCCTAGCGGTGCTTGGGGCTCGGGTTCCTCGATCATGACCGCAACAACTGATGGGGCATCGAGCGCGGTCGGCAGCAGGTAATCGGTGAAGCTGGGGTTCTTCACTTTGCCGTTTTCAAGCACGATCTCTTCCATTACTGCCAGTCCCAAGCCTTGGGCAATGCCGCCTTCCAATTGACCAAGTGCGCTGAGAGGGTTCAACACTTTGCCTACGTCTTGTGCCGTTGCAATTTGTACAACCTTGACAAGCCCTAATTCGCAGTCAACGTCCACAACTGCTCGGTGCGCGACAAATGCGAATGCGACGTGACAATTACCTTGACCGTTTTCATCGAGGTCTTCAGTTTTTCGGTGATGATGTTCGAATGTCTCTGAAAACGTCACTCCTTCTGTTGCCTCCACGACGCTGATACGGAAGTCGCCTATTGAATCAACGACATCCGTGCCGTCAATGAGTAAGCGGATTGGGTCGATGTTGTGCAGTTTTCCTACATGCTCAAACATTCGTTCGCGTACCAGTCGGCATGCACCGTCAACCGCTCCACCGCTCATCCAGGTTTGCCTGGACGCCGATGTCGAGCCAGCCGAGCCAATCTGGGTATCAGAAACCTCCTGCACAACTTGATCGACGCCAAGAACACTGCGCGCTATTTGTGGCGCGAGAGTAACGAAACCTTGTCCTACTTCGGATGTAGCGAACTTGAGCGAGGCAACACCGTTGCTCAGAGTGCAGCGAGCGGTCGCGTAGTCATCGAAGCCCTCGCTGTACATAAGGTTCTTCATCGAAACGCCCCATCCGATTCCGCGCACAATGTTCTTGCGTTCGGCTGTCAGGCCGCTGCCACCCGGTAATTCGAGTGCGTTAACAAGATCCGGCATGGGAGGTGGAAGGGGAATGGCATCAGTTTCTCGGATGCATCGCTCGACAGGAGCAACACTCTCCATGACCTGACCCGTAATTATCTTGTCTCCAGTGTGCATGGCATTGATCAGCCTGACCTCTACTGGCGACAATCCACAAGCTTCCGCAATCTTGTCCATTTGCCCCTCGTGTGCAAAACAAGCCTGCACGACGCCAAATCCGCGCATTGCTCCACACGGTGGGTTATTAGTCCGAACTGCGTACCCGTCAACTACGGCATTGTCGCATTGGTATGGGCCTTGTGTATGCGTAATTCCGTTGATGAGCACCGCAGGAGAGGTGCTGGTGTACGCGCCGCCGTCAAAGACCATGCGCGCTTCAATTTTTATGATCTTTCCATTTTTGTTTGCGTGGTGACGCATCCAAACAGTCGCGGGATGTCGATGTACGTGCCCGAAGAAGCTTTCCTCGCGGCTGTATTGCATCTTGATAGGGCGCCCTGTGCGCAGGGCGAGGAGGCAGCAGTGAACTTGCAGGCTGATGTCTTCCCGCGCGCCAAAGGCGCCCCCGACTCCACCGAGAACGAGACGAACATTGTTTTCCGGAAGGTTGAGACATGCAGCTATCTGTCCGCGGTCCTCGTGTAGCCATTGCGTTGCGATGTGCAATTCCACGCCTTGAGCACCTGGATCGGGGAAAGCCATGGCGGCTTCAAGGCCGAGAAAGGCCTGATCCTGCATGCCAATGGTGTAGTTGCCCTCCACGATGATGTCACCGGTTGCATTCGAATCACCGTGAATAATGCGTTGATGTCGAATCAGGTTGCCATCCGGATGAATTGGTGGCGTGCTCGGAAGAATTGCAAGTTCGGCATCGACCAAGGGGGTCATAACCTCGTACTCAACAACGATTGCTGCAAGTGCACGTCTGCATGTTTCGGGATGATCTGCAGCAACTGCGGCGACAGGTTCGCCCATGTATCGAACTACATCCTTCGCGAACACCGGTTGGTCGCTAGAAATTAGGCCATATGTAAGCTTTCCCGGAACGTCTTCGGCTGTGATAATCGCTTGCACTCCAGCGATGAGAAGAGCCTTAGTGGTATCGATCGACTTGATTCGGGCGTAAGGGTGCGGAGAACGAAGTGTTGCGCCCCAAAGCATGTTCTCGGCACGCATATCCGAAGAGAAGGAAAACTCTCCAGTCACTTTTGCAACACCGTCCGGCCGAAGTGCACTTGTGCCCAATACGTCGCGGTTTCTGGTTGATGTTTTTGCAGTCATTATTTGCTCTTCTCTCGAGTTTCGATGACAGCATTTACGGCTGCAAAAATTCGTCCGTATCCAGTGCATCGGCAAATGTTGCCTGAGATTGCTTCCTTCACTTCGATGTCGCTCGGCGAAGGATTTTGTTCGAGGAGATGATGAACGGCGACAATAAGTCCAGGTGTACAGAATCCGCATTGCACAGCGCCCTCGGTGACAAAGGCCGCTTGCACATCGGAAATAGCTCGTGCCGTATCGCCGATTACCGTGTCGGCCAGCAGTCCCTCAACCGTTGTAATGGTGGAGTCAATAGCAGTGGCAGCCATTACTAGACATGAACAAACCGCATCGCCGTCCAGCAGAACGGTGCAACTGCCACATTCGCCTTGTTCGCAGGCGCCTTTGGAACCGGGCAGGTCCAGTCGTTCGCGAAGCACGTACAAGAGGCTTTCGCCAATCCATGAGTCCTTTACTGGGCACTCTGCTCCATTGACATTCAACGTGTACATCTGATGTTCTGCGGTCATGAGTTGGCCTTTAGTAGTAGTCGTTCTGCGAGAACGGATATGGCGTGTCTGCGATATTCGGCGGTGGAGCGATGATCATCGATCGGCCGCGCCTCAAGTGCGGCCCTACGACCGAACTCCTTTGCAACATCCCCAGAGAAATTTGCAGCCGCAATGTCAACTTGGTCCGACAGCCACTGTTCGCTTTCTCGGCATCGGATGATTGTGGGGCCAACTGCCCCGAGGGCCAATCGAACCTGAGACTGCGACGCGTCTATTGCGAGACAGGCCGATGCAACTGAGATGACCATGGCGTTACGCACGCCCACTTTTGAATAGCCCTGAAAACCCCGCAAAATGGGAACAGTGACTCCAGTGATTATCTCATCTGGCATCCGGGCATTCTTCTTTACCCCCACCATGAAATCGTGTATCAACACTTCTCGACTCGAATCAACCGATTGGAGGTGGACTGTGGCGTCGAGTGCGGACAACACCGGTAAACCATCGCCAGCAGGGGAGCAAGTACCGAGATTGCCGCCTAGAGAACCAGCGGCCCGAATCTGCGGTGATCCAACTGTGCGAGATGCCTGAGCGAGGGCGGGGAGCAATTTGAGGAACGGATCATTTTCTAGCGTCTGATACGGGACACCTGAACCGATGAATATCACGCCTTTGTCATCTTGAACCGAGTAGCTGCGTAACTCTTGCACTTTGCGTAACGCAACAATATGTTCAGGCTTGTAGTGGTTGAAGTTGATCTCAACCATTGTGTCTGTGCCGCCTTGCAGTAGGCGTGCTTCAGGCGTAGCTCGAAGCGCTGCCAGTGCGTCGGCAAGATTGGTTGCGACGATTACGGTCATGAAACCCCGTCCCAATCCGAGAACGTATCGATCATTGCCTTGACATCGCCAAGTGGGTACAAGATCGGGCAGGTTGCACCATTTTCGATGTAGTGCAGAACCTGTTTACGCGCCTCTTGTGGTGTGCCTGATGCCGTCAGCATTTGTACTATCTCATCCGGAACCAACTTCGAGGCCGCGGTGACTTGTTCATGAGTGGCTGGCCATGTGAGCACTTCGCCAACCTTGTCGAGGAGTGACTGCGGAACGCCAGAGGCTTTCATAATGTGCGGTTGCTGACCAAGATATTGAGTGACCATCTCTCTCGCCATGTTTAATGCGACTTGGCGATCTTCGTGAACGCTGCAAACAACCAGCTGGGGTCTGTCGATATCTTCAATTTTTCGGTTTGCCTTCGCAGCACCAGCACCGAGAGCTTCTATCGCTTGTTTGTTGTAGTCAGGTGAAACCAAGTAGTTGAGCACCACACCATCTGCGATTTCGCCAGTCAGTTCCATCATCTGCATACCAGTAGCCCCGATGTAGATCGGTACATCCTTCCTTCGACGCTCCTGATACACGTAATCCAATTCAATGCCGTCAAATTTTACGAATTCTCCATCGAATGTCACATTCTCATTATTGAGGAGCGCCCGAACGGCAGTGACAATCTCTCGCATGGCTTTGAGAGGCTTGGCTCGGCTGATGCCAACCTTTTGTGCAAGCGGATCCCACCATGCTCCGATACCGAGGATCACTCGTCCGGGTGCCAGATCGTCAAGCGTAGAAAAAGTTGCGGCCAAGCGTGCCGGGTTGCGGCTCCAGCAATCGACAACACCCGAGCCCACTTTGATGGTGTTCGTTACAGAGGCAAAGGCAGCCATTGGCACGGTTGCTTCCCGTACAAGGCGGCTCTCCGCCTGCCACACGGCCTCGAAACCTTTGCTTTCTGCGTACTGGGTAAATTCCATCCCTTCACGAATGCGATGCGCGTCTTGGAGATAGATAGCAACTCTGGCCTTGCCTGTAGTTGGATTGATTGCCTGCAGCGGTAACGACATGGTTAGAGCCTTTCGTGGAGTCTTTTTGCTTGTTCGGTTGCTTTTGTACGAACTTCTTCAATATCAAAGGTTGTGGGCTTGCCGTCTTTTAACACGGTTTTTCCATCGACGATTACCTCAACTGGGTGTACTCCCGTGGTGAACGCGAGTTTCCAAGGATCATCTACGGCGTCGTACGACCAAACGACCACATCTTTGCGTGCTTCTGGAAAGTAGTGATAACCATTCTCTAACCAAGACCAAACAGTTGCGGGGTTCTCTTTGATATCAAACTCGCGTAAGCGAGCGTATGCAAGTCGGAATTCTTCCAACATGTCGCTGCCTATGCCGTCGGTGCCGAGGAGTGTCGTGTTAGTTCGTCGCGATGGTGCTGAATAGCCAACGCTGTTGTTCATGTTTGATCGGGGATTGTGCACGATGCGACCATTGAGGTGGCGATCGAGAAGGACGCAATGGACGAGAAGCCAGTCGTCGGAGGCAATCGACTCAAGCCTTTTTCCTGCGTTCTTGTCATCTATGCCTTCGGCTACATGAATATGCACGCCGACGGAATGCTTCTTTGCAAGTGCTGATGCAGAATGTATCGTCTCGTCGGAACACGTGAAGGCTGCATGCAATCCGACCATTCCGCGGCCGCCATTTGAGAGATAACGATCACATTCGTCGAGCGCCCGTTTGGCGGCACTCGTCATTTTTGAATCGGGGTCAACAGAATCGATCAATGCACCATTGTCCGTCCAGCGATCAGTTGCCCCGAAGCAGGTATTGACCCGCACGCCCATGTCGGCGCAAGCCTTGGCAATGACATCGAGCGAACCCTCGATGAAGTTGGGGGATTCGTGATGGTCGATGATCGAAGTTGTGCCGCTCATGAGCGCCTCTGCGGCACCGAGTGCGGCAGACCAGTAAAGCATTTCGGAATCTAATTGGGCGTCGAGCCTCCACCAGACTTGGCGCAAAGTGGATATGAAATCTGTTGGTGCGGATGGCGGTGCGGGCATTCCACGGGCAAGTGTCGAATACAAATGATGATGCGCGCAAATAAGCCCGGGCGTGCGGTTGGACACGAACCTACTCCTCGGTTGCGTCTTCGGTTGCCGACCGCATTGGCAGTCGATTTCTCCACTGGCCGTCGAACTGTCGTAAAGCTTCAGCTACCGCACCGGCTGTCGGCACCAAACCAATTTCGCCGACACCCTTAATTCCGTATGGTGAATTTGGTTGGGGAGACTCGACAAGAATCACGTCAATTTGGGGCACGTCTTTGGCGCGCAATATACCCAGTGATCTCAAGGTCATGTTTGTTGGGAATCCGGTCTCGGGGTCATGGGGGAAGTTTTCCGAGAGCGCATAACCCAAGCCCATGTGAACGCTTCCTTCAATCTGTCCTTCACAAAGCTGTGGGTTCACAGCACGTCCAACGTCGTGAGCCGCAAGTACTCGCTCAATCTTCCCAGTGGCTTGATCGCATACAACCATTTGTGCGGCGTAACCAAAAGTTGAGTGAATAATCGGATTCTCGACACCAGGTTCACCAAGCTTTGTCGTCCAATCAACTCGATACTCGCCACAGTGATCGACGCCTATTGCATTGTTGGCCGCACGGGCAGCTTCGCAAGCCGCCTTTACTGCGCCTGCGCCCATAAGGGTTCCTCGTGAGCCGGTGGTTTGGCCAAGCCCAAGCTCTCTGGTCGTGTCCACGATGACGTCAACTTTGTCTGGGTCGATACCGAGCTCTTGCACTGCAACTTGCAATGCAACAGTGTTGATGCCTTGTCCCATTTCGGTCCACCCATGGCGAACTTCAATTCGGCCATCTTCCATGAATCGAATGACAGCCCTTGTGATCTCTTTGAAACCGTTACCTAGACCGCTGTTTTTCAGACCAAGCCCAAGACCAACGGCCTTTCCGCTTTGCACTGCAGCCTCGTAGTGGGGCTTGATAGCTTTCAGGCATTCGGAAGCGCCCAAGCAACCATCATCCATGATTTGCCCTGGCCCCCACACTTGACCGGGCATGATGACGTTGCGTTGTCGAATCGTCCAACCGTCAATGCCAACGCTTGTAGCAAGACGGTCCATGATTCCTTCCATGGCGAACTGCGCCTGGTTGGCACCGAAACCACGGAAAGCACCACACACGGGATTGTTCGTCCGAACAGCGATGGCTTCTACGTCGATGTTGGGCACTTGGTAAGGGCCGCTGGCATGGCCAGCCATCCGCTCTAGAACCTTCATACCGACGCTTGCGTAGGCACCGCTATCGCCGACGGCGCGCACACGGAGTGCGACAAGTTTGCCCTCTGCATCGCACCCAGCCTTGTAATGCATCCGAATCGGGTGTCGTTTTGCATGCATCAGCAGTGACTCTTCGCGGGAGAGCGTGCACTTCACAGGTTGCTTAAGCAGCCATGCGCAAAGTGAAGCATGGGCTTGGTTGCTCATGTCTTCTTTGCCGCCAAATGCGCCGCCGTTGGTGATCAATTCAACCGTTATGTGCTCATTATCAACGCCGAGCATTCGAGCGATGTCGTTTCTGTCATCCCAAATACCTTGGCCACCGGAATACACGTGCAATCGTTGACCATCTACCGATGGAACTGCAAGGGTGCTCTCTGGCTCAAGAAAAGCATGTTCGATGCGCTGCGTTGTGAAAGTTTCCTCAACAACGTGCGCAGCGGTTGCAAAGGTCGAATCAACGTCGCCGCGTTGATATCGGCTTTCGCTGAGGGTGTTTGACGTAGTCTTCCAAACTGCTGGATCACTGCTAGCCAGGGCAACATCGGGGTCGGTAAACGGTTTGAGAACGTCGTAGTTCACCTGGATCAACTTCGCTGCTTCACGAGCATTTTGCCTGGTGTCGGCGACAACAATTGCCAAAACATCGCCGGCATACGATGTACGACCACCAACAGGAATCATTACAGGCCAGTCTTTGTAGATAATTCCAACCATCAGTTCGCCTGGAATGTCTGCGGCGGTGTAAATCGCGGTTACGCCAGGTGCTTTGCGTGCGATATCAACATTGATATCGACCACATTCGCACGTGTATGAGCAGTGAAATGCAATGCTGCGTGAAGCATTCCGTCTACGCGAATGTCATCTACATAGCCGCGGTCGCCTAGCGCTAGAGCCTCGGCTTCATACTTAACGCTGCGCGAACCTACGCCTCCTGTTTTAACTAGAACCGGCGTTACGTCTTGGGCAACCATCTCAATTGCATCAAGAATCTTCACATATCCAGTGCAGCGACAAAGATGCGCGCCAAGATGTCGAGCCATGTCTTCGCGCTTTAACGACGAACCCTTTTTGTCAACCTGTGCTTTCGCTCTGACAACTATTCCCGGAATACAAAACCCACATTGCAGACCACCGCACGCTGCAAATGCCTGCGAATATCTATCTCGCTCGGTTTGGTCAATTCCTTCAAGTGTTACGACAGTTCCGCCGTCAACTTTTTCTAACGGCGTTTGGCAACTGACAACGGCTTTGCCATTGACCATGACTGTGCAGCAGCCGCATTGGCCGCTCGGCGAACAGCCATCTTTTGGCGAGGTGATGTTGAGTTCCTCACGCAGCGCGGCTAACAAATGGGGGTGGTGCGATCCGACGGTAACGGGCGTGCCGTTTACCTCAAAAGCAACCCTCGAAGTCGTTTCCCCCATGGCTTTACCATACACCTATTGGGTTTCGGTTTTACACTTTGTAAAGCCTTGTGGCCTCAGTCGAGAACAACGCCTCGTTGTCCGGTGATCGGGCCGTACACCTCGGGCCTGCGGTAACGATCAAAATTGAACAAAGTGTCCTTGTATTGGTAGCACCAGTCGAGGTCGCAAACCGCCGTGACTAGCTCGTCATCACTGGTCTGTGTTTTCGCAAGGATTTCGCCAGATGGGGCAATGATGCTGGAATCCGCGAGACCCTCAACGCCTTCCTCGACTCCGCCCTTGGCTACGCCAACAACAAAGGTGCCATTTTGATACGCACCACTTTGCATCACCAATGCATTGTGGAAACTTTGCAGTACATCTTGTGATGGATCTGGCACGTAATGCATCGGGGTGTTGTAGCCACACAGGATCATTTCAACACCCTTGAGCCCCATTACGCGGTATGTCTCAGGCCAGCGGCTATCGTTGCAGCTAATCATTCCCATGCGGCCCCCGAATGCTTTCCATACACCAAAGCCTTCGTTGCTAGGAGTGAAGTAGTAGCGCTCCGCGTGTTGGAAAGGTCGGTCTGGTTCATGTTCCTCGTGCCCAGGTATATGCACCTTTCGGTACTTCGCGACGATTGTTCCGTCTCGTTCCACCAAAACCTGAGTGTTGAAGCGCTCACCAGAGGCTGTCAGTTCGGCGTAACCGAGACTGAAACCAATACCCAAATCCTTTGCTGCGTCAAATAATGGCCTCGTGATTGGCGAAGGCATTTCGGTCTCGTACCAGTGATTTGCGGTTGATATGTCCTCCACGAACCAGCGGGGGAAAAAGGTGGTTAGGGCGAGTTCGGGGAAGACAACCAAATCGCAACCTTTGGCACTTGCTTCCTTGAGTAACGCGATCATGCGGCGAACTGCAGATTCGCGTGTGTCTTGTTTCTGGATCGGCCCAAGTTGTGCGGCCCCAACAGTGATCAGTCTGGTCATGCGAAATCTCCTACTAGGAAAAAGTTGCGGTGGTGAGCGAGATCATGGTGTGAAGAAGGATGTCGGCGCCTGCTTGCAAGTCTTCAGAGTCGGTATGTTCCGCAGGATTGTGGCTAATTCCTTTGACGCTGGGAACGAAGATCATCCCCGATGGGCACACACGAGCCAGCATCTGCGCGTCGTGGCCCGCTCCCGATGGCATTCTTTGAACGGTATTGCCAAGTTCCTTCGCCGTTTCGTGGACGATGGAAATCACACGCTCGTCGAATTGAACCGGATCAAAACGTGCCAAAGACTTAGAGGTAATTGACACACCCTCACGCTCGGCGATGTCTTTCAAGAATTGTGCCACCTCGGATTCAGCGCGCATCAATTCGTTGTTGTCGGTGTTTCGTATGTCGAGCGTGAGAGTCGCTTTTGCTGGCACAACGTTAATGAGATTTGGATGAACATCAATTTTGCCGGAGGTGCATACTTGGTGACCGCCATAGCGCTGCGAAAGGTTGCGGATAAACACAACAATTTCCGATGCGACATATAAGGGGTCGTGGCGAAGATTCATCGGTGTTGTTCCGGCATGATTTGATTGCCCTGTGATCGTTACCTCTTGCCAAGATATTCCCTGCACGCCAGTAACTGAACCGATTCGGACGGCATTTGCTTCAAGCATCGGACCTTGTTCAATGTGTAATTCAACGAATGCGTAGGGGGCTTCGCCTGGACATGGCATGGACCCTGCGTAACCGATGCGTGTGAGCTCATCGCCAAGTCGGGGTCCGTCGATTGCTGGAGTGTCAAGCGCCTCTTCCAAAGGTAAGCCACCGACGTATACCAAGGATCCGAGCATGTCTGGGGCGAACCGGGCGCCTTCCTCGTCGGTGAAAATCGCAACCGACAAAGGCCGCTGTGGCGAGAATCCTTCGCGCTGCAATGTTTCAATTACTTCTAAACCTGCCAGAACACCGTAGTTTCCGTCGTACTTGCCGCCCGTGCGTACGGTGTCAATGTGCGAACCGGTCATGACTGGCAGTCCAGTGCCCACTTGCCATGTACCTATGACATTGCCAATGGCGTCAATTTGAACATCCATGGATAGGTCGCGCATCCAGCGAACAACAAGATCTCGGCCTTGTTTGTCTTCGTCTGTCAGAGCAAGTCGACAATTGCCGCCTCCGGGGATTGGCGAAATCTCTGCCAACGCCATCAAGCGGTCCATCATTCGTGCGCCATTGGTTCGAAGCTTGGCGGTTCCAACATCGTTGACGCTTAATGAAGTTTTGTGTGTCGAATCTTGCACGAATTCAGTGTAGAGATTTCCACAGACCGCTGACGATCAGCAAGAATGTGGCTGTGGCTAACCTGATCGATTCTCGGCGTCTTTCGTCAGCAATGGAACACGAAGAAGCCGATTTTGTGGCTAAACACCCGAAGTCGCAACAGCTCTCGCGGCAGGCCAAGGAAGGTTTACTTTCTGGGGTGCCAATGCCATGGATGGTTCGCTGGCCTGGCGCGTTTCCACTTTTTGTTGACAATGCTCAGGGGAGTTCCTTCACCTGTGCAGATGGGCATGCTTACGTCGATTTCTGTCTGGGAGACACGGGAGCGATGACCGGACACTCCGTCGAAGCATTGTCTACGGCTGTTGGGGCGCAGTTGAAACGCGGATTAACAACCATGCTTCCGACGGCAGATGCGCAATGGGTAGCCAACAACTTGTCGCAAAGGTTTGGGCTGCCAAAGTGGCAGTTTGCGATGACCGCTACCGACGCGAACCGTTTTGTGCTTCGCTTCGCACGGCATCTAACCAAGCGACCAAAAATTGTTGTCCACGATTGGTGTTATCACGGCACCGTTGATGAAACATTGGTTGTGCTGGATACAGACGGACGTACGGTGAGTCGTCCTGGTGCCATTGGGCCACAAGTAGACCCTGGTCTGACCACTGTTGCTGTGCCCTTCAACGACCTTGAAGCAATGGAAAAAGCATTGGCTGTCGGAGACATTGCATGTGTGCTGATGGAGCCCGCATTGACGAATATCGGAATTGTGCTGCCGAACGATGGTTACGTGCAAGGTGTTCGCGACTTGACAAGAAAGTATGACGTGCTGTTAATCATCGACGAAACACACACCATCTGCGCCGGGCCTGGTGGGTGTACGCGAGAGTGGGGTATCGACCCCGACTTCGTCGTGATCGGGAAAACAATTGGCGGTGGAATCCCAGTTGCGGCTTATGGAATGTCTGCAGTAATCGCGAGTCGGTTGGAGGCGTTGATGATTGGGCACGATCTCGATGTATCGGGAGTTGGCGGAACTCTAACGGGGAGCGCCTTGGCGATGTCTGCAATGAAAGCGACACTATCTTCGAGTCTGTTGGAAAAAGACTTTGAGCAAACAATCGGTTTAGCTAAGGCCTGGGCTGACGGCGTAAAAGATGTGTGTGTCGAGTTTGATTTGGATTGGCATGTTCAGCAACTTGGATGTCGCGCCGAATACTGGTTTTGTCCGCCTCCGGTTAATGGCGCACAAGCCGCTGCTTCCGTGAATCCAGAGCTTGAGGCCTATCTTCATTTGGCGGCGCTTAACAGAGGTATTTTGCTCACCCCATTTCATAACATGGCGCTATTTTCTGTCTACCACGACCTAACCGACGTAATCAAGCACACCGACGTGTTTCGGGAATGTATTTCGGCGATTGCATCATGACCACAACTCAAGTTGTGTTGGTGCTACTTATTATCTTTGCTACTTCAGTTGTTCAGTCCGTTGCAGGTTTCGGTTTCGCTTTGCTCGCTGTGCCCCTGATGGTTGTTGTGATCGATTTGCAATCGGCAGTAATCGTCTCATCGTTTGTCGGAACATTGAGTAATCTTCTGCAATCCTGGCAGTTAAGACGCAATATCGATGCAATGTTGACAAAGCGATTTTTGTTCGCAACTGTTGTCGGTTCTCCAGCTGGTTTGCTTCTGTTCATCTACGCCAATCAGAGTGCACTGAAGATAGTCCTTGGTTTTTCAATCTTGTTCGGCGTGTTCGTTCTATCCCGAGGTCTCGAGCTTCAACATGTTTCATCTTGGCTCGATTGGGTGATGGGCATTCTCTCCGGAGTGCTGCTCATGGCAACGTCGACCAATGGACCACCACTTGTGTTTGTGTTGCAGGCTAGGAAGATTGATCCAGCCACGTTTCGAGCCACACTAAATATGGTGTTCTTGGTGAGTGGCGCTTTCGGGTTGGCAATGTTCGGTTTCGCGGGTGAGATAGTTCGTAGCGATATAAACATTGCTGCCGTATCGGTCCCAGCAATGATTATCGGAGTCTCACTTGGTGGTGTGCTTCTGAAGTACGTACAGCAAGAACTTTTCAAAAAGTTGGTTTTGATCTTGCTAACAATTGGTGGATTGAGCAGTCTGTTAGGCGGTATCTTCGGTTGAACCTAGGCGCCACCGAACCATTGCATCCAAGCGTCTTTGGTCTTCGGCTTGAATACATAATTTGTGTTTCGCACTTCGCCCATTGACATGCACTTTGGTATCGAATATTGATGGCCGGGGTAGACGATTACGTCTTCATCGAGTTTTCCCAATAGTTGCAAACTCTCGAACATCTGCTCGGGATTGCTTCCCGGTAAGTCAGTTCGTCCACAACCCTCGAGAAACAATGTGTCGCCTGCAATCAACATGTTTTCAACAAGAAAACATTGGCTACCCGGCGTATGTCCCGGTGTGTGGAGCAACGTAACTTCTATTTCGCCAACCGACACCTTGTCACCAGATGCATGAAGCCTGAGGCTGTCAAGAGCGATACCGGTTGTTCGTTGTATCCATGGCGCCTCATCGGTTTGAATATGAATAGGGACGTCTTCCAGCTGCAGCAACCTTGCGGCCCCTTCGATGTTCATTCCCATCATGGAGCCACCTACGTGATCGGCGTGATAGTGGGTAGCTAGCGCACCGACAACATTCATCTCGTCCTGTCGCGCAATGTCTAGGAGTTCCGAAACCGCATATGCAGGGTCGATAATGAGTGTCTCGCGAGTAATGCGATCCCCAATAAGGTAAACAAAGTTGACCATCTGTGATGCCAGATCGTCTGATTTCGCGAAGTCTCGTCCGGCCAAAAGTTGCTTGAAATACAGTCGGTCGTCAGTGTTGGTTTCGGTATTCATGTCATGAGCACTGTAGCGATCTACGCTGATGGCGTGTCAACTACAGCCAACGAAGTCCTTCGTTACGGTGTGATCGGCACAGGGATGATGGGCGTCGAGCACATTCGTAACTTGCTCCAATTGCCACAAGCCGAAGTCGTTGCTATCTGCGACACCAACCAGGAGAGTCTCCGTCGAGCAGCCGGGCTATTTCATGATTCTGGTGTTGCACAGTTTTCTGACTACCGCGATGTTCTGGCTGTGAAGGGCATTGATGTTTTGGTGATTGCAACTCCAAACCATACGCATATAGACATCGTTCTTGATGCCCTCGAAACACGCTGCCACATTTTGATTGAAAAGCCGCTCTGCACTTCTGTACTTGATTGTCTTCGCGTAATCGAAAAAGAGTCGGAGGTCGGTTTTGCTGATCGGGTTGTTTGGGTGGGGCTGGAGTACCGCTACATGCCGGTGACTGCAGAACTGCTTTCTCGAGTTGCATCCAACGATGTGGGTGTTGTCAAGATGGTCTCGATTCGTGAACATCGCTTCCCTTTTCTCAAGAAAGTAGATGATTGGAACCGATTCAATAAGAACACTGGGGGAACGTTGGTCGAGAAATGTTGCCATTTTTTTGACCTGATGTGCATTGCTGCAAATAGTGAACCTAAGCAAGTGTTTGCCAGTGGATCGCAAAGCGTAAACCACCTTGAAGAGAGTTATGGCGGCCTCACTCCAGACGTTCTTGATAACGCCTTTGTGATCGTCGACTTCGAGAATGGTGTGAGGGCGCATCTGGATTTGTGCATGTTTGCGGAGGCAAGCAAGAACGAGCAAGAAATCTGTGTCGTAGGGGATATCGGGAAGTTGGAAGCACTGGTTTCCGAATCGACAATTCGAGTCGGTTTGCGCTCGCAGGGCATAGGTGCGTTTGATGAAGTTTCGATTTCGGCCGTTTCCCCCTATGCGGGCTTTCATCACGGTGCTTCGTATAGAGAGCATGAAAGGCTGCAGGAAGCGATTTGGTCGCGCAAGAAACCCGAGGTTTCATTACGTGATGGCTTGCGTTCGGTTGCCATTGGAGCGGCTGCACACATGTCGATCGCAGAGAATCGCGTGGTTAGCATCTCGGAGGTGATGGACGTATGACGATGAAGAGCGGCGATCGAATCATCATCAATGGCAATCCCGTTGTTGTAGAGGATGCAATTGTTGAGAAGTTTGTAGACGGCGATGCTCTATTTGGTTTGAGCGATGGGCAAATTCTGCATGTCAGCAGAGGCGAAATGTCGATAGTTGATGCTTCGGTTTCGGTGGCGCAGTCGGCCTTTCGCGAACTAGGTAATTGCAATGCCGAGCAAATCACACTCTTCTACACAAAGTTTGTGGAAAGGTTGCTTGACGAAAAGATTCGCACGGCTTTGCTCACTGCCAATTCATTGGATGTCGAGTCGGCTAAGGATCGCGGTAGGCAAACAACACGCCTTGTGCTTACCAGCCAGGTTCTTGACGGAATGGTGGATGCTTTGCACATGTGGCAAAAAGCGCCGCAGACAACAGGGCGTGTGCTCGAACTTGTGGAGCACGAGGGATGGAAAGTGCAGTCCGAGGTAGCCCCTTTAGGTGTCGTCGCGTTTGTGTTCGAGGGTCGTCCAAATGTTTTCGCCGACGCGACTGGCGTGTTGCGTTCGGGGAATACATGCGTTTTTCGAATTGGAAGTGATGCACTAGGAACGGCTAGATCAATGATGGAGCTTGCTATCCGTCCTGCGTTGGATGAAGCGGGTTTGCCTATTGATTCGGTGGTGCTACTTGATTTGGCCAGTCATTCGTCGGCGTGGGCACTATTTGCAAATAGGAAGATTGCGCTAGCCGTTGCAAGAGGTAGCGGTTCGGCGGTTGCTCAACTGGGTGAGATAGCTCAACAATCTGGAACTGCTGTGAGCCTGCACGGCACAGGTGGTGCTTGGATGTTGGTTGGGGGGCGCCCCAATGTTGAGCGGTTGTCGCTGGTGATCGAGCATTCGCTCGACCGAAAGGTGTGCAATACGTTGAATGTGATCGCCGTCCCACACAGCACCGCTACTGATTTGGTTCCGATAATCGCGAAAGCAATTGCGTCTACGGGTGAGCGCCGTCAACGAGTGCCAATCGTGCACGCTTGTCCACAATCAATGTCATTGTTGGCGGAATGTGATGTGGCTTTGGATTTGATTCCTCTGCAAGATGATGAATTATCTATGGAGTGGGAATGGGAAGATGTTCCTGAGCTGTCCATTTTTGTCTTCGACGATCTCGAAGCTGCAGTTCATGCATTTAACAAACACGCCCCAAATTTCATCGTTTCACTCATTTCCGACAACAAAGATGAGTTTGATTTTGTTTGGCGAAATGCAGAAGCTCCTTTCGTTGGAAACGGTTTCACGCGTTGGGTTGATGGACAGTTCGCTTTGAATAGGCCAGAACTGGGTTTATCAAATTGGCAGAACGGTCGAGTGCTTGGGCGTGGATCAATCTTGTCGGGTGATTCTGTGTATTCGGTGCGATACCGAGCCGATCAGGTCGACGTCAACTTGTCTCGTTAGCCCCAAGCAGAACCCAGTAGCCGTATAACTCATTGTCTGGTTGTTGCTCCAACTTGGATTCATTGTCAAACACAAATGTTGGGCGGTCGTTCGAATTGTATTGAGGCCATTCTGGTTTCCCCGTTTGCGCAAAGAATGCAAGTGACCTTGATGCTTTTGATGAAAGCATTTTCTGAGTATCGCCTGAACCGATGATCACGTCAGCCCCGGTAATTCCGTCATTGGCGAAAAAGAAAGGAATATCGAGCGCATGGCAGCTGCCGAGAAGGCCATCAAAGGTTGGGCTGGCCCATGTGAACCAGTAACTCCACGATATGCATGCGCCTTTCTCTCGTCTGTTGAGAAGGCTCCATGCATGTTTTCTGAAATTTGCATCCGAGTCGTATGCGGCAACGATTTGGCTTGGATTGTAAGTGGGCCGAGCCGACTTATACACACTCCATACATCTTCTGCATTGGCTGTGCGCGTGCTGAGCGCTTTGACCGCGCCAGGTTCGTCCAACTGGTTCTCGTTTGGGTCAAACATTAACCACAAACGAGATTCATCTTTGTTCGTGCCGATGACAAAAGGCTTGGGATTGGTAGCCGCAGCATCCAGAAGGTTGAACGGCAGAACGACACCATCTTGCGTTGGCGCGAACGCTGAAAACGGTTCAGCCGAATTTTCGATTACTTTTTGTTGTGCTGCCAACAATACGGAAGCACTTAATGGAAGCAAGTCCTTCTCGGTCGACACGCCAGCATGCTTCAGGAGATCGAGATTTTGTTGTTCGGCGCGTTCGATGGTGCTGTATTGCCCGATCGATGGACTCATGGCCCAAGCCTTCGCGAAATAGGGCTGGGCATCAGGAGCGGCCATTAAGGCAACGACACTTGCGCCCCCTGCAGACTCTCCGAAGATGGTTACATTTTTAGGGTCACCACCAAATGCTTCAATATTTCGGCTCACCCACTTAAGCGCACAAATCTGATCCAGTAGGCCTAGGTTCGTTGCACCGAGGAATCCGAAGACACCCAAACGATAATTTATCGACACGACTATTGCGTCGGCCCGCTGCGCCAGATTGCTGCCTTCGTACCAAGCGATCGAAGATGAGCCATTAACGAAACCGCCGCCGTAGATCCAAAACAAGACTGGACGCGGTCTGTCGCTTTTGCTTGTAGGTGCATAGATATTCAAAAAAAGACAGTCCTCGTTGAAATCGTCATCGGTCATGCCAAGCAGTTGTTCCAGCATTCCGGGCGTTTGCATCGGTGAGGACCCGTATTCATAGGCTTCGAAGGGAGCATCGGTGTACCGGTAAGCGATCGGTGGCTCAAAACGTTGAGCTGTCGCATAACGAATACCTTTAAATGAATCAACGGCATCATCAAACGAACGTGAAATGAAGCTTCCGTCCGAACACACAACAGTCGTCATTGGTGCATCGTAGTCGTCTAGATTCTGAAGAATGTTCGGGGCGTTAAATTTGGCGGAACGAATGACCCACTGGTTTTGGGCCCGGTTGCAGATGCACGGCGCCATCGGCCCTACGACACGTAAAGGCCGCCAGTTCGGTCGGTTCGGAACGGGAAGCATTATCTGCTTCCCCCAAACAACAATATTCAATGAGCGATACATACATATTGGAAATTCAACGATGATCGGTAGTCATGTTGCGCTTTCGGCGGGGATGATGCCAGGCCAGGAATGCGTGACGGATCCCGTTGTTCGAATAGGCGACAGATGTTTAATTGGAAGGGGAAGCGGCGTAGTTGGCCACTTCTCAATTGATATTGGTAACGATGTTTGGACTGGGCACTACGTCTACATCACCGATCAGAATCACGGTTATGAAAACGTGGATATTCCAATCTCCCAGCAAACTCAGATTGAACGCGCTGTATCGATAGGCGACGGTTCGTGGTTAGGCGCTGGGACGGTCGTTCTTCCTGGAGCGCGCATCGGGAAACATGTTGCGGTCGGCGCCAATTCTGTGGTCACGGGGATACTTCCCGACTATTGCGTAGCGGTTGGCACTCCAGCGCGCGTGATCAAACAGTATTCCGAGGAAAGCGGCTGGGTCGCTAGCAAATTCTTTGACGCTAAGGAATCAAACTGACAAGTCGCGTGGGGGCTTGCACGAAACCATGTAGTTGTCGGCAGCGAATGTCGCAATCTTCTCGCTAAGAGGTAGTCCATCAATCACGGTCTCAGCGAATGCATCATTGATTCCGGAGCGCAACATTTGCGAATATGCGTTTCGGTCGGCAATGTAGGTGCGATAGTCGGCTAACCATAGAGGCACCAATTCAGCGCCTTTGGTATCAGTGGGTGTCGATGCGGCCAAACGGTTCACCATGTCGATCAACATCGCGGTTGCAGTATCGACAATCTCGGCACGTTCTGCGAGAGCATCGGGGCCCACTTCGGTAATCAACCGGTAGTCAGCCAGCTCTTTGCGGGCAACAGCCGTTTCATTGCAAATAGTCTCCGCTCGTTGTTGCCATGCTTCATCACCGATCTGGTTGATCGATTCCTTTGAGGCGAAGAACAGTGCATAGACCCACATCATTCCAAGCAACGTAATCGCTGTACCGATAAACACGCGACCGAAAGTCTTTTGCATGACAACATCGTAGGCGTTCGGTTTCAATCGTTGGTAAAGCTCAGAAGGTGATATTTATCTCACGATTCCGAACGTTAACTAGACTGCACCAGTGGTTACGGAGCCAAGTCGTCTACAGACCGGAATTGGTCTCGTGCGTGTTTTGACGTCTTTCCACCGCCGTACCTTTGTCATCGCCGTTATTGGCGCAGCCGTTTACGCAACATGCACGGTCGCGTCCAGTTTTGGAGTTGGCTATCTCGTAGACGAAGTTATCTTGCCGAGGTTCTCGTCCGAACAGGTGCCCATTGGTTCACTGATCATTGGTTCATTGATAATCGTCGGCATTGGTCTCCTACGTGCTGCAGGTGTTGTTGTTCGGCGTTCCTTTGCTGGAATAACGGAATGGCGAACTGCGCAATCGTTATCAATGCTTGTTGTCCGAAGGGTGATGTCTCAAAGCAGTCTTTGGCATAAACGGCATATGACTGGAGACATCGTTGCTCGAATAGGGGTAGACAGCGACGCCGCTGTAGGGGTATTGGCACCACTTCCGTTCAGCACGTCGGTTGTCTTACTCGTTGTGCTCTCAAGCATCTGGCTTGTGATCGTAGATGCGCCACTTGGGCTGCTTGCTCTATTCATCATTCCAGTTTTACTGTTGTTAAATATTGCTTATCAGCGGCGCATCGATCGGCACTATGACTCGGCCCAAAAGGAATTGGGGCAGTTATCGGAAGCAGTTCACGAGAGTTTTGATGGCGTTTTAGTTGTTAAGGCTTTTGGTGCCGAAGGAAGAGAGACACATCGACTGTCGATCATCTCGAGACGATTATGCGATGCGCGAAAGAAGGCAGTTGGTGCTCGGGCCACGTTTGAAGCGTTACTAGACGGAGTGCCAACGCTAATGAACATCCTTTTAATTGCGGTTGGCGCTGTACGGGTTAAATCTGGGGATATGTCAATCGGCGAGTTGACAAGCTTTATTTATCTCTTTACGTTGTTGATCTTTCCACTCAGAATCATCGGCTACGTGTTGAGTGAAATTCCCCATTCCAGTTCGGGCTGGAAACGAGTCAATGAAATACTGTCGGAACCCCTCGAGAGCGATCCTCGAACCATTATCAAGTCTCCTCAAAAGGGATTTGGGCTTCAGGTCGAGCATGTGAGCTTTGGTTTTTCTTCAAACACCGAGGATGTCGTAAAAGATGTTGACTTCAGCTTGCCGGTTGGATCGATTGCAGCAGTCGTCGGGCCAACGGGTTGCGGCAAATCATCGTTATTGCAACTCATCGCTGGACTGTATGCACCTAGTGAAGGGCGCGTCTATGCCGACATAGCAAACACATCTATCGTGTTTCAGGAACCATTTCTTGTCTCTGGGTCGATTAAGCAAAACATTGTTTTGGACAGAGACGTGGCGGACGAACAACTTGAGTCCGCATTATTTGTGTCCGCTGCCGACGAATTCATCAACCAATTTGATCAAGGAATCAACACATTGATCGGAGAACGGGGAGTGATGATCAGCGGAGGGCAAAGGCAAAGAATCGCGCTTGCGAGGGCATTGGCTTGTTCCCCGACTCTTTTGTTGTTGGATGACACGACTTCGGCCCTTGACCCAAACACCGAACAATTGATAATCCAGAGAATCAGGTCTGATATCAAGTCCACAACGATCTTGTTGGTTGCAACGCGGCCATCAACAATTGCTCTTGCCGATGTTGTCCTCTTTATGGAGGAAGGCAGATTGTCCGGTATGGGAACGCATGGAACGTTGATGTACTCCAACGATCGGTACCGCGAACTGATCAAATCCTTTGAAAATGACAGAATGCGACCAATGCATGACTGAACCGAACGATCGTTTCGTCTCTGCCCGAGTCATTGGGCGTGGTGTGTCTATTGCGCCCGCTTTCCGTAAGGGAATAGCTGGCACGCTATTGCTTGCTTTCGTGGGGACTGGGGCCCGCCTTGTCATCCCTATCTTGATACAGCAGACAATTGACAATGCGCTGACAGGCGAACTAATCCGCCTTGACCTTGTAGTTCTGTATTGCTCCATCGGCGCACTGAGCGTCCTGATCTCATCTATTGCACTTCGCAAGGCGACCCTGCGGCTTGGATGTCGGGCCGAAGACGGTTTGTACACCTTGAGAGTGAAGTTGTTTGATCACATTCACAAACTGAGTCTTGCAAGCCATAACGATGAGAAGCGCGGAGCCTTGGTTTCCAGGGTTACCAGCGATATCGAAACATTGACTCAGTTTTTTACCTGGGGCGGCCTGACGTTGTTACTTGATGGTTTCCAGATGATCGCGGTATTTATCGTGATGATCGCATACGACTGGCGTTTGGCGGTTGTGGCCCTAGTTGTTTCCGTACCGTTGGTTTTCGTACTTCGCATAGTTCAATTTCGGTTGATTACGGCCCACAATATTTCCCGCGAACGAAATGCGCTACTGCTAGGAAATGTGGGTGAGATGCTTGCGGGCTTTGACACGCATCGCGCATATGGTTCTTCGGCGCGTGTGATTGAACGAGTCGAGAAGGATGTCGCCGATAGGGCTCGAAGCAACATAAGGGCTGGCTTCATTGGCGCGTTTCTTTTCCCGTCGGGTGAAGTCTTCGCGGTGTTCACGGTGGTTGCGGTTGTTACAGCCGGTTTGTTTCTCGGACCGGCCGGTGGTCTTACGTCGGGTGCTTTGGTTGGATTCGTTTTCCTTACCTACCGTTTTCTTGAGCCCATCGCGGAGTTCACGGAGGTCATCGATCAGACGCAGAATGCGGTGTCGGGATTACGGCGAGTGTTGAGTGTGCTTGATACGCCAGTCGGCCCGCCTGCTCCGTCTCTTCCAATCCCGCTGCCGCAAGGAGTCCTTTCCATTGATCTCGATCGCGTTAGTTTTGCCTACACAGCGAGGGATAGCAGCGAAGATGATGGACTTGTACTGAACGACATCTCATTACACATTCCTGGAGGTCAACACGTCGCATTGGTCGGTCCATCGGGTTCGGGGAAGACGACCGTTGCTCGATTGATTGCTCGATTGTTCGATCCGACCCTTGGGTTTGTGTCTGTCGGGGGAGTATCTCTGAAGCAGGTCGATAATGACGAGCTGAGAAGGCGAATGGTGGTGGTTCCTCAGGAGCCATTCTTGTTTGCCCAAACCATTCGAGAGAATCTGTTGTTCGCTTGCCCCGAGGCTACGGATTCAGAACTTCTGGCATCATTTAGAGATCTTGATCTGCACGATTGGCTCATATCGATGCCGTCAGGTTTGGATACGCATGTTGGCCAACGAGGTGGTTCACTTTCAGCAGGTGAGCGCCAACTCATCGCTCTCGTGCGTGCTTCAATTGTGAAACCGGACGTGTTGATTTTGGACGAAGCAACTTCGGCTGTTGACGCCGCCACCGAGGTTCGTATTTCCCGCGCTCTGCAACGATTGGCGGAGGGTCGCACTACTGTGTCGATTGCGCATCGGCTTTCTACTGCAGCCCGCGCCCAACGTGTCGTTTTAATGCGCGATGGACGTGTTGTGGAGGATGGATCGCACCAAGATTTGCTTGTGCGTGGTGGCGACTACGCCAAACTGTATGCAACATGGGTCTCGGCTACGGAAGGGCAAAAATGAGCGTGGTGAAGGTGCTTAGGAGTGCTTCCTTTTGCGTTTGTCTCGCTTTTGCCGCGGGCTGTGGCGTTTCGGACGAGACTGCGGCGGTGTGTAGTCGAGCGAGCGATTTTGAGTCGTCGATGGTTGCAGTGGATCAATCAATTGAGGATTTATCTTTAGTCGCCCCTCGACAATTACAAAGCTCTTTTGCTGTGTTTCTCGGCTCCTTGCTAACACTGAACGACATTGCCCCGTATGAAATACAATCTGATTTCGAGCGGGTTTCACGTTTCTACACCGAACTTTCTATCGCGTTGCAAAACGTCTATTGGGACGGGAATATTGGTGCAACCGACATCGCCGTACAGCGAGCGATAAGCAACATGACTCGTAATGACAACATTCAGTCGTTGGAGAAAGTGCGAGACTTCATCAAAGACAAGTGCAGCGTTGAGTTAACGAAAAATATCAACAACGTGCCGGGTGACTTGCCTGAGATGCCCGAAGCATCTTTGATTGTCGAGCCTCAGCCCGATGTCAATACTGGCTTTGACAACGAACAAACAGCGCTCCGCTCTTATGGCTATTTTGTTGCTGAGCAGTTTGGCATCGCACTCACACAGATTCAGGCTGAATGCGTCGGCATTCGCTTCACTGAAGATGCTCAGCAGCCGATTGATGAAACCGACGATCAATATCGCGCCCGCTTACGTGCGATTTTTGCTGCCTGTGAGATCGCCGCTCAGATTCCTTAAAGGCGATATTGCTTTATTGCACCAACTACAGTCATTTACATGGAAATTAGATTGATTCGTCACGCCGAGCCAGAGTGGGTGAAGGACGGCAAGAGCATTGTCAATCCGCCTCTGTCGGAGCGTGGTTTCAGACAAGCCCAACGCTTGGGCGACAGGCTAAAAGACGAGAGCTACGACCACATTTTCGTTTCTCCACTGTTGCGAACAAGACAAACTGCTGCACCTCTATTGCAACATCATCAGAGGGCTGAAGTCATAGAGCCTTTTCTCGAGGAGATTCGCGAACCCGCATGGCACGGTCAGCCGGCCGAGGTCACGATTAAGGCTTACCGAGACGAGTTAGCCCTCAAAGCAGAGGACCGATGGAATGGCTTGGAGGGCGGCGAGCCCGTCCGTGATTTTGTCGCTCGCATTCACTCGGGTGCAACGGAATTTTTTGGGAAACGTGGTGTATATCGCCACGAACACCATTCTTTGCCCGTATGGAATATCGACAACCCAGATGAAAGCCTCGTTTTTGTAGCCCATGCGGGAACAAACAGCGTTTTAATCTGCCACTTGTTAGGCCTTCAAACTACGCCTTGGGAATGGGAGCGATTCATCATCGGCCATTCCTCAGTGACAACGCTAAAAGCGATGAAACTTGGCGACGGCTACACGTTCAGTCTTGTCAATCTCAGCGATCTCGAACACCTTGAAGAGGCAGAGCGTACTCGTTGAACTCAACCAATTGGATTGATGATGGTTCTCACATCGTCACCAATCCAATTGGTCTTGATAGTTGCCGCACTTATTGTTTGCGGGAGCAATAGCAATTAGTTGCAGGCATCTACAGCTTTAATGAATGGGTAAGGATTTACCGCTGCGCCACCGCGTGGGTGTACTTCAAAGTGAAGATGGGGAGTTGTGGAACCAGTGGAACCGTTGTAGCCAATGACCTGACCGGCTGCAACTTGTGTTCCAATTGTGATTCCTTCAGCAAACGCATCGAGGTGGGCGTAGAAGAAGTACGTCCCGTCGGCAATGGTCAAACGGATTGCATTGCCGGACAGCGTCTGGTTGGTGACCATTTTGGTGATCACGCCGTCCTTGACTGCAACGAGGGGTAGACCGCGTGCTCCGATGATGTCTACGCCTTCATGAAGACGTCCGCCAGGTCGTGGTGCATGCCACGAGTCAACGAATGAGCATTTGCCGATCATTGGGAATGCGTCAAGTGATGGGAAGCCCTGCGACTCGAGGCTCGGAATCAGGCCAAGTGCTACTGCAGTGTTTACGTCAAGAGCCTTGGATTGGTTCAGGCCACGAGCTGCTTGAAAATTACCGATCGCGATGGTTGTAGCAACACCGAAAATTGCATCGGCGCCGCCCTTAACTTCGGTTCCGTTCGCAATCAAAGCGTTCTGCAACTGACGTACTGCTTCACTCGTCTGACCGCGCACTGGAAGAGAATCAATCGTGATTGTGCTTGCTGCCGCTGCTGGGGCAACTGACGCGACTGGCGCTGGGGTCATTGCGGCTTGAGTCGCATCGTCCATCACTCCGGTGATCGGCAGACCACGACGTTTCTGATACTCGGCGATGGCCGCTGAAGTTCCGTTTCCGAAGATGCCATCAGCTCCACCGACGAGGCCGATTCCATCGCGAATCAAAACTTCCTGGATGGTTCGCACTGCCTGGCTGCGTTCGCCAATTTTTGGCATCGAGGAGCTGGATGCAACAACAACAATCTTGTTCGCCACAGCTGCGACAGGCGTTGCAGCGACAGCAACTGGTGCTGGTGCTACATCAACAAGACCGAGAAACTTCGCAGTGCGTTCATCCAGTTTTCCTGTTGCTTTGAAACCGGCGACCTTCTGCAAGGAGCGCAATGCCGACTTGGTGGATGATGTAAATGAGCCGGTGATTCCACCCTTGACGGTGAATCCGCGGGCTGCAATTGCTTGTTGGAGACGAACCACTTCTGGTCCAGAGTCTCCAAAGAGGGGAAGTTGAGCAACAACTGCAGATGGAGTGGCGCTGGCTGCGGCACCAGTGACAACGAAAGCCGACCCGGCGATCGAGATTGCGACCGATGCGGCCAGTGTGATTATTGCCTTGCGAACGAGATTCTTTTCCATGATGTGCTCCCTTGCGGTATTGCTGGTGTGAGTTCCGCATTAGGGATCGGCGTGGTTTGAACAAACTTGAGGAATTTCTCACAGAAAATGTTGTTCTGACCACGGTGAGTGGTGATGGAGGGGAATTGACCGCCAAGAGTCACGGATCCATGCCCGCCAGGGGGCTGTGGCGCTGGAATAAGGTGGCGAGATGAGCAGATTGGGGCTGTCTTTAAGGTCCTATTTAAAGGTGACTCAGGCGGCCTTCGTGGCCCTGTACGTAATCATCGTCAGTGGTTCGCTGGTCCGGCTCACTGGTTCAGGCCTTGGGTGCGTGGATTGGCCAGCCTGCAATTCATCCAAATTCGTGGATGTGTCGTCGACCCATGCGGCAATTGAGCAGCTGAATCGTTTGTTTACAGGGGTGGTGACACTGGCTGTCATGGCTGCCGTTGGCATGTCGCTCTTGCTGAAACCCCGAATTCGGAACCTAACGGTTCTCTCCTGGGGCCTGGTCGCCGGGGTGCTTGCACAGATAGTGATTGGGGGAGTCGTTGTCCTTACAGGCCTCAACCCCTACTCAAACATGTTGCATTTCTTGGTTTCGATCTTGCTCATCACCAATGCGGTGGTACTCAACCATCGAGTTCGCTTGGCAATTGACGGTTCATCGAAACTTCGTCAGGATGGTTTGGGAACCGCAACACAGCGTCTTAGGTGGCTTCTTCTCGTTTCCTGCGCTTTTGCGATCGTGCTGGGGACAGTTGTTACTGGGGCTGGCCCCCACGCAGGTGATGAAAACGCTGTCAGGCTCGGCATAGACATCGGTTGGTCGGTGCGGTTTCATAGCGCAGCGGTCTGGGTCTGTCTTTTGAGCGCTTTGTGGCTTGCCTACAGAGTGAAAAATGATCCACGGGAATGGCAGATACTGGGTTATTCACTTCAGGTTTTTCTGTTCTGGTGCATCTTTCAAGGGGCACTTGGATACCTGCAGTACTTCTCAGGAGTGCCCGTGCCGCTTGTCGCGTTGCATGTAGCGGGTTCGGTTGCGGTGTGGATTTCTGCACTTCGTTTGAAACTGGTTTAGGGGTAGAAAATGCCCAACCTGCCCCGTTTTATGCTTGACTGAAGGCACACATTTCGAGGGGGCTTTAGTGCAGGAGAGAAAATCTTTTCATGCAGCAGTGAGTTGCGTGAAGGCTCTTGTGGTGTTGCTAGCGGCACTGTTCAGTGTCGGTGCCTCTTCTTCTCTGGTGCATGCTGCCGATTCTGGCTTGAGCATCGATATCTCGGTCTTCGATCAAGTTGTCGTTAACGGAACTACAGAGCGTCAACCTGTACCTGGTGTAACTGTTTTGGTCAAAACCGAAGCCGGTGTAACCGTTGGCGAATTTGTCACGGGGACGGGTACGGGAACGGTAAGTGTCCCCGTACCGGAAAAGGCCGGCTACACCGTCGAATTGGTTGTTGCGTCATTACCTAGCGGATTGTCCCTGATTGACGAAAACAAGGCAATCGCAGTGATTACCAAGGACGCATTCACGACATCGAATAAGAAGGTCACATTCTTCACAGGTTCAGTTGGGGAGTCGGGCGCATCCGCTTTTGAGCGAATCGCTCAGCGTTTCGCCGACGGTGTTCGTTTAGGTCTTGTGATTGCAATGTGCTCCGTTGGCCTCTCATTAATTTTCGGCACCACTGGTCTCACCAACTTTGCACACGGCGAGATGGTCGCCTTCGGTGGACTCACGATGTTTCTCTTCAACGTCACATTGGGTATTCCACTTTTGATTGCAGCACCGTTTGTCGTGGCTATCGGAGGTTTATTTGGTTTGGCCATTAACGGTCTGGTTTTCGCCAAGCTTCGCAATCGCGGAATTGGTTTGGTCTCGCAGCTTGTTGTTTCCGTAGGGCTTTCCATTATGTTGCGAAACATATTTCTGTATCAATTTGGTGGACGCACTAAGCCATTTGGTGATTTCAGCTTGCAAACAGCCAAATCGTTTGGTCCCGTAAGCATGACTCCACGCGATTTAACAACAGCAATTTTGTCGTTGGTCGTTTTGGTAGCGGTTGCGCTCTTCTTGTCTCGCTCTCGAACCGGCAAGGCTGTTCGAGCGGTTTCCGATAATCCAACTTTGGCTTCATCAACGGGTATCGATACGCAAAAGATCATCCGCATCGTTTGGTTTGCTGGTGGCGCACTTGCAACGCTCGGAGGCATCTTCCGCGGGCTTGACGAGCAAGTCGGGTTCGACATGGGTTCGAAACTCATCTTCTTAATGTTCGCGGGTATCACCCTTGGTGGTTTGGGCTCTGCGTATGGTGCCCTTATCGGTGGGTTTTTCGTAGGCATTCTGGTGGAGATGGCTTCGCTTGTTGTGCCTGCCGAGTTGAAGGCGGCGCCCGCGTTGTTCATTCTGATCGTTGTTCTCATCGTACGTCCGCAGGGCATTTTGGGCCGCAAGCAGAGGGTGGGTTGAGCATATGGATTGGCTAAAGATTCTCGAGAACACCGTGAGTTCTCTCGTCGGGATAGATGCTGCATATTTCGCGTTGGCTGCACTCGGTCTCAACATTCAGTTTGGCTACACGGGCCTTCTCAATTTTGGTCAAGCAGCTTTTATGGCCTGTGGTGCCTACGGCATCGGAATGACTGCGCAATATTTTGATGTCAGCATGTGGTACGGAATACCGATTGCATTGGCCTTTGTTGTCATATTGAGTTTGCTCGTTGGCATTCCAACGTTGCGCTTACGAGCCGATTACTTGGCGATCGTCACTATCGCAACGGCGGAAATAGTGAGGTTGTTCGTGAGATCGGTGCGCTTCAAGCGTTTCTTCGGCGGCAGCGACGGCATCAATAGTTTCAGCACACAATTCCGAGACCTCAGCCCATTCGACCCCAGCAAGCAATATGGGTTTCGGCCATTTCAATACAGCGGTTACACGTTTTGGACGTTGATCGTCGCGTGGTGTTTGGTGGGCATATTTGGAGTTGTTGTTTTCTATCTCATGCGCAGCCCTTGGGGTCGCGTTCTTAAGGCAATACGCGAAGATGAAGATGCGGTGCGTTCTTTAGGAAAGAACGTGTACAGCTACAAGATGCAAGCCCTGGTCATGGGCGGCGTCATCGGTATGTTCTCGGGCATGGTGTTCGCCCTCGACCGCGGCTCGGTGCAACCAGACAACTACAGCCGCGATGTGACGTTCTACGTGCTCACTGCCCTCGTGCTAGGCGGCGTTGCCAAGGTTTCAGGTTCAATAGTTGGCCCGATGATTTTCTGGGGCTTGTATGTCTTCAGCGACAACACCTTGCGTGAATTGACGAGAGATGGCGGAATCTCAGTCTTCGGCGTGGGACTGCTTCAAAAGTCGCAGGTCGGTCCTGTCAACTACATGCTGATCGGTATCGGTCTGATGTTGTTGATGACCTTCCGTCCACAGGGAATTTTTGGAAACCGGAAAGAGATGGCCCTTGATGGTCGCTGATCGCGTCTATACCGAGACTGCACAGCGCGCGCGTGCTGCTCTGGCTGGCGTGCAACCTGCGCCTGGCGTTGCCAAGCCAGACCCAATCCTGCTCGCGGATAAGGTAAAGAAAAATTTCGGTGGTGTAACCGCCGTAGACGTTGACCACATAGAAGTTCAGCGTGGATCAATCACGGCTCTCATCGGCCCCAACGGCGCCGGTAAAACCACACTATTCAATTTGCTCACTGGCTTCGACACACCGGACACAGGGGAATGGCGTTTCGATGGGCGTTCATTAGCGAAGGTTGTTGCTCACAAGACAGCATCGATGGGTATGGTTCGCACCTTCCAGCTGACAAAGAGCCTGACCAAGATGTCAGTGATCGAGAACATGAAGCTTGGAGCAACTCACCAGGTGGGCGAGCGCTGGTGGAATGGGTTGTTCCCATTTCGTTGGAAGGCTCAAGAGAAACTGATTGAGCAACGTGCCGATCAGTTGCTTCAGCGGTTCAAACTAGACCACATGCGCAATGAGTATGCAGGCACACTTTCGGGCGGACAGCGCAAGCTCCTAGAGATGTCGCGCGCGCTAATGACCAATCCGCGGTTGGTGATGTTGGACGAGCCGATGGCTGGTGTCAACCCTGCATTGAAGCAAAGCCTTAACGAGCACATTCGCGGTTTGCGTGATGATGGGATGACTGTGTTATTCGTCGAGCACGACATGGACATGGTGCACGATGTGTCCGACTGGGTAATCGTGATGGCCGAAGGACGCATTATTGCCGAAGGAACACCAGAAGCAATTGCCGCGAACCCAGCTGTCATCGAGGCGTACCTCGGTGCACACCAAGGTAAGTCTTTGTTAGGCGAGGAGACCTCATCATGACGACTGGCGCCGACGATCGCGTTCTCGTAGTAGACGAATTGGTTGCGGGTTACATTCCCGAGGTGAACATTCTCAATGGTTGCAACATCGAGGTTCGCGCTGGCGAATTCGTCGGCGTAATCGGCCCTAACGGTGCTGGCAAGTCCACCGTGCTTAAAGCAATTCTTGGACAATGTGCGGTTCGTTCTGGAACAGTTTCTTTCAACAACGAGAACATCACCGGCCATAAGGCACACGAACTAGTGGAACACGGAGTTGGCTACGTTCCACAGACACAAAACGTGTTCCAAAGCCTCACAGTCAAAGAGAATTTGGAAATGGGTTGCTTTCTGAAGCCATCCGTTTTCAACGATCGATTCGAATATGTCACTTCGTTGTTTCCGAAGCTTCGCGAACGTGCGTCGCAACGCGCAGGATCGCTGTCTGGCGGCGAACGCCAGATGGTCGCAATGGGTAGGGCGCTCATGATGGAGCCGAAGTTGTTGTTGCTCGATGAGCCGTCTGCTGGATTGTCGCCGGTTCTGCAGGACGAGGTGTTTATCCAGTGCAAGAAGATCAACGAAGAGGGAATAGCCATCTTGATGGTTGAGCAAAATGCTCGCCGTTGTTTGCAAGTGACCGATCGTGCCTATGTACTCGATCAGGGCAAGAACGCCTACACAGGCACAGGTCGCGAGCTGCTTTCAGACCCCAAGGTGATCGCGCTATATCTCGGCACTTTGGCCAAAGCCACCGGCGGCTGATAACCAGTTTTTACGCATTAAAAAACCCCCGGCCCTTTCGGACCGGGGGTTTTTCAGTTCTAGATGGTTTTGGTTACTTACCCGCGTCGAAGTTCTCGCCGAGAGCGTTACCCATGTTGCCGTCGCAACCGTATACCTTCTTGACCTTTGGTCCGATTCCCTGCTCAACCATTGTGCGCAAGATGCGTGAACCTTCATCGAAGGTTACGAGCATGATTGCGTCTGGGTTTGCAGCGACCACTTCGCCAACTTCAGCATCAAATGTTGCTGCAGCTGGGTCGTAGATCTTGGTTCCAAGAACGGTGACGCCTGCGGCCTCAAGGTTCTTGCCAATGGAAGCGGCCAAGCCGGTGCCGTAAGCATCGTCAAGGGCCATGATGTATACCGACTGGTTGCCGTCACCGGCGATCAAGTTGGCCAATACTGCACCCTGAAGGATGTCAGATGGTGCTGTGCGGTAGTACAGACCATTGTCTGCGTACGTCGACAGCTTCTCTGAAGTGTTGGCCGGGCTGATCTGGAGGACGCCTGCAGCGGTGATCTTGTCGATCACGGTGAGGGACACGCCGGACGATGCAGCACCAACGATTGCGTCAACTGATTCGCCCAAGAGGCGGTCAACGGTCGTGCTTGCTGTATCGGTTGATGTGTCACCCGAGTCGCCTTGTACGTACTCAACTGGCTTGCCAAGAACGCCGCCAGCCGCATTGATGAGGCTGATTGCATACTCAACACCAGCGAATTCCGGTGGTCCGAGGAATGCGAGGTTGCCGGTTTCTGGCAACAACGTACCAATCTTCAACACGCCGTCGCCAGCGCGCTCCACGGTTGGTGGCTGAAGATCGACATAGTCGGATTCTGGCAAGTCGGCCAAGATGTACTCAGCGTCTGCATAGTCGAAACGGTTCGTTGCATCAAAGGTCAAAACGCCGTACGAAGCCTTGATTGGCTCGCCGTTTCCGTTCATGTCCTGTGGGCCTGAAACGCCTTCGAAGTTGATGTCGGTTCCTGCTTTGATCAATTCAACACATGCAGCAAACTCTGTGCATGTCTCGCCGTCGCGGGACACGTTCATGATTTCGCCAGCCAAGGCGCTGCCGTCAGTCTTTGCAGCTTCTGCTGCAAGGGCGACGAGCATGACCGAGTCAAATGCTTCTGCTGCGTACGAGAAGTCGGTGAGCTCGGCGTTGCCTGCGGCAACCCAGAACTCGTTCATTCCCGTTTTGAATTCATCGGAAAGCGCTACCAATGGCATCGTTCCCTTCATTCCTTCCAGTTCGCCGCCTGCGGCTGCTGGAGTTTCTTCTGCTGCATCGTCACTCGAGCCGCAAGCCGCAGCCACAAGGCTGAGACCAACAACAAGAGCAGCAATGAAGCGCTTGTTTGTTTTCTTCATGTATTTTCTCCCCCTAGGAGTCGGGTGACGGGATGCCACCCTGGGTTAGGACTACCAAGCCTATGAGAAGTGGTGGGACACTACAACGGCAGACAGTGCTAAATACGGGGGGCGGATGCCTTCAGCAGGCGGTCCAGAATGGCTAGGCCCAAACCCTGCTGGTCGGGCTTTATGGCGATGAGTGAGTCGAGCCCATCGGCGTCTGCCTCCCGCATTTGGGAATATAGCGTGGAGGCATAGATGGGCAGATTGTCCGAGAATTGTGTGACCCTGGCCCGTCTACCCAATACTTGCTGATGAATCAGCAGTCTTTCTGCGTGGGCAGAATCGTCGGCGATGACTAGTTGGCATGCTGGCGAATAGTGAGAGTGCAGCATCCCTGAGGCACGCGATTCGCCCTGATGATCCACCAGCGATTTGCGCAAGATCAATTCAATGTCTTCCCGAGGGATGCCACCCGGGCGAAGTAGTTGCGGTGGATCGTACGTGAAATCAACAATGGTGGATTCGACACCGATTGTGCAAGGGCCGCCATCGATGATGAGATCAACGTCGCTGCCAAGATCATTGAGCACATGCTGGGCCGTAGTCGGACTGACCCGACCGAATCGGTTTGCTGAAGGCGCCGCGAGTGGTACTTGTGTTGCATCAATTAATCGTCGAGTGAAATCATTTGCAGGAACTCTGAACACGGCTGTCTCGCGATTGCCAGTGACTAAGTAGGGAATTTCCTCCGACTTGTTTAACAAAATGCTTAAGGGTCCAGGCCAACAAGAACTGGCGACCAATTCGGCATCATCCGAAATATCTTTCGCCCATTCGTGTAGCTGTTCGAATGATGAAAGATGCGCAATCAATGGATGCGTAGTTGGCCGACCTTTAACCGAAAAAATCTTGTTCAACGAGATTGGATTGTTCACTGCCGCAGCCAATCCGTAAACCGTCTCGGTTGGTATAGCCACAACGCCACCGTTACCAAGCACCTCTGAAGCGCGTTGAACGGAGGTTGGGTCCTCGGCTTGGATTATGTTTGGATGGCGGAGCATTGCAATTGCAGGCTACAAATGACAGCGGGCATCCATATGTGCCACTAGCCTGAAGTGGCTCTTAGCGACAATGGGGAGGTAGTTCATGCGGTTTTTACACGGCACGCCCAGCTATGACCTCACCTATAACGACGTATTTATGGTGCCCAGCATGTCGACAGTCGCCTCGAGGCAATCGGTCGACTTGCGTACTCCAGACTTGCTTGGAACAACGATTCCTGTGGTTGTTTCCAACATGACCGCCATTGCAGGCAGGCGTATGGCCGAAACAGTTGCTCGTCGTGGCGGGTTGGTCGTCCTGCCCCAAGACATCCCGCTTGATGTTGTTGAAAATGTTGTGCAGTTTGTTAAGTCGCGCCACATGGTGATCGAAACGCCGATCACTATGCCCCCCGACGGAACGGTAGGCGAGGCGCTGAGTTTGATTTACAAGCGTGCTCACGGTGCAGTAATCGTTGTCGACAAAGACCACCTTCCACTGGGCATTTTCACGGAGCACGACGCTGCAGGTTTCGATCGTTTTACGCAATTGCACAACGTGATGAGTCGAGAGATCATCTCTATTCGACACACCGACACGCCAGAGCAAATGTTCAATTTCATGACTGATAGACGAATCTCTTTTGCTCCAGTAGTTGACGATGGAGGCAAGTTGCTTGGTTGCGTCACTCGAAAGGGTGCATTAAGAAGCACTATCTATTCACCAGCCGTTGATGCGCAAGGTCGTTTGATGATTGGAGTTGCCGTCGGGGTTAATGCCGATCCGGCTGCAAGGGCAAAATCACTTGCTGCAATGGGAGTCGATGTGTTGGTCGTTGATACTGCTCACGGCCATCAACAGCGAATGCTCGAATCAGTAAGCGCAGTTCGCAAGGTTGTCGGAGCTATTCCCGTTGTTGCTGGCAATGTTGTGACAACTGAAGGCACCAGGCAACTAATTGAGGCTGGTGCAGACATCGTGAAGGTTGGTGTCGGGCCAGGAGCAATGTGCACAACCCGAATGATGACCGGTGTTGGTCGCCCTCAGTTCTCTGCTGTGTTGGAGTGCTCTGGCGAAGCGATCAGGCTTGGCAAACACGTCTGGGCCGATGGAGGTGTTCGCTACCCGAGAGATGTCGCCTTGGGCCTTGCTGCAGGCGCAGCCAACGTCATGTTTGGCTCCTGGTTGGCGGGAACGTACGAATCGGCCGCGGACACTCTTCGTGATACTGACGGCAGGCTCTACAAAGAAAGTTTCGGAATGGCTTCCAACCGTGCGGTTCGCAATCGCACCCGTACCGAAAGCGCGATTGAGAGATCGCGCAAAGAATTGTTTGAGGAAGGCATCAGTTCGTCTCGCATGTATTTGGACCCTGAACGACCAAGTGTTGAAGACATTCTCGATCAAATCGTTGCCGGAGTTCGATCTTCCTTCACGTACGCAGGTGCTGAAAGTATCGAGCAGTTTCGTGAGCGTGCAGTAGTTGGTATCCAAAGTGCTTCGGGCTACGAAGAGGGCCGTCCACGGGATACCAGCTGGTAGTGCGAAACGTAATTGCTATTGATGGCCCTGCAGGGGCAGGTAAGTCAACTATTGCTCAGGCTTTAGCAACACGTCTTTCGCTTCCATATTTAGACACCGGCGCAATGTATAGAGGCATCACTTATGCGGCCATGCATGCCAACGTCGACATTTACGACACAAACACTTTGGCCAAGTTTGCTCGACGCGTGGAACTCGACATCTCCGATCAGTCGCTGTTTGTCGACGGTGTTGACGCGACGTCGATCATTCGATCTCCAGAAGTAACAACGAATGTAAGCATCGTCGCCGCAAACTCTGGTGTTCGTACCGAGATGCGCGCGCAGCAGCGATTGTGGGTTGAAGAACGCGGTGGAGGCGTGGTTGAAGGTCGTGATATCGCCACTGTCGTATTTCCAGATGCAATCCTCAAAGTTTTCCTTACTGCTTCTCCAAGAGTGCGAGCTTCCAGGCGAGTTGCTCAAAGCGGAGGTGACATCGACGAAATAGCAGAACAGATTGCCAAACGAGACAAACTAGATAGCAGCCGCGATGACAGCCCGCTACGCGAACATTCGGACTCACTCGTTGTCGATACCAGCGATCTAACTATTGACGAGGTGGTAGACAGCATTCATGTTGCCTACAAGGCCAGGCTTCAGCAGTAATGGCCAACGTCAGCAGCAAATTTGCTGGACAGAACGTATTTGCGAAATCTTTTTATCTTGCGGTACGTGGTTTGGTCGTGTTCCTTTGTCGAACGTATTTGAGGTTGGGCGTTTCCGGTTCTGAAAATGTTCCGCAGATCGGCGCTTTTATCCTCGCTCCTACTCATCGATCCACCGTTGACATCCCAATCGCCTCGGCTGTAACACGCAGACGAATGCGATTCATGGGGAAGGACTCTTTGTGGAAGGTGAAGGTGATTGGCTCTTTTTTCTCTGCACTCGGTGCTTTCCCCGTGACGCGCGGGTCGGCCGACCTTGAAGCCTTAAAGCGTTGTATTTCTGTGCTTCAAAGTGGTGAGCCCCTGGTTATGTTCCCAGAGGGGACCAGGCGTATTGGTAGCGAAGTGGTCGATCTTTTTGACGGAGCGGCGTACATATCGATAAAAACTGGTTTGCCAATAGTCCCAGTCGGCATCGCCGGGTCTGAACAGGTAATGCAGACCGGTTCCAAGATGATCTGGCCGAAACGGTGTTATGCGGTTGTTGGGGAACCGATCTTTCCCAATCAGCTAGAAGGCAAACGAGCTTCCCGCGAAGAGATAGCGGTCCTCACACAGCAAATTCAGGTTTCACTCCAGAACTTGTATAACGAAGCTGAAGCCCGCATCAAAAAAATCTAACGAGCAAAATATTGCTTGAGTAATTCGTGCAACGAGATTGGATCCTGGCTGCCACACATTTCTCTGGCGGAGTGCATTGCTAGCTGTGGAAGGCCAATGTCTACCGTTTCAATGCCCAGCCTGGTAGCCGTGATTGGTCCGATGGTCGAACCACAAGGCATTGTGTTTTTGGATGAGAAATGCTGAATATTGATCTTCGCTTTTTCGGCCGCTACGTAGATAGGGATACTTGATTTCGCGGATGTCGCGTAGCGTTGGTTCGAGTTGCTCTTGACGGCTATTCCATGATTAATCAATGGGGCATGACTCTGATCGTGGCGATCGGGGTAATTGGGGTGAATTGCATGTGCATTGTCCGCCGAAATGCAGTGGGATTTAGCTAGCCCGCCTAGAAAGCCGGCCCGATCAGAACCCGCAGCGATTGCAATTCGTTCCAATATCGTTTCGAGCAATGGGCCGGCTGCGCCTGTTGTGCTTTCGGAGCCAACTTCTTCATGGTCAAACAATGCAACAAGGCAGGGCGAGTCGTGCTCGCTGTTGAGCAACGCATTCATTGCAGCCCAACATGAAACCTGGTTATCCAAACGGGCCGAGGCTAAGAACTCGCTTCGAAGACCGAATAGTGCCGCCTTCTGCACATCGAATAATTGGCACGACCACGCGGCGATGTCGTCTTCATTAATAGAAAACTCGGATGCGAGGAATGATTCGAAACTTGTGATTCGCTGGTCCGTCGACCAAATAGGGCGAATGTGTTGTTGCTTGTCAAGCTGCAATCCGCGTTCGTTTACATCACGATCAAGATGAATTGCTAGTTGGGGAATTCGTGCAACTGCTCGATCAGTGCTTACAAGAGTTGCACGTCCGTCTCGGTCGTATACGACACCGGCAATTCCCAAATCGCGGTCGAGCCAGCTATTAAGCAATGGTCCGCCATAGACCTCCACACCAATCTGTTGAATGTTGTTGCCTTGCGTCAACGGATTGCGTTTGATGTGAAGCCCAGGAGAATCGGTATGTGCCCCAATTATTCGGATGCCACGTTTCTCGAAACTCCCGGTGTTAGCCCACGCAATCAATGCTCCACCAACGCGGACAAAACCCTGATGTTGCACAGGGGCACCATGAGCGAACTCGGTAAAGCCACGATCAAGAAGTTTCTTGGACCAATATTCGACGAGATGGATAGATGTGGGCGACGAATCGAGCTGTCGGCAAAGATCCGAAATCATGGCAACGAGGGTACCTAAGGCAGGGAAACTTGCACCTCTTGCCCGAGGAACGAGCAGGTCGAATCCATAGCTTGCCCTGCTTGTACCTGGGCCGAAACCTTTTCCACGCAGGCACTCAGATTGTCACGCTGGGTAAACGCCAACGTTCCGATACCTATGAAGAGGATGCTCAGAATGAGTTTGGTGACGAGCGACTTGGCAAATTTCAGAACAATTAACAACAGAAAGATAGAACCACCAGTGGTGGAAAGAAGAAGAGTTTTAGCAGATTCGGCTTCAAGAGAAAATAAGTTCACCGACCCATCTTTCCATGTCGGATGCCGTAGTTTGGGTCTATGTCAAACGTCAATCTTTCCGGTACTGGGCCAGGCGAGGTTCGACTGCCAGCTGCACCACCGGAGCTGCAATCTCAATTAGATCGCGCACTCGCGCAACCGGATTCACAGCGCAGGGAAGCCGTTGCGAAAGTAGTTGCTTCAAACCCTCGCTATTTAGACGGTTGGGCTTGGCTTGGCGCCCTAGGGCGTGACAGCCTCGAGTCGTACATGGCCTATCGAATTGGTTATCACCGCGGCCTAGACACACTTCGTGCAAATGGCTGGAAGGGCAGTGGGTATGTTCGGTGGGAACACATACCGAACAGAGGTTTTTTGCGCTGCGTAGAAGGTTTGGCCAAAAGTGCAGAGCTAATTGCAGAACATGATGAGGCTACGAGGTGTCGGCAATTTTTAATGCAACTCGATCCAAATCATCAGCAATAGTCTGGCTCTCGTGTTGGATGCGGTAATCCTTGCCGGCGGCAATAGCTCGCGTTTTGGCTCGAACAAAATGTTGTTTGCAATTGATGGAATGCCGATGGCAGCCAGAGTTGCAAGCAATTTGTGCGAACTTGGACAGGTTATGCTCATCGGCGCCAGCACCGAAGTCGCAAATAGTGTTTCGATGGACACTTACATCGGCCCCAGAGAGGGGCAAGGCCCACTCGGCGCTCTTGTCGATGCGTTGTACAACAGCAAGCAAGAATTTCTCTTGGTGAGCCCTTGTGATACGCCCTTTTTTGAAAAGCAAGATTTCTCTCGACTTGTTTTAGCGCTCACGTCTGATTTCGATGTTGCAGTCGCCCGCGATGTCAGAAACCATTGGTTGCTGTCGTGCTGGAACGTTTTCTCGACTGCTCAACATCTAGACGATCAGTTCAGTAGTGGAGAACGAGCAATTCATCGCGCAGTAACTGGCTTAAGGGTTGTCGAAGTGCAGTTTTCGGAAGATAAAACGCGTAATATCAATACGCCGAAGGACCTTTCTAATGAGAGAGAGCAAGGAATTCAATGAGAGAAATTGAAGCTTCACAACTAGCGGAGAAGATTGCCGCCGGATTCAAAGTCGTTGATGTTCGAGAAGTGGATGAATATACCGACGGCCATATTCCGGGAGCCATCCATGTCCCTCTTCAGACCGTTCCTGACAATCTCGAATCATTTCGTAGCGACCAGGATGTTTTTGTTGTTTGTCAGGTTGGTGGGCGAAGCGGTAAAGCCTGTCAATACCTCATCGATCAAGGCGTGACCAATGTTGTCAATGTTGCTGGAGGGACATCAGGATGGATCCTTCTAGGGAATGGCGTCAATAGCGGGACCGACGCATAAATGAAGTTCGAATGGATCTCTTCAGATCATGAGTTGGTTGAAGTACTTGCTGAGATCCAACAGGAAGAGCGCTACGCACTCGACACCGAATTCCATCGTGAGAAGACATATTTCCCGCAACTGGCATTGATTCAGCTGAAGTGGGGAAAACAAATCGCTTTGGTTGATCCGCTTGAAGTGACCCTTTCTTTGTTCGGCGACTTATTTAATTCGCAGACACTCTGTGTAGTCCACGCAGCTCAGCAAGATTTGGAGGTACTGAACTATGCCTGTGGTTCAGCCCCCAGCAATATTTTCGACACTCAGGTTGCAGCGGGTTTTATTGGCATGTCATCGCCTTCGTTATCTACCTTGGTGCAAAGCGAGCTGAAAGAAACACTGACCAAGGGCGATCGGTTGACCGACTGGTTGCGTCGTCCACTCACACCAAATCAATGTTCTTATGCCGCAACGGACGTTGAGTATCTGTTAAGCCTTCATGACCTCTTGTTGAAGAAGCTGAATGCCTTTGGTCGAATTGAATGGGTAAAGGACGCTTGTGAGGAATTGCGACTCAAGCCTGCGGGACCATCCTCGCCCGAAGATGCCTGGCTAAAGATAAAAGAAGTTCGCACGTTGAAGGGGAGCGCTCGCGGCGTCGCACAGTCACTTGGACGCTGGCGTGAACTGCGAGCTATGAGCGCCAACATTCCGCCGCGCAGAGTGCTGTCCGACATGGCGCTGTTGGGTATCGCACAAGCGCAGCCTCAGAGTCCAGAGGAACTATTTCGTGCACGAGGCGTTGAACAACGACAGTTGGGTGCAGAGATCACTCGAGAAGTTCTAGCTGCCGTAGCTCAAGGCGCCGGACAGGACGTCAAATTTCCTGCGACGGAGCAAGACGATGTTGATAAGGATCTTCGTCCAGCCGTTGGCTTGATCACCGCGTGGGTTGGTGAACTGGCGAGGACGCACCAGATTGATGCAACACTTCTGGGAACACGCTTGGACATTTTGCAATTCTTGCGGCGTTCGGCCAATGCCAGGCTTGCTCAGGGTTGGCGATCAGAAATTGTCGGCAAGGACATCGAAGGAATCCTTGCTGGCAGGATGGGCATCAGTTTCGATGGCAAAGGCGGCCTGCGGCTCGTTCCTGTTGCAAACCCGAATTAGTGGCCCATATCCCTTTCTAGCGGGCTTTCTACCGCTAGGCTGACCCGCGATGTTTATCCAATAGGCGGCTGTCCAAGCGGTAGTCGCCCGAGCCAAGTTCGGAGCCCCTACCGTGAAGAAGGGTCGTCACCGTCGTTTCGAGGAAGCGCGCAAATTGAAGCAATCAGGCCCCACAGCGGAGGCCCTTGGCTTTGGTGGGCGTGAAAAACGTTCCGAGTCCGAAGAAGATGAATATGCGGCCATAGCAGAGCGCTATGGAGTCCGTTTCGATGAAGACGAGGAAGAAAGCGACGAGGAAGAGATGTAATCCACGCGGGCGAGCCCGCGTGAACTATCACCCCCCAACATGACCAAAAAACCAGAGAATTTGCGCAATATTGCGCTCGTTGCCCACGTAGACCACGGAAAAACCACTCTTCTCGACGCCTTGTTGCGTTCGACGGGTACTTTCGCCGCCCATGCTGCTGTTATCGACCGCGTTATGGACTCCGACGACCAAGAACGCGAACGCGGCATCACCATCCTTGCTAAGGCTGCCCAGGTGGTGTGGAAGGGCACAAAGATCAACCTTGTTGACACCCCTGGACACGCCGACTTCGGTGGTGAAGTAGAGCGTGCACTAGCGCTGGTCGACGGCATTTTGCTTCTTGTAGACGCCGCGGAGGGCCCATTGCCCCAGACGCGATATGTGCTGTCAAAGGCTTTGGCCCTCGATTTACCCGTCATCTTGGTGATCAACAAAGTCGACCGCCAGGACGCCCGAGCCGAAGAAGTTCTGCACGAAGTAGAGCAGTTGTTCCTTGACCTTGCTCATGCTGACCATCACCTCTCTTTCCCTGTTTATTCGGCTGTTGCACGCGAGAGTCGTTCGATGCTGGGTATTGGAATGCCGGATATGTCACAAGACTTGTCTTCGTTGCTGGACGGAATTGTTGAACATATTCCAGTGCCGGACAACGATGCTGACGCACCGTTGCAGGCGTTGGTTACCAACCTTGATGCCTCCGACTATCTCGGTCGTTTAGCAATTGGTCGTGTTATCTCGGGTGTGCTTCGAAAGGGCGACCAGGTCGCGCTTTGTCAGAAGCCGACTGAGGCCAACCCGGCTCCAGTAATTAAGCGCAAGCTTTCAAGTTTGTTCGCGTTCACTGGTATCGAGCGCACCGAAGTTGCCGAAGTTGTTGCTGGTGACTTGTTCATCGTTGCTGGCATCGAAGAAGTGGAAGTTGGAGACACCATTGCGGCGTCTGATAACCCAGTTCCTCTGCAGCGTTTGGAAGTAGACGAGCCAGTACTTCGAATGAGTTTCGGCGTGAACACTTCCCCTTACGCAGGTAAAGACGGCAAGTACCTCACAAGTCGCCACCTTCGCGATCGGTTGCATAAGGAAATCCTCGGCAACGTCAGCATCAAGATCGCAAATACCGAATCGGCCGACATCATGGAAGTTGCAGGCAGAGGCGAGCTTCAGCTTGCGGTGTTGATCGAGAATATGCGCCGTGAAGGTTTCGAGCTTCAAGTTTCACGTCCTGAAGTAATCACAAAGGAAATCGACGGCAAGAAACAAGAGCCACTCGAGTCGGGAACATGCGACGTCCCCGAAGAGTATGTGGGTGCCATCACACAGGCGCTTGCTCCTCGCAAGGGACGCATCACCGATCTTCGTCCCGGAGACCCAGGACGAACCATTGTTAGTTTCGAGGCCCCTTCGCGTGGTCTTATTGGTTTTAGGTCGTTGCTGCTCACAGTGACACGCGGTACTGCATTGCTGCACCAGAGCCTCGCAGGCTGGATGCCATGGTGTGGCGAACTACCGCACCGTCTTGGCGGCGCAATGGTTGCAGACCGTATGGGTACATCTACTGCCTATGCCCTCGACAACTTGCAGTTGCGGGGAACGCTTTTCGTTTCGCCCGGCGACGACCTCTATGAGGGAATGGTTGTTGGAGAAAATGCGCGCGAAGATGAAATGGTCGTTAACGCCGTGCGTGCGAAGGAAAAAACCAACATCCGTACACATAGCCATGATGACGGGCCAAAGTTGGCTACGCCAGTTACTCACACACTCGAGTCGGCAATTGAATGGATCGGCGACGACGAGCTTGTTGAAGTGACCCCAAACTTCATTCGTATTCGCAAGAGGTACTTGTCGATGGAAGACCGCCGCAAGTACACCAAAAAGAGTTCTAACTAGAAACTACTTTTTCTTGGTTTTGCGCCTTACCTGCGGGTGGGGAAGAGGAACCGAGTTCTTTTCTTCCAGCAGTTGCACCATGGTCTTGTAGGTCTTTGAACCGATGAGCTCTACGAGCTCCTCTTTCAGCGACTTGTAGACGGGGTGATCACCTACGAATGCTTTCGAGTCGTCTGTGCACCACCAATGGAAATCGGCACCGCCCTCACCCCAGTCGCGCCGCTTCCATTCGCGAACGAACGAAACAACGTGACCATCATCTTCTGTAAATTCCTCCAGGCGTAGAGGCACTTGCCAGCAAACATCTGGCTTCCAGTCCATCGGGCGTTCGCCTGCCTCTAGTGCGGCAATGTGGAAGGCGCAACCCATGCCGCCTTCGAAGTCTGGTTCGTTATGAAAAATGCAGACATTGTTGACGCGACGCGTAACTTCTGCGCCATCGCGCTCTTTCGTTAACCAGCGACCATCTTTGCCTTTGTCGAAGTTCTGCCAATGTTCTGGCTTGAGGCGCTTCACGGATTTGCGGACCGAAGCGAGATCTTTCTTATCGAGAAAATGCGCGCCGTAACTGCAACAACCTTGCTGCAATTTGGTTGCATCGTCATCCAACACACCCTTACAGCCTTGGCCGTAAATGCACATGTAGTTGGAACGCATGTATGTCGCATCAATCATCCAAGTCTGATCGGAGTCGCCATCGGAAAAACTGATGTATTCGTGGAGGTCATCTGGTCTAGGCACGAGCACAGACGCTAGACGATTGGGAGCCACTTCCAACAGTTCTTACATGACATACTTGACCTGTGAGCAACTTCAACGAAATCGTAAGCCAACTTGAAACCATTTCGGAGCAGTTGGCCGACGAAGCGTTAAAGGCACTCAAGGAGGCTCATGGCGCAGGAGCCACAAAGCGCCCAGAGAGTGAACGTCAGATCACTCAGGCTCGCCGGGCGATCGAGAAGGCTATTGGGGTTCTGTCGCGGCTTGATTGAGTTTGTTGATCAGGCGGCGTAAGCCACCGAAGTCGTCACGAACGAATTCAAATCGAATTCGAAACTTATCGAGATGATCGTTATCACTGATCTCGGATGGGGTGGGGCTGATTGCCTCAAACGAGCCTGCCTTGCACAGGTATCCGAACTCGGCATTTAGCTCTTCTAAAAGCAAGTCAGTTGGTGGCAGCTGTAGACGAACGACTAAGTGCTTTCCGACGAACCGTATTGAATGGTAATTGCGATAAAACAGCGTAATTTCGCTCACCGCGTCTTCGATCGTCTCGCACACCCGATAGAGATCCAAATCCTCTGGGGAAACAAGTGATCGTTCAAGCATCTGCTTACGAATAACTTCGTCGATTGAGTGCCAAAAGTCGTCACCAGGGAGGTCAAGCATCACGATCGGCGTCGGTGCGGATTTGCCGGTTTGCACAAGCGTCAGTAATTCGAAAGTTTCATCCAATGTGCCGAAACCGCCAGGCATGCAGATGAAAGCATGCGATTCTTTGACCAACATCAATTTACGGGTAAAGAAATAACGCATTGAGACAAACTTGTCGTCGCCAGCGATGATCGGATTTGCCGACGATTCAAAGGGGAGGCGGATGCTGACACCAATTGATTGGTTACGTCCGGCACCGGACATGCCCGCTTCCATGATTCCCGGGCCAGCCCCAGTGACGACCATCCAACCGCGCTGGGCTAATTCCCGAGCGATGTTCTCTGTGTGGTTGTACAACGGGTCGTGCGACTTGGTTCGAGCCGATCCGAAAATCGTTACCTTGCGGCGGTGCGCATGGGGTTGAAACATCTGAAATGCATCCCGCATTTCACGCAGCGCAGACGAGGCGATCTTCAAGTCGAGGGTGGTTGTTTGGTCGGTTCCCAACAACAGGGAGGTTCGTACGAGATCATTTACATATTCAATGTCGTGGGCTGAACCGAATTCTTTGACTAAGCGATCGATCTCGATATTGAGTGCATCTTGATTCATGGTCTAAAGCGTTTCGAGCTTTTGTTCAAGCGCAGCAATCAGCTCTTGAAAACTTTTTTGAAATGATTCAACACCTTCAAGTTCTAATTGAGCAGCAATCTCTGTCATATCAATGCCGAAGTTTCTTAACTGAATCCATGCCGACTCTGCATCTTCAACATTTGCGTCAATGGTTCGAGCAATTGCGCCGTGATCGGCAAAGGCTTCCATTGTCTGGTCTGGCAACGTATTTACTGTTGACGGACCGATCAATTGGTCGACATACAAAGTGTCGGGGTACAGGGGATTCTTTGTTGACGTAGAAGCCCAAAGCGGGCGTTGTACGCGTGCTCCCAGTTTTGCCAAAGCTTCCCACCGTGGCGATGAAAAACTCGTTGTAAACAACTTGTATGCCAATTTGGCTTGTGCAATCGCGCAAGAGCCGAGGAGTAGATCGGCTTCAGGTGTGCCCATCGCAGCAAGACGTTTGTCAACTTCCACATCGACTCGAGAAATGAAGAAACTCGCAACGCTCGCAACATGGGAAAGCCTTGACGGATCCGACTTTGCAAGCGCTTCCATGCCCGAGATGTACGCCTCAATCACGTCGGAATAACGTTCGAGACTGAAAATGAGAGTGACGTTGACGTTGCGGCCCTCGGAAATCATTTCGCGAATAACCGGTATTCCCTCAACAGTTGCCGGGATCTTGATCATGACGTTCGGGCGATCAACGTTTTGGTCTAGCTGGCGAGCGGCTCGTGTGGTTCCCTCAGAATCGTGTGCCAACATCGGATCTACTTCGACGCTCACATAACCGTCCTGGCGATCACTCGACAAGTAGATGGGGTGGAATAGTTCTAAGGCATCACGAATGTCTTGGATGACCATTTCCCAGTAGCTCTCTACGGCAGTTTTTCCCGTTTTCGCAAGTTCTGCGAACTGGGTGTCGTAGTCGGTTGAACCTTGAATTGCTTTCTGGAAAATCGATGGATTTGAGGTCAATCCGCGAATCCCGCTATCGATCACCTTGCGCATATGACCGCTAGTGATGTAGCTGCGTTTGAGGTTGTCCAGCCACGGGCTTTGGCCACCCTCGCTGTGCAATCGTTGAAGATTGTTGCTCATGAACTCAAGCGTTCGCCGCAATGGCTTTTTTGACGGTTTCGACAACATTGTTGACATTGATTCCGAGCGAATCCATCGCGACCGAGCCGGGTGCACTAGTTCCGAAACGATCGATGCCTACGTTGAAATGCGTGTAGCGGTACCAACCGAATGTTGATGCCGCCTCTACAGACACGATTGCCGAACCAGCAGGAAGTACTGATTGGCGATGCTCTACTGAGGCTGCCTCGAATCGATCCCAAGATGGCATGGAAACGACTCGTGTTTCGATGCCAGATTCATGGAGCTTTTTGCTTGCAGTAACACACAACGAAACTTCGCTGCCTGTTCCGATGAGGGTAGCAACGGGGTTGTTCCCACTCCGAAATACTTCATCTGCACCGTGAACAACGGCAGTCCCGTCGGACAACAATGGCAAGTTTTGCCGACTCAGAATCAGTGCCGTTGGCCCGTCAAATTCGAGAGCGGCAAGCCATGCGAGAGAAGTTTCATTGCTGTCGGCAGGTCGAATTACTTGAAGTCCGGGTATGGAGCGGAGTGAGGCTAGATGCTCGACCGGCTGGTGTGTTGGGCCATCCTCGCCAACTCCAACCGAGTCGTGGGAGAACACAAAGATGCAGCGAGCCTTGGATAACGCAGCCAATCGAATGGCAGGGCGCATGTAATCAGCAAAAACAAAAAACGTTCCGCCAACTGGCACTACACCACCGTGCAAAGCCATGCCTACGAGCGCGCTTCCCATCGCATGTTCGCGAATTCCGAAATATATTTGGCGTCCTTCGGGTGCATTCTTTGCATGAGGTGACTGTCCGCCAACCTTCACGCCGGTGTTTCCCGTTAAATCTGCCGATCCGATAAGCAAACCAGGAACAGCAGAGACTGTCGCTTCAATGACTTTTTGGATGGCCTGCCGCGTTGCAAAATTGCTCTGGCTGTCGAATGAGGGGAGTAGACCTTGCATCACGCCTTGATCTGGTTGTTGCCAACATGCGTCATATGCGGAATGCAGTGGTGACTGAGAAGATCGGACACGATCGTCGTTGGCTAAGTTCAAACCTCGATTTAAGGCAAATTCTCGGACAGAGTTAACCACATCCGATGGAGCCCAAAAAGGCTCATTTGGAATACCCATTACGTCTTTGGTTCTTGCTGTCAGCTCTGCAGTGAAAGGGTTGCCGTGAGCTTCATGGCTGTCAGTTAAATCCGGAGAAGGAAAGCCAATGTGGGTTCGCAAGATACATAAGGTTGGTTGACCGACATGTTCCTTCGCGCGAGAAAGCATCTGTTCGAGTGCGTCCAGATCCTCACCAATCTCGCCGGCTTCAATTACGTTCCAACCATAAGAACGAAATCGCATCGCAACATCGTCTGAACAGGCGAGACCAGTGCTTCCGTCAATAGTTATCTTGTTGTCATCAAAGATGCATACAAGGCGATCGAGGCCCAGGTGTCCCGCCAAAGAGGCTGCCTCGTGCGAAACACCTTCCATTAAGCAACCATCACCAGCAATGACGTATGTGTGGTGATCGCACAGATCCTCTCCGAATCGAGCGCGAAGATTACGTTCGGCAATCGCCATACCGACAGCGTTCGCAAAACCCTGACCTAAAGGTCCAGTCGTTACTTCCACTCCACGTGTGTGTCCTACTTCAGGATGTCCAGGTGTCTGGGAGTCGAGTTGGCGGAATGCCTGTAGGTCAGACATCTCGAGGCCGTAGCCGTACAAGAACAACATTGCGTATTGCAAGATGGATGCATGTCCACCCGACAAAATAAATCGATCACGATTGCGCCATGCGGCATCACCTGGGTGGTGTCGAAGTATTCGCGAATACAAAACATGTGCAAGTGGCGCAAGAGCCATTGCGGTTCCTTGATGACCGCTCTTTGCAGCCAAAGGGGCATCCATCGCAAGACCACGAGTTATAGCTACGACTGCTGCATCTGTCGCAGCGGAGAGTTTTTCGGAAGAAGGCACGCCGAGACTGTAGTTCTGGCTACTGCTTTGGCGGAAGCAAGGTCAAAGGGACGATGAGCCAGCCGCCAAGCCCAATTCGGCAGTGGGCATAAATAGGCCCGTAGGTGGTCATTTCGAGAGCCCCTCGAACAAGCCGGTACGTGAACTTGCCAGGCTCAACGGTGAATGGGCTGACATTACGTGCCAGTTCGGTGCTGTCTGCGGCCATCCCAGAACGGAAAACCACCTCGAAGACACCTTTGCCGGAATCGTCTGGAGGACAGTAAATCAAGCCCATCAGATGCGGCTCAATGGTGACGGGTACCGGCGAGGGGGCCGCCAATGAGAAATGCACGCCAGTGAGATCGATTCGTGTTGCTGGCCCATCGACTTGGCGCATTTCGAAAGACTCGATGAATAGGGCTGAAACTATGTGCACGGCAAAACAGTAGTTGTTTGTTCAAGTCTTGACGAGTCGTTCAGGTACTAATGTTGGACATCGTGCCATCAACCGAAACACTTTCCGAGGAGGCATCCAAGCGCCTGCTCGCTCCGTTTGGGTTGCCTTTTGCGGTTGAAAAGATTGCCCGCACGATCGAGGATGCGTGTATTGCTGCAAATGCAATTGGTTATCCAGTTGTGGTCAAAGTTTCTGGTGATGGCATTGCCCACAAGACTGAACGAGGTCTAGTTCGGCTCCGATTGATGGATGAAGAAGCTGTGAGAAACGCTTGTGCCGATTTGCTCAAACTTGTAACAGCTGATGACGGTGAAGTGTCCTTCTTGGTCGCACAAATGGTTTCCGGTATTCGCGAATTTATCGCCGGGGTTGTCACTGATCCCCAGTTCGGCCGGATGGCCGTTTTAGGTATTGGCGGTGTCTTGGCCGAAGCGATTGATGATGTCGCCTTGAGCCCATTACCACTGACCGAGCGAGACGCAGTATCGATGTTGAATTCACTGCAACATCAAAAATTGCTTGAAGATTTTCGCGGTGAAGCGGCGGTAGACGTGCACAGTGTGCTGGCAGTTCTCAACGGCTTGAGTGCGGCTTGTGAAGCGAATCCAGATATTCACTCCATCGACATCAATCCACTCATAGCGACGGCAGATGGCAAATTAATTGCGGTTGATGCGCTTGTGGAGAGAAGGACGGAACAGCTTTCGAGCGAGACCAGCGAATCCCAACATCCGATCGCCCGATCTGGTCGACACTTTGAAGCCTTGTTCAATCCCGACGGTGTTGTCGTCGTGGGTGCATCAAGCCATCCAGGAAAGTTTGGCTTTGTTTCGTTGCACAATTTGTTAGCGAACAATTTTGCGGGGCGCATTTTTGCTACCAATTTGCAAGGCGAAGAAGTGCTCGGAGTGCAGACACTCACATCCTTGAATGAATTACCGGTTGCAAGCGCAGATTTGGCCTTTTTCTGCACACCCGCGGCCGCGAACGAAGAACTTCTAAAACAGTGTGCGGAAAAAGGAATTACCAGTGTTTTCATTTCGTCCGCCGGCTATCGAGAATCCGGCGACGCGGGTGCACGGGCAGAAGAGAGCCTTGTTTCGCTCGCTGACTCGCTCGACATTCTCATCGCCGGGCCAAACGGTCAAGGTGTCGTCAGCACACCTCGTTCGCTGTGCTGCCAGATCGTTGCGCCCTTCCCTCCATCTGGTGGCATATCGGTTGCAAGTCAGAGCGGCAATTTCGTTTCTAGTTTTCTCAACTATTCACGTCAGACGGGGGTCGGAATATCACGAGCAGTGTCTGCCGGCAATGCCGCCCAGGTTCGCGTCGAGGATTATTTAGATTGGTACACAACCGACAACAGCACACGAGTTGGATTGGCGTACATAGAGCATGTTTCGAACGGCGACCGGCTCAGATCGGCGATGTCGAAGATGTCAGAGCGCAAACCACTTGTGGTGGTGAAAGGCGGGGCGACGACAGCGGGAAGTAAAGCTGCATCAAGTCACACAGGAGCATTAGCAAGTGACGACAAAGTGTTCGATGGGGTATGTCGATCTACGGGCGCTATTCGTGTTGACGATATTGAGCGAGCATTTGACGTAGCGGCTTCATTCTCGACCCAGCCTCTTCCACGCGGGAATCGGGTAGTTGTATTGACCACAGTCGGCGGGTGGGGAGTAGTCACTGCTGATGCAATCGCTCGCGACGGTGTACTCGACTTGGTTGACCTTCCTGATGATTTGATGACCCAATTGGGAGATTTGCTTCCACCTCGCTGGAGCAGGAATAATCCGATCGATTGCGCTGGAGGTGAAACGCGCGACACAATTCCTCAGATCATGGACATCGTTACTGCGCACAAACATGTAGATGCAGTGATTTTCTTGGGGATAGGTATTCAGAGCAATCAAGCGCGGCTAATGAGAGAAGGCAGCTTTTATCCGGACCACGGTCTTGAACGCATAGTGCAATATCACAATCGACAAGACGAGCGCTATGCACTTGCTGCTGATGAAGCCTCTAAGAAGTATGGCAAACCGGTGCTCATCGCTACAGAGTTGGCAGTTGCCGACCCTGCCAACCCAGGCCCCGCGAAAGTGCGGGAAACAGGACGCCTTTGTTACCCCTCTGGCGCCCGAGCTGCATATGCACTTGCACAAATGGTTCGTTATTCAGATTTCAGGTCGACCATCACGTTATGAACTTCAACCATTTGGAGGATTCAAGCAGCATCGAGCGGGCTAAGCACAAAGTAAAGGTTGGTTCACCTCGAGTTGTATTCACCCTTTTGGGCACGCTCACACTAATTATTGGTGGAGCACTTGGCGTTGCGTGGAAAACTGTTGACAACATTGCAGATTCGGTTACTGCCGATAATGAGGTTCGAGAAATGGCAACTATGTCGGCTTCGATTATCTCGGCGAGGCGCGCTCCGAGCACGCTCTCGAGTGAAGTGCGAATCGGATCGCTCAGGAGAAGTTTGGTTCGTCTCGAACGACTGGTAAACAACGAGTCCTGTCTTATCGTCGATGTTGAAGGACAGCAGATCTCAACCTTGCGTCCAAATTTACCAGTCGTCCCTGCAAGCACGATGAAGGTATTGGTTGCGTCCGTAGCTCTGGAAATTCTGGGACCCGATTTTGTTTACCAAACGAAATTGCAGGGCATACAAGAAGGTTCGACGATTTTGGGTGACTTGTACCTCGTAGGCGGGGGTGACCCCTTGTTGATTAGTGCGCAGTATCCGACAATTGAGCCGTTGCCGACATTTAACGGAACGAGTATCGAATCGTTGGCCGATGCGCTCTTCGCGGCGGGGGTGCGCACAATCTCTGGTTCGGTTATAGGTGATGAATCTCGTTACGACACCGAACGTTTTACTCCCACGCTTGGCTTGGGCATCAGGACGACAGAGGTAGGCCCACTTGGTTCGCTGATGATCAATGACGGAGTAGTTACCGGCAATCCCATCAAGCCCGACAACCCCGCATTGGCAGCTGCGCAAGAGTTCACCAACATCTTGGTCGCGAAAGGCATCAGCGTTTCCGGAGCCGCTTCGGTGGGTGTGGCTTCGGCCGATGTTCCTGTAGTTGCCGAAATCTCTTCTCGACCGTTACCCGAAGTTCTTGCCGAGATGCTCACGAACAGCGACAACAACACGGCCGAGCTCGTGTTGAAGGAAATAGGCCTGAGTGTGTTGCAGCAGGGCACTCGTCTTGCTGGAGCTCAGGCAATGATCGCAACGCTCACGGAAATGGGTATCCCGACCGAAGGGCTGATCATCAACGACGGTTCGGGTCTTGACCGTGGCAACCGAGTTGCATGTTCAACAATTCAGGCTTTGCTGTTACGCGATGGTGGATTTGGCTCGCTCGGAACAGGGCTTGCAATAGCCGGGCGTACGGGCACGTTGAGCGATCTGTTCACAGAGGGTGCGGTCACCCAAAGGCTGCGCGGAAAAACCGGCACATTAACGGGAGTTAAAGGGTTGGCTGGCTTTGTCACCTACGACGCGGAACTTGCAAGCACGTTTACGTTGATCTTGAATGGATCCGGAGTTTCTAATCAGAGCACCTATCGCCCAATCTGGTCGGCATTGGGGGAGGCACTTGCGAGATTTTCCAGTTCGCCTTCTGCCGCTCAGATTTCTCCTAAGCCATAAGGCTTTACAGGGCAACCTCGCAATGCCCTTTGGGTGAAATATCAGAACTCCACTGGTTGAATGGAATGGTGAGTATTTCGCCATCTGACCGCAAGCGTGCCGTAAAAGCGCCGTCTCTAGGCGAGATGTACGACCTCTTGCGCGACTATGTCAAACAAGAAACGTTGGACCCGATTCGTGGAGCAGGACGCTGGATGGCGTGGGCTGCACTTGGCGCCGTGTCGCTGATTCTCGGCGTCACGTTTCTCATGGTCGGTCTGTTGCGCCTTGTTCAATCTGAACTTTTCAATTCGAACGATGGCAAAACTTGGATCCCATATCTGATCGTTGTCGTCGTCAGCCTTGCGCTGGTGCTTTCATCAAAAGCTCGTATTCGCAAGCCAAGCCTGCATCGCAAGCCACGGGGTATCTAATGAGTGCTGAGCGCATCACACGGGATCACGTTGAATCAAGTTTGAAACTCGTCCAGGATGAACTGCAAGGGAAAGTAAGCGACAAAAAAGCAGCGATCACCACGGGCATTTCCATTGGTGCAGCGGTGATCATTCTCATTTCGTATGCGCTAGGACGTCGAAGCGGTCGCAAACGTCGCGGTTCGGGTCGTAGTTGAAGAGAACAGTTCAGGTAGTTAGATCTCGGCCCGCTTTGCGCAATCAGGGGCTTTGGTCTCTCGTGTTCGCGAGGCTTTTGGGTAGATACACCGGTAAATGGTTATTCGCTTGGTGGTTCGTGTTTATTTGGAAGATAATTAATAATCGCCGTCAGTCAAGGAGAGCAAGATGAATCGGATTTTTGCTTACGGCGACAAAGTGCTCCTCATTGATTCTAAAAAGCGTCGTTATCTCACAACATTGGTAGAAAAAGGTGAGTTTCACAGCCACTCGGGTTTTGTCGCGCATGATCTCGTTATTGGACAGACAGAAGGTGCTGTGGTCCCAACTACTAAGGGTGCACTCTTTTCTGTGCTTCGTCCAACGCTGGAAGATTTCGTTTTGGAAATGCCCCGAGGCGCGCAAGTTATTTACCCGAAGGACCTTGCCCCCATCTGCATGATCGCTGATATCGGCCCGGACACTCATGTGTTCGAATCAGGAATTGGCTCAGGCGCGCTGTCTATGACCATGTTGCGGTACGGAGCAACTATCACGGGTTACGAGATCAGAGAAGATTTTGCTAATCGAGCCAAAACGAATGTCCGAAGTTTCCTTGGCGAAGAAGCATTAACTAGATACGCCATCCAGATTCGAGATGCTTACGAGGGCATAGACGGAACTGATTTCGATCGCGTGGTCTTGGATTTGCCAGAACCCTGGACGGTTGTTCCTCATGCAACCAAAGCGCTTCGACGAGGTGGCTTGTTGGTTGCCTACACCCCAAGCATTACCCAGGCGGTACAAGTCCGACAGGCAATGGGTAGCGAGTGGATCGAGTCCCGCACACTTGAGGTGCTACATCGCACCTGGCACATTGAGGGAATGGCTGTGCGCCCAGACCACCGTATGGTCGCGCACACCGCATTTCTTACTGTTGGTCGGTATATCGGAACGGCAAGCGCCCCGTTATAACTACGGCTCGATGAAGATGCACTCTCCGGGGCATTCTTCAGCTGATTCAATTACTCCATCAAGCTGGCCATCGGGGATGACTGCCATACCTTCGGCGCCTTGGGCATTGCCTTTTGCGGTGGCATAGATCTTGTCTTTTTCGCGAACATATGCGAGACCATCGTCAAGAAGAGTAAAAACGTCGGGCGCGATTTCCTCACAGAGTCCGTCACCTGTGCAGAGGTCTTGATCGATCCAGACTTTCATTCTGATTATCTCCTTGTGTATCGCGTATATCGCGGTGCTTGGTGGGTAAATAATACACCGAGACAGCCAGTGTTATGCGAATCCAGCACTACGGTTGATGGGCGATGGAGACGACGGACACAGGTCGAAAAGACCACCAGCACGGTTTGAGGGTCATACGTGAATGGGTAGTGGTCGTTGGCGTAGCCCTAGGCATAGCTCTTTTGGTTAGGGGTTTTCTCCTGCAACAGTTTTATATCTCGGGCCCGAGCATGGAATCGACGATGTTCCAAGACAATCGAGTGCTCGTCAACAAACTCTCATACCGCTTGCACGACATCGGAAGGGGAGATGTGGTCGTTTTCGATCGGATCACCACTGATGGCGAAGTGGTCCAGCACGACGATCTGATCAAGCGCGTAATTGGCCTTCCCGGAGAGACTATTGAGATTCGCGAATGTGTGGTGTTTATCGATGGCGAAGAACTACCGGAGCCATACCTCAACGAATACGACGTTCAGCAGATAAACCTTGATGATCGATGTCGTGTTCCAGAGCTCGAGCCAACAGTGGTAAGCAAAGATCACATTTTCGTTATGGGTGACAATCGACCGCAGTCATTTGATAGTCGCATGTTTGGTGAAATTGAAACAGAGCTAGTTGTTGGGCGAGCGTTCAGTTTGATCTGGCCCTTGAGAGACGCCCGTTGGCTTTAAAGAATTCGTTGAGCATCAACCATTCGATCTACCCAGTCGCTGAATATCGCGTCTAAGCCCATCCGCAGTCCATCAAGAATTACTGGTGGGTGCTGCAAATCCCAACCGAAGGCTGCGAGACCAAATCGATGAGCGAGCGCGACGAGCCCACCATTCCAGTCAGTGATGTGCATGTTCAATGCATCAATACCATGTTGCGAAAGTGAGGCCGCCCGACGCTCTGGTCCTTCCTTTATTTTTGCCAGTCTCACAGAATTGACCAACTTGAAATCTGGCAACGCCGATCGCTGTTCCTTTAAAACATCCATCGAGGGATGGCAAAGCCAGACCATGCTTTGATTTAATTTGTAGCGACTTAATTGCCCAAATGCGGCAATGTCTTTGACATCGATGCTGAGAGGCATATCTTCACCAACGGCATTGACTAGTTCGTCCAATGTGGGGATGTGAGAAGGCAACTGAGATCGTTTAAGTTCCGCGATTGGCTTTTTCCTTAATCCCATCCTGACCACGCCGTCATGATCGAGGACTAGTTGACGATCGGAAGTGATCCAAATATCTGTCTCCATACCCGACGCGCCCAATTTTTGGGCCAGCGAAAAAGCGGGCAAGGTGTTCTCCCTTGCGTGCGCGCTTGCACCCCGATGGGCGAAGAGAATGGGCTCATCAAATATCGACGGTAAACGCTGCTGCATGCGAACAGCGTAGATGGCATGGGACAGAGACCCTTTAGAATGACTTCATGTTCAATTTCTCTGGCAGCGAATTGATGTTCCTGCTCATTCTTGGATTAGTCGTGCTGGGCCCAGAGAAGTTGCCGACCGTGCTCCGAAAGATGGGCAAGTTTTATGGCGAATTCAAGCGAATGACTGGTGATGCCCAGAATGACTTCCGCCAGGCGTTCGCGGAACCTCTTCGGGATCTTCAAAGTGCAGCGACGGAGTACAAATCAGTTTTCCAAGAGGCGGCAGGAGAGATCACCGATTATTCGCCAGAACCGGATCCGGAGTTTGTCCCATGGCAAGCACCTGACGACGTCGAAGAGCACGTCAGCGAAACCGAAGTCGTAGAACAAAGTGAACCTGTAGAAGCGTTATCTCCAGATGAAGATCCTGAAATCTCTGTGATCTCGTACGAGGAGAAGAACTGATGGCTGTTAAGTGGCCACGGTCAAATTCGACAACTGACGGCGGGTCGATGAACATCATTGATCACCTCACCGAACTAAGGATGCGGATCGTTCGGTCCATGCTTGCAATCGCTGTCGGCGCAACGGTCATCTTGATTTTTTATGATTTTGTTTTGGGATTCCTCACCCAGCCCTATCGAAATATTTGTGTGGCTCGGCCAGATTTCAATTGCGATGGTTCTCTCTATGCGCTCGGACCAATCGAAGGTCTCTCGGCCAGAATGCGAATCAGCGGGTACGGCGGCTTGATCATTGCACTTCCTGTGATTATGTGGCAGCTATGGCAATTCATTGTCCCAGCAATGAATAAAAAGGAAAAGAAGTACACCGTCCCTTTTATTCTCTCTTCGGTCGTGCTTTTTGTCTGCGGCGGTTACCTTGCCTATTGGACGCTCGATAAGGCGCTGGAGTTCCTGATTTCGTGGTCGGGCGAAGACGTCGAGCAGACCTACCAAATCTCTAAGTACATCAGTTTGGTTGCGTTAATGGTTTTGTCTTTTGGTATTGGCTTTTTGCTTCCAGTGTTATTGGTTTTCTTGCAGATTGTCGGTGTTATTACGCCACAGACACTGCTCAAGCAATGGCGGGTATCTGTGATGGTGATATTTGCCGTCGCAGCAGTGATAACCCCTAGCGGCGACCCAGTAAGCATGTTGGCTCTAGCAGTACCAATGACCTTATTGTTTTTGATAGCCGTGCTTATCGGGTTCATCGTGCAACGTCGACGACGGAAAAGCGGTGACAACGATGCAGACGACGACTAAGCGACGATGTCTAGTCAACAGCGCATAAATCTGACCAAGAATTACGATTTTGCGCTTGACCAGTTTCAGATTTCCGCTTTTGATGCAATTGATCTTGGCGAAAGTGTTCTGGTGGCTGCGCCCACGGGTTCGGGTAAAACTGTTGTAGCCGAGTACGCGATAGGCATGGCGCGCCTGAAGGGCATGAGAGCGTTCTACACGGCTCCGATTAAGGCTCTTTCCAACCAGAAATATACCGAACTCGTTCAGCTTTACGGAGGCAACGAGGTCGGGTTGCTTACGGGCGACAACAGCATTAATCCAAATGCTCCAATCGTCGTTATGACTACAGAAGTGCTGCGAAACATGATCTATGCCAGATCATCTTCGATCGACAATCTCGGGGTTGTAGTGCTTGACGAGGTTCATTTCCTCCAAGATGCGTATAGAGGTCCGGTATGGGAAGAAGTGATCATTCACTTGGAGCCGACAGTACAACTCGTGTGTCTGTCGGCAACGGTTTCTAACGCCAATGAACTATGCGAATGGCTCACAACCGTTAGAGGACCGACGCGTCCGATCGTTGAAACTAAACGACCAATCGAGTTGGTAAACCACTACATGCTGGGAGACAAAGCGACGAGACAGATTCGGATGTTTGAAACTTTGGTTGGGGGTCAAGCCAATACCGCGATAACGCGACTGGATAACGACGTCTCCGGGCAGTCTAAGAAATCGCATCCGTACGGCTCTCGTGGCTCTTCGCGCGGAGGCCAACAAAACTCTCGCAATGGAAGGCTATTCACGCCATCACGAACCGAGGTTGTCGAACAGCTTCACACAAGTAACTTGCTTCCTGCCATTTATTTCATATTCAGTCGAAATCAGTGCAACGAAGCCGCTAAATCTTGTTTACAAGCCGGAATTCGACTGACCAATGACTACGAGCGTGGCGAGATGCTCGCAATTGTCGACGAGCGTTTGAAGGATTTCAGCGACGACGACTTGGCGGCACTGGAATACACCCAATTCGTCGATCAGCTTGAGGCAGGCATTGGCGTACACCATGCCGGAATGGTTCCAACCTTTAAAGAGATCGTCGAGACGTGTTTTTCTCAGGGTTTCATCAAAATTGTTTTCGCCACAGAGACGCTCGCCGTTGGGATCAACATGCCTGCCAGGGCAGTGGTGTTAGACAAACTCACAAAGTACACAGGCGAGCACCACGAGATGCTCAAACCTTCGGATTATGCGCAGCTCACCGGAAGAGCGGGTAGGCGAGGACTGGACGACGTGGGTCATGCCATTGCTCTGTGGAACCCGTTCCTGCCATTTGATCAAGTGGCCGCCCTCGTTGGAAGCAAGTCGTTTGTTCTCAATTCAGCTTTTAGGCCTACGTACAACATGGCTGCGAATTTGATTAAGACAACTTCGCAAGTTCAGGCTCGACACCTTCTCAATCTTTCCTTCGCTCAGTTTCAGGCGAACCGAGATGTCGTGGAAGTACAGGCACGCATTCAACGTCGATCTAAAGAATTTGAGCGCTTGATGCTGCAAGCCGAAAGCCCTTACGGCGACATTGTCGAATACAATGAATCGTCAAATCGTCGCACATCGAATTCGCTGACCGCTGGCCAATTGGCCCAACTAAGACCTGGCGATGTGGTTTTACTCACCAGACGAAGCCAGCCGGAACGCTTCGTTGTGATCAGCGCTGCGCAGCGTGGCACTGGCGCAAAGTTGACGCTGCTTTCGCAGTCGCGTCTTGTCATCACATTAAGCGAAAAGGACCCAGACCAATTTCTTGAACTGGTTGCGCATATGGAATTACCGCAGCCTTATCAGCCAACAAATTCCAAGTTTCTCAAGGAAACTGCCTCACGATTGCAGCGGCTCAAGACTCGCCCAAAAACTTCGCGGGATGCGGGCAACACTCAAGATGAACACCCCGTTAGCAACGACCCAAATTTGAATGAAAGGCTTATCGCTCTAGATAGCGCATTGCGGATCAAGAAAGAATTGATCAGCTTGGAGAAAAGGGTTTCTAGTTCAACTCAATCAGTAAGTAGTCAGTTTGATTACCTGATCAAGTTACTTTCCGAATGGCAATACGTTGATGCCTGGGCACTTACCGACAAAGGTTTGCTGTTGTCCAAGATCTTCCACGAATCAGACCTGCTCATCGCAGAATGCATCTCGGAGGATTTGTTGTCTGGTCTTTCCCCAGTCGACCTTGCTGCACTTGTAAGTTCCTTCATCTACGAGGATCGCAATCGCGACGAGGTCGGCTCTGCACATTACCCGTCAAACGAAATTAAGCAGCGATTCCTGGCCATCCAGAAGATCAGCAGGAGGCTTGTTAAAGCCGAGACGGCATCTGGGTTGCAAAACCATCGCAGCCCAGACCCAGGCTTCATAGCAGCAACTCACGACTGGGCAAAAGGAAACTCGTTACTTGACATACTCGAATCGGATGAAGTGACCGCCGGTGATTTTGTTCGAACAATGAAACAACTCATTGATGTATTGCGACAACTCGCAATGATCTTTACCAACGAAACCGATCGCGAATCGGCAACGAAGGCTTCCGAACTGTTGTTTAGGGGTGTAGTTGCATCGTCAAGTTTGATTGGCAGGATTTCGTCATGACAATACGTAAAGGCGAACAATGGGGTGAGCCTTGCTCTGCACCTATAGGACTTCTCGAATTTGCGACCGAACGCGATCTTGGTGAGCATGTCCGCGGTAAAGGCATCATTCCCGAGGCTGTTCTCAAGTCGGGCACCTTGAACCAGGCACTAGGAATCGCGGCGCCAACAACCGATCGAGAACGGATCAAAGTATTGATCGACCTTATAAAAGTTGCTTACACCGATCTTGACGGCAGAGATCGTGACGACATCGCCGTTGGATCGGTACTCATCGGCAGAAGATCATGGTTGGGTGATGTATACATCGTCTCAAATTGTGGCTATCTGGGCACAAGGGAATTGCTGTCTAAGGCTCACCCGAATGATGGAGTGATGGATGTGCTTACTGTGAGTTCCTTAATGCCATTTATGCAGCGGCTGCAGGCTTGGAGACGAATACCAACGTCAAGCCACCTTCCACATCCCGATATCTCAACGAAGCAGACTGAGCGTTTCTCGTGGCCCATAGTTGGAGACGAAGCACGGTCAAAAGGGACTCGCTTGGTCATAGACGGGGAGTCCCTCGGACTGGTTAAATCGGTGAGAATGCAGGTTATTCCCGATGCAATAACGCTGTACGTCTAGCCGATGCGCCGATAAGGCGGTATGCCCGCTTCAACCCATCGCGACTTCTAGTATTACGCGCCGTGACCGTTTATATTCCCGAGACCTTTACAAGTGATGAATCAGAGGTTCTGAAGCGCTACTTCACAAATCTCGACGGTCCTGTATTCGCCCTCGTCAACCTTCCCGAGGTGGTGAAAGGCGCGTTGTTCGCTCGCTACAGCAGAAGTCCAAAAAGTCTGAGGCGGCTCTTCATCGATGAATTTGTCGGCGACCTTGATCTTGCTGGTGATATCACGGTTGACGCAACCATTGGGTTGGATCATGCGGAATCGCTCTACGAGAAAATCTTCCTTGAATACGGTGACGATTCGGTTGCTCAGTTGGGCGGAGTCCACCTTGCCTGCGAACAAGCTTCCAACCTGTTGACGAAGATCCTGGAGTGGGGCCGCCTGATGAGCTACCTCGAACAGAGCACTCGCTACATCAGTTACGACGCGCGCCTTGGTGGAAGATACCGCTATTTCCGTGATCCAGAGATTCTCAACAGCCCATTCGGTACCCGTTATGTAGGGGACATGGACCGCATGTTTGACACCTACACCTCACTCGTAACGGGTGTTACGGATCATGTTCGAGCCACTATTCCCCGAAATATAAACGACTCCGATTTCGTTTATCGACAGGCGACGAGAGCGAAAGGGCTCGACGCAGTTCGCGGTGTGCTTCCAGCATCGGCTTTATCAAATGTTGGCGTTTTTGGAACTGGTCAGGCTTACGAATCGATGTTGCTTCGAATGCGCGCGCACCCCCTGCCTGAAGCGCGGCACTATGCAGACTTGATGTTGGTCGAACTGCGAAAAGTCATTCCAAGTTTCCTGAAGCGTGTGGATTTACCGGATCGCGGCGGACGTTGGAGCGACTACCTTGCAGAGAATCACGACAAGACGAGCTTCTTGGTTGATGACTTATTTGGCGCCTTAGAGCCAGATCCCGTACCCGAAGTTTCACTCGTTGACTTTGATCCTGACGGTGAACTGAAATTGCTTGCTGCTATTTGCTATGCACATTCACATTTACCGGAATCGCAGTTGTTGAAGCGTGTAGAAGGGCTGTCACATCAAGAGCGAGTCAAACTGATCGCTGCTTATGTTGGCAATCGAGAGAATCGTCGACACAAGCCAGGTCGTGCATTTGAGAGAATCGACTATCGCTTTGATGTGCTTGGCGACTATGGCGCCTTCAGAGATCTGCAGCGGCACCGTTTGCTGACCATCGAATGGCAACGGTTGTCTCCGGATCATGGTTACGTCATGCCAGAACTGGTTGCCGAGGCCGGGATGGACGAGGTATTCGAGGAAACCATGACTCGCTCGTCGACGCTGTACGAGGCACTTCGTCCCGACTATCCCGAACAGGCTGCCTATGCAATTGCAATGGCATACCGATTGCGATATGTGATGCAATTCAATGCTCGAGAAGCGATTCACCTGCTTGAGTTGCGTTCGGCCCCTCAAGGACACCCGGCCTATCGACGAGTGGTGTTGGAGATGCACCGACTGATCGCAGAACAGGCTGGGCATAGGGCTGTGGCGGATGCAATGACACATATCACGCATGCCGCGCCCGATCTCGAGCGTCTGGATTCCGAGCGCAAGGCAGAATCAAGGCGCGAAAACAAGTAATTCGTGTTTGTTGGGCCTATATGGGCTATTGTCTCGCCGCACACCACCGACTAAATATTTTGAAGGGAATCCTGAATGTCAAATGATGATGTCATCGGTCCCGATGACCTTGACCCAGAAATGATGATTGTCGAGGAGATTGACGGCGACGAGATTGACCCAGACGCGCTCGGACTCGAGTTAGAGGACGAACCATTTGACGAAGCAGCGGGTGCGCTTGAGGGCGTTGATGACCTGATTGATGACCCCGATGCAATTCCTGCAACAGAAGTGGTTGCGAAGAAGTCATCAGATGATGACGATGACGATGACGATCTTCGCACCGAAGATGACGTTGAAGCCGACCTAGATTCCATTCTTCGCGACAAGCTCACGGCCGCAGACGATCAACCACCAGAGGACGATGAAGAAGATGCAGTAGTCGACGATAAGACCGACGGAATGGAGCGTTTGCAGCCTCGCAGGCCAGACGAGACGCAATGCACGCAGTGCTTCCTGCTCGTGCGAAATAGTGCTCCAGGTTGCCCTGTTGAAGATGATGCCTGTCCGCTCTTCGTGTCGTGAGTGCAGACGATAAAGCCAGAGATATTCTGCGCAATGTAATCGGAGCATCCATAACTGCAGCCCAATCGGCCACACAGGCCGCTCAAGATTTTGTAGCCGTCAAATCTCCCCAGATACGCCAGCAGTCCCGCAACGCCAAGATGATCGGCCAGTTTGTTGTTCGTATGGGCGCATCCAAGGCTGGAGAGATTGTCGGCAATGCAAAGCGCCGCATTGACACCGAGACGCCTGTGCAAAATACGCCGGTTACGCCGCAAGCACCAGAGTCGACTCCAACAGCCGAACCGATCTTGAATTACTCCGTGCTTTCAGCGCCCCAGATCATTGCTCTGTTGCCATCTCTCGATAGCGTCGAGATTGCGTCGATACAGGCATACGAAGCTCTCAACCGCAACAGGCGCACTGTCCTCTCTGCAATACAAACACATCTCGAAGGTTGAGCTTCCACATGTTCAATGTTCGCGAGGCCTTGATCACAGACGCAAGCAGTTTGAAGGTCCTTGAAGATACGGCCTTCGAATCGTTGTCCAATTTCAGGGGATTGGCTCAGTTTCTGGAAATGTCCCCGCGCATCGGAGACGAATGGAAAGACCTCGTCAACGATGCAAAATACCGGTTGCTCGTTGGTCTTTCTGAAGGAGTGATCCACGGATATCTGCTTGTTGAAATCTTCAAACCACTTCACAAAGCATTGATCAAACAGGTTTTTGTTGATTCATCGGCGAGGCAGCTTGGGCTCGGCGCGATGCTCATCGAGCACAGCGAAAAAATTGCTCGAGAATCGGGATGCACGGTGCTCGAGGGATTGGCATTGCCCGGAGACAGAGATATGAAGAACTTGTTCGAACGCGCCACGATGAGTGCGCAGCTCTTGATTGTGGGCAAGAACCTGCTTTAGCGACCTTGCCAGTTTGGCGGACGCTTTTCGATGAATGCCGTCAGGCCTTCTTTCGTATCTTCTGAAGCAAGAATCGCTCCGAACTCCTTATTGGTCATGTCAATGAGCACCTGGTCCGACTCGTACGCAGCAGCAAGAACAATCTTTCTTGATGCCCAAACTGCCAGCGGTGCAGCAAGACATATTCGTTCAGCGAGCGCCAGCGCCGCCTCTTCGGCTTTCCCAGGTTCAACGAGGTGATTGACCATGCCTAATTCGTATGCCCGTTGGGCGGGGAGTGGTTGCCCCGTGAGAATCACTTCCATCGCCGCATTCTTGCCAATAGCACGCGGCAAGCGGAACAAACCGCCCGCGCCTGCGATGAGGTTGCGCATCACTTCTGCCAGGCCGAAAGCCGAACGCGAGGTAGCCACCAACATGTCGCAGGCAAGCACCAGCTCACAACCACCGGCAGTTGCTAGTCCGTCTACAGCCGCAATGATTGGCTTTTTACGTTCGCGGTACACGAAGCCACCGAATCCGCCTTTGGCTGTATTCAGTGCACCTGCTTGACCACTGTTGATTGCCTTCAAGTCGGCGCCTGCACAAAAGACTGGACGTTCTTGTCCTGCGGTATTCGCTCGCAAGATACCGACCCACACCGATGGATCGTTCTCCATCTGATCGATTGCGCTTTCCATTGCCTGGGCTACATCGCCGTTGACGGCGTTGCGAGCCTCGGGACGATTCAGTGTGATGTAAGCGATTTTTCCTTGAACTTCGTATAAAACGGCATCAGTCATGTCTAAAGACTATGCGCTCACCCGACTTACAGAGAAGTTGGTGAGTCGATAACTGCTGGTGCGGCTGGTTCGGCTGCAGCAATTGGCTCTGCTGGTGCTTCGACGACTACCGGTGCCGAAACAGCAGGCTTTGCGGCCGGCGTTGATGCGGGCTTTGGCTTCTGACGAATCGGGCGGGTTGGGCGAAGCGGACGGGGAGCAGATGTACCGGCTGCTGCAACAACTCCGAATTGAGTTGCAATATGCGGCACCAAACTTGCAACACGCTTCACGGTTGCCAGTAGTGCTTCGCCTGGGTTCTCTGGGACAGAAGTTGGCTTCACTTGCGCGCGTACAGGGGAGAAGGCAACAGCTTCGAGCACGGCAATCCAACGATCAGGTGCCTTTTCCGATGACATGGCCAACGTTGCAGCCTGCGCCAGCTTGGCGCCAAGTTCTGCAGGGAATGGCTGTCCGGCTTTTGGTGGCTCACTTGAAATCTTGAGTGCACGCACAATGCGCGAGACGTCGATTGCAGCAGCGATATCTGCAAGCCAAAGCGCCTGACTCGACTCTTGCTTCGACTTCAACGCGGCTTTCAGTTCGGACGCAAGTACGCGTGTCGATTCGTCGCGAACGACCATTGGATCGTCGGAGGCGACAACGACAGATCGCAAATCTCGCAAATCGAGTTGTTCGATATCGGCTTTAGCGGCTTCGGCTTTGTCTAGCCAGTCTGCAACGCGAAGTTTTGGCAAAAGCTCTTGGGCCATCGAGATAAGACCTTCGGCCGGAACTTCCGGCTTGCCATCTTTACGCAGTTGATCATTTTGAAGCTTCACAGCATCTCGAACAGCTTTGATACCGCCATCGAGCGCACGTTCGGCAACTCCACGTTGCTCTTCTGGCAGTGCAGCAAGGACCGCGATGCGGTGAGTGCGCTTTGGCTTCAGTCGTTTGGCTGCGGGACGCTTCGGCAACTCGGGTGGAGCGACAAACGAAGGACGCCTTGGCTTGCGATCATCGGTTTTTTCTGAGCCTGGTGTACGCGGGGTTCGAGGTGGGCGAGCACCCGCGTTGGCTCCGTCTCTGCGAGGTCCTTTGGAGTCGCCGCGTGGCTTGCGGTCAGACTTTCCCTTTTCCGCGAGCTTCTGGGTTACAGGTACAAACTCTTTCTCGCTGACAAGAACTTCCAACAAAGTTCCGCGATGACCTTTTTCCTTGACATTGACGACCGAGAGAACAGTGATCCCATCAAGATCAAAATCTGCTTCAACCTTGAGGACGTCTCCTGTTTTAGCGCTGGTTGCTAACAGTGACGCATCAACAACGCCTTTGGGTGCCTTCGCGCCCGCGGCGCGCCACGACCAAGTTCCATCGTTGCGGTTACTGGTCAGTTCGATATCGATGCGCCTAGACATGGGGCTCTACGGTACTGGCGCTGTGCTGTAACTCCAATGCCTTATGGGATATTCGCAACGAACTACGGTCTTACGCATGGCAATCTACGCATTTGGCGATCGTGTTCCCGTCATTCACGAATCGGCATTCGTCCACCCGGATGCCGTGATCATTGGATCTGTAGAAATCGGTAGCGAGTCCACCATTTGGGCAGGCGCCGTACTGCGCGGAGACGATGGATTTATCAAGATTGGTGCCCGAACCAGCATTCAAGACAACACGGTTATTCATACGACACCAATGGACGGCACGACCGTAGGAGACGATTGCGTCATCGGTCATATCGTGCATCTAGAAGCATGCACGATCGAAAACGGATCACAAGTGTCTTCGGGTGCCATCGTTTTACATCGAGTCCGCGTAGGCACGGGTGCAATTGTTGCCGCCAATGCTGTAGTACTCAACGACACTGTCATCCCTCCAGGTGCGCTAGCGGTAGGCACGCCTGCCGTAATTAAAGAGGGTCGGGCACGAGCCGATGAGATTGCATTGGGCGCGGCGATCTATGTCGACAAAGGCAAAAGGTTCGCGAAAGAAATGCGAAAAATAGCGGATTAGTCAAGAATACCGAGCAGTGGTTCGGCGTCAAAATCATCGAGTTGTGGAAGATAGATTCGTGCAGCTTCCTGTTTGAATTGAGCGCTCAAGTCCGATCTGAAGAACTTTGATCCGTCTCGGATGACATAGTTCAAGATGAAAAAACGGTAGGCGAAGGGAAGAAAACGCAATTCTGCTTCGCTGAGTGGGTTTACAGAATGATACGACTTGAGAAATGTGAGAAACTTAGGTTCGAGAAGCGTGTGCGGAGAATAGGTAAAACTTGTCTTGTCGCCAGTCTTGGAACTCACTCTGGAAAAGAAGTAGAAATCCAGCAATCGTGTATCGATGCGAAACCAGTCATAGTCCCAGCGGCTCATCAATTGAAAACCGTTTGAAGTGTCTCGTTGAACCGAAAAATTACCGAGGTTCCAATCCAACAAGATGGGAATCTTCGGCCAGTCATCAAACGTGATGTTTTCAAGTTCCACCAGGAATTGGTGGGTGCTTCGCCTGACGGTTGAAATATCCGCCTGTGAAAGCCCGAATACTTCGCTTGACTTGGTTTGCTCAAGCTGATCTAGAAAATGGATTGCATCGCCCTTAATCGAATTTGAAGTTGGGGCCAATTGGGGCGCGATCGAACTGCATGCTTGATGAAATTCGGCGATTTCGGTGGCTAGTTTGCGTACATCATCGTCAGTAAGGATCTTTGGCAGTTGCTCACCTCGCTCTACATCCACATAGAAAACAGCCCAGCAGCTTTCGTCGTACCACGTATAAACACGACCATCCTTGCTCAGAATCGTTGCAAGAAATGAAGACCAGCGGGTATTTGCCAATAGTCGTTGGCATTTAAACAACCGATCGTGATCTTCGACGAACAAGAAGTATGAACCGTAAGACGAAACCTTGCAGACCACCTGAGAACCGTCGTCGAGTGTTGCGCGAAAAACACGATTGGTTGAAACGTGAGCACTGACTTCATCAATTGCAATGATCTGACGCACATCGCCATAATCGAGCCAAGCAGCACGAACTATGTATTGCGCGTCGTTAGCTACGCGTTTAGAGCTAGCGATTGACGTTGCGAACTCCGATTGGGGCGATGAGCCGGTAGCCGGCTTCATGACGTTCCTCTTCAGTTTCCCCACCCCAAAAACCATACTCATGATTTTCTCGGGCAAAGGTTTTGCAGGTTTCGAGTACTGCACATTCTGCGCACACTGTGCGAGCCATTGCCTCGCGACGCAAACGCGACTGCGGACGTTCTGCGATAGGAGGGAAGAAGATTTCGGTCAATCCACGACACGCCGCAACGTTCATCCACGCGTCGTCGGTTTGCTCACGCCGTGAGTAGACATCAACTGCTGCCATAAAGCCCCCGCTCCAATTGCCCCCAACAGGACAAACGGGACTGTAGCGGAAACTAATCAATCGGTCAATTAAGCCCTAAGCACCCTTATTCAGTTGATCCTTAACCCCAGAAGCGAATTGATCTACATCGGCGTCAGTGACATCCCAACCAGTCATCCAACGGACTTGGCCGACCTTTTCATCCCAATCCCAGAAAAACGACCACTCCTGCAGCGCTCGCTTGTCTGCGGGGCTCAAGGTGGGGAAGAGGCTGTTCGCCGCTGGCGGACTGAGGAGATTAAGAGATTCAATGTGGTGCAGTTTCTCGTACAAGCGTGCCGCCCCCGAATTTGATTGTCTCCCAAGCGAGATGAATAGATCATCGTTCAGCAACGCCAGATATTGAGCCGAGATGAAACGCATCTTGGAATGCAGTTGTGTCAACTGCTTTCGAATGTATTTTGAGCGATCTGCTAGCGATCGATTGAAGAAGATCACTGCTTCTCCAAAAACTCCACCGGCTTTCATGCCTCCGAATGTCAATACGTCTACACCGGCATCACATGTAAATGCACGCAATGCGTCTCTTGTTCCGCCGAGTGCAGCTGTTGCGTGTGCAATGCGGGCTCCATCCATGTGAACGAGCATTCCCATATCGTGGGCGACATTGCATATCTCTTTCACTTCATCAGGCGTATACAGCGTCCCGAGTTCGGTGGCTTGAGTAAGTGAGACAACACCGGGCTGCACGTGATGCTCACTACCAATCAGATGCGCTTGACTGCGAATCTGTTCAGGCACCAACTTTGCGTTCGGGCTTTGTAGGTCGATGAGCTTCGCACCAAGCAGTCGCTCGGGCGCACCAGTCTCGTCGATAGAGATATGCGACCAATCTGTACAGACAACTGCTTGCGCGGGTTGCAACATGCACGCAAGTGCAAACACATTTGCGCCCGTACCGCCATACACGAACCTCGTCACCACGTCTTGGTCGAACAGTTCGTTGAATGCTGCTTCCGCGCGGAGCGTGTATTCATCAGCGCCGTAGGCCAATTGGTGGCCTTCATTGCAGCGGAGGAGTGCATCCATCACCGCAGGATGAGCCCCAGCCGCGTTGTCGCTTGCGAATCGTCGCGCCGGAGCCTGTGGAAGAGCCATGTATTCAGTATGGAAGCAAATCCACCATTGATACTCATGCAGTGACTACCTTTTTGTCATGACGAAATTGCGTAGTTCGTTGGAAAACACGCAAAGCCCAACGTTGCCTGCTGGTGCTTTCAGGTGCTCGTGGTGCAGAATGCCAATGCAGCGCACTGTGGGTGCCGGTAGGCCACGCAGATTCTGTTCTCAGTCATGTCGCCAATGGGACTGGGTTGCCAGGCAGCGGGCCAGCGAGCTTGCGTTAAGCGAGGACGAATTGGTAGTGACCCGAAGCCAACTCGATGCCCTTCGAGACCAGATCTATGTACTGCAGTGCGCAATCCACGACGTGGAGCATGACCTAGACCCGTCCATCGACCCAACATCGCGGGATTTCAAGGCAGCTTTGGTTTGGCTGCTGGCGGCTGCAAAGCCCTTAACGGAAGAGCAATTGACGCCCAGCCGGACATCTCCTTCTGGCATTCCTCGCCCATAATGATAGTTATGTAAAGTTAGGATTCTTCAACAAACATATGGCTTCTGAACAACGATCACCCACCAAACTGCCCGCACATGGTCAGTCATCACTCGACGTCCTGAAGCGGTTAGACGATCTGCGTAACGACGATGTTCGTTGGCGTGATGGGCGGGCATTTTCGCTTGCGTACTTTGCTGGCGCCGAGGTGCAAGCACTCGCTGAGGACGCTTACAAACGCTGTGCTGGCGACAATGCCCTGAATACCGCTGCGTTCCCCAGTCTTCGAAGGATGCAGGCCGAGGTGCTTGATTTTGCCTCCACTTGGCTGGGGGCCAATGGCAATTCGGCCGGATACTTCACCAGCGGCGGAACCGAAAGCATCCTGATGGCCCTCAAGGCTGCCCGCGACCAGTTCGCCCAGGATCGGGGCATTTCTCGCCCCAACGTCGTCCTGCCTAGTTCAGCCCATGCAGCCTTCGCCAAGGCGGGCGCCTACTTCGGTATCGAGCTTCGTCGCACCGCAGTTAAGTCCGACTGGCGGGCAGACGTGGAAGCAATGCGTATGGCGATTGATGAAAACACGATCATGGTTGCTTGCTCTGCCCCGCAATATCCACAGGGTGTGATCGACGATGTTCCTGCGGTTGCTGCCCTTGCGTTGGAAATGGGAATCAACTGCCATGTTGATGCGTGTATGGGCGGCGTATCACTCGCCTATCTCGAGCGTCTCGGACGCAGCATTCCTTCATGGAATTTCCGAGCACCCGGCGTGACATCGATGTCAGTCGATCTACACAAATTTGGGTACACGTCAAAGGGCTCCTCGGTAATCATGTACGCCGACAAAAGGCTTCGTTCGTTTCAAGGGTTTTTTACCGATGACTGGTTGGGCGGCATGTACGCATCGTCCGGAATGTTGGGAACAAAATCTGGCGGCCCTATTGCAGCCGCATGGGCAGTAATGAACCACTTAGGCGATGACGGATACAAAAAACTTACGCAGCAGGCATTGGTAGCTACGTCGAGACTCGCCGATCATCTTCGCAACCACTCTTCACTGCAGCTTCGCGCGGAACCAGATGCACTGTTGTTGTCCTTCGGGGCTCGTGATGTGCAGAAGTTGAATGTTTTTGCAATTGCCGATTTGCTCTGGAAGAAGGGATGGTATGTCGATCGCCAAACCCCTCCCGACTCGTTGCACTGCACCGTCAACGCGGTTCATGAAAGCGTCATCGAAAAATTCATAGAGGACCTAGATTGGGCCACCGCTAAAGCCCTCAGAAGTGGCACCGCAGGAGATGTTGGCCAATACGGCACCATGCAATAGACCCCTATTTTGTCATGACGCAAAGGCGGAGCAGCCACTTCCCCACTACTCTTGCGCCATGAGCGAAACCACAAATGGCGCTACACAGCAGCCCAACGGCCTAGACGATCTGCTGAACCTGGTTAACGCGCTCAATCCGTTGGCAAACGGCGCGAAAGCTGTTGACCAAGCAAAACGAACCGTAGAAGCCTTGATTGCGAGTATGGAGTTGTTTGTGCAATCGATGGACAATCTGAATCAAGTGGCAACACGGGTCAATCGATTACTTGACGATATAGAAGGACCAGTTCGTCAGATTGCTCCACACATCAATGGCGCGCTATCCGCGACTTCGAAACTTGCAGATATCAGCGGCGCGTTGAACGAGTTGACAAAACGACTCGGGCCACTACTTTCGTTCCTGCCACAAAGTGGGCCTAGCAAGAACCCAACAAGCGAAAACTAAAGCGCAATTGAGCGGTGCTGCTGCCCGAGCTTCGGCTGAAGTGCTGCGTTGCTCATGAGAACTATCCGTGAATCAACTTGCTCTTTCACTCCGGCCAAGGGCAATACATTCAACACACCTTGACCGCCACGCATTACATCAACTAATTGGTCACCTTGGCACAACACAACCGACTGACCACTGATAACAATGTGCGCGGCTGTTATCTCGGTGTCAACGTGATCTCGCAAATAACGAAAAACTTCACGGACGGATTCGAGCTTGATGCCAGCATCGAGAAGATTCTTGATAACGCGAAGCTCTAACAGGTTTCGGTAGTTGTACACCCTGCGAGTACCACTGCCCTTCGCGTCGCAGGAAGACGGACGAATCAAATCAGTACGGGCCCAATAATCGAGCTGCCGGTATGTAATCCCTACGACCTCGGCTGCTTGCGAACCGCTATAACCCTGATCCATATCTTTAGGCTAAGCCCAAGATTCCTCGTTGACTAGCCCTGAAAGTCCTCCGGGTTGATGCTGTTGATGAACTGGCGGAAATCATCCAGGATCCCCTCTTCATCGTCTGGCTGAACGACTGATGGCTCTTTTGCCGCTGCATCCATTAAGGCTGATTCAGCGAAAATCGGTGCCCCAACACGAACAGCAATGGCTACCGCATCCGAAGGACGCGCCGATATTCGATTAGTAGATCCCTTGACGGCTATCTCAATCTCTGCGAAGTAGGTGTGTTCGACTACGTCCGTAAGAACGATCTTTTCAATGGTTCCACCCATCTCAGACACAACCGACACCAACAGGTCGTGAGTAAGTGGTCTTTCAGGAACAATGCCCTCTAACGCGTAATGAATTGCGGATGCTTCAGGCCCACCGATGAAAATCGGAAGTTCGCGCATTTTGCCCTCTGACTCTTTCAACATCAATACGGGAACATTTGATGGAATCTCGAGACGAACACCTACGAGATTTAGTTCAACAAGCATGAGCGAATGGTAGCAACCGCTACCGACCTTCTTCATACGGCTTCGCAGCGGCCGCAATCAGCGATGCGCGAAGTTGTTCGCCCAATTCGATGAGATCGTTGAGCAATTCCATTGCCTGTTCACGTGCGGCAGGATTTCGTTGCCGCAAGAACGGGATAATCCTCTGTTCAAACAAAGCCATCTCGCGCTCTGCTGAATGTTTCCAAGCTTTGAGGTGTCTAACGTCGATCCCCAGCTCTACGAATTTGGCGCCGACCTCAACGATTTCTCGATCAAGAACGCTGAACATTTCCATATCACCAACAGTTCGAGGCGTGACAAGACCTGCCCCAACCAATTGCTTCAACACCGCATCATCGATTGTCGCTTCTTGCAACAGTTCGTCGCGGTTGAGTGATGTCGTGTTGTCGCGTTCTGCCTGTCGACCACGAGGTTTGGCCGGGGCCTGAGGAATGGTCTTACTTGCAGCAGGGTGCGAAGCCGGAGTTACGTTCCGAATGCCTTTTGGGTTTGTGTCCTCGTATGGACGAATCATCCCGTCGCTCGTGTCTCCTTCAAGACGATTGCGAATCACTTTCAACGGCAGATAATTCTCTCGTTGTTCGCGAAGTATGAATCGAAGTCGATCGATTTCTTGCCGACTGAATTTACGGTAACCCGATGGAGTTCGTTCAGGTTCGATTAAACCTTGACTTTCTAAAAATCTGATCTTTGAGATGGTTACATCTGGAAATTCGTCCAACAACAAACCAAGCACTTCTCCGATGGATAAATAGTTCTTCTCATCCATTAGCACGCAACCAGTGTGCCACGATGGGGTCGGATAAAAGAAAACGTCCGTCTAGGCCTGAGAACCATCAAAAAAGACCATTCGATATTTGCCAATCTGTAGTTCGTCGCCGTGCCCGAGCGTGCCTTCATCGATACGAACCTGATTGACATATGTTCCGTTCAAAGATCCAAGATCAATCACGGTGTAAACCCCGTCCGTGCATTGAACCTCAGCATGTCTGCGAGACACAGTGACATCGTCCAGACAAACGACACTGTCTGGATGCCTTCCGATCGTTGAAACATCGGGTTGGAGCAAATAACGATCTCCCGAGTAGGCGCCAGACCTCATCACGAGAACGCCTCTCCCCCGAGTGGCTTCGTCTAATACGACCCGAACATTGTCGCCGCTACCTGGGGCGTCCTGCAGAGGGTCTATCGCGCTGAGCACGATTGTGCGTTCGGCAGGATGGTCGAGCACAGAGCCACAGGCGGAACAAAACCCCGAGTGAGGGGGATTACGGTGACCACACTGATTGCAAAATACGTAGGCCATAGTCCCTACGGTAGTGCTCGCTCGGCTCTGCCCGCACGAACGTTCTGAAGCACTACTGGTATATACAAAACTCCAACGACGTAGCTCATGATGAGGCCTGGAATCCCCAAAACCCAGCCCCCAACCCACGCCGCGTCAGCCGTAATGTGCGAACTGGAACCAAGCAGCAACAACGGGACGGCCGTCATGAGTAGGAAGGTGTACCGCTTGCCCCAAATGTTCACTGCAAAGCGCTTCATTCCGAACATTGTCCCCACCAACATCATCAGACCAACGAACATTTCCCGAAATAGGATTGCCACACAAAACCAGAGGGGCACACCGCCATCCATCAGCACCGCTCCCGTTCCAACGACAAATAGTGTGCGATCAACGAATGGGTCAAAGACCATCCCGAACTGCGATGTCTGGTTGAATGTTCTCGCGACCCATCCATCAACCCAATCGGTCATGCCGAGAACGCCCAGCAATAATGCTGCGCCGGCCCGCTGCTCGTTGGCGAGAAGCATCACCACGAACACAGGCAGCACCAACAGGCGCACCATCGTGATCAGATTGGGAAGGGTCGCAATCCCCTTTGGGCCCTTATCGACAACGTCCACGCAACCAAACTAGTCGTGATTGCGTCGCCACAGACCATCATCTGAGCACGGTATTGTGGCGTCGTGCCAACTCTGTTTACCAAGATCATCAATGGAGAATTGCCAGCAAGATTCGCTTACCGCGACGAACTATGCGTGGTGTTCATGTCCATCAATCCCATCACGACAGGCCACGCTTTGGTTGTTCCTGTTCAGGAGATCGATCAATGGACTGATCTCCCTGTTGAGCTTTCGCAGCACCTTTTTCTCATCGCGTCCAATATCGGCAAGGCCCAGAAACGAGCTTTCGGATGTGAGCGGGCGGGCCTGATTGTTGCAGGCTTCGAGGTAGATCACTGCCACATACATGTAATCCCTACAAATTCAATTGACGATCTCTCCTTCGCGAACGCCGCGGCACACGTTGAAGGGCAATTGCTGCAAAATGCATGCGACAGAATCAAAGACCAGTTAATTTCTTAGAAAAGAGAAAGCGGTTCCGATTCTTCAACATCGATAAGTTCGATGAGCGATCGGTCGTCATTTCGAGCATTATTGACCGCCTTACTTACAGGATGAATGTCAATCTGCAAATCGATAGGTATCGCAAGTTCATCCAAATCGATCTTTGTGTCGTCGCTTAGCCAAAGATCAAGACGTTGTTTATCCAACAACATTGGCATTCTGTGATGAACAATCGAGATCCGCTCAGTTGCTTCCGTAGTCAACGCGGTGCAGGACGAATACAATTCTTCACCATTGCCCCAGGTTGTCCACAAACCTGCAATGGCAAGCATTCCGTCATGACAATATTCCGACTCAACAGAAGCGCTGAAATAGAAGGGTTGTTTCGCCGAAACTTTTCCTTTCACCGGTACCTGTTTCCATTCGTAATAGCCGTTGACAGGTATGACGCACCGATTGCTCGCTAGCAAGTTTCGAAATGATGGTTTTTCGCGTACCGACTCGACCCGGGCGTTGATCATGCTCGATGCGCGGGAAATGTCCTTTGACCAAGCGGGAACAAGACCCCAATGGAGTTCATTGATTGCCCTCGAAACACCACCCTTCACCACATAAATGCTCCGTGTTGGGGCAATGTTGTAACTCGGCTGTATTTCCACTTGTGAAGTAACGGCACTAAAGGTCTTGGCAATATCTGCAGCGGGTGTGAAACGGGTGAAACGACCGCACACGGTGACTACCCGATAACGCCTGTTGGAACCGCAAACAGCCAGACAAGCAAGGGGGTAATCACCAATCCGGGCAACAGAGAACCAAGGCGAATCTTCTTAATCTCCAACAAGTTTAGGCCAATTGCCATCACCGCAAATCCGCCAGCCGAAAACAGTTCGATGCGCATTCGATCGTTGAGCAGGTTGTCCAGCGCTGAACCACCAAGCGTCAAGGATCCCTGAACGACGAAGATACTCAGTGCGCTGAAAACTGCACCAATACCGTAAATCGCACCAAAAATTACATTCATAAAACCATCAAGAGTTCCCTTGATGATGTACAGCTGCGGTGTCTCTCCCGTTGCGTCCTGCATCGCACCCAAAATCGTCAATGGTCCGATGCAGAAAAGCAGCGTTGCAGTAACAAATCCATTTACAAATTTTCCTGGTTCTTGATTGCGCGCAAATCGGCGCCTAATTGCTTCACCTAGTCCCTCAAGTCGCCGTTCAATCGCCAGCAATTCGCCAACGATTCCACCAAGCACCATCCCGACCAACGGAAAGACCATGTTGTGAGTTTTGAGTACATCGCTCAGGCCAAGGCCGAGGGTTACCAAACCAATTACTTGCACAACAATTGTGCGAATCCGATCGGGAATTCGGTCGCCGATGATCAATCCAACCGAACCGCCAACCAAAACCGTGGCAGTATTAATTAATGTCCCTAAGCCAAACACTGCCAAACCCTACATGACAATCATTTTTGCTCTGTCAGCAGCACTTTTCTATGGAGTGGCTGATTATTCAGGCAGCAGGGCCTCACGTTTTGCAAACTCTGCCTCCATAACCTTTTTTGGTCAAGCCGCAGCCTTTGTGGGCATCGGCGTCTTTCTCGCCATCGTTCAAACCCCCGTCATGCCACTTGAAAGTTGGCTTTGGACCACGGGTGGTGGTTTCGGAGGTGCCTTAGCCCTGGTTGCGTTTTACAAGGCCATGTCGCTGGGGTCCATGACGGTTATTGCACCGATTACCGCAGTAATCGGTCTGTCAGTACCTGTATTTGCGGGGGTGCTGTCAGGCGAACGTCCCAGCGGTTCTGCATGGATAGGAATATTGTTGGCCATTGTTGCCGTTGCACTCGTTGCAGATGTACTTGGTAAACACGACCTTCCAACACCGTCCCGCGTAATTTGGATGGCTGTTGCAGCAGGACTTGGTTTTGGAATGATCTTCGTGTGCATGGGCAACGCAAGTCATGATCACGGCGTATGGCCACTGTTCGGCCAACGATTAGTCAGCGTTCCCACCGTCGCAGCGATTGCTTTGTTTCAGACTCGCCGAATTTTTGTACCGAAGAAAGTGATTTTGCTCTCAATTGCTGCCGGGGTGCTGGATACTTCAGCAAATGGCCTTTATCTTCTCGCTACACATTCGGGCATGATGTCGATTGTGTCTGTGGTGGTCGCTATGTATCCAGTTGCAACGGTATTTTTAGCAATGACGCTTGATCATGAGCGGCTTCACAAGTCACAA
>Ga0082207_1000008_pt1 | contig 145349 bp, 113 predicted proteins | sample LakMenEpi10Aug09_FD_71540 | JGI IMG/M metagenome (GOLD analysis project Ga0082207, IMG submission 71540) | reverse complement strand
TAAACGCCTGCATTTCAATTAATACATTTTCGCCGTTATTCAGTTGAGCCTTAACATCAAAATAAGTGGTTTTTAAACCAGAAATTCTGCCGGGGGCGTAGGGATCAATAATTTCTAAAGAAGTGATGAAAGTCTCACCTTGATAGACAATTGCATTCAGAAAACTAATTAAAATATCTTGACTTTGATCCGAACCAAAGATTTTTTTAAAGGCGTAGTCTGTTTTGGGATTAATAAATTTCATAGTATCACCTGGAAATAATATAGTAAAGATTAACGCAGATGGTTATTTATATTTACTTTTTTTGACTATAACACAAACACATAAAATCAATAATATCATAAACCCGCCCCCGCGCCACGTTATCACTGCGACTTTTTTGATAATTTCTGTAAAATATCTCAAATAAATATAAAGATTTGTCATTGAGCGGCTAAACCATTGACAACCGAAAAGCACCTTGTTAGGTTATTTATATTGAAAGTGTCGCGTGTCATCTGTATAAAGGTATAAATACAGCCTTTTAAATTAATTCAGGTGACCTAACCAGACTGACTCAACAACAAACCATTCTACCTGTAAGCATTGCAACACCGAAGCCAGTGAAAGCCCACTTTATATCAGGACTACCACGATCAGGTTCTACTTTACTGGCAGCAATCAGGTTTCACGCAGCTATGACTAGCCCAGTGGGGGGTTTAGTGGAGCGAATGTTGGAAGCCATGAGTGAAAATAATGAGTTTTCCGTATTTATTTCCCCGGAACAAAAACGGGTGCTGATTTGCTAAAGATTACCTGGAAAAATTACTAATATTTAGGTATTGACATCTACCTTTCGATAGATTTACAATATTATGGTTAGGGTTCTCACGGAGTTGGTGCCTTGAACAATAGGTACATAGTTGCACTTGGGCGATTCTTAAGAGCGCTGAAGCGCAACTACATACCTAAGAATTAAATTACTTTACAAAAAAATCACGTAATCTGCCGTGAACAAGCAAATCATTTTCGTAGACTCCTCAGTACAAGATTATCAAAGCTTAATTAATAACGCCGATACCGCTCAAATTGTAATTTTAGATAACATATCTAGCGGGATTGAACAAATTACTAATGCCTTAGCTAATCAAAAAAATATTGAATCTGTACAGATACTTTCTCACGGTAGCGAAGGCAGTTTAAAACTCGGTACTGATGTACTGAATGGGAATGATATAGAAAATTTTAATACTCAGCTAAAACAGTGGGGAAATGCCCTCACAGAAAATGGCGATATCCTATTGTATGGATGCGACGTAGCCGCCGGAGAAACTGGCAAGAATTTTGTTGAACGATTAAGTGAAATTACCGGGGCAGATGTCGCTGCCTCTAACGACTTAACCGGAAATCAAGCATTAGGTGGCGACTGGGATTTAGAAATAGTAACGGGCAAAATAGAAGCCACCGTACCCTTTAATCAGGAGGCGATGGCAGATTATGAATATACACTGGCTAACTTTAATGTCACGGTAGCAGATGATGATGGCACTGGCACTCTAGCAGGTACATTAAGCAAAGCCATTTTAGACGCGAATAAGGCCGCAGGCGATGACACTATTACCCTACAAACAAACGTTACTGTTAAAGGGGTAATGAAGACCCTAGTTAACAGCAATATTGATTTTATTGGCAATAACCATACTGTCAGTGGCGATAATGCTTTTCGTCCCTTCTTCGTCAAGTCGGGAACCGTGAATTTCTCCAACATGACAGTCACCAACAGCCGAGCCCAAGGAGGAGCTGCTTACGACGGCGGTCGTGGCGCTGGCATGGGTGGCGGTTTATTCATCTACAATGGCACTGTGGGGGTGAATAACGTCACCTTTAGTAACAATACCGCGATCGGCGGTACTGGGGCTGGCGCCTATAGTGGCGGCTATGGTGGCGGCGGGATGTTCGGTAGTACCACATCTGGTGGCAGTGGCGGCGGTCTGTTTGCCAATGGCAGTGGAACTGGCGGCGGCTATGGCGGCAACGGCAACTACGGTGGTGGCATTGGCCTTTTCGGTGGAGGTGGCACCATCAGAAACGATCCGCAGACCGTCGGAGGCGCAGGGGGGTTCGGCGGCGGCGGCGGTGCTGGTCGCGGCCAACGTGGTGGCAACGGCGGCTTCGGCGGCGGTGGGGGCTTCGGCCCCGGCGGGGGTGGCAACGGCGGCTACGGTGGCGGTGGTGGTGGTGTCATAAACACCACTGGTACCGGCGGCAGGTTTGGTGGCAACGGCATTGGCGCTAACGGCCGATCCGGCGGCGGTGGCGCTGGCCTTGGGGGTGCCATCTTTATTCGCCAAGGATCTTTGACTCTAAACAACGCAACCTTTAGTAACAACACTGCCACAGGCGGTAATGGCGCCCGAACCAGTCCCAGTAGTAGTGAAACCAACCCCGGCCAAGGCAAAGGTGGGGCAATATTTGCCATGACATCCCTCACCAACACCAATGGCAACGACCAAGGAATGCCCACCGCACTCCCTACTGTCACCTCATTAGGGGCCACCTTTACCGGCAATAACGCTGGCAACCAAGCTAACACTCCAGCTGCTAACACTCCCGCCAACGGTCAAGGATCTAACCAAGACAATAAGGATGTTTATGGCACGATTCTTCTTAATACCGCCCCCGTTCTTGCCGATACCGTTGTCACCCTCACTCCCATCCTAGAAGATGCAGATGTTCCCACTGGCGCAGTCGGCAACCTCATCTCATCCATTGCAGCTATCGGTACAAACATCACCGACTCCGACACTGGCGCAGTCGCAGGGGTAGCCATCACTGGGGCCGACACCACTAACGGCAGTTGGTTTTACACCATAGATGGCGGTACTACTTGGACTGCTTTGGGCGCAGTATCCGATACCAATGCTCGCCTACTGGCAGCTAATGCCAATACCCGCATTTATTTCCAACCAACTCCCAACTACAACGGCACTGTCACCAACGGCATTACCTTCCGCGCTTGGGATCAAATGGCGGGTGCTAATGGCAGCACTGCTGACACTAGCACCAACGGCGGTAGCACAGTCTTCAGCGCCCTCACCGACACCGCAGCCATCACTGTTACCGCAGTTAATGACAAACCCAGTTTTAGTAACGCTGGCAACCAAATCCTAACAGCTTGGACAAGTACGGCTCAAAGCGTTAGTAATTGGGCAAATACTGTTATCTTCGGCCCCGCCAATGAATCAACTCAAACTGTTAGCAACTACACCGTTACTAACACCGACAATACCTTATTTACCGCTCAACCCAGTGTAGCAACTGATGGCACGCTGACCTACACTCCCAGTGGTAAACCCGGTACTGCTACCGTTAGTGTGCAACTGCAAGATAACGGCGGTACGGCCAATGGTGGTGTCGATCTTTCCGACATAGCTAATTTTAATATTACCATTCCCGCACCAAAAGTTAACCTGACTGCCAGCACAACTACTGCCAGTGAAGCCGGGGCAACTGCTATTACCTTGACCGCTACTGCTGAAGGTAATGTTGTCGGCGCTCAAACCCTTGATTTAGCATTAACGGGTACTGCTAGTGCGGCTGACTTTACTGGTACTATTCCTACTCAAATAACTATCCCAGATGGGAGTAATACCGGACAAGTAACCATTACAGTTAATAATGATTTACTTGCGGAAGGTACGGAAACAGCTACTTTAACAATTAGCAACCCATCCACAGGAATCGCATTAGGAACTACTACTAATCAAAGTGTGACGATTAATGATAATCCAGGAATTACTGTCACACCCACCACAGGTTTAACCACCACCGAAGCGGGAGGTACGGCTAATTTTACAGTAGTTCTAAATAGCCAACCCACAGCCGATGTCACCATCCCATTAACTAGCAGTAACACCGCCGAAGGTACGGTAAATCAATCCAGTTTAACCTTCACGTCGGCTAATTGGAATGTGGCGCAAACCGTCACCGTTACTGGAATAGATGATAGCGTAGATGATGGAGATATTGCCTACAATATTGTTACGGTGGCGGCTACCAGTACCGATAGTAATTATAGTGGTGTTAATGCTTCAGATGTAGCAGTTACTAATACTGATAACGATACGAAAGGCATTACAGTTACACCCACCACAGGTTTAACCACAACAGAAGCCGGGGGAAAAGCTACATTTACAGTAGTTTTAAATAGCCAACCCACAGCCGATGTCACCATCCCATTAACTAGCAGTAACACCGCCGAAGGTACAGTAGATAAAACCAGTTTAACCTTCACATCGGCTAATTGGAATGTGGCACAAACCGTCACCGTTACTGGAGTAGATGATAGCGTAGATGATGGAGATATTGCCTATAATATTGTTACGGTGGCGGCTACCAGTACCGATGCTAATTATAGTGGTTTTGATGCTTCAGATGTGGCAGTTACTAATGTAGCTTCCACACCAATTCCAACGGTAACTCCAACCCCAGTTCCAACGGTAACTCCGACACCAGTTCCAACCGTAACTCCGACACCAGTTCCAACAGTTGCACCGACACCAGTTCCAACAGTTGCACCGACACCAGTTCCAACGGTAACTCCGACACCAGTTCCAACAGTTGCACCGACACCAGTTCCAACCGTAACTCCGACACCAGTTCCAACCGTAACTCCGACACCAGTTCCAACCGTAACTCCGACACCAGTTCCAACCGTAACTCCGACACCAGTTCCAACGGTAACTCCGACACCAGTTCCAACGGTAACTCCGACACCAGTTCCAACGGTAACTCCGACACCAGTTCCAACAGTTGCACCGACACCGGAACCAATTCCCGAAACTCCGGTATTCAATGGCAGTGTGGATATCTATGACTCCACCAATTTTATAACAACCATCGAATTTCCTACCCAAGAACTCAAGGTTACCGACAATGAACCCATATCACGTACAGCAGAAGCCAATGTCATCTTTGCCTTAGAAGGTAACGATACCGTCCTCGGTGGCAAAGATAACGACCAAATCATCGGAAATGATGGAGCAGATGAACTCTACGGGAACCTGGGTAACGACATCATTACGGGTAATGGCGGGAATGATTGGATTAACGGCAACCTAGGAGAAGACCTGATTGATGGAGGTGATGGAGAGGATGAACTCTTTGGAGGTCAAGAGAATGACTTAATTAAAGGTGGCAACGGAGATGATACTATCTTTGGAAACAAAGGAGAAGACATAACAGAAGGAAACGAAGGTGATGATCTTCTCTCTGGTAACGAAGCCAATGACACCATTTCGGGTAACTCAGGAGACGACATGATTTATGGCGGTCAGGGCAATGACCTTCTCGACGGCAGCGAAGGCAATGATTTGCTCTCGGGTGATCAAGGTGATGATACCCTCGATGGCGGAGAAGGCAACGATATCTTAACCGGAGGTCAGGGTAATGACTGGTTAGTTGGAGCCGAGGGCGATGACACCCTAACTGGTGGTGCGGGTAATGACCGCTTCTATCTGGCCAGTAGTTTTGGGAATGAGCTAATTACCGACTTTACTAACGGAGCGGATATTATCGCTTTAACCGGAGGTTTAACTTTTGAACAGTTACAAATCACCTCTTTTAACGACTCCACCCTAATTAAAATAGCCAGTAGTCAACAACAGTTGGCTGAACTGTTGGGAGTCGATAGTAGATTGATAGGTAAGAGTAATTTTGTTCTAGGATAACAGTCATTATTGTAGAGACGTGCCACGGCGCGTCTCTCTAATACTGATCTTTCCCGATGCAGTCCAACCTTGCTCAATCCCCTCATCAACATATCAACAGCTAACACCTGTACGCTTCAAAAACTGTTATGATGGAGTTTTAAGGTCTTTTTTATCAAACTGCGAATTGTATGTCATCTTCGTCGGAATTTGCGAGTATTACTTCCTCTGAGTCCGATTTAATCACGGTCGATTTGGCTAATAAGGTACAGACTTTAGGATTAAATCAAATTGAACGTCATATTTTTATTTGTGCGGATCAGACTAAGCCCCTCTGTTGTTCCAAAGAACAAAGTTTAGAGGCGTGGGACTATTTAAAAAAACGATTGACTGAGTTAAAACTAGATCAGGTGACTGAGGGTAAACCCAGTTGTACCTTTAGAACCAAGGCAAATTGTCTGCGTGTTTGTACTCATGGCCCTATTTTAGTAGTTTATCCCGATGGGGTTTGGTATCATTCTGCAACATCGGAGGTGATTGAACGAATTCTTCAAGAACATATTTTAGGTTCTCAAGTAGTGCAAGAGTATGTGTTTTTAACCCCTCCTCTAACCCATCCATTACAAATTACGAATGACAAATTGCTTAATTCTTAATTAATTGTTGGGTAATCTATTATACTTGCTGATATATCTATATTTTGGTGAAAACTGTTTGTCTAAATAAACCTATAAAGAGATATCACCGAACTAGATATAAAAAATTGACCTTGATGTTGTTACGCCGATTCCCCATTGGAACAGATTTTAAAATGAAGGATAGAAACGGAGATCAAAAACGACTGATGCTTGTGGATGATGACCCTAACCTGATTTTATTGGTCAGGGACTATTTGGAATTTCGGGGATATGATGTGGTCACGGCAGAAAACGGTGTAATTGCGTTGGAGATTCTCGAAGATGAACTTCCTGATCTGATGATCTGCGATATTATGATGCCAGAAATGGACGGTTATAGTCTGGTGAAAAAAATTCGAGAAGACCCCCGCACCGGATGGATTCCTGTTCTATTTCTATCGGCTAAAGGTCAAAGTCAGGATAAAGTTAAAGGCTTAAATACCGGAGCCGATGTCTATATTGTCAAACCCTTTGAGCCAGAAGAATTAGTGGCTCAAGTCGAGTCTTCCCTGCGCCAAGCATCCCGTTTGACCAACGGCCACAGTGCCAATCTTAATAGTAATGGCCCTAAGTTGCGGGTGCGTCGGAATGTACAACTAACTCCAACGGAGTTAAAGGTTGTCCGCCTAGTTACTCAAGGTTTAGCTAACCGTGATATTGCTCGGATTATGAAAATCAGTCAACGCACGATTGAAAGTCATATCAGTAATATTTTGGGAAAAACCGGCCTCCATAATCGGACAGAACTGGCCCGATGGGCACTAGAAAGCAAAAAATTTTAGCCCCGTCAGTCACCAGATCGAGGTCTTGAGTTCAGAAAAATGTCAGATGAGTTTCTCCATCAGGGATATAGACTTTGAGGGTTTTCAAGAGATTTTCCCAAAATGGCTGGGGTTATTGTAAATTTTCGTTAAACTTATAATTAAATATAATCATAAGATCATGATGGGAGTGTGGAAACTCAGTGTCTTCAGACCACCAGAGGAAACACGACTCAGGGGAATTTATTCCCCTAGAAATATTCAATTATGCTATCATAAAGAAATTAACATAGTCGTGATAGTCGAGTCAATGACTAAAACAAGTAAAACAATGGGAGTGCGGCAAATATTGTTGTCTCCAGATCCAGAAACCCGTGCGTTATTAGAATACCTTTGTCAACAATCAGGTAAATTGTACAACACAGGAATTTATTTCGCTCGTCAAACATTATTTAAGACAGGTAAATTACTAACAGGAAAGTTTGATCTAGCTTTTGAACCATCGGTATCAAAGTCTTTATTGGCACGATCAATGCCATCAACGCCGATGCAGCAAACTTTAATGTCGGTAACAGAAGCATTCAAATCTTTCAAGAATTTGAGAGATTTACATGAAAAAGGTCAACCCCATTTTCGACCTAAACCTCCTAGTTATCTCAAGGGTTCTAAACTGTTTAAAGTTGCTTACCCTAATTTTGGAGGGCAAAGACCAACGTTAATTAATGGTTCAAATGCCTTTGGGTAAATTAAAATCCCGTGTAAAACAACTCTGTGATTTACACGGGATTAGGTTTATTGAAACCGAGGAAGCCTATACTTCAAAAGCTAGTTTCTTAGATGGGGACTCCCTACCCAAATACGGTGAAAAACCGATAGGGTGGAAAGCATCTGGAAACAGAATTAAGCGTGGTCTTTATCGGACATCTGATGGTTTTGTTGTTAATGCTGACTTAAATGGTGCAGCTAATATTTTAAAAAAAGTATCGGGAAGATTAGGTTTGTCGCTTAATCAACTCAGTAGACGATATGCGGCAGTCGTAGCGAAAATTAGATTAAACTAATTCTGTCCGCAGAATCTCAGTGTCTTCAGACCTGAGAGTGTCAATTCTACAAATATTAGGTCTTAATTTTCTATGCCTAACGTAAAAAACCGTCTTTCTATTTTTGTGGACGGTAACAATATGTTCTATGCTCAACAAAAAAATGGTTGGTTTTTTGATCCCCGTAGGGTTTTGACCTATTTCAAAACAGAACAAGTGGATATCACCCTAGTCAATGCCTTCTGGTATACAGGACTCAAAGACCCCCAAGATCAACGAGGATTCCGAGATGCTCTGATCAGTTTAGGTTATACAGTTCGCACTAAAATTCTCAAGGAATATTACGATGATAGTTCCGGTCGGTATTCCCAAAAAGCTAATTTAGATATTGAAATTGTTGTAGATATGTTTAATACCGTAGAACAATATGATCGGGTCGTCCTCTTTAGTGGAGATGGGGACTTTGAACGAGCGATTGAACTGTTACGATCTAAAAATACTCATATTACCGTTGTTTCTACAGAAGGAATGATCGCTAGAGAACTGCGGAATGCCACCGATCGTTATATCGATCTCAACGATATTCGAGAACAGATTGAAAAAACAGACTATTAACGATTAGGGAACGCCGGAACACCGGAACACCGAAACACCGAAACACCGGAACAGCCAAAAGTCAACAGTCAACAGTCAACAGTCAACAGTCAACAGTCAACAGTCAACAGTCAACAGTCAACAGTTAACGCTTACAAGGAGATTTTCCCGCGATGAAATTTCAACCTAACCCCGACCGAATTATTATTTTTGATACTACTTTGCGCGATGGCGAACAATGTCCGGGGGCTACCCTGAATGTAGATGAGAAGTTGGTAATTGCTCGACAATTAGCCCGTTTAGGGGTGGATGTAATTGAGGCAGGATTTGCGATCGCCAGTCATGGGGATTTTGATGCGGTTTCTCGAATTGCAGAAGCAGTAGGTACGGAAGATGGCCCGGTGATTTGTAGTTTAGCCCGATCTGTGAAAGGGGATATTGAAGCAGCGGCTAAGGCGGTTTCTCCGGCTTTCCATCGCCGAATTCATACTTTTATTGCTACCAGCGATATCCATTTGCAATATAAATTGAAAAAAACCCGGTCTGAGGTCTTGGATATTACCTCAGAAATGGTCGCCTATGCCAAATCCTTTGTCGATGATATTGAGTTTTCCCCTGAAGATGCGGGACGGTCTGACCCAGAATTTTTGTATCAAGTTTTGGAGCGAGCGATCGCAGCCGGGGCGACAACGGTTAATATACCTGATACCGTCGGTTATACCACCCCGGCGGAATTTGGGGCGATCATTAGAGGGATTAAGGAAAATGTCCCCAATATCGACCAAGCGATTATTTCCGTCCATGGCCATAATGATTTGGGTTTGGCCGTTGCTAACTTCTTAGAAGCGGTAAAAAATGGGGCGCGACAGTTGGAATGCACGATTAATGGCATCGGAGAACGGGCTGGAAATGCTGCTTTAGAAGAACTGGTGATGGCTTTGCACGTCCGTCGGCAGTATTTTAATCCTTTTTTGGGTCGAGAGCCAGAATCAGAAGCCTCCTTGACCAATATTGATACCCGCCAAATCTATAAAACCTCTCGCTTGGTGTCTAACTTGACCGGGATGTTAGTCCAACCGAATAAGGCGATTGTTGGGGCGAATGCCTTTGCCCATGAGTCGGGAATTCATCAAGATGGGATATTAAAGCATAAACGCACCTATGAAATTATGGATGCTCAATCTATTGGGTTGAATGATAACCTGATTGTCTTGGGCAAACATTCCGGGCGTCATGCGTTTCAATCTCGGATGCGGGAGTTGGGATTTGAGTTAACCGACCCGGAGGTGAATAAGGCGTTTGTCCGGTTTAAGGAATTGGCCGATAAGAAAAAAGAAATCACCGATTGGGATTTGGAAGCCATTGTTAAGGATGAAATTCAACAAACCCCGGAATTATTTCACTTGGAATTTGTCCAGGTGTCCTGTGGAAATCAAGCCCGTCCCACGGCTACGGTGACAGTCCGCACCCCCGATGGTCAGGAATTAACCGATGCCGCGATTGGGACTGGCCCAGTGGATGCGGTCTATCAGGCGATTAACCGGGTCGCCAATGTGCCTAATGAGTTAATTGAGTTTTCTGTACAGTCGGTGACGGCGGGAATTGATGCGATTGGAGAAGTTACTATTCGGTTACGTTATCAAGACCGGGTATTTTCCGGTCATGCGGTTAATACCGATATTATTGTAGCCTCGGCTCAGGCCTATTTGAACGCTCTGAATCGTTTGTATGCTTCTATGCAGACCGAAAGTATACCCCAGTCTCAAGAGGTTGTCCAAAGTTCGGTGAGTTAATTAGAAGGTAGTTGGCGGTTAATGTTTAACCGTCAACTTTCAACCCATAATACTAAATTCCATGAATCCAGAACCTTCGGAACAAGAGAAAAAAATTAAACAGGAAATGTTGTTGCAATATGAAGCAGCAACGATGAAAACCAAAAAAGTCTTTATTGTGGTGATGGCAATTTTGACTTTATTTTTGGCTGGGTTAGGATTATTGACTTTTAAAAAGGCTAAAACGATCAATACCCCGGTAGAAAGAATACAAAATTAATTGCTAGGTCTGCTGGTTATGTAGGGAAGTTCTGAGATTAACCCAGGGTTTACTTATGAATCTGATTAAAAATTTAAACCAATGGGAAATTAGTTAATGTTAAACTGGAGGGTAGAATAAATGATAGGTAAATCATAAAAAGCCGTCATAAGTGGGTAATGGGTAATAGGTAATGGGTAATAGGTAATTGGTAATAAAAAGAGTTTACCCCCCCTGCTCCCCTGCTTCCCCTGCTTCCCCAAAAGACGGGGCTTTATAATGAATTTTTTGGTAAGGACGAACCATGTTACCCCAACCGATATCTGATGATCGTGCGCTAAGTCAGTCTTTGCATCAGGCGTTAATTAAACGTTTCTCTGACGCTCTCACTCCCTTAAACCAGTCTCAACTTTCTGAATGTAGCTTTGGTTTTGCTCCTAGTCCCACCGGAGTCAAAACCTTTTTTATTGTTACCCCTTCTTTGTTAGCGGCGGAAACATTACTCGTGGATCTCGATCAAATTCTTGAACGAGTGCAAACCTTAATGATTGGAGTTGGACAGGTGGCTGTTTGTATTCAACCTCAAAACAATCCGGCAGAAACCCCTTCCTCCTCATTGGTTTGTCACCCGTCCGGCCCCCACAAACCCCCTGTGCACGGAGAGCTTGGGGAGGGGTTTCACCCTGAATATATGATGTGTAAAGTTTTTCCTGTCAACAGTACCATCCCCTGTTTAGAAGATTAATGGGCTTTTGAGTTATTGCTCTTACCATTAGATTCGATCACTTCACGAACTCGATAGATCGGTCGATCTTGGGATTCGTGATAGGTTCGCATTGAGAGTTCGGCTAATAGACCAAAACAAAAGAGTTGAATTCCGGTAAGGGTCATGAGTACCGCCAGGGTAAGTAAGGGACGAGCGGCAATCTCTTGGCCTAAGACCAGGCGAATAAAACTCAAATAAGCACCAACAACAATTCCAACCCCAAAAGCTGATATTCCCAACAGACCAAAAACGTGCATGGGTCGAGTTAGGAATTTTTTGATAAAAGAAATCGTTAACAGATCCATCACCACCCTAAAGGTGCGATCTAAACCATACTTACTCTGACCAAAACGACGAGCATGATGGTTAACTGGAATTTCAGTAATTTTTGCCCCTTCAATAAATGCTAAAGCGGGTAAAAATCGGTGTAATTCTCCATAGAGGTTCATATCGGCGATTAACTCAGTCCGGTAGGCTTTGAGGGAACAGCCATAGTCATGTAACTGCACTCCGGTCATTTTGCTAATCAGCCAGTTGGCAATGCGGGAGGGAAGCAAACGGCTCAATTTGTCATCCTGTCGATTTTTCCGCCAACCACTGACGACATCATACCCCTTACCTAATTCCCTCAGCAGGAGTGCAATATCCTGGGGATCGTTTTGTAAATCACCATCCAGGGTAATGATCACCTGACCCTGGGAATACTTAAACCCCGCCGCCATGGCTGCGGTCTGACCATAATTACGCCGGAGAACAATGGCTTTAAGATTAGGATTAATTTCGGCTTGTTGTTTCAGGAGTTCCGTAGACCCATCGCTTGACCCATCATCAACACAAATCAATTCATAGGTTAAACCCAAATCGGCCATATTTGTATCAATCGCTGCAATCAGTCGGGGTAAACTTTCTACTTCATTGTAAATAGGTACAACGATTGAAATAGCTAAGGTGTGGGAATCAAAAATCAAATCTCCATATTCAGGTTCTGGAGTTTTTAAAATTGGTGCTTGTGAAATATCCATTTTTATCTTTTTAAATCAATTATCAAATCCCAGTCCTGAATGCTTACACAGCTTTAGACTGTTTTATTGTAGAGGTTTGAAGACAAAATTCCTATGTTTTTTTCGGAGAAGATTTAGGATTGCTATATAGCGCTACGCATTAAAGTTAGGACACTTCTAAATTCTGAAACTCATTCACTGCTTACTGTTCCGGTGTTCTCGTTCGACCGTTCGACTGGCTCACGGCTCACGACGCGGCCTGTTCCCTGTTCCCTAGTGCGTAGCGCTATACTGGTGATATTTTCGCGGAAACAGGTAGGTTTCGGTTTTTCACTTATTCTAAATTTTCAATGTCAAAATTGACTTCTTCCCAGGTTCAATTACACAATCGTCAAAAGTTGCTGCTTCAAGTCCAAAATGAAGTGAGACAGTATCGCTTACAATCTTTACATCGAGGGGTATTAACTTATTTAGCTCAAGAAACGCCACCCTTAAAAATGCGACGAATCTGGGATGTGGAGTTAAAAGTTAGTCATCATCCGAGTGTTCGTTTAACGAATGATACGGGAATTATTCAAGTTTTTGATCGTTTAAATGGCAGATTATTAATTTTAGGATCGACTGGTTCGGGAAAAACTACAACCTTAATCGGATTAGCTAAAGTATTAGTTAGTCGCGCTCAAACTGATGTTGAAGAACCTATCCCGGTTTTACTGGATTTATCAACTTGGAAGAATCCCGATCAATTGATTATAGATTGGATTGTTGAACAGCTACATATTAAGTATGGAATTTCTATTGCTGTGGTTCAAAATTGGATTCAACAGCTTCAGATTTTACCATTAATTGATGGATTAGATAAACTTTCTTTGAATCAACAAGTTAAATATATTCAACAAATTAATCAAATGTTGAATGGGGATGTTTCACCTTTACATTTGGTGATCTGTGCTAATGTTATAAGTTATCAAAAACTATCGGAACGCTTGGATTTGAATGGAGCTATTTTTTTACGTCCCTTAACTATTCAACAAATTCAAGATTATTTGATTAATTCTCGTAGTCGAGAACTTTGGCAGAATATTGAAAGGGATAAACCTTTATTAAATTTAGCAAAAACACCGCTATATCTAACGATGATGACCTTAGCTTATGAAGAAATTTTAATCATGTCTTGGAAACATCTTAATTCCTTTGAAGATCAACGTGATTATTTATTTAATGCTTATATTCGTCGTCAACTGAATCAGGATATTCATAAATCGGAATATCCCCAGGGAAAAGCACCAAAATCTGAAAGTTTTAGACGATGGTTAGGATGGTTAGCAACTCGACTAACAACCGATGAATTAACAGAGTTTTCAGTGAAAAAAATACCGATTCATTGGTTAGATGAGAATGAACAAAAACCACGTTATAAGTTAATATTAAAGTTAATTCTAGGTTTGATTTGGGGAATTATTCTAATATTAATATTAGCAGGAGTTATTCTCAGAACAACTCCACTTTTAATCCTGGGGATGGGATTGGGATTATTATGGGCAATTTTATTAGAAAAATCGGGTTTAAAGCAAAAAATAGAACAGTTTGTAATTCGATGGATTTTGTGGAAAGATGGGAATATTCCTTGGAATTATCAACGATTTTTGAATGATGCTACGGATAGGTTATTATTACAAAGAAATGGCGATCGCTATCGTTTTATTAATCGTTTATTACGGGATCATTTTTATAATAAAATCTAAACTGGAAACCAATTAATATCTAGTAATTGCTCCAGGGTGTAAGGACATTCTGGGGGAAAGTTGACGGAATTTTGAGTTTTAATCTTGACAAATCCTAACGCATCCTGATAAATAGAATCAAATTCTGAATCTAAATAATTACGGAGATTTGTTGTAATTTTTCGTCTCAACTGAACTCTAAAACTATAGATTTTTTCTTCCCAATGAACTCTATTATAGTCAGCTTCCCCTGTCCAATATTGCAGTAATAATAAATGACGGATAATCTGTTCCAAAAGACTCACTACCGCGTTTTTCTTTTCCTTACCCAAATCCTCTAATTCCTCAATTAAGTTCTCTATATCTAGCTGTTCAAATTGGTGATTTTTAATTAATTTAACCGTTTCTTGTAACCATTCAGCATCATCAGTTTCATAGAGTGTTTTTAAATCCATGATTATCTAAAATCCTGCTTAATCTTCTGTTGTTTTGCGTTTCGCCCCCGGCGTCACCCCCCGACGTCCGGGATCGGTTTGAGAACGTTTAATAAACTGGCGTAAATGTTGAATAGCAGCATGATCCGATAATAAATCTAACTGTTCTAATCCTTGGGTAAAAGAATATTCAGAACGATATAATAAGCGAAAGGCTTTCTTTAATAAAGAAAAATCCTCCGAACTAAATCCCGCCCGTTTTAACCCGACTAAATTCAGAGATCGCACCCTAGAAGGATTCCCCTCAACTAACACAAATGGAGGCACATCTCGATCAATTCGGGTCATACCGCCAATCATCGCTAATTTCCCAATATGGACAAATTGATGCACCCCTAAAACCCCACTTAATCGGGCTTTTGATTCAATATAAACATGACCCGCTAGGGCGACAGAATTGGCAATTACCACCTGATCCTCAATCACACAATTATGGGCCACATGAACATAGGCCATTAATAGATTTTGATTCCCAATAATCGTAGCGTCCCCGGCATTTGTAGCGCGATTAATTGTGACATATTCCCGAATCAGATTATCATTACCAATTTTAACTAAACTCAAAGAACCATCATATTTGAGATCTTGAGGTTCCGAACCAATTACCGCCCCCGGAAAAAATTGATTGCGATCGCCAATTTCCGTGCGGCCATGAATCACAACATGGGAACCAATGACCGTATCTGCACCGACCTTAACATATTCCCCAATTACAGCATAAGCGCCAACTTGAACCGTCGGATGGAGTTCTGCACCAGGATGAATCACAGCAGTGGGGTGAATTAAGGTCGTCATAGAAATTAAAATAGGTTAAAACCTAACAAGGTATAAGAATTCAGTCTACAAGAGAGAACATTAGTTCTCCTTCACAGGCCAGTTTACCATCGACTTCGGCGCGAGCTTGCATTTTACCAAAACGGCGTTGTTTCACGACCAATAATTCCGTAGTCATGATCAATTGATCCCCCGGAACTACGGGACGACGGAATCGGACTTTATCAATTCCCGCAAATAAAAACAAACTGCCTTTTAAATCAGGAAGTTGAGTTAAAACCACTCCGCCCACCTGGGCCATGGCTTCCACAATCAAAACTCCGGGCATAATTGGACGTCCGGGGAAGTGGCCTTGAAAATGTGGTTCATTAATGGTGACATTTTTGAGGCCCACGGCCTTTTTACCTGGGACATATTCAATAATTCGATCCACCAACGCAAAGGGATAGCGATGGGGTAACAGATTTTGAATCTCCTCAATCATCAATACTGTTTCAGCGTTCAACACAGGGGCGTCGTCCATATCCGATGAATTTAAGTTAACGTTAGTGGTAGAAAGAAGCCCTAAAGGGCTTACTACTTTGATATTTCCTGAACCAGTTGAACATGGAGATGGTGTCCGGCTTTGTATGCTAAGTAATGAGCTTGAGGCAGAAAACCCAATAAACTCAAATCCCCTACTAAGTCTAAAATTTTATGACGCACGGGTTCATTTGCATATCTCAAAGGTGGATTTAACCATCCTGATTTTCCGCACACAATCGCATTATCCAGACTACCTCCTTGAATCAGTCCCGCTCTTGCTAACTGTTCCACCTGTGCTTCTAGGGTGAAGGTTCTGGCCGGAGCAATTTCCCGCGCAAAGATTTCAGGATCAGCCGTGTAACTATACCATTGATTGCCAATGGCTGGGACAGAAAAATCAATCCCGTAGGTAAATCGGGTTTCGGATGCGGGAAAGGCGACGACAAAACCATCGCCCTGCTGGACGGATAGGGGTTTGGTAATTTGAACAGTAGGGACGTCCTGGGAGGGAATATCGAGGGGTTGACGTCCAACGGTTGCGATCGCCTCTACCCAATTTTGAGCCGAACCATCTAATAAGGGGACTTCTGGGCCATCAATTTCAATTCTAGCGTGATCAATTCCCATTCCCGTTAGGGCGGCTAACAAATGTTCAACGGTTCTAACTTTAGCGTTTATAGTGCCTAATTCTGTGGATAAAGTTGTGGATAATACCGATTCTAATATAGCCGGAATTTTAGGATTTTCCGGTAAATCAACCCGCACAAAATAGCGTCCTTCCCCAATATTTGCAGGTAAAACTCTAACCGTTGTGTTCACACCCGTATGTAATCCCACACCGGAGCAACTAAACTCTTCTTTTAGGGTATATTCGCTGTTGATGCTCAATGTTCAACTCTCCTAATTTTTATGGATTTGTATGTTTAAGTATTGCATATTTTTTTATTTTGTGATAAGATTAAGAAACATAGTGATTATTGTCAAGATTTATGAATCAACCCTCATTGCATTTTTTGGCAACCAAAAACTACAAAAATTTATGTTCTGAGCAACCATTTTATCTGAGTAATCTGAATATATTTATCGGGTCAAATGGTTCGGGAAAAAGTAATTTTATTAGTTGTCTTAAATTCTTAAAAAATTGCTTAATTAATATTCCCGAAGAAAATCGAGGAGTGAGTGGTTTTGAAGATGCCATTTCCAAAATTGGTGGCACTAGAATTTTAGATAGTAGTGTGAGTAGTCCAGCAAAAGTTAATCTTTATTATTGTTTTTCCCAAATTTCCCAGACGAATAATCCTGAAAGAGACAGTGTAGTTTTTGACTTACAACTCTATACTGATAGGGGAGAAACTAGGGCGACAGTTTCAGAAGAATATTTATATGGGGGGGAAGATTTACATGATCCAGCCGACTCCGATCCTTTTTATTATTATAAATTACATAATAGAGGATTAGGTAAAGGAGTTGTATCTGTTTACGATCAACCCGGTCAATACTACCCAACTCATTTTGAAAGTTTAGACAATATTCCTACAAATTCTTTGGGCCTATCATCAATTACTAAAATTTTAGAAAATAGTCAATATCCTCCTGAAAATACACCGATTTATAGAATCAGGAGAGAATTAATTGACTTGGTTTCAAAGTGGCATTTTTATAATGCTAATAACATGGATTTAAACCAAATTAGAACCGCCGAGCCAAAGCTAGGACAAAGTGATATTTACTTATCTCAATCAGGCGATAACTTAGCTTTAGTTTTGGATAACTTATATAATCAAAATATTGATTTTGAGGAAAGTCTTAATTTAGCAATGAAATCCATTCTACCCAAAACTCGTCGAATTAGACCAATCCGTTCTGGTCGTTTATCTTTAACTGTAGAATGGCATTTTAAAGACACGAATGAACCCTTTTATCTCAATGAAATGTCCGATGGTACAGTGAGGATGTTGTGTTGGGCAACAATATTACATTCTCCAGTCCTACCTTCTTTGTTAGTAATTGATGAACCAGAATTAGGATTGCACGTTGCCTGGATGCCAATTTTAGCCGAGTGGATTAAACAAGCCGCTCAAAAAACTCAGGTGATTATTACTACCCATAGTCCTGATCTTTTGGATCATTTTACCGATCGTTTGGAGAATATTTCTTATTTTCATTCCACTGATCAAAACCATTTTTCAATTAAACCCCTTTCTCGGGAAATATTGGAACCAAAATTAACAGAAGGTTGGGAATTAGGCGATTTATATCGTGTTGGTGATCCGAGTTTGGGAGGTTGGCCGTGGTAGTATGGGTTTTTGCTGGAGGGGGTGAAGCGGAAGTTCGAGGATTAATCCCTTTTTTAACACAAAATTTTCCGGGGTGTCAATTCCAAAGAAAAACGCCAGTTCGTCGAAAACCCGGCCCTAAACCTAATCCGTTAATGAGTTATGGAAGAACAGGTAAGAGTTTGATTGAGCAAATTCAAGAGCAATTACCGATTGCTTTAAAAGCAGAAAGAAATCAATGTGACCTGATTTTTGTTTTTGATGATTTAGATTGTCGTAATCCAGAAACACAAAGACAAAACATATCGGAATCCCTATCAACAATACCAGATTGTGATCAGATTCCAATATTGATTGGGTTTGCCGCGCCTGAACTGGAATCTTGGATTATTGCAGATTGGGATAATTCAATCGCTAAACATCCTGATTTTAGAGGAAGACAGGAACGGATGCGTTGGTGGTTGAAGACAAAAGCAAATATTTCTTTTGATCATCCAGAATCATTTAGTGAGTATGACTCTCAAAGAGATTGCTGTCAAGATAAACTATCTGAAGCACTAATCCAATCGAGTATTCAAGATGAAACAGATAATCAAGAAATTGATTTTATAAAAACTTTGATGTATGCAAAAAAAATTATCTCCCATGTTCTCTAATTCCGATAATCCTCAAAGATATAATGCAGAATTTGATCGAATTTTTAATCAAGCCTTAGATATTGTGAAATCTAGTCTGAATCAACCAGAAATTCCCTATGAGCAAAGGCTAAATGTCGCATTAAAAGTATTAGAAATAGGAATATTATCACAACAGAAAGATTTTAATTCAAATTCATCAGATATTATCCCATCTTCTGATGATTCATCAAATATTCCAGAACCAGAAACAATTATTATAAATCCTGATTATCTACAAATTAATGATTTTTTCTCAAAAGAAGATCATCAAAAACTTTTAAATCTCACCCTCGCCAATCAAAATAATTTCTTTTCCTCGGAAGTAATTAATCAAGAATCAGAATATCGTCAATCCTATATTTTACTTCCTGAATACTTTGCCGAATTTCATGAATTAATTACCCATAAAATTCTCACCGCTAGACCGCAGGTGATGGAACAATTACAAATACAAATGTTTTTAGTTGCTTATTTAGAAATCCAAATTACGGCTCATTTACATGGGGGATATTATAAAATTCATCAAGATATGGATGGGGGAAAAGCAGCTAATCGTAAATTAACATATCTGTACTATTTTTATCAAGAACCTCAAGGTTTTTATGGTGGAGATTTGAGGTTGTATGAAACAAAAATTCAAGGAAAATCAGCCATAATTCAAGAACAATTTACTCAGATTAAACCGCTTAATAATAGTATTATATTTTTTGATAGTCGGTGTAAACATGAAGTTTTACCCGTGTATTGTCCCTCTGAAAAGTTTACTGATAGTCGATTTACTCTCAATGGTTGGATTCATGGTTAACTAAGATTTTTGGATTATATTTTCCAAGACATTAAAAATCAAATCAAACCTAAAATGATTCACCCAATATTCTAATTCTTCCGATAACGCGATTATAAATAGGTTCTAAGGCGCTTATGAGTAAACTCGGTTCTAAAAAGGAAATAAACACATCACTCCAAGATGATTTTCCTGATTTAACTGCTTTCTGATAACTGGGATGTTGACGCAGATCATAATTTTTGACAATCAAATTTCCCGTGGTACGAGTGATCTTGCATAATTTTCCCTTATTAATATTGCTTATTCCCTGTTTTTAGACAAAGACACACCCCCTCTATACCATTCGGTTAGAGGGGGAAATTGTTACGATTAGTGAGAAAACTTCTCATCTAAATCACTCTGATTAATGATTAGGTATCATAGAACCGAGCTTCTGCCGCGTCGGGATTTTCTTCACAGTACAAATCAAAGGCACTTTTTTCTAAACGTTCGGCTTTTTGGTGAGCCGCTTCTGCTTCTAATTCCTCTACAATATCCCAAGCCGCGGCACATTCTTTTGAGGTTGCTCCTTTCTTAGCACAAATCGCCCGGGCTTCATCAATCGACTCTTGAATCCGTTCTTCTAATAGAATGCTTTTAGGATTTTCTACAAAGTCTCCCTTAGTCAGAATATCAGTTACAGAAATAATTCCTAGGAGTTGATCCTGAATCACAGGAGCGCGACGAATTTTAGTTTGAGCAAAAAGTCGAGCTACATATTCCACACCCAGGTCAGGATTGACGGAAATACAAGGTTTAGTCATAATTTCATAAACCCGGATTTTTTTAGGATCTTTGCCGTAGGCGGTGACTTTATAAACAATATCGGTCTCGGTGACGATTCCATAAGCATCCTGTGGATAACGGCGTTCAACAATCAAGGCGCGTAAACACAGAGTACTCATTTGTTCAAAGGCTTCGGCAACGGTGGCGGAACCCTTGATGGTGACCACCTCGGCGGTCATAATATCTCTAGCTTTCAGCATCATAGTGGCTAATTCACAAAAAACTCTATACTTCTATTTTACCTTGAATTGGCAATAAAAAAAAGGGTTGTTTTATTTATTCTAAAATGTTGAAATATGGAAATTTAAAACCTTAAAAAACTAGGATTTAAGGAGATTCAGAAAGTCTGACTGGGAACAGTTCATGAAGTATAGCCCTAGTTAAATCTGCCCGATCTAAGGAGGCTCCGATTAAATTAGCCCCAACCAAATTGACTTGACATAGATGGGCACCAATCAAGTTAATATGGTTAAAATCTCGTTCTCCAGCTAAATAACGACGCAACAGTTCTTGAGAATCAATGGTTGATTGTATTTGCACAGAACCTATCCATTATTTATTCGGTAAAATTGCACCTCGGGTATCCGCATCTCTCAAATTTGCTTGATCTAATTTAGTATCAATCATAATCGCTTCAATCAGATTAACACCACTCAAATTAGACCAGGATAATTTAGTGCGGTAGAGTCTAGCTCGGCTCATATTAGCCCCGCGTAAAGTTGTCCAAGTTACATTTGCCCCTCGAAAGTTGGCTTCACTCAGGTTAGCTTCGCTTAAATCAGCCCCAATCATCGTGACTCGGGTTAAATCCGCTTCATGAAAATTAGCCCCAATCATCATTCCCCCACTCAGGGTCGCATTCGTTAAATTTGCCCCTTCTAGGATGCTTTCTCGCATAATCACGTTGGTTAGGTTAGCGCTTTCTAAAATCGCTCCGGTGAGATTAGCTTTCATCAAATTAGTTCGGACTAGGGTAGCGTGGGTTAAATTCGCGCCCACAAAATTAGCACTGGCAAAATTCGATTCCGTCAGGTTAGCTTCGGTGAGATTAGCTTGAGTGAAGCTAACATTTTTGGAAGAAGACCCGCGCAAACTCGACCCGCTTAAGTTGGCTCGATTGAACTTGGTATCGCCTAAATAGCTCCCAATTAAGTTAACATCGCTTAAATCCGCATCGGTGAAGTCAACACCCGTAAACTTAGTTTCTCGAAAATTTATCCCAATTAAGTTCGCCCCCACGAAGGAGGTATTTTCCAAGTTAGCCCGAGCAATCGTGGCTTCCCGGAGGTCAACACCCCTTAAATCCACTCCGACGAGGCTAACGGCTCGAAATAGGCGCTCTCCTTCTGCATAGCGTTTTAATAATTCATCAACCTCCATATCATTAGCCTCACGAATAGTCCCAGTATTAATTTAGAATGACACAGCCGCAGAATACTCCCTCCATCATCCCAGATTACTTAGGTTTTGGGGAGTCTGTCTTTAATCTCAATCTCTAGGAAATGGGCATCACAGGCCATAATACCCTAATTGTTCATTGCTAAATTCAGTAAAAACTAAATCTTCAGGACGATCAATATCTAATAATACAGGTAATTTACCGACGGATAAATTCAAGGTTTCACAAATATTGAGGGTGATATCACAAACCGTTGCTGTACCCCAAGGAATATCTTTAAATAATTCAGGAATATAACTCTTTAAACCAATTAAATAATATCCCCCATCTTTAGCAGGGCCGACCACAATATCATGATCTTGCAATAGCTTAAATCCTTGATATAAAATATCAACAGTTAATTCTGGGCAATCGGTGCCAATCATCATAATCTGGGTTTTTTCCTCATAAAATGCCATTTGAAATGCCTTTCCCATCCGATTTCCCAAATCCCCAAAACTTTGGGCATCATAAATTAAATCTGCCCCTAACCAATTTTGCATCACATCTAAATTGCCTCCAGTAAATCTAATTTCAATAGATAAAGGCTCTATTTTTTGTAATTTTCGGACTGTATTTAGGGTTTTTTCCGTCATTTGACGATGTAAATTTGCCGCTCCAATTTCTCCCACAACCGGAATTAATCTGGTTTTTGTTTTTCCTGGTTCGGGATAACGGGTGAAAATAATTAAATGTTTATCCATGATAAATTTATCCGTTTGATCTTAAGAAAGAGATTTTTGATCTAGGTTTTATATTGCAATCATAAGTGATTCCTGAAAAAAAATGTAGGAGTTCACTCTCTAAACTAGACCTCAATCGGGTTTAGAGAACAAACTCCTACCATAGAATATTACAATTTTGACAAAAATTATAATTTTGCTGATTCCTTCCTATCCTTTGGAAACATTAATATTTTGACTCATTTCTAACATTCTTTGAATCGGACGTAAAGCGGCAATTCGGATTTCTTCAGAAAGGGTAATTTCTGGAGAACAATTTTTCATCGCTAAATAAAGTTTTTCTAAGGTATTTAACCTCATGTGCGGGCATTCATTACAAGCACAATTACTCATGGGCGGGGCAGGAATAAAAGATTTTCCCTGGGTTTCTTTTTCCATTTGATGAATAATTCCGGGCTCGGTTGCCACAATAAAACTTAACTTAGGACTACTTTTGACATAGTTTAATAATGCCGTAGTGGAACCAATATAATCCGCCTGGTCTAAAACCGGAAGTTCACATTCAGGATGGGCAATAATTTCCGCTTCAGGATGTTCAATTTTTAGCTGCACTAACTTCTTCTGGGAAAAGTTTTCATGCACCATACAAGCCCCTTCCCATAATACCATTTCCCGTCCCGTTTCTGTCATCACATATCGGCCCAAATTGCGATCGGGCGCAAAAATAATCGGCTGATTTTCAGGAATTTGCCGAACAAGCTCCACCGCATTAGAACTGGTGCAAATAATATCACTCATCGCCTTAATTTCGGCGGTACAATTAATATAAGACACCACAATATGATCAGGATATTGGGCTTTAAATTGAGCAAAAGCATCGGGGGGACAACTTTCGGCCAAGGAACACCCCGCATCCAAATCCGGTAACAACACCAACTTATCAGGATTCAAAATTTTAGCCGTTTCTGCCATAAAGTGAACCCCAGCAAAAACAATCACATCAGCATCGGTCTGCGCCGCTTGTCGCGCCAGTCCCAGGGAATCCCCAATATAATCAGCAATATCTTGAATATCAGGATCTTGATAGTAATGCGCCAAAATAACCGCGTTCAATTTTTGTTTAAGCTCTTGAATCGCTGCAAACAAATCCTCGGGTAAATCGGCAACAGTCGAACGGTTTGTCGCGGGAAGGGTGGATGTAAACATAGAACCTTATCAGAACTCTCAATATTGTTCAGGGTAGTTTAATTATAGTTGAATTCACCAAAAAAGGGGATTCACGGTTGCCCCAAAATTGCTTATTCTAGGTGAGGAAGCTTTGAAACTATCATCCCTGTGAATACCAAACCCCTGAAAATTGCCGTTGTTGGAGACGTTCATGATCAATGGGAACAGGCGGACGCCCTGGCATTGAAGTCTTTAGAGGTTGATTTAGTCCTATTTGTGGGGGATTTTGGCAATGAGGCGGTGGATGTCGTCAAAACCATCGCCGCCGTGGATACCCCCAAAGCCGTCGCTTTTGGCAACCATGACGCCTGGTACACCGCCACCAACTGGGGACGTCAAAAATGCCCCTATAACCGGACAACCGAAGATCGTGTCCAAGAACAACTGGATTTAATCGGGGAAGATCATGTCGGCTATGGAAAACGGGACTTTCCCGATTTGCAATTAACCGTAGTCGGAGGGCGTCCCTTCAGTTGGGGGGGCCCAGAATGGAAATATAACGATTTCTACATGGAGCGATTTGGAGTGGATGGTTTTGCCGCATCCGCCCAACGCATGATTCAGGCGGTGGAAACGGCAACCTTTGACCGGATTCTGTTTTTGAGTCACAACGGCCCCACGGGGTTAGGAGAGGCAGCAGAGGCTCCCTGCGGGAAAGATTGGAACCCGATGGGGGGAGATTATGGTGATCCCGATTTTGCCCAAGCGATCGCCCACGCCCGCACCCTGGGTAAAACCATTCCCCTAGTCGCTTTCGGCCACATGCACCATCATCTGCGCCATACCAAAACCCGTCAGCGTCAACGGTTAGTTACGAGTACCGAGGGGACAGTTTATCTGAATTCCGCCTGTGTCAGTCGGATTCGAGAAACCCCCCAAGGGAAGCAACGGAATTTTTCGCTAGTCAGTTTAGACCAAAACCAAGTATCGGAAGTGTCCTTAGTCTGGGTGGGTAAGGACTTCCAGGTCGTTGAAACAGAATTATTATCTCGGCGCTTGGCACAATCCTCATCCATGCTATAATTATTTAGCTCAACGATGAGCAACTGGAGAGGTGGCAGAGTGGTCGAATGCGCCTGACTTGAAATCAGGTGAGCCGCAAGGTTCCGGGGGTTCGAATCCCCCCCTCTCCGTTATTTTAGGGATAATTAAATCATCTCAATTGAAAGGTGAATTATAATGGAACATCACCAGGATAAAAAACATATCCCACTAGATAAAATTTTTCCAGGGAATTGCATTGAACTGCTAAAAAACTTACCCGATGAATGTGTTGACTTAGTTGTATCCTCACCACCATACAATTTAGGTAAGGAATATGAAGCCAGAAAAGCTCTGGAAATTTACCTAGAAGAACAGACAATTGTACTGCAAGAATGTAGTCGTGTTCTGAAAAAATCTGGTTCACTTTTCTGGCAAATCGGTGCTTTTTCCGACCGAGGAATGTTAATACCCCTAGACGTTCGTTTTTTTCCCATTTTAGAATCTTGCGGCTTAATTCCTCGGAATAGAATTATCTGGGCGAGACAGCATGGACTTCACGCTCAAAAAAAATTTTCTTGTCGCCATGAAACGATCCTTTGGTTTACAAAATCCGACAGTTATACATTTAATTTAGATGCCATCAGAGTCCCGCAAAAGTATCAAAACAAAAAGCATTTCCGAGGCGATCGCAAGGGTCAACTTTCCTGCAACCCAGACGGAAAAAACCCCGGCGATATTTGGATGTTTCGGAATGTCAAACATAATCACGAAGAACAAACAATACATCCTTGTCAATTTCCAGAAGACTTGATTGCTAGAATTGTATTAGTGACAACTTTAAAAGGTGAGATTGTACTTGATCCCTATATGGGATCGGGTACGGTGGCAGTTGTAGCAACAGATCACGAACGTCATTTTTTAGGGGCAGAAACCGATGATAAATATTATCAAATTGCCCAACGGCGGTTAAGTGGAAAACCAGATGATCGCGGTTATTTTCCCAATTTAAAAACTCTACGAAATTATGTAGAAAAAACCGGGGAGTCAATTGATAAATTTCGTTTTGATGTGCAAGTAGGTGAAAGGGCAACCGAACGCAGTCAGGCGAAAATATACCCGGAAGAATATCATTTACAAGAGTTGGAAGATCGTTTACTTTATGAAGAATCGGCTTTTGCTGCTGATATTCGTGGCAAAGATAGACCTGTAGATCGTAAACTAAATGGAAAAGGTAACAAGACAAATAATTCACCTCAACAAATAGCAGAGTATATCCAACCGGAATTATGGAGCTAATCTGTTATATTTTAGAGAATCCAAAGCCCACATTGACTGTTAGGAAATCGCCCAGCAATTATTTGACATTGCCGTTCTTCCTGCGTTAATATTGTCCTTGATGTTTTATCTTTGTAAATAGTCCATTTAGCAGGTACGGTTTCATTTTTCAACTCAAATAAGCCAACAACTTATAGGATAATTTAAAGGATATCAGAATTTATTTAATAATTCTTCAATTTGATTAAATAATATTCCATCATGAAATGTTTGCTACATATTCCTCCTGTAGAGACGTTGCATACAAAGTCTCTACAGGAGGGGTGGAGGGATAATCTGTAGCATCTATAATTGGATTTCATATTTAGGTTGGGGAAATTTTTTTTTGAGAATATCCTGATCAGAACCAATCGCCCAGGAATAAGTAAGAGTAGATGCACCCTGATGGTTTTCCTTCAACTTAGGTTGGGAGAATTTTTTTTGAGAATATCCCGATCAGAAATAATCCTAAAAGAATAAACAAAAATAGATGCACTCTGATGGTTTTCCTTCAACTTAGGTTGGGGGAATTTTTTTTAAGAATATCCCGATCAGAAATAATCTTAAAAGAATAAACAAAAATAGATGCACTCTGATGGTTTTCCTTCAACTTAGGTTGGGGGAATTTTTTTTTGAGAATATCCCGATCAGAAATAATCCTAAAAGAATAAACAAAAGTAGATGCACCCTGATGGTTTCCTTCAACTTAGGTTGGGGGAATTTTTTTTAAGAATATCCCGATCGGAAATAATTCTAAACGAATAAGCAAGAGTAGATGCACCCTGATGGTTTTCCTTCAACTTAGGTTGGGGGAATTTTTTTTTTCAGAATATCCCGATTAGAATTAGGCGTTAAAATTTAATGATGTTCAAAAATACCATTAAATTGTAATAAATCCAAGGTCACAAGTACAGGTAAACAGGAAAAACATTGTTGTGCGAGTTCTAAACGATCTTCTCGCTCTAGCATAGAAACCAGCTTTTTCTGCACATTTAATAAATAGCGCACATCATTGGCGGCATAATTTAATTGATTGTCCGATAAATTACTCGCATTTCCCCAGTCCGAACTTTGGGAGGTTTTATCTAGTTCGACTTTCTCCAATTCCTGAACTAACTCTTTCAGTCCATGTTTTCCGGTATAAGTTCTAACTAATTTACTAGCAATTTTAGTACAAAAAATCGGATTAACTTCAATCCCTAAATAATAACGAATTGTAGCAATATCAAATCGAGCAAAATGGAATACCTTCAGAATATTAGGAGCTTCTAGGAGTTGTTTTAAATTAGGAGCTTCTTTTTGACCCTTGGCAATTCTAATGGCGGTCACTTGACCTTTAGGATCACAAATTTGAATTAAGCAAAGGCGATCGCGCCAAGGTAATAACCCCATTGTTTCCGTATCTACCGCTAAAGCATCTGCGGTCAGATATTCAGATAATAATGCTTCGGAAATATCCCCATCACAAACTTGAAAGTTAGACATATTATTTTAAAACAGTTTCAATTAATTTTACCCTATTGAGGATTAGGCAGATTAACACAGATTAAAATCCGTGAAATCCGTGAAATCCTCTTAAATCCGTGATCCCCATTCCTAACTATCTTTTCCCAACAAAAATCTGAGTAAAATAATACTCTCCCTTAGCATTTTTAACAATACCCACTCCAGTTAAGTCAAAATTTCCCACCATATTTCGTTGATGACCCGGACTTTCTATCCATCCTTCAACTGCTTCTTTTCCTGGGTTAGAATAACCAGAATTAAAAGCCACATTCTCGGCAATTTCTCGCCATGGAGCAAACTTACTAATGTTTTGAAACCGAGCTTCCGCACCCCCATGACCAAAAGCAACCTTCCCATTAGCCATTGCATAGCTATGAATTCGGGACTGTTCACTAATATTAGGGTCAAGTTTTAACGGAGGTAAATTCTTGGATTTTCGATATTCATTGACTTGCTGATAAACCGATAATTCTAATTGTTCAATATTAGAAGAATTTGAAGCTAAAATAGGTTTTACCTCCGGTAAAGATGGGGAAATTAAGTTAGTTTTCGATAAAAATGTACACCCTCCCAATAATAAGACTATTCCCATTACAGGTAACTTAAACATAGTTTATTCTGGCTATATTGTTGACGCGGTAATGTTGCGAGAGGTCTGGGAAATTGCGATCGCTTTTAGTTTACAGCATAAATTATGATTTTTGTCAATATTCCTAGTTGTGGCTTCCGGTTTCGGTGATGGACGTAACCCTGTTCGGTATTTTTAACCCATTTTAGTCTGTAATATTCTCAGGGAGCGCAATAGCCTGAGCATTATGAGCGGAATTAGCCGTGAGATTTTTCTAGATCCTAAACATATTCCTAAACATCTACCAAACACCCCTCAATCACAGAGATTACTCCTACGAGGGCGAGCAATTCATGTTTTCAATGATGAAGATACGATGCTACAAGTTGCTCAAGCTATTATAGAAAGAGGTGAATACACGGGCAGCGTTCGGAATTACGAGCGCTATGGGCTATTTTTTACTGAAGCAATCGGTTATCGGATGAGTCCAGACGGTTCAAGAACTCCTTTGTTCTACGGTGAGGTAAAAATTGATGCAAACAACCGATACCACGCAATTCCTCGCACCCGACCTAGTGAAAGATGATTGGAACTTCTTAGAAGTTTGGGTAGATTCAATGCAATCACCACCCTACATCTTGCTGTTACTAGGTGACAAAATGGAGGGTTGTTATATTTTCGACCCCTCTGAGCGTTATAGTCTTGTAAAAGCTTTTCAGAACTATGAAGAAGCTCAACTCTGGCTATTGGAAGATGAATACGAGCCACTGGAAGGACGCCTATTTAGCCTTGAAGTTCGCCAGAGCGATTGAAACTTGTTGCATGGAAAGGTTTTATGTCCGATAAGGAAATGACCGAAAAAACTCTCCTAGATGAAATTGTTAATTGCCCCCATGCACAACAATGCCTAGGGGATTCTGCTGCTGAAAACCTTTGTCGTACAATTGTTGAGTATCAAAATACCCTCAGCTTACAAAAATTCCAAGTTCCTGAACCGTGGAGTGGGGAAATAGAGAAAGCACCCATTCTATTTCTCAGTTCCAATCCATCAATTGGTGGTGATGAAGCTTATCCTACTTGGGATTGGTCATCGAAAGAAGTCCATGATTATTTTAATTATCGTTTTGAAGGAGGACATAAAACCTGGATTCTGGATGGGACAAAATCGTTGCAAACAGATGGAACCTATAGTCGCGTTACTCAATTTTGGGCAGCAGTGAGGAAACGTGCGATTGAACTTCTTCAACGAGATGTTATCCCAGGATTCGATTATGCGCTGACAGAAATTGTGCATTGCAAATCCCATCACGAAATTGGTGTAGAACAAGCGCAAGAGCAATGTGTACAAGCCTATTTAATGAGGATTTTAGAACTAGCAAAAGCAAGGGTGATAGTCGTCTTAGGAACACCTGCAAGAAAAGTTATTCAAAGGGAATTTGAAATTCCCCCAGAAAAATTGCTATCTGAATTGATTGAAATAGGGGGGAATCAAAGATTGTTTACATTTCTTCCCCATCCAAATGCGCGAGCTAATCGTTCTTTTGCTAAGTGTTTACAAAACGATGAACTTGAAAGGCTACGTGCTTTTTTGCGACATAACCAATAATGTTCTAGTATCACCCATCCTTCCTACAAACAATTTTGCTGTTAGTGCTGAATTCAACTATTAGGATGATTCAAGAATTTTTGTACCGTTTGAACATCTTTATCTCCCCGTCCTGAACAATTTAAAATAATCCGAGGACTGCCTTTTAATTGAGGACAAAGGGTTTCTAAATAGGCGATCGCATGGGCAGTTTCCAAGGCTGGAATAATTCCCTCCAAACGGGATAACCGTTGAAACGCATCTAACGCTTGCTGGTCAGTAACGCTATAATATTCCGCCCGACCCAAATCTTTTAAATAACTATGTTCTGGCCCCACCCCCGGATAATCTAAACCCGCACTAATCGAATGGGCTTCCATAATTTGGCCATCATCATCCTGTAAAAGATAACTCATCGCCCCGTGTAACACTCCCACCCGGCCATGGGTGAGGGTAGCAGCGTGTTTTCCCGTTTCTACCCCCGACCCGGCGGCTTCAACCCCAATTAGACGCACAGAGGTTTCATGGACAAACTCATTAAACAGCCCCATGGCGTTAGAGCCACCTCCGACACAGGCTAATAAAATATCAGGTAAACCACCCCATTTTTCCAAACATTGGGCGCGGGTTTCTACCCCAATCACATTATGGAAATCCCGAACAATCATGGGATAGGGATGGGGGCCAGCCACGGAACCTAGAATATAATGGGTGGTTTCAACGTTAGTTACCCAGTCGCGGATGGCCTCAGAAGTGGCATCTTTTAAGGTTCCCGTACCCGCTTCCACCGGGCGAACTTCCGCCCCTAATAGTCGCATTCTAAACACATTTAGGGCTTGACGTTCCATGTCATGAATACCCATATAAATCACACAGTCTAGGCCATAGCGGGCGCAAACCGTTGCCGTGGCTACCCCATGTTGACCCGCCCCGGTTTCGGCAATAATGCGCTGTTTGCCCATTTTTTTGGCTAATAGGGCTTGGGCGAGGGCGTTATTAATTTTATGGGCTCCGGTGTGGTTGAGGTCTTCCCGTTTCAGATAAATTTGTGGGCCAGTGCCGTCGGGTCTGGCACAATATTGGGTGAGGCGTTCGGCGAAATATAGGGGGCTAGGTCGTCCCACATAGTCTTTCAGCAGGCTTTGTAGTTCGGCTTGGAATTCAGGATCTTGACGATAATGATTATAGGCTGTTTCCAGTTCAGCTAAGGCGGGCATTAGGGTTTCTGGGACATATTTGCCCCCAAATTGTCCGAAGCGTCCGAGCAGGTCTGGGCGTTTTGTGGCGGGGCGTTGGGGGTTGGGAGGTAAGGGAGTGGTAGTCACGGCGATTGGGAAATAATTACTGAAGAACAATTTTATAATTATAGATCGACCCACCCTGTTTTTTCGATATAGAAATTGACATCCTCCCCGGCGTAAACGGGCAGGGATTCCATCTATAATTTAGCAGGTCAAAAAATAATCATAACCTCGGCACGGATTGCTATAGATTTCTATTAATCTTTAAAAGAGATCTAAAAAATTACTTCGAGATGCTTGATCAGTTGCTAGTCATGTTCTCAAAACCAAAGCTGATCTTAGGGTTTAAATCATTATTAATTAGTCAATCCTTGCTCCAGGGAATTGTAGGGTTGATTGTAAAGTCTTAACAGAATCTAATATTTTCCTTAAATTTTGGCAAATTTGTCCAACTTCAGGCATTTTAGTGTTTATATATTCCTAAATTGTGAGATAATTAATTTCGATATTGAATTGCTGAAATGGCTGTATCCATGAGTTTAGGAGGGAATACCAATGAAAATTATAAAAACTCAAACCTTATCAGGGCCTAATTATTGGAGTATTGATGTTCACAATCTGATTATTATTCACCTCGATTTAGAAAAGGATAATCGCTACACCAATGAAATTCCAGATTTCTGCGATGGACTTTGTGAAATTTTACCCAATTTAACTCAACCAAAATATCAAGATTTCCTGACAAATCTAAAGACCGGAATCTTGATGAGTGATGTAGTTCTACAAGTTGCCTTAGAATTGCAAAGATTAGTCGGAATGCCCGTAGACTTTGGCTGTACTCGTCCGAGTTCCCAACCCGGAGTCTATCGAGTGATCTTTGAATATAAAATAGCCAAAGCTGGACGCTATGTATCCAGGTCGGCACTGCGGTTATGCCATAGTTTAATTGATCATGGATTTTATCGGGAAACTGAACTGCGGCAGGATTTAGAAGACTTACAAGAAATTTTCTCAGAGGCTCAACTTGGCCCGACAACGGAGGCAATTGTTCAAGAAGCTGAAGCTCGTGGAATTCCCTGGAAAGAATTACCCGCCCGCCATGTAATTCAATTGGGTTATGGCAAAAAACAACGACGAATTCAATCTTCCCAAACCGACGGCACCAGTATTTTAGGAATTGAATTTGCTGGAGATAAAGAAGGCACAAAAACCCTTTTGGATGCAGCCCGTTTACCCGTTCCCAAAGGAACCGTTATTGATAGTTTAGATGATTTAGAAAAAGCTATTGATGATATTGGTGGATTCCCGATTGTTTTAAAACCGCTAGACGGGAATCATGGTAGAGGTATTACCCTAGATATTCAAACCTGGAGCGAGGCGGAAAACGCCTACGAAATGGCTAAAAGTGAATCAAAAATTGGCACTATAATTGTTGAAAGGTACTATCAAGGAAATGATTATCGGGTGTTAGTTGTGGATGGAAAAGTTGTGGCGGTAGCTCAACGGGTTCCGGCCCATGTTATTGGAGATGGTCGCTCAAATTTAGTAGAATTAGTCGAAGAAACAAACCTTGATCCTCGTCGAGGTAGTGGTCACGAAAATATGTTAACTCGGATTGAAATTGATCGCAATAGTATTGATATTTTAAAACAACAAGGCTATCGGTTAGAAAGTATTCCCAAAAAAGGAGATATTTGTTATCTAAAGGCAACTGCTAATTTAAGTACGGGTGGCATTGCCATTGATAAAACCGATGAAATTCACCCGGAAAATATTTGGATTGCCGAACGCGTCGCCCAAATTATTGGCTTAGATATTGCCGGAATTGATATTACCGCCCCCGATATTAGTCGCCCTCTGCGAGAAGTGGACGGGGTGATTGTGGAAGTTAACGCCGCCCCTGGGTTACGGATGCACATTCACCCCAATGAAGGCAAATCCCGAAACGTTGCAGTTCCGATTGTGGATATGCTTTATCCCCCCGGAACTTCTAGTCAGATTCCGATTACCGCCATTACCGGAACTAACGGTAAAACTACTACCACCCGCTTAATCGCCCATATCCTTAAAAAAACTAAAAAAGTTGTGGGTTTTACTACCACTGATGGTACTTATATCGGAGATTTTTTAGCAGAAGCCGGAGATAATACCGGGCCTCAAAGTGCCACCTTAATTTTAAATGATCCCACCGTGGAACTGGCGGTTTTAGAAGCCGCCCGGGGGGGGATTCTCCGGTCTGGGTTGGGGTTTAATCGCTGTGATGTCGGAGTGGTGTTGAATGTTTCCGAAGACCATCTGGGGTTACAGGATATTAACACCGTGGAGGAGATGGCAGAGGTGAAAAGCGTTGTGGCAAAGGCGGCTAGTGAATATGCGGTGTTAAATGCCGATGATCCTTTAGTTGTAGCCATGGCATCACAGGTAAAAGCAAAAGTGGCTTATTTTTCACTAAATGCTGATAACCCAATTATTAGTGAGCACGTTGCTCAGGGAGGAGTTGCCGCGATTTATGAATCGGGTTATTTATCCTTTTTAAAAGCAGATCAAATGATTCGGGTGGAACAGATGGCGAATGTTCCCCTCACCTTACGGGGGTTAGCTCCCTTTATGATTGCTAATGCTCTGGCCGCAAGTTTAGCGGCCTATGTCCAGGGAGTCACCATTGAGGAGATTAGTCAGGCTTTGCGGACATTCCAGATGTCGGTGGAACAAACCCCCGGACGGATGAATTTAATTCCTTACCAGTCTTTCCATGTTTTACTTGATTATGCCCATAACCGTGCCAGTTTTCAAGCAATTCTGGAGTTTGTTCGTAATTGGCCTGATGGGAAAAGAATTGGGGTGGTCTGTGCGCCCGGAGACCGACGCCCGGAGGATTTTACCGAATTAGGACGATTAGCAGCCCAAATGTTCGAGCGGATTATTATTAAGGAAGATGAGGATAACCGAGGATCTCAACGGGGAGAAGTCGCTAAATATATTGAAATTGGGGTTAAACAGGAAAATCCTGATTTTGATTATGAGATTATTCTCGAAGAAGTGCAAGCTATTCAAACTGCTCTGGGTGAAGCAACTCCGGGTAGTTTGGTGGTGATTTTCCCCGAAGGTGTGAAGAAAGTTTTAGCTCTGCTTCAGTCACATAATTGCCCTTAATTCGTTGTTGGGCTTTAGCAGCAACAACAAATTAAGATTAAAGACAATTTCTGATAAAATGTTATAAAACTTAAAATTATTCACAACTCAAGTTAGCGGGAGAGCAAGATGGCATTATTTGGTTTGTTTGGCAGAAAAGGGGATTCTAAACCCCAGGAAGAAACGGGAAGTGGTTTCTATCTCGACGGTAATGCAGCCCAAGGTCTGGGGGATATGGACAGATTCAAGGATTTACCTCCAGTCAAGAAGACTTTCCCCGTTGAAGTTGAGGCTCCTAAATCTACAACGCCAAAAGCACAGGTATCTTTTAATCCTGTGGCTGAGGAATCTTCTAGCAAAACTGAACGCCGTCGAGCCGATAGCAGCATGGATATGTACCGAAATCTGGCCAAGGAAATCAAAAAACCGTAACCTCTAGCCAAAAATAATTTAACGATTCATCGGGTTGAGAATTGTAGTAGAGACGTTAAAAACTCGTCTAGCAGCTACTGTTCTTAACCCTATTTTAATTTTATGGGAGAGAAATACCCCCTATAGCAGTGTAATAATAGATACAAATAATAGATTTTTGAAATTTCCCGATCGCTGAGAAATTTTTCACGAAAAGATGAATTGACGGTGCAACCCACGAATTTACATGAAGGGTTAGAAAGTACATTTCAATATCATTCCTCTGTATCCCTCAATCCTTGCTTAGATGCTATGACCTGTTCTTAACTGAAATGGAATAATTGTTTAACGGATTGGCGATCGCCCAATTCCGCGACGTGGGTTTGGGGTTGACCGATGATCAGCTAAAGAAATTACCTGGGCTTGATTTTCTTCTCTAGCTACCCGAATTAATAACCCAGCTAAAGCTAAACTAGCAATCATGGAACTTCCCCCATAACTAAATAGGGGTAAAGGTAAACCTGTAGTTGGTAAAACCCCCGTGGCTACCCCAATATTTAATAAAGATTGTCCCACCATCACTACCATCACTCCCACCGCTACTAATTGATGTTCAATTTGTTGTGCTTTCATCGCCACTCTTAGGGCTAGGGTTGCATAAATTGTTAACAATAATAACAATAATATCCCCCCAATAAAGCCAAATTCTTCCGCATAAACCGAGAAAATAAAATCACTATATTGAATCGGTAAATAATATAATTTTTGGTGAGATAATCCTAATCCCGTTCCCCAAAATCCACCAGAGCCTACCGCCAAAAGACTTTGAACTAACTGATATCCGTCTCCCATTGGATCAGACCAAGGATTTAAAAAAGATAAAATTCGTCGTCTTTGATATTCTTTAATAGTAACACTTAAAATAGCTAAAAGTATCCCGCCTAAAGCTGTTCCTCCTAAATAAGAAAAAGGCAGTCCCGCCGCTAAAGCCACTAACCAAAGAGTCATCCCACAAAGGGCGGTGGTACTGAGGTTTGGTTGGGTAAGAATAGATAATAAAACTATCCCAAAAATTCCTAACCAAATTAACCGAATTTGCCAATTTAAACGATACCAATTGCCAAAAAAACGAGCGCTTTGTAAGACCAAAAAAGGCTTCATTAACTCCGAAGGTTGAATCGGAATCGGCCCAATTGAAATCCAGCGTGTAGCTCCATTAATAGTAGTTCCTAATCCGGGAACTAAAGTCAGAAATAATAATCCCAGAACAATTAAAACCCCCCATTGGGCAATTTTTAACCAAAATCTCAGGGAAGATTGAACAATAAAACTAAATCCGACTAATCCTACGGCTGTCCAAATTAATTGACGTTTAAAATAATATAATCCATCTCCTTGTTCAGCATAGGCGATGGGATAGGAAGCAGAAAACATCACAATTAAGCCTACAAATAACCAGAGAAAGGTTATCCAGTGTAACCATCTTGCTTCCGTTGACCAATGGGTCAAAAAAGAGGTAGAAAAAGGGAAAATTTGTCTTAAGTTCATCAGCAAGAAAATTAATGAGTTAGGCTTAGGGTTAATAATTTAGGATTTGGCGTTCAGGACAATTAAAATAATATCGAACTCAGGATAGCCAGTGGATATGTTCACTCGCAGAAGTCATCCTGATCAACCCCTGATGGTTCAGCATAGTCCCAATTGTCGCACAATTCGGTTAATTGCGGGCCCAGAAGAATTTGTTCCTAGAGATCAAATCCGGGCTTTAGTGATGGAGAAGAAAACAAGTAGAAACTCAATTTAGTTGGCAAGGTGTCGCCTTAAAATTAAGCGATCTTTATACTCAAATTCTGAGGTGAATCTGCATAACTCTTAAAAACAGGAAATGAGACTTCTGTAACTTTTGATACTGTCTTTCGATTCAGAACTTGTTAATTTCAGGACAAGTTTTAACTCAAATTAATTGCTTCTAGGGTTCCGGTTTGCTGCAAATTGCTGAAAACGCCAGGTCCGAGAGAAGCAAGCTATCCTGGATTCAGATTTTAGGAATCCGTTCTTCAAAAAGGGTAGCTACACGGCGGGAAAAAAGCCCGGGAGAAGTTTGTGAGTGGACGTACCTCGCAACGGCTCTCGGCTTTTTGCATGGTACGGATTGATCTGCATCTAACAGGAGTTATTCCATGAGTGAGCAATCTGTTTTTCAACCTCCCGATGAAAATTTCAATGAATTTTCAACTGAAGCTCAACGCGCATTAGAACGGGAAAATCGCTTACCTTTAACAGGTTGGCAACAGGAAGTAGATCGCGGTTTAGAATACGGTTTAGAAGCCGCAGAAAGTATCAAAGATCGCCGAATTCCGACGTTTTCCAGAGGAGAATTACCCCATTATGCGGGGATTAATACGTTTCTAAAAGCTCCTTATTTAGAAGATGTTCGTTTAGTCGGAAATTATGATGTTGCGATTATTGGAGTTCCCCATGATTCGGGTACAACCTATCGGCCCGGAACTCGTTTTGGCCCCCAAGGAATTCGCCGAATTTCTGCTCTTTATACCCCCTACAATTTTGAATTAGGGGTTGATTTACGCGAACAAATTACGGTTTGTGATGTCGGGGATATTTTTACGATTCCCGCTAATAATGAAAAATCCTTTGATCAGATTTCTAAAGGCATTGCTCATGTTTTTAGTTCCGGTGCATTTCCGATTATTTTAGGCGGAGATCATTCCATTGGTTTCCCCACTGTTCGGGGTATTTGTCGGCATTTAGGCGATAAAAAAGTTGGGATTATTCATTTTGATCGTCACGTTGATACCCAGGAAACCGACTTAGATGAACGGATGCACACTTGTCCCTGGTTTCATGCCACAAATATGAAGAATGCCCCAGCTAAAAATTTAGTTCAATTGGGCATTGGTGGCTGGCAAGTTCCCCGTGAAGGCGTTAAGGTTTGTCGAGAACGAGCCACTAATATTCTCACGGTAACTGATATTACAGAAATGGGGTTAGATGCGGCGGCAAACTTTGCTTTAGAACGGGCATTAGATGGCACGGATTGTGTGTATATTAGTTTCGATATTGACTGTATTGATGCGGGTTTTGTCCCTGGGACAGGATGGCCGGAACCTGGGGGTTTATTACCTCGTGAAGCCTTACATTTACTCAAAAAAATTGTTCAAAATGCTCCCGTTTGTGGCTTAGAAGTTGTTGAAGTTTCTCCGCCTTATGATATCAGCGATATTACGTCTTTAATGGCAACTCGCGTGATTTGCGATACCCTCGCCCATTTAGTGGTTTCAGGACAGTTACCCCGCAAACAAAAATCCTCCTACATTTACCCCGAATCTCAACCCGAACTCGTTCAATGGTCATAAATTAGGTGTCGGGTGTCGGGTTTCATGTGTCGGGTTTCTCATGATTTCCCCATCTTTTGCTATCTGCTCTCTCCTGTTTCCTAATTATGCACGAAACTGACATGACAAAGGCGTTAATTCTAACGGTAAAAAACTGGTGGAATTCACAGCCTGAACCTTATAAAATTGATAAAATTCATTTGATTGTGGGTAAATTTACCTGTGTTGAACCTGTTAGTTTGCAGTTTGCTTTTGAAGTGCAAACCCGCAATACTTTTTTAGAAGGGGTAATCCTAGAAATTCAAGAAACTCCATTAATTGCCTATTGTCATACTTGTCAAACGGAATATTCCCCAGAAATCGGTTTACATTATGCTTGTCCGACCTGTCAGTCACCGATGGAGGATATTCGTTCCGGTCGGGAATTAAAAATTGATCGTATTGAATATTCTATAGCAGGGAACAGGGAACAGGGAACAGGGAACAGGGAGGAAAAGAGTTTACCTTCTGGTTTGTGCCCTTAGTCTCTGTCCTAACTGCCAGCACAACTTTAATTAACAATAGGAGAACAAAATGCACCAAACCTTTGATGTTAGTTTAGGAATTAATTTACTCCATGCGAATCAACATTTAGCCGATGATAACCGATCCCATTTTGATCAATGGGGAATCACCTGTTTAAATATTATGAGTAGTCCAGGGGCGGGAAAAACGGTATTATTAGAAAAAACCCTAGAAGCTTTAAATTTAGAGTTAAAATTTGCGGTCATAGAAGGAGATATGACCACAGAATTAGATGCAGAACGATTGCGTCAATATAACGTTCCCGTGATTGCAATTAATACCGGGCGTTCCTGTCATTTAGATGCTAAAATGGTCTGGGGTGGAATTCATAAATTAGAACAAGATTATGATCCTCAAAGCTTTGATTTAGTCTTTGTGGAAAATGTGGGAAATTTAGTTTGTCCGGCCGAATTTGAAGTTGGAGAACACGCTAAAATTGCGTTATTAAGTATCACAGAAGGAGAAGATAAACCCTTGAAATATCCCATTATGTTTCAGGAAGCCGATTGTTTATTAATCACAAAAATGGACTTAGCCCCCTATTTAGAGATTGATGTTGAACGCATCGCTGCTAATGTTCGACAAATGAATCCTCACGTTAAAATTATTCCGGTTTCTGCGAAAACGGGAGAAGGGTTAGAAACTTGGTTTGCATGGGTAAGAACACAAGTCAAAGCCAAGCAAACCCTAACCCCAGAAGCCTTAAATCTTCAGTCCATTTAACCCTCAAAACTTAACCACTCAATCATCTGGTAAAAATCGATGAAACGCAGAAAAATTTTATCCTTATTTGGGGTATTTGTAGCGAGTTTAGCGTTAATTGTAAGTTGTAATCAAGCCCAAAATTCCACACCGAATAATAACGCTTCAACTCCGACAACACCCCCCCTAATTATAGGATATAGTAATTGGTCTGGATGGTGGCCTTGGGCGATCGCAGAATCTGAAGGATTATTTAAAGCCAATGGCTTGAACGTTGAATTAAAATGGTTTGATGGCTATTTAGAATCCTTACAAGCAATGGCGGCGGGACAATTAGATGGGAATTGTCAAACCTTAAATGATACGATTGCCTTTGTAGGTGATTCTAAAAATGGTCAAGTGGCGGTCTTAATTAATGATAACTCTGCCGGAAATGATAAAATTATTGTAGCAGAAAATATCAATAAAATTCAAGATTTAAAAGCCAAAAAAGTCGCCGTTGAAGAAGGTTTAGTGGATGATTTCTTATTGGCGTTAGCTTTAGAAAAAGAGGGAATGTCTCGTCAAGATGTAGAAATTGTTAACTTAGAAACGGGGGCTGCATCTGCCGCCTTCGTAGCGGGACAAGTTGATGCAGTGGGGGCATTTCCTCCCTTTTGGTTAACAGCATTACAACGAAAAGGCAGTAAAGAGTTAATCAGTTCTAAAGAATTTCCGGGGGCTATTCCCGATTTATTAGTGGTGAGTCAAAAATTGATTCAAGACCGTCCTGAACAGGTGCAAGGATTAGTTAAAACTTGGTTTGATATTCGAGAATTTATGGCAAAAAATCCTGAAAAAGCCAATGAAATTATGGCAAAACGGGCGGGAGTTTCTGGTGAGGAGTTCAAAATGTTTAATGATGGGACTAAATTTTTTACCATTCAAGACAATTTAGAAGCCTTTAATTCTGGAAATTCCATGAAACATTTACCCTTTGCCGCCAAAAAAATGAGTGACTTTATGTTACAAGTGGGACTCCTCAAAACCAAACCCAATTTAGAACCCATTTTAGATGCTCAATTTGTTAAAAAATATGCAGAAACTCTCAAACAATAATTCAATGGAACCCAAACCTCGCCAAGCTTTAAAACCCACTGTTTTTTGGCGTATTGCTGAAAACATTCCTCCCGCTCTCAATTGGGTATTAGTCACCCTTTCCATTGTTATTCCTTTCTGTTTATGGTGGGTCTTAGCGTTAATTCTTAATTCTCGCTTTCTTCCCACTCCTCCCCAAGTTTTACAAGCGGGTTTTGGACTCTGGGAAAAAGGGTATTTAGTACAGGATACCGTAGCCAGTATTACACGGGTGACGTTGGGATTTTTCTTGGGGGCAATGTTAGCAATTCCGTTAGGAATTTCGATGGGATCTTTTGCCAGTATTCGGGCATTAACTGAACCCTTAATTGGGATTTTACGCTATATGCCCGCCCCGGCATTTATTCCCCTTTTAGTTTTATATCTCGGTATTAATGAAGCTCCGAAAATCATGTTAATTTTTATCGGAACATTGTTTTTCAATACCTTGATGGTTATGGATGCGGTGAAATTCGTTCCCAAGGATTTAATTGAAACCACCTATACTTTAGGAGGAAATCGTCAACAGGTGTTAACGCAAGTGATTATTCCTGCCATTATTCCTAATATTATTGATGCCTTACGAATTAATATGGCAGCAGGTTGGAATTTAGTCGTTGTAGCCGAATTAATTGCCGCCGAAGTGGGGTTAGGCAAACGCATTGTTATTGCTCAAAAATTCCTGAGAACCGATGAAATTTTTGCCTGTTTAATCATTCTAGGTTTAATTGGGTTTGCCATTGATTTATCTTTTCGACTCCTATTAAAAACAACCTGCAAATGGGCTGTTGATTAATCAACTGTATTCTAACCGTAGGATGGGCTTTGCCCATTATCTAAAATAATGTATCCTACTTAACAGTTCATGAATTAACTGTTAGTTACAATTAACTCTCAGTTAGAAAGAATTGCCATAGAATTTATAAAAATTTAATTGATACTAACGATAGTATAATTCAGTTTGGACTCAAAAAAATGCACCTAGAAATAAATAATCTTCATAAACAATTTCCCACCCGAACAGGGTTTTTAGTCGCCTTACAAAATATTAATCTGCACGTTGAAACCGGAGAATTAGTCTGTGCTGTTGGCGCATCCGGTTCAGGAAAATCCACCCTATTAAGAATGATTGCCGGGTTAGATTATCCCACTTCGGGTAAAATTATCGTGGATGGAATGGAAGTCACCGGGCCTGGAGCAGACCGGGGAATGGTATTTCAACGCTATACCTTGTATCCCTGGTTAACCGTCCAAAAAAATGTAGAATTTGGCTTAAAATTACAGGGGGTTTCCCATCAACAACGCCGAGAACAAACCTCCTATTATTTAGATGTTGTTAGCTTAACTCCCTTTGCCCAATGTTATCCCAAACAACTCTCAGGAGGTATGAAACAACGGGTAGCCATTGCCCGTGCTTTAGCCACACAACCGAAAATTTTGTTAATGGATGAACCCTTTGGGGCGTTAGATATTCAAAGCAAAGAAACCATGCAACAATTTTTACGGCAACTGTGGCAAAAAACAGGTTGTACAATTTTAATGATTACCCACGACGTTGAAGAATCGGTATTTCTATCCCAAAGAATTTATGTATTAAGTACCAGACCCGGACAAATCCAAGATGAATTTATAATTAATTTACCCGAAGAACGTAATTATAAAATCAAACGTCAATTAGAATTTCAAAAATATGTCGGTGATATTATGGATTTACTACGGGGAAGCAAAGAAGAATCTGTTATGGCAGGGAACACCGGAACATCCCCCCCCTAGCCCCCCGTGCACTAGGGGCTAGGGGGGGAGGGAACAGGGGGGAAAATACTTCACCGTCTGGGTTCTAAGATCCGTCTGGTGTCCTAACTACCTTGGCGGTTGCTATACTGTTTATACGATAAGTCTGGTGGCTTGAAAACTCAGTGTCTTCAGACCTGAGAGTGTCAATTTAATACAAATGCACAAGACGGAAAAAGGTGGGTCTAGCCCACCTCAATCAATCTAATTGATTTCTGGCTTAACCCAATAACGCTTTCGCCTTAGCCAAAACATTATCAACGGTGTAACCGAATTTCTCCATCAACACACCACCCGGAGCCGAGGCACCAAAGGTATCAATGCTGATGCTGTCGCCTTCGCTACCTGTGTAACGTTGCCAACCAAAACCACAACCCGCTTCCACAGCCAGACGTTTGGTAACAGCTTTAGGTAACACAGACTCTTTATAAGCAGCATCTTGTTCTTCAAACAGTTCCCAACAAGGCATAGAAACCACCCGAACTTTTTTCCCAACCTGGGTTAATTTTTCGGCGACTTCCACACACAGAGAAACCTCGCTTCCAGTTCCGATTAGAATTAAATCGGGAGTTCCTTCGCTATCGGACAGAACATAAGCCCCTTTGCCGACCACATCAATAGAACTACCGTTTAAGTTCGGTAATGCTTGGCGAGTTAAGGCTATCAATGTGGGACGATGACGGTTTTCCACAGCGATTTTATACGCACCAGACGTTTCGTTACCATCCGCCGGACGCATCACCAACAAGTTAGGAATCACCCGCAAGGAGGCAATGGTTTCCACAGGTTGGTGGGTAGGGCCATCTTCCCCAAGGGCAATCGAGTCATGGGTCATCACATAGATCACACCAATTTCCGATAAAGCAGCTAAACGAATCGCCGCCCGCATATAGTCGGCAAAGACTAGGAAGGTAGCACAATAGGGAACTAACCCCGAACCATGCAAGCCAATACCATTACAAATTGCCCCCATTCCGTGTTCCCGAACACCGAAACGCAGGTTACGATTTTGATATTGTCCTTTTTGGAAATTACCAAAACCCTTGATCTCCGTTAAGTTGGAGTGGGTTAAGTCCGCCGAACCCCCAATTAATTCGGGAATAGCCGGAGCTAAGGCATTCAGACATCCTTCGGAATATTGGCGAGTGGCTTTACCTTTTTCATCGGGAGTGAATGTCGGTAAGGATTTTTCCCAACCTTCGGGGAGTATTCCACTGGTGCGGCGTTCAAATTCCGCAGCTTCTTGGGGATATTTGGCTTTATAGTCAGCCCAAGTTTTATTCCATTCAGTTTCCAGATTAGCCCCACGTTCAACGGCTTTGCGGGTATGGGCTAAGGCATCTTCAGGAATTTCAAAGGGTTCATAGTTCCAACCCAGGTTTTTCCGAGTCGCGGCCACTTCATCTGCGCCCAAAGCGGCTCCGTGAACTCCAGCAGTATTTTGTCTGTTGGGAGAACCGTAACCAATGATGGTGGTAACTTTAATGAAAGTGGGTTTATCGGTGACAGCCTTGGCTTTAGCAATAGCATCGGCGATACCATCTAAGTCGGTATTCCCATTTTCAACGTGCAGAACGTGCCAGCCGTAGGCTTCAAACCGTTTGCTCACATCTTCGGTAAAGGAAATCTCGGTATTTCCATCAATAGAAATATGATTATCGTCATAAAGGGCAATTAATTTACCCAGTCCCAGATGTCCCGCTAAGGAACAGGCTTCACCAGAAACCCCTTCCATGTTGCAACCATCACCCAGGATCACATAGGTATAGTGGTCTACCAGTGCAGCATCGGGTTTATTGAAGGTCGCCGCGTCATGAGCTTCGGCCATCGCTAACCCAACGCCATTGGCAATCCCTTGACCTAAAGGGCCAGTGGTAACTTCCACACCCTCAGTTTCAAAGTTTTCTGGGTGGCCAGGAGTCCGAGAACCCCACTGACGGAATTGTTTAATATCATCTAAGGTGACGCTATCATATCCCGTTAAATAAAGGAGGGCATACTGCAACATACAGCCATGACCTGCGGATAGGACGAAGCGATCGCGGTTATACCATTTAGGATTTTTGGGATTGAACCGCATAAACCGATCCCACAACACAAAGGCCATGGGCGCGGCACCCATTGGTAATCCTGGGTGGCCGGATTTAGCTTTTTCTACCGCATCAATGGCTAGGAAGCGAATCGAATTAATGCAAAGTTCTTCAAGTGATTGGGCTGGATCAACCATAATTATTGTTATCTGTAAACTTTAGTGAGTGCGTGAGCGCTCATTTTATAGAATCTCAACAAGTGATTCTCTGCCATAAGTCGCTCTGGAATTACCCTTAGACCGCATCACAATCATCTCATCACTTGAGACACGCAAGCAACCCAATTCTTGATTTTTGGTCAAAGTTTATTTTCTTGCCTATGCACAAATTGTCAATTTTGTCAATACCCTACCCGTTACTTGCCATTTTCCCCAATTTAAGATTGCTATATCTTTAAAAATGTTTATCAATTAACACTGGAATTTGTTTTGATTCAACTTTGCTATAATGGATTTTATCGGGTAACATCACAAGATTAGGGCCAGATTTACATTTTTTCAGACATCCTGTTTTTTGAATCGTGACTTGATCTTCTAATCCCCGTTGGGCTAACTCTTTTTCTAATAACGAACAAACCCGATCTCCTCCCCGTTTGCGACAATCGGATTTTTGACAAATTAGGATTTTTGCAGGTTTAACAGGAATAACTGAAGGTTGAGTTAAGGGAATTTCGCCGTCTTGATCAATCTGAGAATTAAAAGAAACTGATGGAGTTAAAGTTGATATCGGTTTTGAACTTGAAAGCACTTGCGTTGCTTTTAGCTTAATTTTTCCGGTTTTAAAATCTTGTTTTTTCTGGCCTGTAACCTTGACTTGATAACCCGGAGCTAAATCAGAAATTCCAATAATTCTGACTTGTTTGGAAATTTTAATCAATAATAATCCCAAAGAAGTCATCAAGGTAATTACTTTAGGTCTTCCATCTTTAATCCCCACATTTTGGATTGTTCCAGTGAGATTGAATTCCATATTTAATGAATGGGATGATTGAACTCTATTTTGAATCATGGGGACAAACCAGCCCACAGATCAAGCCCTAGACTCTGATCGGTGAACCTCTATAGACTAGGATACCTCAAATGAAAATTATTCTCAATAGATCAAATAAAATTTTTCTCAATTCTGACGAGATGGCGATCGCCAGTTGTGGCCAGGGATAAACCCCGATCTTAAATACTGAGAAATGCTAAGTTTATAAAAATTTCTGTTACTTAGGATACATTTTGCTAAAAATATGTAAAAATTTTAGATAGAGAAATCATGGAGTCGATTAATATGAATCTGGAAGACAAAGCCCGGGAACTCTTGGTACAAGATCGCCAACACCAAGAACACATCAGTGAAAATATGCTCAACCGAGTAGCCGAAGAAGAACAAGCGGTGGAACAAACCCACGAACAAGCGCGAGAGTTATTAGCTCAAGATCGTCTACATGACGACCATCTCCAAGAAGCGATGTTGACTCGGGCTGAGGAAAAATCAAGTCATTTTCCGGTGTTCCTTCCTATACTTTCAACTTTCCCCAGTTAAGACCAAAAGCAATATTGAGATTTTCCAAAGATTCCACTAGCCAAAATACTTTATCTCGGGGAAAAGTGGCATAATGGTTAAATAGAATCGAGAACCGTTTTTCTAAATCTGATTTAACCTTCCGACAAATTAAGACAATTTTTAAGAGTAACCCAATTGAACGAGTCACACCCAAGTTACTGCTTAAATCTAAAAACACAAAGTGATGGGGTTGTTGGGGACTTTCTACGACTAGGAAATTTAATAACTTGCGACAGGTTCCCGCTATCAGAGTATCATTCACTTTCTGACTATCATTGTGTGAGAGCGTCCCTTGAAGTTCTCGGTACAAGCGATTATTAAAATGTTTTTTTGCATATTTAGTATCAACTGCATCCGTTAAATATTCATACAATTCTTCTTTAAACGTCCGATAAGTACGAGCGTTTTGAATTTGATTGACAAAAATTTTGGCTAAATCATCATAGGTATGATAACCGTCAATTCTCCCCGTAAAATGTTTGAGGGAAAAATTCAATTTTTTATCCGTTAATAGGGTAGGGTTTTCCACAGTTGGTAAGATTAACCGTTGTTCCCGATGAATATTTTTAAAGGTGAGATATTGAGATAAATCATGTTCAAAAGTTTCTTGAGCCTGCGTCCGCATATCCCGAATTTCCTGGCGTTGTTCATCGGGACTATCATCGGTTAAAAAACAATGATCATATAAATAGGGATAACGACTAATTAAACCCTCGACATTATCACTTTTTTTATCTTCTTCCGCTTTGATTTTTTCTTCAAAAACCATACTCAAACGGCGCAGAGCTTGGTATTGTTCGGTTTGAGTAAATCGTTTAACTAATGAACGGAGGCGTTTTGCTGTCCAACAGGAGGGTAAACCCGAGGGTGTTTGTTCAAAACTATGAATCAGTTCAGGAATCGCCCACTGATCCCTGGGATGTTTGCGCCATCGGTTAATTAAAATATAGCAACTGCGGTTCAGAACATACTGAAATTCTATATTAGCTAAATCGGAATCAACAATCCGACCGACGGCTAAATTAACTCCTAAATCGGGGTATTCCCCACCTTGGATAAACAGATTAAAGAAACGCTGAATCAGTTGTAGGGGTGCTTCAAGATCAACACAGCATTGCAGATGAACATAAATGACTTGCTCATCTGACGAATGGTAATACTGGCTGAACCCCAAACTATTCACGGTATAACCCCTCTTTTTCTAGGGACAGATCGAACACAACAAGAAAACTATTACAACCCCAAACTGTCACCCAACATCATAACCTGCTTGAGTCCGTTTTCCTAACCGTCCCAATGTTCGAACAAGTGAGATTTCAATTTTCCCTCCCGTCTCTTTCGGAGTATGCTCCTACTGGTATCGAGGCAAGTACAACGTCCAGTTATCTTTAACCCACTTCTTCTGTAACAACAAAAGAAATTTGAATAAGAATCAACCAAGGATGACTGAAAACTTGAGGCAGAGTGTGGCTTACGTAATAATACATATATTCTATAGATAAATCATTACAACTTCTATAAAGATTTAGCAAAAATCAGCGATAAATTGTAAAGATTCGGTAAAGCTATTTCTTATCAGCTTTGATCACGGTTAAGATCGATGGCTCCCAGGGCTTTAAGTGTAACTTTTTGTGCCGTTGTAATTCCGGTCACACCCGTAATATTTAAGCCATTGTATGGCTTATCAGCGCGTAAGGTTTTTAAACATTCATTAGTATGTAAATCCCAAACCTTAATCCCTTGATCATGACTTCCACTCGCCAAAAAATTTCCTTGAGGATCACCATGAACTGACCAAACGGGGTGATCATGACCCTTGAGGTTTTTCACACATTCCCCGGTGGCAATATCCCACAATTTAACATTATGATCATAGCTGCCACTTACCCAAACTTCTTTCTGAAGATAGAATAAAATTCCTTGGACTCGTTCAAGTTCACCTCGCCAGGTTTGCAGACATTCACCAGTTTCAACATTCCAACATTTCACCGAACGATCATAACTCCCACTGACTAAAACAGAACCCTTGTCCGTAAACCCCAAAACATGAACCCGATCACTGTGACCTTCGAGAACCGCCAAACATTCTCCCGTTAGTACATTCCAAACTCGGATCTGGTGGTCATTACTCCCACTGGCTAAAATCCGATCCCGGGGACTAAAAGCCACCGAACCCACCCAACGCCGATGACCTTCTAAGGTTTGTAACAGTTCTCCGGTCTGTACATCCCAGACTTTCACCGTTTGGTCATCACTAGCACTGGCGAGTAGCATACCTTCGGAACTAAAGGTCACAGCTTGAATCCGATCGCTATGACCATGTAAGGTTTTTAGACATTCCCCCGTCTGTGCATCCCAAAGTTTTACCGTTTGGTCATAACTCCCAGTGGCGATTAACCCGCCATCGGGACTAAAGACCACTGACCATACCCAATCCAGATGACCGGGTAAATGCTTGAGACAACGACCTGTCCCCACATCCCACAGTCGCACCTTATTGTCATCACTACCAATAGCCAAACGCCGACCATCAGGACTCACAACAAACGACCAAACCTGATGACGATGACCCCGTAAGGTTCGTAACCGTTGCCCAGTTTGCACATCCCATAACTGCACTATCCGATCTACACTTCCAGTGGCGAGGGTTTGACCATCGGGACTAAAGGCTAAGGAACAGACCTGACTTTCCAGTCCGGTTAAAGTCTTTAAACACATTCCCGTTCGGATATTCCAGAGTTTCACGGTTTGGTCATCGCTGCTACTGGCTAATAGTTCTCCATCGGGACTAAAAACCACGATCCAAACCGAGTCTTGATGACCTTCAAAGGTATGGAAACTGTTACCAGTATTGGCATCCCATAGATGAACTGTTTTTTCCTGGGTACTACTGGCGATCAAATGAATTTTACCAGGAGTTAATCCCGAAGCAACGAAGGTAACGGCCCAATTCCAGGCCTCATTGCCATAGAAAGTGTGTACACAGGTTGCGGTTTGAATATCCCAGAGTTTGACCGTCTGATCCTCACTGGTGCTGGCGATCTGTTCACCATTGGGACTCCAGGTGAGGGTGGATAGACGGTCAGTATGACCGATGAACTGATGCACAGATTGTCCCGAATCAATATCCCAGATCCGAATCTTTTGGTCATCGCTACCACTGGCTAATAAATCCCCTTGGGGGCTAAAACCCACGCAATTTACCGTTCCTTGATGGTCTGACCAACGGTTTAGGCATTCTCCGGTTGAGACTTTCCACAGTCGCACAGTTCGATCCTCACTACCACTGGCGAGTAAAGTACCATCAGAATTGAAACTGAGGGACTTGACGCTTCCGGTTTGACCTTGACAGACTAATAATAGTTGACCTTCTTCGACTGTCCATAAAATAATTTTGCCTTCTGTATCTCCGGTGGCTAGAATTCCGTTATTTCCCAGGGCGACGGTGAGGGAATTTCCTAGGGTTTTGGCAAACACTGATCGAGATAAATCGGAACCGGAAAAGTTAACGTTTTGTAAGTTAGCATCTTGTAAATAGGCTTGCCAGAGTGTTAATTGAGAAAAGTCATACTCTGCTAAATCGAGATCTAAGTGGTGACAAAGATTCAGAATATTCCCGCCTCCATAACCGGAGGAATGACGGTCTTGTTTTAACCGTTCAATTAGGGTTTTAAATTTTTGATTGAGTTCTCCTGAAATTCGATAACGGTTGAGGAGTTTTTGAACAATCGGTTGCAGGATTAAACGGGTTTGACTTTCTCTAATATAATCTTTGGCTTGGGATTTTATTATGGGATATTGATTAAGAATATTAATGGTTTCTGTTTCGATTTCTTCGATAACTTTTTCAATCAATTTTTCAATTATATATTCCATGACTACGGGTTGTTGGGTGAAACTCCCACTACTTTTTTCAATTAGCGATCGCCGACTCAAGGATTCTAGGGCTTCGATCAGTTTTACGGGGGAAATAATTGATAACAAATCTTTCCTTAAATCCACTATTGTAGAAGGTTCTCGATTAATCGCTAACCAGTACATGGTTTCTAATTCCAGTTCAGAAATTCGCCCCAATTGTTGTTCTAATAAATCCCTAATATCCCCAAATATCGCCGTTCCTTCCCGGATTTGGTCTAAAAAATCACTAACATTCCCAGCAAATAAATCATAAATAGTAGTGGTGACAATTTTCAATGCTAGGGGATTTCCGGCATAGCGTTCAATTAATTCTTGCCATTGTTTTAAGGAACTATAAACTCCTTTAGTTTGAATGATTTCTTGGCAATTTTTTGTATCTAATCCCGGTAAAGGTAAACAACGAACTTTCAGAGTTTGACCTTCTAATGCTGATATTTCTCTGGGTTTTTCTCGACTGGTAATCAATAGACAACTTTTGTGTTGGGTTTCTCCTAAACGTTTAAATAGATCCCCGTAATTTTCATAACCTGGATAGTAGCGTCCAACTCGATTTCCTTCTTGTAAAATTGATTCTAAATTATCTAAAATAATTAAGCATTGAGAGGTTCTTAATAATTCCATCAATTGAGAAATTTGACGGGCAGGATCGGTCGATAAGTTATATTCAGTCTTATTAGCAAAAAATTGAATTAAATCGATTAAAATTTCAGTTAATGGCGGTGCATTCCTGAGCGATCGCCAAATCACATAATCAAAATTAGGATGAATTTGTTGAGCAAATTTTACTGATAAAGAGGTTTTTCCCATTCCCCCCATTCCTAATAACGCAATCACCCGACAATCTTCCTGCAAAGTCCACTGTTCAAGTTGGGCGAGTTCTTGAAGGCGTCCATAGAACTGAGACACATCCGGTGCTTCTCCCCAGTCCACATTTGAGGGGGTTGACTTTTGAGGATTAAGGTTTGAGGGTTGAGGGTTGACGGTTAAGAGCAAACTAGGGAGAACAATTGTACTACTGACTTCTCCATCTTCCTGTAATAAAGCGTCTAAGGAACGACGTTCAATGACGGCGCGAAAATTCTTTTTCCCAACTTTTTCACCTAACTCATCTGATAATAACTTCCATAATTTTGGCCCTACGTCCTGCTTCAGATATTCAGGAGTACAGCGATATTCTAAAGCAATTTCATGATATTTCTGACAGTACCAAGTTCCTTGAATAACGGCGATTTGTGCGTCAGTCAAGTGTTTTCCGGTTTTGTTAAAAACCAATGTATCGGTAATTGCAAGTGCCTGTTCAAAGTTCATCATGACCAACAGATACAACCGAGTTTGTTTTTGCTGTTTATCTCGCACCTTTACTATACCGTGGCAGGAATTGTAACAGAAAGTGGTTATATCGGAACTTATCTTTGATCTTCTCAAGGTCAGAATTTTATTTTTTATATAGAAGATATCATATCCATTAACATCAATGAACTTTGAAAGTTTTCTTTTTGAGGCGGTTGTAATTCTTAACTAAAATTAAAGTCAGCCTTGTATTAAAGCTGACTTAGTAATTATTGAATTGAGATTGTGGTCGTTGAAATCTTCTAATTAAACATCGTGACATAGACAGAATTTAAAAAATTGGATTTAAGACATTTTCTCAAAATAGTTTAAGCCAGAGGAAACTACGCTGCCAGCGAAACAGAGATATGTATAGTTTCATCCATTGAAGACTGGGAATAATCAGGATAAGAATACATGACGGATTTCGCTTCCATGATGCTTCCAAATCGTTCCAACCAATCAAAAATTCGATCCAGTTGTTCTAGTGTAATTAATCCATACTGCCATAGGATCATCGGTAACTGACCTGAATCGTTTTCAGGGTGGCGCAAAGCTGTAGCAATTGAGGACGCGGGGATCGCTAACTCCCAACGTAAAAACTGAATTAGTTGTGCTTGTTTGGGTGAAATCATTTTGAGGTTCCTACAAATAGGGCATAAAAAGTTAGATTCTGGTAGAAATTAAGTTCCACATTATTAATCTTACCGAAAATCTAGGGCTACTCAGTGACAGATATCTGGCGAAATCTGTGATTAAATCTGGTTAATGATGTGATCATCATCACAGGGCAAATAATCACTACACTCAGTCTCTACAAGATTTTATTTTCGGAGTTGAATTGAGATAATGCTACCACTCTTTGGGTGAACATCGCTTTTTGATGGTATTTTAGTTATGGAAGTTTGAGTACCTTTGCTAAAAATGGTTTAATAAAAATCGATTCATTAAAAAAATATTAAAAATTCCCGAATTTGGTTAATCGTTGAAATGTAGGTTTTATGAGAAATTCTATCGTTCAGGGCGTCAAAACAGCAGAATTCGTCTATTACCCCCCCCAAATCGCATTAACGGCAAAACGGATTTTGGTCAAACCCAATTTAGGATATCCCGTTGGGCCGCCCGTTACCGTCAGTTTGCAGGTCTTAACCACGGTAATCCAAACCCTGCGACATCAAAACCCTGATGCGGAAATTTTAATAGTAGAAGGGGTTTGTTCTCCGGTGTCTCTGGGTGAAATTGTTCGTCGTCATGGGATAGATCAAATTTTAGGGGACGGAATGCGGATTTTGGATGCGGATATCCTCCCTTTAACTGAATATCCAAATTTGTCCCCCCAACCCGTGCGGTTTAAATCGATGTTCGCCCCCAGTTTATTGACAGAGGTGGACTGTCGAATTAGTATCGGGGCATTTAAACGAACTATTCTAAATGGAAACCCTTTAATTTCTGCATCCTTAAAAAATTTATATGGTTTGTTTCCCAGGGCGCATTATCGCGCGAGAAGTCCCCATTCACGAGGACAATTACACCGTCCTTCTGTTCCGTTAATCTTACAGGATGTTTATTTTTGTATCGGACATTTATTTGATGGGGCTATTGTAGATGGCGATCGCCAATTTATCAGTCCTAATTGGAAACCCGACCGAGGTGAATCAATCCCATTAGGAAAAGTATTTTGGGGGGAAGATTTAATCAGCGTTGATCGAGAAGCCTGTAGGGTTGCAGGGGAAATAATTCCCAGTTATTTAGGCCGGATTGATCAACTGCGTTCGTAAAATAATACCCCCATTTTGACCACACAAATGAAAGGCTTTTTGGGTAGCTAAAATATGTTCTGGGGTTTCGGCAATCGGAACCGTTAGCGCACAATTATCGACTAGATAATCATGTAACTTTGATTAAAATTGTTCCAGAAATCTATTGAAAACGAGGAACGGTTTGATTAAGATATAGTTTAACAGGGGATAGAGCAAGGGATTGTCACTGAGGGAATAGAAGAATAATTTTTATGTTTAGGTTTGATGATTTTATAGTATTTAAGGATATTCTAAAGAAGTGTTAGAATCAAGGAATAGCCATACCACACCGGACGGGGTTGCTCCCAAGTCAAATCAAAGGGTAAATTCCTGATACCTAAAAAATCCTAATTCAATGAGGACTATGATGCTAAACCGATTCAAAGCGATTTATAGGATAGTAATTTTAAGTTTAGGGTTGGTTTTCCTACTGGGAATCACACCTACTTGGGCTGCTCAACCCCTCCCTGAACCCAATGCTCAAGGTAACTATGTGAGCCTATCTTCCCATCTATATTGGCAAGTTGTTGATTCCGATCCTAATGGGTTGAATTGTCGCATGGGAAATTCAAGCATTGAAGAAATTTGGAATCCTGATAACCCTGGATTTCCTAGTATTAGTAATTGGCCGGTAGTTGCCACATTTAAACCCGATGAGATTTTTCGAGCGCAAGTGAGTTATAGTGGCTTTGTTTTCACCAGAGATGCTCAATTTTTACCTTGGATTTTTGTTAAGAAAAAACTTGATGGCACACCTGCAAACTGTTTTATCCGGGCGAATAGTGCGTTAATTAAACCTGTTGAACAACCAAAGGATAATAACGTTTCAACTCCCACTGTTGAACAACCAACAGATAATAATATTATTTCAACTCCAACTGTTGAACAACCAAAGGATAATATTTCAACTCCACCCGTTGAACAACCAAAGGATAATAATATTTCAACTCCAACTGTTGAACAACCAACGGATAATAATATTTCAACTCCAACTGTTGAAACGCTTCCTGATACTAGCAGTGACAACACTGAACCCTTTATTGATTTGTAGGGATCTCTTGTTTCTAGGTAGAACCTAGAAACAAGAGATCGGAGTTGCTAATTTTTTTTTGGTTTTTTTGGTGGGATTTAATAGTATTTAATCTGGCAAATCTGGATCAATTCCCAATTCCCGCAACTTAGCCGCCAATCGTTCTGCCCGTTGGTGTTCTTGGTCTGCTCGTTGACGTTCTTGAATAGCTTCTTCTGAACTCCACAGCAACAAATTACCTGAATTATCCCACCAACGCAGCCAATTCATAGTTTGTTGCAACCGTCCCCCAGACCAAATTCCCAGATATAATTCTAGTTGTGGAATCCATACCCGTCCCTGATCATTTGCTGGGTGTAAAACATATCGCCCATCTTGCAAATAACGGACTTCTAAACTTCTATAGTAGGGGTCATAAGTGATGTATGTAGGAACTTGAAGAATCCGTTCATAAAAGTGGAATTTGCCATAGGGAGGAGTTGATCGGATAGATAGTTCTCCTCCATCTGCTTCTGATAGAAATTCCATCACGATCACCACATTAGCACCATCAATATTAGGGCTATAACTCCGACGAATTAACCCTTCAGGTAGAGGATGGACTTGAGGCACATAAAACCAGTCTGGAGCTTTAACAACAGTGTTTTTATTAACAGTTGCAACTAGCCCTAAATTAGAAGCAATTAGCATTTCCGGCTGAATATATCCGGCGGCTCCGAGTGCATCGGTTAGAGCCGCAGCCAGAGCGGGTTGTTGAGTATTTTCCACAGGATCATCGGGTAATACAAAGTCTTCGGGTAGGGGTTCCCAGGTAATAGTTGGTTTGGCTTTTATATCAGGGGCTTCAAGTACCATTTTATTAACCCTCAACGCTTGCTTTTGACGGAAATATTCACGAATCGCGTTAATACCTTGTTCTGCAATTTCAATTGGGGGATCTTCGAGGGGGTTGTCCCGTAAATTAAGTTGGGATAAATTGGTAAGACTGCCGATAGATTCTGGTACGATCGTCAGTTGGTTTCCACTTAAATAAAGATATGATAAATTGGTGAGACTGCCGATAGATTCTGGTACACTTGTCAGTTGGTTTCTACCTAAATAAAGTTGGGATAAATTGGTGAGACGGGAGATAGATTCTGGTACGCTCGTCAGTTGGTTGAGACTTAAATCAAGTTGGGATAAATTGGTGAGACGGGTGATAGATTCTGGTACGTTCGTCAGTTGGTTGCCTTTTAAATTAAGTGTGGATAAATTGGTGAGATGGGAGATAGATTCTGGTACACTTGTCAGTTGGTTGAAACTTAAATTAAGATCGGATAAATTGGTGAGACGGGTGATAGATTTTGGTACACTCGTCAGTTGGTTGTGATGTAAATTAAGTGTGGATAAATTGGTCAGACGGGTGATAGATTTTGGTACGCTTGTCAGTTGGTTGTAACCTAAATTAAGTTGGGATAAATTGGTCAGAAGGGTGATAGATTCTGGTACGCTCGTCAGTTGGTTTTCATGTAAATAAAGTGTGGATAAATTGGTCAGACGGGTGATAGATTCTGGTACGCTCGTCAGTTGGTTTTCATGTAAATAAAGTGTGGATAAATTGGTCAGACGGGAGATAGATTCTGGTACGCTCGTCAGTTGGTTGTAACTTAAAAAAAGTTCGGATAAATTGGTCAGACGGGAGATAGATTCTGGTACGCTCGTCAGTTGGTTGAAACTTAAATTCAACTTTTCCAACCATTCCAACTCAAACACCTCGATCAGAATTTCGGTTAATGAATTATGGCTCAAATCTAATTCAGTGAGGCGTTGTTCCTTGACTTGTTGAATTTTTTGGCGAATTTCGTCAGTATTCATTTCCCTGTCCCCAAATATCTTTAAATTTTACACTAAATGGCAAATCTGATCACGGATTTAAGAGGATTACGCCGATTAACACAGATTAAAATCCGTGAAATCCGTGAAATCCGCTTCAATCTGTGATCCCTATTTTTTATTTTTCTTCTTGTAATAATTGCCAATCTCTAATTAACTCCTTAGACCACATCCAATTTTGAGATAATTCATTAGGTTCAAATTTAGTAGGAGCTTCACTCATCACTTTACTACTAAATTTAACTGCTTTACTCAACATAAATTCTTTTTCTTGACTAGGCAAAGTTTGAGCAAATCTCCACCAAACCAAGGAAATTCCCGCATAGGCATTTAACTTATCCTGTTGTTGAACTTGAGACTGGATATTATTAGCAGTTCCGGGTATAATTTTCCCTGATAAAGTAGGTTCCTCAACCTCTAAAACTTGCATCCAAACTTGATAGGCATTTTCTAACTTTCCTTCGGTATAATAAGCAAAACCCAAGGCGTTTTTATACTTCATAGATTTAGGATTTTGTTGAACTGCTTTTGCCCAATGGCGTCGGACATCATCAATTTTATATTCTGTACTTCCCCTTTGAATAGATTGCCAAGCTAACCGACCATGAAGAAAATTAACCATAGGATTATTCAAATCTTGAAACTGTACCGCAGCTAAGGCAGCTTTAGCTTTTTGTAATGCCCCTCTATCTAATAATTCTGTAGTTGCTTCTTCTGCCGATAATAGATTTCTCTGATAAAATTGTTCAACGGCAATTCCTAAAACATAATCAGTATTTGCTGTTTTTAAATCCGTAGCTTGAGGTTGATTTGAGTTAATAGTAACTAAAGGAGTTTGTCTATCAGTGGCTAATTTTTTCGATTGTAAGGCCATATTTTGCCACCACAAAGCCCCAAAACCCAAGGGAATGAGCAAAAATGGCAAAACCCAGAATAATCGTTTTCCCTTAAACAAATTAACGGCACTTAAACCCGATAAAAAGGTTTTAGAATCAGAGTTTAAAGACTTATTTGTAATAGGTTTTGACGGTGAATTTAAAGATAAAGAAGGTATTTTTTCTGATACTAAACTTGATATTGATTCGGTTTTTATGGGGGGATTTTCAACCTTTGATTTATTTAGAAAATCTCCAATAAAGTCAAGATTATCTGAATCATTGTCTAAATTATCTTCATAAACGATATCATCTAATAGATCTTCGATATTATCATCATTCATGTTATCTAATTCGGATAATGATAGAGTTTTAGTGGTAGATTTTGGCTTCAACTCTTGTTCCACTGGAGGAGAAGGTAAAGGTAAAAATTCCTGTTCTTCGAGAATCGAATTATTGGCGTGATTCGCGGTTAAATATCCATCAAATTGTCGATGTAAATATAAAATTGGCAATGCCCAATATAGTTGATCGGAACCATAAGCAGAAATTAATCCTTGTCTGGCTCGACTTAAACTTAAATCAATCGGATAACCCTGATTTAGATTTCTATATAATAATCGCGTTAAGGTCAGTGCCACATCATCGGGAATACGTTCTGCCATAGCTAACACCCCTGGAATACCGCGCTTAACGGCATATTCAGCTAAATTTAACTGGGCAGAATCATCGCTAACATTTGGTATATTTCCATAAGCTCCCCGACAGGAATTTAACACCACCATTTGCACGCCATTATTAACTAATAATCCGGCTAAATCATCGCCATTTAGGGTTTCTGTTAACCCGGTTCGACGACTAACTAAATATAATTCTCCCCCAGATACACCTAAATTACTATGTCCGGCATAATGAAATACTTGATATTCTCCTTGTTCTAGGGCTTGAGTGAGTTGTTCTCGGTCGGGTTGTTCTAAAATAGTTAGTTGAATATCGGGGGTTGTGGGTTTGACAAAATTGCCGTTACTTCGTCTATTTTCCCGTCGCAATTCTTCTTGTAAATGCAACACTTCCCGCTTTAGTTGTAGCGTTTCTTGGTCGGTGGGGGCAGCAATAGCAATTAAAATTTTTAAGGGTTGATTGGGTTTTCTAACTTGGGTTTGGGGAATAGAATTCATCCCCGGTTGGTAACGGGAAAAAACCACATCGGTTCCCGTCGCTATTGGACGATCTGCGGCGTGCAATACTTCCCAAGGTAAACTCGATAATCGTTTGCCTTTTACGCCTAAGCGTAATTGTAATAATTCTTGACGATTTTGGGCGATCGCTTGGGCGCAAGTCCAACTATTGTGTAAAGTTCCTTGAAATAATCCATGATAAAGCTGTTGACCCAATTCTACTAAACTTAATAGAGGCGGATCACTGGTGGATTGAGATGCGATTGTTTGGCCAAAACCACCGGAACGACGAACTGTTTGGCCCTCTAATAGACCTAACAGGGGATCATTCATCAATTGACGAGCCTGGGCTAACCATTCGTCCACAGGCCATTTAACTTGTTCTTCGGCTAAAGGAACACCGGATGCGACTTTTTCGGTTCGCACCAAATATTCATTATCTCCAACCGGGGTAACGGAAATATGGAATTCCTGAGTCATAAAAATCTATGACGGAAATGTAACTATTTTGCTCCTGAGTCTAGGGTAACTAATATTAGGCAAATTTGCTTGCGGAAACCGGAAATTTCCTGTCCGTAGGGACTGATGAGGAGCTATAGTAATCCTAAACATTTATGAATCAATTCTACTTCATAGTAAGCCCTGAAGGGCTTAATCCATATTTGCTGGTAAATTTATCCTTGATAATTGGGATTTATGAGTCAGACCTGAAGGGCTTACTAGAAAAATGTATAATGTTTCTTGGCTGTCAATACCTCTGGAATTATGGTTATCGATCTTTTTTCCATGATTCTGCTGCCCTTGATGATCAACAATCCTTGTTAATAAGTGTATGGATCCCTCTATTTTAGCTCTTTTGCTATCTATTGTGACTAACTTAGCCACAGGGCCAATAAATGTTTATGATTTGCCAAAAAATCTGATCAACAAGTTTAAAGGTGATCCAAAGCCCATTAATCACGACTTACAAAAGGCGATTAAGATTGCTTACTTGCAAGCGTTACTAGAAATTGCCCAAGAGTTTAAAGCGGGAATAATTCAGCCATTTCGCCTCTATTTACCGACAGAAATTGATCAAAAAATTGAACAATGGCAAACCGAATTAAAACAGGTAAAAAATGCCAAAGACGAGACAGAAATATCATCTCCCTTGCAAGATACGGCAGAAATTGAGCAACTCTTATTGTCTCATGGAAAACCGATTGGCGATCGCCTCCAAGAATTAGAAACAAGACTAATCAGCCAAGCATTACAAGGAATTTCTGATCTACCAACAGATTACCAAAGTCAAATACAGACTAATTTATTTGCCAGAATCTACGATCATTTTGTTGAGCAGTTAAAAATTAATGAGCGTGCTTACAGAGCTTTTGAATTAGAATATTTACCAGCTATTAATGCAAGTTTAACAGAGATTGGGCTTGGACAAGAGCAAGTTGCTTTGACGATGACAGATATGTTCTCCGTTGTTAATCGCACTGACCAAAATGTGCAAAAAATTATTAATATTCTCAACCCCAAATCATTGACGTTAGAAGACTGGCAAGAAATTTGTCGGCAAAACCTAGCGCAACAAAAACAACTCACCACTAACCCCTTTACTAACGCCTACGGGGTGACACCGCAACTGGATGAGATTTATGTTCCTTTAGCGATTGTTGAACGCAAACCGCCCAAACCTCCCTCAAGAAATCAGCAGGAAGAAAAGGAAGAAGAAAAACTAATTCCCATTGCAGAAGAATGCTTTTTTGAGGATGTATTGCGACAAGGGAAAAGCGAAATTAGTCAAGGGCGGAAAATAGCGATTATTGGCGAACCGGGTTCGGGGAAAACCACTCGGTTACAGAAGATTGCTGATTGGATTTTAGAGCAAAATTTGGGCTTGCCAATTTGGATATCTTTGGCAGATTTAACCCTACCAACAGTTACCCAATATATCGAAGAAATCTGGCTCAAACAAACAGGGCAAAATTTTACCATTGATGTGCTTACAGAACAGAAACACCGGATTTGGCTATTGTTGGATGGGTTGGATGAAATGACATCTAGGGTGGAAAATCGTCATGTTTCCGCACTGTTGGGGGGATGGGTACAGGATGCGCGGGTGGTGGTGACTTGTCGGGTGAATGTTTGGGAAGCCGATAAAAACGCCTTTTCGGGGTTTGATGTGTTCCGCAATTTGGAGTATAACCCCGAACAGGTGACGGAATATATTTACGATTGGTTTGCCGAGATAGGGGATGCAGCGACGGGGGAGAGTTTAGAGGCAGCGTTAGCACAGTCGGAAAATTCCCGTCTCAAGGAGTTGATTCAGAATCCCTTGCGGTTGTGGATGTTGTGTCAAATTTGGCAGACAGGGGGCGGTTTGCCGGAAACGCAGGCGGGGTTATACGGGCAGTTTGTCGATTGGGTATATGACTGGAAGGCGGATGAGGAGATTTTAGACCAACGGGAGGCAATTGATACAGCCTTGGCGCGGTTGGCGTTGGCGGCGATGGAACAGAAAGATGAGGTTTCGCGGTTACGGTTGCGGGAAAGTTGGGTGTTGAAGGTTTTGGGAAGTCGCCCGATTTTTCAGGCGGTGATGAAGTTGGGGTGGTTGAATCGGGTCGAACGGTTTCCAGAGGCGATTTGCGTGTTTTATCATGCCACGTTTCAGGAGTATTTTGCAGCGTTAGCAGTGGATGATTGGGATTATTTTTTACCTCAGAATCATGTTAATTTTCCGGTGGCGGGGAAGGAATATCGAATTTTTGAACCGCAGTGGAAGCAGGTGATTTTGTTGTGGTTGGGGCGGGGGGATGTTGAGGATGAGGAGAAGGAGAGGTTTATTGAGAAATTGGTAAAGTTTGATGATGGGTGTGGAGAATTTTATAAATATAGAGCTTATTTTCTAGCTGCTGCTGGAATATCTGAGTATCGTGATTGTGCATTAACACAAGAAATTATAAGCACAGTTTTTGGTTTGAGTAGAAATAGTGTTTCTTCATTAGCAGAGGTTGCGAAGGCGACACTACTAGAAACTGATCGTGCTAAAGCGATTGATTGGTTAATGAAAACGATTATTAAATTTGTCACTGAAAAAGGACACTATTCTTCAGATCGTGTTATTGACAATTTAATTACTGAAATTGAATTTGTTTGTCGTACAGTTCCTACATCTGGCTACGAGATTCTTCCTTTCGCTGAAATTTTAGGAAAATTAGATCCTGGTAATCAACTTGTAAATGATATTTTGTTTCATGTTTTAAAGCAGGCATCAACCCCAAGAGAATTCTTAGATCGAGATTCCTATGATAAAAAGCTACTTTATAAAGCTATATATACTTCAGCTAAAATTAAAATAATAGAACCAAAAATTACTGATTTTATAATATCATTGGTCAGGGTTAATAGTGATTATAACATACGTTTAGCTGCTGTACATAGCTTAAATGAAATTGGTAAGTATTTGCCTACGGCTATTGATAAACTTGTCAATTGGCTAGTTTACTTGTCTGATCCTCGTCATGGACGCACAGCATCTATGGAATGTGTTTGGTACCTGTGCTTACTTGGAAAATCTGATCTTATTAGTAGCGATTTTGTACTTCGAGCTTCTGCTTTTGCATTCAATAAAAATTATTTTAAGGTGTCTTGGGACATTTCGACATATATAGATAATATACACAAACAAACACTTAGTAATGCTTTAGTAGAGTTTATTAATAATTATTTTTCGTCGGACTTGTATTGGGAAAATGAAATTTGTGAAGCAGCATGGTGTTTATGGCAAGTTGACAAATCTAATCCACTTGTCACTGATGTTCTAATTAAAATAATCAACAAATCTAGTAAAGAATGGGTTCGCTCGAAAGCAGCAGAAATTCTTGGTTTGATTGAGCCAGAAAATTTACTTGCTAGACAAACCTTGGTACAAATTTTGAGAAATTATGAAAATAAGGATTCTTCTCTTAAAGTTCTTAAGAGTTTGTCAATGATCGATTATTATAATGAAATTACTGTTGAAGATTTACTGAAACTAATTAAAGATTCAGACTTATTTTACAGAGAAAAGCTATCTGAAATTTTAGAAAGAATATCTTTGGTAAAATTTGAAGAAAAACAACGGTCTGAAATTATTTATCAGTTAAGTTTGCATTTAACCGAACAAAAATATGTTCTGAAGTATGGTGCCTATCGCTCACTCCTTTGGAATTGCGCTCAAAGTATGATTTATTCTGATTTTTATAAATCTTGGTATCATAAGTAAGAACGTCATCATTGACCAACCCTCACGGTACTGAGCTACTTTTAATCATGCCATAGCAACGGCCCAACTCACCGAAACCAACCTCCACCAAATCCTCCAACTCCTCTGCATCGACGGTAGCAAATTCGACAACCCCGATAATCCCTCTGCTGACATCTACCTGCAACTCATCAAAAAACACCACTGCCCCAAATCCACAGAAGGCACACCCCGCACTCTCACCGAACTCAAAATCTACTGGCAACTCCTAGACTGGGAAAAACACCCCATCCTCATTTTCTATGAAGAAGCGAAACCCCAAGGTTTTAGCCAAACTTTTCTCGATTCTCTCACTCGTTTCGACGCTACAATTTGCGTTATCACCGACTCACCCCATCCCACCATTCCCACTTTTTTAGCCCAAGATCCCCACCTAATTCAATCTATTATGAATTGGATAAAACCCACCATTTTAGAAGCATAACCTATAAAGTCAAGCCACCCCAACTACCGCTAAATCAACTTACCGTTAACTAAATCTATCAATAAATATATCGGGAGTAACAATTTCTACTGCTTGAAAAGGATTTAATACCAATAAATCCAAATCACCCGTAACAATTACATTGGCATTACTACTAACAGCTAACTCTAAAAACTTATTATCTTTTTCATCTCGACAAACGGCAATTTTTTCTGTAATAGAGACTAACTCGGAGGTGCTGATAAATTTAAGCAAAAATACTTGTCTGTCTTCTAAAGAAAGATACTTGTTAAACTTTTTACGATTCAAAACTTGCTCTAATTCATTTAAAGTCGCTTCAGAATATAAAATTATTCCTTGCTTTTCTGCCAATTCAATCGCCCGAAATGGAATTGAATTTTTAAACAGTAAAGCACTGATTAAAACATTCGTATCTACGACAAATCTATTCGTCATTATCATCCGCTAAAATTTCTTGTAAAATCTCTGGTGTTAAACCTCGCTGTTTTGCCTTATCAGAAATTTCTGCCATAACTTCAGTTAAACTTTTATTGTGTAAATTTCCTCTCAAAAACAATTGCACAATGTAGCTCAACTGTTTCTGAGTTTCAGAATTAGCCCCTTCAAACGCCGTCTTAATATCTTCATCAACTTGAATCGTAATGCTTGCCATAGTCCTTATTAATCCTTTGAATATATGCTCTCATTAATTATGGCATAGCGCCACCCCAACTCTTCTGCATCGACAGCGGCAAATTCGATAACCCCGATAACCCCGCCCCCGAAATCTACCTACAACTCGTCAAAAAACGCCACTGCCCCAAATCCACAGAAGGCACACCCCGCACCCTCACCGAACTCAAAATCTACTGGCAACTCCTAGACTGGGAAAAACACCCCATCCTCATTTTCTACGAAAAAGCGAAACCTCAAGGTTTTAGCCAAATTTTTCTCGATTCTCTCACTCGCTTCGACGCGACAATTTGCGTTATCGCCGACTCACCCCATCCCACCATTCCCACCTTCTCACCCCAAGACCCGCACCTGATTCAAACTATTATTAATTGGCTACAACGCACTATTTTAGAGGCGTGAAGCTATAACTAAGCTATAACTAAGCTAGAATATATGTTACCTCAAAAAAAAGCCATGACTGAAATTACCCTAGATGAAACTAAACTCAAAGAATTGCTCAAAACAGCTATTTTTGAGTTGGTGCAAGAAGAAAAAGAAGTATTTTCTGAACTTTTTGCCGAAGTCATACAAGATATCGGAATGGAAAATGCGATTAAAGAAGGCGAAAATACTGAAGTAGTCAGCCGCGAGGAAATTTTCAAAATTCTGCATAGAAAACCATGAATATTGAATTTAGAAAGAGTTTTGAAATTGCCCCCTAACACAAACTATTCAGGATTGCTATACTTATGAAGAAACTTTAAATGATGTGCGACCAGCTATTCTATTTCATATTGAGACTTTTGGAGAATCGGTGCTAAAATTTTAGTCCTCAATCCTCGAATCGAAGCTTTTATCGCAGAGATAAGCGTATAATAGCAAGGTTTCCGGTTGACGCCCCCAAATCAAAAGTTATTAAGCGTAGTCAGACATTGCTGGGCTTAATCCATATTTGCTGGTAAATTTAGGAGATTAAATCATTATCTATGTTTCCTTTTATTCCTACATTTGTTTTAGCAGAAGTGATTACCATTCCCCCGCCAAACCCAGGGAAACGATATATTACTCAAGCGCAGGAAATTCGAGCTTTACCTGGACAATTGAATGAAATTCCGGTATTAAATAGTAATAGTCCCGAAGTGGTTAAAGGGGAAGGAATTTTATTGTCTACCTTTCCCCAAACAGCGAAAAAATTTCCTAATGCTCACCTAAATGTTCCTATCAGTGGAGAGTTTGAATTTTTTTCCCATCATATTGCTCGTCCGATTAATAAACAACAAACCCTATATCAAGGAGTATTAGTTTATAACCCCAGTCCTCAACCCGTTACCCTGAATATTCTGCAAGGGATTAGTTATGTTACCTCACCGGACGCGCCCTTTGTGGAATTACCACCTTTGGTGGAAGACCCCCAGGGTCGGGTATTTTCTGGGCCAGGGTCACGGATGGCGGGGGATATTTTACGGGGAAGAAATCAACTCAGCTTTCCTGAACAAATCATAATTCCGCCCCAACAAACCCAGATGTTGTTTAGTTTACCCATCCCAACGGCCAGTGCCCGTTCGACCCTACTCCGATTACAAAGTAATAGCCCTGTATACCTAGCGAATTTAGTGCGGTTTAACTCCCCAATGAATTCTCCGATGATTCCCAATATTCCCCGCTTACCTTTATCTCCGTTTTTCCCCCCACAAATCCCAGCTTTAGCCCAATGGTGGGATTTTTTAAATACGGGAAAACTAGCCGAACCCAGAGATGTGATCCCAACCTTCGGGGATAATGTCTACACGGGAGAAAAGGTTTATGGTCGTGTGGCGGGGGTGTCTGTGGGTTCCCAATGGACGGGAACAGTAGTAGACCGTCCGGGGATGAATTATTTAACCATTCCCGATCGAGGTTCGGCTTTTTCTTATCCTTTAAGTACGGTATCGACGGCAACTTTAGGAACCCAACAGGTTCAAAGCGCACCCTTATTAGCTCGTTATCCTGATACAGCCCTTCGCGCCCATGGCAATTATGGGGTGCGTTATAGTCTCATTTTACCCTTATATAATTCTACCCGACAATCCCAAACCGTGAGTTTATCAATTCAAACTCCATTTAAACAAAATGTGGCATCTAATCGGTTAACCTTTATTGAACCCCCCCAGGGACAAATATTTTTTCGCGGGACGGTGCGACTGAGTTATGTTGATGATTTTGGACAAAACCAACAGCGTTATTTTCACCTAGTCCAACGTCAGGGACAACAGGGGGAAGGGTTAGTTAGCTTAAATTTACCTGCGGGGGGTTCTCGTGCTGTGGGAGTGGAGTTGATTTATCCCCCCGATGCGACTCCGCCCCAAGTATTAACGGTAAAAACTTTAGACTAAGAGTGGAAACTGACCTTAATTAGCTCTAAAATTAAGCACTATAATTAAGTTTAATAGTCTAGTTTCTAGGGATGTTTCATGTTTTAGAATGATCGCCTCGTTTTGGGCTATATAGTAATGGACATGGTTATGAGGACAAAATATAGCCATGTCCGGCGGGTAAGCGGAGAGAGAGTCTATGTCCTGAGCACTCTTGGCAACTACTTATATCCCCATTGATAGGATTATAAAGAAGACTGTAAATTATGACTAAATTCAAGAAAGTTAAACGTTTTTTTTTGTTAGGGTTGATATCATTTTTAATAGTAATTTTAAGATTATCTCAAGTTGATGCTCAAGAGGTTTCCATCTCTGAATTTAGAGAAAATTTAGTGGCTCAAGAAGTTGCTGAACAGTCTTTTGAGGAGATAATTAAAGGCAGTAAAAAATTAGAAGGTTTATTTACAATTTATCAAAATAAAGAATCGGGAAAGGTTTATTTAGAATTAACACCTGAACAGTTAAATCAAGATTTTCTGTGTTTTGTGACATTGGAATCTGGTATCGGAGAAGCCGGAATTTTCAGTGGATATGCTCTTAGAGATATTCTCTTTCAATTTCGTCATCTACAGAATAAAATTCAATTTGTTGTTCCTAATATTAATTTTCGTACTCAAGAAAATGATCCTCAAATTGATTCTATCAATCGTTCCTTTAGTGAATCTGTTTTAAAAACTTTACCTATTTTAAGTATTAATCCTGATACAAAAACTATATTAATTGAAATTGGGGATTTATTCAATGGGGAAAGTGATTTACCCGGGTTAATGATCCAATTCTCAGATTTTTTAACAACTAACTATGCGATTGATCCGAGTAAATCCTATATTTCGGAAATTCAAACCTTTCCAGAAAATGTCGAAATTGAATCCCTATTTGGATTTTCTCTTACACAATATGCAGATGAACAATATATTCCATCCTTACCCGATAACCGCACCTTTAATTTAAAAGTTCGTTATAGTTTATTAGCAGTTCCTTATGGTAATAATTATGTTCCTCGGTTAGCAGATGAACGAGTTGGGTATTTTACAACCACCTATAAAGATTTATCAAAACGGGATGAAAGATCAACAGCCGTTCGTTATATTAATCGCTGGAATTTGGAAAAACAAGACCCCAATACTGATTTTTCTCCCCCGGTTAAACCGATTACATTTTGGATTGAAAATACCGTACCTTTAGAATATCGGGAGACAATTCGAGAGGGAATTTTATTCTGGAATAAAGCCTTTGAACAAGCCGGATTTATAAATGCGATTCAAGTCGAACAAATGCCCGACAATGCCCCCTGGAACCCCGCAGATGTCCGTTATAATACCATTCGCTGGTCTACTTCCTTTGATGTTGACTTTAGTGGTTATGGCCCTTCCCATACTAACCCCCTAACCGGGGAAATTTTAGATGCAGATATTATTATAGAAAGTAATGCTATCCGAAGTTTATCTGATGAAATAGATGTATTTTCAGGAGAAAATTTATCAACGATATGGACAGAAAATCATCCGCCCAATTCACGATTAAAGACAGAAAATCAACCTTGTCCGAGGGGATTATCTGCCTATTCTATTGCCAATCAATCTGAAGCTCAAAAAAATAAAAAAGCCCTAGCTAATTTTACCCATGAATCCTGCTTTCATCGAGGTTCTAAGCAACAATTCAATGTAGGAACAATTGCTTTATCTCTCTTGGGAAATGTGATGCCCAATAGTCCTAAAATGGAACTCTATATCAAGCAATATTTACGTCTTTTAATTGCCCATGAAGTCGGACATACCTTGGGATTAAGACATAATTTTAAAGGCAGTACCCTCCTAGCTCCAGAGGAATTAAATAATACTGAAATTACCCAAAAAAAAGGATTAGTGAGTTCAGTTATGGATTATGTTCCAGTTAATTTAGCCCCCCAAGGAACAATCCAGGGAGATTATTTTTCTACCCGAATTGGGCCCTATGATCAATGGGCAATTGAATATGGTTATCAACCAATTGCTAGTACAACTCCACAGGGAGAATGGCAAAGGTTACAAGAGATTGCCAAACGATCAATTCAACCGGAATTAGCCTATGCAACCGATGAGGATTTGAGATTTTTTCTTGACCCAGCAATTAATCAGGACGATTTAAGTAATAATATGTTGCAATATTCTCAATGGCAATTTGATAATGCAATTGAGATGTGGAAACGGTTAGAAAAATATACCCCAAGTCGGGGAGAAGGTTATGATAAAATTCGGAAAATGTTCAATACAATTGTTAACTATTATTTTATTCAAGCCAATCATTTAACTCTTTATATTGGCGGACAATCTTTTACTCGAACTCGGGCTGGAGATGGAAATAATCGTTTACCTTTAGAACCGATTTCGATTGAAAAACAAAGAAATGCGTTAAAACTCTTGGAAACCTATATTTTTAACGATAAAGCATTTAATTTTTCTCCTGATTTATTGAACAAATTAGCTCCGTCCCGTTGGCCAGATTGGGCAAATCCCGATCAAAATAGTCGGTTAGATTATCCTATTACTAGCTTAATTAGTCTTATTCATCGTTATGTTTTACAAGATTTATTTAATCCTATAAGGTTATTTAGGTTGCGAGATTTAGAATTAAAAACAACGGCGAATAATGTCTTAACCATACCCGAATTATTTGAAACTATTCAGAATGGCATCTGGACGGAAATTTTAGCTAATAATGGAGAAATTGAAATTTCCGGTCTACGACGTTCTTTACAACGGGGACATTTAGACATTTTAAGCAATATGGTATTGCGAAAAATCTCAATTCCTGAAGATGCAGAAACCGTAGCTTGGTATCAGCTTAAACAGTTAAATAATCAGTTAGAAACAACCTTAAAACGAAGCAAGAATAAAATGAATGCTTACACCTTAGCGCATTTAGAACAAACTCAGAATCGGATTCAAAAAATATTGGAATCACAGGTGGAATCTAATTAACTTTATATTGAATTAAAAGGTAATCCAGTGTCAAAAAATACAACCTCAAATCAGCCTCTATCTATTCCTGAACTCCAAAGTCTAGGACATACTTATTTGGGTCAACAACAGTTTTTAAAAGCCATCTCGGTTTATGAACAATGTATTTTGGAGTCTCCTGATATTGTTGCTAATTATTGGTATTTGGGATTATCTTGGTTATTACAGGGAGATGTATTACAGGCGCAAACAATATGGTTTTCTGCTTTTGCTGAATCTAATTTAGAAACAACTGAAATTACTGAATTTGTCAATTTTTTAAAAGGTAAAGCAAGAGAATATTTATCCTCCCAATCTTTTGAATTTGCCCAACTAATTTATGAAGCAATTTTAGAATGGTGTGAAACCGATCTTGAGGTTTATGATAATCTAGGTCATACTATTGCACTTCAAGGAGATTTAGAAGCAGCTATTAGGATTTGGCAAAAAGGGATTGAGTTAGAACCCAATTCTATTCAAATGTATCTTAATCAAGCAAATATCTTTCAAAAATTAGAACAATTTGAAGCCGCAATTCAATGTTATCAAGAAGTTATTAAATATTCCCCAGACCATTTAATTTATTACCAATTAGGATTATGTTTAACTCAGATTAAACAATGGGAATCTGCGATTAATGCCTTTGAAAATGCAATTCAACTTCAGCCAAACTATGCACCCGCTTATAGCGATTTAGGAATTAGTTTAATAATTTTGGGGTTATTTGAAAAAGGAATTAGTTTTCTTAAACAAGGAATCGAGAAACAGCCTCAATTTTATCAGGATTTAACTGGGAATAAAACCCTATCAACTCGGAATATAAATTCCTTAACAATTAATTTTTTAAACTTATTATTATCTCCCGCAACACCACCAATAGAGTTATATCTTGGTTTGAGCAAAATGTTATCTAGTTTCTATCCAGATCCAGCCTTAATTTTACTTCAACAAGCTCAGGATATCGCCCCCAATAACTTTCTAGTTTATTTAAAATCTGGAGATATATTTTATAATTATAAACAGGATTATGTAGAAGCGTTTCAGTGTTATTTAGCGGCTAATTTATCGGATTTTTTATCTGTAATAGATAATACTATTTCCTGGGAAGAAAGACAAGCTCGTTATCATTTGGCATTGGGAAAATGTCGATTAAAATTAAACTGTTATCAACAGGCGGTCGCTAATTTTAAAACAGTTATTGATTTTAATTATAATCTAGTTGAGGCTTATTATGGTTTAGGTCAGGCTTTATTTCATACTGGAGAAATTGATCAAGCCATTGATAGTTTAAAAGAATGTTTAAAATTTGATTCCAAATCAGCTTTATATTCAGGATATTTAGGATTTTTATTAATTTATAATAACCAAATTGAAGCCGGATTATTTTATCTTAAAAAAGCCATGATTTATGAATCTTCTGTTGCGAATTGGATTGATAGTTTATTAAACAATTTATCAGAATTAGGGAAATTAAATACTTCTGTTGATCTCTCGGAAATTAAACCAATTAACCCTCCAATTCAATTTGATCAATCAACGGAAGATTGGCTAAAATCTAATCCTTCAACTCCAGACAATTATCAACAAATTTATCCCGCAACTATTGTTAATCTAAAACCCCCAAAATCCTTGGATAATTCTATCCATTTCAGTTTTAGATTTGGTCAACAGATGGAACTTCCTGCTGCTTTTGTGCTTAAAATTCCTCAAGGGCGATTTTGGTTAAGTTCTGATCAAACTCAATCGGCTATTTTAACCCAAGAACAACATTTTTTAGGGGATCTTTCCCCAGAATTTCCTTTATTAAGTCCGGGTCATCCTGACAAAAATCCCAGTCAGCATTCTATTTTATCCCTTAATAAATTACCTCCAATTTATTTTATCAACGGGACTGTCGCTATTTTAGCCGGACTTTCAAATTCGGTTTATTTTCATTGGATGTTAGATGTATTACCTCGAATAGAATTATTAAAAAAAAGCAGTGTGAATTGGAATGAAATTGATTACTTTATTGTTGACAATCGTTTGTCTTTTCAAAAAGAGACTTTAGAGAAATTACAAATTCCCCCAAATAAACAAATTAATATTAATGAATTCCATCATCTCCAAGCCCAAACTTTAATTGTGCCCTCTTTCCCTGGTTGTGCTGCTTGGATGCCTCCATGGACTTGTAATTTTTTAAAGCAACATTTTTTGCATCCTGATGTTATTACAAGTTCCCCTAATATTAAACGAATTTATATTACTAGAAATGCCGCAAAAAGCCGTCGAATTTTAAACGAAGATGAATTATTAAGGGTTTTACAACCCTGGGGATTCCACTCTATTAAATTAGAATCAATGTCTGTGATCGAACAAGCTGGGTTATTTTCCCAGGCTGAAATAATTATTGCACCTCATGGGAGTGGGTTAACCAATCTTGTCTTTTGTCAACCCAACACCAAAGTAATCGAGTTATTTTCCCCAAATTATGTCTATCATTGCTATTGGTGGATTAGTAATTTAGTCGAATTAGATTACTATTATTATATTGGAGAAACCTTCCCAGGTTACTATCTCCACCGTTTAGTTTATCCTCAACCTTTTTCCGAAGATATTTTAGTTAATATTCAAGAATTTTTAAATCTGCTGGTACTAAGTAGTTACACAAAATAAATTACCTAGTTGAGAGAGGGAACAGTCCCCCCAAACCCGCCGTGCACGGGGGGCTAGGGGGGGAGGGAACAGGGTGGAGGATGTGTAATTAATTTTGTTTAGGTACTTATTGGGAATGGGTTAAAATTACCGAAAAATTAATATCTAAAAACCAGCAATCACAAGCTAATCTTAAATTAAACAAAAATTTTGCCGGATCAAGCACTGTCAAGGGTAAAAATTATAAATTAACTCAATTCCATAATTGGGAAACATCTCTAGCCGATTTAGGACGGGTAAACGTGCTACCTTAATCCCTAGAGTCCACCAGAAAAATAATCTCGCTGTCGCAAAAGGAATAGACATGGTAACACTGATTGAAAATCCCTTGCGGGTGGGACTGCAACAAGATCGAATTCCCGAACCCCAGATTTTAGTAATTTTTGGTGCATCGGGAGACTTAACCCAACGGAAATTAGTCCCAGCCCTCTACCAGATGAAATTAGAGCGCAAACTTCCGCCAGAAATAACCATTGTCGGGGTTGCTCGTCGGGAATGGAGCCACGACTTTTTCCGCGAACACCTGCGGGAAGGGGTGGAAGCATTTGGGGGCGGTTTATATTCCCAAGCCCTTTGGGACGACTTCGCCCAAGGGATTTTTTACTGTTCGGGGAATATGGATGAACCCGAAAGTTACCAAAAACTCAAAGCCTTTTTAGGGGAAATCGATGAACTGCGCCACACCAGAGGAAACCGAGTCTTTTATTTATCCGTAGCCCCACGTTTTTTTGCCGAAGCCATTCAACAATTAGGTGGAGCCGGAATGCTCCCCGACCCCAAAAAACAGCGTTTAGTCATTGAAAAACCCTTTGGTCGAGATTTAGGTTCGGCCCAAATTCTCAACCGGGTGGTGCGTCAAGTCTGTTGCGAAGAACAGGTCTATCGGATTGACCATTATTTGGGGAAAGAAACCGTCCAAAACTTGATGGTGTTTCGATTTGGCAATGCGATTTTTGAGCCCCTGTGGAACCGTCAATTTGTCGATCACGTCCAAATTACCGTGGCGGAAACCGTTGGTTTAGAAGGACGGGCGGGCTATTATGAAACTTCCGGGGCGCTGCGGGATATGGTACAAAACCATCTGATGCAGTTATTTTCCCTGACGGCGATGGAACCCCCCAACTCCCTCGACGCCGATAGCATTCGTAACGAAAAAGTTAAGGTGGTACAAGCAACCCACCTGGCTGATACTAATTTTTTAGAATATTCTGCGGTACGGGGACAATATACCCCCGGTTGGATGAATGGCCTACAGGTTCCGGGTTATCGTTCCGAAGATGGAGCCGCCCTGGAGTCCATCACCCCAACCTATGCCGCGTTAAAATTTTATATTGATAACTGGCGCTGGAAGGGTGTCCCGTTCTATCTGCGAACCGGAAAACGAATGCCGAAAAAGGTGACGGAAATTGCCATTCAATTTAAAGAAGTGCCATTTTTGATGTTCCAGTCCGCGGCAAAACAGGCCAACCCGAACGTTTTGGTCTTGAGAATTCAACCAAATGAAGGAATTTCCATGCGCTTTGAGGTGAAAACCCCCGGAAATTCTCTGCGGACTCGTTCCGTTGATATGGATTTTCGCTATGATACGGCTTTTGGTAAAGCGAATACAGATGCCTATGCCCGTTTATTGGTTGACTGTATGTTAGGAGATCAAACCCTATTTACACGGGGGGATGAAGTCGAAGCCTCTTGGCAAGCCCTCACCCCGGTTTTAGAAGTTTGGGATGCCCCAGCCCCAGCCGAGTCTATCCCGCTCTATGAAGCCGGAACTTGGGGGCCAGTGGAATCAGAACTTCTGCTCAACCGGGATGGCCGTCGTTGGAGAAGACTTTAATCAGTCATCAGTTATCAGTGTAAGAGTTATCAGTGTAAGAGTTAAGAATTTGATCAACTGTTTCTTAATCACTTCTTTTCTTTACTGATAACTAATAACTGATAACTGATAACTAATAACTGATGACTAATAACTGATCACTAATAACTGATAACTGTTAACTGTTAACTGATAACTGATTATGACTACACCACTTGTTGCGTTACAAAAACCCAAGGATATTTCCCTCAGTCAAATTGAAGCTGAGTTAAGTAGTATTTGGCTGAGTCAGAATATTGGAAATGGGAAAACCACCGCCATTGCTACCCGGGCGGCTACCTTTAGTATGGTGGTTTATGAACCCGAAGAATTTCAACAATTGTTGGGGGCTTTAGGGTTTTATCTGGGCAGTATTGATGGGATTCATGGAACATCAACCCGGAATGCGATTAAAGAAGCTCAGAGAATTTATGGTTTACTCATTAACGGGCGAGTTGACCCCGATACCTTGCTAAAATTACGCCAAGAATTTACCAAACTTCCCCCCGAAGATCAAATTATTCCGAATCTGGATGGACGGGGATTTAGTATTAGTGAAACCATTGCCGCTCAAAATCCCTGTCGGATTATTACCCTGTGTCCAATTGTAGGAGAGGATACCGGAGTTACGGCCCAGGTTTCTGCCTACTGCCCGATTCAGAAAAAAAGTGAAGAAGGGTTAGTCTGTTGTGAATATATTACCCTCAGAGGCACAAAAGCAGCCTTAGAACGGGTGGGAAGTGTGGTTTCCTCCCTGATGATTCCCGATTTACCTAAGTTTGTTTGGTGGAAAGCCACACCTAACCCAGAGCAGGAATTGTTTAAACAATTAGCGGGTTGTTGTAATTGTGTGATTGTGGATTCCTCTTATTTTAGTGATCCAGAATCAGAATTGTTAAAAATGAACGATTTGATTGAACAGGAAACCTATATTGCTGACTTGAATTGGCATCGACTTTCCCCTTGGCAAGAATTAACTGCCTCTGCCTTTGACCCCCCAGAACGTAGAGCTTCCTTGGTCGAAATTGATAATATCACCATTGACTATGAAAAAGGCAATGCGGCTCAAGCCCTAATGTTTTTGGGGTGGTTTGCGAGTCGTTTGGAATGGAAACCTGTTTCTTTTGTAGCTAAAGGTGGGGATTATGATTTAAAACTTATGGAGTTTATCGGGCCGAATGATAAAAAAATTATGGCCGAACTCGCGGCAATTCCCACGGCGGATTATGGTGAAATTCCAGGAGATTTAGTGGGGTTACGGTTAACTTCTAGTAATCCTAACGCCAACTGCTGCACAATTTTATGTTCGGAAACCACCGGATGTATGCGGATGGAAGCCGGAGGAAGTGCCCAATCTTGTCGGACTGAACAAGTGATCGCCGCCACGGATCAAAAAGCGGAATCCCTTATGGCTCAACAGTTACAGCGTTGGGGACGGGATGTTCTCTATGAGGAAAGTCTGGATCTAACGGCTCAAATTCTGAAGTTACAATAAGTTCAGATTCAAGTAAGAATAGCCCCCTTTGTTGCACCCCATGATGGGGTGTTTTTTGTTGAGTCCGCCATTAGTTGTGATGGGTGTCATTGTCAAATCATGATCAGTCAACGTAAAATATAATCTAAATAGTTCCATATAAGTTTAGATACTCAACAGGTTGGGGGTATTGTGTCTTTTGTTTCCTTTTGGGAGGCATTGAAAATAAATTCATTGATCAACGGCTACGAATATTTATAATTAAGTTGAGTTGAGATAGTAATTTGCTTTCTGCTGGAACAATTTCGATTGATCCATAAATCATAATCCCATTTAATATGCACTCCAACTCATTCAAAGAAACCACCATACTAATTGTCGATGATAGCCCAACAAACCTTAATTTATTATCAGGTTTTATTAATAATTGTGGCTGGAGAATTTTAATCGCAAACCATAGTAATCAAGCTATTCAAGTTGCGGAAACTGAACAACCTGATTTGATTTTATTAGATGTGGTCATGCCCGAAACCGATGGGTTTGAAACCTGCAAACACCTGAAAAGTCATGCTTCAACCCATGATATTCCGATCATTTTTATGACCGCAGTGATGGATAATTTAGAAAAGGTCAAAGGCTTATCAATTGGGGCTGTGGATTATATTACTAAACCGTTTCAAGCTGAAGAAGTGATTGCTAGAATTAAAATTCATTTAAAAATTAGTTCTTTAACACAACAATTATTAGAAAAAAATCAAGAATTAGAACAACGGGTTTTAGAAAGAACAGCCGAATTATCCCAAGTATTAGAAGATTTAAAACAGTCTCAAATGCAATTAGTACAAAGTGAAAAAATGTCAACTTTAGGGCATTTGATTGCTGGAGTAGCCCATGAAATTAATAATCCGATTAACTTTATTGCGGGTAATTTGAATCATGCTAATATTTATATTAAGGATTTAATTCAGCATTTAAAACTGTATCAAAGTTATTATCCTAATGCCGATCCTTCTATTCTTGCCTATGCTGAATCCATTGATTTAGACTATTTAATCGAAGATTTACCTAAATTGATTTCTTCTATGAAATTAGGCACAGATCGAATTTCTAATATTAGTACCAGTTTACGCACTTTTTCTCGGAGCGATATTAAGGCTCAAGTTCCTTTTAATATTCATGAAGGGTTAGAAAGTACCCTATTAATCCTGAAACATTTATTACAAGCAACCGATCACCGTCCTGATATTAAGGTGATTAAAAAGTATGGTCAAATGCCTTTAGTTGACTGCTATCCGGGGCAATTAAATCAGGTGTTTATGAATTTAATTAATAATGCTATTGATGCCTTAAATGAATCTAGCGCCACTAAATCCTATCAAGAATTACTGCAACATCCGAATCAAATTATAATTTCAACCTATCTGGTTTCTAATAGTCGTGCTGTTGCTGTTTCAGTTAGGGATAATGGGACGGGAATGTCTGAAGATACTAAAAAATGTGCCTTTGATTATTTATTTACCACTAAACCTGTAGGAAAAGGCACAGGACTGGGACTATCCATTAGTCGAAAGATTATTGAAGATACCCACAAAGGGCGATTATTGTGTCGTTCTCAGTTAGGAAAAGGATCGGAATTTATTATCGAGATTCCGATTTGTAGAGAATTAGAAATCATTAATTAGTAATCAGTATAGAGACGCGCCATGGTGAGTCTCTACTATCAGACCCAACATAGGAATTAAATCCAAAAATAATGACTGATACAAAATATAAATTTCAACTCAAATTATCTAGTTTTACTTTGGGAATGATCTCAATATTTATTGGGTCTATTCTTTTAAGATTTTGGGGTTTAGGCCGATTTAATAGTTTGGTTTTTGATGAAGTTTATTTTGCTCAATTTGCTAATAATTATTTAACTGAAACTCCTTTTTTTAATTCCCATCCCCCCCTAAGTCAATATTTAATTGCCATTGGAATTTGGCTCGGATCTAAACTACCCTTCGGACAAGAAACCATTAATAATTTAACGGGTTCGACCCTATCTACTTGGAGTTATCGGTGGTTTAATGCTTTATTTGGTTCGTTTATTCCCTTAATTGTAGGTGCGATCGCCTATCAACTAACTCAACGTCGCAGTTATACTTTAATTGCTACCTTTTTAATGGCAACAGATGGATTATTTCTAGTAGAATCTCGCTATGCTCTGAGTAATATTTATATTGTATTTTTTGGATTATTAGGACAACTATTTTTTTTAAAGGCTTTACATAAAAAAGGGATTAACCATTGGTTTTGGATGGGTTTAGCCGGAATTGGATTAGGAGCAGCAGCCCTAACTAAATGGAATGGATTAGGATTTTTATTGGGGATTTATTTAATATTAATAGTCTCAGGATTGATTCAATATTGTACCAAAAATTCAAAAAAAATAATCCCAGAAACATCTTTTAAATCTCCCTTACAAAATCTAAATCAACTCACCACAATTATTATTCTAGTCACCTTAATTATCATTCCTATTCTGGTTTATTGGATCGGTTGGCTTCCCCATTTACAACAAAATCCAGATCCGCCCTTTTGGGGTCTTCAAGCTAAAATTTGGGCTTATCATCATAACTTAGGAGATGGTACAAAAGTTCATCCCTACTGTTCTAAATGGTACAGTTGGATTCTGATGTTACGACCAATTGCCTATTTTTATCAGAAAGTTGATACTACCACTCCCCTTGATCCAACTTTACCTTTAAGTTATCCCGATGAACTTCCCATTATTTATTCAGTTCATGCGATGGGAAATCCATTTTTATGGTGGTTATCGACCTTAGCAAGTTTATTATTATGTTTTCTGTTAATTCAACGAGTTTGGATGGCTTTATCTGTTAGATTTCCCTATTTAAAACCTAGATTATCCCTAGAATTTCCGCCGACACCGGAACTGTGGTTGGCTCTATTTTTAAGTTTGAATTGGTTAGCAAATTTATTACCCTGGGTGAGAGTTACTCGCTGTTTATTTATTTATCACTATATGACCGGATTTGTGTTTAGCTGTATGGCTTTAGCTTGGTGTGTAGAACGATGGTTATATAGTCATAATCAACAATTTCGGTGGCTAGGATTTCTGATCATATTCTTGGTTTTATTTGGTTTTTTGTATTGGATGCCCTTATATTTGGGACTGCCTTTATCTCCTCTACAATGGCAACTACGGATGTGGTTTCGATCTTGGATTTAGCTTCTGGGACTGATCCCAATTTAGAATAAAAGGTGAGATTCATCACATTAATTGGTAATAATGATCACAAATAATCTTGATAGATATTGCGGAAATCTCAAGCTAGATCGTGAATACTTGTAATAGGTTCTAAAAAATATAATTTTATGAATAACAATAACTCTGATTCCAAAGAATACCCCGTACCAGAATCCCAAGAAAAACAATTAGATGCGATCGCTAAACTAGCAGTTTTAAGTTTAACTTGGTCTTTAGCGGGTCTATCCAAAGAAAATAGATCCAGTCCTAACCCCGAAATAGCCACCCCAAATATCCATATTAACTTGTCTGGACTCAAAGATGGGGTTTTTCCCTCTTAGTTGCCCATTTTTTCGATAATCTGGGGCAAGGACATATTAAACTAAATTGTGAATTGGTTAATACCCCAAGGAGAACACCGGACGTGGCAATCGAAATTGGTCAAAGAGTCAAGATTCGTCGAGTTATAGAGCGAGTCCCTGCCGATATTATCGCTCAACTCAAGCAAAATCCTTTTGGAACTGTCAAAGGCTTCAAAATGGTAGATGGGAGTGGAGTCGGTTTTATTGTCCAACTCGATAATAAAGCAGCAACTTGGTTCTTTGAAGATGAACTAGAAGTTTCTCGTTAATATTCCCCTATGGTGGGGACGGGAAATATTAAGAGGATGATCTGCAAGTTTGGCTTGAGGCTATTGTGGATCATCCTCTTGATTTTTGGAAATTGTCAAAATGTCATTCGCTTCTATAGCAATCCTATTTAAGTTGTAATATTTTTGAAATTTAATCCTTGTGGTAGGGGCAATTCATGAATTGCCCCTACCACAACCTATTGAGGATTGCTATATATATCACTATTATCAGAATCGGGTAAATAATCAATATTCAGTGTTTCTTCAATAGAAAATGGACAATTTTCAGGAAAACAAGAACGGGGTAAACCTGTTTCTGCGGCTGCTAATTTTTGGGCATCTTGATAACATTGTATAAAAATATTTTCTAAAAATGGCTTGAGACTGGGACTGTTTTCGAGTGCATCTTCAATCCTTTGACGATGCTCAATGATTGTATATTGCCAACTATTAGAACGTTTTTCTGGCTGAAATCTATATTTCAGTAAGTGCATTAATAAAATCCTCAGATTACTTTTTAAGGCATTTTTATCATTTTTTCCCATACTGTCTAATTCTTCAATTAAATTTTGACAATCTAATTCTTCAAAATGTTTGCTTTCTAGCAATTGAATCGTTTGCTGTACCCATAAATGGAAATCTTGTTCATAAAGTTGGTTGAGTTTGAGTGATAATTCAGAGTTCATCAAATTAGCTCCTTGATGAGTTGAAAATATACCGGATTGCCGTATACCTATTCTAATTGATTTGTTGTAGGATCAAGTTTCCATAAACGAGATTAGGAAAATCATAAATGGCCTTAACATTAACATTTTTGGGCAAGGGGGGTACGGGTCGGACAACACTGGCGATCGCAGCCGCTCAACAATTGGCCGCCAGTCGGAAGCGGGTATTATTAGTCGGACAAGATGGTAGTCCCGCCTGGAATATCCTACTAGAAACGGAAGTGGGGTGTGATCCAACGGAAATCGCCACCCATTTAAAAGCCGTACAATTGAAAAGTGCAGTTTTACTCGAACGCAGTTGGGAAGAAGTAAAAAAGCTGGAAAACCAATATGTTCGTACCCCGTTTTTTAGGAATGTTTATGGTCAGGAATTGGGGGTTTTACCCGGGATGGATAGTGCCCTGGCCCTCAACGCGATTCGCCAATATGATGCCAGTGGCGAATATGATGTAATTGTTTATGATGGGTTAGCCAGTCAAGATACCCTGAGAATGTTAGGAATGCCAGAGATTTTAAGCTGGTATTTACGCCGTTTTCGGAATGTATTTATGGAGTCGGATTTGGGAAAAACCCTCTCTCCTTTTGTGCAACCGATTGCTAGTAGTATTCTGAATATTGATATTTCTGGGGATACTTTTGCCCAACCGACTCAAGACATGAATAATATCTTGGAGCAAGGGAAAACGGCGGTATCCGATCCTCAGCGAGTGGCGGCTTATTTAGTCAGTAATCAAGATGAAGTGGCGATCGCCACAGCTAGATATTTATGGGGAAGCGCCCAACAAGTGGGACTCACCGTGGGCGGGATGCTATTAAACCAAACATCCCTAACAGAAGCAATTACAGAGGCATTTGATCCGTTAAAAGTCAGTGTAATTCCCCCACGTTCCGGTCAAAGTTGGCAACCTCTGATCAAGTCTTTACCTGATTTTACCCAGGCTGGGTTAGCTCCAAAACCAATTAGTATTGATGTGGCACAACGCAAGGTCAGCCTGTTTCTGCCCAGTTTTGATAAAAAACAAGTCAAGCTAACCCAATACGGCCCAGAAGTCACGATAGAAGCCGGAGATCAACGGCGGAATATCTTTCTTCCCCCAGCCCTAACCGGAAAACCCGTAACTGGAGCCAAGTTTCAAAACGGTTATTTAACGATTAGCTTTTAACCAGTTATCAGTCATCAGTTAACAGTTATCAGTTATGAGTTATCAGTCATAAGTCATCAGTGCGAGAGTTAATCGTTAACTGTTAATTTATTAATCGAAAAATAAACCACTATCACCAATTACCAATTACCAATTACCAATTACCCATTACCTTAAATTATTAATAGGGTTCAGAGGAAGAAGAACGGGGTGAAGGTTCTACTTGAGAATCTATAGTTTGATTATTTAAGTTTAATTTTTCATTAATTGTCAGGGATACTCCCAAAAATAAAAGACTGCTAATAATCGCTAAAAGTGGTAATCCTTTCGTTAAGCTTAAATCTCGTAGAATTCGTGCAAGGGGATGACTTTGGCGTCGGAGCATTTGGGCAACGGCACACTTCTGGAGACAAAAGGGATCTCGCACATAATGACCACTGTGACTCATGACAAAATGTGTATGGCAGTGAGGGCAAGTAAAGAGTCCACCTAACATTCCAATTGAGGGCAAAATGCTAGTATGATGGCAAATTGGGCAGGTAACAGAATGGGTGTTAAAGGTATCTGCGTTCATAATAACTGGACTCAAACGTAGAAAATTAAAGGTTTGTCGAAACTTGGGAGCATGGCAACAGCTTGGGCAGTGAGTTATCTTCGTTGCTTTCTATTACTTCTAGTCTACCTCTAAGGTAGGAGAGTTTATCAAGGAGAAACGTTAATATTTGTAGAGTAGAAACCACCAACCCTCAACTCCAACCCAAGAGGGGCGATAAATCAGTTAAACTCTATTCAGAGGTTTTGAACATCACAAAAAGGGGTTTGGGCATCGCATGGAAAAACCAGTCAGTGGTTCCGCTATGCTGGGACAGGGGGTGCTGCGGGGGCTGAATCTCCGTCAGGAAGAAGTAGAAAGAACCCTACTGATGTTTTTGGTCTACACCTTAGCGTCCGTGGGGTTAATTTGGTTAGAACTAAGTACCGTGGGTTTATTCCTGGATGAATACGGTGCTGATAAATTACCCTGGATCTATATCGCCAGTGCCGGGATGGGTTCAGGCTTGGGATTTGTTTATTCATCGCTGCAAAAGGTTTTTCCCCTACGTCAAGCGATTGTCATTATCTTTGTGATCATGGCAATACCCCTATTTTTATTTCGTTGGGGACTAGGATTATCCGATATCAAAATATTAGGGTTAAGTCTTCAATTTATTACCCTATTTTTAATGTGGTTATGGGTGGAAGCGTCTTATGTTCTCAACGACTTAAATAATGCAATCACCGCCAACCAACTGTTTAATATTCGAGAAATTAAACGCACCTATCCAATTATTAGTAGTGGATTTCTAGTCGCTGGGGTAATTAGTGGGTTTTCCCTTCCCCTACTATTAAAAGTGGTGGGACTGAATAACGTCACTTTGGTTTCCGGGGTGATGGTACTCCTAGCCGCCGTAATTTTATTTTATCTATCCCAACGCTACGGTCAATCCTTCCCCGACTCCACGCGCTGGACACCGGAAGATGAAGAACAAGAATTTAGTACCCGCAATCTCAAGGGCCCGGTGTTGGGTTATGTGATTCCCCTAGTCTCGTTTTTTGTTCTAGCAGAAGCCCTATATGTATTAGTAGATTTTCAATTTTTTAGTCAATTAGAATTTCAAAGCGATACGGCCGGAGCCAGTGGGATTGTTAGCTTCCTGGGAATCTTTGAAGGGATTTTGAGTGTAGCTCAAGTCTTAACACAGTGGTTTGGGTCTAGCCGATTAGTTGAACGCACGGGAGTCTTTGTCACCGCCATTGTTTTACCCGTTGGGGTGATTATTTTAGGCACGATTTCCTTGATTGGCGGAATTACCGGGATATTTTCGGTATTTTTAGGATTTGTGATCCTGCGATTCTTAGATGAATTATTCCATTACACCTTAATTGAAACCACCGGAGCCGTCCTGTTCCAACCATTGCCGGATCACGTTCGCAGCGATATTCAATCAATGGTAAACGGGGTGTTTGAACCCATGTCCACGGGGGTGACGGGGGTACTGATTTTAATTACCCTCTGGATTTCGCGGTTGATTTTTCCCGAATCGACCCAAACCCAGTTACAAAGTGAACAGGGATTAATGTTCGTCGGTCTGATCATCCTCATGGCTGTGGTTTGGCTATTGGTAGTTTGGTTAATTCGCGCCCAATATGTGAGTTTATTGGTTCGCAGCGCCGAACGGGGGCGGCTGAGTGTCTCGGATATTGATATGCCCCAACTCAAGCGGAATGTGGTGGAAACCCTCAAGAAACCCGGAGAAGAAGCCGATAAACGCTCCTGTATTGAACTCTTGAGTCAACTGGATGCGAAAAACGTCGGTGAAACCCTGGTTCCCCTCCTGGGTAGTCTTTCCCCAGGGTTACAGCGTCAGAGCTTGGAAATTATGCTCAATCACCCAAATCCCGCCTATTTGGAGGAAATCCGAGCTTTTACCCAAGGGACTTTGGCCCCGGAAGTCCTGGCCCTGGCTTTGCGATACCTGTGGTTAACCGAAACCAGTCCCGATATGGAACAGTTGCGCCCCTATCTCCAACCCCAGGTTGATCCGGTGGTGCGGGGAACGGCCGGGGCCTTGATTTTGCGTCGAGGCGATCGCGAACAAAAGGCCGCCGCCACCAATACCATCCGGCGGATGATTACCAACGGCCAAGAACGGGAACGGGTGATGGGAGTCCGCGCCCTGGGAGAAGCTGACTATTTACAAGGACTGCGGCTCTATCTTAACGATTTGTTACAGGATGAATCTTTGCGCGTCCGTTGTGCATTATTAGATGTGATCGCCTCTACCCATTTGGAAGAATACTATCCTTCTTTAATGAAAGCTCTCTGCTATCGTTCCACAAGGGATACGGCTTTACAGGCTTTAGTGAGATTAGGGAATGAGGCAATTCCTTTGTTAATCCAGCAAGCTAGTGATATATATAAGCCGGATTTAGTGCGGTTACAGGCTTGGACAGCCCTCGGCGAAATTGGTACTACCGAAGCCCTGGATACTTTGATCGGTGAATTAATGATTTCCTGGGGAACTACCCGGCGCAATATCCTGAGAATTTTGCTTAAAATTCCTCAAGATACTGGAATTGAAGGAGTATTAGATCGGGTCGGACGCACCGGGGTAGAAATTTTAATTGAGCAGGAATTAATGTTCATCGGTCAAATTTATGCGGCTTTGCTAGATTTGTCCCTAGAAACACCTATCCTATCGGACTCGGAAGATGAAGATTCAGATACCTTTGATCCCTTCGATCCCTTCGATCCGGTTGTCCCTGATATTCATGCTCCCCAACAGTTATTAAAACGCGCCCTGGAAGGATTAGAAATTGATGCGGTGGATCGTTGCTTTCTGTTAATGAAGTTTTTGTATCCCCATAGCTCGGTTCAAGCCGCATCCTTTAATGTCCAGTCCAATTCTTCTTCTAATGTCGCACGGGGGTTAGAAATTATTGATAATATTGTTGATATTGCCCATAAACGGGCATTAATTAGCATTCTCGATCAGCACTCTAAATTGGAGAAATTGCAAAATTTATCCGATTTAGTTAGCTATCAACCCATGAAACCGAGCGATCGCCTACGCCGTTTATTAGAGTTACGTCATTTTCTCTCGGACTGGGCTTTGGCTTGTTGTTTCCATGTCGCTAAAAGCTCCCGATGGAGTTTAACGGCTGAACAAGCCCTGATGTGCTTACGTCATCCCACCGGGTTTGTTCGAGAAGCTGTCTTAGCATATCTAAAGATTGCATCTGAACGGGCTTTGATAGAATTATTGCCAATGCTACAAAATGATCCCGATCATTTAGTCGCAAACCAAGTTGAGGAGTTAATGATACAGCTTGGAGTGAAATAGCGATCAAAGGTATAGAGTGCGGAACACAGAAGTTAATGATTTTCCCCCTATTCCCTATTCCCTATTCCCTATTCCGGTGTTCCGGTGTTCCGGTGTTCCGGTGTTCCGGTGTTCCCTCCTAGAAATGAATTTTTTAGTAAACCTATGTTAACTAGCGTTGAACGCCTTTTATTTGTCAGGGGTGTCCCGATTTTTAAAGAATTGCGAGACGATTTTTTAGTCCGTCTAGCATCGGTTATGGATGAATTATCCTTTCCTAATGAACATAGTATTTTTACTGAGGGTCAGGAAGGACGGGCGCTTTATATTGTGGTTTCTGGACGGGTACGAGTTCACATTGGCGATCGCAATTTAGCCGAATTGGGAAAAGGGACTTGTTTCGGTGAAATGTCTCTATTTGATGCCGAACCTCGCTCCGCCACCGTCAGCACCCTAGAAACCTGCGAATGTTTGATCTTAACCCAAATGCAACTCTATGATGCGATTGATGAAACCCCCGGAATTGCGATTAATATTATTCGTTTATTATCTCGACGAATTCGAGAACTGAATCAAAAATTAAATCCGCCTACCCCGACCGTAGCAGGAAATAAAGTCGTCGAACTGCGACCTTCTGCCGGATAGTCTGTTAGTAGGAATTTTTAGGAGGATAAACCTTCAAAAACTTATATGTCTAATAGCGAAAAAAACTGGTTTAAGTTAACAGTCACCATTAAAAACTCTGTTATTCCAGCGATCATGCCCCGTGTGATTCTATGTACAACATTGGGCATGGCAATTTCTCTATTCGATTATCATGATTGGCCGATCGTATCGGAAGTTTTTAATTATTTTATTTTTCCTGATTTGGTTCTGGGTTTATTATTAGTTTTCCGAACAAATACAGCCTATGATCGCTTTTGGGAAGGTCGAAAACTTTGGGGAACTTTAGTCAATACCGTGAGAAATTTTTCTCGTCAAATCTGGTTAATAGTTCCCGAAAAAGATATTAATGATACCACTAATAAAATCGCTATATTAAAACTATTAGTTGCTTTTGCAGTGGCAACTAAACTTCATTTAAGGGGAGAGAAAATTAATTCAGAAATTGAGGCTTTAATTTCCTCAGAACAGTATACAAAACTGCAAACAATGAATCATCCCCCTCTGGAAATTGCCTTTTGGATAGGAGATTATTTACAGGCTCAAAACAAACACCATCACCTTCATATTTATCAATTAACTGCTTTATATAAACTTTTAGATACCATGGTCGATGTTTTGGGGGGGTGCGAACGAATTAGTAAAACTCCTTTACCTTTAGCCTATCAAATTCACCTCCAACAAATCTTACTAATTTACTGTTTGATTTTACCTTTGAAAATCGTTAATAATCTAGGATTATTTACCGGGTTAGTCGTAGCAATTATGACGTTTACCCTATTGGGAATTGAAGAAATTGCCCGCCAAATTGAAAATCCTTTTGGTTATGACGAAAACGACATCCAACTAGATACAATTTGTCAAGCTATGTTAAAAAATATTCAAGATTTAATTTCCCTGCCCCCCAGTGTTCAGACCTACGAACAGGAAATTAAATCTAAACTTAATGATATAGCAATCGCACAGGAATTTAGGACTACTACCGATTCTGAAACCTAGACTTGTATTCCTCCTATTCCCTATCCCCAATTCGTAATTTGTAATTCCCTGTTCCCCTATTCCTGAATAATTCTAAAAATGAAAGGATAGGAATAGGGTTGATCAGGATTAGAAACAACAGAAACAATCGCCAAAATCGGCATGACCAAACTAAAAACGCCTAAAATTACTAATAAAGGAAACCCAATTAATAAAAAAGTCAGCATTGTAAATACAAACGCATAAATGTATAAATTGATATGAAAGTTTAGGGATTCTCTGGCATTTGCTTTGACAACGGAATCTTGAACTAGAAATAAAATAGCAATAGGAATACCAATGGCGATTAAGGTAGCACTAAAAAAGATTGCACCATGACTCAGTACCGATAGAATCAGTCGTTTATCTCGTTCCATGAGGATCACTCCTTAAAGGGTAATTGATTTATTATATCAACCCCGGATAACATTTGTGTTAGACCTGAAATTGAATTACAGTAAAATAGCAGAACGCACTTTTTTAATTTCTGTCTTTATGAACCGTTTAGAGATTGAAAACCGGACAATTTTACTCGCGTTAACGGGTTCCAGAGGTTATGGACTGGACACCCCTGCTTCTGATTATGATTATCGTGGGGTATTTATTGCCACCGAACCCTATTATTTGGGATTTAATATTATTGAACAAAAAGATCGGGGTTGGGAAACAGAACCCTCGGCAAAATTTCCCTTTTTATCTAAAGATACCTGTTTATATGAATTAAAAAAATTTCTGAAACTCTTGATTGATAATAACCCTAATATTTTAGAATTATTATGGTTTAAAGACTATATTCATCTGACGGAAGTTGGGGAACGATTGAGAGAACATCGTCAGATTTTTTTATCTAAAAAAGTCAAACAAACCTATTCTGGCTATGGCTATGCTCAAATTAAAAAGTTAGAATCCCATCGTCGTTGGTTATTGAATCCTCCAACGGAAAAGCCGACGGCGGCAGAATTTGGTTTAGTGGATATACCGCCCTTAACCGTTAGTCAAATGAATGGTTTTTTAGAATATTTATATGGGTTAGTTCGCGCTCGCATTGAATTTTTAGAACCCAGCCAAGAACTGTATAAACTGCTAACTGCGGATATAGATTTTAAAGGAGTTTTAAAACAGTATCCCTTACCAGAATCTACTTTAGAAATGACTCAAAATTTGTCTAATTCCTCTAACGATTTTATCCAATTATTGCAAAAAAGTCAACAGTATCAAAGGGCCTGTCGAGAATACCAACATTATCAAGATTGGAAAAAAAATCGCAATCGAGATCGGGCTGAGATGGAGGCTAAGGTGGGATATGATTGCAAATTTGCTATGCAAGCAATTCGGCTATTAAAAACCGGAATTGAGGTTTTAGAAACTCAATCTTTAATAGTAGACCGTCGAGAAACTGGAGATGCGGAGGAATTATTAGCCATCAAAAAAGGGAAATATTCTTATGATCAGGTGATGGAAATTGCTAAAGGTTTCTATGAGAAACTCGACCAAGCAGCAGAAAATTCTACCTTGCCGAAACAGGTAGATGCGGAAGTTGTGAATCAACTTTGCATTGAATTAGTATCTCGGCAAGGATTTTAATGGGTAATGGGTAATAGGTAATAGGTAATAGGTAATGGGGAATGGGTTAAGAATATCACCTTTTAAAAATTCCACATCACCGGACTATCATCTAAATAATCAGTAACAGTCCGTCCGATTTTATCAATTTCTGCAATATCTTCGGGCGAAAGAATAATCTCAGTTGCCAGAGTATTTTGTTGGGCTTGTTCGGCATTTCTAAACCCAATAATCGCGTTAGTTTGAGGTTGAGCAATTAACCAAGCGATCGCTAATTGTCCTAAAGTACAGTGATAAACTTCAGCAATGGGGCGTAATTTGTCTAAGGCATTTTGTACCCGTTGATAATGGTCTTTATCAGCAAAAAGTTTATTTTTAGAACGATGATCTCCTTCGGCAAATTGATGATTAAAGCCAAATTTTCCCGTTAATAATCCTTGGGCTAAGGGAGAATAGGCTAAAATCGAAATATTCTGTTCAATGCAATAGGGCATGGCATCTTTTTCTACCTTTCGCCAGAATAAAGAATAGGGGGGTTGTAAACTTTCTATTCTTCCATATTGGGCGGCTTCCTCTAATTGAGAACGAGAAAAATTAGAAACACCAATAGCTCGAATTTTGCCCTGTTCTTTTAAGTGATTTAAAGCCCTCATGGTTTCTTCAATAGGAACAATTTCCGAATTCATAAATCCAGAAGGCCAATGAATTTGATAGAGGTCAATATAATCGGTATTCAGATTTTTTAAAGATCGTTCACAGGCTGCAATCACTTGATCATATTTTAAATGATTAGCAAAAACTTTACTAGCATAAATAACTTGATCTCGGACATCCGATAACGCTTGAGCTACAATTTGTTCCGAGTGTCCTTCCCCATAAATTTCTGCGGTATCAACGGTAGTAATACCCGCATCAAAGGCGGCACGAATAGCCTTAATAGTTTCTGCGTCTTCAATTCCCACCCACATCCGTTTTCCCGCTTGCCAAGTTCCAATTAAAATGGGCGTAATTAAAATATCAGATTGACCCAGAGTTCGTTTTTCCATGTTAAGTTCCTCAGTTGTAGGTTATTATTATTGTATGTAATTTTAGCAAAAATTAGCATCTATAGTTAAATCATGGAAACCGTAACAAATTATGCTTTAAAAGAATGGGATATTGCCATTCAAGCCCTAGAAATGGGTGAAACAATTATGTTATTGAGAAAAGGCGGAATTCGAGAACAAGGAGGAAAATTTAAGGTAGATCACGATAAAATTCTACTCTATCCCACCTTTGAACATCAAAAACCCACTTTATTAAAACCTGAATATGCAAATCTTGTCCAACCCGTTGCTTCCGGTTGGCATCCTGAAACCGTTAAAATTAGTAGTTTTGCGGAAATTACTAATATTTTATCATGGAATAATGCTCAAGATGAATCTTTAATTAATTCCTTAATAAAATATCATATTTGGAATCAAGCATTTGTGCGCGATCGCCTTCAATTCAAACCCGATCAACCCCTTTATATTTTATTACTGAGAACCTATAAACTTGAGAAAGTTTATAATATTGCTTATCATCCCAGTTATGGAGGATGTCGGTCTTGGATAGATTTAAAGGAAACGATTTCATTAGAAAATATGGTTCCTATATTAATGCAAGAAGACTACGATCAACAAGTATCAACTATTGATCAAATTCTTCAACCCTCGTAGTGAACCCTTCAGGCTTCTATTCCATATTTTTTAAGAAAGCCCTGAAGGGCTTACTACGGGAGATAACCCTGAAGCCTGGGTGTCAACTCCAGAACAATTTAGGAGTTTTAAGTAAGTACGGAAGAACTGGACATCTAGGTAATAATATAATAAGCAAGAGAGTTATTTGTTAGATTGATCATTTTCACCAAACCTCTGGCAAACATGGAAGATTACCAATCTGCTTTTTTACAGCGTCATAAGGATACCGAAATACTTTGTTCATCTAACCGAAAAGTAGCCGCCATGCACTTTGGTGGTGTTACCATAGAGTGTCTGCTAAAATCAATGATATTGGCTTCATTACCCAAAAGTGCAAAGCGAGAATGGAAGACGGATTCTAATAATCATGGTCACACAATCACAAATCCAGGACATAGTTTTCAAGATGCTTTAAAGCGGCATCATAAGCTCTATGATAGGGTTCAAAAGATTCCGCAGGTCATGAAATGGCTGGTCACAGTTGAAAATCCTAAAAATCAACATTTTATAGATATGCGCTACGATGGCAGTGAACCTAATGATGAAGACTATAAGCAGTGGCTATCTGCATACAAGAGTCTCATAGGTTGGTTACAGAGGCAAGCTACTCAACTTTAAAGAGGCAGATATGGAGGAAATCTGGCAACTATCATTGAAACGGCAGCTTACGGACACTTATGTGCAGAGTCCACAGGAAGAATGGACTGACATCAATATTTCAACTTCTGGACTTCTGAATTTAACAATTGTAAGTGATCGCTTTAATGAATTATCTTTACCACAGAGAAGGGATCAATTACAAAACATCCTAAGTCAATTTAAGATATCCCCAGGTTTCATTTCTTTATATACATTAGAAGAAGCACGATCCCTGAATTTGTCAGCCCCACAGCTTGTAAATGGAAGCTCAATAAATACTTGGCAAGATTTAGCATTATGGGCAGCAAATCCGCAAAATCAATCCCAATTTTCTCAACCTCAACCCCGTATTCCTCGAACAGTAACATTTTATTCCTTTAAAGGGGGAGTGGGTCGAACAACTGCCTTAACCCATGTTGCTTGGATTTTGGCTATGCGCGGTCGAAAAGTTGTGGCTGTTGACTTAGATTTAGAAGCACCTGGTTTAAGTACAGCTTTTAGCTTAAACCCACTACCTGAATTCGGTATTGTGGATTATTTTTATGAACGTTCTTATTTACCGAAAGGGTTAAAACCTAATATTTTAATCACCAAAATATTTGGAGAAGTTACAATACCTGATGCTACAGGAAGACTTTTTATTGTTCCTGCTGGTTCTTTAAGTCTTGATTATATTTCTAAAGTTGATGATCTGCGAGCAACTACTATTCTTGATCAGGGTGAAACCCTCTGGTCTATTTTTAGTCGTGAAATTCAAGAGCAGCTAAAACCAGATATTATCTTGGTAGATTCGCGTACCGGAATCAATGAATGGGGTGCTTTATCTTTACTCCAAGCTGCTGATGAAGCGATTATATTTTTATTTCCAAATGAGCAGAATCGACAAGGGATCGATCTTCTCCTAAAATCACTTAATTCTTTTGGCAAACTGTCAATAAACTTTGTGTTTTCACCTGTTCCCGATCTCAGCGATACTGGAATGGCTAAAGTTACAAAGCTTTGGCGACTTTTGCGCGAAGTAATTGAGCGAGAAATAGATCAAGATGAACAGAGTGAAAATGGGGATGACTCAGATGAGTCTCAATCGGAAATTGCAGAACCATTAGTAATACCTTATCTTCAACCCATTGCTCTAGCCGATCATTATCCTGTAACGGGCTTATTGGATTACTACAATCGAATTGCTAACTTAATTGATGAAGAAACTAATCAAATCCGCTCACAGGAAATTCTAACGGGAACAGATGCAGAACAACGCTGGAAAATTATCGAAAGCCTTCAATTTCAACCATTAAATGCTGCCGATCCCAGCCAAAATCTTGATTTGCTATTTCAGAAAACTGCTAATTTTGACAAATTTTTAGATGAAACAACTTGTCTTATACGCGGTCGAAAAGGCACGGGAAAAACGGCACTTTACTTACTTCTATTAAGACATGAATCTAATGCTAAACAGTTAGCTCGTGGTCGATTAGATTCCGTAACTTTCCTTTCTGGTCATGGAGGATTCACGAATAGTCGTCCATCCCGTGACGAGTTCCGATACATCAATCAAAAGTTAGAAGAAAATCAGGGAAGTTGGGAAGAATTATGGCGAGCCTACTTAATAGTTCGATTATTCCAAGAAAACAGTTTAAAACTTCCAGATAAAGGGGTTCAGAAACCTAAATTTGAAACTTTACGCGAAATTCTGAAAGCACTATCACGCGAAAAATGGCAGTCTGAACATACCCAAGCATTAATTCAATTATCAAATGATTCAAATTTGAGACTTGTTCTACCAGATGCCTTAGATATTCTGAACGAACAACAACGGGATAAAAATCAAACCCTTTGGCTTTTATATGACGATTTAGATGAAGATTTCCCCGAAAAAAATGGAGTCAGACAACAAGCTTTAACGGGTTTATTTCAACTGATTCAGGCTTGCGATGCCCGTCGGTTAACCTCAATTCGATTTAAAATATTCCTACGGGAAGATATTTGGAATCGGTTAAACTTTGACAATAAAAGTCACTTTAATGGACGTGATCTATTTTTGACGTGGACAAGGGTAGATTTCTTACGATTAGCCCTTCGTCAAGCCATGCAATCACGAGATTTTAAAAGTTTCGTAGATCGTTCTGCACCTGTTGAAAATATTGATAATGCTAATGAAGAAACCTTAAATTGTGCCTTGGATTTATTATGGGGAATTCGTCGAAGAACAGGCAACAGAGCTAAATATGTTCATAGATGGGTTTACGAACGTTTATCCGACTTAAATGGTACTGCATTTCCTCGCAGCTTAAGTGCTTTACTTCAAGGAGCAAAAGAGCAGGAGCTAACTTATAAAGAACAAACATCTGTTAAGTATCCAACTGATCGTTTACTCCGAGGAACTTCTCTGGAGATTGGTTTAGAAAAGGCTTCAGAGGAACGTTGTGATGCAATTAAACAGGAATATCCTGAGTTATGCCAATTTTTTGAAGCCCTAGAAGGTGTTCAATCTTTACCTTCAAGAGAACAACTTGAACAAGTATGGCAAAAAAGCGCACAGGAAATATATCCTGATTTCGATGAATTTGCCAATTTTTTAAGGGAAATTGGTCTAGCTAAATGGCGAGAAAAAGAGCCACGTTATGGGTTTCCTGATATCTATGTCTATGGTTTCAAGATGATTCGCACAGGTACGAAGTAGTAAATTAGGTTTCTCAATTTCCTCCAACACAGAATTTAATTTGTTTAAACAGCGTATAAATAAAATTATTTTTCTTCTCCATAAATTAAAGCCAAAACTTTATTTTTTACACAAGTTGATAGTTGCAAACTATAACAATGCTTGTTTATGATTGCTATAGTATAGAAAGATAAAATTGGCTGATTTAAGGTTGGAGCGATCGCATTATGCCCATCTCTCGCTATTTACTTTTAATTTTTGGAATTTGCCTAATTTTAGGGTTAATGATTTGGCTGGTTAGTTCCCTATCGGCTCTTTATAGTCAGGTAATTTGGTCAGCAAATCCTATTTTAGCAAATTTGCTACTTTTGTTGTTAATTATATTGTTAGGATTGGCAATTTTTGCCTTTTTTTATTATACTCGATTCTTCCAAAAATCAGGGAAATCTCGCAAAAAACGGCGACCTTTAAAAATACCTTTAGACAAGATAGAAGCGGCGGAAGCATCGATCAAATCTGTACAAGAACAGGTAACTCAAATTCAGGATGAGGTGTCTAAAAAAGCCTTATTAAGTCGCTCTCAAGAAATGGCTTTAGAATTAGCTAAAGGTAATATTCAGGTGGTTGTATTTGGTACGGGTTCGGCAGGAAAAACCTCTTTAGTTAATGCGTTAATGGGTCGAATGGTGGGGAAAGTTAATGCACCCATGGGAACAACAGAAGTGGGAGAAACCTATCATTTAAAATTAGATGGAATTGAGCGGGAAATTTTAATTACCGATACCCCCGGAATTTTAGAAGCAGGAATAGCCGGGTCTGAGCGGGGAAAATTAGCCCGTTCGCTGGCGACTGATGCTAATTTATTATTATTTGTTTTAGATAATGATTTAAGACAATCGGAATATCAATCTTTACAAGCTTTAATTGAAATTGGCAAGCGATCGCTAATTATTTTAAATAAAAAAGATTTGTACACAGCAGCAGATCAAAATATTATTTTAGCAAAACTTAAAGATAGAGTTAAACTATTTTTAGATGCAAATGATGTCATTTCTATCGCCGCGAATCCGCAATCAATTAAATTAGAAACGGGGGAAATAATTCAACAGGAACCGGATATTATGCCATTAATTCGACGCATCGCCCTAATTTTAAGATCCGAAGGAGAAGAATTAATTGCTGATAATATTTTATTACAATCCCAACGGTTAGGAGAAGAAGCTAGACTCTTAATTGATAGTCAACGCAAACGGGAAGCCGAAAAAATTGTGGAGCGGTTTCAATGGATAGGTGCGGGGGTAATTGCCGTAACACCTTTACCCGTAATTGATTTAATTGCTACGGCGGCTGTTAATACCCAAATGGTGATAGAAATTGGTAAAATTTATGGGTGTGAATTAAATAGCGATCGCGGTAGAGAATTAGCCCTATCCCTAGCAAAAACTTTAGGGAGTTTAGGTGTAGTAAAAGGGGTAATTCAGTTAGTCTCAACCGCCTTACAATTAAATTTAGCAACCTTAGTAGTCGGACGGGCAATTCAAGCGGTGAGTGCTGCTTATTTAACCCGAATTGCAGGTAAAAGTTTTATTGAATATTTCCGCCAGGATCAAGACTGGGGAGATGGAGGGATGACAGAAGTAGTACAACGACAATTTCAGTTAACCCGTCGGGATGAATTTGTGAAACAATTTGTTCAGGATGCCTTTGCTAAAATTATTGAACCCCTGAATTTTAATAATACTGAATTAGAGGAAGAAGAACAACCCATCGCAGCAGATATTAAACCGTTATTAAAGCGTTATTTAGATGATTGGGAAGATGAGTAATCAGTCATCAGTTATCAGTTATAGCAAGAGGCAATAGGGAATAGGCAATCTCGCTATAGGTAAATACTTACTGTGAGCAGCTTTTAGCCTTCAAGAATGTCCTAATAGATGTGGCGACTGCTATAACCCTAAAGTTAGGCAGAATGCGATCGCGTATTTTTTAGCCGTGGAAATCCGCATAGGTAGTGAGCCCTTCAGGGCTGTCTTGAAAGAAAGAAGGAGGCGTGAACGCCTCACTACAATTTAGCGGAAGATGATATCCGATTGTAAGGTTAAACTGAGGTCTTGACTCGGATTAATCACCACCACATCCACTTTACTCCGTCCAACAAAGACTCCGGTAATCGCGCCGAGTCCCGCACCTACTAAAACTTCTTCCGTTGCGATCGCATTATCCCCGGCTACTGCCCCAATAGCTGCCGCCGCCGCCGCCCCAATAGCTGCCCCACCGACAATAGATTTCGCCGAAGCCCCTTTGCGGACGGTTTCGGTGTGGGTGACAACCTGAGAATTCGCATCTAGGCGAAACCGTTTTCCGACACCGAGAATCACCTCACTCGCTACAAATTGAGACCCCCCGGAAGCGGGTTTTAATTGTCCGACAATTTCAGCTCCTGCCGGAATCCAAACCCGTCCCTGACTGGTAACAATATCCCGTGCTACCGTGATTGTTATGGAAACGGTTTCGTTCGGCATAACCACAATTTTTTCCGCTTGGGAGTATTCTACCGGAATCTCGGTTCCGGCTAAAATTCTATCCCGTTGTAAGGTATTGGGGAAGGCTTGGGCTGTGGCGGGAATAGCTTGCAGCAGAGGTGTGGCTACGGCTGTTGTTAAACCCAAGGCGAGGAAAACCGATAGTCCTGAACGTGATAATTTAGTTAGAGTCGATAGGGGCGTTACCACTCCTACCTCTCCTTCAGAACCGTGCATGAGACTTTCACCTCACACGGCTCCTTGATAACTCCACCTTTGTTATAGGTACGATTCAAAACGGATTATTGTCATAATTCTCAACTATTGATAATTTCTTATTTTTCGTTAGAGAACCATCATTTGCCGTCTTTATGTCGTGACAATGTTTGTGTAGAAGTTGTAGATTATCATAAGTGTCTTTCCCACCTAATGATGTGGGTTTAATATGGTCAACTTCTACAATGTCTGTACTTGTAAAATACAAACCACAGTTAGAACAAATACCTTTTTGTTTCTTAATTAGTTTAGAAACCCTTATAGGAGTTTCAGGATATTTGCCTCTACGCTTGCTCCAATAAATCCAGTTTCCATCAAACGGACTGGTTTCACCCTTAACTTTTGTATGCCTTACGATTGGCGTACTGCTATGGGTGAGTAATTCCGTTCCGTCTTCTGTACTGAAACACCAATTTCTGTCATTTACTGTTCTCCAGTATTTATCTTTATTGATGTTCCCTTTTCCCCTCGTTCTTGCCCAAGCTCTTAACTTGTCGTAAGTTAGATGGTCAACCTTGTTAAAGGTTTCTTTACTAACAACTGTTGAGTAATAGTTTGACCAGCCTCTTATAATTGGATTCAGCTTGCTAATTAAAGCAGCTTGTGGGGCGGTCTTATGGGCATCTATTACTTCAGCTATTTTGACAAGGTGGGTTTTGATTTTGGCTTTTGAGGGTGTGATTAATGTACCAAAACCTAGCGGTGTTCCATTCCTGTTGTTGGCACATCGGTAGTTCCCTACTTTGTGTTGTTGGATATGGAACCCTAAAAACTCAAACCCGACATTTCCATCGATTTCATTGAGGGTATGGGTTAATTTTGTCTTACTTGGTTTTAATTCCAGTCCCATGTTACTCAACCAGTCGGCGATTATCTTTTGACACTTTTTGACAACGTTTAAATTCTCATGGATGATTACGAAGTCGTCGGCGTAACGGATTAGACTGAGGGCTTGACGGTTATCCCGTTTTGCTCCTTTTAGAGTTTCTGCGAATTGCATGACTCTTTCTTCCATACCATGTAGGGCAATATTCGCAAGTAAGGGTGAAATTACCCCGCCTTGTGGTGTACCATCATTAGTGGGGAAAATTTCTTTTCCGTCACAGTACCCTGCTTTAAGCCATGTTTTAATAAGACGGCTTAATGTGGGGTATGTGTGTATTTTGGAGATTAATGCTTTTTGGTCTATGCGGTCAAAGCATTTTGAGATATCAGCATCGAGTACAAATTTGGGTTTGCTTCTAATACTGTTAAATATTGCTTCAATTGCATCGTGACAGGAACGTCCTGGTCTGAAGCCATAACTGTTTGGCTCAAAGATCGCCTCCCATTCTGGTTCTAACGCTAGTTTGACTAACGCTTGTAATGCGCGGTCGTTGATTGTGGGTATTCCGCCCCCCCAAACCCCCCGTGCACGGGGGGCTTGGGGGGGGGTTTCTGTTGAACCAGGTTTAGGTATTTCAACTCTACGAGTTGGTTTGACTTTATTGGTTAACTTTAATCGTCCTACAAGGTTTATACGTTGCTTTGGGGTCAGAGATTTAACCCCATCCACACCCGCCGTATTTTTACCTTGGTTATCTTGTGTTACCCGACGAACCGCTATACATTTTGCCGACCAAGACCTAATCAGGGTCTTTTGAAGTTTGCGAACTGCTTTAACATCGCCTCGTTCACTCGCTTGAAATATTCGCTTTTGCAACTTAAAAGTTACCTTTTCTAACTTGCGCCAGTTAAGGTCTTTCCACTCCACCGTCAGATTGTTCTGCGTTTTAGATATATTCATTGCTACTTGTTCTATTTCTTTGGAATTACCGAGCGTCTGTCAGCATATCCCTTGCATTACCAAGGGCATTCGCTTTTGACACCATCCCTCCTCTATATATCGTTCGTTAGCTACTTACTGGATTTCGACCTTTTCCAGAGATATATAGGGGTTACTTCGTTCCGATTACACATTTGTTTGAAGTCTTTAGCGTGATGCTTTCCACCGGGTTTATTGGGCGGTGCTTATAAGTCGGAACGACCACCGCTTATGCCCTAGCCTTGCCTTTTGGCTTGGTGTTAATCAGTCTTTACCGTATTTCTCAACGGGTTTATCTTTTGATTTAGCCATTCCACCATTGCTATGTTTCGATGGTTCAGACACATCTTTGCTTGCGCTACGCATGGACTTCTTGCTCGATAGTTACCAGATTTGGCTACCAGTAGTTCTACCTTTTAACCCCGCTTTAGTCTGTTGGATGCTACCCAAACAGACTAGGGGTTATGCTTTCACCTCAGCACTTGAGGGGTGGGACTTAATTCACCGAATTTCACCCACAAATGTAATCAGTTAACCAGTTTCATCAACTGGGTTAACCGTCCCGTAATCTTTTCAGCTTACTTTAGGTTAAACGAATCGCACGCCTTTAACATATACCAAAACATCCTTATTTTTTCAAGTTCTGATTTAACTCTTATAACCTAATAGTCGATAGAATCGCTTTATTGTTCCTCATTATCTAATTAAATCTTTGAGGATAACAACTGGCAAACTAGGAAGATTTTGTAAACCGGAATCATTATTGGTTCTAATAGTGGAAAAGAGATAGGCTTCAAAATAAATAGTACAACTCACCTTACTGCCCATATTTTCTTCCCAATAGTTATCAAGATTGGGAGGAATTTTTAATTTCCAACTAATATTTCGACTAAACCAGCGAAAAAATAGTTTTTTCTACTCTCGGATGGAATCCTCCGGTTTACATAGATTCAAGATACTCTTAGATTTTAGCATTAATTTTTTGTAGGTCAGAATGGTTAAAATCTTCAATTACAAATGCCACACCCAAATCTTTTAAACTATTGGGATTGTGGGTAGATGCAACTCCAATGGTTTTAATCCCTGCCGCCATTGCCGAACGAATTCCAGAGGGAGAATCTTCAAAAGTGATCGCTTCTTCTGGTAAAATATTCAACTGTTCCAAACAATACTGATAAGGCGCAGGATCGGGTTTACCAATACCAATTTCATCGGACAAAACCACACTATCAAAATAATCTGATAACTTCAGAATTTCTAGGATAAAATCCGTATTTTTCCGAGGTGCATTGGTAACTAAACCTGTTTTAAAGCCTTGCTGATTCACCCAATCTAAAAACTCTATTAACCCAGGTAAGGGCTGTAAATCAATAGCTAGTTCTCGAAATTTTAATTCTTTTAAATCCACCATTTTTACTATATCTTCATCGGAAAATTCAGGAAATAAATCCGCTACAATTTCAGCATTTGTTCTGCCACTAATTCGAGTTTGATAAAAACGATGATCAATATTAAATTGATAAATCTCTAAAACCTTTGCCCAAGTTAAATAGTGCAATGGGTCACTATTAACGAGAGTTCCATCTAAATCAAATAAAATCGCTTTGAGCATGATTGTATAAAGTATAGAAACTGGAGTTTTTAACCGAATTTAATCCCATAGCAATCCTATTTATTGCCTATTGCCCATTCCCTATTCCCTTCTACACATTATTTTTGAATCGAACCATCCGGCATAATTGCCCCTTGAAAATTAGCTCCTTTCTGGTCTGCTCCGGTTAAATCGGCTGAGTTCAAATCCGCATCTTTAAAGATTGCTCCATTCAGTTTGGCATTATTCAGTTTAGCTCCTCGAATAAATGCCCCAGTCAGATTCGCTTGACTCAAATTAGCATTTGTTAAATTAGCTTGATTTAAAGTAGTTTCACTTAAATCTGCCCCGGCTAAATTCGCTCCAGTAAAATCAACAGTATCTAAAAATGCTCCCTTGAGATTAGCTCCTTTTAAATCCGCTTTACTAAAGTTAGAATTATTCAGTTTAGCCCCGGTTAAATTTTGCCCTTGCAAACTTTTTCCGCTAAAATCACATCCAAAACATTCTTGATCTTGACCTAACTTAACTTGAGCAGGTGGTTTTTGGCAACCCGTAACAGTTAATAATAAAACACTAAAACCGATAATCGTTGCCCGGTTAAAAACTCGTATTTTTTGAACTTTCATGTTAGACATTTTAATTCTTAATTTCCCCAATATCGTCGCCAATGAAACAGATTTTCTGTCCAATTAAATAATATCCTATTTTGACAACGGCGTTGATCAATCCAAGCGATCGCACTTTGATGATAAACCTCCGAAAACGTGGGAAAAATCGGAGGAAATTCAGCTAAGGTTTTAAGGTTTACCCCTTGACGAATTGCCAAAGCTAGGGTATTGATTAATTCACTTGCCTGGGAACCGACCACCGTAGCCCCTAAGAGTTTACCATTCGCCAAACCCACAAGTTTACAAAATCCCGTTGTTTCCCCGGAAATTTGCGCCTGAGCGATCATTTTTAGGGGTTGTTGCTCTACAATTACTTGAGTTCCATAGCGTCGTTTAGCTTGGGTTTCTGTTAACCCCACCTGTGCTAATTGGGGGTCAGAAAAAATAGCCCAAGGAATGCTTTGATAATCAACTTGAAACTTCGGCCAGTATAGGGAATTTTTGAGGGCAATTTGTGCTTCATATTGGGCGATATGTTCAAAGGGATATCCCCCTAAAATTTGTCCACACCCATAAATTCTAGGATTGGTGGTTTGTAGTTTTTGATTCACCCATAAATGATTCCCTTTAAACTCAACACCGACCAGGCTTAAATTTAAGGATTCGACGTCGGTTTGAGAGCCATAAGCCACCAAAATTTCATCGACTTCTATAGCAGTATTTCCCGCTTGAATCCATTTTTTATCGGCAATTTTTTTAACCTGAATAATTGGAGTTTGGGTTAAAACTTTTACTCCTTCGGCTTCTAATTGACATTGAATCAACTGCACCGCATCGGGATCTGCCTGGGCTAAAATTTGAGTAGCTGGGGTAATTATAATCACCTCTAAACCCAAACGAGCGAAATATTGGGCTAATTCAATTCCCTTGGGATCACCCCCAATAATTGCTAATCTCTGGGGAATTATTTCTGATAAATTAGGTAATTTTTCTAAAAATAAATCCAAGGTTTCTGGAGTAATAAATCCTGTGGATAATAACCCTTCAATGGGGGGAATTTTAGGGGTGGAAGCTGGGGCTAATAAATAATTGCGCGATCGCAATATTCTATTATTAACTTTAAATCCCAGACGGGGAGATTTGATAAATTCACCTTCACCAACAATCACATCCACTCCCCCTGCCCCTAACCGTTGATGGGAATAAATTTCCTCACAATTATTTCTAACTAAATCAATCCAAGGTTTGATCGGTTTTCTCCTAATATCCGACCCGCACCAGGTGGGTATTAACTCAAGTTTAGGGAGGGATAAAGCCATCGAAAATAACCCCGAATTCCCAGTTTTTTCCGGCTCAACTAAAGCAATTCGTCCTTGTATTTGACTGCCTAATAATGCTGCATAACGTCCGGTTAAACTCCCTCCTAAAATCACCAAATCATAATCCAACATACAAAAATCAGTTATCAGTTATCAGTTATCAGTCTAAAACCCATTACCCATTACCTATTACCAATTACCCATTACCTATTAATTTTGAGCCACCACCAATTGAGAAGATAGCAATTCCAAAGCTGTTTGATATTGGTGATCTGCCTCCGTTGCCACTTGATTTCTAAGTAAAGGTTCCGAAGGAATTACCCGATCGGGCATAATTCCCAATTTATTAATATCAGTATGATTGGGAGTTTCATATTTAGCAACTGTTACTGCTAATCCCGAACCATCGGATAAATCAAATAAAGATTGAATTAATCCCTTGCCAAAGGTTTTTTCTCCCACTAAAGTTGCTCGATGATTGTCATGTAAAGCCCCGGCTAAAATTTCACTGGCACTAGCGGTTCCTGGGTTGACTAAAACCACTAAAGGAGCTTGAGTTAAAGCCGAACCCACCGCTTCAAAACTTCCCAATAAACCTTGACGATTAACCGTATAAACAATCGTCCCTTCATCTAACCAAAGTCGGGCAATTTCTATGCCAGATTGTAATAATCCCCCTGGATTATTTCTGAGATCCAAAATATAGGCTTTTGCCCCTTTTTTTTCTAAAGATTGAATCCCTTGAGCTACTTCTTCCGTGGCATTGGCATTAAATTGATTTAAACGAATATAACCTAATGGAGTGTCTTTCAAATCAGAACGTAGTTCCGTGATCACCGGGTTCAGGGCAATCCGATCCCGAACTAAAATAATATCTTCCGTGGTTTTATTGCTATTTCTTAACACCGTTAAAGTAACTTGGCTACCCCTTAGCCCCCGCATCCGAGCCGCGGATTCATCCAGGGTTAACTCAGAAGTAGAAAAGCCATCAATTTTCACAATCTGATCCTGGGGTTGGATACCCGCCCGTTCTGCGGGAGAATCATCGATCGGAGCAATAACGGTTAAATTGCCCGTTTCCCCGTCCTGGGAGATTTGTAACCCCACCCCCATCAGTTCCCCGGAGGTATTCACCTGTAAACTGCGATATTGATCCGGTCGCAATAACCGCGTAAATGGGTCATCCAAGGTGGCTAACATCTTCTCAATGGCAGAATATGTGTCCTCGCGGCTTTTGAAGGGTTGCCGGATTAGTTTCTCGCGGATAGACCACCAGTTTTGATGGTTGAAACTTTCATCCACATAGGAGCGATTAATAATTCGCCAACTTTCGCTAAAGATTTTTTGGTCTTCGGTCAGGGCCAGAACCGGGGTTGTCCAGGTGATCCAGGTTAAACAGACTTGCAGAATAATTAGAAATGCTATGGGAAAAACGCGCTTTTGCATGGTGGTGATTTAACGTTGCTTTCAAATTAGATTGGGGAATCAACCGATTTAAGACCTTTCACGGCTTGATTTTCAGCCTCACCCTTGGGGGATTCGATCCGGGGCAGATTGATTCCCTAGTTTTGTGAAAATTGAGTTGAAGTTATGTTACATTTTTTAGAGTAGGGGAGAACACGCAAGTCTTTTAGCCTAATCTGTCAATCGGATCAAACCGACCTCCCTATTCCTTATGGTGATGGCTTTTTGATATCCAGAGTTCTCTGGCTTCAGACAGTCTAATCTAAAGATATCTATTAATGATGTCTTAAAGGAATAACGATAGGTAGCCATTTATTTTTAGGAATTCTAGCTTCATGTTTTCTAAGGGAATCAAAGAATCTCAGACTTTCAAGTGGTTTGATGAACGGCTGGATATCCAAGCACTTGATGATGACATTTCCAGTAAGTATGTGCCCCCTCATGTCAACATTTTCTATTGCTTGGGTGGAGTCACTTTAGTTTGCTTTTTAATCCAGTTTGCCACTGGATTTGCGATGACGTTCTATTATAGACCGACCGTCGCGGAAGCTTTTACTTCTGTTCAATACATTATGACGGATGTGAGCTTTGGTTGGTTAATTCGCTCCATCCATCGCTGGTCTGCCAGTATGATGGTGTTAATGATGATCCTGCACGTTTTCCGCGTTTATCTCACCGGGGGTTTCAAAAAGCCCCGGGAATTAACCTGGATCACGGGTGTGATTTTAGGCGTGATTACGGTTTCTTTTGGGGTTACAGGCTATTCTCTGCCTTGGGATCAGGTTGGTTACTGGGCGGTGAAAATTGTATCTGGGGTTCCTGAAGCGATTCCCGTTGTCGGTTCAACCATTGTGGAACTGATGCGGGGTGGTACGGCCGTTGGTCAAGGTACTCTTAGCCGTTTTTACAGCTTACATACCTTTGTCCTACCTTGGCTGATTGCCGTCTTTATGTTAGCCCACTTCTTGATGATTCGGAAGCAAGGGATTTCGGGCCCTCTGTAAATGGACGTGGATCGGGTTTGGCGTTTCGGCACTACTCCGGCATCGGTGGCGGTTTGTTCCGAGAAAGTTAACTTTCGATAACGGGTCTCAAACATCCAAGGGTTAGGAGTAGCCTTTGCCAAATTCAAAGACAAGCAACAACCTGTTAAATTTCCCAAAAAGGAGCGACGTTTTAATTATGTCCATCTTAAAAAAGCCGGATCTCAGTGATCCAGTTCTTCGCGCTAAATTGGCTCAAGGCATGGGTCACAACTACTATGGTGAACGGGCTTGGCCGAATGATTTGTTATATACGTTCCCGATTGTAATTTTGGGAACCTTTGGTTTAGTGGTGGCATTGTCGGTTCTCGACCCCGCCATGATGGGAGAACCTTCTAATCCTTTTGCAACGCCGTTAGAAATTTTACCCGAATGGTATCTCTGGCCAACCTTCCAAATTTTGCGGGTCGTTCCCAATAAATTGCTAGGAATTATGTTGATGTCTTCGATTCCTGTGGGTTTAATTGCGGTTCCTTTAATTGAGAACGTCAACAAGTTCCAAAACCCCTTCCGTCGTCCTGTGGCAACGGCTGTTTTCTTATTTGGAACTTTAGTAACGCTGTGGTTAGGAATTGGTGCGGCACTTCCCATTGATAAGTCTTTAACTTTGGGCTTTTAAACCACATCCTCTCAAAATTTTTGATGATATGATACCTGTGGGTTTACCGGAATAGCTTGTTAGGCTAGGTCTGGGAGCGTCACAGGTATCCTTTTTTATAGGAACAATTGGAAAAGACGGAATACAAAACAATATTATTCTTGAACCCTGGCTATGTTATTAAAAAAATACCCAAACCTAGATCAAAATCAATTACTTTGGTGCTTTTTAGCTGTTTTTTCTTGTGAAGGAGGAATTCAATCCTATGTTAAAGATATTTTAGATGCTTCCCAGACTATTAAACCCGTTTCTCCCGACTCAAAGATTAATATTAATCCCCAGAATCAGGTTTTAATTTTACGGGATTATCCCGGATGTCCTAACCCTTTTGAAACCCCATCCAGTTCTTTTCAATTTGAGTATTTTAAATCTCAAAATCCCCTCTGGGGAAGGATTAAATTAGCAATATCTTTACTAACTAATTTAGTCCAATATCGACCTCGACGGGTGTTGTGTGGTCATATTAATTTAGCCCCCTTGGTGCAAATAATTTGTCAACCCTTGAGTATTCCTTACACCGTATTAACCTATGGTAAAGAAGTCTGGGAACCTCTGCCGAAAAAACAGCAAAAAGCCCTACAAAATGCCGATCAAATTTGGACAATTAGCCGATATAGTCGCGATCAAGCCTGTCTTGCTAATCAGTTAAATCCGAATCAATTTCAAATGTTACCCTGTATGGTGGATGGGGAAAAATTTACTCCCGGCTCCAAACCCCCGCAATTAATTCAACGCTATGATTTACAGGATGCTCGGGTATTAATGACCGTTGCCCGTCTGTGGAAAGGCGACCCCTATAAGGGAGTTGATGTTACCATTCGCGCCCTCTCCCAAATTGCCCAAGTCTTTCCCAATGTCAAATATTTAGTTATTGGTCGGGGAGATGACCAACTCAGATTACAACAGTTGGCCGAAGATTTGGGAGTAAGCGATCGGGTGATTTTTGCCGGATTTGTTCCTACCGAGGAATTAGTTAATCATTATCGGGTTTGTGATGGTTATGTCATGCCCTCTCAAGAGGGGTTTGGGATTGTTTATTTAGAGGCGATGGCCTGCGAGAAACCCGTTATTGCCGGGGATAGCGATGGTTCAGCCGATCCCCTACAGGATGGAAAATTGGGCTGGCAAGTGCCCCACCGCGATGTAGAGGCCGTGGCAAAGGCTTGTATTCAACTACTTCAGGGTGAGGATCAACGCTGCAATGGGCCTTGGTTACGGCAGCAATGTTTGGCCCATTTCGGAAAACCCGCCTTTGAGGGTCGAGTCCAAGAGTTGCTGAATCAAAACCAGGGGTAAGCCTAATTTAACCACAAAGACACGAAGACACAAAGAAGTTGTGAATATTAACCTGCTGGTTGCTATAATATCATAGAAATTAAAATATCAAAGTTCAAATTTTTAAGGGTTCCATCAGATTAAATCTGGCTTGAATAATTAAGGAGATAGCTGTGAACCAACAGCGGTTCAAAACTCTACAAATCAGACTTTCTGGTTTGACTAACTGGCTGATTACTTTAGCTGTAATTGGCATTTTAATCTCTATTGGTTTGGGTTGGTTAGTCAAGGGCGTTCTGATTTTAATTGCGGTGATTGCGATTACTCCGATTTTGGTGATTTTGGGTGTCCAGTGGTGGTTAAAACGCAATCTAATTCAAGATCAATGTCCGGTTTGTAGCCATGAATTTCCGGCTTTTAATAACATTCAATTTCAATGTCCTAACTGTGGGGAACCGTTAAAAATCGAACAGGGTCGTTTTAGTCGGTTAACACCCCCAGGAACTATTGATGTGCAAGCGGTTGATGTTTCAGTTCAAAGGTTAGAAGATTAAATTAAATTCATTGAATAAAACAAAGGAGCATAAATTTATGTCTGAAGATAAAACTACTATTTTAGTTACTGGAGGAGCGGGTTATATTGGTTCCCATGCTGTCCTGGCGCTACAACGTTCGGGTTATGATGTGATTATTCTCGATAATTTAGTTTATGGACATCAAGACTTAGTGGAAACGGTCTTAAAAACCGAATTAATTATTGGAGATACTAATGATCGTCCGTTGCTTGATAAGTTATTTTCTAGTCGCAAAATTGATGCGGTGATGCACTTTTCTGCTTATGCTTATGTGGGGGAATCTGTTACTAATCCTGATAAATATTATCGCAATAATGTGGTCGGAACTTTAACGCTTTTAGAAGCGATGAAAGAGGCGGGAATTAATAAGTTTGTATTTTCCTCAACCTGCGCCACTTATGGGGTTCCTGAAATTGTTCCCATTCCTGAAGAACATCCCCAAAATCCGATTAATCCCTACGGGGCGACTAAATTAATGGTAGAAAGAATTTTATCGGATTTTGATGTCGCCTATGATTTTAAATCGGTACGTTTCCGTTATTTTAATGCCGCCGGAGCCGACCCAGAAGGGTTATTAGGGGAAGATCATAATCCCGAAACCCATTTAATTCCTTTAATTTTATTAGCAGCATTAGGAAAACGAGATTCTATTTCTATTTTTGGAACCGATTATCCCACACCCGATGGTACTTGTATTAGAGATTATATTCACGTTACGGACTTAGCAACCGCCCATATTTTAGGGTTGGAATATTTATTAAATGGTGGAAAAACGGATGTTTTTAATTTAGGAAATGGGAAAGGATTTTCCGTTAAAGAGGTGATAGAAACCGCTAGAGAAATTACGGGAAAAGAGATTAAAGCGATTGAATGCGATCGCCGCCCCGGAGATCCACCAAGTTTAGTTGGAAGTGGAGAAAAAGCCCGAACAATATTAGGTTGGAATCCTGAATATCCCGATATTCAAAATATTATCACCCATGCTTGGAATTGGCATCAAAAACGACACACCTAACCCCGTAGTAAGCCCTTCAGGGCTTAATCCCCAGATTAGTAACTAGGATGGATTGAAGCCCTAAAGAGATTACCACGATTTATTTTTGATCAGGATAAAAGATTATTCACCTTTAATTTCCTTCAACATATCTAAATACTCATTCAGAATTGTTCCAACTGAGTCCAATAACTCCCGATCTTCATCATTTAACTGTTGCTTTTCCTTTGCTTGTTTTAATTCTTGATAATGCTTTAAAAAATAGGCAATCTTAAAACACTGGTTTTTCCTTTCTTCTGGCAATTGCTCAAAACCTAGCCGTGATGATGTGAATGATGTGAAAACTTTTACAATTGAAGACGGATCGAATCCATTATTATTCATAGGGTTTAATTGTTTGTTTTGTTGATTATTGAAACGGGGTATTCCGGTTTCGGACTCACTAACGTTTGAGGAATCTTTATCTTCTGAGGTTCCTCCTCCTTCTGATTCTTCATCATTTTCAGGGACAACAGAAGCATCAACACGAGGGTGATCACCAGTATTATTAACAACAGGAATTTTTGTTTTTTCATTTTCGGCTTTCCCACGTTGTCTTTTACAGCCTCAATATTTTTAAAAATATTTTCGGGCGATGCAGTCACTTCTTGATCTTGATTATCCGTAGATGTTTCAGTCTTAATATCAATAGGTGAAACCGAGACTGTATTCTCATCAACCTTACTGATTAAAATTGCTAAATTACCATCTTTTGGCAACTCGGTGTTAATGATTTTGTCGGCCAAACTAATAATTTCTTGCTCCTTAATTGTTTTTTCAACTTTTTTGTACCAAATTTGTTGATCAGCTTCAGCTTCATCTAAATTTGAAAGTAATTGTTTGAGCTTATCTGCTGAATTTTCAGTCAATTGATTGATTTTATTGAGATTAACCTCAAATTCCTCTAATCCTTTAAAATTAATTGCCTCATTGATTGTATTAATAAACTCTGGATCTTTACCTACAAAGCTTAATAATGCGCGTGCTGCTAAATGTCGTAACATTAATTCGTTTTCAGGTGAAATACTGTTACTTTCATCAGGATTAACAACCCAGGCAACTGCATTATAGATTGTACGGCCTAATTGATTAGATCGTTCTTCAAGTGCTTCTATTCCTGCAACCATGAATAATAATTGTTGAGAATAACGCATGAGAACAAGCGAAAAATTTTGATAATTAATCAGATATTCAATTGTTCCTAAACCTCCTGTTTGTTTCGGAATTATCCTTGGTTCCAGAATCTGAGGATATCCCAAGATAGATTCGCCATTTTCAATCTTGCACCACTGCATACCCGTCTTACCTAGGGTATAACTTCTCACATAAACCTCTAGCTCTTTCATGTTTCAATCTCCTTGTCTATTAATTATGGGGAATGGGCAACCATTTAGCACCTTGCAAAATAGCAAAACCATCACTATTTTTACAGCCAATGGCAAAAGAAAAGATAGCTTTATTAAAGATATCAATTTCCTTCTGTGTTGCTTGAACTTTTATTTCAGATTTTTTAACTTTAGTTTGAGTTTCATGAACCGTTTTTTCAGTAGATTTGAAATTTTCTTCAGCTTCTTTATAAGGTGTATACGCATCATCAAATAGGTTGGCTACAAATCTAATCGGAAGCCATGTTTGCTCTCTTTCTCTCAATGCTTTCTTTCTTTCAGCAACTTTTTGTTTAGCTTCATCACGTTCATCTTTTTGTTTAGATAGATTTTCTTCAAGCTCAGATAATTCCTTTAGATCTTGCACTAACTGACGTTTTTTTGCCTCATTAGAAAGGTTCAGTAAAAACCGTAAAACATATCGGAGGGGTTGATCCCCATCTTTAGGAGCATAGGGAGCTTTAATTTCCGTTTTATTGTAGTAAAATCTTGTAAAACCCCTATCATCAGTTTTGTGGTAAGCAAAAACAACATTTCCAACGGTTTGAACGGGTGTCACCACAACTGCAACTTGACCAAATAATCCATCGGATTTTAAAAAATTTAACAGTTTTTGATATCCGATTTGAACGTGCTGAAGTAAGTTGTCAGCATCTTGAGAAGTTCTCATGTAGGTTTCACATTTAACAGGAGCTAAAATGATTAGTCTGGGAACGGTCAAACCCGCATAGGCATCTTTTAACAGGGTCGTGATCCGTTCAGGATCATTTTTTTCTTCATGCCAAGTTCCCACTTCGCTATAGTTGACCCTCCCTGTCTTTTTTTCCATTAACGCAGTAGCATCAATGGGAATAATTACAGCATCACATTTTAATAATTGTTGCTTCACATAGTCTTTCTGTTTTTGTGTGGCATTTAGGTTGAAATATTCCCCTGCTGGGTCAGTAAATCGAAGTTTGAGAAATTTTCTGCCGCCACTCCCAAGCTCAAAAACAAAACCTTCATCATTCCAAGGATCAATAAGATTATCATTCCCGTGCACAAATTTTTCAAACTTAGGATCTATGGTTCTTAAAACTCTCTTGCATTCGGTTATAGCTTGGAGTGTTTTACTATCATCAGTCCAGGTTTGAAGATTAGCTTGTTCAAACGTTTTATCGAATTCTTCGTGCATCGCTGCTAAAATGCTGGTTTTACCAATCATTCGAGGAGCAACCATGATAATATTTAACTCATTAGTTAGCATAAAATTTTTCTCCTATTTAAACGTTTAAAAACTGGAATAATTCCGGCTGATTAGCACTTTCTACATTCTTAACTAATTGCAGCCAATGATCACGAAGTTCGTGATTATTTTCGAGTTGACCCAATTCTTCTGGCCAAACTTGCGATCGCACTTCCATCAAGAAATTTTTCCATTCTTCCTGAACATCTTCTTGACGGATAATATTATCAACAAATTCTTCAACCATTGCATAAGCGGCTTGATTTGGTTCCCAAAGTAATTCTTCTAAAGCAGGTTGAATGCGATGCACCGCCTTATCATATTTAATTTCTAATGCAGTTAGAATTTCTTCGGCTGTAGTTGACGCAACAATGGGTAATATTTCATCAGGTTTATCCACTAATTGTCCCGTTGAATTTTTTGAGGGTAAAACGTTGGTTAACTCATCTAAATGCTTGCGAATTCGATGTTGTACTAATCCTCGATAGGACAGTTCAAAATCAATAAAAATTCTTAATCCTTGTCTTAAATGCGGACAACGGTTTTGATCTCCATCCGCTAAATCGATCAGTTTTTCTAACTCTCGGATAAATTCCGACCCTCTTGCACCTGTTAATGCGCCTAAACGACCTTTCTCAATTAAAACTTCAGCAACCTTATTTTTTGTACCTTCTATCAATTTTTTCAATCCATCATCTAACGATATAAAATGATGGGATAACAAAACCCGCAACTGATCTTGATAGTCTGCATAGGTTATCAATGCACCACTAATTTTGATCTGTTCTTCTATTTTTTTAATGGTATTTTCATCAGATAAAATCCCTTTATTTTTATTGCAGTTTTGAATTGCTTCAGTGACCTGTTCTTGTAGGTTAATATCGGGTTCCTCTCGATATAGCCACAGATCAGATCGCAAGGTTTCTAAGCCAAACGTAACGTCTCTCCACCAGCCTTTTTTACCACTTCCAAATAACTTATTAAATTCTTGTGCTATTAAGTTATAAAACTTTAATCCAGTTCCCCCTAGAGCAGTTTTAGCTTTTTCTAACTCAATTTTTAACTGTTCATGAAGTTGAATTAAACACTCTTGATTAGATTTTGCATATCGCGCATCTAACTCAATGACTTGAGTTTCTAAATAATCTAAAACTTGATCTAAGACTTGATTCGCTTGTTCTGGATTACGACAGTCAGCAATCAGGCATTCAACCACCTTAATTTGAACTATTTGTTGATCAATATCAGCTTTAAGATCTTGACAGCTTTTTAAGTTACCACTGTCATCACCATTAACTTTATTGTTAAGAACAAAAAATGATCTGGCTGATAATTCATTTAAAGCTTGACTGGCTGTATTATAAAGTTCTGTGTCGTAAATTGCCCACACAGAACCATTCTCATTGGGTTTAAGAATAAATAAAACTACGTCAACTTCTTCCTCTAAAGTTGTCAACATTAATTTTTCATCACCCAGTTTAAAATCTCCTAACCCTGGTAAATCAACTAATGCAATTTTTCCGATTTCATTGGCATTAGGAAAAGGGCAGGAAATTTCTACTTTCCTAACAGCTAAATGTTTGCTATCGGTGAGTTTTCCATTTTCTTCTTCCTGAGCAACATATTCTCGGATTTTTTCTTTGGTTATCCGTATCGGTTGTTTACCAATAAACGGGGAATAATCGTTAAAATTTAAGTAATAATCATCATAAAGACGTTTATAGATTGTGTTAGTGGTGGCATCATTTCCTTGCAGTAAATCCGGTGATAGTTGGATTCTGGGAAAATCATCTAAGCTCTGAGGTGGGGTTTTAGGTAAAATATTAGCCAGTTTTTTATGGTCAAAGTAGGGAAGAATTACCTCTTGTAAAAATGATTCTTCAGTATGAAATGTAACTAACGCTTCAGTTAGATTTTCCGGTTGATGGTAGATTGTGCTACGAACCGCAGTACAGGCTTTTCCTGAACGGGCTGGAATTTCATGATCAGACAGTCCACTCAGGGTTTGTAGTAGGGTACTTTTCCCTTGTTTCATTCGTCCAACCACGCCGATATTAAGGGTTTTACGAGCGAAACGAATCCTTAACTTATACAGTTCTCGTAATTCTTTTTCTATTGTTGATAAAATTGAAGAAAAATCAATTTTATTTAACTTATCAACAATTTTAGCCTCGTTTGGCCATTGGTTAAGTTGTTGCTTTCGGTCAGTCTCTAAAATTTGAATTGCATTTTGCAGATTCTTTAAATTAGCTTCTACACTGATGATCCTCTGGGCCAGGGGCTGGCGTTTTTGAATAATTTCAGCAATTCGCGCAGATCTGTTAGCTGTTGTTATGTTCATTTTAACCTGGCTGACTGGTCTTTGATGAAGTCTCCCAATTTTATCATGAGTCCGAATAAAATAACCTCTGTGTACTAATATTTTTTGCTTCGCCTTTGGTTCCTCGGTTCTACCTGGGAACTGGAAACTGAGGTTATGTCTCTGGTTAATATGCAAAAATGGTATAGGATGCGCTGAAGCACAACAACGGGATAATTTATAGGTGATTTTGGATGATTTTTGCTGTTTCTTTTCCGGTTTTTTCCCAACTAAATTGTTTAACTTGTGTTAGTCCTAATTGTCTTAAATGCGATCGCATTTCCGTATTATTTACTATAGTTTCCATTGCTTCTGTAATTTCTTGAACTTGATAAGGATTAACATATAATGCCGCATTTCCTCCCACTTCAGGTAAAGAAGATAGGTTAGAAGTAATTACGGGAGTTCCGCAAGCCATTGCTTCTAAAATAGGAAAACCAAACCCCTCCCAAAGACTGGGAAAAACAACAGCAATGGCTTGATTAATAATTTTAGTTAATTCATCGGTCGGAACATAATTTAAAAACTTTACTTGTTGAGTTAATTCTAACTCTTGAACTTGCCTTTTGAGTTCGGGGGTATAGGTTTCATCCGTTGGGCCAGCTAACCATAATTCATAGTCTGATGGTTTTTTTAACCTAGCAAAAGCACTAATTAATCGAGATACATTTTTATGAGCATCATGACGACCAATATAGAGAAAATAATTGCGGGTTGGTAAGTCTAAAAATTGAAATCGTTGCGGGTTGTAGGCGAGGGGAATTGGTGTGATTTTCTGTTCTGGAATCTTAAAAAATTCGATTAAATCTTCAGCCGTGGCGATAGAATTACAGACAATATGTTCGGCTTGGGATAATACCAAGGGAATATAATATTTAAAATAAGCTGTTAACCGAGAACTTCGTCTGGGAAATCTTAACGGAATAATATCATGGGCCATAACTATTGACCGACATCCAGAATATAAAGGAGCTTCTGGAACCGGAGAAAATAGCAGATTTCCCTTTAATTGCTGATAAAGTTTAGGGAGTTTAAACTGTGTCCAAAGTAACCGCCTAAGATGTCCCTTTGTTCCTTGGTCGGGGGTCATATTATTAGGAACAGAATAACAGGAATAATCGAGGTTTTCTTGAGAGGTTAATAAGGTAGGTTGCAAAGGTTTTAAAGCGGGTAAAATATGACTAGCATAAATAGATATTCCCGTAGGTTCAGGAATTAAAAATGATAAATTAATCAAGAGTGAATTACTCATAAAAAATCTATAATTGAAAATATTACTAAATCCATAATAGCTTATTTCTGATATATTTTAACAATAAATTTTACAACTCCTTTGAGTTTATACCAAGATGTTTGAGGCGTAATTAAGATTGTAATTAAACCAATAAAACTAATTCTAAATAACCAGTAGATAAAAACAGCTTTAGAGGTATGTTTATGAAGACTGAGGAGGTAACTATAAATACTATATTGAAGTTTGAGGTTAGGGTTTCTCTGGGTAATAGATGAAGTTTGATGAAATACTTGAATTTGTGCAGTAATCCCAATTTTATGTCCTTGATTTCGATACCTTAAACAGAAATCAAAATCTTCATAATAGAGAAAATAGTTAGGATCAAATTGAGGACACTCGTTAAAGTTTTTGAAATTAATTAACAGACTACATCCCGATACCCATTCTGTTAACTGGTAAGGTTGATTTTGCAAAGATTCTGATAGTTGATTACAGACTTTAATTATACCAGTTTTTCGGTTAAATTGACCTTCTGTAAATTCTAATTCTCCCTTATGATTGTAAATAACTGTTCCTAAAATAGACAATTCTGGGTAAGATTTAAAGAAATCAATTGCTGGAGATAGGGTATTTTTAGATAAATAAGCATCAGGATTAATTAACCAAACAAGGGCTTGAGAATCCTGTTGATAAACCCAATTTAACCCAATATTACAGGCTCGACCAAACCCAATATTTTTGGGTGCGTTAAATACTATAATATACGGAGATTTTAACCGATGAATAAAAAGATCATCAGGAGAGTTATTAATGATAATTACCTGATAATTTATCCCCTGTGGAGACGCGCCGTGGCACGTCTCTACAATCGAATTGATTAACCGTTGAATCAATTCGGTGGAGTAATAATTAACCGTTATCCAGTAAATCACGCTAATTCAACTTGACTATCATCTCCAATCATAAAACGTAGGGCTTTGGGTCGTTGAGGGGCGGTACTTAAACTAGCCCGACGACCAATAACCGTATCTACAATGCGTTGGTTAATTCCAATAATTTTAGCTTCACTTAAGATGACACTATGTTCGATTTCAGCATCAATTAAAGTGACTTTATTATCAATACTACTATAGGGGCCAACAAAGCAATTTTCTAAATAGCAATTTTCCCCAATAATTACTGGCCCCCGCACACTACAGTTGACTAATTTCGTGTTTTTACCAATTTTAACCCGTCCTAATATTTGACTCTTTTCATCTATTTCTACTGCTACATCGTAGGTAATACAGGAATCTAAAATAATTTGATTTGCACTGAGTAAATCATCTTTTTTTCCCGTATCTAACCACCACCCTTCTAAGGTACAAGCTTCAACATTTTTACGATCATCAATCAGTTGTTGAATTGCATCGGTAATTTCCAGTTCTCCTCTGGGAGAAGGTTGGATTTTAGCGATCGCCTCATGAATGGTTTTATCAAAAAAATAAACCCCAACTAGAGCTAAATTAGATGGGGGAACTTTAGGCTTTTCAACTAACTTTAATACTCGTCCTTGATCATCAACAACGGCTACCCCAAAAGCACTAGGGTTACTCACTGTTCTGAGTAAAATTAAAGCATCCAGTTGTTGCTGTTTAAACCTCTCAGAAAACTGACTTAGTTGACTTTCAATTAAGTTATCTCCCAAGTACATAATAAAGGGAGAATCTCCTAAAAATGGTTGACCCACTTTCACTGCATGGGCGAGTCCGGCGGGTTGTTCTTGTAAAATATAGGTAATTTTTGCGCCAAAGCGATCGCCATTTCCGGTTAAATTTTTAACTTCTTCTCCGGTTTCTGGACTAATAATAATCCCAATTTCTGTAATTCCAGCCGCCACAATTCCTTCAATTCCATACCATAAAATCGGTTTATTAGCGACGGGAACGAGTTGTTTTGCACCCGTATAGGTTAAAGGGCGTAACCTTGTTCCTTTTCCACCGGAAAGAATCAGTGCTTTCATAATTAATAGTTAAGGGTTAGTAGTTGATAGGCAAGAGTAAGATAGACGCGCCGTGGCACGTCTCTACGGTTTTAATTCCTGTAACATTTTCCGCAGTCCTTGTCGCCATTGGGGAGTATGATTTCCCAAAAGATTTGCTAATTTTTTCCCACTTAAAACCGAATAGGCGGGACGACTAGCAGGCGTTGGATATTCGGCGGTGGTAATAGGAATAACGCGCTCAATTTTTAGGGAAAAACCTAATAGTTTGGCTTCTTCAAAAATTGCGATCGCAAAATCATACCAACTGGTAACACCGCTATTTGTACAGTGATAAATTCCGTAGTTTTGATCATTCAAAAGGGGCATTAATTGCACAATAGATTGTGCTAAATCTCCCGTCCAAGTCGGACTTCCTACTTGATCACTGACCACCCGAATTTCTTCCCGGTCTTTGCCCAACCGTAGCATGGTTTTAACAAAATTTCCGGTTCCACCCACACCATAAACCCAGGCTGTTCTGAGGATTGCAAATTTAGCTTGGGATGATTGAATTGCCATTTCTCCGGCTAATTTTGATTCTCCATAAACACCTAAAGGGTGAGTCGGATCGGTTTCAAGATAAGGATGGCTTTGGGTTCCATCAAACACATAATCCGTAGAAATATGAATCAATGTTGCATCTAATTTTTGACAGGTTTTAGCTAAAATACCGGGTGCAATTCCGTTAATTGTTAGGGCTAACTCCGGTTCACTTTCTGCCTTATCCACTGCGGTATAAGCGGCAGCATTAATCACCCATTCCGGTTTAATTTCCTCAATTAAGCTTTCAATTTCTTGGGTTTGGGATAAATCCAGGGTGTCTCGTCCGACACTCACTAACGACCCCATGGAAGCGAGGAAAGGCTGCAATTCTTGACCGAGTTGGCCATCTTTTCCGATCAATAAAATGGGTTTCATGAGAAAAATTCCGCCGTTTTCAAAGGTTGACCTGCTTGATCTTTTGCTGACAAAATGGGTGTAATTCCCTCTAATGGCCAATCAATGCCTAAATCGGGATCATTCCAAAGCAAAGATCGCTCATAGGTGGGTGCATAATAGTCGGTGGTTTTATATAACACTTCAGCAATTTCTGAAGTTACTAAAAAGCCATGGGCAAATCCCGGGGGAACCCAAAATTGTCGCTTATTTTCTGCACTGAGAATGCAACCAACCCACTCTCCAAAAGTTGGAGAACTTTTTCTCATATCTACGGCAACATCAAAGATTTCGCCCGCAATAACGCGCAATAATTTGCCCTGGGTGTGTTGTATTTGATAATGTAAACCTCTCAAAACTCCTTGTACGGAACGGGAATGGTTATCTTGTACAAACTCTGAGGTAATTCCTGTTTTTTCGGTGAAATTTTTCTGATTAAAGCTTTCAAAGAAAAAGCCTCTCTCATCTCCAAATACTTTGGGTTCGATGATGAAAACATCTGGGATTTTTGTAGGAGTAATAGTCATTTTTAGGTGGAATTGTGATCAGCGAATAAATATTGTACCAAATTGTTGCTACTTGATCAAAACTGAATTGAAGGTTAGTTTTTTTCAAGAATAATATTGACTTCTCCCTTTAACGGGATAAATTCATTCCCATCAGGATTATAGACCCAAGCTTTAACCCTTGTGTTTCCCAAATCATTATACAATTGTACAGTAGGAATTGTAACTTCCCATCGCGCATAATTATAGAGGGGAGAACTCAATACTTGAGCAATATCTGGACTATTTAAACCAATATTAGCATTGGCAAAAAAGGTTTGTTGATTTCCCCTGCTGAGAAAGACGAGTTGGGGCTGATTTTGTTGCTGGGGAAAAATTGCCCATCCTTTTAATGTCAGGTCATCTTTTGGCTTTAACTTTAATGGTTGATCACCAAAAAGAGGAAAATCAATATAACCATAAAGTTGTTCTGATTCGGTTTTGAATGTGATATTATTTGCCCAATTTCTAAGATTAACGCCCTGAAGTTGTTTAACCCCATCTTGAATCCACCAAGTTGTTTTACTTAATCTTAATAAGCAACGTTCAGGATGGGTTTTAAAGAATTGAGAGTCTTCTAAATAGTTAATTAGTTCTAAGCAGGTTTCCCCCCGTTGTTTATTGATGACATCCGTTTGAGCTTGAGCGATCGCTATTTCTGATTTTACCGCTATTAAACAGACTAAAATTCCCCCAATAAAACTATAAATCAGTTTAGGGTAATAATTTTTTAAATAGAAATTACCTTCTGAAATAATTATAAACCAAAGTTGAATAACGGCAATAATTAATAGTAAAGAATGAGTTGTATATCGAGAGGTATAAATAGCATAATTCGCTCCATAATCATAACGACCTAATGTAATTACAATCGAGCATAGGATAGAAAATATTCCAATCGAAAACCAAGGAGAGCATAATTTTATTAAATATTTTTTGTTTTTTAGATTAATCAGACAGTAACTTCCTAAAACAATAAAATTTAAGATAATAATTATTCCGATCCAAATACTAAAATTTTGAGAATTTGTCACGGGCGCAGCAATTACATTAAAAAAGAATTGAATAAAAGTAAATAACTTTTCAAGGAGAGAGAGATTAATTATTTTCGGTTCTTGAGTGTATCCAATTGAATAAATTAAACTTGAACTTAAAAATAAAGTCATCCAAAAAATTAGGTATTTTCTTCTTTGATAACCTGATTCTGAAATCATGATAATTCCAGGTATTAAAGCCAACCAACTCATTAAACCTTGAGCAGATGAAAAACTCGCAATCAAACAAAGAATCGCAGCAAATAATAACTTTGTTTTAGGTTTAATTTTATTATTATTTAAAATAAAACAACTGAAAATTACGCAAAAATTTATGAAAAATATAGCAATTTGAAATCCCCAAAGCCAGTTTTCTGATTGAGCTAAGGAGAAAAATATTAAAGCTGTTAATAAATTAGTAAAATGAAAGAAATAATTTTGATTTTTTGAGGTATTAGCAGAAATTTTATATAACAATATAAAGGTTAATATTGCCAATCCTAAACTCAAAAAAAGCTCTAATTTAATATTCCAACTTGAAATAAATCCTAAAGCAATAAAAATTAATCGCGGAAATAGAATACGATGATTATTATGCAGTTCAAATAAGTCTTTAAATTGTAATGTTCCCGTGGCTATTTTTTCAAATAAAGCAGGTAAAACCCACTGATCATAAAAGGGAACATTCACCCCAAAATAAATAATAAATCCCGTTACTCCCAAAATAGGGATTAAATACATCAGCCATAAAATAACAGCAGGAAAAGTGACAAAAGAGGGGGATTTTTGAGCCATTAACTATCAATTCAATAACTATTAGAGACGCGCCCGAGCGCAGCGATGCCGTAGGCTATTGGCACGTCTCTACTGATTAAAACTACTTCAAGTTTGTAATACTGTTGATCCGACCGGTAAAGCGGTTTAAGAAGATATCTAACACCGAGCGTTTACCAACATTAATCTTAGTATTTACCGACATCCCTGATTGTAAACCAATCTTAATATTTTTATCCTCGTCTAAGACAAAGCTTTGTTTATCCAATTTCACTTTTCCTTTAAACGAAAAATACTGACGGCCTTTTTCGGGATCAGGTTTAATCGCGTCTTGACTCAGCCATTTTAACTGTCCAGAAACCATCCCAAATTGATCATTGGGAAAAGCATCAATTGTGACTTCCACCGGAATACAATCTGGATCAGTAATTCCAATTTCTGCTCGAGCTTCTGGAGAATCTGGACAAATACAATCCTTTTCTGCTTTACATTCAATCACTTCTCCAGCCACGGTTTTTCCATCATAGGGCTGTAGGAATTTACGTTTGACCCGTAGGGCATTTAAAACTAAAGCCAGATCCGTATTTTTAATAAAAATTGTGCCTTCTAATCCTTTATCATCGGCTAAAATTTGCATCAATTTTTCGGTTTGTTGCGCTTCATAATAAGCCTCATTACAGCGCTTCATTTTCGGATCGCCCGATTTTAACACTTGCTGATTCACATAATTGCAAATGTCATCCTTATTCATATCAACTTCCGAATTCTGTTTCTTTGAGGGTTTTAAATCATAAATTACCCCCGCCACTGGTGAACGTAAAACTTGAGTATCCCGTTGTTCTTCAACTTTTTCCAGTTGAGCATTAACATCGCCTAATCGTTTTTCGTTTTCCAGTTTATATCGACTGAGTTGAGAGTCAATACTAGCAATCTGTTTTTTGTTTTCTTCAATGCGAAGATACAGGTCTTTTGCCCAAGCATCTTTTGTATTTTGCAATTCTTGTTGAGTTCTCTCAATAGAGGCTAGAACTTTTTGTTTTTCATCTTCTAGGCGTTTAATTTCAGATTGCTGTTTTTCAACATCACCTTTACGGGCATTAATTTCACTTTGACGGGTGGTGATTTGATCCTGTTGTCGTAAAAATTCATTTTGGCTTCTCAAAACCTCCTGTTCCTGACGTTTTTTATTGAGGTCAGACATGGCGCCTTCATCAACTAAAGGGGCAATTTGACCCAAAATAGATTGGTTTAGATCTAAACCTTCTTGAGACTTATTAAGTTGATCCCTGGCTGAATTTAATTGTTCTTCGGAATAGCGAATTTGATTGGTTGCGTATTGCACTTGTTCTCTCGTTGCCCGAATCAAATTTGCTGTCTGTTCCAGTTGTTTGTTAAATTCAATAATTCGCCCTTCCACCGCAGACACACGCGATTGATATTCGGCTCGGTAATTAGTGACTAAACCTGACTGAGCAGAACTATAATTAATCGCTCGACCTTGATTATTATAAAGTTCATTAATCAAAGAACTTAAAACGTTATTTTCTTGGATTCGGGTATCTCGATCTTTAACCATTGTTTCCCATTCAGGCGGTAAAGTTCCTCGACCATTCCCCTGAATAATATTCTTATAGAATTCGTTTTCTTGATTAAGAGTCCCTTGCAAATTAGCTAAAGATTTAATATCCGCGCTGGGGTTTGTCTGACTAAAGGTTAAAAGCGGCTGGTTTTTCTGAACCCGATCGCCATTTTCAACGTGCAATCTAACCACGGCTCCGGTTATTGGGGCTTGAATTTCCCTAGCACCTTCTTTATATTCGAGTTCACCCGCGGCGGGAACTGTTTGTTCAACCTGAGAAAAATAAGCCCAAACAACGCCTGATGTGGTGATTAACATAATCAGCCAGAGAAACAGATGAGACCACATCGCTGGTTTCTCAAGAATAACCGGTTGATCAATAAGTGATACAGATTTCATAAATATTAATTGGTAAACAGCAAAATCAGTCATCAGTCATCAGTGCAAGAAATAAAATCAAGATTTTTACTAATGGAGAGCAATTGTAACTGCCTCTCAACTCTTAAACTGATAACTCTTAAACTGATAACTCTTAAACTGATAACTCTTAAACTGATAACTGATAACTGGTAACTGATAACTGTATTAGGGCGCTTCCTGTTGTTGATACAGGCAGTAATAACGTCCTTTCAGGGCAACTAACTCATCATGATTTCCCTGCTCAACCACAGATCCTTGATCCATCATAATAATTACATCCGCGTTTTTGACGGCACTCAGACGGTGAGTAATAAAAAAGACCGTGCGATCGTGAAAGACATCCATCAAGTGATTGATCACAGCCCGTTCCGATTGATAGTCTAGGGCACTGGTGGCTTCATCCAAAATTAACAGTTTAGGATTTTGTAATACCGTGCGGGCGATGGCCACCCGTTGTCGTTGTCCCCCGGATAAAGCCGATCCCCTTTCTCCGACCTGGGTATTGTAACCATTGGGAAGACCCATAATAAAATCGTGGGCCGCAGCAATTTTAGCCGCCCGAATAATTTCGTCGCTACTGGCTTCGGGGTTACTCAAGCCGATGTTATCCTGAACGGTTCCGTTAAATAGGAGGGTATCCTGCAATACCACCCCCAATTGACGGCGGACAGAATAGAGTTCCACTTTATTAATATCGTAGCCATCAATTAAAATTCGTCCCGATAGGGGAGCATATAGACGCTGCAATAACTTCATCAGGGTACTTTTACCCGATCCACTCAACCCCACAATCGCCACAAACGACCCGGAGGGAAAATCTAAATTGATGTTAGCCAGTTGCAGGGGCCCCGTGGGATTGAATCGGAAGGACACCTCCTCAAAGGTAACTGACCCTTCAATTTCAGGTAAGGGAATATTATTGCGATCGGCTTCATCGGCTTCAGGAAGGGTATCAATAATATCCCGCAACCGTTCCACCGAAATCGACACCTCTTGGATCTGTTGATAAACACTAATAAACCGTAATAACGAGCCCGTGACGTTTCCAGAGATAATCCGAAAGGCAATTAATCCCCCGATGGTCAACTGCTGTTCAATGACTAGATAGGCACCAACCCATAACAGGGCAATCCCCCCAATTTTATTCAGGAAGTCGCTCATGGTTCCCGCGGCCGTTTGGGTAAGAGTGGTTTGTAAACTCGCACTCATGAAACGGGCATACATTCCTTGCCACCGCCAACGGGCTGTTAATTCAATAGTTTGGGATTTAATGGTTTGAATTCCACTAATCACCTCCACAATATAGGCCATGGATGTCCCCCCCAAACCTGCCCGTTTGCGGATTAACCGCATAATCACCGGGGAGAAGACAAAAATAATTCCAGCAAATAGGGGTAAGGGAGCTAAAGCCACCAGGGTCAGAGTTGGACTTAGGGCAACCATCACGGCGATGTAGACCACCGAGAACACCGCATCCAAAACCACCGTTAAGGCTGTCCCCGTTAGGAAGTTACGGATATTTCCTAACTCGTTAAAACGACTCATCAAGTCCCCGACCTGGCGGCTATCAAAGTAACCCAAGGGTAGCCGCAACATATGGTCAATAATTTCTGCTGTGAGTTTGATATCAACGCGGTTGGAGCTATCCACAAACAGATAGGTTCGTAACGCCGTTAATAACCCTTCAAACAGCGCAAACCCTAACAGTAGAATCCCCAGGACGTTCAGAGCATCCAAGTTCTGTTGTGCGATCACCGCGTCGATGATCACCATACTGACTAAGGGGTTAACTAAACCGAACACTTGGATGAAAAACGAAGACAGCAACACCTCCACAAATGTTGCTCGATGCTCCATCAAGGCCGGGAGAAACCACCAGAAGCTAAATTGTTCTTTTTGGTCAACTCGGGGAGCTTGTAACAGGAGTACCTGTCCTTCCTCACCCCAAATTTCCGCAAACTGCCCTGGACGCATCCGGGCTAAACCCTTTTCCGGGGATGCCAGAATGATTTCCCGTTCGGTAATGCTATAGAGAATGGCAAAGCTATCTTTCCAGACCACCATGGCCGGGGCTTTGAGGCGACCAATGGCTTTGGATGGCACCTGGACTAACTGAGCATTGATTCCCAACATTTGGGTCACGGCCCCGCAAGCCTGCAAACTAATATTACCAACCGTTGCTAACTGATTATCTAAAACACGACGAACAACATCTTTTTTAAAGCTAATCCCGAAGAACTTAGCAATCATATTAAAGCAAGCTAGAGGCGCGTCAATCTTGCCTCTACCCCGAACTACGGGAAACTTCAGAGCCGATTTCGGGACATTAGTTTCTGGAGTGGGGGGGACTTCAGGAGCCGAAGTCACCGCCGATAGATCGATGGTGCGATTACCGTTGCCATTATTCGAGTCTTGAACACTCACCTCTCCATCGGCGGTTTCTACCGAGGTTTCCACTTCATAAACAGGCTCTCGCAACCCCACTAACCGAACGCCCTGGGGCCCTTCAATCTTATAAGATGAATTACTTTCTTCTAATAAAAACCGGCTACCTGGGGCAAAACCCCCCAAAGTCCCACTACTGACTAACCAAATCCGATTAGGATCAAGTAAGCTAGTCAATTCCTTGGTTTTCTTGTTACCCGCCGCCAAGTTCAGTACAACGGCATCCTGCCCTAGATCAACTGCTAAATTCTTGATATTGTTAACCGGAACGGCCTGGGCCTGTAGATGTTGGCTTAACAGGTCAAAAACTTCGCTCAACCCGGCTTGATCTCGGAAGGCTTCTCCAAAAGCCTGTTCTTTTACGACCCATTGCAAAAAATCCGCGGCCGCCAACGTAATACAAATCGTGTCGGTTGAAGCGATCGCGGTTTCACAGGGAACTCCTCGAATTAACCCCGCCCAACCGATGATTTCTCTGGCTCCGAGCAAGCCCAAACTAACATGGCGTTGCGCTCTGGGATCAAACCCCAGCAATCGAGCCTGTCCTTGATAAATAATCGTGATTTGAGTCGGCAATTTATCCCGCTCAAAGATCGGTTGTCCGGTACGATAGCCCAGGAGTTGGCATTTGGGCAACAGGTTCTGAAGTGCCTTCTCCGAGAGTCGATCAAAGGGAGTCGTTTCAGCTAAGAAGGTCTGAATTTGGGATTGAGAAACGGCGGATGTTGTCATGACACAGAAGACACTGAAGTGCGAACAGGTTGTAGGGAGCCAACTTGAGCCATTTGCTCTCGTAGCCAAGTTTCAAACATTTCTTCGATCATACGGCGACGCATCGATTCATCTAACTGGGCGGGAAGGAATTTTTCTAACCGAATAATCACGAACCATTCCGCTAAGGGGCGCGGTGCCCACAATTGACCGGGTTGACTCACCGATAACAGTTTACTAATCGCCGGGTGAGGTTGGGATACGGGAACCGGCCCCAAGACCCCCCCAGATCGAGATTCTGGCCCTTCGGAATGATCATGGGCTACCTCAGCAAAGGAATTTTCTCCCTCCAAAATTCTGAAATAGAGTTCTTGAGCCAAGCCAGGATTTTTCGTCCGAATTAAAGAATATACAACTTGATCTAAACCACCTTTGCGAGTCAAAAAATAATTCTCGACTCGACCACCCCAAGTTTCTTGTTTAAATTTTTCAACTTTTACCGGGCGTTCTGCCATTTCCACAAGTTGTTCTGGGGTCATATCATAGGCCGCTAACCAAGCCGATTTTGCTTCCGGGGACGTGAGTTGGTGTTGACTTTCAAATCGTTCGATGGCCGCCGCCTGTTCTGCTTCTGTACAAGTGATCTTAGCGATCGCTTGCTCCAAAATCACTTCTCGCAGAAATAATGGCATTAACTGATAACGCTTGAGCAGAGATGGCAAGTCCTCTGCTGTGATAATAGTGTCTCCGACTTTGAACAATCCTGTCATTGAACTCTCCAACCCACTTTCACTACCCCTTTCAAATTTACCCTTGCTAGTCCTAAATTGACTACTGTATCCAATCTACATTGTCCAAATAATAGCAGACCGTCTACTCCTTACCTTAAATTGATGATCTTTAAATTACCTCAACTTTCGGTAAACTGCTCAAAAAAATTGCTTTTGCCTAATATGACGCGGATCAATGGTTTCAAGTTCCGGTGTTCGGCTGATCGAACCCTAGTATTGTTATCGTTGATTCAGACTGGCTATCGGTTCAGAACATTATCCTTTGAGTTCAATGCTAAAAAATCAATCATTTTTTTCCTGTAATCATAAATCCTCTGGAGATTAATTTCGGCGAAACCCTCAAAATTCAACTGAGAATATTTAAGATAACACTGGGCGACATAGATCCACAAATCACAAAAAGATGAATCCGTATTTAAGTTTTGAATAATATAAGCCAATAAATTCTCCTGAAAATTAATATATTTTAATCTGTCTTCTGAACACCGAAAACATTGAACTGGAGCAAACAGCCAACTGATAAATTCAGGGAAAAAATATTTAGGAATGATCGCATTTTCGTATATAAAATCAATATCATAAGCTCTTTGATATAACATCAATCCCATCAACCCAGGAATTAAATCACAGGAATACAGACCTTGAGAAAGTTTTTTTCTGATTGATTCAACCCATGATTGTTCAGTCTCACCGACTCCTTGATCAATAATATTACTATTCAATAAATGTTGATAAATTGGACGAATTTCGCTAGAATATCGAGTTTCTAAATCCCCAGGAGTTAAACTTAACCAATATTTAACTAGGGTTTGACGAACTAATTTCAGACACTCTATGACTCTCTCCGTAGGGTTTTCTTGGTATTGATTCAGTAAATTAGTGATTAAATTGAGATAAAATTGCGAGTTAAATAAAGTTTTTTGTAAAACCATCTGTTTAAAAGATTGATTCAAAAAACTATAGCGAGAATCTAGCAAGAGTTTTAAATAAAGTCTTTCATAATCTTTATAATTTTCTTTTTGAACAATATTAACTTGAGTTTGTTGTTTTTTATGAATTAGGAGAGCAGATAATATTTTATCTACAAAAGCAATTTTATAACGTCCCATAATCCTAAACCACATATCAACATCCAAAAGTTGCTGAAGTGTAGAATCAAATTCTCCTAATTCTTCAAAAACTTGTTTAGAAATTAATACCGTTGTCGGTTCTCCAATTTTATTTAATCCTCCGATTAGACAATTAGGATTGGACAATAGATCTTGACCTGATTGTATTGGTTTTAAATCAGACCATTTTTGATGTAAATTAATCGCCCCATTATAAGCAGATTTACAGGTTAAATCAGATTTTGAATCAGGGTCAATCAAAACTTGACGGGGTGAGAAAACCAATCCTATTTCTGGATCTTGTTCTGCTAAATTGACCATTTCTTCAATACAATTAGGTTCTAACCAATCATCTTGAAAAATAAATTTGATATACTTACCTTGAGCTTGTTGAATACAAAAATTTAGATTTTTGACTAATCCATAGTTAGAATGAGTTATAATCCGATAAGGAATAGAACAATTATCTTTAAAAGATTCGGCAATTTTTACAGTTTCATCTGTTGACCCATCATCAGAAATAATAATTTCTAGGTTAGAATAGGTTTGATCTAAAGCACTTTGAATCGCTTTAGATAAAAATTGTTCTCCATTATAAGTCGGAATTAATATACTAACTAGCGGTTGAGATTCAGTTTCACTATGTATATCTAGTTTTTGTTGTAAAATTAGATTCTGATTTTGTACTGCTTCTAGTTGCTTTTTGGTTTGATCAATATCTTGCTGTAATTTCCTATAACTGATAATTTTAAAAATATCATGAGTTCCAGTAAGATGAATTAGATCAGTATATTTAAAGGAATACTGTTTTTCAATATATTCAGCCGATTCAGGATTATTCATCAACCGATATAAGGTAAAAATCCCAAAATATTGATGACTGGGACGGTGAATTTTTAAAGCCAATTTTGCAATTAAAAAATTAAGATCATCAAGGGTAATCGGGGTATTAATCCGTTGCTGTTGAGGAAAAATATTATAAAAATTTTGGCTAACCTCTGGACAGAGATAATGCTCAAGCACTTGAGGGATTCCCCAAGTATGTCGAATCATATTTTCAGCCGTTACACCACTAATATTGCGATCATGAAATCGAAATAAAAGCAAAGGTTCGGGTAGAATATAAATTTCTGATTTCAGACATAAACGTATCCAAAAATCTAAATCATGAATTTGATGTAATCGCGGATCATATAGTCCTACCTGATCATAGCATTTTTTCTTAATTAAAACGCTGGTATTACATAAGGAATTATCAGAGTAAAAAAAAGAATTTAACCACTGAAAACGATTTTTATTTTCTTGAGCAAATAACTGTTGAAAGGAGGATTCTTTACCCTGGTGAAAATCACCATTTTTATCAATAATAATAGCATGGGTAAAAACCGCATCAAATCCGGGGTTTTTATCTAAAAAACTAACTTGCTTTTCAAGTTTATCTGGTAAAAAAATATTGTCAGAATCTAAAATAGCAATTAGTTCTCCCCTCGCCTGACGAATACAATGGTTAGCTGCTGTACTCACTCCTTGATTCTGATCAAAAGAAAAATAGCGAATTCTAGGATCTTTTTTTTCTCGAATAATTTGCAATGTTTGATCCGTAGAACCATCATTAGTGATCACAATTTCAAAATCTTGATAGGTTTGGTTTAAAACACTATCAATTGCTTCAGAAATGTAGGAATCTTGGTTATAAGTTGGAATAATAACGGTGACTCTAGCCATAAAATTTAGGGTGAAAATATGATCAAAAGTTTTTAATTCTAAAATTAACTTGCCAGTGTGACCTAAAACCTGTTATTTATAAAATAGCTCTAGTTTTACTAAAGGTTATGAATAGAGATACTATAGATCAGGTCAATGATCATAATTTGAACCGGAAACCCTCAGAGTTATTGGACTTTTTACCCGCTAATGCTCAAGTCCTGATCGACGTAGGTTGTCGAAATGGAAGTACAGGTTATCATTATAAACGAATTAATCCCCAAAGTTTTTATTGGGGAATTTTAATTGATTCTGAGTTAAGTTCAGAAATAACTCAAGGTCTAGATCAGATTACTCTGAGTTCGATTGATCAATTAGAAACAATCCGGTTAGAACTAGAAGAACAAACCGTAGATTGTTTAATTTATGATGGGATTTTACCCCAAATCAGAAACCCCCTCAAGGTTTTACAATATCACACTCGATGGTTAAAAGATCAAGGTCAGGTTTTAGCTTATATTCCTAATAGTCAGTATTGGCGGAATATTATTGATTTGTTACAGGGAAAATCAGAGATTTCAATTGAAGAAAATATAGATTATAGCGGATTAACTTTAGAAGCTATTCAAAAAATATTCTGGGAAGCTGGATTATATATTTATGAAATTCAAACTCGGGGAAAAAAAGATGATCAGTTTCAAAATTTTCTGCAATTAGTGGAACCGCTTAGGAATACTTTGGGTTTAGATCCCAATCGTTTTGCGACTCAAACCGCGGCTGAATTTTATATTGTGCGGGCGATTAAATCATTACAACCTCCCCGTCGTTTGTTGATTCAAACAGCGATTATGGCTCCTACAGGATGCGATCGCCTGCGGGTATTGGAACCCGATCAATTGAGTGTTACCATACCTGGAACCCGCACCATTTCCGCCTCTAAATCAATTCCCAATGGTTCAATTTTACCCGAAGAAGAAAAAGTTTTTATTTGGCAACGGACGATTTTATCCTATGATCATCACTTAGAAATATTAAGAAATTTGTTACAACAGGATTATTTAATTATTGCTGAAATTGACGATAATCCGTTACGAAGGAAGGAGTATGCAGATAATCGTTATCTCAGCTATCGTGGTTGTCATGGTGTACAGACTTCAACCGCGCCTTTAGGGGAATTTTTACAACAATTTAATCCCCATATTGCTATCTTTAAAAATCATTTATTGACTTTACCTCCCCCGCGAAATTATTCTGATTCAAAAGTTACTTTATTTTTTGGAGCATTAAATCGAGAACAGGATTGGCAACCTATTATGGAAACCTTAAACCGGGTTTTAATTCGTCATCAAAATTTAGTTAAGGTTAAGGTAATTCATGATCGACGTTTTTTTGATCATTTGGCAATATCTGATAAAGAATTTGAACCCTTTTGCAGTTATAATAAATATCATCAAATTCTGCAAACCTGTGATATTGGTTTGTTACCCTTAACCCCCACACCTGTTAATCTGATGAAATCGGATTTAAAGTTTTTAGAATGTGCGGGTCATGGGGTTGCGGTTTTAGCTAGTCCAACGGTCTATGAACAATCGGTGATTCATGAAAAAACAGGTTTAATTTATCGCAGTATTCAACAGTTTGAAATGTATTTGAATGAATTAATTATTAATACCTCCCTTCGGCAAAAAATCGCCAATAATGCCTATCTTTGGGTACGAGATCATCGTTTACTATGTCAACATTATCAACAGCGACGAGAATGGTATTTAAAAATGCGAGATAATTTACCCAGTTTAAATCAAGAATTGCGTCAACGAGTTCCAGAATTATGAGCAAGGATTGCACAAATTAGATGGCGGCTGCCTTTAATTTCTTCTAATTTGTGCTATGGGATATTAAACAATTAATGTTAAAAGGTTCAGTTATAAATTATGCAGATTTTATTTACAATTCCTCACTTTTTTAACCCGGATGGAGATGGAAAACACGCATCTTTAAGTAAAGATCCACGCCCTCGAATTACGGGGTTAGTATTTGCTTTAACTGCTTTGCGGGAACTTTATAGTCAGTCTCAGTGCATGATTGATATTGCTCAATGTCAGACTATTCCTGTGAATCAGGAACAAAATTATCAAGTTGATATTGTTATTTGTACAACTCAAGATTATCATTTACTGGCCCAAATTCCCTTACCTTCCTGGTTTTGTAAACATTATCCTACCCAGGTAGAACCGATGTTACTGGGATTTCAATGTCATCAAGTTTTGCGTGAATATTTGGGTCAATATGATTATTATTGTTATTTAGAAGATGATTTAATTTTGCGTGATCCCTGGTTATTTACTAAGTTAAATTGGTTTAATCGTCATGCTGGAAATAGTTGTCTATTACAGCCCAACCGTTATGAAGTTTCTCCCCATAGCCAAGCAATTAAAGCCTATATTGATGGAGACATTTTACCCCATGTCACGGCTAATTATCAAAATATTCAAGATCAGCCACAATTTATTGGGAAAGTGATGGAACAGGCGGTTTCATTTAAACGCCCTTTGAATCCCCATTCCGGTTGTTTCTTTTTGAATGCTGAACAGATGGAATATTGGGCAAAGCAACCTTATTTTTTAGATCGAGATTGTGGTTTTATTGGGCCATTAGAAAGTGCCGCAACTTTAGGAATTATGAAAACATTTAAAGTTTATAAACCTACGGCTTCCCATGCTAATTTCTTGGAAATTCAGCATTTTGGTTCTGGTTTTATTAATTTAATTGGGCGACAAGTTAAGTATGGCGGGGAATAGGTAATAGGTAATAGGTAATAGGTAATAGGTAATAGGGAAAAAAAAACCGAGAAACAATTTCTCGGTCTTTTTTATATTTGAATCTATTGAAATCCCGAAAGTTGAGTAGAGACGTTGCACGCAACGTCTCTACTGGTGTTAACCCAAACTAGAGAACGATCACAATATCAGTTCGGGTTATGGTCGGAATTGTGTTGTTCGGTTGTGCCATGAATGCAACGATATCGGCTGGGTTAGAGCCACCACCATCGGAGTCATACCATAGGACTCCACTGGCTTTCTCGTACACTAACACAGGGCCAACACTGGTTGGGGCTTGAGTATTTGCACCACCGCCATCGTAACTGCCTTTATCGAGAACAATAAATTGCTCAAAGGAAATTTCAGTGGTCGGGACACCTGGGCGCAATTCAAAGGCAAAGCCTCCAGGCCCACGGGAGAAGAATAGTTTATCTTCACCAGATTTAAAGTCAGTAATGATGTCAGCAATAGTACCGCTAAGATCGGATTTGAACTGATACAGGAAGGCATCAGAACCTTCACCGCCGACTAATGTATCTCGTTGAGTACCACCTTGCAGGGTATCGTTACCCGCTTCACCGAACAGGACATCACTGCCCGAACCGCCAAACAGGTAGTCATTACCACCACCAGCAATTAGGGTGTCATCTCCGAAACCAACATCCAATTGCGCAGATGCGGCAACGCTACCCCCCTGCAGGAAGTCAGCCCCACTACCAGTAACGATGCTGTCGTTGCCATCACTACCGGAAATGGTGTTGTTGCCGAGGGTGTCAAACAAGACAAAGCTGACTCCGGTGCCTCCCTTGGCTAAACCACTCACGAAGGAGATATTATCATTACCTTCGACGGAACCTTCACCTAAGAGGCTATCGTTGGTTGTGGTAAAGATAATAGTGTCATCACCGAGACCACCATTATAAATATTAGCCACTGACCCTAAGGCACCGTAGATATAGTCGCTACCCGAACCACCGGATAAGGTAACAGCAGGTACTTTAGTAGCTCCTGGGATATCTAATGTCCAATTTCCGCCATAGAGGGTATCGTTACCATCGCCACCGTCTAATAGGGAGAATTTTCCACTCAGGCTGTCATTTCCGGCATCACCATAGAGGAAATCTGTACTAAAGCCGGCTAGTAAGGTATCATTGCCACCACCACCGTACAGGGTGCTTTCACCGGCAAAGCCCGGTTGACTGGTGCTACCCTGAATGGTCAAAATATTAGGATTGGCTGTGATAATCAAGTCATTGCCTTCACCCCCATACAGGACGTCTTGAAGCGCAAAGCTTCGGATTGTATCGTTACCATCTCCACCCTCAAAGTAGTTCTGGCCTTCTCCAAAGCGACCTACACCACCGTAGAGAGAATCGTCACCAGCCCCACCCAGTAGGGTCGTTTGGCTTACACCAACAATGGCCAAATTCGTTGAGAATTGTTGGGTTGAGAGAGGGTTTTGGATTCTTACGGTGTCATTCCCACTGCCACCATCAAGTAAGTTAAGACTGCCTACACCAACGATGGAGTCGTTATCGTCACCACCGAGGAGGCTATCTCCAGTGTTAATCCCAACAATACTATCTGCGCCAATATCTCCAGAAACATAGTTGTTTCCTTGGTTCAGGCCACCGATAGCCCCACTCACCGCAACCCCTGTGAGGTTACTTTGACCATTGGTACCCACAAATCCTAGGAGGTCTGCTCCTGAACCCCCATACAGGAAATCTCCACCTTGAATACCGCCCAGTAGGGTATCTTCATCTTTATTACCAAAGAGGTAGTTACTGGCAGCCTGACCTATGAGAAAATCTCGGTCTACCCCCCCATAAAGGCTGGCGGTTAAATCTGCCGATAGGGTGTCCCGGCCTGGGCCACCGAGCAGAAGGGTACGAAGTTGTTGAGACCGGATGGAATCATTCCCCTCATTCCCGAAAATTGTGTCGCCAGGGCCTCTGGATGTGAGGATATCATTATCTGTACCGCCTTGTACCTGACTTCCACCGAGGGTAGAAGAAAGGATTGTGTCATTTCCTGCTTCACCCAGAATAGTATCGGGTCTGGGGGCAAAGCCCACATCCTGATCGTAAAATTGTGGCCCCGCGCCTAAAGCTGTTACCATTTGATTTCACTCCTCTGCAATAATGTCATTAGCTCTGTTGGGATGACAGACACTGCCTAAAACACCATAACTTGTTCGGCAGTAGTTTAACCTGTTTGTCTCCAGCAAGTCTAGTCCTTTGTGATCCTTCTTGTCTAGTTGATAGATATGGCAGTTTCGATGGCTGGATTTTATTATCAATTATGTATTGAAAATTTTCATCCTCAACTGGTCTTGAAGCCATCACTCTTAACTCATAAAAGGCACTTTATCTTAACTTGCTTACCTCCGTCAGACGGGTTTATAGACAACAATGTTCCTCATTGACCATTTATTATCTTCTAATCAAAATATCTTCCCGGTGGACGAACGGAACTCAGATCAAGTTCCCACTCTACCCCAAAACCATTGCCGACTCAACCCGGCCAACGGTGGCCGGGAGGGAACGATTGGCGACTTGGGTAATCAGTTGCAGATGTTTTGATAGAAGTTTGCTCAGATCATAACGTTCTAAAGCCGTTTCACGAGCTTTAACTCGCAACTGAGCCATCCGATCAGGATGATCCAAGACTTGATCAACTCGATCCGCAATCTGTTTGGGAGAGAAAAAGTCCACCAGTAAGCCGTTTACCCCATCTTGAATCACTTCCCGCACGGGAGCGGTATCTGAACCCAGGACTAAACAACCGGTTGACATGGATTCAATCATTGACCAGGATAGAACAAAAGGCCGCGTTAAATAAATATGAACATCTGAAGCCTGGATCACTTGCAGATATTGGCCATAAGCTAGAGGCCCAACGAAATGAATTCGGGAAAGATCCAAGGGGATTTTCTTGAGCATATAGTCTTTATAGCTCATGCCGTTGGGTAAAGGTTTACCATAACAAACTCGTTCCGATCCCACAACTACAACATGGCATTTGGGTCTACGTTCCTGAATATAGGCCACGGCTTCGATAAATTCGGGAAATCCCCGATAGGGTTCCATTCCCCGTCCCACATAGGTTACCAGTTCTTCTACACCGGATAAATCCAAATTTGGTAAAACTAATTTAGCACCGGGATTCGGTTTAAAATAGCTAGTATCCACTCCATCATGAAGCACAGAAATTTTTTCGCGCAGTTCCGGGGGAAATTGGGATTGTTGCCAATGGGTGGGTGAAAGTCCCCAATCACAGGAATATAAATCAATTAAAATTGGGGTATTTTTAACCCGAATTCGGGCTTTATCATCAATGCTCAGGGGGTCAGACGGATCGAAGTCCGCATCTGAACCTTCTGCATGATAGAACCACTCGAAATAACATAATAATGGGGTATTTGGAAAGGCTTCTTTGACAAATAAAGTTGGCCCCCAACCGGAATGACCGCAAATTATATCGGGGACAAATCCTTTGGCTTTGAGTTGTTCAGCCATTCTAAATACTGCTTGTCCTTGTAATACTGCACTTTCTAAAACCCGGACATATTGATGGGTGTCTGCACTGGGTTCTCGACTAGGATTAAATACAGCTTTTTCAACTCCGGGAATACTCCATTCAGGACGTTCGTTTTTTGTCCCAAATACAATTTGATTATTGGGATCTGCACCTAATGTTGTAATAATATGGCGATATTGGGCGGGAAAGTTAGGGTGTAAAAATAATGCTTTCATGGGAATAGGGAACAGGGAATAGGGAATAGGTAATGGGTAATGGGTAATTGGTAATGGGTAATTGGTAATGGGTAATTGGTAATTTTAACTCTTAAACTGATCACTGATCACTGATCACTGATAACTTCGGGTGCTTGACAAACCCAAACGCAATCTCTGGGTACAGACTCATTATCTTTTCGGATAATTTCATAGTTAAGATGGGTTAAAAATTTCTCCATAATGGTATCAGTCATTAAGGAAAAAGCGGTTCCATGTCGGTTTCCCAATAGGTTTTTATCCCAATCCTGTAAGAATTTTTCCCAGCCTAATTCACTTAATAGATTGGTATGGTGAAAAATACAGAGGCGATCGCCTTTTAATAAAGCGGGGATTCGAGTTAAATAGTTAAAAATATCTCGTGGTTCTATGTGTACCAGGGTGTCATAACAAAAACAAACATCTAGGGAGTTAGGCGCAATTCCATCTAAGGTTAAACCATCTAATTTAACATATCTAACCCGTTCATCTCCTAAGCGGTTTTGGGTCGCCTTTAAGAGTTCTTTGGAAATATCAGCACAGACCAGACGATCGCAATATTTCAGGAGCAAAGCTGCCGTTTTTCCTCCCCCCACACCAATTTCTAAAACCTGATGGTGTTTCTGAATATAAGGGGCAATAAATTGGTTTTCAATTAGGGCTTCATATTCCGCTAAGGAAGTCGCTGCACCCGCAGCAAATCCAATCCATTCATCTCCTCTATAAACTTCTTCAGATCTGACACTTTGCCAATTTTTAGCATAGTCATCCCAGGCGGATTCATAATCAACTTTTTTCATGATTTTAACTGAGTTTAAGATGGGTTGAGAACTTGTATTTTCAGATGAATCTAGTAATTTAGGCGTTGAATTAGAGAAACTATTGGGGATTTCCCAACTCCAATCTTGACCTAAAAAATCTGTTAATTTTTGGTTAAACGGCTGAAAATAATCTTGTAACTGCTTACGAATAATTGGGTCAATATTGGGATAACTATTAACATTGTATTTATCATAACTCAATAATTGATAATTTGGTATCCCTAAAAAATCAAAAACTTGATTTACCACTTTTTCGGAATCTGAATATAAATTTTCACTCCTCAGAATCAAAAATTGTTCCCTGGGAAAAAAATTCATCCATCTTTGTAGTTGATCAATATATATTCCCCTGGAAAGGTAGGAATAATGTTGATGGTTAAAACTAAAATAAGTCGGATCTGAACCCATTTTTTCGGCTTCTCCTTGTAGCCGTTGAGTTTCTTGGGCGATCGCATCTTCCAAAGAGAGAGATTCATACCCCAGTTTCACTTCCCAATAATAATGGGAAATCGCCCGATCTACCGGATTTCTCAATAATACAATAAACCGAGTTTTAGGAAAAAATTCATAAATTCGCTGGGGTACTAAGGGATGAAAGAAATAATAGGGAGAACCTTCCCCGCTAATCAATTGCTTTCCATCAGCTTCCGGGGAAAACTGGGATTCATACCATTCTAAACCCTGCTGATAATTTAGCGTAAAAAAATGGATTTCCTTTTGGGTTGCCGCTACAATTTGAGGGTGTTGGCATAGATATTGATAGAGGGAATTGGTTCCCCCCTTTTGTACCCCAAGAATGATAAACTGGGGTGCAGTGATCGGTTTTGAATCAATTGTCCTTGCTTGTTGAATCAACGGTGATATGCCTCCAGATTGAGAGTTAAATCATCAACGGGAATAATTCCCATTCGTTCAATTTTCCGCCTGTCCAAATCAAGATAACTTCGCACCGCAGGAACTGAACAAAATTGAATAAATTTTCAACTCAATTTAGGATTATACTCTAAAGGGTTAACTGTTTCGGTTATGAATTGACTGAAAATTAAATGTAAATTAAGAATGAACTGCTGAGGACATTAAATTATGACACTCACGGCTGATGCTGAAACACTTTCTCCAATTTATACGTTTCGTCGTTTTTTTGCCAACCGATATTTACAGGGAAATGGCATTGAAGTTGGAGCATTAAATCATCCTCTGGAGGTTCCTTTATCCGCTCATGTTCAATATGTGGATCGGATGAGTGTTCCTGATTTAAGAAAACATTATCCTGAGTTAGCTGATGTTAATTTAGTTCCTGTCGATATTATTGATAATGGTGAATTCCTAAAAACAGTTGAGAATGAAACCCAGGATTTTGTGATTGCAAATCATTTTATTGAACATTGCCAAAACCCGATCCTGACGATTGAAAATTTATTACGGGTGATTAAGAAAGACGGGATTTTATATTTAGCTGTTCCCGAAAAACGAACTTGTTTTGATTGCGATCGCCCAGTCACTTCTATTGAACATTTATTAAAAGATTACCAACAGGGCGCGGAATGGTCTCGACAAAATCATTATGAAGAATGGATTGAATTAGTAGAAAAAGAAACAGATGAAACCAAAGCAGAATGGATGGTTAAAGAATTGATGAGGCGAGATTTTAGTATCCATTTTCATGTTTGGACAACTGCCGATTTTGTGGATTTTCTGCTCACCTTAAAACACCAACTTGGGTTTCCTTTTACTTTGGAAAAGATTTTTGATAATTGGAATGAACTGATCACTATCATCAGAAAAGTATAGTAGGGAACAGGGAACAGGTAACACCGAAAGAGTTGTAGCTGGAATTTATTCGTAAAAGCTTAACTCTTTCACTGATAACTGATGACTGATGACTGATAACTGATTTAAAAGCGTTTAGGACGCAATACACACAAACAGAAATCCGATTCTAAACCCCCAGGAATTTCCATTAATATTTGTTCAAATTCCAACAAAAGTTTAATTAGTGTTTCGCCTTTGGGATCACCGGGTAAAAACTGATTATGATCTAATAAAGGATACAGAGGATGAAGAATTGCGCCCCCAAACGGATTGAATAGTTCAATATCAAAATAATACTCAATAAAGGGTAAAATCAGTTGAGAACGAACCGCTTCTGATGGGTCAGTGGCAAAGACTTGATGAATACTGGGATTAATAAATTTATTTTCCATAATCCCAGAACGAATTAATTTATGGAAACATTGGTATAGGCGGTTAATTAGTTCCACCTGGCGTTTATTGTAGATGCAATAATTAGCCCCAACATATTCATTAATAATGAAATAGCCCTGGGGATGTAACGCCTTATGAACCATTTCTAAAAATCGTTCTAGTTCCCGAACGTGATGCAGAGAACCGGAACAAAATGCTACATCATATTTAACCTCTGGATTCAGGTTAAAGGTATTAAAATCTTCCTGATAAAAATTAACCTTAACTCCAGCTTTTTCAGCGTCTTTTCGCGCAATTTCTAAGGAAGATTCCGAAAAGTCAAAGGCATCAATGTGTTGAGCAAATCCCAATTCCGCCATCAAAATTTCATGATTCCCAATCCCACATCCCAAGGAAATCAGATGATTAAAGTTTTGACCCACAAAATAATCTTCAATTAACCACCGTAACCAATATTTTTGGGTTTGACCTCCAGACATTCGTTGATGGATAGTATCCGCAATAATCGGATTAGAAACCCATTGACTGGCGGCGGCATTAGGATTTGTTTCCCAATAATTTTTCGCTTGAGGTTCGGCAATTTCAGGTTCAGGATGATTGACTTCGACGGCGGAAATCTTGACCGGAGCAGGGGGGTTAATCTGAATCTCTAAGGATTCAACGGATTGGGAAGAAAAGAAGGAATTAGAAGCCGGATAGGGATTAATAAAATAGGCTTCTTGGAAGATTTCTAAATAACTTTGAGTCATTTCCTCAAAGGTATTCAGAGACTCCAAAACATACTGGGAATTTTGAGCAAATTCCTGTCTTAAATCGGGGTTTTCTAATAGCGAGTTAAGACATTTTGCTAATTCTTCCGGTTGGTGAGGAGTGTAAAATAAACCATTAATTTCAGGACGCACCTGTTCAGGAATTCCAAATACGGGGGTTGTGATAATTGGTAGGTTATATCCCATGGCTTCCATAATCACTCTAGGATAACTTTCAATCCGAGAAGTACAGACGAAAATATCCGCAGCCAGGAAATATTGGGCGGTTTCTGGAGTTTCGGGAACTAGGGTTAATCGCTGTTTTAAAGCATCGGGAAGTTGGGTTTTTAATCGAGCTAATTCGGTGCTATAAATACTGGGGCGATCGCCAACAATAAAACAACGAATTTTGTGATGATATTCCGTTGATAATAGGGGTAACGCTTCGAGCAAATCCTTTTGTCCTTTGCGTTCACAAACCGTTCCTAGTAACAGAATCACAATTTCATCTTCTGCTATTGATAACGCGGTTCTGGCTGCAATTCGAGTTAGCTGTTCCGATGTTTTCAGTAACCTTTGAATATCTAAACCATTATGAATCACCGTAAAGTTATGATGACTATTTAAAGAGTGATAAAGATGGCGGGTTGCATCGGCAACAAATATCACCCGATAGGGGAATTGAAAACACTCTAAGGCTCGGGCTGAAATTTCCGAACCCAATCCATTAAAATAGGTTTGCCAAGCCTGACTTTCATGGATATTCCACACACAAGGAATTGATTTTTGTTTAGCACAATCGACTATAAAAAATGTTTCTAAAGTATTAGCATAAACTAGATCAAATTGTTCTATTTGAAGTTCATTTGCCAAACTTTCAATAGCAGTATTATAGGCTTCCTGTTGATAAATATTAGCCAGAGGATGTTCTCGAACAATAACTCTAATTCCCTGCTGTTCATAGGCATAGCGTAACGGCCCATCATCAACACAGAAAATTGTCGGTTCTAGTTTTCCTTCTGAGACTAACTTAACCACAATTTCAAATTGATGCAACGGTGCGCCCGTATATTCCAGGGCATTACTGCACATTAAAACTTTAGGAATGGGGGCAAAATTAGCAGTCAATTTTAATTGATAGCGTCGAGGTTGAATTTGAAACCATTCATTATCTAAGGATAAATTAGGGTTATAAAAAGGATCAATTTTATCGGCATATTGGCGACGGAATTTTGCCACTTCTTTCGGGTCATCTTTATAACCGCGACTGGTTCCTTCTCGGTGAATTAATTCCGCTTCCGGGCAATAAACCGATTGATAACCCTGTTCAAATAATCTATATCCATAATCCACATCATTGTAAGCAACGGCAAAATCAACTTGATTAAATCCTCCTAAATCTAAGAACAATTGACGAGGAGTTAATAAACAAGCCGCCGTCACCGCCGAATAATTTCTGACGACTTTAGAATAGGCTAAATAACCGAAATCTTGACGGTGGGTTAACTTAAAAGCATGACCCGCCAAACCATGATGGAGCCCATGCAATATTCCAGCGTGTTGAATCCGGTCATCGGGATAAATTAACCGCGCCCCGACTGCCCCTACGCCTCGGATGCGAGCATAACCCATCATCTGAGTTAACCAATGGGAATTAATCACTTCCGTGTCATTATTCAGGAATAATACATAATCCGTATTTACCTGTTCCACCGCCCGATTATTAATCGCAGCAAAGTTGAATTTTCCTTGATTAGCTATTTTTAAAACTGATATTTTTTCGGTGTCGCTGATTTTCTTGAAATACTCTAGGGTTTTCGGGTCATCGCTTTCGTTATCAATAATCACAACCCGATAATTTTGATAGGTTGTTTTTTTAATTGATTCGACACAAGCCTGGAGTAATTTAAGTTGATTTTTAGTCGGAATAATAATCGTTACGGACGGCCCTTGGTCGGGAAATTGATGATAAAAAATTCCTAGATTCAGTTCACTGGCCCAATTCGGTTGATAAACTTTTCCTGAACTTTGAAGACGGGTTAAGGCTTCTTGAATTGCGTGTTTTCCGGCATCAAAACTGGCGGGTTTTGCCGCTCCAGAAACGGCCGTTGAGCCGGGGGCGGTGCGCCAATGATAGAGAACTAAAGGAAGATGACCAATCTGGCGAGAAATTTCCGTTGCTCGCAGGGCAAAATCATAATCCTGTGACCCTTCAAATCCAATTCTAAATCCGTCTAATTTCTCAAAAATCCCTCGTCTAACTACTAATAAATGCCCCATATACATATAGGAAAGCAAGAGTTGGGGCGACCAATCGGGCTTAAATTGGGGGGCAAATCTTTTGCCATCGGGATCAATTTTATCGTCGTCGGAATAGAGAAAATCGGTTTCAGGATATTGGATTAAATATAATGCCATTTCCCCTAAAGCATCGGGGGTTAATTCGTCATCGTTATCTAAAAAGGCAATAAATTCCCCTGTAGCTTGACTGGCTGCACTATTAGTAGCCACGCTAATATTACCATTTTCGGTGCGTAAATAGACTTTAATTCGAGCATCTTTTGCTGCATATTCAGTTAATAATTCTATGACTTGGGTATTGGTACTACAATCATCGGCAATACATAATTCCCAATTAGTATAAACTTGGTTAATTACACTTTGAATCGCTTTTTCCAAGAATTCAATCGGGGGGTTATAAACGGGCATAACCACGGAAATTTTAGGCAATATTTCTGGCGAATAAACTGTTAATCGAGTTTTTAAAGACTCTAAACTGCGTTCTGTCCATTGATTAGCAACTAACCAAGCCTGATAGGGTTCAATTGGTTGCAGTAATTCAAAGCCTTGCGGGGGTAAAAAATCACCTTGAGGAACAGTTGTTTGCCGATACATTAGGCTCATTTGCCGCAGAATTGCTGGGATTTCCCAAGGCATCGGTAAAAGACGCCCTAAACGTTGTTTTCGTTCTCCTATTCGTTTTTGAATGGCTGCGGTATAACGAGAAACTTGTTTGACTTTTGCGGTGCTTTTTTCTAATAGTCCGTAGCGGGAAACTTGTAAGGTTTGGGGACAGTTATAAATCAGAATTTCCCCATTTTCTAAATGCGCTTCTAAACTAATTTCCCAAGTTCCTGGGGGTAAATCAATTAAGGCTTCAAACCCACTTTCGGCACTTCCTATCCAATTAGGAAAAACCTGCCCCACATCGACGCGACGTAACCCATAGGCACAAATCACCCATTGATTTCCATGGATTAATTTTAATTGTGTAATTCGCTGATTCGGATGGCAACACCAACCTGCAAATAGGATTTGTCCCTGTCGTTGTTCCCACTGTGACGGCACATCAAAGGAGGCTCTCAAGCTAGAAGCCGTTAGGGGATAACGGGCAAATACCGTCCATTTTCCATTACTATCTTGGGCTTCTAATTCTACTAAGGAATTGCCTTGAGGAACGCGAATTTGCAAATAAAATCCTGATGATTTTGCCTGAGAATAAACTGAATGAATATCCGCCACATCTTGACGTTCAATTCCATATTCTCCGGCAAAAATATCCTTGCCTATTCTAGCTCTCACCGCTTTTAGTTGTTGATTTCCAGTATAAAAACACCAACCGGAAATATTCAAAAATTTCTCCGTAAATCCAATTAATTCCCAATTCAGGGGAAAATCCAGCGAGTAAATAAATCGACGGCGAAATTGTTTTAAACGTCGTTTAGCACCCAGCCATTTTCCTCGCAGTTTCCAAAATTTGGAGGACTTCATAGCGACAATTTCCTGTTGGGCTTTACCCAGTTCATCTTCTAAACTGAATATTTTATTTAAGGCTTGTTCAAATTGAGATTCTGCTCCCAACAATTTCATTTGAGTTCGACCTAGTTCATCTTCTAAGGTTAAAAGTTTGGTCAGTCCATCTTGATATTGAATACTTAAATCTTGGAATTGAAATTGAGTAATTCCCAGTTCCGTTTCTGATTGAAGGCAGCGCCTTAATATTTCTTGATATTTGGCATCTACAGCTTGTAATTGCCCCTGGGTTTGACCTAATTCTATTTCTGTGGTGACGAGTTTATCTACCGCCTGCTCAAATCGGGTTTTAAACCCTTCTAATTCCCCTTGGGTTTTGCCTAATTCTGCTTCTGTAGAGATTAACTTAGTTATAGCTTCCTCGGCTTTAACTTCTATACCATTGAGTTTTAATTGAGTTTCACCCAGGAGATTTTCAGTTTTAATTAAACGTTCAACGGCATCGTCAAAACGTTCTTGCCATTGTTGAATATCCGTTTCTAAAATATCTCTATCTTTGAGCAATATATCTAAATCTTTTGCCAAAATAGCTTGATTTTTTTCTAATTTTCTAAGTTTTGCCCAATCTTCAAACACCCAATCGGCTGATAAAGGTTGATTTAAACTCTCTAATTCCAATGCCGTTAAATGGCTATTTAATGGATAAGCATTGCTTTCTAATGTCTGATATAGTTCGATGGATTCAGGAAAATAGGCTTTAATAAATAGGGGTTTTGGAGTCGCTAAAATCCGATTTACTAATAGGGACGGTTCAAATTGATTGGAAAATTCACCCTGTAAATTAAGATTAAATTTATGATTGATTTGTTTGATAAAATCAGCCGTTTGATTGCCAACAGTATAAACATTTGCTAATAGGCAATTATCGGGATATTTATGATAAAATTCTAAAATTTTGCGGTTATAATTGCTCCACATTTGGATAGCAATTTCGGGATGGTCTAGTAAGATAGCATCCGTCGCCCGACGATACAAAGAGTCGATAACTTCCCAGGGAGAACGATAGACAAAAATAAACTTAGCCTGGGGTAATAATTGATGCCAAAAGTCTAAAAATAAAGTAGTTCTAGGATCCTTCCATCCCCAGGCTGAAGAAGAATCTTGATTAATTTCAATCAGTTTTTTAGCGGATTCTATCTGTTGTTCTGTGAGAGAGATTTCCCCTGAGAATACACACCCCAGTTCATCAATATCATGGCTTTTAAAAACAGATTTGTGAAAGTCTACAAAATCAACATTTTCAAAATGACCTTTAATATTCCCATAGTCTACACCGACTAACTGTTTACCAATATTAACCCCTAGATTTTGCAGTAGGGAAGCGGTTAAAGAGGTTCCTGAACGGTGCATTCCAGCAATAATAATAACGGGAGAGGTGGTGTTAGTTGTATCCATCATGTTCTTGTCTTGGGTTTCTATTTCAGCGTTTTAATCACAAAAAGGGGAATAGGGAATACCAGATAATATTCTTACAACCTCGGTGCGGATTGCTATAGTTCCGATGCTGTTTTTACTAAACCGGACTTGATTTTTAAACTGGGTTCAATCAACAAATCCACTACCCCAGTGCTACAGGAATCTTCATAGGGTTGAACTCGGAACATCCCAACATCAATACAGCGATCTAAATAAGTGAATTCACCCTCTACAATACCAGAAACTCCCGCATTCAGGAAATAAACATCCGGTGATAATTGACATTCAAACTTAAATTTGATGGCAATGGTTGTTCCGGGTTCAATCTGTTTAATCGACTGAGATGTGGCTAAAAAGGAAGCTCCCGCTAATTCAAATCCACTCACGGTTTTAATTAACATTCCAAAGCGAACATGGGAGGCGAGTTTATCAAATTTCACGGAATAGGTGTAAATATAACTATTTCGAGCGACTAAATGATTAACCGTTTCACCCCCTAAAGTAATAATATGGGGTTCTAAAATTTCAGCCCCACGGGAAGGATATTTAATCGGATGATCAGGAACTAATTTGGGATCAAAATAATCTTTATAATGTCCATTTTTTGTATTCCAAGAAGGTAGGACGGAGGGAGAGGCTGGGTTTTTAGGATGGGACTGATTTTTTTGAGAATCTTCTTCAATTACCTCTAAAGGTTGGGAGGATTTACGGGTTAAATGTTGAATTTCATCTCGAATCATGATCATTTGATCAGCATCGGCATAGATCATTTTTTGATATTTAGAAATGATCATTTTAGGAGTATGTTCGAGTAACAATTCTCCCCGATCCATTAATACAGCCGAGTCACAGAGTTGAATAATTGAAGGGGCTGAATGGGAGACAAATAAAATGGTTCCACCCCGATCTTTGATTTCATGAATTCGACTAAAACATTTACGTTGAAAGGCTTCATCCCCAACGGATAACGCTTCATCAACAATTAAAATATCAGGATCAACACTGGTAGCTACCGCAAATCCTAAACGCACATACATTCCACTGGAATAGGTTTTGACAGGTTGATCAATAAAATCTCCAATATCAGCAAAAGCAGCAATACTATCAAATTTGGCTTCAATTTCATGGGTTTTTAATCCCAATAATTGACCATTAAAAAATACATTTTGTCGCCCAGTAAATTCAGGATTAAACCCACTACCGAGTTCTAATAATGCTGAAACTCGACCATTAACTTGCACATCTCCTTGAGTTGGGGTTAAAGTTCCAACAATTATTTGTAATAGGGTACTTTTTCCCGAACCATTGCGCCCAACAACCCCTAAAGTTTGGCCTTTCCAAACTTCTAAATTAATATCTTGCAATGCCCAAAAATTATGAGCCAGACTCTTTCCAGGCACAAAAATTTCCTTCAATCTATCCACCGGATGGCGATAACGTTTGAAGCATTTAGAGACGTGATTAACAGATATAGCAATTTCGGTCATTCGATGTTGATTTCGGTGGTTTATCAGTGATCAGTTTGTGTGTGAGTTGTGTGAGGAACTGTCACCGCTACAAAACGTCAGCAAAGGCTGGACGCAACCGTCTATAAACCCATAGGCCTAAACAAAACATAACCAAGGCGAATATTGAGGACATGGCTAATTCTCCCCAATGGCTCATTTCCCCGACTAAAACTAAATCTCGATAGCTTTCTGAAAGTCCAGTAATCGGATTACACCAAACAATCCAAAATTGCCAGGATTCAGGAACTTTACCGACGGGATATAGAATCGGCGTCACATAAAACCAAAGGTTCAAAATTACGCCTAAACTCTGGGGAATATCCCGTAAAAATACGGTCAATCCGGCTGTTAAGTAGCCTAACCCGGCGGTTAATAGGACTTGGGGTATCCAAACTAACGGCAGTAACCAAAGGGTAGGGTGGAGGATTTGAGAAGACAAGGCGGTTAAGCCAATTAAGGCCACTAAGCCAAAGGAGCTTTCAATAAAGGAGGAGAAAATAGGTACCAGGGGCAATAGTCCCAGGGGAAAAACCACCTTTTTGACTAAATTCGGCTGTCCGACAACGGAACTGGCTGCTTGAATTAATCCATTTGTGAAGGCAAACCAAGGAATTAAACCCGCAAATAGCCACAGGCCAAAGGCTAATTCGTTATCGGGAAAACCCTCAAGATTGAGTTTGACCTTGAGAACAATGGAAAAAACATAGGTATAAATCAGCAGTTGGGACAACTGATTCAATAAAGGCCAGAGGTTGCCGAGAATAGAACCTTTGTATCGTGCCTCTAAGTCCCTTCGGACTAATGTACTGAGCAGATTCAGTTTGAGGGATAATTTGCTATCGACAAGCGACCACTGACTCCCACGCCCCGAACTTCTGACAAAACCCTTGATTGACCGCAGCAATTTTTTCGTCCTCGTTCACTACACACACCATGATTTCAAGCTCACCACCGGACACAAAGGGCGAAGAAGACCTCAACCCTAGAGTCAACAGTGTTATCAGATATCCCGGCCAGAGGATTATTACTCCCAGATATTGATCTTAGTCAATTCAGTGTGCCATATAAGGTGTCCAGAAAGCTAGTCCAATAAATGGGTAATGGGTAATTGGTAATGGTAAGAGTTTACCTCCCCTGCTCCCCCTGCTCCCCCTGCTCCCCCTGCTCCCCCTGCCCCCCTGCCCCCTGCCCCCTGCCCTTCTAATTAATGAGCGGAACCGTTACC